>Ga0209906_100018_pt1 | contig 459974 bp, 359 predicted proteins | sample FECB24metaG_FD_188303 | JGI IMG/M metagenome (GOLD analysis project Ga0209906, IMG submission 188303) | Cyanobacterial communities from the Joint Genome Institute, California, USA from Joint Genome Institute, California, USA - FECB-24 metaG... ...
ATGAGGGTTGATGGATGATGACGCTACGTTACTGAACACAGGCCACTTTCAACCTTTACACCCTCATTGGGTTGGGCTGCAAACCTCACCTCGAGACGAGCTTCCTGTCACACGAGAGCTACCCTATTAAACGAAATAAGGTATTAATTGGTAGCTTTATTGACTTCGCTCCATTTTCGAGTCAAAGCAATTGCGTCGTCTGCCAACATATGCCCCGAAAGCATTTTATTCATTTCATCTAAAATCTTCACTTCCATCAAATCTAGAGTCTGCTGCAAACTTTGTACATTGTCTTTATCGTAAAGAAATTCCATTTCTTTTGTATTTAAAACAGCATTCAAAAGTTGATTTGTACCGTTATCTTCACGCCATGGCTTTGCTTTTCCTTTACTGTAACTTTCTTTAAGATAATACACAAGTCTGCCTATTACAGCCCCATAAACGTACAGTAGTAACGACAGTTTTTGCGATAGGAAAGGTCTTAGCTTCTGGATTTCTTTAGTAAACGGCGAATACTCATTAGTGAAACGATACATATCGATATCGTTTATTAAATCGCCGAAGCTACCATCTCCTCTAGTATTTCTGTCCAAAGTTTGATTATTAACTTCGCTGTCTAAAAGTATCGAGTATGTCAGATACACTACCGGTGGCATTGTAGCTCTGATTTTTAAAAGATTATCCCAAGCTGCGTCTACAGATGTAATTCTTTTTTCTAACACCTTATGATTAATTTGACCACTTTGGTTTAGTAAAGCTGATACAATAGAAGTGTCTTTTTGTTTATCAGCTTTAATATGTTCTATCTCTTTATTTAACGTAGCTCTTAGATTTTCAACATCTCTATTTGTAGACCTCTGCCATGATTGCTTTAATCTTTCAGAAATAAGGCCACCTAACCAGACTGAAATTCCAGTTAATATAATTCCTATAGTTCCTACACCTCCGAGAAGTATAAATAATTCTGATTTTGTTAATTCTATAATGGCATCCTTCATATTTGTGTTTTAGGGGATTGTATTGTCGTAAGTGCCCTCATTGGGTTGGGCTGCAAATCCGCCCTCGGGACGCGCTCCCTGTCATCGGGAAGCCAACCCACGCGGAGCGATAGATATTGATCTCCTTGCAGTTAATAATAGTCGTAGTATGATTGCATTTCTGATTCATACTCAGACCGTAAAATATCAATAAATTCCTCAGTTAAATCAATCATGCGAAATATATAATCACTCTGCCAATCGAAGAAATTATATAGTTTTTTCATCGTTGACACGAAGTTATACAAATCTATGTTGGTTATTTTTAAACTCGGTTTTCTGTCTTGTGCCGTGTCAACAGGATAGCGAAAAGAGAAAGACTTTGGGTCAATAAAATTGAACTCGTTTATCAGTCTTCCGATATTATCCAAAATCTTCTTATCAGGAGTTTCTATCTCGCCCGCTTCACTGATTTTAGCTCTATACGTGTTCCACAAGGAATTAAGGTTATGTCCATTTGGAAATTCGTACTCATGGTTAACTATGAAGTTTACTCCACTTATCAACTCTTTTAGACGTAATTCTAGGAAATGCCTATTGAGAAAGATAAGCGGATAAACTAAATAGTTGGCGTAAAAAGCACTGCCATCAAGCTGTTCAGACAATTTTATTGCTGCTGTTTTGTACCCTTCTGAAAATAGAAAGAATTTTTTAATGCCTGAACTGACAATTGCATTGTGCCTAAAATCCTTGTTGAAATCTTTAAACAGCTTGTCATTTACATCCGGCAGAGGTAATTCATCATTCATAGCAACATATTGATTTAACAAAACTACTGTCCTAACTAGGGCGATTAGCTTGTCAGCCGAAAGCCCGAATTTGAATCCCAAACTTACCCAACTTAGACGTTCATGCTGTCGACCGAAGCCGCCCAACGAGCCAAAACCGCCCTGTTTCGGGATGTGCCACCTGTCGCACACGATCCTACCACTACGTTGTTTTCCGCTTATTGCTCCACCCAACAACCACAGGGGCTGATGGCTGATGAGACCGGCTCAAGCAACAAACGTAGCGCCTGTCTTTACTCCCCTTTTTGGTTGGGCTGTTCGCCCTCCTTCGGGACGTGCTCCCTATCGCCGAGAGTGCCATTTGCTAATGATAGATTAGCCTGTCTACTCACCTCTATCTTTTTTTGATAATTTGCTTCAGCTTTTAGCTTCATCCTTGTGTGATCATCTTCTGACAATTTCTTCTCGAACCAACTCGCTAAATCCTTTATTTGGTCCGTTGACCACCAACCAAGCGGCACTGCATTCTTCTCAAAAAACTCGTAATACCAAGTGTAGAAGTTGGCAGAAAATAGTTCTCTTGCCACTTTGGTACTCAACTGTTTATATTTTATTGCCAGCCAAAGTCGTTGATAAAACCTCATCACGACGTACACACATAACGTTTTGTCTTCATCAATAGCTTCCAACTCTGGAATAGTTGATGTAGGATGCTGCTTAATGAACTCCCAAGCGTTGTGTCTATGCTTGCTCATTTCAGTATTATTAAGCTCCTTATGAAAATCAAAAGCAAGTGTTATTCTTTCTTTGTTTTTTGCTAAATAACGGCCAACAAATACGCCAGCTAAACCGGTGAAGATTTTAATCAGTGTATCGATTATATCAAGATCATAATTCATATAAATTGGAGAATTATCGAGGTGAAAGCTGGTGTGTAAAACATTCGGCAGTGTTTGCCTTTCGAGACGCGAAATCTATCAGCTAGAAGCCCAAAATGGAGCCCCTAAACTATACGTACCGGGGCGTTCATCTTGTCAGCCGCAACCTTGAAATGGAAGCCCAAACGCTGTCTTTCGAGGTTGCGGCCTGTCGCACGCAACCTAACAAACACGTTTTATCTGTTTGGCAGCACCCAACGCCATCATGTGCTGATGACGACCGTAGGGAGACATTTACACACATGGCAGGTTGGGCTGTTGGCCCGAAAATGGGACGTGCTTCCTGTCGCCGGAAGCGCAACTATTTATTTTTGTTTACACACTCTTACTTTCACTTTAAATGATTCTCTGCTTTACATTTTTCTATAAAATCTTTTTTATCCTTCTCGTAAAAAGGTTCTAAACTCTGACCAATTGTTAATCTTTGGTCATTTGTTTTCTCTAAATGCTTTGACCACTCTTCAAAAGTTGCATAGGTGCATTTCCCATTTTTAAATGTCCCTAATGTACCATTTGAGTCTGGCTTTTTTTTGCAAGATTCCAATGATATGAAAATTGCAAAAATTAGAATGTATCTCATAGACGTTGTGAGTTAAAATTCTACGGGAGGAAATTTGTTAGCAACTTCTGCACGCTCTGTTATTTGTATAACAGTCTCAGAATCGGCGTCTAATGCCTTAAGTTTACCCCAAATGAATCCTTTAAATTCTAATGATCCTGTACCTGTGATTCTGCCTAAATTCTCTACACTTCCGAAGGGTCCTTTTATCCAACGGAGGCCTATACTATTTGTGCCAGATCTGTTTGTTATTTTGAATAATACTCTACCCTTAATATTGATAAAAAAGAAGATTTGCTTTATCTCCCCAGGAGAAATTACAATAGTTTTCATACTGCACACTGGTTTGTCGCCTTTTTATTGGGCATATTTAAGTCTAACTGGACTTGAAACACAACGCGGTACAAAAGCAATATTAATTAGAGGCTATTAAAGACATATCTTCATTTATCTCAACGGCTAAAACGCCATTTTCTCCAATCCGTGATTTAACTCCATCAGAGTTAGGATTAACATTACTTATGTTGACAATTTTTTCTGTATTACCTTGAATAATTCTTACAATTAAATTGTAATTCCATTTAACTCCCCTATTATCTGCTGGGACTTTACCTGAAGGATAAGTAAAGGTAAATGACTTTTGACTTTGATCTTTTATTTCAGTCAGCTCAATTTCTTCAAGAGGTTTTTCTGAATAGGATTTTGCATTCACATTAAGTATATAGCCTATCCAACCTCTACCTTTACATCCAAATATACCTCCCCCGCATCCCTTCAAACGGCCTGGTACAAAAACCGCATTAGTACCGCTTTGGATTGCTTGGCCAGCCGATGAACCACAATTAGCTGTAGTTATTCCTAAACTAAAATTTATTACCTCCCATCCTGTTGGCAAAGGCCATAATCTGTCAGACCCTCGATCTATACCGCAATCATCAGAGCTATCATAATGGCTGAAAGAAAAACTATTTGTTGTTGGAAGCATTGCAGTTGGGTAATATTTAACATAAATATTATATGTTTTTTTTGGTACTATTTGTAAAGAAAGAGACTGCACTTGCCCACTGACGATTCTAATAAAACCAAAAATATTTTTCTTTTTTATAGGAGGGGATGCCGCAACTTTAATGGTTTCAATATTGCTTATTTTATTCAATACTTCTTCAGGCAATTTAGCAACAAACTCATTATTATTTTTAGATATAATTTTTGCAGCTTTTCCTCCTATCATTACAGGATAGTCTCCAAAATTTAAGAAATTACCTCTCACCTTAACAACAGGTTCGCCAATTCCAATCTGATACTTTTTCGGAATGATATATACTAGTCTAGGTTCTTTACTTCTTTTCAGATTGTATATGATATTATAGCCTGCTATATCTGCCTCTCCAGTCGCTACAATAGCCGCATCAGTTAAACCGGATCGAAGATTATTTGCTGCCTTTTCCATTTGTGCAATTAGACTTTCTGTATCCTCCACAAGCCTTTTTTCTGCTTCATCAAGTCTGTCCAGTGTATATTCTAATTTATCGCTTAAGCGTTTTTCATACTCAGCAAGTACAGCATTAGCAGTTGCAAGTAATGCTTCTGCTTGGGACCTTATTTCTGCTGGTAAGGACTTAATTGTGTTTGTTAAGTCATTAATTATAGACTTAAGGCCGATCATAACTATCCCAGCAGTAATAGGTGCTGCCACTCTGTTAGCTTGAATAGATCTTGATTTCATAATTAAAACCAAGCTATCAAGTTGCTTGGCAACCTCCTCCAATTTTTCCTCATCTAGGGTATTTTTTTGGAGAAAAGGAGACTTTGATAAACTTACCTGTTTTGATATTTGAAAACTTGATGGAATAGTCGACTCAATAATAAGTGAAGATGATAATTCGAGTTCATCTATCGGCTCTCTCTCATACGTCTGGTTATCACATGAGAATAACGAAAAAAGCAAAAAACTTAAGAATGTTTTTAGTATTTTCTTAGTAGTCATAGCTTTAGAATGGTTAGTTAGTACGGTTTAAATATTTAAAAGCAGTAAAAAATACTCACATAGGAGAAGTTTATTAAATCACTTTATTTATCGGTCGTAATTTGGCCAACCATACTTGCAAATTAACTTCTTAAGCATCTCCTGTATTATACTGAGTCCGAAAATGGAAGTCCTAAACTTGCATAAGCAAGGCTTTAAACCTGTCATCCTAAGCACGCCTAGTGAGCCTAAATTTTATCTTTGTTGAGACGTGCAACCTGGCCCACACTTTTCTAAGGCTCTTGCACTCCACCCAACAAGTATATGTACGCCAAACTGCGGAACTACAATAAGCTGAATTTCAGCTATATTTACGCCTTCGCAAGCGATGAAATCCTATCATGTTGCATTATGCTATTAAAGAACGTATTCGATCACGCTACTTGCAAATTTTTGTCAACTTCCATTTACTAAGCGGTATATGTATTTTCAGGTGCAGGTAGTCGTACAGCGCGTTTGGGATATTGAGGGATATCCGAACTACTTCTTTGACGAAAAGGGCAAGCTCTACCGCCTTACGGCGAGAGGAGAGGTGAAACCGCTCCGGCGAACTGTAAAGCGATATACGCAGGGATATACCCTCAAAAGCCGGTTCTATAGCCTAGCCCAGCTTCGGTATATGCTCCGGGGCACGGTGCTACAGATCATCCAGCGGACTTTTGAGTGTGCTGATCTTGTCGGCTGTTACATGCGTGTAATGCATAGTCGTCAGAATGCTTTCGTGACCGAGCAGTTGCCGCGTCGGCGGTCCGATGAATATACCGGATATCGAGACCGCTTTCTAACAAATGCGTAGCAAACTATGCCGAAGCGAATGAATGCCACCCCGCTTCTGAATACCCCCAAAACGGGTTGCTTCGCTGTACACGCGCTGAATAGTACGAACAGCAAGTGGTTCGCCGGAAGTGATGTCTTCAAACAGGAACGCACCAGGCTTGTAGCGAAGGAGGTACTCGTTTAACTCGTTCAGTAGCTTTGCAGAGAGCATAACCACGCGGTCTTTTTTGCCCTTTCCGGCTTTGATGATAATAAGCTGACGGGCCTGGTCAATGTCAGTCAGGCGCAGATGGGCCACTTCGCTTAAGCGCATACCCGTAGCGTAAACCATCCGGAACAGTGTACGGTATTTCAGGCTCGTTGTTGCCTTGAAAATCGCCTTCACCTCCTCGACACTATACACCGTTGGCAGTTTTTGGGCTTGCCGTGGGTACGGAACGTCATAAAACTCTTTCTCCCGCAGCAGCACCTTTTCTTGGTAAAATTTCCAGGCCGGTCCGCCGTTGCGGTTAATGTGGACATTAATCGTGCCACTGCCTAGCCGCTTCTTTTCAATCAGAAACAGGAGGTATTTCTGATACTGCGTCTTGGTCACTTCCTCAATTGGCTTATTACCGACGTAGCGAATCAGCGTAATCAGAGCCTGTTTGTAATTTTTGAATGTCTTGAAGCTGTAATTGCCTACCTTCAGGGCTTCAGTAAGCGCTATAATATCCGGGTGCCGGTCGTACTCGCGACGGGGCGGCATATATCGGAAAGGCAATCGATGTGAATCAGTTGTTCGCTTGCTCGGAGGTGGCCATGCCGGATTCGTTGCCTGTTCGATCTCGGCTACCGTAGCGGTAGGTTTGTAAAGCCGAACCACCGCTTCGTCAAACCGGCAGTATTCTTTGCCGAATAGCTGCCCGATTTTTACTATGGTTTCCCGACTATTGGGAACGACCCAAGCTCTTCGTGAATAACTCCAACGACGGCCCGCAATTTGCCGGATCAGCCGGGCCGCCGTCGCGGTCGTTGCCGATAGGGTCTGCTGGGAACGAGACCGTCAGCAGCGCCGGATCGCGCTCGTCAAGGTGAATGGTTATCATGGTACGGTAGGTACGTCTCTGTATCAGGAAAGACAGAGCAGTCAGCCTGCAAAGTAACCGTTTTTCGGCTTTTGCGGGAAGTTATCCGATAAAAGACCGGGTCTGGTAAGCACCACGTAGCTTTTCTGACTATATTTTCGACGCTATTTGAGAAAACCCAGATTCGTTATGACTACGCGCAGAACCTTCCTGCAAACGGCCGCGCTCGGTGGCGCCACGGCTCTCTTCTCGCCGAACGTCCTCCTGGGCGCTACCCGTCCCAAAAAAGACCGGCTCGGGGTGGCCCTTGTCGGCCTGGGCTATTACAGCACCGATCTGCTGGCCCCGGCGCTGCAGCAAACCAAAAACTGTTACCTGGCCGGTATCGTGACGGGTACTCCCGCCAAAGCCGAAACCTGGAAGAAGAAATACAACATTCCGGACAAGAACATCTACAGCTACCAGACCTTCGACCAGATCGCCAACAATCCAGATATCGACGTGGTGTACGTAGTGCTGCCGCCGTCGATGCACGAGGAGTACGTGGTGCGGGCGGCCAAGGCGGGTAAGCACGTCTGGTGCGAAAAACCGATGGCCATAACGGCCAGAGAATGCCAGAACATGATCGACACCTGCAAGAAAAACAAGGTGTCGCTGGCGATCGGCTACCGGCTGCATCACGAGCCAAACACGCAGGAGTACGTGAAGCTGCTGCGCGATGGTAAAATTGGTAAGATTCAGATGGTAAGCTGTTCGGCCGGTTACCGGGACAACCGTACCAACCACTGGAAACAGACGAAGGAACTGGGTGGGGGCGTCATGTACGACATGGGCGTATACGTATTGCAGGGGGCCCGGCTGGCTACGGGTGAGGAGCCGATTGCCGTAACGGCCCAGCAGTTTACGAGTCGGCCCGAGATCTACAAAAACGGCCTCGACGAGACGACCATGGCCCAGCTGGAGTTTCCGAGTGGGGCGCGGGCGGCCGTTCAGACCAGCTTCGGCATGAACATGAATTACCTCTACGTGACCGGCGACAAGGGTATGCTGAAGATGGAGCCGTATTCGGCCTACAACGGCCAGACCGGTGAGTACCCCGGTGGTAAAATCCAGCATCCGTATCAGGTGCCGTTCCAGCAGGCCAGACAAATGGACGACGATGCCGCATCGATCATGGCTGGCAAACCCATGCTGGTTCCGGGCGAGGAGGGTCTCCGCGACATCGTCATCGTAGAAGCCATCTACAAAGCCGCTAAGAACGGCCAGCGGGTGAAGATCGCCTGACGCATTTAAAGTCTGATAAAATGGTCAGACGTACCGTCAGACCAGAGCGGGGCTACTCCAAGGTCTGACGGTACGTCTGACCGGCTTATGTACAGACCCGCAAGCAGCTACTCAGGGTCAGACGTACCGTCAGACCCTGGGTGGCCGTACTACCTTGGCGGTAAATACCTTACGCGGGGTATCCTACAACCCACACATACGTTGTGCGTCTTGTGTGCTACGGAAGCCTTGCGGCCGGGCCGCGTTTTTGCTTACTTTGGCTACTGAAACGCTGCCGTACTATGACACCCATCTATTTTACTACACTTCCCGCCGACGAACAGTTGGACATTTTATATTTCAAGGGTGACATACTGGCTAACCGCTACGAAGACGAACACGTGTATCTGCTGTATAGTCTCGACGATTTCTACGTTGAACTCCGCTACGACGCTTACAAGAGCAAACTACAGCACCTCGACGCATTCCGCGATACCGACCGACTGGAGCCGTATCTGCCGTATCTAGTGGAGATGGACTAAGTCGAGCGGACTAAGCCAAACCAATTGTTATTACAAACCAGAAAAGCCCCGGTCCGGGGCTTTTCTGGTTTGGTAGATGTACCACACTCAGGGCATCAGATCGCAGCCGGCCGCACTGATTTCCAGCGTATTCTCCGCTTCGGTCGTGCCCGTAAACGATACGCCCAGCGTTACGCCAAGTCCCCATAGCACTTCCGGCCGACCCGGCACGGCAAACCGGTGCATCCCCCAGGGCGACGGGGCGAGGTTCAGCCCGTCGTGGGCGGCAATCCGGCGCTCCCCGTCGAACACGTGAACGTTGGTGATTTTGGCGCGGGGCGAATTACTCCTGAATCGGATCAACGCCGAATCGATGGCCAGGCGGTTGTCGTTGACGATCACCGGAGTTGGGATGGCGAAATGAAACCAGTTGGTTGTGTTGGGGCGGCCAACAACGCGGATGAAAAAGCCCGCCCGCCATTGCGTCTGTATATTCCCGGGCACTTCAATCTGCATGGTGTGACCGTGCGCCCACATTGCTTGTGCTAATGCCATTTGGATAAGGGATTTAGTTGATTTTCTGTAAGGTCGTTCTGGATAGATTTCGGATCATCTCCGACGGGTTTTCCCGGCTCATGCGGTCCAGCTTCTGCTTCAACGCTGCCGGTGCGGCCTGGTCTACGGCCTTGATGGCCAGCTTCTTGACGCTTACGTCGTCGGCATCGATCAGGCGGTCGGCGATGGGATACCGGACCTCGTCGGGCAGGTTGACCAGCGCCGAGGCCGAGGCAATCCGCACCAGGGCCCGGGGGCTGGTCGAGGCCGTTGCTACGATCTGATGCGCCTGCGGATTAGGCAGCAGACTGGCCAGGTAAACGGCCTTCGATGCGAGCATGGGGTCGGGGTCGTTGGCCAGCTGCATCAGAACCGGTACGTCCGATTCATCGATGAGCTGAGCCAGTTGCGCGTAGTCGGGTTCATCGCTGCTCAGTCGCAGCCGGAGTTCGGTTGGGGAAAGTGCCATGCGATTAAGCGTTTACGGTTAGCGCGTTCGACTTCATGGTGCTGATTTCTGAATTGACCAGATCAGGGGGCGGGTTCGTGATGTTCGACGTACCGTTGCCGGTCATCAGCCGGTTGTTGTCGTTCACGTGCGACAGGCCCAGTACGTGGCCGATCTCATGGCCCAGCGTCCACCGTGTAGCGCCACTGGCCACCACCGCACCGGGCCGACCGCTGGGATGGGCGGCACAGCCGTTGTAGGGCGGATTGGTTGCCTGGACGAAATACACCACCACATCGTTGCGGCCGACATTGTTGCGGTTGGTGAACAACTGATTTTGTTCGGCCGTCGTTTCTCCGCGCGTACAACCGCCAACATCCACTACGTTCAGATCGGGCAGGTTCAGCGTTTCGTTGCTCATGTGAACCACCCGGATTCCGGCGGGTTCGTAGACCTGCCGCATCGAACTGATCATCGTGTCCATCGATACGGTCGGGGCGGTGAGCACCTTCGTGTGCAGACGAACCGTTTCGAACAGGTTGAAGTCGCAGCCGGCCGCACTAAATTCGAGCGTGTTCTGGGCGTCGGTTGTGCCCGAGAAGCGCACACCCACCGAAATGCCGATCCCCCAGAGCGCATCGGGCTTGCCCGTAACCTGAAAGCGCTCCAGCCCAAAGGCGGTGGGCGAGAGGTTCAGGCCGTCGTGCGTAGCAATGCGCCCTTCGCCGTCGTAAACGTGCACGTTGGTTACGGCGGCCTGCGGAGACCCGGCCCGGAACCGAAGCATCACCGAATCGACCATCTGTCGTTTGTCATTGACAATGACGGTCGTTGGAATGCCAAAATGAAACCAGTTTGTCGAGTTGGGTTGCCCCACCACCCGAATGAAGAAACCGGCTCGCCACACACTCCGGATTCGATCCGGAAACTCCACCTGCATCGCATGCCCGTGGGTCCACATTGCCTGTGTGATTGCCATACAATAAGGGTTTAGAAGAGGAATAGACTGCCGATGAACGGCCCAAGGCGCTCATGGACAGAATCAAAGGTATAGGGTGTGGAGAAAAATTTCTAGCGGGATTGAACGTGATAAACCGAGTAGTTATACGTATTTTATGGAGAGATAGGTCAGTACGTTGCCCGGACACTTTTTTGCCGATTTGTATGGGTAACTGACCCGTATGGCCTTTTTTTGCACGCAGAACGCATTTCCAGCTACATGAGTCAAACTCCTGAACAACGGGTCGCGGCCCAGTTGAATCTTAACGCCCGATCCGTTGCCAATACCATCGACCTGCTCAACGGCGGGGCCACCGTCCCGTTCATTGCCCGCTACCGGAAAGAAGCCACGAACCAGCTCGACGAAATCCAGATCCAGCAGATCAGGGATACGTATCAGAAACTGCTGGAGCTGGATAAGCGCCGGGACGTGATCCTGAAGTCCATCGATGAGCAGGGAAAACTGACGCCCGAGCTCCGGCGAAAACTGGAATCCGTCGATTCGCTGACGGAACTGGAAGACCTGTACCTACCGTATAAACCCAAACGCAAAACCCGTGCAACGGTCGCGATCGAACGGGGGCTGGAACCCCTCGCCGACCTGATTTTCAGCCAGCGCGAAAACGATGTCGAGCGGATCGCCAAACGGTACGTCAGTGAGCAGGTGCCGACCGTAGCGGATGCCCTGCAGGGAGCCCGCGACATCATGGCGGAACGGATCAGCGAGGACGCCGACGCCCGGCAGCGCATCCGGAACCTGTTCGAGCGCGAAGCGATCATTACGTCGAAAGTCAGGAAGGGGAAGGACGCGGAAGGGGCCAAGTACCGCGATTATTTCGACTTTGCCGAACCACTCCGTCGCGTACCGTCGCACCGGCTGCTGGCCATCCGGCGGGGCGAAGCGGAGGGCATTCTCGCCGTTTTCATCTCGCCCGACGAGGACGCGGCTGTTGAGCGGCTGGAACGGCAGTTTCTCCGTGGCCTCCCCGGAAGCAAAGAACAAGTAGCCCTGGCCATTCGCGATGGGTACAAACGCCTGCTAAAACCCTCGCTTGAGACCGAATTCGACAAACTGTCGAAAGACAAGGCCGACCAGGAAGCAATCCGGATTTTTGCTGACAATCTGCGGCAGTTGCTGCTCAGCCCGCCGTTGGGCCAGCAACGGGTGTTGGCGATTGACCCCGGCTACCGGACCGGCTGCAAAGTCGTCTGCCTGGATGCTCAGGGCAATCTGCTGGCCGATACGGTCATTTACCTGGCTCAGTCCGAGGCCCAGAAACAACAGGCGGCCCAGGCGGTCCGGCGGCTGGTAGAGCAGTACAAAATCGACGCCATTGCCATTGGTAACGGTACGGCCGGTCGCGAAACCGAGGAGTTTGTCAGAGAACTGAGCCTGGGTAAGGCGCTTTTTATGGTGAGTGAGCAGGGCGCATCCATCTACTCCGCGTCGGAAGTGGCCCGCGACGAGTTTCCGGATAAAGACGTAACGGTACGTGGGGCGGTGAGCATCGGCCGGCGGCTGATGGACCCACTGGCCGAACTGGTCAAGATTGACCCGAAATCCATTGGTGTAGGGCAGTATCAGCACGACGTCGATCAGACCGAACTCAAAAACAGCCTCGATACCGTTGTCGAAAGCTGCGTGAACCAGGTGGGCGTATCGCTCAATACGGCCAGTGCGTACCTGCTGCGGTACGTATCGGGTCTGGGGCCGCAACTGGCCGGCAATATCGTCGCGTATCGGGCGCAAAACGGCGCGTTTACCTCCCGCGACCAACTTAAAAAAGTGCCCCGCCTGGGCCCGAAAGCGTTCGAACAGGCGGCCGGTTTCCTGCGCATTGAAGGCGGCCGGAATCCGCTCGACAACAGCGCCGTTCACCCGGAGCGGTACGCGCTGGTGGAGCGCATGGCCGCCGATGTCGGCAGTACCGTTGCCGACCTGATCCGGAAGCCGGAACTACGGAAACAGATTCGTCCGGAACGCTACGTAACCGACTCGGTGGGGCTACCGACCCTCCGCGACATCCTGGCCGAACTCGAAAAGCCCGGCCGCGACCCGCGCGAACAACTGGCCGTGTTTGAGTACGACGAGCGGGTGCGTAGACCCGAAGACCTCCATGAAGGCATGGTGCTCAACGGGGTCGTGACGAACATCACGGCCTTCGGGGCTTTTGTCGACGTTGGGGTGAAGCAGGATGGCCTGGTACACGTATCGCAGCTGGCCAATCACTTCGTGTCGGACCCGAATCAGGTGGTGAAACTGCACCAGAAAGTAAGAGTAAAGGTGCTGGAGGTCGATTTAGTGCGGAAACGCATTGCGCTAACAATGAAAATTTAATAGGTTGCGTTTAGGTGGTAGAGACGATTTCTTGTAGACAAAAGGTGTCTCCATCACCTAAACGCAACCGTAGTCACTATTCTATGCCCATTACAACGACCCTGCGGGCTGCCTGGCGGCCCCTGTTGACCAGTTCGTTGCTCTTCATCTCGCTTACTTCCTGCGAAGTTTTCCGCTCCTCCGGCCCTTCACATTCCGTTAGCCGTAGTTCTACCGCCGGCCGCTCCGTGGCTACCCGTTCGTCGGTGAAGCGGGCGCCTGCCGTACCGGCCAAACCAACCGGTAAGGTGGTCGATTCGCGTACCTACGAAAACCGCTACGTGCCAGAAGTGGTCAAAATCGCCCGAACCTATACCGGTACGCCCTACCGGTCCGGTGGCAACACCACGTCCGGCATCGACTGTTCGGGGCTGGTGTACGCCGTATTCAACACGGTAGGGCTGCGGATGCCCCGCATCTCGTGGCAGCAGTCGGAGGTGGGCTACGAAGTGGATGTAAAACAGATTCAGCCGGGGGATCTGATCTTCTTCGTGCCCGACAGCGGCAAGGCGGGGTACGTATCGCATACGGGTATCGTTACGGAGGTGAACGGCCCCGAAAACATCCGGTTCATTCACGCATCGTCGTCGCGCGGGGTGCGGGAGGATAATCTGTATTCCAACTATTTCAAAGGCCGGTTTGTGAAGGCGCTGCGGCCGTTCTGACGCGTCGGAACCGATAGCTGTCGGAATATCAGCTGACCGTTTTCAGCGCGTTGGTCAGCAGCTCCAGCATCTGCAGGTACGTTGGTCGGGGAGGGGTGTAGCGAAACGACGAGGTAGCCGCCAGCAAATCCTGCCGCACGTAGTCGAGCGGCACAAACCGCATATCGGCCACTTCATCGGGCTGGGGCGTAAAGTCGGTAAGCTCGAAGGGCGTCTGCCAGACGTACACCTGCGCATGTTCGCAGTCGCGGAGGGGGATGCGTTCGTCGATCATCTCGACCGATACGATACCCAGGGGCCGCAGCTCGCCCGGCCGCGGACGAACACCAATTTCTTCTTCGGTTTCGCGCAGGGCCCCATCGTCGTAGGTTTCGCCGGGTTCGATGTGGCCGCCAATGCAGATGTCCCAGTAGTTGGGCAGAATCTCCTTGTCGGGGTGGCGGAGGGTCAGCAGCAGTTCCTGCCGGGGGTTCAGGACAAAAATCTGGGCCGTACGGTGCCAGTCGCCGTCGCGTTCGATGTCTCGTTTGCGTTTCCGGCGACCCAGCGGCTGATTCTGTTCATCCACAAGGTCTAATTCCTGCGCCATGGGGTATCAACAAAAAAGCCGCCCGATGGGGTGGCTTTCCGGCACAGTAATTAAACAGTCTGGGCGGCTTCGCTGATCAGTTCTTCCCAGGCAGCCCGGTCTCTCCGCTTCAGTTTCATTTCCAGACTCAGGGCCTCGTTGCGGGTGGCAAACTGCCGGGTAAACTTCAGTTCCCAGGGTTTGCCCTCGGCCGTAGCCGCTACCGTTTTGGCGTTATGCTGCCACAAGCTGATTTTGAGGTCTTTGGTCTGACCGATGAAATACTGATCGGTTGAGGGGCTGTAAATGATATAAACCGTATGCATAGGTGTCGGAGGGACTATAGTCAAAACTACAGAATCAATGTCACAAAACAAAGTCTATTGAGACAATTGGTAGTTATTGGTATAATAGGTAGGTGAGACTGAGGTAAATGTAAATTTTTTAAAATTGTGGTTGAGTTGATGTAATTTTTTACTCATATTTGCACCCACAAAACGCAAACGGGGGTATAGCTCAGTTGGCTAGAGCGCTACAATGGCATTGTAGAGGCCGTCGGTTCGAATCCGACTATCTCCACAGCAAACAATGTAAGAGGCTGTTTATCACACGATAAACAGCCTTTTTCGATGTATAGCCACCTTAATTTAACAAATCGCTTAACAAATACGCTTATGCAATTGCCTGAAAACGGCACTTTAGGAGTTCCACCCTTCCGACACTGTAAACTGTACTCTTACGACCTAAACCCGGCTAAGACCTGGTTAATCGAGTTCTACCAATGGAACGTTAAGACGCAAAAGAAAGAACGCCGGTTCTTTTCTAGGTTCAATCAGATCAAAGAGCCTTCCGCCCGATTGAAAGAAGCCCAACGATGGATAAAGTTTATAAACCAGCAACTAGAAAACGGCGCTGTTTACAATCCTGAATTGAATCACAAACCAGCCCCGGCCGCAAAGCCTGAACGGTTGCCAACCTTGCTAGAAGACATACAAACCTATCTGGCTGTTAAGCAGTCCGAATTGGTCGATACATCCTACAAGGTCTATAAGAATTTTGGGCGCAAGTTTCAGGACTTCATAAAGAAGAATAAGCTAGAAGCAATTAAGACAAAAGAGCTAACGCCGGAACTGTGCGAACAATACAGAGCCTACCTATTAGCGTTGCACTCGGACCCCACTACCCGAAATAAGGAGATCAACCAACTAAAAACGTTCTGCAACTGGTATACGAAGAAAGGCCGTAAACGCTTCGACGTTAGCCCGGCCGTAGATGTCGAGTTAGTACAGGCTAAGGAATCGGAGCTACACGAACCCTATACCGACGAACAAGCGGAACGGATATTTAACCACCTAATCAGTACACAGGACTACACGCTATTGCTATTTATCTACTTCATTCATTATTGTTTTGCCCGGCCTGGTAAGGAAGTGCGTTTACTGAGAGTCAGAGACTTGAAGCATAAGACAGTACAGATTAGCGGCAAACGGGCTAAGAAAGGTAAAACAAAAACGCCAACGATGCCCAAACCGTTAGACGAATTGATAGAGTATTTAGGGATTAGAAACTACGAATTAGATTTTTACGTCTTTGGCAGTGATGGAACGCCCGGCCCTAACGCCGTAGGTAGAAATCATTTTTATCAGCGTCATTGTAAAATATTGAAAGACTTAGGTATTACAGGAGCTAAATACACCCTGTACGGCTGGAAACATACCGGCAATATTAAAGCCATACGGTTAGGGTTCCACACTCGGAGACTACAGGAACAAAACGGCTTTTCCGATCATAAGACAATGGAAATTTATACCCGCAGATTAGCCGCTTTTGTCGATAACGATATTTACGAAAAGTTCATATAATTGCCCGTTCATTTAAAAATCCGTTCACAACACAATGAAGAATCGTTTAAAATCCCTCTCCCTTGCAACCCTCACCCTGTTGGCGGTAGCCAGTTGTAAAAATTCAGATGTTGACCCGGCTAATTATGCCGGTAATTATGAGTTTTCTGGTACTGCATCTTACGCAATGTTCGACCGTACAACTACCGACGCAAATAAAGGCACACTGATTGTATCTGTAGATAATGGTAAGGTAAAGTTTACGGAACAGTATCCGGCTTTTCAGCGTGATTATACTGGTACGTTAAACGGCCGTTCTGTAACGTTGGCAAAGGTGTCGGAACGGATTCAAGTAAATGGGATAAGCTATAACGGCGTAATGAGTGGTAGCGGTGAGTTTTCCAAAGACGGAAAAACATTAACTTTATTAACTTCTACCGATGTAGTTGTGTCCGGTTCTCCCTTCACTAAAACGGTTAAAATTAACGGTACAAAAAAATAATCTTCTGTAAATTGGTCGCTGCAGAAGATCTTGAACAGAACAATATTTCGTAACACATCTAATTAAAAGAAAAAGCCGGTTCAAGCGAACCGGCTTTTTACTTGCCCACCGTACACATATTTAACTTAGGATCAGTATACAAGGTCTGGTAAAGGTAGTACCGGAACCGTTGTTTATCGTGCCGTTTACAGTCCCGCCAATGGCAGGCATATCGGTAAAACTTTGAGTATTTTGGAAACGTCCCGGCGTAATCGAGTTAAGAGCCGATGACATGGTAAATCCTGCTAAAACGGGCATAGTCGAACCCGTAAACACCCATGCTATAAAATACTGCGTTCCTGCTACTAACTCAATGGGAGCCGTTAACGCCGGTTGTTTTAAGCCGGTTGAATTGATTGTTGTGTCGAGTGCCGCCGTTGCTGCTAATACGGTCCTGTTGCTGTCTAAGATGCCGATTGCGTTTTTACCCGCCCCGGCCGTAAGACCTGAACCGGCGTTGCGTACATCAAAGGCCACTTTGGTAGCCGTACCGCTATAGGGAGCAATTACCCGGCTTAAAAAGAGTAAGTTCGTAGAAGGTGTATGCGTAATGGCTGCTGACTCAATGTTACAGGTTTTCAGGATTGCCCCATAAACTAACGTATCCTGGTCAGTAGTAAAACCGCTTGCGCTACTGCCTTCCGGTTCGTCGTCCCAAACGATAGCGTTATTTGGGTCTAAGCCTAAGCGTCTGAACTGAGTGCCTGTAACCCGCTTATTGCAAAGTAGCTTGTTAGCCATTACCCTAAAATCATTACGTTGACATTTGATACGGCAACGGGTGAATTTACTATGATGCTGTTTGCATCGCTTACATTCCAATCTACGTCGATTTCCCCGCTAATGTCCGTAAATTCTACGCTTAACTTCGTGGTATTCAAGTTGTGAGTTATTGGCGTTGCCCCGGCTACCAGATTGACCGTTAGCGGTCGTATGCGTGCATAACCCATACTTGCCATGAAATCATTAAACGATTTTACAGTAACAACCTTTTGGGCGTTTCCGGCTGCATTAGCTACCAGTTCGGCCAGATCAGCAACCAGCCTTACCAGTCCTAAAGCCGACGAATTAGCCGCATCAACATTAGCCTGAAAGATTAACCAATCGGCTGCATTGGTAATAGACGGGTTAGCAACAGCCGGTTCGAGTATGTCTCCAACGGCCAATACTTGCCCGTGAATCGTTCCGGCTCCTGTTACTCGGAATGTATCCTGTAACGTTGCCCCGGCTGGAAAGTTGGTAGCCGTAGTAGCGTTGAAACCCTGCGCCGGATTCTTACCCGAACCAATACGGCTATTAACGTAACTGACAACATCGGCCTGCGTTGTTAATAATGCGCCTGGTGAACCACCGCCTAACGTTGGGTCATTACCCCGGTCGTTTTCTTGCAGTAACGCCCGGTTTGCAACGCCATCAAAAACAACCATCCTTAATTTTTGGGTGTCGTACCCGTACATTGATAGAATGGTCAAAGCGGCTTGCAATACGGCCGTAGAACCATTCTGCAAGGTTGCGTTACGGGGTCCGCCCGTTCCGCCGTAGTCATGGTTGCCAAACTTTTTCATTAGTAGATAATTATCGTTCCACTGATTGCCGAATTAGAAAGCAGGGTAACGGTTTGAGTAGTGGGATTGATTGAGATGTCAGCCGATGCCAGTAAATTATCTTGATCGAGCAACGTAACGCCTTTTACGGCCGCTATGCCGTGAACGTCTTTACTGAAAATGCCAACGTTAACCGCCTTCAATTCATGTACGAACCTTTGGCCCGGCACAGAAGTAGGAGCCGGAACGGGGGTAGTAGTAGGGGTTGGGCTTGGTGTTGGCTTTGGGTCAGGACTGTAGATTGTTAAGGTAACGGGCTTATTGTATCGGAGAAACAGCCAATACAATAAGCCCAGTACTGCCAGCGCCAAACAGAACCAAAGCCAATAGTTGCGTTTATTCATCGTTTGGCCTGGTTACTCTTTACTTGTTCAACGCCGAAAAGTCTACTGTTACGCTTGATACGGCCGTTGCTGCACTCCCAGCCGCTAGCAGATAACCGCCAATGGTAGCCACGATAGGAGCCACCGGAGCCGCAACTACGGCACCACCTACGGCCGCTAGTACGATACCGATAGTACGAAGCGTTTTAAAGAATTTGGGCGTTGGAGCCGTTAACCGTTGGGCTAATGTAATGTTGTCTTGCGTAATCATAAGGAAGGGGTTTAAGGGTAAAAAAATCAACTAAGAATTATGAACGGTAATGCAAAACGTGTTATTCCCGTCAAAAACAAACCCTAAAGCATTTGTACCTGTAGCTGTAAAATTCATTGAATCGCCAACAAAAAAACCATTAGCATCTTGAATTTGTCCACTCGTAACGGCAACAGTTATAGGAGATGTTTGGTTGTAATCATAATGACGAATCCAAACTATTAAATTTTTTCTTGCTTTAGCTGTATTAATTGTGATCGTTACAGGGTCAAGTCCTATGACATTAACAACCGATGTTTTATCGGGTTCTATTACAGTCGAAACGCTTGTGTTAATAATGTTTCTTGTATTATAATTAGGTGCCGGATCATGTAGTGAATTAGGTTGTTTTAGGTGTAACCAATCAAGCGTTGATTGATTAACTTTTACATCGTTCATCTGATAAACTTTCAGATTTGTAACATCAATAGAACAATCACCGGTGTTAGTCCCGTATACAAATTGCAATTGTAAGTTTTGGTTCCTAAATATAACCGGAACAAGTAAACGTGTTTTGTTAATGTGGAATTGATCGACAGCCAAAGAAGGTAGTATAATGTCATTTATTGCTCCGTCCGATAAACGTAAGTAAAATTGACCTGAATCTAAATTGCTTGCATTGTTAAGCTTTAATTCGCATTCAAAAAGGTAAATACCAGCTTTATTTATAGAGGGTAAAGGTTGTGTTAATACGCCAATACCACCTTGTAAGTTAAACCGGCTTCCGTTGGCAATTGCTGTTACTCTACCGTCATTACCTTCTAATAAATGAGGTGTCGAAAAATTAATAAATAAATCTGATACGTTTTCGTCAGCAGACCATATTACGTTTGAGCCAATTTGTACAATTCCTGATACGTCGTTGTAATCAGATTCATCAATAAATACTTTTGCGGTACTCTGGTTGATTACTTTATAACCTCTAATGTCAGTATTATCAACGGCTCGAGAACGTTTAGTTATGTTGGATAATTTAATTACTCCATTTTCTGACTTTACGTTTATGCCGTGCATAGAGTAATAATAGTTCATCCCCATTACGGAAACTTCACCGTCTATCTTCGTTCCGGTTTCAATCATTGCATTGCCTGAACCGGGATTAATGATTGTACCATTAAAATTTGAAATCTGTATAATATTTGCCTTATCAATTTGAATAGGAACTTCACAAATATCAGACATTACGTTAGTAGCCTGACACCACGCAGGTCCGTTTCCGAAGTCGGTAAAGTGAATTACGTTCTTGTGCCCCCAAGCAAAAATATTTTTCATTTGCAAACCGTCAACTTTTCCAATTGCAATGGCCTTGCCATTTTTTTGGACAAAAGCTTTAGCTGGCTCGTTACCGCCTGTCCAGAAATCCCAAAAATGAACGTTTTCAAGTCTTGCAACGTCGTAAACTCGGTCACATCTTACACCTATATCGAACGTTTGACCAAAGATATTTTTAACGTTCCATTGCCCCCCGAAATCAACGTTTAAACCTCTATAGCAGTTGGTAAACATGATGTCTTCAACTGTTATATTATCAGCTTGTGAAGGCTCAGCTTTCGTGTTGATGGCCCAGCCGTATTGTATAGGGTTTGCGGCCGTTTTAAGTTGTTTGGGCCAATAGAACGCAAAACCTTTCATGCCTGAGCCAACGGAAAGGATAAAAGCGTCTTTATTTATTGACTGCTCAGTATCTATTAGGAAGCAAACAAAGTCAAGATTGAAAGCAGCTTTAAATGGAAGTTTCGGTTGTCCTACCAATATAACCCCGGCTGGTACATTAATAGTATTTTTTATTAGATAACAACCGGATGGAAAAACTACGTGTTTTATACCAGTTTGTACCGCATCGTCTAAGGCAGTTTGAATAAGGTTAGAGCTATCTATTTGGCCGGTTTTATCAGTAACATAATCATTAATATCAATAAACGGAAACCCTAAATTACGTTTAACAATTTTACGTTGATCGTTGCTTAGAAATTGAGTACTATCAAATTTTACCGTTTTGCTAACGCTATTCATTATTGCCCTATAGTCGGCTGCAATTCCTTCAAGAGCATTTAATAAGTTTTGCTGTTCTTTTGTAAACTGAGCCATTATATTAAAGTTTTGATTCGTTGTAATAAGCTAGATAGTTGATGTCAGTTGTAGGGCTTAAATTCTTAAGCGTTTCAGTTTTGGTTCTTAGTTCAGTTAATTGTTTGTTGCTTTTCCAAATCAGATAAAAGACAAGACTAAACAAAGCGAGGTAAAAAGCATCTTTCATTTTGGTTAAGGGATTGAGATTACTAAATCACCGTCTACATTCTTTACGCCCGTTGGTCGCTTTTCAGCAATGAATACAATGACACTGAGAACGGCCGCAATAATCAGAATGGTTAAGGACCGACGAAAACCACCAAAAAGGTAGGTAAGGAATACAACCAGTACAGCAAAATAGATGTACACCTTTTCCGACGTTAACAAGGCTTTCAGGCTATCCGGCGCAACGAAACCACCGTATAGATAAAACCGGACATCCGTACCGCTTCTGTCATTGGCAGTAAGCAATCCGTCAGGAAGTACAACCGTATACCCTTCGATTGATAGCGGCAAATATGAATTGTGCCTATCGGCTACACTGGTCTTTTGAAACCACTGCAACGGCTGTCTATCATACGGGTTTTCGTAGATGCTTACCGGGTGCGAATGGAATCGAATCGGTAATGCCCCGGCCGCTATTGCGTTAGCCATTTCAACGCCGGAATTAAGCGGCTTATAGGCTGTTTTTCGAGCGTTGCCGGTTAACTGATTGGGTAGTTGTTTCCATCGGTTTACGATCAATCCCCCGGCCGTAGGAACGGCGTATAAAATACCGCCTGTTTCTTCGTGCAACGGGTAGGCTTTTTGCAGTTCGCGCAATACGGCTGCTTTGATAACGACTTTAACGGGGTTTGACAGAACGAGCGTCTTACGCCCTTCCGTCGTTATTTCCCGTAAGTAGCCAGCCTGTAGTAATTGCGCTATCATAGTGGTTTGGTAAAAAGTTAAGCCGGGTCAATTCGCCCGGCTTAATCCGGTTCTAAAATCTAATCAAACAACGTCCTAAATCTTTCCGGTTGAGCGTCCTAATGCCAGCAATGCCAGTATTAGAAAGGCAGTCATTAAATACTTTTTCTTCCAGATGTAAACGCCAACCAATACCACGGCCGCAACTAGCAGTAACAGCCAATCAACCGGCTTTACACTCGTTAAGGGAGCATTGTATAGTACAGCCGGAAATACGTCAGGGGTTGACTGTGAGCCGTAAGGGGTTGTACTGGTCAGGAACGTATCGGATAGCGCCGTATTCCAATCACTTGCAAACTGAGCTAAGGCAGGACCAAACAAATGGTCATGCTGTGCAAATAAGCCATTCCACTGCGTAGCGTTGAAATCCGGCCCTTTGTACGTCTGCTTATAGGTCTGGATTAGTTCGGCTAACCCTTGCGCTGTTGTGGGGTCTGCCAGTGTACCGGGTACCTGGGTTACTTGTTCCTGAACAACTACTAGGGCTAAATCGGGCTTATTGTACGTGTTGCGTACATAATCGAAGACGTACCGAAAACGCTCCTTAAACGTGTCTTTCTCGGTCCCCCTATCGTTGTAGCCATGTTCTACTAAAATCGCTCTAACGCCCGTTTTTGGTACGTAAGACGACATTACTACTTCCAACGGCTCGAAGGGTTGCCGGGTTGCCGGGTTGGTTTGACCGGGGGGTAACTGCGTTCGGGTTTGGCCGGTTAGTAGCTGCCAGTTTTGCAGAATATTGGAACCACCGTAGGCGCAACCATAAAACAGCACTGGTACGCCTAACCGCTTTACCAACTTGTCCCCTAATTGGCCCCAACTATCGGGCGTACCATGAAACGGCCCAATCTTACCCGTAAGCGGTCCAAACTGGTAATTCTTTGTTGTCAGATCATCGAGCAACGCCATTACCCGCCCATCGGTTGCCGGTAGTTGGTTGGCTACATCGTGACCGCCTTGTATGAAGCTATGCCCGAACAATACAAATACTTCACCGGCTCCAACCTTTACGGTTTGGTTCAGGTTGCCAGCCGATACCGTAAGCGAGTAAAACCCGCCTGGTAGATCGACCGTACCGCCAAAATTACCGGCTGTATCTACCGGAATGGTTCGGATTATTGGTAAAGCGGCTTCTAAGGTTTGAACGTCCGATTGGGCAAATTTGATAGGAGTAAATACAGCCTTTACGTTCAACGTACCAGCCGGAACCGTACCGGAAACGGGTATACTGGCAATGTTCTGATTATTACGCTGATAGACGCAATTAGCGAATGGTTCGAGTAGAGTAAGGTTAGTTTGCATGAGGAACTACCGCCGTTAAAAAGTGAAGGATTGCGGCCAATAGTGCCGCTAATACTGAAAGCCTAGCAGTAGGGCTAAGGCTTTTGAAATCGGTTCGTAAATCGTTGACGCAATAGCCAGAAACGAAAGCGTATAAGGAGATACAGACTAACCAAACAGAACCTAACGCGGCCGTAATGCAGTAGAAAATTTGCGCGGTTGATTTGAGCGCGAAGGAGATAAACCCCATTTCCATTTTCCCACTGGTAAAGTCGGCAAACAGGTAGGCCACGAACGCGAATACAGCCTTTAACAGTAGCCCGTTAATCGAGCGTAAGGTTTTCAGCTTCTTAGTCTCCAACCGTTCGGCTTCTGTCGGTAAACCGTCTGGCAGTAACCCTAATTCTTTCCGTAGTTGTAAGGCTTGTTCGTCTGCATCTTCAGCGTACTGATACAGCCGTTTCTTGTCGTCTTCAGATACCGCCTTAGCCGCTTGGTTTCGGTATGCTGTTGCCTGGTCTTCGTACTGTGCAATAGCGTCGATTTGTTCCGCCCGTTGGCGTTCGGCCGCTTCTACTTTGTCCGCTTCAATTTTAGCTAATTGGGCTTTCAGGCTTTGTTCGTCTGCCTGTAATTCATCAAAGGTTTTCATCGTGTAGGGTTAAGAGTTAGCCGGAACGAACCGCCCTATTTGGGCTTTTACGTCTCGGATAGTTATTAAGCCATCGCGGTTCGTGTCGAGTACTTTGTTAAGCCGGTACCGGCGTCTATCGAGTTCGGTACGACCATTGGCCCGGTATAGTACCTGGTCGTCAGAACGGCCCAAAAAAGCCGGGGCAAATACCACTATGTACACGTCGTACACGTCTTTCATTCGGCCCCGGTAGGGCATGAAATAGCGTTCAACGTAAGCGAGTTGTTCAACCGGGTTTAACCGGCTAAGTGACGCCGTAGTAGTACCTAAACTTTGCGCCGTTCGGGGTATAAACTGGATTAGTCCAACGGCCCCGCTATATGGGTTTTTGACGTTAGCCCGAAACGTTCCCCCGGTCTCAAATCGCATTACGATCATTAACCATTCGGGTTTTACTGCCAGCCTTGCCGATACAGTTCTAACTTCATCTACGAAAGCGGCCCGGTATTGAGCCGGAACCTTTTCGGAGTAGATTAACGTCTGTGGTTTCCAGTGTGTACCGGCTTGGCAGATGCTATTCACTGCCAGTAAAAGCGTGAGTAAAAAACGGTTCATCAAGATCAAAGGAAGGTTAGAAAAAAGGCCGGGACGTTTGCCCGGCCCGTTGCGGCTACCCTTATTGTATTAGAGCCGCCTACTGTTGGCCCTAATTGGCCGGTTTAGTACTCGGAGCAAGTAACCCGCTACAGCTTAGGAAAGCGGTTGTATTGCTCAGACAAATGATTTGATACTTACCCTTTGCCAGCGTTCGCCGTTGCCCTGGTAGGAGCCGGTACATCGTGTTCATTACGGCGTTGCGTAATGCCTGGTCTGTAATTTTATCCACGTCGTCTAATTCTTCTGACGGAATGGCGTATACGTTGCCGATGCCGCTAACGTTAGCGATTTCACTAACATAGGGTAATTCCAACGTCTGAGATTCTGTAATCAGTCGGGTAGAACGGGGCATATTAAGAGAGTATTTTGGTTAACAGGATTACACCGGCCACGGCTGCCAGAATGGGAATTGCCGGTTCCATCGGTGCGACATTTTCAAACCCGGCCGGAACGTACCGTTTAATGACTTCTTTAATTTCGCCTACGGTAATTACACCGTCGTTATTGGTATCAAGCGGCTTGTTCGCTGTGTAGGCTTTTGAGGGAGACACATACACTTTCTGAGCGTCAGGACGCCCGATGTAAGCCGGGGCAAATACAGCCATGTACACCTGGTACAAATCCGTCATTTTGCCTTTATAACGAGATAGGTACTTTTCTACCCAATCGAGTTGGGTAACGGCGTCCATCGTTCGGAGTTGGGCCAACGTGACGCCCAAACCGCTAATACCGTTCTGGGTAAACTGAATCAGGCCGTAGGCTTCTGCATTCGGGTTTTTGACCGATGCCGAAAACGTTCCGGCCGATTCAAACCGCATAACGATCATTAACCAATTCGGGTCTATCTGTAGCCGGTTGGAGACTGCAACTACCTTTTGAATGAAAGCCGAACGGTAAGCGGCCGGAACTAAGTTTTCGTAAGCAAGTGCCATATTAAGAGATCGTTACAGAGCCTTTATGTACATACACCTTCACATCATAGAGCGTATCTAACCAGTGTGGTGTTTTCGCAATTACAAACCGTTCCTTTTTGCCCGTTACGGTCAAATCAGCTTCACCGTCATACGTGCCGATAACTTCACCGGCTTTTGCTTGCCGTAAGATGTTTTGCGGCTTTTCGTAGACCCGAACGTTTACGGTCTGCTTTGCTTTTACCTGCCTGGTCAGGTTGCTAGGCGTTCCCCCGGTTGTAGTAGTCGGAACGGTTGGATTAGAACCCCGTTTGTAGACAATATCGTAGAACTTCTGTAGATCGGTTCTACTCAATTCGCCTTGCAGATCGAGCGTTAGTTCGGAGCCGTAAAGCACTCGGTAGGAGTCTGCAACGGCTGAATAATCTTTAATCTGTTGGGCTGTCTGAAAGATCAAATCCACGTCCGTACCGTCTACCGACATCAGCATACCTACACCTGAACGGTTCATTGCATCCCGTAGGGCTTGCGCCTGTTGGGTGTTGGTATCGGTTCCGGCCGTGTCGAGATAGGTTTGCTTTTTAGACTTCGAGAAACCACTGACAACCAGATATACGGCCAATAAGGTTAAAGCCACAATAAGCAGGTTATTATAGGCACCGTCGTTTGCTTTCTGTAATCTATCTTCCACGGTCAGAACGAATTAAGGGTTTAGGATTGTCGGTTTATGCGCGTCTATGCTTGCGCCGTAGTCGTCTGCTACGTTTAATTTTGTTGGGTTTACCGCCAGCAGCCTGGTTACACCATTTAGCGTAGTGCCGTTGCTGGAACCACGTCGGTTTACTGGAACCGTTGCCGTATTTGTCAGCAGATGCCAGTACCGGCCGTTCTTCGTTGGCCGTTGTGGGTTGCTCAGTAGTTGAGCCACTGCCTGAACCGTTGGCCTGTGCGATTTGGGTGCTTTCAGCCATAACGGGAGCCGATGCCGTTCCGCCCAACATACTTGCCATTGCCAGCGCAATAGCAGAGCCTAAAAGCGTCCGTTTCTTCATCGGCTTACTTCACAAAGGTTTTTACGATAGACCAGAACGGAACCTTTTCAACCAGCGCCGGGAAAGCGTCTTCAATGTCCGTTAGCTTGATCGTACCGGCGTCTGACTTCTTTTTTAGTTCCAGACATTTACCGATGTTTTCCGGCGTAAGAACCTGCTTTGAAAATTCGGGGTCCGCTTCGATGCCTTCCGTAATTTTCTCAATTACCGTTACGGCCGTAACCGTGTCCCCGGTTGCATCTTCAAGGGCGTTAAACATTCGGATAAACAGCCCTTGAACGTATTCTTTCGTGATTTCCTGCACTTCGTTTGTGTTCGAGTGTAGGGTAATGGCTTGGTTCGTTTTCATGTGCTAGGGTAGGGGGTTTGGGGTTGCAAGGGGAAAGGGCCGGGCCGTCGCTACGGAAACAGTTAGCCGAACAGCTTACCGCCCCCGAATACTTTTCTGATTTCGCCAGCCGCCTGCACCGTCTCAGATACTTTTTTAGTCGTGTCTAAGAAGTTGGGCGTTCCGTCGCCGTCGTCGTCTCCAAGAAACTTTTCAATCTTTTCAACCCGCTTTACTAGGTCTTTGACCATATCCGCCATTGGGCCAAACTGTTGGCTCATTTGCTCGAACAGTAGCGTTCTACGGGTTTCTTCCTGAATGGTTTTTAGTACGTGGTCAGGAACCCCGTAAGCGTTGGTAGATAGTGCCGCTTGCATGGCTGTAGCAGGTTGCGCCGGTACGGTTCCCGACGTGTTGAATGAGATTTGAACGGCCCCGGAATGGTTGTTTTCTTTGTCTGACGACTTGAGCCGGTAGTTACCGTCTGGTAGCAGACTGACAGAGTTTTGCAAGTGTGCTATGCTGTCGTCTAAGTTGTCAGACTTGGTAAACTGTCCGACTTTCGTAGAACCGCTATACAGCCACCAATACGGCGTATGATTTAGCCGTAAGTGTTCAATTGCATTACTCAGATTAGCCATGTTCGGGGTAGTGGGTTAAGAGATTGGAAACAGCCCCGGCCGCAACCCTGCAACGCATCCTACAGGCAGGGAAAGGATTACAACGGCCGGGGGTCTGTTATTTCGATTTCATCTTTGCAACGCGGTCGCGGATAGCCTTCTTTTGGCTTTTAGCGCGTTCGATACCGTCATTGAAAGACTTAATTTCTTTGCACTTCTTTTCGTACTTCTGCAAGGTCTCCAATGACGCCTTAGCACTTGGAGCCTTCGGGAAACGCTTCATCTTTGCCATTTTCTGACAGGGGTTAGGGGGTTAAGGATTTGAGAAAGTAAACCGGGTCTTACTGCCTGTTAAGGTTGCCCGGTTCTATCGTCGGGTTTGGGGTTATCGAGCTATTGAGCGACCGTTACGACGGACCGCTACCGGAACCGGCGTTTCTTACCACCGATGCCCAGCGCGGCCATAATCGGTTTGTAGAACAGCGCCAGCACGATCAGCAGGACCAGCCACCAATAATTTGTAAGGAACGTCTTCACCTGCTCCATTACCGTAGGGGCGCTGTAGTTGTTGTCGGTCGTGGTTGGCGTACCAGTGCCGGAACCTGAACCACTGCCTGAACCTGAACCGCTACCAGAACCTGAACCTGAACCTGAACCACTGCCAGAGCCGGAACCTGAACCCGTGTTAGTAGTTCCAGTTGTGGCAGGTACATCGGCCCAACTCTCTTGCCGGTTCTGGTACACGTCAGATGCCGCCGTAGGCTTTTTGTGAGCCGGAACCCCGCCAATAGCCTGGTTAGACGAATATGTACCTAGTGTACACTGGTCAGAGGTGTAAGGAAACACAAATTGCGCCGGGTCGCCGTTGGTTGAGTTGGTGCGCAGGTTGTCAGCATACGCCGGAATTTTGACGACGAGTGTACCGTTTTCGCCTTGCAGAATGATGAACTTACCTGGTACGCTCGAATCGTCTACGAAAATTGGCGAAGTACCGGCCAAATAACCTACTTGTCTGATTGCCATTGTTGAATTGAGGGTTTGGTTAAAAAAGAGAATTGATTAAGGGTTAGCGTTTAGTACTTTGGGGTTGCCTGAAAAACAGGAAGTAAAAGAGCGTTAGAACGGCCCCAAACGTCAGAATCAATACTTTGGGGTCTGTAAAATCAAGGTTAAAGACCCGGCTCGAAGTATCCGGCGCTCTATTGGTAGAGCCTACCCGTTGCCCCGTATCGGTATCAATAAAGGTGTAGCCACCCTGCACTAAGTTCTGATTCCGAATGATGCCGTTTTTTGTCAGTACTGTTAAAGCCTTATCACCGTATTTCAGAATGAAATCGAGTGTGTTAGCCAGCTTCGTATTGCCATTTGTTTGAGCTTCTGCTTTAGCGGTCGTGACATCAGCCGTTAGCTTTGGGTCTGACGGAGTTGTATACGACCATCCAACGTTTTCGTAAAAGTCCCTGAACGCCTGGTAGTCGTTATCTGGGTTGTAGTAGACGCTCCATTGGTCGCCTATGCTGTAGGGTACATCGTCATTCATAGTTACAGGATTTGTTTATAATCAAACTCGAACGACTGTTTTACAGGCACTTGGAACCCTTCGGCATATACCAAACCATCCAGCGTTAAACCGATTTTGCCAGACTTGAACAGGTTGATAATTGAACCAGCCGCCGTAAGCAGATCAAAGTAGGAGATCGTAACCCGAACGGGTAGGGTAGTTTGTCCTTTAGGCGTTATCGTAGTGGGTTGCAAAACCAGCGCCTTACCCAAAAACTTACCGGCAGATAGTACGTCGAAATCAGCCGATTTTACGTTTACCGAACCGCTAGAAACGTTCTGGGTATTAAGCGGTAGATCAAACGATATTTGTCCACCTTTCAGGCTTACGTTTTTGGGTAGCCCGACGTTAAATTCTAGTTGTTTGGCCGTGTTAACCTTGTTCAGAATGTACAGAACAATCATTAGCACGATTGCCATAATTATTAATCCCTGCTTCATTTTACCGGCGTTTTTGGTTGCGTCTGCGATACCAGACAATTAGCAGAAAGAGTAGAAGCATTCCAGCCAGATAGTACCACGTCTGTACAGCCATTGGCGCGTTGCTCGTTGGGTCCGTTGTCGTGTTGGGCGTTGCTGTAGCCTGTAGCTCGTTAACCAGACTCTTACGGATTCCGGCCAATTGTTCGGCGTCCTTTACGTAGTCCTGTAGTAAGAGTTGTAGCTTGTATTGCTCGATTTGTTGCGCGGCTGCTTCTTTCCCAGAAAAGTAAGTAGCAAGGGGACCGACATACGGAATAAGCGATAGTACTGTAGTTACGGCCTTAGAGATCGTTTCGTAGTTCGATGAACCCGTAGATTTCAGCGCCTTAAGCAGTTGGTCCGTTCGAGCCTTAATAAACGCTACCCGGCTATCAATCGCTTTTAACCGTTCGTTTATCCACTCAATTCGAGCCGCTTTAGTTGTTCCTTGAAACGGCACTTTCACGGCGTTGGTAGTCGTTACAGCGTCTTCATTCGTCTTGCGTATTTGTTCTCTTACATTTTCAGGTAGGTAATGGTTTTCCTTGCCAGATACACAGAAACCAAACACTTCCAGCTTACAAGTTGTGAAGACAACTACATCCGGGTCGAATACATCAATAGTACCCGTATATGTCTGGTTAATGTCTGCCATATCTTCCGTTTTTCCGTTTCGGTGATACAATATTAATATGGATTTGGGTTAGTATTTTAGTTTGTATAACTTAGTGCCACTATAGCAGACTTAACCCTTGTATATCCCTGTATGAGCCAGTTAACAGACGTTACGACACTAGGCGCATTTAACAAAAAACAGCTTTTAGAGATGTACGGTAATGTCGATATGAAGACGTTTGAAGACTGGATACAGGATATAAAAACGCCGATTCGATGGAGAAAGGGAAAACAAGTATTTCCGCCTAAAGTAGTTCAGCAGATAATTGAACACATCGGGCAACCAATTAGAATAAAAGTGCTTAACTAACTGCAACCATTTAAACCAATTATACAGAATGCAACAATTACAGATTATCGGTCGAATTGGACAGGATGCCGTAACCCGTGAATCAAACGGCCGTAAATTCGTTTCTTTCAGCGTTGCCGTTGACGACGATTACAAAGACCAGAACGGTACGAAAATAGAGCGTACAAACTGGTACGATTGTACAACGGAGCAAGTAAACGTAGCTCAATATCTGACGAAAGGAACGTTAGTTTTTGCGCAAGGTAAACCCCGTATCGACCAGTACACGAAAGACGGAAAAGTTTACGCTACGTGTCGTTTAAATGCCAGCAAAATACAATTGCTCAGTAAACCACAAGATCAACCCACAACGCAACAACCGGCCCCGGTACTAGCTACAGCCGATGAAAAAGATTTACCGTTTTAACGGAGCAATACCCAACAAAAAACCCCGGCCAATATGACCGGGGTTTTTTGTTACAGTAAACTATGTTATTAAATCCGAGAAAGCCAGTAACCATAAACAGGTACCCTTTCGTATGGTATTCTATGGTATGCTTTTTCAATTTGCATCTTAACAAGTGCCTTTCCAATACGTTCGGCTGTTAACCCATATTTTGAATCAGTAGCATTGTCCAAGAATTTCAATAGGTCATGTGGTTGAAAAAACTGCTTTAAACCATTTTCAACAGGCTTGCAGAAATAAGTATTTAGTAATCTATATTCAAGCGTATTGTAATTATCATCTTCTAGTCTAGGTTCTGCGACTTTAAAAAGTATGTCCATAATTCCAGAACGAAATTCTTTTTCTGTAATAATGCCAGATGTAAAGTCGTTAATTGTTCCGTCAACTGAGTTTGTAAATTCTAGAACTGTCATTGGTTTGTTATTTTAGGGTGAAAAATTAAGCGTAAGATTCTGTGTTATTGTGAAATCTTATATTCTGAGAAATAACCTGTATTTCTACACTATACTTTGCAGAAGCAAAGCCTTCACCTGCAAGAATGAGTAGAACCCTGAACCCTGCATCATTCGCGTTAATCGCTTCTACAAAGCCTGTTTTCGTTGAACGGCCGTAGTTGTCTGTTACTTTGTACTTGTATCGTTTCATGTGTTCGATTGAATAATTACCCTCAAAAAAGCCTTTAAAAAGCCTACCCCGTTTTTACTGAAAGCCTTGCAAAAGCCTGCAAAAAGCCTAAAAATAGCCTTATAGTAGGTATCTATAGGGAGCATAGGAAAGCGTTAAAATCATTGTGGGAACCATACAGCGTAGACCGATCAATTACGGCGCAACCCTCAGAGCGTAGCCGCTTCACAGCCGCCCGGCCGGTATCGTCGTTATCTAGGAAGGTGTAGACCTTGTTAGCGGCTTTGAGCGAATCTAAGGCCCGGTTAAGATGTGAAGTAGAATTTAGTATGATAGCGTTGTTACGCATCCTGTAAACCCCAAAATAGACTAAGGCAGATAGGAAGTCGAAAAAGCCCTCAAAGACATTGTAATCTGTTGCGCCCGGTACGGTAATTGTCGTAATGTCCCCGGCTCCTATCCACGTCTTAAAGCCTTCCGAACGTACCGCCCAACTGCCTTTATCAGTCTGGAACCCTACGCCGAAAAACGCCCGGTTTTGCACGTTCTGGTAGTGGATTTCCCGAACGTAGTTAAATGCGAAGTCGAACGGTATACGGCGTTTTTCAACGTACTGCACTAACGCCCGATGTTGTAGCGGCTTCACGGCAACCACTTCGAGCCGTTGGGCGTCTGGTTTCAATACGTAGCTTTTAGAACCACTGAGCGAGAACGGAACCGATTCAAAGCGTTCTAATCGCTGTAGCGTTCGGATAGCCGTAGGAAAGTCTACTTTATCGAGCAAGCGTACCAGCCGGATTATATCGCCCTTTTCGCCACTGGAAAAGTCGCTGAACACGTTAGCCGATGGTTCGACAAAGAACGAAGGAGAACGTTCGTTTGTAATTGGCGAATGATACAGGTATTGCTTACCAGTGCTGTTAACCGGCGTGATTCCTTTCGTAAACAGATAGTCCGTTATCGGAACAGACGTTTTTATCTGTTCAATTACTTCATTTTCGATCATGTTTCAGGGATTTTGTGCTTTTTCTTTTAGCGGCTAAATACAATTTCTCAGGCCGCTAAAAGAAAAGAGAGTTTTAAAAAAACTTCAAAAGTAGGGTACTACAACTTACTACCTTACTCACTTGTTCATTATCAGCATTTTACGCCAATATCGTACTTACTACATTTACTACCTTACTTACTACTTACCTTACTATTTTGTAGTAAGTACTATCTTTTGTAGTAAGTAGAATAGTAAGGTTACTACAGAAAAAAACGGCCTATACTGCTTGGAAACGCCATGTAGTAAGTGTAGTAAGTAGTAAACTAGAAAATAGGTTTTTTTTCGTCGGCAACCCCGGCAGGTAGCGGAACCATAGAGGGAACAAGGGGTTTCAGCCAGTAGCCATATACCGGAAAAGTCATACCCTGCTTACGATGTTGTTCTTTTTCAATCTTCATCTTATGCAGCGCCTTACCAATGGCTTCTTTACTTATGCGTACCTGGTTCCCGTACAGGTTTTGCAGCAGCCGCATGATGTCCGTTGACTGGTAGAACGAATCTTCATCTTTAAAGCCTTTTTCAAAGTGAGAGATCAGCAGTTCATATTCTGTAGAATCCTTTGCGTATTGCTCGTTATTCTTTTCTGAATATTCTACTTCCTCTTTGGTCAGTTTGTAGGCAAAACCAGTCTTTAACAAATAATAGGCTTGCGCCCAAACTTTGTTAATGTCAATTGACATATACCCTTCCGGCCCGCCGTTGTCATGTTTGATGCCTAGAACCTGAAAAACCAGCCAACGAACGTTACCAGTGCTATCAACTAGAAATTCACGCTCATTTGTGGACGCAACAAAAGAAGCGCGTCTATCCATAATTGAGTCTTTTCGATCATAGGGTAAACGCACTTTAATTTTGCTTTCAGAAAACATTGCTTTAACCCGGTTAATGTCAGTTTTAGACATCCCTTGTAATTCGTCAATGTTCAGTATGAAGTTTTCGGCTAAGGCTCGTTTGCTGTCTTTTCCTTCAAAGTCTGGATTATCTTTTAAGTAAGCAGCTAGTGCCGGGGGGCAAAGGTTACGAAGGAACGAACTCTTACCGTCATTTTGCTTGCCAAAGAACGTTAGACAATGTTTATTAAAGTCTAACATTCCTAAGCCTTGCGCTGCCATACGAACCAACGCTTTCTTAAACTGAGTTCTAAAAAAAGCGTCGTCTGTTGTCCAAACGTAAGAAGCTAATTCACTAATGTAATCAGTCTCTTTGTTCCATTCTGGCAGACTGTCAAAGTATTGTTTGATTGGGTCGAAATGTGTTACGTAATCTGATTTCATAAGGGCAGTTAATTGTTTGTCAAAACCTGTAAATCCTTCGGTAAATAATTCTACCTGCAAATTGAACTCGTTTAAAGTCTTCCAATTGTCGGAACCTGTTGGAGCGTATTCGTAGTCTAAACCGACGTTATTAAACTTGAAAATGTAGCGATTGTCTAACCATTCTTTTAGTTCGTTAAACTTTATGGTTGGCATGAAGTCAAAGGGTTATAGGTTGGCTTGTTCTACACAGAGAGACGTGTATCTGTTTCCGGTAATTGATAGGCATAAAAGAAGCCGGTTATAGGCTTCCTGTAATGTTGCTGCTTTGATCGTTCCGGCGTAACAGAGTTGGCCCCGGTTTTTGGCCTGGCAGTAGTACGTAAAATTTTTCATAGTGAATGTTGCATTTGAAGTGCTGAGAGCATTACGGCCGTTGTCTCGTGTGGTTTAGGATTGTAATTCAGATTTGTAATTGCGGCCTGAACAATCACAAACGGAACGTCTTCAACTATTGGGTAATACTGCCATGTATCAACCCAGCGACGCCAGTAGTTTACATTGTTAATAGTCCCTACTTCGAGTAGGGTAGCTTTGAAAATGAGTTGTTGGGGTTTAGTGGCTGATTCGTAAGCCATTCCGATTTTGTTTCTAGTCTTCTTAGACATTCTAACTACGTGGGTGAAAGGTTAACCAGTGAATAACAAATGCTTGGATTTGACGTTATATCGTTTGATTTTTACGACGTAACGTTTGGCAATACTAGGCCATATTCAGTTAAAAACAAAGCTTAAAATCCAGTTAAAAATGATTATGGAACATCAAGGATTAAAATTGAAGGGCATAGCAAAGACGAAAGGCTATGATATTCAAAGACTTGCGGAAGCCTTAGAGGTACACCGAGAAACAGTAGCTACTGATTTTAAAAAGGAAAAATTGAGTAGACGGATACTTAAGAAGTACTCACCTATACTTGGAATAGACTTGGATGAGTTTTTTTCTACAGAAAGTAAAGGAGAAAGGAGAACCGTAAACACAAGTGACGGTATTGTAGCTCAATCAGAGGTTATTGAGATACAGAAGCAACTCATAGAGGAACAGCGCAAGAGACTCGCGCTAATGGAATACATGGTAAGTTTTTTTCCAAAAGCGGTGCAAATGAGATAACAGAATTTTTAACAAAGTTTCCATTTAACAGTATAAACAGGACTAGATAAATAGCCTCTTACACTGTTTGGCCTGTAACTCAGGCCGCACCGCTTACCAGATAGCAGATTCCGACTATCTCCACGGTATACAACGAGAAGGACTGTTTATCTCTGATAGGCAGTCCTTTTTCCATATATAGTCTTTGAGTTTAAACGGGGGCTGAAAAATACCAGCAACAGTAAAGCTATACGGCTTGGTTTTCACACTCGGAGACTACAGGAACAAGACGGCTTTTCCGATCATAAGACAATGGAGATATACACCCGTAGGTTAGCCGCTTTTGTCAATGACGACATACGGAAAATTCATATAATGGCGCCTTCATATAGAACCCCCGTTCACAAGCATAAGAAACGTTAAAAATCTCTTTCCCTTGCAACCTTAACCCTGTTGGCGGTAGGTAGTTGTAAAAACTCTGACGTTGACCTGCGTGAGCAATACGCAGGAACTTATAACGTAACAGCTTCTACATTGTCAGGAAGTATAACCGGCTCAATAAAAACAACGTTTGATATTGGTAATGATGTGTTGATAGTTACCAAATCGAGCGATAGCAATGATATTTATCTTTCGTTCACTAAAAACCGCTTTACAGCTACCTTAGATAAAAACGGTGCGTTTTTCCTTCCACCGCAAGCAGAGCAAGCATACGCCGTAAATGGTACGTCATTTGGGATTAATTACGGCGGTAGCGGAGCGTTTACAAATGATGGCATATATTTAAATATTAGCATGAATGCCAGTGTATCAGGCTCTAAAATTGAAGAACTAACTACTATCAAAGGGACTAAGAGGTAGTCACAATATTTTTGAAAATATAGTCACTAGGCTTATTACTCACTACATCGAAAAAGCCGGTTTAAGCTAACCGGCTTTTTCGATGTAGTACAACAACAGCTTTATAATTTAAATGTGAATAAAATTAAGTATTTATAATAACTTATAATTTTTGTACTCACCTATTCTATAGCCTGTTAAATTTTCAATAGAGGTTAGAATTTTGACTCGTGGTGAATATTTTTTTAGATTAGTGTCAAAAGTAAACGCTATACCTGATTTTTCTATACGGTCTTTCATAACGGCCGGATGAGTATCTTTAAAATGAGCCAATGAATCAATATGATTTTCGTATTTAAAATTTAAACCTGCTTCTTTAATTGCTTCCATTTGATCATCACACTTCCAGAAGCGGTAAAAATAACCAAACTTTGATCGTTGTTTTTCTAACGATTTTACCCAACCATAATGATAGATGTAAGCATCTATAAGCTTTACTCTTAGTTTTTTATTTCCTGTTTTTCGAAAGCCTTGCGCATCCCTGTAAGCAAAAATATCTTTTGAATTACGAATTACCCTTATCTCGCGTCTATACCAACGACGTGAGTCACCAATGTAATTGTAAGAGCCGTAAAAATGTAAATAATTAAACAATAGCCCTTCAACGTTGGCATCAGTTAAATATTTATGCATGGCTTCCTTAACGACGGGGATATACTTTTCATGAAGAACTTCATCGCCTTGGATGTAGAAAGCCCAATCAACATCTGGAGAAATAGCAGCTAGTGCTTTATCTGTTTCTTGAGCTAGCACTCTGCCTCCCTCCCTTAAATTGTCATCCCAAATGGTATGGATTATTTTAATTTTGTCTGAACTGATTGCTTTAATCAAAGAAAGAGTTTCATCATCTGATTGTCCAACAGCAATAAGAAACTCATCACAAAGAGGCAAAATTGATGTTATTGCTTCAACAATTGGATAATCATATTTAATTGCATTACGAATAAAGCTAAATCCGGCTACTTTCATAAACTAACAAACGTTGATTGACAATGGTAAGATGTTGTGTAATTTCATGTGACCTTGCGGAGGAACAAAGTTACATGATTATTGATCAAATTTTAAGATCATATGGTACTTACGTCAGGTTCTCTACTACAGAATGGGGGATTCTTACATCTCAATCTTACACTGAGATTGAAGAAGTAATCTATAGAGGCTTAAAAAAGGGAGAAAAAGTAATGATACTCAATAAGATAGAAACAATTGAGTGGTTTAATTCAACTAAAAGTAACAGTGTAACGTACTTCCAACGTTTCGTATAAGAATGTTATTATAAAAAAATATTAGTAATAGAAGCAAAAACTCGGTTCAAACGAACCGAGTTTTTGCTTGCCCGCCGTAACATGGTAGTAGACTATAGTTTGTTATATAACGCGTTAAAGTCTACTGTACATTCTGATGATACGGCCGTTGCAGCACCGCCAGCCGCTACCAGATAACCGAAATAAGTGTACTTAGCTCAACTGGTCAATGCCCGGAATTATGCTGTATGGGTGCCCAGGGTGTAAAAGCTGACGTATCGCCTACCGCCCCAGATTCTTCCCCGCGATGTAGCCGGTGGTCCAGGCGTTCTGGAAGTTGAACCCGCCCGTGATCCCGTCGACGTCGAGTACCTCACCCGCGAAGAACAGACCCTTGTGCTGCCGACTTTCGAGCGTGTCGGGGTTCAGACTGCCAAGGGCGATGCCTCCGCAGGTCACAAACTCATCCTTGAACGTGCTTTTACCCACTACGTTGAACGTCCCGTTGGTCAGCTGTTCAGTCAGGCGGTTTTGCTGTTTGGCGGGGAGGTCGGCCCAGCGCTGCGTTTCCGGAATGCCCGCTTCTGCTACGAGGGCCTGCCAGAGCCGGTTCGGTAAGCCGAACGGATTTTGCGACGACACCTGCTTTTTGCCGTTCTGCTGCCGAAAGACCTGTAACTCATCGCGAATCTGCGCTTCGTTGAGAGCCGGTACCCAGTGAACCCGTAACGTAAAGCGGTAATCAACGGCGGCCAGGTCGCGGGCGGCCCAGGCCGATAATTTTAATACGGCCGGACCGCTGAACCCCCAGTGCGTAATGAGCAGGGGGCCCTGCTGCTGCTGTTTGGTACCGGCAACCTGCACCCGGGCCTGCGGCACCGATACACCCGCCAGCGAAAGGAGGGGACTATCGGGAACGTTGAGCGTGAACAGCGACGGAACCGGCGATTGCAGCGGCTCCGACTGATCGGGCAGCCAGCCGTAGGACGGCAGTTGCGGGTACCCGCCCGTTGCCACCAGCACCCGGTCGGTCAGCAGGGTTTCGTCGCCGGTCAGGCGCAGTTCCCATTGACTGCCGTTGTGATGGAGGGACGTAACGCCACAACTGGTACGTACCTGAATGCCCAGCCGACGGGCCGTATCGAGCAGGCAATCGATTATGGTTTCGGAGGAATTCGTGGTCGGGAACATACGGCCATCGGCTTCAGTCTTCAGCGGTACGCCCTTCGACTCAAACCAGCGGACCGTAGCGGCTGCGTCGAACTGATTCAGCAGCGGCCGTAGCCAGCGTTCGCCACGGGGGTAGTGTTTTACCAGATGCCGGTTGTCGAAGCAGGCATGGGTCACGTTACAGCGACCGCCCCCCGAAATGCGGACTTTATTCAGTACGGTACGATTTTTCTCCAGGATGGTAACAGTGGCCTCAGGAAACGTTTCGGCGGCTGTGATGGCCCCAAAAAAACCGGCAGCCCCCCCGCCAATGACGGTAATATTCAACGACGACATACAGTCAGAACAGTGGTTCATCGTTCGAAGTTCGTAGTTTGGTGGTGTTCAAACTGCCAGACGACCCAAGAAATAAACCAGGGAACCGTTCTGTACCTTTGCCGTCATGTCGATGAAGAATAATTCATATCGCCGGGGATTCCGGCTTCGGGGCAATACGCTCGTATTGCTGCTTATTTTCTTTCTGATCGGGTTGTTTCTGCGCTACGGGGGCCGTACGCAGCCGGTCGTCGCGTTCTGGAATGATGTCAGGGCTATCCTCGGTATTGGGCCGTCGGACCGGGAGTCGCGAAAACGCAACCCGTATCAGGCCCCCGAACCGCAGGAAGACGTAGCCGGGGACGAGTCTGCGGATCGGTCAGATCGGAAAGACAAAGAAGAGGGAGTTGCCAGTGATCCGAAGGGTGCTCCGGAAATGGCCTCGTCCCGGAATAAGCTGTTTGCCTTTGAAAAACAGGTAGATTTTATCCTGCCTGCCTACAAGCCGGGCGACGAAATCATCAGACACGATGGGTTTACCCTGCGGTATCAGGAGCGTTATGAGCAGGCTGATTGGGTGGCGTATCCGCTGCTGGGGTATGAAACGAAAGGCCAGGCCGACCGGGACCGGGAGCAGTTCCAGCCTGACCCGCAGGTCAAAACCGGTTCGGCCCTGCCCAGCGATTACACCCGGTCGGGTTATGATCGGGGGCACCTGGCCCCGGCCGGTGATTTCAAGTTCTCGCAGCGACTCACCAGCGATTCGTTTTACATGAGCAACATGAGCCCTCAGGCACCGGAATTTAACCGGGGGATCTGGAAAGAACTGGAAGAGCTGGTGCGCCGGTGGGCCGTGCGGGATCGGGGCCTGTACGTAGTGACGGGGCCGGTACTTAAACCCGGCTTACCCACCATTGGTCGTCAGAATGAGATCGCCGTGCCAAAAAAATACTATAAGGTTCTGCTGTACTGCAACGATCCCGACATCCGGATGATTGGATTTTTGCTGGACAACAAAGGCTCAGACAGTTCGCTCAAGCAGTTTGTAGTACCGGTCGACCAGATCGAACAGCTAACAGGGATCGATTTCTTTCCCAAACTGCCCGATAAGCTGGAACGGGAGCTGGAAAGCAAAGGCCGCTCTGAAACAGCCGCCGGCTGGTTTAGCCTTTGACAATTAATTAGTTACGTATAAATACTTACGAAAATGCCCCGTTTCTGGCCAGTGCTCAGGAACGGGGCATTCTTGTTTGCATTGAAATAGCTTATTTAGGAAATTCTAAAAAATGAGAAAAAACTATACAGTTATTCTGATAAAGTTTGGATTTGACTAATAAAAAGGGCTTGATATTGATAAAAAATTGGTTTTAGGCAAGAATTTATAGAAGTTATTTTATTGTGGTTAAAGTAGAGTTACAGCACTTTCATTATAAAAATTCATTAAAAATTTATTAAAGCTTCAAATCTAGGATACACACTTGCTTCGTAAGTATAGTTACTCAACTTGGTTGGTAGAAGCAGACTGCAGGCTGCTTCTACCAACCTACTGCTGAGTTAAGTCGGCCCATGACGAGTTCACAGGCTGGTATTGTATTCACTTTATCTATTAAACAATTCGTCTAATTTGGTTTACACGTCTATGAAAAAAACGCTTACGACGCTCACCCTGTTGGCCCTGATGGTCCATTCGTTGTTTGCTCAGGTTCAGGTTGATCCTGAGTTGCGCGAAGCCCTGAAGAAAAATCCGATTGCGCAGGTAATCGTGACATTTAAGGGCAATGACGCTCCGTTGCCTGCTCAGCTGGGGCTGCTTCAGCAACTTGGCATTACAAAAGCCATTTCGATGAAGGCCCTGCCGATTGCCGGTATTCTGGCCACGGCCGTTCAGATCGATGCGCTGGCCCAGAATCCCGAAGTAAAATCGCTTTACCTGAACAAACGACTCACGTATTTCAACTTCGACGATACCCACCTGACGGGGGTTAAACGGCTCCGGGCGGATAAAGACATCACCACCCGTAATAACGGGCTGCCGGTTTCCGGTAAGGGTATTGGTGTACTCATCAACGACAGCGGGGTAGATGGTACCCACGACGATATTAAGTTTGGTACGCATCTGGTACAAAACGTTCTGGGCCAGACCAATCTGAACAGCGTGGATGCCATGCTGCCCGTTACGTACCTAGAAAACGTACCCAACACCGATAACAACTCGGGCCACGGTACGCACTGCACCGGCACGGTGGGTGGTAATGGTTCGCGGTCGGGCGGCAAGTACGAAGGCGTTGCGCCCGGCGCTTCGCTGCTTGGCTACGGTTCAGGGGCCGCTCTGCTCGTGCTGGATGCTATCGGTGGCTTTGATTACGCCCTGACGCACCAGTTTCAGTACAACATTCGTGTCATCAGCAACTCGTTCGGTACGTCGGGCGATTTTGATCCGAATCACCCCATCAACCTGGTTACCAAAAAGTGCTATGACCGCAACATGGTGGTCGTTTTTGCCGCTGGTAATGAAGGGCCGGGTGCCGACACACACAATCCGTACGCCATTGCGCCCTGGGTAATTTCGGTTGGCGCAGGCGACCGGACCGGTAAGCTGGCCGATTTCTCGTCGCGGGGTGTGAAAGGAGAAGGCGGTTCGTTTGTCATCGACGGCGAATCCTGGACCTTTAAGAACGAACCGACGATTGTTGCGCCGGGCGTTGATGTCGTGTCGACACGTGTCATCGGGCCGGTGGCGTCATTGGGGATTCAGCAGGATATTGAACAGCTTGAGCCAGGTCAGGTGCCGTTCTACACGCACATGAGCGGTACGTCGATGGCTACTCCGCACGTTTCGGGCATCATTGCGCTGATGCTGGAGGCCAGACCGTCGCTCTCGGCTGAGCAGGTAAAGCAGATTCTTCAGAAAACTGCTACCAACATGCCGGGCCGCGAGTCGTGGGAGGTAGGTTCCGGCTACGTCAATGCGTATGCGGCCGTCGATCACATCTTCCGGTCGGCGGTGTTTGGGGCTACCGTAAACAGCAGCCGTACGTTTACGAGCAGCGTGAATGCACAGGCTAAAACGCAGCCGTTTGCCATTGATTACAATCCGATTCTGACGACCGGCAACCAGATTACGTTCAACGTAGCCCCCGGGACCAATAGCATCGAAGCCAAAATTACGGCCGGTGGCGTATCGGGACTAACCGGCAATCCGCTTAACCTGATTCTGCTCGATCCCACCGGTACGCAATATCGGGCTGGGATTCCGGTCGCATTTGCTTTGTATACGGATCGCAGCGTTGCCGTTGCGTCGCCCCCGGCCGGTACATGGACCTTGCGGGTTGAAGGGCTCAATGGCATTGCGTTACCCGAAACGGTGATGGGCAGTATTACCCAGCAGGTCGTTAGCGGTACCTCAGGCCTGAATGACATTGCCGGTCACCCGGCCGAAGCGTCGATCAAAATGGCCGTAACGAACCGGCTTGTTGATGGGCTGAACGGCTCGTTTAAGCCAAACGACCCGCTGAAGCGGATTCAACTGGCCGACTATCTGATGATGGGGCAGGCGATCCGTCAGTACTTCCCGACCAACGGCTCAAAGACGTATGCCGACGTATCGGGCAATGAGGTACTGCTGGCTGAGTCGGTTACGGCCAAAGGCGCGGCCCTGCGCGACCGGCAGCATGAATTCAAAGGGGTGATGCTCCCCGTGAACGGTAAATTCTCACCGACCGGCACGGTCGACCGCGTCACGTTGACGTATGCGCTGGTACAGGGACTGGGCTTTCAGAAGTTCGCTGAGGAACGTACCGGCAAACCCGTAAAAGTCCGGGTCGACGGCAAGGACCTGCCCATCGAAGACGCGGCTACGATCCCGGCCGGGATGGAAGGCTACGTGAGCATCGCTCTCGAATTGGGTCTGATCAACGCGTACTACACCTCAACGCAGGGGCCGTTCGACCTCTTCCCGACGCTGCACGCTACGTTTAAGCCGAAGCAGACCGTAACACGCGCCGACTTCGCCGTGATCGTGACCCGTACGTTCTCGCAATGGGAAGCCGCTACGCCCCCGGCTTCATCAGCTCGCGTTGCGGCTGAGTTCAGCACCGAATCGGGAGCGTATCCGAATCCTTTCTCGGGCACTACGACCATCAGCTACAGCCTGTCGCAGCCGGATTTCGTGAACGTGCAGGTGAATGATATCACAGGCCGTCCCGTCAGGACGCTGGTAAACGAACAGCAGCCGGCTGGTAAGCATCAGGTACAGTTCGACGGCAGTGCTTTGCCCAGCGGCATATACATGTACAACGTTCGGACAGGTACGTCATTGACCTCGAAACGACTGGTCATCAAGTGACGAACAGTCAATGGTGTTAAAAAAGCCCGGCTGATGTCAGCCGGGCTTTTTTAGTATGATTATTCTGGAGGTTGCCTAGCGATTAGGTACGGTGAGCTGCTGCATAAACTGCTCCAGTTCTGCCGGTCGCTGCGTACCGATCAGTAGTTTACGGCCATCGGTTTTTACAAGCATCAGGCCTTTGTGGCCCGCTACGTTATAAGCCCAGCCGTCGAAGATCCAGCGGATGCCGTACCCGATAAACCCGTAGGTCTGCACGTCGGCGGATGCGATGGCCGACCAGGGCAACGAACGCCAGGGGATCAGCGGGAAGAACCGGTAGTGCACGCCACGGGCATCTACCCGGGTGTCTAACCGCAATGACGCAATCAATCCCACAGCGCCAACAACCAGGATAAACGGCAGCCAGACACCAGCCGAGGAATCTTTCAGCAAGGCCATGACCATCACGATCAGGGCGAAGATTAACAGCGCCCAGATCCACCACTGACGAAAACGCTGGGTTTCGGTGAACGCCTGCATACCTATCAGGTTTTCTGTTTTTTCTTCTTGGCTGCGGGGAACAGAATGTTGTTCAGGATCAACCGGTATCCTGCCGAGTTCGGGTGCAGGTTCAGGTCGGTCGGTTCCTCACCAATCTCATGGCGATAATCTTCGGGGTCATGGCCGCCGTAGAACGTAAAGAATCCTTTTCCGAAGGGGCTATGAATGTAGCGGGCTTCACCAGCCGAGCGATTTTCGGCCATAATCACCACCTCAGGCTTAATAAGGTTCTTTTTGAAAGCAGTCGTTTGCCCCATGAACCCTTTGATAACGTTCAGGTGATTCTGCGTCAGCATGGTCGGAATGGGGTCGTATTTGGCCGAAAACTGGAATAGCGAAAAATAATCGTTATGTTCGCTCAGACCGCGCTCTTCCGGCTGGTTGTCAATGTTCGAAAACTCGATGACATACGGATTCGTAAACACCTGGAAGTTGCGGAAAGCGAACGTCTGGCTGAAATCCAGCTTATTGTTGGCGTTCGGGTCGAAACCGTCGCCGTCGTAGAACGCGTCAACAATATCGGTGTTCTGGCTGGCCAGAGCGATGTCAAACGTATCGGTGGCGTTGCACATGGCGAACAGGTAGCCGCCACCCAGCACAAAATCCCGGATCTTCTGCGACACCGCCCGCTTCAGGTGCGGTACTTTCGAGAAGCCAAATTTGCGGGCGATGGTTTCCGATTCCTGCTTCTGCTGAATGTACCAGGGCTGGTCCTTGAAATGGAAAAATTTGCCATACTGGCCCGTAAAGTCTTCGTGATGCAGGTGCAGCCAGTCGTACTCCGGGAGCTTGGCGTTCATCACTTCTTCGTCGAATACGACGTCGTAGGGAATTTCGGCGTAGGTCATCACCATCGTCACGGCGTCGTCCCAGGGTTGTTTGGTTTTGGGCGAATACACGGCGATTTTTGGGGCTTTCTGGAGCTTAACGGCATCCATATTGGCATCCGCAGCGGCAATCTCACTCAGAATCTGAGCACCCTGGGCGTCTGAGATGACCTCATAGCTAACCCCCCGGATCACCAGTTCATTAACGAACGTCTGGGTCTGGGGCATCATAAAAGAGCCGCCCCGGTAGTTCAGTAACCAGTCAATTTCGGTATCGTGGGTTTTTAGTACCCAATAGGCGATACCATAAGCTTTCAGATGATTCTTCTGGGCATCGTCCATAGGAATCAGAATCTTCGACGCCCAGGCCTGTGCTGTCAGCGTCAAAATAAGGATAAGCGGTGTCAGTAGCCGTTTCATTGGTTTTCAGTTTACCCAGGCGTAGAGTAGCTTTGTACTAGTAACGAATATAAGCAAATTTTGTGCAAAAAAAGCGCGGGGCGTGGGGCTTAGGGCAAAGGGATGAAAAAGTATCTCCCTTCCTGGACCCTCCGACCCACACCCCGCGCCCCAGGCTAAGGCTTATGAACGTCCTCGAAAACATTCGCGAAGGGCTCCGCTCGGTTGCGGGCAACCGGCTCCGCACGATTCTGACGTCGCTTATCATCGCCATCGGCATTACGTCGCTGGTGGGAATTCTGACGGCCATCGACGGCATTCAGAGTTCGGTCGACAGCAGTTTTGCCGGGCTTGGCGCCAATACCTTTACTATCGTAGCCCGGCAGGAGGTGAGTCGTATCAGCGGCCGCGTTCGGCAACAGGACGAACCCGTTGATTACTACCAGGCTGTTGCGTTCAAGCGCCGGTTTCCGTACGGCGCTACGATTGCGATTTCGACGGTAGTGACCAGTTCGGCTCAGCCGAAATACGGTTCCCGCAAAATGAATCCCAACGCCCTGCTGGTGGGGGGCGACGAAGCGTACCTGACTGTGAAGGGGTATAATTTGCAGACGGGTCGAAACCTGACCAGCAACGACCTGGCTAATTCGCTCAACGTAGCGATTATCGGCAGTGAGGTCGCGAATACGCTGTTCGAGAAAAAAATCAATCCCATTAACCAGTTCATTCGCGTATCCGGAGCCCAGTACAAAGTAATCGGGGTGCTGGAACGGAAAGGGGGATTGTCTGACGGCAACGAAGACCGGATCATTCTGGTGCCATTGGATAACGCCCGGGCGCTGGCGGGTACCCGAAAACTGACGTTCGATATTACGGCCTCCGCCCCCGACCTGTCCAGTCAGGACATCGCCGTAGGGGAGGCCCGGGGGGTTATGCGATTGATCCGGCGCGACCCGCTGGGGCAGCCCGATTCGTTTGAGATTCAGCGGGCGGATGATTTGCTGAAGGAAACGCAGGAGATCACCGGGTATTTGCGGGTGGGTGGTTTCGGGATTGGGTTCATCACACTCCTGGGTGCTGCCATTGCGCTGCTCAACATCATGCTGGTATCCGTCACGGAACGTACCCGCGAAATCGGCATTCGAAAGTCGTTGGGTGCCACCCCGAAGCGTATCCGTGAGCAGTTCCTGATCGAAGCCATCGTGATTTGCCTCCTGGGTGGATTAGGGGGTGTTGCCCTCGGACTAGGTATCGGCAATTTAATCTCCCTCGTGATCAGCGGGGGCGAAGGGGGCTTTGTGGTGCCCTGGGTCTGGATGGGACTCGGCATCGTCGTCTGCGTGGTAGTCGGATTATTTGCCGGTATCTACCCCGCTGTCCGCGCGTCCAAACTCGACCCCATCGACGCACTGAGGTATGAATGAGAGGAGGAAAGGAGAAAAGGGAGGAAAGGAGGAAGAAAGAGTCAATGGGATGTTCCTACTCCTCTTCTCCCGTTCTACCCCTTCCTTTCTCTTCTGGTAAATAGACCGTGAACGTAGTACCGTTGCCGGGCTGGCTGCGAACGGTGACCGTTCCCCCGTGGTTCTCGGCAACCCGCCGGGCAATCGACAGCCCCAGCCCGGTGCCTGGGTATTGATTACGTCCGTGCAGCCGCTCAAAGAGTTGAAAAACGCGGTCGCTGTATTGTTGATCAAACCCGATTCCGTTGTCGGCCACGCTGATAGCCACCCAATCCACACGCTGACGATCAGGAACCTCGGCAGGAACCGCTTTCCAGGAGATCTGCTCGGCAGTGACCGAAATGATGGGTTGTTCGGCGCCCGGCGTACCGAGCGGTTTAGAAAACTTCAGGGCATTGCTCAGCAGGTTCTGAAAGAGTTGCCGAAGCTGCGTAGCGTTGCCCATGAGGGTAGGCAAGGCACCGATCGTAAGCCGGGCGTTCTTTTCCTGAACGATTGTGTCGAGGTCGTTCCGTATGGTTTGAAGCAGGTCGCTCAGGTTAACCGTGTCGACTAAATTCTGCTGCGTCGACAGCCGCGAATACGTCAGCAGGTCGCGGATAAGGGTTTGCATACGCCCGGCCGCCGACTGCATGCGGAGAATGATGTCCTGCCCGGTGTAGTCGAGCGCCGACCCGTACTGCTGGCGGAGAACATCCCCGAACGACTGAATTTTTCGAAGCGGCTCCTGCAGGTCGTGCGACGCTACGTAGGCAAACTGTTCGAGGCTGTGGTTCGATCGCTGCAATTCGTTGATGAGCTGTTCGGACCGGTGCAGGGATTTTTTCAGGAGCGTTTGATCCTGAGCCGCAACGATAAGCCCGTCGCCATGCCGGATCAGCGAAAAATCGAACCAGCCTTCTATACCTCTGTCCTCGAAATAGTGCTGGAAACGTTGGGGCTGACCGGTTTCAACGACGTCGATGTACCGGTCGAAAATACCCAGCGTTCGTAAGTTTGGAAGGACCTCCAGCATGGTTCGATGCTGGGTTTCACTGAGCGGATGGCTTACTAACTGAGCATTGGCTTCATTCTGGAGAATGTACCGAAAATCAGTGATCGTCTCGTTTTCATCACGAATAGCCTCAAACAGAGCAATGGGAGTCTGGCAGCCGTCGAGTACGGTTTGTAAAATGGAGGCCTGCTGCTCAATTTTCCGGATCGCTTTTTTGCTGGTAGTAACATCGTTGAACGTAATGACGATCCCCTCGCCCAGCTTGCTGACGGCTACGTCGAACCAGGAGTCAATTTGAGGATAGTAATGCTCAACCCGACACGGCTGGCCGGTCTGATACACCTCGATGTACCGGTTCCACAACCCGATTTCTCTGGTTTTCGGATAAATCTCCGTCATGGTTTTGCCCACCACCTCATCATACCTGCGTTTGGAAAACCGCAGAGAAGCCGCATTCGTCATAACTACCCGAAAGTCAAGCAATTGGCCGGATTCGTCCAGCACGGGTTCGTACAGGGTTACGGCGCTTAACGTAGCGTTCATAATGCCCTCCAGCAACTCATGCTGCTTCTGGAGTTTGACCAGCGCCTGCTGACTTTCGGTAATGTCTGTAAAGACTGAGATGAGCGTGTCGGTATCGATGCGGGCCACCGCCAGCTGAAGCCAGCCGTTGATACGCGGGAAGGGAAACGATACATAAAACGGCTCTCCGGTTTCCATCACCTGCCGATAAGCCGCCAGCAGCCCCGACGGCACAAACATCGGATTCAACTGACTGATGGGTATAGACAGCGCTTCGGCCTGCGAATGACCACCCAGCGCCAGCGCTGCCGGATTAATCAGAATGGCCTGAAAATCGATGATCTGGCCGGTGTCATCCCGGATTGCGCGTTCTACCGTAATGCTGTTCGGTGAATGCTCCATCACGCTGTCCAGAAAGGTTTTCTGGCGCTCAATGGTCAGGCTAGCCTGCTTTATTTCACTGATGTCTTTAAACGACAGCACGAAACCTTCGGCGAGTGGGGTAGCCGAAATGAGGAACCAGCCATCGTAGCCATCGGCCTGGTACGGAAACTCAAACGTTTGTGATTCGCCGGACTCGACCACCTGCACGTACCGCTGAAACAAACCAATCTGTTTGATGCTCGGAAAGAATTAGGTCATTCGCTGTCCGATAATCTGCTCGCTCGGCCGCCCGATTAATTTGTTGACAAAGGCGTTGGTCAATCGGTAAATGAAGTCAATGATCTGGCCGGACTCGTCTCGCTCGCTTTCACAGTACGTAATGTAGCTGTCCGAAAAGTCCATAACAGCCTGCAGCATGGTCTGTTGTTCGATTAGCTGCTGCTTCGCCCGTTTTTCAGTGTCAATGTCCTGAAACAGCGTGAAGAAACCATCGCCGAAAGCGCGGCTTTGAACGACGTACCACCGCTGCTGAACCGGCCAGAAAACCTCCCGGTCAACTACGTCGTGTTCGTCAACAATCCGGCGCATCGTATCGGCCTCAAGGCGACTCTCCGGCCGGCGCTGAAAAAGCAGTTGTTGCTCCAGCTGCTCAGGCGTAACGTGCAGGATGTCAAGCGCTAACTGGTTGTAGCATATAGTGCGGTAGTCGAGAATTGCACCGTCCGTTCCACGCACCGCTTCATAGGCGACAAAGGCGTTGGGCGTATTGTCGAGTGCCGTCAAGAGTAAGTCGTTTTGCCGGCGGGTAGCGGTTTCCGTCTGTATGGTCAGGGTAATGCCCCGTTCGTAGGGGGCGAGCGTCAGGTCAAAGCAGGCACGTTCTTTGGTTGGCTGCGTAAGCCAGGCTGTATGCTGTTTCAACTGGCCGGATCCCAGCGCATCGGCGGCAGGTTCCTGCAACCCGGCCTCATCAAAAAAAGAGGCTGCCCGATTGGTCGGATCATCCGAAAAAGCAGCGAGCAGAGAATCCGCAGTCCGGTTGGTCAGGCTGGGGTGCCATTTACGGATAACACCCGATTCGTCTTTAAGCGCTTCATAGACGATAATCCCGCAGGAGGCACTATCCAGTGCTGTTCGCATAAGGAAATTATCAGTCGTAGCGGCCGATGCAGCGGAGGTTGGCATCATAACGTTACTGGCCTGGTTAAAATACAGCAGGCGAATGCGTGCAGGCGTACTTTATACAAAGTAACGACATAGTTGAGATTTACCAACAAACCGATTGGTATTGCAGGCAAGAAATTGATTGTTGAGCCCCTTAGAATCAGTGCATAGACGACAGGCATCAGGCTTAAAGCGCTATTATTTGCAAAATAAACCGTGTTTGTCTACTTTTGCACCCACGTTCGCCAGAGCGAACCGTTTCCAGATGCCGGGATGGCGGAATCGGTAGACGCGTTGGTCTCAAACACCAATGTCTGCAAGGACATGCCGGTTCGAGTCCGGCTCCCGGTACAGTAAGCCCTTACAAAACTCTGTTCAGCAGGAATTTGTAAGGGCTTTTGGTTTTGTCTCGAATGAGTAATCCGTGGTGTTGCGCCGGAATTGGTTCGCAAAAGAAGCTGATCTTATTGTTAAAACGTACCTGGTAACTCGCTCAGGATAAACTGCTAACTCTGTAATCAGCTATAAAAAAGCCCGGTGTCTGAAACACCGGGCTCTGAATGAATAGGCCTGACATAGGTTACTTCAGGTCGAAGCGGTCGAGATTCATCACCTTGTTCCAGGCGGCTGCAAAATCATGGACAAACTTCTCCTGCGCATCTGAACAGCCGTACACTTCGGCAATGGCGCGTAACTCGGAGTTCGAGCCGATAATCAGGTCGACACGCGTACCCGTCCATTTGAGTTCGCCCGTGGCGCGGTCGCGGCCTTCAAACAGATCCTGAGCGTCCGATGTTGACCGCCACGTAGTACCCAGATCGAGCAGGTTTACGAAGAAGTCATTCGTCAGCATCTCCGGGCGTTTGGTGAAGACCCCATGTGAAGAACCGTTATAATTAGCATTCAGCACGCGCATACCACCCAGCAGGACCGTCAGTTCAGGCACCGTCAAGGTCAGCAGTTGGGCTTTGTCGATCAGTAACCCTTCGGCTTTGGCTGTGTAGCGTCCCTTCACGTAGTTACGGAACCCATCGGCAATTGGCTCAAGCACCGCAAACGACTCGACGTCCGTTTGTTCGGCTGACGCATCGGCACGACCCGGCGTAAAAGGAACCGTTACGTCGATGCCTGCTTTTTTAGCTGCCTGTTCAATTGCTGCGCAACCGCCCAGTACGATCAGATCGGCCAGGGATACCTGCTTGCCGTCGGTCTGAATTGCGTTGAACTCCGATTGGATCGATTCGAGCGTGTTCAGTACGTTGGCGAGCTGGGTCGGGTTGTTCACCTCCCAGAACTTCTGCGGGGCCAACCGGATGCGGGCACCGTTTGCGCCACCGCGCTTATCGGAGTTGCGGAATGTTGACGCCGACGCCCAGGCCGTTGAAACGAGTTGCGGGATGGTCAGGCCGGAGGCCAGGATATTGGCTTTCAGGGCGGCAATGTCGGCGTCGTCGATCAGCTTGTACGTAACGGCCGGAACCGGGTCTTGCCAGATCAGTTCTTCTGCCGGTACTTCCGGACCCAGGTAGCGGGCACGAGGACCCATATCCCGGTGGGTCAGTTTGAACCACGCCCGGGCAAACGCGTCGGCAAACTGATCGGGGTTTTCCAGGAAACGCCGTGAAATTTTTTCGTAAGCCGGGTCAACGCGCAGGGCCAGATCGGTCGTGAGCATCGTTGGGGCGTGACTCAGTGCCGGGTCGTGGGCATCCGGTACCGTACCGGCACCCGCACCGCCTTTCGGCTTCCACTGAAATGCACCAGCGGGGCTCTTGGTCAATTCCCACTCGAAACCAAAGAGGTTTTCGAAGAAATTGTTGCTCCACTGGGTTGGCGTGGTGGTCCAGGCACCTTCCAGACCGCTGGTGATCGTGTGGACGCCATGACCGGTGCCATACGTATTTTTCCAGCCCAGGCTTAGTTCCTCAATGCTGGCACCGGCCGGTTCTTTGCCAACGTATTCGCTGGGATCGGCCGCGCCGTGGGTTTTTCCGAAGGAGTGTCCACCCGCAATGAGGGCTACAGTTTCTTCGTCGTTCATAGCCATCCGGCCGAACGTTTCCCGAATGTCGCGGGCAGCAGCCAGGGGGTCAGGGTTGCCGTTCGGACCTTCCGGATTTACATAGATAAGACCCATCTGAACGGCACCAAGCGGGTTCTCCAGATCGCGGTCGCCTTCGTAGCGGTTGTCGCCGAGCCATTCCGTTTCCGAGCCCCAGTACACATCTTCCTGTGGTTCCCAGAAATCTTCGCGGCCACCGGCGAAACCAAACGTTTTGAAGCCCATCGACTCCAGCGCGCAGTTTCCGGCCAGAATCATCAGGTCCGCCCATGATAGCTTACGGCCATATTTCTGCTTAATCGGCCACAGCAGCAGCCGGGCCTTATCGAGGTTAGCGTTATCGGGCCAGCTATTGAGCGGGGCAAAACGCTGCATACCCGCACCCGCACCCCCACGACCATCGGCAATGCGGTACGTACCGGCACTGTGCCAGGCCATCCGGATGAAGAACGGACCATAGTGACCGTAATCGGCCGGCCACCACGACTGCGAAGTGGTCATCAGACTAACGATCTCTTCCTTAACAGCTTTCAGATCAAGGCTTTTGAACTCCTCTGCATAATTGAACGAAGGGTCCATCGGGTTAGACAGCGAGGAGTGCTGGCGTAGAATGTTCAGGGGCAACTGGTTGGGCCACCAATCGCGGTTCCGGGTACCACCGCCGGCCACTTGATTCATCCGTTCGCTCAGGAACGGGCATTGAGCGGCACTAGGGCTGTTCACATCAAGGGCTTCGTGGTGGTGTCCGTTGTGGCCATTAGTACCATTGACCTGGTAGCTTTTTGTGGTTTCTGCGGGATTCATACGCTGTTTGTTTTCCGTTTTGCTACCCAGTCCATTTATAGGAAGGATACTAACTAGCTGACAGGATAGCGAAACGTTGTGCTTGTGAATGATTTCACCGCAAAGCTGTCTTATTTAAGTGAATAGATCAAATTAATATTTTCTATAATCTCATACATAATATCTATAAGTAGGGTCGGTATTCGCTAGTATGCAGCGAAGGCGTAATACCGGTTATTTTACGGGTGGTACTGGAGGTGCTGGAGGTACTGTTCTCATCTGAATGATATCCACCAGGAAAGCAAAGGCCATTGAGAAGTAGATGTAGCCCTTCGGAATCTCGAAATGAAGTCCTTCGGCAACCAGCGACATACCGATGATGAGCAGGAAGCATAAAGCCAGAATCTTGAAGGAGGGATGGCGACCAATAAAATCAGCAATGGGTTTGGAAGCAATGAGCATAATGCCTACCGTAACAATCACGGCTGTATACATAATCCAGAGCTGATCGACCATGCCCACGGCCGTAATGATTGAGTCGACTGAAAAAACCATATCCAGAATCAACACCTGGACTAGTAACTGCCGAAAACTGGATTTGGTCGTATCGGGTGCATTGGCATCACCACCCGCTTCGGCTTTGTGGTAGATCTCTTTGGTGCTTTTATAAATCAGGAACAGTCCTCCCGCCAGCAGAATCAGCCCTTTGCCGCTAAAATCAATGCCGAATACGCTGAACAGGGTCTTATCCAGTTGCATGATCCAGGCGATTACAGCCAGCAGAGCCAGCCGAATGAACATAGCTAAGCCAAGGCCCCAGTAGCGTAATTTATCCCGTTGTTCAGGAGGTAATTTATCAGCGAGAATGGCAATGAAGATAATGTTATCAATACCTAAAATGATCTCCAGGACAATGAGAGTGACAAGGGGAATGATACTATCCGCGAATTCCATGTTAATTGATACGTTCTGGGTTTGATACGCACTTGCCGGATAGCGATGATGCGGCTCGGTAATAACCTCAGGAAGCTTGCGGATGTTTGTTGATCAGTATTGAGTCGAGTTCCAAAAGCATTGCTCCAACCTTATGCGGTTGGAGCAATGGCTGACATGGTAACGTTAGATTCTTTCGCGGCAATTGTGCCAGATTGGCCGGACGCTTTGCTACGTGACGCGATCTGAAAATCACTTATGACGGTTTAGGAATGGATAAACAACAGAATGCCTTATCAAGACCCTGGAGCGACGTATAGCCGATCTGCCTGGGCCAGAACAGCCGTTTCATGCCGCAGATGTTCTACAAAAGTCACCTGATCCTGTGCAAAAAGGAAAGCTACTTACGGTTGAGCAGTTGCCGCAACTGTTTCTTTATTTCGAGGTGTTCCTGTTCAAGTGCCTGTAATCTGGCCGCCTGATGCTGATTAATTCGTTGCTGCTCCAGCAAAGTCCGCTGCTGATTCTGGGTAGTCTTTTCCAGTTGAATGGTGTATAACGTCAATTCTTCAATCTTCTCCAGGAGTTTGGCGTCCATCTTGGCCATGTCTACGCCTTCGCTGACCACCTGCTCCGCCGAGGGCACGCCCGGCAGGTGCTTGTTTGGGGCCCGCCTGGTAGCCAACCATTACGTTCTGGCTGCCGGTGGTGGATGCGCCAACGTTGAAACCAACCAGCGTATTGTTGCTGCCGGGCGTAGGCGAGTTAGGCGTTAAGACTACGTTGTTCTGAGCGAAACCGGGAACGCTTATGAACAGCAGAAATCCGGGAATGGACAAGTTTTTCATGATCGTAATCAGGCAGATAAGAAAAGAAGGGTTGGAAGGACGTTTTGCCTGATACAAGGTATGGTCTGGTGTTACGCTGGGTGATAACTCTTTAGCCAGCGGTTTCCGGCTGCATGTAAATTGACAATAAAAATGACCCAATGCAGAGCCTCGGGTCATTGGGTATCCACCGTAACTTGTAACTTAGACGTAATTACGTTCCATGTACGGGTAAGGTTTAGTAACGGATTTGCCGATTACGAAATATACCGTTTCCTGAAAAGTTGGGTTGGATTTAGGCAATCTAATGATGAAGTTTGCCCCGTTCTTTGTGACGAACAATACCTGCACTGCAACCTGATGACTGTAAGATGCTTACACAACCCTCTCAATTAACCAATCTCTTTCCGGCCGAAGACCAGATTCCGGCCGACTTCCGTATCCAGCCCCTGCACCAACGCGAGTACCTGCTTAATGGTGAAATGCGGGCCTGGGATGGTCCAACAACCGACGTTTTATCCCCGGTATGTCTGACAGGGCCAAACGGCCCTGAGCGCAAGCTTGTCGGTAGTTACCCCGTCACGACCGATCGCGAAGCGCTCGAAGCCCTTGATGCGGCCGTAGCAGCCTACGACAACGGCCGCGGTGAATGGCCAACGATGTCCGTAAGTGACCGGATCGCCTGCATGGAGCGGTTCATCGGCAAAATGCTGGAGCAGAAAACGACCGTGGTCAATCTGCTTATGTGGGAGATCGGCAAAACCTTGGGCGATTCGATCAAGGAGTTCGACCGGACGGTTACCTACATCTATGACACCATCGACGCCCTGAAGGACATTGACCGGGCCGGCTCCCGGTTCAAAATAGAGGAAGGAATCATTGGGCAGATCCGCCGGTCGCCCCTGGGCGTAGTCTTGTGTATGGGGCCGTTCAACTATCCTCTGAACGAAACGTACACGACCCTTATTCCGGCTATTCTGATGGGCAATACGGTGTTGTTCAAGCCCCCCAAGCACGGTACGTTGCTGCATTATCCCCTGCTTGAAGCCTTTCGGACGTGTTTTCCGAAGGGGGTTGTCAATACGATCTATGGACGGGGCGCCAACGTAGTGCCGACGCTCATGCAGTCGGGGCGCATCAACGTACTGACGCTGATTGGCTCAAGCCGCGTAGCCGACAGCCTGAAGAAGATGCATCCCAAAAGTAACCGGCTCCGGGCGGTCCTGAGCCTTGATGCCAAAAACGCCGGTATCATCCTGCCCGATGCGGATATTGAACTGGCCGTTAAAGAATGTATGCTCGGTACGTTGTCGTTCAATGGGCAGCGGTGTACGGCCATCAAAATCATCTGGGTGCATCGGTCGGTAGCCGATCAGTTTCTTCGTCGCTTCAGTGAAGAAGTAAATAAACTGAAACCAGGTATGCCCTGGGAACCGGGCGTGCAGATTACACCCCTGCCGGAACCGCAGAAACCCCAGTACCTGACAGACTGTATCCGTGAAGCCGAAGCGCAGGGGGCTGCGGTCATGAACGAGGGTGGGGGCGTTGTCGAAGCCTCCTTTGTAATGCCGGCGGTGGTGTATCCCGTTCAGAAGGGCATGAAACTCTACCGCGAAGAACAGTTTGGACCAGTAGTGCCTGTTGTGCCGTTTGATGACCTTGAAGAACCGATCGACTACATCATCACCGCCGATCACGGTCAGCAGGTGAGTATTTTCGGAACCGATACGGGGCAGATTGCCAGCCTGATCGATCCGCTCGTGAATCAGGTAAGCCGGGTAAACATTAATGCACAGTGTCAGCGGGGGCCGGATACGTTTCCGTTCACTGGTCGTAAAGATTCGGCCGAGGGAACGTTGTCAGTTGAGGATGCACTACGGGCTTTCTCCATCCGGACTGTGGTGGCAACCAAAAACACCGATGGTAACAAAGCCATACTCAATGACATAGTTGGTCAACACAAATCGCAGTTTTTGTCGACCAATTTCATTTTTTGATTTGTTTTAACTATCAAAATATGTTGGATTAAACGGTTAAACAAAGCTAGATAGGCTTACCTGTTTAGTATAATTAATACAACTTTGTCAAGAAGTTGAATGAAAATCGCTGGCTTAAGCGTCGCTAACAGCCGAACTAAAATACGCTTTCAAACGACCGGGTAGTTGCCCCGGTCGTTTGTTTTTTGGTTATTGCTATAAAATCAATGTGCGCTCAACTTGCTCGAAGCCGATAAACTTACCCGATCGTTTGATGAAGTGGCTGCTGTCCGGAACGTATCATTTCGGCTGGATCCGGGTCAGATTATGGCGCTCGTGGGGGCTAGTGGGTCCGGCAAAAGTACACTATTGAGCCTGCTGGCGGGACTGACGGATGCCGACGCCGGTGAGGTTCGACTTAACCATGAACGGGTGACCGGTCCTTCGGAAGTGCTGGTGCCGGGTCATCCGGCGATCCGGTTGGTTCACCAGGAATACCAGCTTATGCCCAACGTATCGGTTCGTCAGAACATCGCGTATGCCGTCCGGTATTACGAACCGGCGTACCGCGATTTTCGGGTTAACGAACTGCTGAAACGGTGCCACCTGACCGACGTACAGGATCGCTTGCCACGGCAGATTTCCGGTGGCGAAAAGCAACGGACGGCCATTGCCCGGGCAGTAGCCGATAAACCAGCGGTGCTGCTCCTGGACGAGCCTTTTAGCCACCTCGATTTGCCGAATCGACAGATCGTGCGGGATATGGTGTTTGCCCTCGTCCGACAGGAGCAGACAGCCTGCCTGTTCGTTACCCACGATGCAACCGATGCGCTTTCTATTGCCGGCTCCCTGGGTATTTTACGGCATGGCCGACTCATTCAACTGGATTCACCAATTGCGGTCTATCGACGGCCTGTTACCGCCTATGCTGCCCGGATGACGGGTACTGTCAACGTAATTCGCACCAAACACCTGCCTGCCCTCGGGGTATCGTCAACCAAACCGGCTGATGCCCTTTGCCTGATCCGTCCCGAATCGGTTCGGCTGGCTGAAACCGGGGTTATGGCTACCATTCGGTCGGTTTTTTTCAAGGGAGTCCATTATGAGGTCGAAGCGGAAGTCTCGCGCTACGTATGCCTCCGAACGCTAACTACGCAGGATGGTTTACAACCCGGACAGGTCATACACCTGGAACTTGACCCATCGGCCATTTGGTGGGTAAACGAGTAAACGACTAACCTTCCGGCTGCTTTGCGGTTTATACAGTAAGCAATCTGAAACGTTATGGAAAAGAAACAAAGCGCCGGACAGGAATATCACGGCAAGGAAGAATCAAAAGGAAACAACGGGTTTTTGGTCAGTGAAAAAACCGAAAACGTAAGCATCGATGCCGACAAAGTGGATGCAGAAGATCACTCGGTCGGATCCATCAACGGGTCGGAGGTAGACGATTACCTCGGCAAGACCAAGAAAGAAGGAGCGGATAAGGAAGAATAGGAGAAAAGGGAGAAAAGGAGGAGGGGGATGAAAGGGAAAGAGGGAACAACAATTCCTTCTCCCTTTCATCCCCCTCCTCCTTTTCTCCCTCTCTTATAACAACCGTTTGATGAGTTGATCGACCGAGATTCCTTCTGCTTCAGCCTTGAAGTTGCGCACCACCCGGTGACGCAGGATCGGCATGGCAACTGCCCGCACATCTTCAATATCGGGTGAGTATTTGCCGTTCAGCAGGGCATTGCATTTGGCGGCCAGAATCAGGGCCTGCGATGCCCGCGGCCCGGCACCCCATTCCAGATACTGGTTTGCATCATTCGCTGCCAGTTCGGTGTTAGGCCGGGTTTTGTGAACTAGCTTGACGGCATATTCCACTACGTTGTCAACGACCGGTACTCGCCGGACCAGTTGCTGAAAATCCCGGATTTCTTCGCCGGTAATGACACGCTGAACCTGATGCCGATGGTCAGAAGTCGTGCTTTTGACAATATCCAGCTCCGACTGATACGACGGATAGTCGAGGTAAATATTAAACATGAACCGGTCCAGCTGGGCTTCCGGCAGCGGATACGTACCTTCCTGTTCAATCGGGTTCTGCGTAGCGAGTACAAAAAACGGACGACCAAGCGAATACTTTTGTCCCGCGATGGTCACGGCGTATTCCTGCATCGCTTCCAGCAAAGCCGACTGCGTTTTGGGGGGCGTCCGGTTGATTTCGTCGGCCAGGATGATGTTAGCAAACACCGGCCCTTTGATGAATTTGAAATTACGTTCCTGATCGAGGGTTTCGGAGCCCAGAATGTCCGACGGCATCAGGTCGGGCGTGAACTGTATCCGGTTGAAATCCAGATCCAGGGCTCCGGCAATGGTCTGAATTAGCAGTGTTTTGGCCAGCCCCGGCACACCAACCAGCAGACAGTGCCCCTGGCAGAAAATGGCCGTCAGCAACAAACGCACGGTGTCGTCCTGCCCAATGACTACTTTGGAGATTTCGTTTTTGAGTTTTTTATACGATTCTGTTAAGGCTTCGGCAGCCGCGACATCCGATGAGTAGGTCACAAATAAAACGTTTAAAGGTTTACGGTTTTAAAAATAGGATTTCCGGTCTCAGTTTCACAAATAAAGCGGAAACCGACGAATCAATACCGGAAAACTATTCACCGCCCCCGCCGGTGCCGGCTGCACTAGCCTGCGAGGTGCCAAAAATCCGGCAACCCTGGTATTCGGGATCAACGGTAATGTACACGTCACCCACCGATTTACGGAACCAGTCGTCGATGGCGCGGTTCTTTTTGTTGGTCAGGACGATATTCTGAAGCTTTTCAAAGTCAAGCTTAAAGTCGGCCGTGTGGGGTTGTACTTTGCTTTTGAAGTACAGAATACGTACCGCACTTTTCCCGTCTTCGGTCCGGTAGGGTAGCGGTGCCGAAACGCTGCCTACCGTCATGGTATCGAGCAGCGTGAACAGCGAGTACTCCATAGAGCCATCCATCGCCAGACGGCTACTGCCCGACTGCGGATCGCGGAGGAGCCCACCTGCATCGGCCGATGTTTTGTCTTCCGAAAAATCACGGGCGGCCTTTTCAAACTTGACGGAATCCACCTTGATCAACGTCCGCAGGCTGTCAAGGAAATGAGTTGGTTCGCTGGTATCCAGCCGGTTGTAATCGGGCCGTAGCAGGATGTGCCGGGCATGGTATTCAGCACCGCGGGTGTCCAGCAACTGGATCAGGTGCAGACCAAACTCCGATTCAACCACGTCCGACATTTCGTTGGGTTTGAGTTTCAAAGCGGCTCCTTCGAAAGGTGCCACCATCATACCCCGTTTGGCGTAGCCCAGGTCACCGCCGTTCTGGGCAGAGCCCACGTCTTCAGAAAATTCTTTAGCCAGCGCGGCAAAGTCCTCACCCGCCTGAACCCGCTTTTTGATGTCGAGCAACCGCTGTCGAAGGGCGTCTTTCTGTTCTTTGGTTGGCTTGGCGTAACGCACAATCTGCCCCACTTCCACTTCGGCGGGCATGTAGGGCAGGCTGTCTTTCGGGATGGCGTCAAAGAACTTACGAACCTCGCGAGGGGTCACCTTCATGTCGTCCGTAATTTTCTGCTGCATTTTCTGCACCACTTTCTGATCTTTCACCTGCTGCCGCAGTTCACTCTTGAGCATCTCAAGGCTCTTGCCGTAGGCTTCCACAATGTTCTTCTCAGAGCCGAACTGCTGGATCATGTACGACATCCGGGCGTCAAGTTCGCTGTCCACTAGTTTGTCGTCTACCACAACCGAATCAATATCGGCTTTGGCCAGCATCATTTTGTTGATGACCAGGCTTTCGAGCAACTGACATTTTTGCGGGGGCGTCTGGTTCTGGCCGACGTATGACTGGTAAGCCTCTTCGAGGTCAGACTTAAGCACGTAGTAGTTATCGACCTTCGCCACGATTTTATTAAGGCTGATACCGCCCTGACCCAGCACTGGCCCGGCGAGTAACCAAACAAACGAGGCAACAAGGCCCTGTATGAGCAATCGTTTCATGTTTTAAAGATAAGCATTGAACGTCAAACGTTCTGATTTTTAAGATTTTTTAAGGCCTTCCATCTCTTATTTAGCCAGCTTCCGGATTTCGTCTTCGTTAATTCGGGCTGGATATTTCTGCCGCAGCTGAGCCAGCCATTGCTGTTCGAGTATGGACTGGTAATCATTGATGACGGCTCCCCGGGCTTCGTCGAATGTTTTGGCACGGGCCGGCTCAATGCGCGTGATCGTCACGGCTACCGATTTTCCGTTGCGCCTGAGGGTCGTGGTGCCCACCTTCCAGTCCATACCGTCGAGGTACGGGTTGGCTCCGTCGGCAAACGTCCCTTCCGTTATCGAGACGGCTTCTTCGGTTGCCTGGGGCTGCCGGCTGTTGATAACCCTGGCAATATCAGCTTTTGAGGACGTCAGATACTGGAACGTCACCCGGCGCTGAGCAGCCGCGTCTTTGATACCCGGACGCATACCCTGGTAATCTTTCTCCGTGATGCGGGTCAGCGAGATGCCGTTCTGCTGGAGGTAGTTCACAACCGCCCGGATCCGGCCGGCCGATACCGAGTCTCGTTCGGTGGCGTCGTGTGAGCCACTCACTTCGACAATGTAATTTGGATTACGTACCATCGCTACCAGAACGTCGAACAGACTTTCGCGTTGCTGGCTGGTCAGGCCCGTACGGTTCTTGTCGAAGGTCAGGTCTGCAGCCGACCGCCGGAGTTGATACGGGGGGCGACCCGTGAGCATCTCCTGGGTCTGTTTCAGCAGATCGTCGTTCTGGGCTACGATCACCGTAGCCACGGCCCGCTCCGGAAACTGGTATTTGGCTTTGTTCTGTTCAAAATACTGGCGCTGGCCCGTTGAGTCGGCCATGGAACGTTCCCATACATTCTGTTCCATCACCTGCGACAGCAGAACGCCGTCGCGGATTTCGTTCAGCAGTGCGCGAAACTCCGGATACTTTTTTTCCAGATTGGCCTCTTCGACAGCCATCAGCTGGTCGCCAACAAACCGATCGAGCAGCCGGCGCATTGCTACGGCCGGTACGCCTACCACAGGGGCATCGACGGTCGTCCGGGTATCCCGGCGGGCGGGTTGCTGCCGTTGCCGTACATAGGCGAAGAAGTCGTTGACCGTATAAACCCGATCGGCTACGGTAACCAGGGGTTTGCCCTGAAGCGTCGGATCCAGTGGTTCCGTGTAGCGCCATTGACCGCGAAGCAGGCTGCTGTCGGCTTTGGTCAGGGTCGCGTCGATAACCGGCTTGTTTTCCCGGATGGCGTAGTCGTTTTTCAACTTCTGTACGGTAGCCTGCCGGAGTACTTCCGCCCGGGTATCCGTAGTAACGCGCTGGCGAAGGGCCGGGGCGAGTTCCGCGTACGGTTCGATGCTCCGCCGTTCGACCAGCTTGATGATGTGCCAGCCATAGTTGGTCCGAACCGGTTTTGAATAGCTGCCGGGCGTTGTGAGCGCAAAGGCGGCTTCCTCAAACGCTGGTACCTGTCGGCCGGTTTCGAAGAAGGGCAGGAGCCCGCCGTTCGATTTGGACGTTACGTCGTCGGACACCTCCCGGCAAACGGTTTCGAATGAGTCCCCCTGCTGCAGGCGGTTGTAGGCCGCGTCGATACGTTCCTGAGCCGCTCGCTGCCCGGCTTCGTCGGCGCTGGGGCTCAGCCGAATCAGAATGTGCGCCACCCGTACTTTACCCCGGCTCGGACGGCGGTCGTTGACTTTAATAAGGTGGTAGCCAAAACGCGTCCGAACGGGTGCCGACACGCTACCTACGGGGGTTGCATAGGCCACTGTTTCGAACGGGTACACTACCGAAAAGGCCGTGAAGTAGCCCAGGCCGCCACCGGTCGGGGCTGTGCTTGGATCTTTGGAGTACTCCCGGGCCAGTTTGGCAAAATCTTCACCGGCTACTGCCCGGGTACGTAACGACTGAACCGCCTGGTAGGCCGCCAGGGTATCGGCCGGGGCCGCGTCTTCCACCACGGGAATCAGGATATGAGAGGCATTAACTTCTTCCTGCATCCGTTCGTAGGCTTCCGTAGCCAGTTGTTCAACCAGAACTTTATCGGTCAGGTACGACTGCGAGAGCTGCTTACGGTACGTCTGCATTTCTTCGCGGAAAGCCTCGGTCGTGTCGCGGCCTTCGGCTTCGGCCGCCAGCACCTTCAGTTTCAGGTTGGTGTATAGATCAAGGTAACTCTTGACGTCGGTGCGCTGGGCTGAATCAGCCGAAAGCTGGTTCTTGGTAAACGACTGAAAAAAATCGTCCGTGGTGAAGGATTTGTTGCCCAGGGTAAGAATAACCGGCTGCGGAGGAGCTTGTTGTTGAACAACCGGTGCGGACGTTTTGCAGGCCGTTAGAAACGCAGCCAGCAGGAGACCGCCAGTAAGTTGACGCATACGATACGGAAAGTGGTTGGTATTACGATCAGGTACGTTATAAACACGGATACCCATAAAAACATTCGTTTGCAGTGGCAGAGTGTACTCAATCTACTGCGGTTAAAGAACGATTCAGTTGGGGGCTTATTGGGTTTTAGGGCGGATTTTCATGGTTTTCAGCCGAATGTCGTAGTGCAGTTCGTAGGCGTACCGGTCGCGCAGGTGGCGGCCCCTGAACGTAGCCGGAACCTGAAAGATACGCTCTTTTCTGGCCCTGAGCTCCTGTTCAGACAGCTCGATACTGCTTTGTCCGAGCAGTTCGTCTGAGTCAACCCAGTCGAGCAGGCGGATCCCTACGCCGGCCGCTACCAGCCCCGCCGTTACGTATTTAAGCGGGGTCAGTACCTCGGTAGCCGTCAGCAGCACCGAAGCCGGCAGACTCACTACGTTGTGAATCCGTCGGATCTGTTCAAGCGCCTGCTGCGCCTTTGCGTAATCGTCAACTTCAATCAGGACCAGCGACGCGACGATCTTCCCGTTTTTGGGTACGCTGAGACTGATGGGTTGTGCCGTACTTAAATTGGCCTGCTGGCCGGTGGCCATCGGTTCGACGCCCCACCCGCCGTTCACCACGGCGATCGGTTTGTTGCGGGCATCGTAGCTCGTGATGGAATACGCCATCATGACCTCGTCGCGACGACTGATCGTTTCTTCCAGATTAACCGCTTTCAGGCTTTGCGGGGCCAGCTCGGCCGTGAGCGGTTTTTGCGAACCGCAGGCACTGAGCAATAGCAGCAGCGTGATGCAGCGTGTGTATCTACCCATGGATTTCGGTAAACTCCTCCACAATCGATTCGCCGGACGACTGATCGCCACTGGTCCATTGCCAGCGTTCGTGCAGCCGAAGCCGCCCGTCGGCCAGGGGCTCGGGCGTGGAATGGCAGCGGCCCGTCATCAGATCGCCGGCCTGGTTGACGTGCTGGTAGCGCATATCCAGACTACCATCCGGCTGAACCGTAGCCAGCAGAAACCCTTTGACGATTGAACCACCGGCGTAGTCGGCCCAGACAATGTTGCCGTCCTGGTGGTAGTGGAACACCGTTTCGGCTCCAACCTCCCCATTCTCGGTGTTGACTACGGATCGAAATCGTTTGTTATCGTACATCCTATTCATTTTAATTCATCCAGCAGCCGGAAGTAGCGTAGTTTTTCGGTATCGACAGCCGTCAGCCCGTAGGCCGACAAGAAGTGGGTATCGTAGCGATTTGTATTCAGTTCATCGGCCAGATCGCGCAGGCAGAGGGCGAGGTCCTGATACCGGTCGCCCACCCCCAGCGTGCCAACATCAATAAAGCCACTCAGCCGCCAATCGGTCAGGATCAGGTTCGGCAGGCAGAAGTCTCCGTGCGTTACAACCAGATCATCATTAGCCGGTTGTTCGGCATACAACTGTTCCAGAAGCTGGTCCGGTGTGCGGCCCTGGTTTTCGTCGTCGAAATCGTCAGCATCAACCAGCCCACGCTGTACGAGGTCGGCTGCCTCCCGGAGTTTGGTCTCCGTGCGTTGGTCGAACGGGCAGGTGGCCGGGTCCAGGCTGTGCAGCGCCCGCATGCTCGCGGCCAGCGTTTCGGCTAATCGCTTCGGATTGGCTTTCCATGCGTCGGCCGAGGCCGGCAACCCGACCAGTTCCCGAATCAGCAGGTAATCGGTTCCGTCTACCCGGTCGTAGTAAATAACCTCCGGTGCCGGCAGGTAGCCCCGTAGCCAGACCAAGGCATCCGCTTCGGTTTTCAGACCGCCCCAAGGATCAACCGGATTGATCTTCAGGTAAAAATTTTCGGGTCCTTCGATCCGAAACGTTTGTGCCGACGACATACCCAGCGTGTCAGCCTGCCAGCTTGTGTTCTGGAGCAGTCGCTGCAACTCGGTTGGTAGCGGGGGCTTGGCCATACGACGGGCGTTTAAACAGCCGGTTCCTGCTGACTCAGGCAATGGAAACTGCCCAGGCCCCAGATGATCTCGGTCGAGTCGATACCGATGATCGTACGGGTAGGAAAGCACTGGCCAATAATGTCGAGCGCCTGCTGGTCTTTGTTGCACCGGAACGTCGGCACAATGACCGAGCCATTGGTGATGAGAAAATTAGCGTAGGAAGCTGGCAGCCGTATGCCGTCGCTCACAACCGGGTCGGGCATGGGTAACTCCACGATGTTGAGCTGTTTGCCGTTGAGCAGCCGCATCGTTTTCAGCTCGTGGTGGATCTCCTGCAGGAACGGGTAGTTGTCGTCGTTCGGATCCGGTTCGTAAGCCGCCAGAACGGTATCTTCGTTCACGAATCGGACCGTGTCGTCGATGTGGCCGTCGGTGTCGTCGCCCACGATGCCTTCTTCGACCCAGAGCACCTGTTGCACCCCGTAGTAATCGCAGAGATACCGCTCAATGTCGGCCTGCGACAGGTGGGCGTTCCGGTTCTGGTTGAGCAGGCAGGCCCGGCTGGTCAGCACGGTTCCGGCTCCGTTGAACTCGACGGAGCCGCCTTCCATGATGATGCCCCCAGTGGATGCTGCCGGGGTAACGTAGTCGAGACCGCGGTAATGCGCAATTTCGATCGGGATCAGATCGTCGCGGTCGTAGGGCGGATATTTGTTGCCCCAGGCGTTATAGCCCCAGTTTACGATCATCCGCTGCCTGCGCTCGGGATTGATCAGAAAGGCCGGGCCGTGGTCGCGGCACCACGAATCGTTGGTCGGGTGGGGTAGCAGCGTTATCTTTGACAGATCGGCGTCGGCCGCCAGCAGACGCAGCTTAGCCGCCTGAATAACAATCTCGTTGTGGGCGTTGATGCACACCTGTTCACTTTCGGAGATGGCTTTGATGAAGTCGATATAAGCCGGAAACATTAGTTCCTGCCGCTCTGTCGACCACGACGCTTCGGTATGCGGCCAGCTAAGCCAGGTTGCTACGTGTGGGTGCCACTCGGCGGGGAAGAAAAAGCCCTCCTGGGCCGGAATAATTTCTTGATTGGCCGTTTCAGACAATGGCGGTATATTCATGCGGACATTTAAACTACTTCTACAAAAGTACGAAAATTATGTGGCTCACTACCCGAAATCGCTGGTTGTTGGTGCTCGGACTGGTGTTGGGAGCCTACTTGAACGTACAGGCTCAATACGGACATAGACCTTTGTCTGAACTGGATCTGCTGCGGGTCTGGTATCCGGCCTACAAACCGACGTCGGCCGACATGCAGACTACCTATGTGCCGCAACCCAATGCGTACCTCGATCTTGACGACCTGCTCAAAAAAGCCGAAAGCACCGTTAAAATTGAAGCGTTGGTCATCTCGGGCGACGTGCTTCGCAAAGGGGGACTGCAGCGCTTAGGGCGGCTTCCGCACGTACGGGTGTTGACTGTGAACGGGCTGACGGCACCCTTTGCGGATTCGCTGTTTGCGGCCATTACCGGTTGGACAACCCTGGAACGGCTGGTTATCGACGTATCGCAGGCGGATCTAACCCGTTCACAAACGGCGCAACCTGTCACGTTGCCGGGTACCATGCAGCGTTTCCCAAAACTGAACGAGTTGCGGATCCGGGGGAATGGTCTGAACTGGGAGCCATCCATTCAGGCGCTGGCCGGGGTGAAAACGCTCCGGCGGCTGGAGGTCGATCACTGGCAGCCCGTCAGCCGTAAGCTGCCCAGCCTGGCTCCCCTGCAGCAGTTGCAGGCGCTGAAGGTAATGGGGCAGGGGTGGCAGGTCGATGCCGAAACCGTCAGGGGGCTGAAGGGATTGACCGAACTCGCTTTCCAGAACGCGCAGGTCGATACCACTACGTTCGAAGCGGCTGTTAATAAGCTGGCCGGGCTCGTAAAACTTGAAATAAGCAACAGTCAGTCTCTGCAAAGGCTGGCGTTGAGCGGGCTGAAAAGCCTGAAAATACTAGGATTATATCACAATCCAGTACTGACAGTTGACGCATCTACACTGGCTCACTTACCGAATCTTGAGCAGCTATACATCCAGAATGCTCAGTCGGTCGATTTGTCGACACTATGCTCGGCCAGTCGGCTACACGTGCTGAATATCGGAGGAAATGGAACGGCGATCCGATTGCCCGATTGCCTGGGTACCCTGACGCAGCTGAACGAACTGCGGTTAGAAAATATAAAACTGGACCGGTTGCCAGCCAGTATCGGTTCGCTTCGCCAATTGCAGAAACTGAATCTGACCAATTGTTCGCTCGATTCGCTGCCCGCGACGATGGGTCAACTGGCGTCCCTGCAAGACTTATTGGTAATGGGTAACCGGCTGCGTCAGATGCCGTTCATCACCGCCTTGAAAGAACTGCGTCAATTAAATGTATCTGGTAATCAGTTAACATCCCTGCCGGATGCGATCGACCGGCTGACGCAGCTAAGCACCTTAAACGTTGATCAGAATCAGTTAACACAGCTGCCTGCTGGTATAACGCGCCTGAGCCGACTCAGAAGCCTGGTAATCAGTGGTAATCAGATTAGGGACCTTCCGGATGATCTGGGCAAATTACGGAAGCTGCAAACGCTGTCAATCGGCAACAACCAGTTAACCGTGCTTCCGAACAGCATTGGCCAACTGGATTCATTACACAATCTATGGATCGGAAAAAATCCGTTGCGAGCGTTACCGGCCAGTCTGGTTCGGCTTAAGAATCTGGCAATTTTACACATCAACGGGACTGAGATAACCGCTTTGCCGGCAGACATCGGTTCGTTGAGACAGCTAACCAACCTGACTATTGAAGGCGTACCACTCACTGAATTACCAGCATCGATTTGTGATCTGACCAACCTGCGCGGGCTAGCCATCTCCGGTACTAAGGTAAGACTACTCCCCGACAACATCGGCGCGTTATCCAAACTTCAGTATGCATCATTGCATAACAATGAACTGATTGCCTTACCTAACAGCATCGGTCAGTGGCAGGACGTAACAAATTTGCATCTCGCCCAGAACAGATTTGAAGGTCTGCCCAATGGAATTGGCCGGTTGACTAAATTGACATCGCTGGTTATCAGTGGAAAAGAGAAAACGACGGAGGGTATGACCGGCGGGTTACAGCAACTGCCCGACAGTCTTGTACACTGTACCCGGCTGAACTACCTGAGCATTCAGAATCAGCCCCAGCTCGACGCCGGGGATGTGTTTCGGAAAGCGGCCCGAATGCCGCAGCTAGTCAACCTCGATATCACGAACTGCAACATCAGCCAATTACCGGACCTGCCCTGGAAAGAAGTACCGTGGCTGTCACTGAACGTATCGTTCAACTTACTCACCGAACTACCCGTAGGGCTGCTCGAAGCCCCCAGGCTACAACGAATAGCTGCGCGGGAAAATCGGTTGCCTGAGCCGCTGAATCGTGACTTCCCGAGTCGGGATGCGTTGCGGGTCGCTTTGATAGAAGCCGGTACGTTGCCGATGTCGGCCATAGCGAAGCCCAACCGGCAGGTCAGCAATACGTATCAGCAGATGGCCGGTCAGAAGGCGGCCCGACGCGATTGGGAAGGGGCGATGAGCGACCTGCAAAAAGCCATTGATTACATGCCCGATACGACGGTGTCATTGCCCTACGCGCAGCGGGCCGAGATGCATTTCTTCCGCAAAGCGTATCAGGAAGCCCTGGCCGATTTCGAGCAGGCGATTCGGTACGCGCCGAACCTGAAGTGGCAGAAGCAGGCCGATTCGTCGTTCGCCAATCTGATGCTGGCTCAGTTCTGGCAGCGGAAATCGGCCGTGCTTGGGGTAACGGGTAAGTATGACGAAGCGCTGTCTGGCATTAACCAGGCAGCAAAGCTATTACCCGCTTCGGCAAACGGGCAACTGGCGGCCATCATCCAGATTGATCGCGGCCGGTATCTGACTCTGAAAAACAAGCTGGCCGATGCCGACTCGAGCTACCGGAAGGCAATTCAGGCCTACGAAAAGCTGCCCTATGCGGAACCACCGGTACGGCTGACGATTGTTGAACTGAATCTGCTGACGGGGCAGTACGACCGGGCCCAGCGCGCCATTGCGGCCATTCCCGCCGACCGGCTGCAGGGGGGATTTGCTACGTTGAAGGAGTACCTTCAGTCCTGCCTGATGGTGCTCAAAGGCGATCAGGCCGGTCAGAAAGCGACCGAGCAGCTAACGACTTACCTGGCTAAACACCCGGCACCGATCTACGGCTGGAGCTTCGATCTGTTCGACAACTGGCTGAACCGGACTAAACTGCCCACGGAAAAGGTAACGGCCCTGCGGCAACTGACGGAGGCTACCAAGGAACGACTGGCCAAGCCCCAGTAGTAAGGTTAATCGATCAGATCCCGAAGTTGATCCACGGTCAGGGTCGTAAAGTCGTCGATAATCAGCACGGCACCGGTGTCGGCCAGTTCCTCGCGGGTGTGGGTGGTGGCCAGCGCTACTACGTGCATGCCCGCCCGCAGTCCGGCTTCAATGCCCGCAAAGGCATCTTCGAACACGATGCACCGAGCTGGTTCAACGCCGGTCTGTTCGGCCGCTTTGAGATAGATCTCCGGATCGGGTTTACCACGCCTGACCATGCTGGCGTCCACAACGGCGTCGAAGTAGGGCCGCAGGTTCAGCCCATCGAGCGTAAAGCTGACATTACTCGCCGGGGCCGACGTACCGACCGCCCTCCGGACATCCTGCGCTTTCAGAGCGTCCAGAAACGGCATCAGGCCCGCGGTAGGCTGAAGGTGTGGTTGATACAGCGCCCGGTAAATCGACTCCTTTTCTTCCGTCAGCGCCGGCAGTTCGTCCGCCGTAATGGGACGATGGAGCACGTACGCCATGGCATCGGCCGACACGCGGCCGTTGATGTGTTCGATGTACAAATCCCGGGTGAGCGGAAAATCGCGGAGTTGCGCAAACTGAATCCACGCATTGATGTGAAATTCGGTGTTGTCAATCAGGACGCCGTCCATGTCGAAGAGGACAGCCCAGGGGGCGGTGGTCATGCCGAGGAGCGAATGGTTACGGCCGCAAAGAACGGAATTGTTCGGCAACCGTTTTGATGAGCGATGAATTAATTGACCCGTTTACAGAACGGAACGGGATTGGATCAGTTAATCAGGCATGACTACTACATCGCTTCCAGAGGCCATTGATCGACTGCTGGCCCAGGCTCAATTGCCGGAAACAACCCTTAATCAGATCGTTGAAGAGGTAGCCAACGCGCTCAACGCCGACCGTTGTTTTCTGTACGTCCGTCAACCCGATCAGCACCACGGCCGCATTGCCTTTTGCTGGTGTCGGGACGAAACCATCCCGAACGTTATCCAACCGGATTGGCAGGAGGATACAACCGACTTACCGGAAGAGGACCCGTTGTTTAGGGCAGCCATTACGTTGAAACCGTCGGTCTACGTCGATGATGTCGAAACGGCCGGACCGGACGTACTGAACCGAGAGTTTGAGCACAAAACGTTTGGCCACCGGGCCCTGATTCACGCGCACATCACGTGGGAAGGCGAACTCTGGGGCATCCTGCAACCCTGCCTGTTTGGGCAGCCAAGGCACTGGACAGACGATGAAAAACGCCAGATCGAGGCCATTCTGCCGAAGTTGCAGCCCGTAATTGAGCAGTTCGTTCGATAGCTGTCTGTTAAAGCAAAACGCAGCCGGCTGTTTTTCTAGCCGGCTGCGTTTTGCTTTATTGAAACGTAAGAACCCTTACTTTTCCGCTTTCTCTTCTTTCAGCGTGGATAGGAAGCTTACTACGTCGCGGATTTCGCGCTTCGTGAGCAGGTACTTCATGTCGGGCATGCTGGAGGGTGCGTTCTCCCGTTTGGCGATCTGATCTTTGGCGATTACCTGGTCAGGCTGGTCACCGACCTTCATGACGATTTCCTTAGCGGTTTCATTCTGCACAATACCGCTGACCGTTTTCCCATCCTTCAGTTGCAGCGTGGCGGTACCGAAGCCGGGCGCCAGTCGGGCGCTTGGGTTGATCACGGCTTCCAGTAGCTGCTCCCGCGACAGTCGGCTGGCAACGCCATTCAGGCGCGGGCCGGCGTTGCCTCCAAGATCATCATACGCATGGCAGCGGATGCACTGGGCCGTCTGGTGGCGGAAGAAAATCCGTCGGCCCTGGTTGGCATCGCCCCCGGAGAGACTACCCTTGTAGGAAGCCAGCAGATCGTCGGGCGATAGCTTAGCACTGATGGCTTTGTAGCGGGCGGTCAACTGGGGCGAACGGGTATTGTTGACGGCCTCCTCCAGTTCCAGTCCGATCTCCGTGGGCAGCGTACCGTTCTCCATTTTCGCCAGTAACTGCTCGAATACCTTTTGGGTGGTGGCCACCGGCAACTTGCCGAGCGTAACGAGGGCGGCCTGTTTTTCTTCCGTGGTGCGGGTGTTGATCACGTCGGAAAGCAGCGCCACCATCCGGTCTTTGGCCATAGCCGTTTTGTCGACCAGGTCAAGGGCAGCTACGCGAACGGTTTTTTCGCCGTCGGACAGCGCCTGTTCAATGGCCTTGCCAATGTTCGGGTTCTTCATCGCGGCCAGCGCACGCAGGGCTTCAACCCGAACGGTCGGGTCGCTGTCGCTTTTCAGCCGGTCGAATAACTCGTCGGCCGCGTCGGTGATTTTCAACTTACTGATGGCTTTCACGGCGCTCATCCGAATAGTCAGGTCCGAGTGGGTCAACAGGGTAGTGTACGTACCACCGGCTTTCGCTTTCACTACGTTCGGGTCGCGCTGCACCTCGCCCCGGTAGCGGCCATCCACCCGGTCCAGTACCGATGGCTTGGCCCAGGTGCTGAGGGCGTCCATTGCTTCGGCCCGCATGGCCACCGGATTGCCTTCTTTTTCGGCGTACGTAATCAGGTTTTGCATGGCCGCCGGCGTACCAACCCGCAGGTTTGCGTTGATAGCCCGCCGAATCAGGGCTTCGTTGGTAAAACGGGTCGTAGCCAGCACATTGCCCAGTGCGGGGAGGGCTTCCTTGATGGACAGGTCATCATTGATACCGCGGGCCGCTTCCGTTACAACAAATTCATCTGAATCGGTCAGGAACGCTGCAATGCCCGGATTACTCATCCGACGAAGCGCCACAACGGCCGCAATACGCAGCGCCCGGGATGGGCTTTTCGACAGCGCTACTACCGGTGCCGCTTTCCCGATGCGGGCCAGGGCCAGGCTGCCGGCGTGACGCAGATACACGTCCTCGTCGTTGTTGGCTTCCAGCATCGCAATAAGCGGCTGAACAGCCGGTTCGTATGCAATCCGCCCCAGAGCTTCAGCCGCAAAGAACCGGGCCCGGGCGTTGTTGTCTTTCAAAAGCGGCATCAGAGCCGGACCGGCTTCCTGGTAGCGAATGTCGCCCAGCCATTTAGCCGCCTGCGCCCGGATTTCCGGATCCGAATCTTTCAGCAGCGGCATCAGGAGCGGAGCGTACTGCTTATCCTTGCGGGCCAGCTGACTGATACCCCAGATGCCGTGTACCCGCGCCAGTTGATTGTCCGTTTGTTTGATCGCGGCCGAAAAGATCGCAGCGCCTTTAGCCCCCCGCTTCGCCAGTTCGAACTGGGCTTTCTGCCGAACCCGCATATCCGCGTTTTTCAGGTAGTCGCCCAACTGATTTTCCGTGGTCTTCGTGAAATCGTCGGCCAGCAGCTTTTTGGTCAGCAGCCGTTCGGCCGAACCGGCTCCATCTTTATCATCCAGTTTCCAGATGCGGCCGTATTCCTTGGTGTCCCAGCCGTTGATCCAGTCCGCTACGTACATGGCGCCGTCCGGACCGAAATCGATGCCGGTAGCCAGTACGTTGCCCAGAATCTTCTTGTGTTCGCCCAGTTCGAACGAAGCGCCCTTGGGCTTCAGCTTGAACGCATGAATTCCCGACCGGGCCGGGCTGCCAACAAATTCGCCGATGAAGAACGTATTTTTATATTTCGGACTGAGGGCCGTGCCGGGGTTGTAGAGCATACCCGTTGGGCCGCTCACGAAGTTGGCCAGCGTGGGAGTGAAGTACGCGGCCTGGCCGTCGAAACGGGGTTTGTACATCCCCTCGTCCATCCAGACTTTGTACGTATTGTTGTTCGGGTCGCGGTATTTTCCGTACTGCCAGTTGCTGCGCCAGCCCGTATCCGAACCGTTGACGATGTACACCAGGCGCTCTTTCTCGCCGGGATGGTCGCCGTCGTTGTCTTCGCTGATCAGGTTGCCGTATTCGTCGAACACAAACTCGTGGGTGTTCCGGACGCCATGGGCAAAAACTTCAAAGTCGCTGCCGTCGGGATTAGCCCGAACCACGACGCCACTGTTGGGATGCTCCCATTTTTTGCCGTCGGGCCCTTTGCCGTTGAAGCCGATGTCGCCGATCTGCCAGTAGATTTTGCCGTCAGGACCCATTTCAATGCCCGACATACCGTGACCGCTGAAGCCGACGTGAATGCCGTATCCGTGCGAGAGCGACACTTTCTCGTCGGCAATGCCGTCCCCGTTTTTGTCTTTCATGCGCCAGAGGTCCGGCGCTACGGCTACGTACAGATCATTGCCTTCGGCCAGCACGCCCCCGGCCACGTCGGTCACTTCGTCGTGAAAATCCTCGACCACCAGTTGCGACAAATCCGCCACGCCATCGCCCGATACGTCTTCGAGCCGGTATATGTGCTCTTTCTCAACGGCCAGGTCGCGCCAGTCGTGCGACCCGTCGCCGTTCAGGTCCTTCAGCCATTCGTTCTTTTTGCTGTTGGCCGGCGACAGTACGTTGCGCAGAAACGCGCGCCGGTCTTCCACCGTCTGGAGCCGGTTCGACGGGATTTCCCAGTCCTGATGGCCGCGAATGTCGAACTCGGAGTTTTTCTGCCGGTTGGTACGGGTGTAGAACAGCCGGCCTTTGTCGTCGATGTCGATGGCAATCGGGTCGGCCACCAGCGAATCAACGCCCCATATCTTCAGGGTTAGCCCCTCGGCCAGTTCAGGCGTAACGAGGGCTTCGATGGATTTGGCCAGTTCGGCGGCTTTTTCGGGTGCCATCCGCTTGATACGTTTGCCGATCGGGTCGTCCTGAAAGCTGCCCAGTATGACAAACGGCGAAACGGCCAGGGCAGCGTACCAGGCAATTTTTTTGAGAGAGGGTAACGTTGTAATCGGGTTTTTCATGCGCTACAAAAATCGAGAGCGTGGGTTAACACAGGTTTTATTGGTCAGCCGTGATGGGTCCGGACTCCATGAGCACTGGGACGCAGCGGGCTTATCACTCCAGGGGTGGTTGGTTCACAACGTCGCCGGCCAGCACCGCAGCTTCGTGGAGCAGTTCAGTCGCTACCAGTTCGTCGGTCAGTTCTTCAATGCGTTCGTCGATGGCATCCAGCCCATCGTCTAAAGCAGGCGCGGGCGTTTGCATACCCAGTAAAAAGCGACCGACGTACAACAAACTAAGCGAAAACCGTAACTCGGGCAGGGCAGGGCTGTGTCGGGTAATGGGTTCTGTTTGCATGGTACCGGTAGAACAAGAACCGCCGGGGCTTGGGTTCGCCCGTTCAGATCAAACTACAGCTCTTTGATCCGAATGTTGCGAAAATAGATTGGTGCGCCGGCGTGTTTGCCCTGCAGGCCGATGTGCCCTTTCAGGGGGAGTTCGGCCGGCGGTTTGCTGAGCCATTCCGGTACGGTCGACCCATCGGGGTTCGTTTTGGCCGAGGTGAATGTCGACAGATCGATGGTGTTGACCAACTCATTGTTCAGCACTATGTAGATCAGCTTGTCCTGGCACGTAATGGTGTAGCGGTTCCATTCGCCGGGTCGCTTCACGAGGCTTTTGGTAGCGGGCTGGTGACCGAAAAAGGCCCCGCACCGCCAACTGGCCGGCGATTCAGCCCATTGTTTGGCATAGTCGTCGGCAATCTGGATCTCGACCGAGTTCGGAATCCAGTTCGCCGTATCGCTCGCGTGAACAATCACGCCACTGTTGGTTCCGTCGGCGGTTTTGAACAGCAGGTCCAGCACGAAATTTTCGTAGGGCTGAGCCGTCCAGATGGCTTTGTCCTCGGTAGCGGTCAGGATGCCTTCCTCGAAACTCCAGACGCCTTTCGGGTAGCGGGCATTCGACAAATCGTCGGTGAACAGGGGGCGCCAGCCGGCCCCGACGGGGCTGGGGTGCCCTTTTGGTGGGGTCTGGGCAAAAACCGGCGAAGCAAGCAGTAAGGCTAATCCAAGGAGACGAAGTGGGTTTTGCATGGAGGTAGGTAACGGTTTGTATATAAAGCAAACGGCCGGGGCAATTTCCTCATTGCCACCGGCCGTAAACATTCGTCAGCATCGGCTTGTCTGAACCGGATTTACCCGATTAAGCATTTTCCAGCTGAGCTTCCCCATCGGTACTGACAATCGATTGAGTATCGCTCCGGCGGAAGCTTTTCATAATCCAGCCCCCACCAACAACGTCGTCGCCTTCGTAGAACACGGCGGCCTGACCCGGTGCGATAGCCGACACCCCGTCGTGGAACAGCACCTGGATTTTGTCGCCCGCCTGATGGATTGTCGCCGGTGTACCCGGATCTTTGTACCGCACTTTCGTGACGGTCTCGAGCGGTCCGGCGATGCGGTCGTATTTTTGTAGATTCAACCGGCTGACGATCATGCCGTCGCGGAACAGGTCTTTATCGACGCCGAGCACTACCTCGTTCGTGTCTTTCCGAATCTCCGTTACAAACACCGGATAGCCCAGGGCAATACCGAGCCCTTTCCGCTGCCCGATCGTGTAGAACGGATACCCTTCATGCTTGCCGACAACTTTGCCGCTGCCTTCCAGAATGAAGTTACCCCCGGCGACTTCCTGTTCCAGACCCGGCACGCGCCGTTTCAGAAAACCCCGGTAGTCGTTGTCGGGCACGAAGCAGATCTCGTAGGATTCTGATTTGGTCACCAGTTCAATAAAACCGCGTTCTTTGGCCATTTCGCGAATCTCGGATTTGCGCAGATGACCCAGCGGCAGTTTCGTCCGGCTCAGGCTCTCCTGCGAAACCCCCCACAGTACGTACGACTGATCTTTTAACGTATCGACGCCCTTCGAAATGACATACCGGCCGTGCGACGGACCGTCGTTTTCATTGCGGATGTTCGCGTAGTGACCGGTGGCAATAAACTCGCAGTCCAGTCGGTCGGCCCGGCGGAGCAGCGCATCCCATTTGATGTGGGTGTTGCAAAGCACACACGGGTTGGGCGTACGGCCTTCGAGGTACTCGCCCGTGAAGTGGTCGATAACGTAGTCGCCGAACTCGTTGCGGATGTCGAGGATGTAATGCGGGAAACCCAGGCTTACGGCAATGTTGCGGGCGTCGTTGATGCTGTCGAGGCTACAGCAGCCGGTTTCTTTTTTGGTACCACCCGACGACGCGTAGTCCCAGGTTTTCATGGTCATGCCGATGACCTCGTAACCTTCTTCGTGCAGCATAACGGCCGCGAGCGAAGAATCAATGCCGCCACTCATGGCGACCAGAATTCGTCCGTGTTTGCTCATGGATGATCTGCCAGGGTTCAAAGCCCTGCGATTTAGTAATTTCGGTAAAATTAGCCGGTACTGGGCCAACAACCGAATGGTTCGGTTTAGTTTCCGGCAGTATAGCGCAAGTTTTTTGTTATTTTTGACAAAATCGCCTACTTGGGCAGACGACGGTTATGGAAGCACTCATTCAACCAGCATCGGATTACGAAACGGAGCGGAATAAACCCATGCCCAATCTTATTCACGGCATCATTCAGGCTAATCTTGTTTTTGAACTCAAAACGCGGTACCGCACCGACTATCACGTTGCCAGTGAAGTGGCATTGGCCACGTTGCCTGATGGGAGCACACCTGACGTTGTTGTCTATCCAAAATTTGCGCTTGATTATCAGAACCAGCCGGCTAAACGCACCGATGCACCGTTAATTTGCATTGAGATACAATCGCCTTCACAGAGTAACGAGGAAATGGTTGCAAAAACTCAGGTGTATTTCCAGTTTGGGGTGAAATCCTGTTGGGTTGTTCTGCCAAGTTTACGTGCCATTATGGTCTTCGACCGTCCCGGGCACTACGTGTTTTTCTACGAGGATGATACGCTACGTGATCCAAACACAAACTTCGAGGTTCCACTGGCGGCTATTTTTGGCTGAACAGCAGCAAACACGCCACCGGCACCAGCACCAGCGATACTAACGACGACAGCGATACCAGCAGAGACGCGTTCTCGGTTTCGGTGTCCAGAAACGTAGCAAATACGACCAGGTTCGCGGCAATCGGGAAGGAGGCAATCAGGAGCAATAACTTCTGTTCATCGCCTTCGAGTTGCGAGATCAATGCGGACTCCAGCAGGACCAATCCCCCCATCAACAGGGCCGCGGCAACGTACCGAATGCCCAGCAGCTTACTGAATTTCTTGTAATCAACCTTTCTGAACTCCACGTCGGTCAGCGTAATACCGATGATGAGCATACCCAGCGCCGAGAGCGTCCAGCTGGCGCCTTTGGTGAACGGTTCGATCTCTTTGGGTAATTCAAACCCCTGGATATTGGCGATGATGGCCGCGATACAGGCGTAAATGGCCGGAATCTTCAATACGTTCTTCACTGAATCGCTGATGGGCAGGTCCTTACTGCGCGACACGAGATAAAAACCGATGGTGTCGCCGTACAGTACGTTGCCCATATACGCACTGATGATCAGCGGCATTTTTTCTTCCCCGAACAGAGCCATGACAACCGGAATTCCGAACCACCCGATGTTGAAATACGAGTAAGAACAACTGAGCAGGTTCTGGTTCATTTCCCGATCTACGTAGCGACCGGCCAGCAGGGCAGGCCCGGTCATGAGCAGCGCCAGCAGAAAAATGATCGCGGCCACAACGGCTAACTGGCTCAGCTCGGCCTTCAGAATGTTGTCGAAGATGACGAGCGGAATCAGGACGTAGAGCAGGATTTTGGAAATCGGCTTGCTTTGCAGGCCAAACCGCCGACTGACGATGTAGCCCGCTATGATGAAGCCGTAGAGGGGTAGTACGTTAGTCAGCAGGCTGGGCAATACGTTCATAAGACAGGCGTCGGAGGATGGCGTTGGTCATTTGGTCGGTCCGGGCTACCAGGAACCACAGGGCATTGGTGTCGAGCAGTTCGCCCACCAATACGTGGCCAATGCCGTACAAAGGCGCGTCGGGGTGGTCGGGTACAAGGAGTTGCATGGTATCGACCTCAGCCCGAACGCCCCCCGGTTCATAGGGAACAATTCGTTTCCTGCGGAGCAATTGCTGAAGAATCGGAACGTCCATTTTCTCGATGGACGTGGCCGGGCCGGTCGCGTTGATGACGTAATCAACCTTTTCCGTTTTCCCGTCTTCGGTCGTGACGTAAAAGACATGCTCATCGGCGTGCCATTCCACTTCTTTAGAGTGAGCCGTTACGGTCAGCTGCCCGGACTCCATGAAGCTGCGGAGTCGTTCGGCGTTGCGCAGCGGAATGGCGTGGCGGTTGATGTCGTTGTAGGGTTTCAGCCATTTCAGAAAGAGCATTTTCTGGTCGGGGGGCAGCAGCTTCCAGATGTCGAACGAGTCGTAGCGGGTCGAATACAGGATATTTTCAAAGATGTTTTCTCCCTTTAGCGCCAGATCGATGTCCTCTTTCAGTAAGTCCAGTTGCGGCTTATCAATCCGCTTAAACCGCTTCCAGTCCTGCTTGCCCATAACGCGTTCGGCTTCCTGCAGAAACAGGCGGAACAGGTCTTTTACCCGAAGCGGTTGATTGGTTTCCCGAATTCGTTTCCGGATGTTAGCCATGGTCAGGATCTGTCGGTCAAACGGCACTTCCTTGGGGGATTGTACGCGGGGCAGCAGACCGTCCGGCGAAAACATTTTCAACGGACCCGTATGACCGTTGTTGGTGAGCGTAATCACCGCGTCCAGGGCCGTCAGGCTGGCACCCAGGATGCAGACGGTGGCCGCTTTATCGGTGACGGTGTCGGTCAGCCGGTCTTCGGGCCAGGGCGAATCCAGGTAATTAGGTGAGCGTTCGAGGTGGTTGAAGTTGTTGGATCTGGGTGTGCCGGTAGCCAGCACCGCTACGTCGGCCCGAATCTGGCGGCCCGAAGCCAGGGTCAGCGTAACGGAATCGCCCAATCCGTCGTGGTCCGACAGCTCGGCATCGACGGCCTCTTCGTTACAAAGTTCAACGTCGATAGTATGTTGCTTCGCCAGCTCAACGTACTCGTCGAACATAGCCTGGAGATAGTGGCCGTATAAATTACGGGGCGGGTAGGCTTCCGGTTTAATCTCCGTGCCCGGGTATTCCCGCTCAACAAGATCGCGGTTCGCCTGCATCCAGTCGACAAAGTGCAGGGGCTCTCCGGCAAAGATGCCCATCAGCCCGGCCGACGTATTGAGTAAGTGCCCTTTCTGCCCGGTGCCATAGGCTAATCCCGGACCGAACTCCTCGCGGGGTTCGATGATTACCAGGGTAACGGGCGCAGGGACGGGCTCGACAACTAATTTTAGAACAAGGTGAATGAAGGTTGCTACCCCACTGGCACCACCGCCAACGATAGCGATTGTCTTGGCTTGCATGAATAACGTTGAGAGTATATGGCAGATACCGCTTTTGCGATGTATCTCCATAGCCTAACTGAGGGTTTTAATCTTTTGTTTATCAGAAGTAATTAAGGTGCCGGTTTACGAACAGGCGACCAGAGCGTTGAACCGCTCTTCGCAGAAAAAGCCGCGTTCGGACTCCACCGACGCGGCTTTTCTGGTTACGTATCGCCTGGAGCTGGTCAGGGTTGTCCACCACCGCCGGCGGCTCCGTACACCTGCCCCGTGGCATAGCTACCGTCGTTGGCCGCCAGCTGTACGTAGATCGAAGCCAGTTCGACGGGTTGGCCGGGACGTCCCAGCGGGGTATCACCGCCAAAATTTTTCAGCTTTTCCGGCGTAGCGCCACCGCTCGGTTGCAGGGGTGTCCAGATCGGCCCCGGAGCGACGCCGTTGACCCGAATGCCTTTCGGGCCGAGCTGCTTCGCCAGCGATTTCACGTAATTCATGTTCGCGGCCTTGGTCTGGGCGTAGTCGAATAAGTTCGCTGAGGGGTCGTAGGCCTGCTCGGAGGTTGTGCTGATAATAGCCGAACCGGGCGGCATGTGCGGAAGCGCAGCTTTGGTAATCCAGAACGGCGCGTAGATGTTGGTTTTTATCGTCGCGTCGAAGTCCTCGGACGTCAGGTCCGTAAGCGACTCGCGCTGTTGCTGCCGGGCCGCGTTGTTGACCAGAATATCGAGGCCGCCAAGCCCTTTTACGGCTTCGTCGACCAGCCGCTTGCAGAACGCTTCGTCGCGGATATCGCCGGGAATGGCAATCGCTTTCCGTCCTTCTTTTTTGATCAGGTCAATCACCTCTTTGGCGTCGGGTTCCTCGGCCGGCAGGTAGTTGATGGCTACGTCGGCTCCTTCGCGGGCGTAGGCAATAGCGGCCGCCCGGCCCATACCCGAATCACCACCGGTGATCAGGGCTTTGCGTCCCTGTAAACGTCCTGAACCCTTATAGCTGGTTTCGCCATGATCCGGCCGGGGATTCATTTTGCTGACCAGACCCGGCCAGGGCTGCATGGGCGTATTAAACGGCGGCCGGGGGTATTTCGTAGTTGGGTCCGTAAGCGGAGCGGGAGCGGCTGTGTTCGCAGGCTGCCCTGCCGAACCGGCAAATCCTGGGGTTGTCAGTACGGAAGCCGCCAGGCCGCTTCCAATGCCGCCGATGACCTGGCGTCTGTTAAACCGATTCTCAGTCATGGTTGTATTCTGTCGTTGAGCAAGTACTCGTTTTGTTAAAATTATCCTATATTACCTGTAGGCAAATAGCTAACCAGTTGTGTCGCGCTAAGGTTAGATTTTTCCCAGGATTTAATGGGTTGTCGAACCGGGGCCTTGTTACTACCAGAAACGCCCGGCTGTTCATGAAAACGCCGGGCGTTGTTTGGGCTGTACGGATTGTCCGGTCAGGAACCGGCTGCGTTCTTTTTGCGGGTAGCCGCAGCTTTCCTGGCGGATGCAGAGCGCTCTTCGGGCGTGCGTGACGCTGCCCCGCCTTTCTTACCCCCTTTCTGGGCCGGCTCTTTGTTTTCGGCGTGCCCCCGGCCTGAACCGCTTTTTTTACCTCCTCCCGATGTTTTGTTCACCGTTGCCCAGGCCCGGCGCTCGGCTTCTTCTTCGGGTACCCCGCGGTCTTCGTAGCTTTCTTCGATGTGTTCAGCCTGCCGTTTTTGCTTGTCGGTATACGCTGATTTGTCTCCTCTTGGCATAGTTTGATTTCGTTAAACGTTGAGATGTTTGTGGTAAACTATTCAGGAAGGATTGTGTTTGAGCGGGTTAACTACTGGTCTTTTCCGTATGACTTCTGCCGGGGATGGCCGGCTGTTTACCCCCTGACAACCCTGCCATCCGCTTCTCATTTCGCCAGTCCAACGTACTCAAGCCACAGGCCGATGGGCTGGCCGTCTTGTTCGGTACGTATGTCCTGCTCAACCCGAATCTCAACTTTTTCGATGCTGGCAACGGCAAACGGAGCGGGCCCGGCGGGTTGGAACGTAAGGGGCTGGAAATCCGGGTAGGGGCGCGGCAACAGGAGCATGGCCTCCTGAGTCAGGCGGCTGAGCGGTACGTCGACCTCGGTCATTTGCTGCGGCAGGCTGACGACTGTACCGTAAGCATTGCCGTCCCGGCTGATCAGACTGACGTTGACGCGCACCGGCTTTTCCGTGTCCGACCGGCCCCGAACCAGCAGTCGGGTGCAGGCAGATAGTTCGGCTTGCCGACCGCTGATTTTATCCGTAAAGTAGACTTGAAATCCCAGCGGCCGGTCGGGATGCGGCTTGGCAAGGCTGGCTTTGAGGAGCAACTGGTCGGGATTTACATCAGGAACGAACGCCACCGTATTGTTCCGAAAATCAAGATTATAGATCAGTAACCGGCTGCGATCGGTGTGGCTGGTGAACAAATCCAGTCGACTGGTTTCGGGCGTAACGATGGTTTGGTACGTATCGGTCGGCAGGTAGTCCCAGGCGTTTGGGTTGCCCGTCAGGCCACCGGGATACGTTCGGTAGTGCTGGCCCTGCCGTACCATGATGCGGTAGGTCAGTACACCCACCTTTACCACCTCCGCTGGCACCTCCGCTTCGTATCGATACGGACCGACGGCCCGGAGAGGCAGTACCCGCGGGCGGCCCGGACCCGTGGCCGGTTGAATCTCAACACTGGCTTGATCGGCTGAGTCCAAGCCCACAACCGTAGCCGACAGGACAAGCGATTTCTGTGCCGACACGGTCTCGTAGGGCGTGTGGACGACAATCGGCTCGGGGTCGGTGGGAGCCGGGGGCGCATAAAACTCGGATAAGCGGATGACGGCGTTGGGTAAGGATACCGGCAAGTTGACGGCAGCTTTTTTCAGCAGATACGTACCGGGGCGGATGGAAAACTGACCGCCGGTAGCCGATGATGAAACGGAATTGCCTTCGTTCTGTCCAATAACGTCAAACGACGACCCCAGGTCGGGCAGGTCGACGCGCATTGGCCAGGTGGCGTAGCGAATGGTGGTCACTTCTTTTCGGAGCGATGGCCGCCCGAACGGGTCCCGTACCCGAATGGCGTCGGGCATGACCTCAAGCCGCCAGACGCCGTTGCCGATTTTGTCCAGAAAATACGCGCCTGTTCCCCGATACGTAACAATTGGTGAGCTGCCCACACCGGCAATGTGCAGCAGTCGGGCCGGATCGACGGGCTTGCTCGGTGTTGAATTGGAGTGGTAAAAGGCCGTCTCAGTGTTCATTTCGCTCAATGCCCGGGCATAGCTCACCCGAAACGGCCCGAACGTCGTATCCTGTGGGTACTTGCCGTACTTTTTGAAGCGGGGTATTTCGTGGAAGACCCGTGCGGCAATCAGCATACTGATCGCTTTCGAGGGCGTATAAGCCAGATTCAGGTAGTGCGTCTGGTAGTCGGTGTTCGCGTAGGCGAAAGCCATTGGATCGTAGGCAAACTGCGTGGCCCACTGGAAACCGGCCCCCCGGAAACTACGCGCCATAGCCGGGTACATGAACGGCGCATACACATCACCCGCATCGAACTCGTAGACCATCCGGGCTTTGTTTCTGAACGCGGGGATGGTGTCAAACGGAATCTGATACGTGTCTACGTGCGGGAGCGTATTACCTTCCAGCGTACGGCCGGCCACCAGACCCGTTGGATACCACTGAAAGCTGTGGCCATTCACATCCGATTTGGCGACCGCATCGGCATACCAGGGGTTCTGCGCAATGTTGTAGAAAATGGGCTTGTCCCAGCCGGTGCTCCGCAGGGCGGCATTGACCCGGTTGATGTACTCAGTCACTTTGGGTTTAGGGCCGCTGTGGCTTGGCTCGTTGTTGAGTTCGACCGCAATGACGGATTCGTCGGCACTGTAGGTCGTTTTCGTGTACGGGTTTACGTGCCGGAACAACTGTCGGATGTATTCTTCCTGCGCCCGGATGGCGTTTTCGTTGACGTTTGCCTGCCCTTTGCCGTATACCCGTGAAAAGCCGGGCGTTCGTTCGTCGGGTTCAGGATAGCCATTGCCCCAGTAGGCGATGGGGGTGATCACAATTTTGATATTGCGCTTTTTAAGCTGGGCCAGCAGGTAATCGAACAGGCGCAGGTGTTCGTTGTTGAGCAGATTGCCCAGCGAATCGCTGATTTCAGTGTCCCACATGTGTACCCGAAAGGCATCGACCCCCATGCGGGCGAAGTGATACACATCCTGATCAATGGCTTTCTCGTGGCTGATACCCAGGGATTTCACGGCCCGATACCCATGCGCAAACGGCAGGCAGTAATTCACGCCGTAGAAAGCAGCTTCCTGCTTGTTTTTTGTGTAGCGGATGACCCCGGCCGCATCCACGTACACCAGATTTTTAGGATTTGGTTTTGTCTGGGCTGCGGTATCCGTGCCGACCAGCGCCAACAGCAGGCAGACTGCAATGTGTTGAGCAAAAAATTTCATTAGTAATCAACTTGTCCGTAATTGATTAATAATGCACCGGGGTATAGGATCAGTTCCGATATTGGAGCCTTGCCGCTTTTTTAGTTACCGTGAATTATGGATAGGCATTAAGCCAATTTTTGTCATCCCGACCAAAGGAGGGATGACAAAAATGAACCCATTTGTTAGCTGTTCTTGCGTCGATTATTCTGACTTGAATCCATAAGTTACTGCTACCCGTCTGCCTGCGGGAGTCGCAACGTAGTGTGTTGAGCAGTATTCAGCCGCAAACCGTAAAGGCCAGCTTACTCCGTCCGCAGACTTTTCACCGGATTCATCAGCGCGGCTCGGATGCTCTGGAAACTGACCGTCAATAGCGTAATGAGCAGGGCGCCAGCACCCGAAGCCGCAAAAATCCACCACGATAGCTCCGTCCGGTACTCATACTTCTGAAGCCAGTCGGACATGGCGTAGTAAGCCAGGGGCGTAGCCAGTAGAAAAGCGACAAGAACCAGGACAACAAAATCTTTCGATAACAGCCCCCATAGATTCAACACCGATGCACCCAGCACTTTGCGGATGCCAATTTCTTTGGTGCGCTGCTCAGCCATGAAGGAAGCGAGTCCGAACAAGCCTAAGCAGGAAATTAAGATAGCCAGGAAGGCAAAGACGGATGCCAGTTTACCAATGCGTTCTTCAGCGGCAAACTTGGCCCCATACTCCTGGTCGGCAAACTTGTAATCGAAAGGGACAGTCGGGATGAGTCGTTTAAATACCGCTTCAATTTTGGGCAACGCTTCGGCCGCACTTACCTGTGGATTGAGCTTGATGTTTATCCAGTCGTAGTTGTCTTCAAGAAAGAAAACGGTCGGTATGGCTGACTCGTAGGGCGATAGAGCCACCATATCATTCACCACACCTAAAATGGTGTACGTTTTGGCTCCTCGAGAACCTGGGCTCCAGGTGACAGTTTCACCCACCAGTGATGCTGCCGTTTCCTTGCCTGTTCGGGTCCGATTGTTTAGACTGAGTAGTTTGGCAAATGATTCGTTGATGATAAAGCCAGCCGAATCACTCGAATACGCTCGGTTAAAGTCTCTTCCCGCCACAAATCGCCAGCCGACCGTTTGGCCGTACTCCGTTGACACGGGCAACGTACCACAACCGTTCGGACAGGTTATTCCCGTACCCCTTCGCGAAAAGCCGCCATTCCACATCGTTATGCCGGTTGTTGAACTCCTCGATTCGGCCATGTCGAAAACCACGCCGGTATTTTTCAACTCGCTTCTTAGTAATTCGTGCTTGCCTTTGAAGTCAGCCGTTTTCTGCTTTACCAGCAAAAGCCCTGCTTTATCATACCCGATTGGCCGGTTTTTAGCGTGCTGAATCTGCCGGTATACGATGAGCGTACCGGTAATCAACGTTACCGAGACGGTAAACTGGAGCACAATCAGGAGCTTACGCGGGGTGGCCACCAACCGTCCGCTGTTCGGGATTCCCTTGAGGACTTTAACGGGCTGGAATGACGACAGGTAGAACGCGGGATAGCTGCCTGCTACAATGCCGGTCAACAGGATGAAGCCCAACCCGGCCAGCCAGAAGTTTAGATTAGTCCAGCGAAAGGTTAACTGCTTGGCCGCAATGTCATTAAACCAGGGCAATGAAAGATGTATCAACAAGACGGATGCTACAAAAGCCAGGCCAACGACCAGAAACGATTCGCTGAAGAATTGGCCCACTAACTGCCCCCGTAGCGAACCCACTGCTTTCCGAATACCCACTTCTTTCGCTCGTTTCATGGAACGGGCCGTACTTAGATTCATGAAGTTGATGCAGGCTAACAGTAATACAAATGCGCCAATCAGGCCAATCAACCACACCATCTGTACCGGCCCCTTATCGTCCTCATAGTAGTTGCCGTACAAGTGCCATCGACTCATTGGAAGCAAGGCTATTTGCGGCTGGCTGGCTACCTGCTTCTGTGCGCCCTCCAGGTTTCTGATTTTATTCAGCTCAATATCTTTAATGAGCGCAGAAACCTGATCAAAGTCGATACCCGGCTGAAGCTGGACATAGACAGACAAAAACCAGTTATTCCATTGCTGTTCTTTTACCCAGGGATTGACCGAAGTCCAAAGCTCGAAGGGTGCGAGAAATTTTATCCCGTTGAACTCCGTATTGTGGGGGAAGTCTTCGTACACGCCGGTCACTCTGGCGTCCATGTCTGTGTTGATTTTGACGTGTTTGCCCATTGGATCGGCGTTTCCGAACAGAGCCTGAGCCGTCGATGCCGACAGTAGAATGGAATGAGGATCTTGCAGCCCTGCCCATGTCCCTTTCAGCATCGTTAACGTAAGCATTTCGGGTGCTCCTGCTTCGATAAACCGGCCTGTCTCGGTTAGCTTTGTCTGATCAGCCGTCAGGATATGCTCTTCGGGGTCATTGGCGATCAGAATGTGCTTGAAAAAGCGTTGGTAACTGGTTTTCAGTTCTGTTGCCAGCGGATAGGGTAACGATGTGTTTGAATAACGTCTCCCATCTTCACGAATACCTCGCTCCCTAACCTGCGCAATCCGGCCGTAATTCTGATGAAATCTGTTGAACGACAACTCGTCGTGAATCCACAGGCCGATCAGCATAGCGACAGCCATGCCCACCGCCAGACCACCGATGTTAATAGTTGAGAAAGCTTTGTTTTTGGTGAGGTTTCGCCAGGCGATTTTAAGATAGTTGCGCAGCATGTCTGTATGGCTTGGATTTGGGTATTGGTTGGGTTTGCGTCTAATAAATCTGGGCCGCATATACGCCAGCACCTCGCGCCAGTACGTCTGTCTGGCCCGGCGCTCGCCGAGTCGCTGCATCCGCAGGGCGTACCGCTCGTGGATGTCGCCCAGCACCTCCTCCCGCAGGTGGGGTGCAACCAGCCAGTTGAGCAGCTTATCGAGCCAGCGGGGTGGGGACGGGTTGGGTTTCATATTGGTGGTGGGTGACGTAGGCTATTCGGTGCGCAGGCTTTTTACCGGATTCATCAGGGCGGCTCGGATGCTCTGGAAGCTGACCGTTAGTAGGGCGATACCCACGGCCAACAGCCCGGCTAGGCCAAAGACCCACCACTCGATGTCAATTTTGTAGGCAAAGTTCTGCAACCACTGATGCATGGTGTACCAGGCTATCGGCACCGCAATCACAATGGCGATAAGCACCAGCCGAATAAAGTCTTTTGCCAGCAACTGAATAATCTCTGCTATGCTAGCCCCCAGTATTTTACGTACGCCAATCTCACGCGTACGAACCTGCGCCGTGAACGTTGCCAGCCCGAACAGACCCAGGCAAGAGATCAGAATGGCGATGGAAGCAAACAGATTGAAGAGCGTACCGGTACGTTGTTCTACCCGGTAGAGATTGTCGAACAGCTTGTCGAGGAAAAAGTACTCGAACGGATAATCAGCGTTGTACTGTTTCCACGAGCGTTCGGTGGCGGCAAGTACCGGTTCGGCCTCATTGCCCGTCGTTTTAACGTAAATCGCATTGAGTCGGTCGGGGGCGTAGTAGAAAACGGCCGGTTCGATTTTCTGCCGCATCGAGGCAAAGTGGAAATCCTTTACTACACCAACGATGGTTCCGTCGCGGTCCCACAGTTTAAACCGCTTACCGACCGGGTTTTGAATACGGGCAGCCTTCACGGCGGCTTCGTTCAGGATAAAGCGAGTCGAATCAGCTACGGCACCCGTGAAGTTGGCCCCCTGTTGCAGCTTCATCCTAAAGAAAGGCACGAAGTCTTTGTCAATAGCCACCGGATACACAAACATTGTCTCTCCCTGTTCCTTACCATCCCATTGGGTATCGCCCGTCTGTTCGCCCAGTTGAACGATATTGGCACTGGCCCGGGTGACTCCTGCCACACCGGGCTGGTTCAGGAGGTCTGCTTTCACGGCCTCGTAATGCTTCCCCATGTCGCGCATGAAAAAGGCAAACACGTGCGTTTTGTCGTACCCTAATTCCTTCGAGCGAATGTATTGCAGTTGCTTGCCGATGATGAACGTACCGGCTATCAGAATCACCGAAACGGCAAACTGCGTAACGACCAGAACTTTACGGAACGCTACGTCGCTCAAACGGGCGGAAATCTTTCCACGCAATGCTTTCAGCGGTTCAAACGACGACAGCAGCAGAGCCGGGTAAATGCTCGAAGCCGCCAGTGTCCCAAGGATAGTTAGCCCCATAACCTGCCAGAGCTGGCTATCCAGCAGATTAAGAACCAGTTCTTTGCCCGAAATCTGGTTGTAGACCGGCAACAGCAGGTAAATCAGACCAAGCGCCAGCAGGGTAGCCAGCGAGAAAAGGAGTGCCGTCTCGACCAGAAACTGCATGAAGAGCTGACTGCGGGCTGCGCCTACAATTTTGCGCATGCTGACTTCTTTAGAGCGAAGCATAGCCCGGGCCGTTGAAAGATTGACGTAGTTAATGCAGGCAATCGTCAGAATAAGCAGGGCAATAATGCCGAACATCCGGACCGTCTCGATACCGCCGTTCGTGCCATCGGCCCGGTACAAGTGCATGTCGGGCAACGGCTGCAACAGGTAGCTGAGGTCGGTGTCGTCGGGTTTATGGCTGAGGTGAATGGCCCGCAGTTTCTCGGCTACGCTACTGATGGAAGCGCCCGGTTGTAGGAGCAGGTACGTATTGTAGTTGAACTGACTGAAGTCGTTGGCCAGCGTTTTGTCATCGTCCCGGTTCGTATAGCGATCCTTGAACATGAGCGATATCGGGAGCAGCATATCAGCCCTGATACTCGAGTTTTTTGGAAAGTCGCGGACCACACCACTCACCTTGAATGAGGTTTTATCATCGACCGACAGGGTTTTACCCAGTGGGTTTTCATCGCCGAAATACCGTTTGGCAGTCGTTTCGGTTAGCACAACGGAGGAGTTGTCGGGGAAAGGGGCAGCGGGGTTACCCTGAATCAGCTGGAAATCAAAGACCGAAAAGAGTGATGGATCGGTGAAGAACGTATTGTCTTCCTTAAAGAGCTTATCCTTGTATCGAAATAACGTATAAGATCCATTATATGAAATACGAACGGCATCCTTCACTTCGGGTACCTGCTTCTTGGCGTAATCGGCAATGGGGGCAACGGTTACGGTCCAGATTTGCCGACTGCTGCCGGTACCTGCCCAGTTCTCCAGGCGGTAAATGGAGTCGGCTTGCCGGTGAAACCGGTCAAAACTCAGTTCACTCTGCACCCATAGCAGAATAAGTAGACCAACGGCCAACCCGACGGTCAGGCCCGTCATGTTGATCAGCGAGTAGAACTGATTTTTGGTCAGATTGCGCCAGGCTGTTTTGATATAGTTGCGAATCATGTCAGTAAACAGGGGTTTAGCGTATTCGGATGGTCTGCGTTTGATAAATTGAGGCCGCAGGTACGCCAGCACCTCGCGCCAGTAGGTCTGTCTGGCCCGGCGCTCGCCGAGTCGCTGCATCCGCAGGGCGTACCGCTCGTGGATGTCGCCCAGCACCTCCTCGCGCAGGTGCGGAGCCACCAGCCAGTTGAGCAGCTTGTCGGGCCATTTGGGGGGCGGAGGTGGTTGGTTCGGGTTCATGGTTTGTGGAGCTGGGGCGAAGGGCTGAGCTTGGTTACCCCAAGCCCCCTGCCCCACGCCCTGAGCCAATTACTCGGACCGTAAACTTTTGACCGGATTCACCAGGGCCGCTTTTATCGCCTGATAGCTGACTGTGAGTAACGTAATGAGTAGTGCTCCGCCACCAGCCACGGCGAATATCCACCAACTGATGTCGGTGCGGTACGTGTACTTCTGGAGCCAGTTGTTGAGAAGGTACCAAGCTATTGGAGTGGCTATCACGAAAGCAACAATAACCAACAGCACGAAGTCTTTCGAAAGCAGTCGCCACAGATTAAACACCGATGCGCCCAACACTTTGCGCACCCCAATCTCTTTGGTGCGCTGTTCGGCCACGAACGAAGCTAGTCCGAAAAGACCCAGGCAGGAGATAAAGATGGCCAGTGCGGCAAAGACGCCTGCCAAGGTGCCAATCCTCTCTTCGGCCTCAAACTTTTCAGCGTATTCCTGATCGACAAAATCGTAATCAAAAGGAACTGATGGAATCACTTTCTTGAAAACCGACTCAATCTTGGGTAAGGCGTCGGAGGCTGCTACGTTCGGCTTGATTTTGATATTAATCCAGTTAAGTGGTCCTCTGAGGAAGAATATGGTCGGGTGTACCGGCTCAAATGGCGAGGTCATTACCATGTCTTTAATGACGCCCACAATCCGGAATGGTTGACCGTCGCGACGGATAATTTCGCCAACTGGCTTCTGTAAGCCCATGAACTTGACGGCTGCTTCGTTAACCACAAAACCCGCCGAATCGGAGGCAAAGTCCCGCGAGAAGTCCCGCCCGGCAACGAACTGCCAACCCACGGTTTTGCCATATTCAGGCGAAACGGTTAGGGTGCCGAAGTCAGCTTGTAGGGAAGGATCTTTACCGGTCCACTCAAAACCACTATTATTTGACCATAACTCTGTGGCACGGCTGGCCGATTGCGCCGTTTCGAAAACAACACCAGTGTTCTTCAGTTCCTGGCGTAGCACGTCGAATTTGGTGTAGAAATCATCGGCTGCCATTCGAACCTGCAACAACCCTTCACGATTGTAGCCTACAGGGCGATTCTTAGCATGCTGAATCTGGCGATAGACGATGATGGTACCAATGATGAGCGTAACGGATACGGCAAACTGAACTACGACTAAAACTTTGCGGGGAATAGCCGCTAGCCGCCCCACTCGAAAGGTGCCTTTCAGGACTTTGATGGGCTGGAAGCCGGACAGATACAAGGCCGGATAGCTGCCTGCTAGTAAACCTGTGATTAGAATGAAGCATAGGCTAAACAGCCAGAAGTAAGGATTCTCCCAAAGGATCGTCATCTGTTTGTCAGCCAGTTGATTAAACCAGTTGATGGTCAAGGCGACTAAGCCAATGGCTACCCCAAAAGCCAGAATAACGACGAGGAACGACTCGCTGAAGAACTGCCCGATCAACTGCCTCCGCACCGACCCAACGGCCTTGCGGATGCCGACTTCCTTGGCGCGTTTGTCGGAGCGGGCAGTGCTCAGGTTCATGAAGTTGATGCAGGCCAGCAGTAACACAAACGCCCCGATGATGCTAAACAGCCAGACATACTGGATGAAGCCGCCGTTGTTGTTTCCTTGCTTATCGAAATCCGAATACAGATGCCACTTGCTCATCGGGTGTAGGAAAATCTGGAAGTTGAAGGCGAGCTGCTCCTTATTATCCCCGAGGTTTTTGTGCTTGATATCCTTGATCTTAGCCGATAGTTTATCCACATCCACATTCGGCTGAAGCTCAGCGTATGTTTGAATAAAGTTATTGAACCAACTTTGTTCTTTTATCCACGTATTCGCCGATACGTACAGATTCCAGGGAGCAAAAAACTTAACCTGATGAAACTCGGTATTGTGAGGTAGATCTTGGTAAACACCGGTGACTTTAGCATCCATTGCGTTGTTGATCTTCACTACTTTCCCCATCGGATCAGCGTCGCCGAAGAGCGCTTTTGCCGCTGATGCGGAGAGCAAAATTGAGTTTAGCTCCTGAAGCCCCGCCCGCGTACCCTTTAGCATGTCGAGCGTCAGCATATCTGGTGCTTCGGACTCGATGAACTCGCCGGTTATCGAAAGCTTATTATCTCCCACTGCCAGAATGTGATCCTGTATTCGCCAGGCCTTCAGAACGCGCTTGAAATCGTTAGGATATTTGGTTTTCAACTCGGTGCCCAGTGGGTAAGGCAATGAGCTACCCGTCCAGGTTTCGCCATTAACAGTTCCATGTTGGGCTACTTGCACAATCCGATCGTAGTTCTCGTGGTACCTATCAAACGAGAGTTCATCCCATATCCAGAGGCCAATCGAGATAGCGACGGCCATACCCACAGCAAGCCCCGAAATGTTGATGAACGAGTATCCTTTATTTTTGGCGAGGTGGCGCCAGGCAGTTTTGATATAGTTGCGTAGCATGTCGGTAAACAAAGGGTTAGGATACGCTTGGGGTTTTCGTTTTATAAATCGGGGTCGCACATAAGCTAGCACCTCGCGCCAGTACGTTCTTCGGGCCTTGCGTTCGCCCAACCGCTGCACCCGTAAGGCATAGCGCTCGTGGATGTCGCCCAGCACTTCCTCGCGCAGGTGCGGAGCCACCAGCCAGTTGAGCAGCTTGTCGGGCCAGTTGGGGGGCGGAGGTGGTTGGTTCGGGTTCATGGTTTGTGGAGCTGGGGACGAAGGGCTGAGCTTGGTCACCCCAAGCCCCCGGCCCCACGCCCTTAGCCAATTACTCGGACCGTAAACTTTTGACCGGATTCACCAGGGCCGCTTTTATCGCCTGATAACTGACGGTCAGCAGAGCGATGGCGATGGCTGAAAGTCCCGCCACGGCAAATACCCACCACTCCACATCAATGTGATAAGCAAACTCTTGTAGCCATTGATGGGTAGCCCACCAGGCCAGCGGGAAAGCAATGCCATTGGCGATCAAAACCAGTCTTAAAAAGTCTTTAGAAAGTAAGGCGGTAAGATTAAGGATGCTTGCGCCTAATACCTTACGGACGCCAATTTCCTTGATGCGTTGTTCGGCGGCATAGGTGGCCAACCCGAACAGCCCCAGACAGGCAATGAAAATCGTAGCCAACGCTACCCAGATCAGCAGGGTTTCCCGGCGCTGGTCTTCGACGTAAAAGCGGGCCAGTTGATCATCCAGAAAGTGATATTCCAACTGGTGCGTAGGATCAATACTAGTCAAAACGTCGTTCATTTTGGCCAAGGTCGCCGGAATATCCTTGCCTTCAATTCGGGCCGTATAATAATCGATCGGATAGACCGGATTATTCTGGTAAGCCAACACCAGCGGAGCAATCTTTTCGCGTAAGGATTGAAAATGAAAATCCTTTACAATACCGACGACCCTCGCGTTAAAAGGCTGGTTAGCCTCGTTGAGTGGGCTATAGCTCCCGCCCATTGCTCGGGCGGGTATCTCAACTTGCTGCGCCGAGGCCTCCCGGATACCGAGCAGTTTGGCGGCCGTTTCGTTGAGGATGACGGAGGTCGAATCGCTCATTCCGCCAAAATTTCGGCCGTTCAGCAACTGTACTTCGAAGGTCCTGGCGAAGTTTTCGTCGGCTCCAATCAGATAAGCGATTTTGTGTTCGTCGGCGTTTCCCTCGGGCCTGATTTTGACCGTAGAAATTGTTTTCCACTCGCCCGGTACTCGCGAGGTCGCCGACACGTTTTTGACGGTTGGAATCCGGCTAAATTCGGTTTTGATCGTTTCGGCACTACTCCGTACTTTACCACTGTTAATGTCGATCACCAGCAACAAATCTTTGTTAAAGCCCAGATTCTTATTGTTGGCAAACCGAACTTGCTGGAACAGCACGATGGTGGCGATCATCATGACGACCGAAATCGTAAACTGAAACACGACTAATCCTTTTCGCAATGACAGATCGCCTTTATTTTGCAGTTTAAGATTCTTCAGCAACAACAGGGGACTAAAACGTGACAGTAAAAAGGCGGGATAACTACCCGATAATAAGCCTGTGATAACTAGGGCGACGAAGGTATATATCCAAATTCGATAATCACTATAAAAGCCTAACGAGAGCTCTTTATGAGTGAATTCATTAAAGGCAGGAAGCAGTAGATTGACCAATACCACGGCCAGCAGAAAAGAAATAGCCGTTACGACCAGCGATTCGGTCAGGAACTGATGTATGAGATGACTCTGAAACGCGCCACTGGCTTTGCGAACACCAATTTCCTTCGACCGGTTGGAAGCCCGTGCCGTGGCGAGGTTCATGTAATTGATGCAGGCAATGAGTAAGACAAACAAGGCAACAACCGCAAAGATTTTGATGTAAAGCAAAACTCCCTGGCTCATCGCTTCTACGTTACCGTTTCTGGCGCCATCCTCAATGTTTTCGGAGTGCAGATGCATGTCAGCGAGGGGTTGCAGTGAATACCTCACCGAATGCCCGGCCTCCCGTTTCAGATTGATATTGAGTAGGTTGTTGATTTTATTGGCTGCGACTTCCGGATTGGCCTGTTGCTTCAATAGGAAAAACGTCAGGAAATTTTGGTCATCCCAATTAGTTATCCATTCGGCAAAGTCGTCGCTGTTGGCGATGGTTGCTTCCGAAATCATCGAATTGAAGGTAAAACTTGAATTGCGGGGGTGATTTTTCAGAACCGCCGTTATCTTAAGCGGTTTATCGGGCATGAATTCAACGATGACGGTTTTGCCGACAACCTGGGTGGTGTTGAAAAGCCGCTGCGCCAACTCCTCGACGATAATAATGGAATTTGGCTCGTTCAAACCTGATTTACTGTCCCCATCAATAGCTTCAAAATCAAAAATTTCTAACAATCCTGAGGAGCCAAAGGCGATTGTTTCCTGAAACGTATTTTTGTTTTCGGAGTTTGATAGGTTCGCCCTTCCGACTCGGTTAATGCGAGCCGAGTTTTCGATTTCACCAATGCGTTTCTTGGATTCTTCGGCCACTTTGTAGCTCGATGCCGCAATGGTCAGATCGTCATTCGGTGTCTTTCTATGCTGAACAGCCCGGTAGATTCGGCTCGTTTTGCTGTGTTGCTGATCAAACGTCAGTTCATCGAAGAGGTATAATCCGATCAGCAAAAAACAGGTAACGCCAAAAGTCAAACCGGCTACGTTAAGCCCGGTGTACAGTTTATTACGGCTCAGGGTTCGGAAGGCAATCTTGAAGTGGTTGCGCAGCATGTCCATATTCGTTGGGTTCGGATAGTTAACAGGTTGTCGTTTGATAAATTGAGGTCGCAGGTACGCCAGCACCTCGCGCCAGTACGTGGCCCGCGCCTTACGCTCGCCAAGTCGCTGTACACGTAGCAGGTAACGTTCGTGGATGTCGCCCAGCACCTCCTCGCGCAGGTGCGGAACCACCAGTCTGCTGAGCAGCTTGTCGGGCCAGCGGGGACGTTTCGTATCGTTTGGCATAGGGCTGGGGGCTTAGGGCAGGGGGTTAGGGGCTAGGTAGTTACCCCACGCCCCTAGCCCTTATCTGGTTAACTCCACTTCAGTATGGTTTGCGGCACAATGCGTTCCCAGAGCCGGTTGCGGACCGAACGGACGTCGTTCAGAACGCGGCCGCCCAGGGCCGTGACGGTGAACAGCCGTTTGCGTCGGCCCCCGCGTTCGGGCGTAGCCTCGCCCAGTTCGGAGCGGAGGTAGCCCTTTTGTTCGAGTCGTTGCAGAGCCGCATGAACCGCCCCGGTGCTGACGGTCTGGCCGGTCTCCCGTTCGAGTTCTTCGGCAATAACCACCGAATACGCTTTGGGAGAAAGCACGGCTACGGCTAGCAGAACGACCTCTTCAAATTCGCCTAAATCACTCCGTCGCATGGGCAGAAAACAGCGGTTGGTTTGGGTTATCGGATATTATCTATTTCTGTATGTCAAATGCCTTGCCAAAATGAAAAAAGGCCTTTTCCGATGCAGAAAGGGCTTTTGTACTTTGTGAGTGCTATAGGATTGTCCAGAAACGGACAGACTTTGTACGAGCGCGGACAAGCCGGTAAACGGACCTGAAAACGATCATCAACTGGCCAGTTTCTGCCGGCGGGCGGATGTTTGGGGGATAGTAGTGAAGCGTGTAACTTTAGATCGGCAGACACGAGAGCTGATGACCGAAATCTTTGACAATATTCGAAAGCTGTACCGGTTTTATACGCCTGCTAATGAGCTGGCCGATTATGTTGAGTTCTTTTCGGAATCATCCGCAGAGGACACGTACCGACATGTGGCTGACAATCGGTTTACGATCAGAATGTTTCCTAGCTGGACACCGACGTGTTATATCAACCTGGGTGCGCCGTATCAAATGGATGTCGGTGATAACCGGTATCTGATCCGGAAGGACACCGACGTGCTGTTGCTGCGAAATTCGATTGTTGAGCGAATTAACTTACCCTCCGATCACATCTTCACAATCAAGTTTTATCCCGGTGGACTGGAAGCTATTCTGGGCGTTAGTCAAGTTCAGTTTGTGGATCAGGTTGTGCGGCTGGAGACGGTTTTGCCGGCTGACCTGATCCAGCGAATGAAACGGCTGCAAGCATTTGATGAACGGATTGAGCTGCTCGAATCATTCTTGTTGAGTCAGTATGCCGGCTGGAAAAAAATGGATCATTACCGAACCATCGTGACCGACACCATTGGTACGTTTGCTGCCAACGGACTGGTGCTTAGTCCCAGCCAACTGGCCGACCGAACCTTCGTTACGTCTAAAACCATCAACCGGTATTTTCATCGGGTAATCGGTACGTCGCCTAAGCAGTATCTGTCTCAAGTGAGGGCCCGGACAGCTCTTTCCAGGTACGTTTCGGATATGAATCAGTTCTCGCCCTATGAGTATGGCTACTACGATATGAGCCATTTCTACAAAGACGTTGTCAAATTTACCGGTCAGACCCTAAAGCAGAACGTCGGGAAATAATGTCCGTTTTTTACTAAAATCTTCGCGGGCAACCCAGTTGATTTGTCGAAAGTTTAATCATAACCGGATGAATAGATTTTCGATACATGTCCTTGCGCTAGTGCTTGTTTTGCAGTCGATTGGCTACGCACAGGGTCAACCTGGGGTGGTAAGGGCCCTGGAACCCTGCGCGTGTCAGGTTAATGTAGACAGCAGCTTTCGGACTCGCTGCGCCTACCTGATCGTACCCGAAAATCGCAGAAAGAAAAACGGCAAAACCATTAAACTGCCGTTCATTGTCGTCGAAAGCAAGAACCCGAACAAGAAGAAAGATCCGCTGCTCTACACCGCCGGTGGCCCTGGGGGCAGTTCATTGGGGTGGGCGAGGGGCGTTCCGCAGCGGTTAGTCATTAATGATCGTGATTGTATTGCGTTTGAACAGCGAGGTACTCGCTACGCCGTTCCGAACCTCTGGAGCAACGAACTGAGTGATGCAATCAAAGAATCCTACCGCAAAAATCTGAACAAAGACAGCATGGTTGTTGTGGGCGTCAAACGCTATAAAAAAGCTCTCGAAGCCAAAGGAATTGATTTGTCCGGCTACAACACGGATGAAACCGTGTCGGATATTCATGATCTGCTGGCTACGCTGACGCTCGATTCGGTCAATCTATCCGGGGGCTCGTACAGCGGAGGCCTCATGCTGGCTGTGCTGCAACGGGACCCCACCCGTATTCGATCAGTGGTGCTGGACTCTCCATTGCCGACGTTTGTACCGATCGATGAAGATGAGCCCGCCAACTTTAACGAGGCCTTACAGAGGCTTTTCAAGCGGGTGGAAAGTGATTCAACCGACAAAAAACGGTATGGAAGCCTGAGCGAACGATTCCGGCATTATTTCACGTCCATTGGTAATAAGACGTTTACAATCCCTTACGTGGAAAAAGGAACAACGGATACCTTGCGTTTGCAATACACCCGAAATGACCTCTGGACTATTATTCAGAACAACTTTTACCCGCCCCAACTCCAGCAGCTTCCTTATATCCTTACCGATCTGATGGCCGGAAATCATTATAATTACGTCAAGCCTTACCTGGATCAGCTATTCAGTCAGGGAAACGGGCCTTCGGGCATGCGTATATCGGTTTATTGCGCCGATCAGACGGCTTATCACAGTGAGAAAGTTGCTCACCAGCTCTACGATGCTTACCCGCACATGCGGGGGTATCATATCAACGATGTGTACCAGGCCATGTGTGACTGCTGGCAGGTACCCCCGATCAAACCCGAGACGAAACAGCCGTTCTATTCAACCAAACCGGCGTTGCTGGCTGCTGGTGAACTGGATAACGCCTGCCGTCCCTTGTACATCGACATGATTCATCATTACATGCCAAATAGTCAGCGGCTACTGTTTAAAAACCGCTCGCATGGCGTAGGTGGGCCGGATATGAACCGCTTTACGCGGGAGTTTCTCAATAATCCACACCGGAAACTAGAGTCAGCGACGCCGGAAATCATTGTGTACTAAGTAAGTGAATGACCACCGGGATGGAAGAAAGTATGTAGCTCAATTTTCTCCATTCCGGTGGCCATTCGTTTATTCAGTACGTAACGACTTGATCGGGTTCGACAGAGCCGCCCGGATGCTCTGGAAGCTGACCGTCAGCAGGGCGATCGCGATGGCCATAACAGCAGCAACAACAAACGTCCAGGCACTGATGTCGATGCGGTACGGGTAGTTCTGCAACCACGCGTCAATCGCATACCAGGCGGCCGGGAAGGCGAACACAAACGAAAAGCCCACCAGCTTCAGAAAATCCGACGAAAGCAGTTGCACCAGGCTCGAAACCGATGCTCCCAGTACCTTACGGATACCAATCTCCTTCGTGCGCCGTTCGGCTGAGAGGGTGGCCAACCCGAACAGCCCAATGCACGAAATGAAGATAGTCAGGATGGCTCCGAACAGCATAATCTGCTTCCATTTGGCCTCGGCTTCGTATTTGCTGCGGTTCGATTCGTCCAGGAACGTATACGAGTACGGCATAATGGGAAACAGACGTTTGAAGGTCTTTTCCAGATGACGGAGACTGGCCGTTTCGGTTCCGGGCTTGATCTTTACAAAGAATTTGCCGTACGGATTCGTCGGCTTCATCGTGAATAGTTGCGGGCCAATTTCTTCACTCAGCGAGGCATAATGATGGTCTTTCACTACGCCCACGACCCGGTACTTTTCATTTTCGTTGTACCAGAAATCAACCACCTGCCCGATTGGATTCTTCCAGCCGGCTTTTTTAACGAACGTTTCGTTCACCAGCACCGCCTGTGTAGAGTCTGTTCGCAGGTCTGCTGAGAAATTACGCCCCTGCACAATCGGGATTCTGAACAAGGGAAGGAAATTAGGATCAATGGTTTCGTACGCGAAGTTTTGCTGCGTTTCTCCGTTTATCTTGGCAATCGTACCCCAGCGACCACCGTTTTTCGGCGTAACACCAACGATGTTGGGGTTTTTGAGCAACTCGTCACGTAGCAGTTTCAGTTCATTTCGATTTAACCTTGATTTTTCAACGTCAATCACGTGCCGGTCGTCGTAGCCCAGGTCCTTGTTGGTTAGGTACTCAAATTGTGAGTAAATCGTCAGCGTACCGATAATCAGGAACGACGCGATAGCAAACTGAAGCACAACCAGCGATTTCTGAAGGTAGTTTCGGCCCGACAGTTTGAACCGGCTATACAGCGTTTGCACGGGATCGTAACTCGACAGGACCAGCGCCGGATAAAAGCCCGCCAGCAGGCCAGTGGCGAGAAATAGGCCAATGTAGCCCGCCACCAGTTTGACGTCGAACAGGTACGACAGCGCCAGGGCTTTGTTGGCAAGCTGATTGAAGGTCGGTAGTACCAGCAGCACCAGCAGCACGGCGAAGACAAACGCAGCGAAGCACAGCAGGAACGACTCACCCAGAAACTGAAACGTCAATTGCGAACGGCCACCACCCACGACTTTCCGGATGCCGATTTCCTTGGCCCGTTTCAACGACCGCGCTACGGTCAGGTTCACGAAGTTGATGCAGGCAATGATGAGAATGAACAGCGCAATACCCGTCAGGATGTAGGAGTACATGGGGTTACTGCGATCAACCAGTCCATTATCAGGGGGCAGGTCTTTGTTGAGGTGCATGTCCGTAAACGGCTGAAGCATATACTCCATTCGGTTCTTCATACCGAATTGCTGAGCCATCGTTTTGATCGCGTCGCGGGCATCGGCCACATAAATCCGATTCATCTGCTTCTCAACTTTGCCCAGATTGGCATTCGGGTTGAGCAGCACGAACGTATTGAGGAAAAAATTGAACCAGTTGTTATTATCGGCCATTGCCTCCTGCGGAACAATAAGCTGTTTCAGGATGTCAAACTTAATCGACGAGTTCTGGGGGCATTTGGCCGAAACGCCGGTTATGATATAGGGGCTAAACTGGCTATTGTCCTCGTAATCTGAGTCTTTGAGATAAATTATCTTGCCCAGTACATCGGTGGTGCCAAATTCCCGCTGCGCTACGTCCTCCGAAACGACAATCGAATTAGGGGCCTTGAGTGCCGTTTTCGGGTTGCCGCTCAACAAGGGAAAGCTGAACACCGAGAAAATGTTGGAATCGGCTTCAAACACCGGCTGGCTCGTTACCTCGTTCCCACGTTTCATGTCGAGCCGTTGCTCCCGGTACCGAACAAACGAAAGAATCTCCGGGACGCCGGCCATGAACCTGGGCCCCTGAAAGTAGCCGGTGTTCGTTCCCACGCGCTCTTGTACGCCGGCAGGGTTAAACTCCCGGTTCGTTATCCGATAAATGTGCGGGTTGTTGGCGTGGAAACGGTCATAGCTGACTTCATCCTTGGTGTACAGCATAATGAGCATGGCCGCGGCCAAACCGATGCTGAGACCAACGACGTTGATGAGCGAGTACACCTTGTTGTGGGCGAGGGTTCGCCAGGCGATGGTGAAATAATTACGTAGCATATCAGGACTCAGTAAGAAAGGAGGGGGATATTCTCTTGCTTGTTTTGATTTGGCCAGCGGCCGTAACAGTTTTAGGACATTCAGACAATAGCGCCAGTCGGCCCGCCGTTTGCCCACCGTCATGACCCAGTAGTGGTACAATTCCAGCAGGTCACCCTGCACGTCTTCGCGGGTGTCGGGGAGGGCCCACCAGGAGAGAAGCCTGGTGGCCCAGCGCGGTGGTCGAGTGGCGTTTGGCATAGGGTTGTGGGGTAAGGGCAGGGGGCGAGGGGCTTAGGGCAGGGGCTAGGTAGTTACCCCATGCCCCCGGCCCCTTGCCCTTCGCTATTATTCAGAACGTAGGGACTTGACCGGGTTCATCAGGGCGGCTTTGATGCTCTGGAAGCTGACCGTTAGCAAGGCGATACCAATGGCTGCTATGCCCGCCAGGGCGAACATCCACCACGACAGGTCAATCTTGTAAGCGAAATCCTGCAGCCAGCGACTCATGCCATACCACGCAATGGGCGTGGCAATGAGAAGGGCCAGCACAACGGGCTTCAAAAAGTCTTTTGACAGTAGCCCAACGATGCTGGCGACGGATGCCCCCAGAACTTTCCGAACCCCGATTTCTTTAGTGCGCCGTTGCGCCGTGAAGGTGGCCAGACCAAACAAACCCAGGCAGGCGATGAAGATCGTCAACCCGGCAAAAATGGTAAACAATTGACCAATGCGCTGCTCCGACTGGTACATGGTATTGAAGCGGTCATTCAGGAATGAATAGGCAAACGGGTTGTCCGTCTGGGTTTTCCAGATTCGTTCGATCTGCCCAAGCAGAGCCGCCATGTCGCGGGTATGAATGCGGAGAGCCATCTGATAGGAATCGGCCCCGTAAATCATTACCAAAGGGGCAATCGGCTGGTGCATCGATGCAAAATGGAAGTCCCTAACGACCCCAACCACAGTATAGGTACGTTTGCTTTCGGGGCTTCCGTTGCCCACTGCCGTGAGCCGTTGCCCGATCGGATTCTTTCCGCGGGATGCGGTCCAGCCAAACTGACGGGCGGCTGCTTCGTTGATTAAGACAGCGGAACTGTCGGACGGAAACGCTTTTGAGAAGTTACGGCCAAGTGCCAGGCGAATCCCCAGGGTAGGCAGGTAGCTTTCGTCGATGTAGTACGCCTGATTGCGGTAGGTGACCGACTCGCCCTTGCTGTTTGTCGACTGAAATCCATCGGTGCCCGTGTTGGACGCCCCGGCGGGCAGGTATCCCGCCAGCGTGACTGCACGTACCTGCGATAGCCTGGTTAATTCGGTTTTGAGCGCGTTGACTTTGTTGTCAAGTGCGTAGGTGTCGTGGATGATCAGGACCTGGTCTTTATCGTAACCTACCTTTTTACTCTGGATAAAGTCTAATTGCTGATATACGGTCAGGGTACTGATAATCATGCCAATCGAAACCACAAACTGAACCGTCACCAGCGTATTACGTAGCTGACCACTCCGGGCGCCACTCTGTAGCGCCAGAGCTGAACCGTTGCCTTTTAACACAGTGATCGGTCTGAACGCGGACAGGAAAAAGGCCGGATAGCTACCCGCGAGTAATCCGACCAGCAAACAGCCGAATCCAATGCCCGGCAGCATCCAGCCGCTGGTGAGGGTGCTCAGGTCGAACTGCTTACCCGCCAGTTGATTAAAACCGGGTAATACGGCCAGCACAATACCTAATCCAATCAGTAAGGCCATGAACGTAATCAGCACGGACTCACTCAGAAACTGACCAATCAGTTGCTGTTGCTGCGATCCGAGCGCCTTGCGAATGCCGACTTCTTTGGCACGACCCGCTGATCCGGCCGTCGACAGGTTCATAAAGTTGATGCAGGCAATCAGCAGGATAAAAGCCGCAATGGCCGAGAAAATGTACACGTATTTGATGTCGCCATTAGGCTCAATCTCCCCTTCCAGGTCGGAGTGAAGGTGAATGTCGGTAACCGGCTGGAATTGAAATCCGAAGCGATCTCCTTTCCGGGAAAACTCGGCCAGACTTATGCCTAACAACTGCTGCAGCTCGGGACCAATGTACCTCTGCACCAGATCAGGCATCTGCGCTTTCAGCGTCTCAATCGAATAGCCGGGACGTAGGGTCAGATACGTCAGGGCACCGCTCGACAGCCACGTATTTCGTAAATCGATGGAGCTGATCGATCCGAATATGTTGTAGTGAAAGTGGCTGTTCGACGGTATATCCTGACACACACCCGTTACCCGAAAGAGTGCCCGCGAACCTAGCGTCAAGGTTTGGCCGATGGGATTCTGGGCTCCAAAATACTTGCGGGCAATGGTCTCCGTGATGACGATGGTATTAGGTTCTCTTAAGACAGTGCGTTTGTCACCCTGCAGCAGGGGAATGGAGAAGAACTGGAAAAAGTTAGAATCGGGGAAAACAACGTGTTCTTCCTTGAACCGCGCTGATCCGCGTTTGACAATAAACGTTCCTTCCTCATACAACCGGACGGCTGCTTCGACACCCGGATAGTCGTGTACCAACGCCGGACCAGCCGGAACGCCCACAGGAGCTGTACGAAGCTCTTTACCGCCTATCTGACCGTTCATGGTCATGCGGAACATACGGTCGGCGTTAACGTGATAACGGTCGTAACTCAACTCGTGCGTAACAAACAGCATAATTAACAGGCAGGTCGCCAGGCCAACGGCCAATCCGACAATGTTGATCGTCGCGAAGGCTTTTTTACGCCACAGATTCCTCAGGGCAATTTTGATATAGTTCCGTATCATATCGGGACTTAAAAAAAAGGGTTGCGCGTATTCGGTCGACTGTTTCTGTTTGGCCAGCGGCCGTAGTAACCTCAGTGCGTTCAGACAATAGCGCCAGTCGGCCCGCCGTTTGCCCACCGTCCTGACCCAATAGTGGTACAGTTCCAGCAGGTCGCCCTGTACGTCTTCGCGGGTGTCGGGGTGGCTCCACCAGGAGAGAAGCCTGGTGGCCCAGCGCGGTGGTCGGGTGGCGTTTGGCATAGGGTTGTGGGGTAAGGGCAGGGGGCGTGGGGCAGGGGCTAGGAGTTACCCCATGCCCCCGGCCCCGCGCCCTTCGCTATTCAGAACGTAAGGACTTGACCGGGTTCATCAGGGCGGCTTTGATGCTCTGGAAGCTGACCGTTAGCAAGGCAATACCAATGGCTGCTATGCCCGCCAGGGCAAACATCCACCACTCGATATCAATCTTGTAGGCAAATCCCCGGAGCCAGCGATTCATGGCATACCAGGCCACCGGCGACGCCAAAATGAGGGCAATCAACACAGGCTTCAAAAAGTCGGTCGATAGCAAGGCAACAATGTTGGTCACTGATGCACCCAGTACCTTCCGAACGCCAATTTCTTTAGTGCGCTGCTCGGCACTGAAGGTGGCCAGACCAAACAGGCCCAGGCAGGCCACGAAGATGGTCAGCCCGGCGAAAAGGCTCAGGATACGTCCCGTTTTCACTTCAGCCTCATACATGGACTGGTATTTCTCATCCATGAACCCGTACCGGAACGGTTCGCCCGTGTTGAAGCCTGCCCAACGCTCCTGCACCGATGCCAGCAAACCGCCCACGTCTTTCGTTCGGGTTTTGACAAGGATACAGCCCGAATTCGTGCTGTTGAACATCACCATTGGGGCAATGCGCTCGTGCAGCGACCGGAAATGGAAATCGCGTACCACGCCGATGACTTCATAGGTCCGGTCCGTGTCGCGCTGCCCATTTATGGACGGCAGGAGTAACTTACGGCCCAGCGCCTGACTCCCCCACCCGAAATGCCGGGCCGCTGTTTCATTGATGATGACCCCAAAACCGTCTGCCTCGTTAGCTGCCGAGAAGTTGCGGCCGGCCGCCAGTTTCATACCCAGTGTTGGCAGGTACTGGTCGTCTATGCCGAACAAAGCCAGACGCGTTAACTGCCGGGCATTCCCCTCCGGCTGCATACTAACCAGCCCCACGTTGTAGCGGGTATTCGGCAGGAACGCCGATACGCTGGCGTTCACCACACGGGCATCCTGCGCCAGTTGCTGACGCAATACGGCTTCGTTTTTACCCAACGCCGACGTGCCTTCCAGAATCAGTACCTGCTCTTTGTCATAACCGAGCTTAATGTCCTGAATATAGCTCAATTGCCGGTACACCACCGTTGTACCAATCATCAGGCTAATCGACACGAAAAACTGAACTACTACCAGACTGCTGCGTAGCCCGATGCTGGTGCGACCATTGGCAACGCGCAGGGCATTGGCTCCGCCTTTGAGAATCGCAATGGGCTTAAACGACGACAGGAAAAACGCGGGGTAGCTACCCGCCAGCAGACTCACTACCAGCCCAAACCCGAGCAAGGCAGGCAGTATCCATGGAGTCTGTACCATATCCAGTCGCAACGCCTTTCCCGACAATTCGTTGAACAGCGGCAGTACCAGATAAACAAGGCCCACGGCCAGCGTCAGCGCCAGTCCGGTGAGCAGCATCGACTCCACCAGAAACTGCCCGACCAGCTTGCCCTTTTCCGAACCCAGCGCCTTGCGAATACCCACTTCCTTAGCGCGTTTGGATGCCCCGGCGGTACTCAGGTTCATGAAATTGATGCAGGCCAGCAGCAGCATGAATACTGCAATAGCGCCAAAAATGTACACGTACCGTACATCGCCACCTGGCTCCAGTTCGGTTTCGGGTTTGAGGTCCGAATGCAGGTGAATGTCCGTCAGTGGTTGCAGAAACAGGCCTACATCGTTGCCTTGCTCGCGAAACTGCGCCAAACTGATACCCGTCATCTGCTTCAGGGCAGGCCCCATGTACGTATCTACAATTCGCGGCAGTTTGGCTTCCAGTTTATGATAATCGTACCCTTCGGGCAGCAGCAGGTAGGTAAAGAAGTTAGAGATTAACCAGTTAGCCTGATTGGCTTCGGGTAAAGTCGCCATGGAACCCAGCACGTCGAAGTGAACATGCGAGTTGGTGGGTACTTCGGCGAACACGCCCGTGACGGTATAATTCGTCTGTCGGGCTTTAACGGTCAGCACCTTACCGATGGGGTCGTCGTTACCAAAATACTTCTGCGCGGTGGCCGACGAGATAACAAGCGTATTGGGCTGCGACAGGGCGGTTCGGGTATCACCCTTTATGAGCGGCAGAGTGAACACCTGAAAGAACGTGGAGTCGGCAAAGTAGAACCGCTCTTCCTTGAATTCGTTGTCGCCATACGCAAAACGCGTTGCCTCACCAGACCGTATGCGGGTAGTTGCCTGCACCTCCGGAAAGGTGGATTCAAGCGTTTTTGCCACCAGCGGCATCACGTTGGCCTCGCGCATCTTCTCGCCGTTCATGGTGCCCTTGAACACGACACGCACAATCCGATCCGCTTTTTCATTATAACGGTCGTAGCTCAGCTCGTCAAAAACAAACAGGCTGATGAGAATGCATGTGGCCAGACCTATGGATAATCCGACGATGTTAATAGCCGAAAAAGCCCGATTTCGGTTGAGGTTACGCCAGGCGATGGTGAAATAATTACGTAGCATATCAGGACTCAGTAAAAAAGGAGGAGGATATTCTCTTGCTTGTTTTGATTTGGCCAGGGGCCGTAGTAACCTCAGTGCGTTCAGGCCATAGCGCCAGTCGGCCCGCCGTTTGCCCACCGTCCTGACCCAGTAGTGGTACAGTTCCAGCAAATCGCCCTGCACGTCTTCGCAGGTGTCAGGGTGGCCCCACCAGGTTAGCAGTTGGGTGGCCCAGCGCGGTGGTTTCGTAGCGTTTGGCATAGGGTTGTGGGCGTGGGGCTTAGGGCAGAGGGCGAAGGGCGAAGGGCTAGGTAGTTAGTTACCCCATGCCCCCGGCCCCACGCCATTTATCCAGTAATCAGTTGGAGGGTTTGCGGAGGCAGTGAACGCCACAACTCCTCGCGGACTTGTTTGACGTCCCGTAACGCTTTTCGTCCGGCGGCCGTGACCGTAAAGAACCGTTTCCGCCGACCACCGCGCTCGGCCGTGGCCCCACCCATGCGCGAAGCCAGAAAGCCTTTCTCCTCCAGACGTTGGAGGGTCGTATGGACCGTACTGAAGCCGACAGACCGGCCGGTTTTCTGCTCGATTTCCTGCGTGACGGTTACGCCATAAGCTTCTTCGTCGAGGATGGCGACGGTCAGCATGACTACTTCTTCAAACTCTCCCAGAAAGGCTCGTTTCATGGCTTCGGCATTTTCTCCGATAATGCCGAACAAATGCGGTGCCAACCGGGTAGAAAGGCCCCGAAAGCTTTAAAACAACCCTTTTAGGCCAAACGGCGCTTGATGGGGTTGTCCGCTTTTGGACACTGACCGTACCGAAACGGACAAGTCAGCCCAGGCCTGGGCTGACTTGTCCGCAGTAAACAGAGCAGGTTGTCGGTGGAATAGAACGGAAAGCGGTTGGGGTTGAACGGGCGATTATTCCGTCCGGATTGACTTTACCGGATTGGCCAGGGCGGCTTTGATCACCTGCAAACTGATGACTACGCTCGTCAGTATAGCCAGCAGCACGCCAACCTGCACAAACGGTTGCCAGTTGATTGGCGTGTGGTAGGCGTAGTCGGCCAGCCAGTCCGAAATTACCAGATACGCGAGGGGCCAGGCAATGCCGTTGGCGATACCCATAAGCCAGACGTATTCCCGCAGGAACAAGGTCACGATGCTGGGCACCGATGCACCGAGTACCTTCCGAATACCAACTTCCCGGGTCCGGCGGGCTACGCTCAGCGACACCAGGCCAAGTACACCCAGGACGACAATCAGAAGCGCGAGACCGGTGGCAACGTAAGCGGCTTTCTCCAGCTGCAATTCGGTTTGATACAGCTTTTGCAACGTCTGGTCCATGAATGCGTAATCGAACGGGGCGTCGGGGAAGAGCTTTTGCCAGGTCTGTTCAATGGCCGCTATTGTTGGTTGTGTGTTGCCCGGAGCGATTCGGAAGGAGAAAAAGCGGTAGAGGGGGCGGGTCTCAACGTGCAGCAGGGCCAATGGGGTAATGGCCTGGTGCATCGAGCCCACGTGGAAGTTCTGAACAACGCCCCGGATCTCGAACCGACGGGGGCTGCCCTGAAAACGAACTCCACGGCCAACGGCTGATTGTGGATTCGCAAACCCCAGCACCCGCGCGGCCGCTTCGTTGATGACCACACTTGTTGAGTCGTAGTTACCCTGACCGTAGTGAAAAAAGCGTCCGCTTTTCAGGGCAATCCGGTACGTCTGAGTGAAGTATTCATCGGTGGTCATAAGGTTGACACTAACGGCCCCGGTTGAGTCCTTGCCTTCGGGATACAAATTGCCGCTGTTGCCGACATTGCCGTTGGGTATCTCAAACGAAAGACTCGCCGAACAGATACCCGGCAGTCGAGCGAACTGATCGCGGGCGGCTTCCATCCGGGCGACGCCTTCTTTTGACCAGGTTCGGGGGAGCGACGATACGGTCAGTACGGCTTCTTTCTTGAAACCAAGATCCGTGTTGAAGAAATAGGCAATCTGGCGGGAAACAACGACCGCACCAATGAATACAAAAACGGCGATGCTGAACTGAACCGTGACCAATCCGCGACGAAAAAGCACACCCTCCCGGGCTGATTTGCCTTTGCCCCTGAGCGAGTCGACCGACGAGTAGGCGGACAAGTGCAGGGCCGGGTAGCCGCCCGCCAGACCGCCAATTCCCAATACCATCACCAGCAGCAGCCAACTGTATTGCCAGGGGAGTTGAGTCAGCGACGGAATGGGTTTGCCGACGACCTCATTGAACAGGGGTCGGAAAACAAAATACAGCGCTATTGAGAAGAGCGTAGCGACCGTCGTCAGGACAAGTGCTTCCAGTAAAAACTGGGCGGTTAACTGCCGGCGGAGTCCCCCCAGCACTTTACGCACGCCGATTTCCCGCAGCCGGGACGACGAGCTGCCCATCGAAATGTTGACGAAGTTGACCACCGCCATCAGGAGAATAAATACGGCTACGGCCGCCAGCGTAATGATCATCTTGCCTACCAGGCCGTTGTTACTTTGCAGGTAAAAGTCGGTCAGGGGCGTAACGTAAGCTGTCAGGTTTTGTCGGATCTCGGCCGGGGTGTTGGTCGCGATCAGGTGGGCGAGGGGCTTCTCCAGATCGGCCGGCGTTACGCCCGGTTGCAGTTCGACGTAGTTGACAATGTAGGGGTTGAGCCACGAATCCAGCGTGGTGCCAAAGTAGGGGAGCGCCCCGGCCGCCATGAAGATTTCATTGTCTTCGGGCAGCAGCTGCCATACCGAATTAGGAGGTAACGGTTTCAATACGCCCGTAACGATAAACGCCTGCCGACCCTGCTGTGGCGTTTCGACGGTCAGGGATTGGTTGAGCACATCGGTTGTCCCGAACAGCTTGAGGGCTTTGGCTTCGGTCATGACGATGGCGTTGGGGCCGGTAAGCGCTGTTTTTGGATCGCCGTGCAGCAGGTCAAAACCAAACATGGTCAGCAGGGTAGAGTCGCCAATCTGGATAGACTCCCGAAAGTGGCGATTGCCCGTTGAGACGGTGGCCCCTACGCCGTGGAAGCGGTAATAGTTGGCAACCAGGGTGGGGTACTGCGCCGTCAGGGCTGGCCCCATTGGCGCCAGTGTCGTAATAGGCATTCCCATATTATCCTCCTTCCATCGGCTCTGGACAATGCACTGCTGACCGGCATGGCGCAGCCGTTGATTGACCTGGTACTCACCCCAGATGTAGCTGCCGATCAGCAGGGTAAAGGTGATGCCGACTGCCAGACCGATGATGTTCAGAAGGGAGTAAAATTTGCGACGGAGCAGGTTCCGCCAGGCGATTTTGAAGTAGCTGCGAAGCATAGTTGTATGGGTATGAGGCTTGGGGCAAAGGGCTTGGGGCAAGGGGCGTGGGGCTGGGGGTGGGTTTGTTACCCCACGCCCTTTGCCCCAAGCCCAGGGCTATTCAGTTCGTAAACTCGTCACTGGATTCGCCAGGGCGGCTTTGATGCTTTGGAAGCTTACCGTTGCCAGGGCAATGCTGATCGCCAGCAAACCCGCCACGGCAAACATCCACCAGGCGATGTCTACCTTATAAGCGAAGTCCTGCAGCCACTGATTCATGGCGTACCAGGCCAGTGGTGATGCCACCACAATAGCAATCAGTACCAGTTTCAGCGTGTCTTTCGACAGCAGGGCGACGATACTGGTTACGCTGGCACCCAGCACTTTGCGAATGCCGATTTCTTTCGTTCGCTGTTCGGCGGTATACGTTGTCAGGCCGAACAGCCCGAGGCACGACACGAGTACAGTCAGTACCGCAAATCCGTTGAAAAGTGTCATCATAAGCCGGTCTTTGCGGTATTGGGCGTCTACTGATTCGTCCAGGAATGAGTAGTCGAAAGGAATATTCGGGTAATGTTCCTTCCAGGCAGCCTGCACGATCGGCAGGTGTTCCGGCTGAAGTTTCAGCGTCAGGCTGGCTGGCGGGAACGTATTGTAGATCAGCACCAGCGGCTCGACCGGACTGTGCAGCGACCGATAATTGAAGTTCCTGACCACCCCAATCACCTTACCCTTGTGCATGAAGCCTTCTATAGCCTGCCCAACGGCCTGCTGCCAGCCCGCCATCCTGACAAAGGCTTCGTTCACCAGAAAGCCCCCTGTCCGGTCAGCCTCCGACGTGTTGGTCAGATTACGCCCGCTGATTATCTTCATGTTCAGCAGGGGAACAAACCGTTCATCAATGAAGAAGTAGTTGCTGGTAACCTCGCGTTTCTTACCGTTCGCGCGGAAGAATGTAGTGCCGACTGGTAGTATGGCGTCGGGCTGTAGCCCTGAACCAAGGGTTACGTCGGTAATTTCGCTACGCTGCCGCAGTGTATTCGCCAACGCTGGTGCCAGAGTTCGGGCCAGTGAATCGTCGGGTAGGGGAACGGTCAGGACCTGGTTGCTCGAAAAGCCCAGCGACAGGCGTTGCAGGTAGTTCATCTGGCTACGGATAACCACCACGCCGACAATCATGGCGACGGTAAGGGTGAATTGAAACACAGTTATGCTTCGGCGCAGCCATAGCCCTGTGCCGAAATGCCCGAACCGTCCGCGCAGTACGTTCGCTGAGTCATAGCCGGATAGCACGAAAGCGGGATACAAGCCACCCAGGATCGTTGTGCCTAGTATGGACACAGCCGCCATCAATAACCCATCGGTCCAGTGGATCGAAAGCCGTATCTGGAGCAACGTATTGAAGTACGGAACGGCGATTACCAGAAGCCCGACCGCCAGACTGACGGCCAGCAGACTGAGCAGCAACGATTCTGACAGAAACTGCCCAATTAGTTGACTGCGCACGGCTCCGTTGGCTTTGCGAATGCCTACCTCTTTAGCGCGGCTGGTCGCCCGGGCAGTGAGCAGATTGATGTAATTCAGAATGGCGATGGCGAACACAAAAGCGGCCAGGAACGCAAACAGATAGCCGTACTGGCGGTTGCCCTTGGGCGTATCAGCCATCTTGCCCTGACTAAAATGCACATCGGCCAACGGCTCCGCCTGAAACCGGACCGCGTAGCCCTCGGCCCCCATCTGCTTGAATTCCGGTTGAATGTACGTCTGGCTGAGCAAGGCCAGTTTCTGTTCAAACGTCCGTAGGTTCGGCTGGTTCCGAAACAGCACAAACGTGTAGGCTGGAAAGTCTTCGCCTAACCAGGAAGTGGAGGTCGAAAAGTCCTTATGCAACAGAGCGCTAATGCGCAAGTCAGTGTTGGACGGTAAATCCGCAATCACGCCCGTGATCCGGTACGTCGTCTTGTTGCATTGGAAGAGTTCACCCAGCGCATTGGATCGTCCTACGTACTTTCGGGCAAACGACTCAGTCACCACGGCGCTGTTAGGTCTGGCTAAAGCCCCGAGCGGATCACCGGCCAGAAACTCGTACGAAAAAGCGTTGAAGGCATCCGAGTCGGTGTAGAATACGTCGGGCTGATTAAACAGCTTGTCACCATACCGAACCGTAGCCGATAGCGGTTCAAAGCGCACAGCCGCTTCCACTTCCGGGTAATTCTGCCTGAGGACGCTGGCCAACAGAATCGGGCAGGACGCCACGGACATCGGCGCTTCGGGTGTTTTCAGGCTGGTCGTAATCCGTACAATCCGATCGGCCTTGCTGTGATAGCCGTCGAAGGTAAACTCGTGCTTTACGTACAGAAACATGAGCAGACAGGCGGCTAACCCAACGGCGAGTCCTCCAATGGTTAAAGCGGTGTAAAGCCGGTTTCGGCGCAGGGTCCGCCAGGCGATTTTAAGGTAGTTGCGAAGCATAGTTGTAGGGGCTTGGGGCAAAGGGCGTGGGGCTGGGGGTGGGTTTGTTACTCCACGCCCTTTGCCCCAAGCCCTTTGCTATTCAGTTCGTAAACTTTTCACTGGATTCATCAGGGCGGCTTTGATGCTTTGGAAGCTTACCGTTGCCAGGGCAATGCTGATCGCCAGCAAACCCGCTACGGCAAATACCCACCAGGCAATGTCAATCTTGTAAGCGAAGTCTTGTAACCACTCATTCATGGCGTACCAGGCAAGGGGCGACGCAAGTACAATGGCGATGAACACCAGTTTCAGGATGTCTATTGAAAGCAGGGATATAATACTAGCGACGCTGGCACCCAGCACTTTTCGAACACCAATCTCTTTCGTGCGCTGTTCGGCTGTAAAAGCAATCAGCCCAAACAGGCCAAGGCAGGAGATAAGAATAATGAGCGTTGAAAACCAGGTGAGCAGGATTTTAGCTTTCTCTTCCTGCTGGTACTGTTTGTCGAAGCTTGTGTCCAGAAAAGCCGCTTCGAAGGGATACTCCGGTATGAGCGAAGCCCAGGCTGACCGGACAACCTCTACGTCAGACGGCCTGAGTCGAACCAGTACATTGAGCGGGTTATCTGTCTGGTAATACAGCATCATTGGCTCAATCCGGTTGTGCAGCGACGCGAAGTGGTAGTCGCGTACCACACCAATTACCTGCCGAGGTAGCGAATCATTCGATGACGTCTTTACTGTCTGACCAATGGCCTGATCCATCCGCCAGCCCATCCATTTAACAAAGCTTTCGTTGACGATAACGGCCCGGTTTTTATCGCTGGCTACCTCAGAATTGAAATTTCGACCCGCTTGCAACTTGATTTGCAATAAGTCCAGATAAGCCTCGTCGATACGGGCGAAAAATACCAACTGCTCAGTTTTCTGACCGTCGACTTCTCGAACGACACTCCCTTTTGCGTCATTGGTAATGGGGCTCAGGCCCATCGAAATGGCTTCGATGCGGCTGTTCTGGGCCAGCATAGTTTTCAGAACGCGCATCTTCTGTCGAATCGCTTCTTCGGCCGGCACACTCACTACCAGAACCTGCTCTTTCCTAAAACCGGGGTCTTTACTTCGGAGATAATCGGTCTGTTGCCGCACAATGAGCGTACTGACGATGAGACTTACCGACAGCGTAAATTGCAGTACGACCAGCGACTTTCGAGTCCACTGGCGACCCATTCCGCGTAATTGCCCTTTCAATGCCCCCACCGGCTGAGCTGACGACAGGAACAGAGCCGGGTACAATCCGGTGAGCAAACCCACTATCCCCAGCCCGGCAAGCCCACCCGAAACGAATGACCAGTTGGGCAGCGTCAGCGGAATAGCGGTGAACTGTTCAAACACCGGACGAACCACAAGTATCACGCCCAGTGACAAAACAGTGCTCATGAGCATAACCAACCACGCTTCGCCGAGAAACTGACCAAGCAACTGATGGCTACCAGCTCCCATTACCTTTCGAATTCCGACCTCTTTCTGCCGCTTGGTAGCCTGAACCACGTACAGGTTCATGTAATTAATGCACGCAACCAGCAAAATAAATGCGGCCACAATGGAGAAAATAGTTAGGTACATCCGGTTGCCTTTGGGCGTATCATCGAACAGGCCATCAACGAAATGCAGCTCCGTGAGCGGTTGTAGCTGATGCTCTATTTTGATATCATACCCTAATGCCTTAATGCGGGGAGCTACCTGTGTCTTATTAAATTGAGCCAATTTTCGGCGGAATCCACTTGCCTGCGTCTGATCGGCCAGGAGCACATACGTAAAACAGGACGTGTCAAACACGTCTTCGGCCGAAGCAGGGGCATCCCGCCAGGACAGAAGCGCGCTGAATTTTAAATCCGTGTTAGGCGGAAGGTCCTGCAATACGCCGGTCACTGTGTAAGGCTGCTTATTCAGTAGCAGGATTTTTCCAGTTGGGTCAGCTGCGCCAAAGTATTTTCTGGCTAACTGCTGAGTAAGCACCGCGCTATTAGGCTTGTCTAAAGCGGTTTTACTGCCGGAAAGCAACCGGTACGAGAACACGTCGAAAACGCTTTTATCCGTTTCGTACACATTGCCTTCGTTCGTCAGTTCATTACCGGGTCGTATGGTTGCTACGGGTACAGATTTGAATCGAACCGTTTTCAGCACCTCGGGATATGTCTGCTGTAACCTGGGGCCAACATCGGCACTCGACAGCGCCAGACCATCATCCGAATCCGTCATTTTGAATCGGGTGATAACGCGAAAGATCGAATCCGCCCGCTCATGAAACCGGTCGAATGTCAGTTCGTTCCAGACGTACAGACTTATCAGCCAGCAAGCGGCCATACTGACCGATAAGCCTACCATGTTGATCCCGGTGTAAAGCCGGTTTCGGCGCAGGTTCCGCCAGGCAATTTTAAGGTAGTTGCGAAGCATAGTTGTAGGGGCTTGGGGCAAAGGGCGTGGGGCAAGGGGCTTGGGGCTGGGGGTGGGTTTGTTACCCCACGCCCTTTGCCCCACGCCCTTTGCTATTCAGTTCGTAAACTTTTCACTGGATTCATCAGGGCGGCTTTGATGCTTTGGAAGCTTACCGTTGCCAGGGCAATGCCGATCGCCAGCAAACCCGCCACGGCGAATACCCACCAGGCAATGTCGATCTTGTAGGTAAAGTCCTGCAGCCACCCGTTCATGACATACCAGGCAAGGGGCGAAGCGATGAGTATGGCAATCAGCACCAGTTTCAGGAAATCCTGGGAGAGCAAAGCGACGATGCTCGTGACGGATGCTCCGAGCACTTTACGGATACCAATTTCTTTGGTTCGCTGAACCACCACGTGCGATACCAGCCCGTATAAGCCAAGGCAGCAGATCAGGATGGCAATCCCCGTGAACGCATTGATTAGTTTATTAATCATGTTTTCGGTCTGGTACAGGCTGGCTACCTGCTGGTCGAGAAATTCGTACTCAAATACCTCGTCAGAATAGATTTGCTGCCAGGTCTGCCGAATGCGTTCAAGCGTCTGCGCGGAGTTCTGACCAGAAATTCGAATGCCTGCTTTCCGGTACCAGTCGGCGTAACTGGCGATGACGCAAGGCCCAATTTCATCGCGCAGTGATTTCTGATGAAAATCATTAACGACGCCCACAATAGGTAGCGGAACGGGCGATAGGTAGTATTGAAGCTTTTTGCCCAGAACCTGCTGCGGATCATGAAAGCCAAGTTTGTGGAGCAGGGTTTCATTAATCAGGTACTCCCGGATGGTGTCGCTGGGTGTTATATTTCGGCCAGCCAGCAACTTTATGCTATACGTACTCAGGTAATCGGCATCGCCCAGCCGCTCCAGCACCGGAAACTTGGCCCATTCGGCACTGCCGTTAAACTTGAACGAACCGCCATACCCCAGGACGCTGGAAGGCGGCAGCACGGTTAAACTAACGGACCGAATATCGGTATACGACGAAAGCTGCTGTTTAAACGCATCCTGTTTCGCTTTTTGGCCCTGCGGCAACGTGATCGTTATCACATTGTCTTTCCGGAAACCCAGATCAGCCTGCTGCATGTATTGAAGTTGATAGGCCACCACCAAAGCTCCTAGAATCAACGCCTGACAAACCGCAAACTGCGTGACAACCAGCACCCGGCGGACCGTAAAGCCACGACCAGACTGCCCAACCGCCGAACCGGTTAACCTGCCCCGCAGGGCAGCCAGTGGCGAGAAGCCGGACAGGACTGCAGCCGGATAACCACCCGCCAGCAAAACCACAACGGTCAGCAACACCCCTACGAAACCCAGTGTCAACCCATCGAGCCGTAGTGTCAGATTGAGTTGTATCCAATTGTTGAACAGCGGTAGTAAGACAAGAACGAGCAGAATGGCCACGACCATAGCGGCCATAATAATGAGGGCTGTTTCGAGTAGAAACTGACCAATCAACTGACCCCGCGAACTGCCCAGCGTTTTTCGGACGCCTACCTCCTTACTACGCCGGAGAGCCTGTGCCGTAGCCAGGTTGATAAAATTGATGCAGGCCGCTACGACCAACAAAATTCCAACGGCGCCCAGCGACCACAACAGCGAGGGACGAATGGCTTTGCCGGGATCACGGGTTACATCAAAATGAAACTCCCGCATTGGCTGCACCACGAACCGAAACACATTGGCGTCGGAGCCGTAATGCTTCTTGGCAAGGGCTGGCAGCGCCCGTTGCAGACTGACGGCTGACTCCGGATTTTTGAGCGTAGCGTACAGCCGGTTGGTGCTGTTCAGAAACCCCCAGTCCGTTATGTTGAAATCTGGTGACAGCTTTTTCAACGTCGCCATTGAGATAAATAACCCCAGGTCAGTGTCGGTCGTGGCAGGTGGGTCAGCCAGCAGGCCGGTCACGGTAACATCGCTTTTGTTGTTAAGGGTCAGTACCTGGCCAATCGGGTTGGTGTCACCGAAGTACTTCTTCGCCCAGGATTCGGTCAGGACAACCGTATTGGGCTCACGAAGGGCGGTTTTCGGATTGCCCTCCAACCAGGTATAAGTCAGCACATCAAACCATTCCGGCTCCACTAAGCCTGTCCCTTTGTGTTCCAGAAAGCGTATGGTTTCCTGCTGACCCCGGCGTTTGACACTGACCGTTAAGTCGCGGTTCATTATCAAAAAAGCCGCCTGGTCGACCTGCGGATACTGGGTACGTAACACCTGGGCCATCGGTAGTGGCGCTTCGGGATTGTATTCTGTGTAGCCGTCGGGGAGGTACACATCCGTAGCGATGCGAACGATGCGGTCGTAGTTGGCGTGGTGCCGGTCGGTGCTGAGGTGATGACGTAAAAAGAGGAAGATTACCAAAGCCCCCGCCATACCGACCGATAGGCCGATGGTGTTCAATAGCGCATAGCTACGTTGTGTGCGCAGGTGCCGAAGGGCAATAGTGAAGTAGTTCTGAAACATGAATGTCCGTACCCTGATTCGGCGGTCAAGGTACGGACGATGTTGATAGCTAGGCTGTTAAAAAAAGTTAAGCCTTGTAAGCGGCTTCTGTTGGATTACTTCAATACCACCCACTTGTTGACCGAGTTGGCGGGGCCTTCGAGCCAGATTTTGTAGAACGACGACGGTTTGTCTTTCACCGGGACGCTGAACTGCTGCTGGCTTAACGGCACCTGGCCAACCAGTTGATACGTGTCTTTGCCGCCGGTTTCAAACTGATTGGTGGTTGCCAGCCAGACCTTGACGCTGCCGGTTGGTTCCAGCGCTTTCCAATGGATTTGCAACGTGCCGTTGTCAAGCACAACCTGCGGGTCGGCCAGCGAAACCGGGCCCAGCAGGGAAACCCCGTCTACTTCCGGCACCAGATCGTTGGGAATGTCGATGCGCATAAATCGGGCTATTGTCGGCATCAGATCAACAATACCCGGTGCAAACTGCCGCCCGTAGGTGTTCAATCCCGGCTGATTCGAAACAACCCAGGTGGTCCGCTCGCGATCCGACTGCCCACCGTGGTTAAGTCCGGTTTTGGCGTCGCGGCCGTGGTCGGTGGTAATAATCAGCAGCCAGTCTTCCGGAAATTGTTGCTGACGTTGCTGAATAGCGCGGCTGAGCCGCCCGATCTGGGCGTCCATTTTTCTGACGGCCTCGTCCATCTGGGGGCTGTCGCCGTACTTATGCCCAATGTCGTCGGTGAACTCAAGATACACCCACGACAGGTCGGGGGCCTGGCTGGTCAGGCAGGCAACGGCTTCGTCGATGACCCGGTTGTCGATCCGGTTCATAAATGTCCGTTCCTGGTCGTGCGGGAAATTCACGGTATCCAGCTCGTAGCCATCAGCATGGTAATCAACGTTGATAGTACCGGTCTGGGGCAGGCCGTCGCCCACCAGTTTGGTGCGGTTATCCAGCCAACTGCTGAATACAGCCGTTTTTTTATGAGGATACTGATTTTTGAGGAGCCGGAAAAGGGTGGGGTAGTGGTAGTTGGGCGCTTTGATGTCGTTGCCCCAGACGTTGTGTTTGTTCACCCAGGTGCCCGTCAGCAGACTATTGTAGCCCACCGCCGAGATGGTCGGCGTCTGTGAATACGTCCCTTTCTGCCCTCCCACATACGCCCGTTTGTAGAAGCCAGCCTTCGCCAGACTGTCCAGATGGGGCGTCGGCACCTTCTCAATCACGTCGGCCGGTATCCCATCGACGATGACAAAGACAGCTTTGGGCGTGCGGTTTTGAGCCAGTAGGGAAAACGGCGCAACAACGGTCAGCAGGGCAAGAGCGAACAGCTTTTTCACGATACGTATGCAAATGAACTAATCGGACCCAAAAATAACGGTTCGTCTTCGTCCTGGCCGACAGGCTACGTTAAGCATTCGTTACGGATACAGCAGATACTTCTTCCGCATCGTTTTGTAGTCAGACAACCCCGGCTCCCAGCTCTGGCGTATCTCTTTTTCGCTCGCGCCGGCGATGATCTGCTTTTTCAGGTTTTCGGTGCCCGCCAGTTTATCGAAGTTGCCGATCTCCTTACTCTGGCTCATGTCAAAAAAACGCGCTTTGTCGGGATAGGCCTTATAGAGTTCCATGAGCCATTGCAGGTTGAGTTGCCGGGTTTTTCGGAGGGCATTGGTATCGTACTTCCGCAAGTCGAGACCATAACAATCCGTATCCTGGTGCAGGGGCGCTTCTTTCATACCTTTGATGCTGACCGGCCGGAACGAGAACGAATAGGTACCCTTCAGGGCCGGAGCGCCCAGCACCGTGAACGGGATGTAGGTGCCCCGGCCCTGACTGATGATAGTGCCTTCGAACAGACAAACACTCGGATAAAGGAGGATAGACTGCTGGGTATTCAGGTTTGGCGAAGGGGCCACCGGCAGTACGTAGGGGGTGTCGTGCGTGTAGTTAGCTACCTTGATGATCTTCAGTTTGCACGAATTTTTGGGTAAGCTCCAGCCTTCCCCGTTAATCATTTGGGCAAACTCGCCAATGGTCATGCCGTGCGTAATGGGAATCCTGTGCTTGCCGATGCCCGAATGCAGGTGATCTTCCAGAATGGGGCCATCCACGATAAAACCGTTGGGGTTAGGCCGGTCCAGAATCAGTAATTCTTTGTTGGCCTCGACGCAGGCTTCCATGATGTCATTCAACGTATTGATATACGTATAAAAGCGAGCCCCTACGTCCTGGATGTCGAAGATCAGCAGATCAATCTTGTCTAGCTGCTCTTTCGACGGTTTCCGGTTTTTGCCGTACAGCGAGATAATGGGAATCCCGGTTTTGGCATCGACTTCATCGGCAACCCTGGCTCCGTTACTGGCGTTACCGCGAAAGCCGTGTTCGGGTCCGAACACCATAGCGATGTTCACGCCCAGGCTTTGCAGACTGTCTACGCTGGGTTTATTACCGATGATGGAAGTCGGGTTGACCACCATCCCGATCCGTTTTCCTTTGAGATACGGCAGGTAAGCCGATACCTGGTCGGCACCCGTGATCAGATTCGGCTTCGACGGACCAGTACCAACAGGAGCGTTTGGTTGCGTAACGGGCGTTGGGTCGATAAACGGTGTCGCGCACAGCCCCAGTACCAGCGGGAGCCAGACTATGGAAAACGATTTCATACAATTCAGATCAGCAATAAGGCGGCAAGTTGAGCAGAAAACGAGAATGTGCCAAACCTAACAAAAAGACCCAGCCTGGAAAACTCTTCGATGGACACGTACGTCAGGATACTGCGTGCGGATAGTTATAGTGTGGAAAGCAGATTAAGCCGGTAGGTAGTAGGGGTGCTCTTGTAATGGCGTTTGAACAGCTTGTTAAGGTGGCATACGTCGGTGAAGCCAAATTCGTCGGCAACCTCCGACACGGTCAGTGAGGTCTGCTGAAGTCGCCTGGCAACTAATTTGAGCTTGTGCCGGATAATAAACTGCTGAATGGAAGCGCCGACCTGCTGCTTGAACAGGGCGCTCAAATGGCTGGGCGAGTAATTGAAGGCATCAGCAATCGTATCCATACGTAACCGATGCGGCTCACCGATATAACGCGTGATGTAGGCGATCACCCGCCGGGTGATTTCCGACGAATGCGTGGGCTGCACGGATGTAGTCGGGGCAGACCGGGCAAGCAACCGGCAGACCAAACTCAGAATAACCGTCATCAACGATTCAACAATGCAATTGTCGGAAGATGGGCGCAGGCCCTGCTTCTCCGCCAGCAGCATGACCACCAGTGCCCGAAGCTTGTCCTGGTCGGCGACGTCGGTGGCAATTGATCCCAGGCAGGGCGAGGTGGCGGCATCGAGATAGCCCCATGTATGGTTTTCCCGGGCGGGCAAGCTATCAACGAAGAACCGCGAAAACGAAAGCCGGTAAACGCTTGTTCGCTGCGCCATCGAAAAGCTGTGCTGATCCTGAGCAGCCAGGAAGAAGACATCCCCCGGGCCATACACAACCGGATTTCCATTGACTACGAGGTGGCCTTCGCCCGCCTGAACCAGAATCAGTTCCTGACAATCAGGCCACCGCTTCGGCATAATCCGCTGATCCAGCTTAACATGTTCGACAAACCAGGATTCCGACTGAGAACTGCGTTGTGTAGGCATGAGTAGTGAAGGTTTATGGCTACTGCTACCGGAACCAACACAATGCCATTCTGACAACGTAGCCATCCGGTTTTGAAAAGATTGTTGATTGTCAAAGGGTTATTAAATTTAAAGGTAAATCGGTATCCTCCACTATAGTAGAGACTCCAATATATTGGAGGGGCTGGCTGGAGTCGTTTTGGAGGTTTATCTTTACCGGTAGTCAACGTTCTTAATCTGACATGCTGCCCGTCAATGAGTCAACCGTCCTGCCTTCCCTACTCATAGTGGAAGACGAGTTTCTGATTGCCAACGATCTACGGCGGATGCTCACCAAGGCAGGCTACCGGGTAGCGGGTATTGCCGGGTCCGTAGCGGAAGCCAAAGAACTGCTGGGCAATCAGCAAACCGACATTGTGCTGCTAGATATTTTTCTGGACGGCCCGGAAACGGGTATTGACCTCGCCCAGTGGCTGAACCGGCAGGCCATTCCGTTCGTGTTTCTGTCGGCTAATTTGACGGATAGCCTGCTCGAAGCAGCCAAGGTGACCCAGCCGTTCGGATTCCTGACCAAACCCTTCCGGGAGAAAGACGTACTGTCGACGCTGGAGATTGCCCGGTACCGCCATGCGCACAGCGAAGAAGCCAAACTACGCCAGCAGCAAAGCATTCAGATCGCGGTCAACAACGCCAGTATCAACATTCAGGACCGCGAACAGTTTTGCCTGGCCATTGCCGAACAGATCAATCGATTCGTACCGTTCTCATTTCTCACCTTCCGGATTAGTTTGCCGGACGACTCCTCGTTTTACTGGCTCATGCTGGAAAAAATGGGCGACAACGCGTTCAGGCGGATAACCCTGGCGACTCTGCTACCGGACGAAGCCGATACAATCCTACCACAAAAACCTGATAAAGAAGCGCCGGATCCGCTGGGCGAACAGACAGGCGTATTCAGTGGGGAAGCATTTGAGCGGCTCTGCGGGCAATACGTTACCGTGCGGGCCAGTCGGGATCGGTTCGGCGTACGGTCGCTGGCCCTGTTTCCGATTCCGCTGAAGCGCAATGCCGTAACCACGATTATGCTGTCGAGTACTCTTGCCGATGGGTTTACGGACCAGGATTACCAGACGGTCAGCCTGATCTGCCCGCAGATTGCCCTGACCCTGGATAATCTGCTCGCTTATGAAGAACTGGACACACGTCGGCAGGTTAAGGCTATTGAACTCGCCATTGCCAATGCGTTCCGCAGTGGCGTGAGCATGAACACCATGCTCACGCAGGTGGCCGGGTCGATCAACGAGTTGCTGCCCTTCGATCTGCTGGCGCTATACCGAACCGACGAGCAACGGACCTCGGCAGTAAATACACTCAGTACGGTGCAGAAAATGAATGGCCGTTTTGAGCCGCTGGACGTTCAGTCGTTACCCGTGTATACCACAATCAGCCCGGCGGCCTGGGCTGCCACCCTGGATTCGCTGCAAACCTGGCTGGCCAAGCCCACGCTCCATGTGGGCTTTCAGTTTACCGATCAGGCAGCCACCAACGTACTTGACGGGCTTTTTCGGAAAACGCTGGGGCTGCAATCCATTATGTACGTGCCCGTTTTTGTCAGCGATCAACCGGCGGCCTCGCTTATACTGGCCAGCAAAGTCCCTTACGCTTTTACGTACCGAGACCTGCACACCCTGCAGGACATCAGCGTTCAGATGGCGCTGGCGCTGGACAATGTGCTTGCCTTCGAGCGGATTAACCAATTGAGCAAGCGGCTGGAACAGGAGAAAACCTACCTCGCCGAAGAGATCAAAACCAGCCATAATTTCGGCGAAATCATTGGTCAGAGTGCGGTCATGCAGGCTGTGTTTACTAACATTAGCCAGGTGGCTCCTACCGACGCGACCGTGCTGATCCTGGGCGAAACCGGAACGGGTAAAGAACTGGTGGCTCGCACGGTGCATACCCTCTCACCACGGAATGGGCGGCCCATAGTCAAGATTAACTGTGCCGCGCTGCCTGCCCAACTGATTGAATCGGAGCTGTTTGGCCACGAACGGGGCAGTTTTACGGGGGCCACCGAGAAGCGCATCGGCAAGTTTGAACTGGCCGACAGCGGTACGCTGTTTCTGGATGAAATTGGTGAACTGCCCCTCGAACTACAGGCCAAACTCCTGCGGGCCATTCAGGAAAAGGAAATCGAACGCATTGGCGGCAAAGGGCCTATCCGCATCGATGTCCGGATCATTGCGGCCACCAACCGCAACTTGCAGGAAGAGGTTGCTAAAGGCCGGTTCCGGTCGGATCTCTACTACCGACTGAACGTATTTCCAATTGTGGTGCCGCCCCTGCGAGAACGTACCGACGATATTCAGCCGCTGGCGCTGCATTTTCTGCGACGCATCAGCAAGAAACTGGGTAAACCCCTGACCGGCATTGCCAACGACGCCCTTCGGCAGATATTGACGTATTCCTGGCCCGGCAACATTCGGGAACTGGAACACGTGCTGGAACGGGCCGCCATACTGTCGCGCTCAACGACGCTGGAACTGGCCGAACCGCTGCGGTCGGCACCCTCGTCCGACGAACCAGTGTTTACCGAACCCCGAAGCGATTACGTACGGCCGATTAACGAAACCATGCGGACGGCTATCCTGGCTGCTCTGGCCAAATCGGGCGGGCGTATCCGGGGGCAGGGTGGAGCGGCCGAACTGCTGCACCTTAAACCCACAACGCTGGAGGCCCGGATGAAAAAACTGCGCATCAGTGTCCCGCCTAAATCGACCGGTAGCTGAGCTACAAGTCCGGCAATAACGCCGTTTTGGGTGAAACGGCGTTATTTTTTTGTGGGGCTAAAGTCCAGTTGTATGCCAACGCCCTGGGCATGGCGAATCTGGAGCTGGCCCCCAATCTGGCGGCTCAGGCCCTGAATCATCGTCAGGCCCAGCGTATTGCTGCGGGCAGGGTCGAACTCGGCGGGGAAGCCCACACCATTATCCTCAATAATGAGCCGGTATGCTGGTTGGGTCAGCGGCTGCAGGCTAACGCGAATCACCCCCGACGGGTGGGTACCAGTAGCGCAGGCCGGAAAGGCGTATTTAAGCGAATTGGTAACAGCCTCATTGATGATTAGCCCAATGGGCGTAGCCAGATTCACATCGAGTCGGACCGGAGCCACCTCCAGTTCTGCCCGGACAGCCGGCTGGGTGTTGAATGATTCCAGCAGATAATCAATCAGTTCGCCGATGTATCCGGCCATATCTACCTTTGACAGGTGATCCGATTCGTACAGCCGCTGATGAATCAGCGCCATGGTCTGAACCCGATTCTGACTTTCCCGGATGGCGGTCAGGGCTACCGAATCCTGCAGATAGTCCGACTGCGCGTTCAGCAGGCTGGTAATGACCTGTAGGTTGTTCTTCACCCGGTGGTGGATTTCTTTGAGCATCCATTCTTTCTCCACCAGCAGCGATTCTTTCTCGGTGACGATCTGTTCGAGCGACTGGTTTTTCTGGTCAATCTCCCGCTGTTTGGCTTCCAGCAGTCGGTTACTCCGCTGTTTGAGCCGGTAGCGGTTGTAGCTGACACCCAGCAGACCCGCCAGCAGAACGGCCCCAATCATCATGGCAGTCTGGTTTGTTCTGGCCCGTTTCAACGCCGACTGCTGGAGTTCGCTCTGCTTGGTCAGCAGCGCAATATTCTGCTCTTTCGCCCGCGTGTCGTACTGAATCTGTAGTTGCGAAAGCTGTCTGCTTTTCGCTTCGTTGAACAGGGAATCGTTCAGGGTTTTGTACAAACGGAAATGGTTAATGGCCGACAGGTAACTGCCCTGCGCCGAATCGACCCTGAACAGCATGAAATGAATGTCCCTCAGCGACGACAAGGCTTCTTTCTGGGGTAGTATGGTCAGGGCTTTTGTCAGATAATCACCAGCCTCTTTATACCGCTGCTGCCGGAGGTAGAAAGCGCCTAACTCCTGCCTGACGCGCAGTGACCCTTCGAAGTCGAGTCCGTTCTTTTCGTACCAGTACAGCGCTTCCAGGTAAGACCGCTCGGCCAGCCGGTTATTGTTTAACGCTTCGTAGCAATACGCCAGATTCAGTGCCACGCAACCCTTCTGGATAATGGTATTCGTTGGAATCTCCTTGACCAGTTGCTGAATAAAATGGAGAGCTTCGGTTGGTTGTCGTCTGTTAATCAGGTCTTTAGCAATAATTCCGGCGGCATTGAAAAGCGCAAAATTTGGAAGTCGTTCCCGACGCCAGGCCATGAACGACTTTTTGGCCCAGTCAATGTGCTTCTGGTGATTGCCGGCCACTTCATATACCTGCGCCAGATCGCCGTAAAAAGCCGCTGCCGAGGCTGTATCTGCTGTTTTGTGCATGGTATCGATGCACAGCAGCGCGTATCTCAGGGCACCGTTCAAATCGCCTTTGACGCGGCTGATGGACGATAACAGATTGTAGGTATAGTGTAAATTAGGATAGTGAATAGCTCTGTACCGCTTCAGAACGGCGAGGAGTTCAGTTTCGGCCATCGCCAGCTTGCCTTCATAAAAATGGGTAACCGCAATTTCTTTCAGGGCATATAGCTCACTTTCGGGCTTGGAAATGGACCGATAGATAGCCGCTGCCCGCCGGAAATTGGCCACCACCTTTATTGAGTCCGGCGCGTAGTTGCGGAGCCAGATGGCGAATCTGGTTCGGGCTATGGCTTCGCCTTCTTTATCGCCCGACCGCTGGCAGTTCGCGATAAGACTCGCAAACCGTGACCGGCCGCTGGCCGTATGGCCGCCTTCCAGATCAGCGACGATCAGTAAACTTTCGGTTTCGTGTTGCCGGGTCACCAAATGCAGTGAGTCACTTAATTTCCTGGCCCAGTTGAGGTACATCCGGCTGCTGTCCAGATCGGCTTTCGACTCCCCCGGTTTGTAAATGTGAAACTTGCCTAATTCGAGTAAAATGGCAACTCTATGGTCATCGGCTCGGCTTTTTGGCAAATCAGCGAGCAGGCCATTCACGCGTTGCCGGTTTATGTTCTGTCCGTTCGATACCAGCGTAGCCAGCAACAACGCGAACAGCACGGGAATCCGCCTGTAACCGGAGACTATTTTAAGGGTGGCCAGTAAATGATCCGCACGTTTAGCCGCACCTAGCTGCATATTTTCGGGTGTTACGCAGGCGCAACCCGTTGCAAAACTGGTTAGCAAGCCTGCCAATGAGGGCGCTGTTCGACAAATATACACCGTCACCTGGCAAGGCGCTTTCGTCCCGATCAAGGTTTATACAGCCAGCGGGCCACCAGCCGAACGTAACGGGGCATAATGACAAACGTCATCAGGCCAACGATGAGCAGGCTGGTTACGAACGCGCGAACCACCGGAACCGCAAGTATGGGAAAGGCTGTCAGGGCCGGGCCGAGGAGCTGCGGAATCAGAAATGATAAGGGAAAAATGGCGGATAAGGTTATCAGAAACTGTTTATAAGCCGGGGCTACTTTGTGGCTGGGTGGTGTGAACCAGAATTCAAGCCCGGTCCTGATATCGATTCGTTCGTCTTCGTTCAGCAGCGGACGTACTTCGTCAAGGAGTCGTTTGCGGGTGTCGGAGGCCAGCCAGTCGCGCAGGTAGGCCTCCGACTCAAAATGCAGCACAATGGTATATTCCTCGCTCTGCCCGTGCGGCCGAATTACGTTTACGCCCCGGTGTCCCGGTGCCGTCTGGGCCAGCGGAACTATTTTGTTTAACCAGTTTTCGTAAGCCTGAACAGACTGCCGGAAAGGCCGCTGGACGATGATGGTCGTAACGGCGCTGTTGGAATCGATGGAAATGCCTGCAGCCATACATTGCACTTAATTAGTGTACGCGCCCATTCATGGAATGTGTTCAGGGCGCATACTAGTAACGACCATCGGCACAAAATGCGGCTGTAAGCCAGGCCGACCGATGGGATCAAACCGGTTTTAAAAAGCTAATTCTGTCATCCCGACGCCAGGACCGGGCCGCCGGGATGACAAAGGAATAACGTTGCCGTTTGGCCTTAATCCGCCCGTTTGTTTAGCCAGCTCAAAATATCCTGCATGACAATCTCCCGGTCTGTATCATTCAGCAAATCGTGATAATGCCCTTCATAGAGTTTCAGTGTTTTGTCGGCGGATGAGGCCGTGTCATAAAAATACTGACTGCCACTGGGTTTGGTGGCTTTGTCGGCAGTACCGTGCAGGATCAGCAGGGGTAATTTTATGGTAGCCATCTCAGCCTTTAGTCGTTCGTCGGCAAGCGACAATTGCTGTACGGTTTTCGTAGGCTGGACTTCATCCGCAATAAGCGGGTCATTATTCATAAAGTCAACTACGGCCTGATCGCGGGAAAAATCCTCGTTTTTCAGTCGCAGTACGTGGGCATGGGGGAATACGTGACTTAAACCCCTTAGAACAGCCACGGCAAAATCGGGGGCAGGCACCTGAAACGCGAAACTTTCACAAATGAAACCGCTGAGCTTCTCCTGATGCTCCAATGCATAAACAGACGACAAAACACCGCCCGCACTATGCCCCAGCAGGAACGTAGGCAAGCCCGGATGGGCGGCTTTGGCAAGATCGACTAACTTGTCCAGCTCTTTGACAAACGCTTCATAATCGGCTATGTAGTACCGTTCTCCATCGGAGTTTCCCCGGCCCGGAAAGTCAATGCCGTAGACTTCATAATTCTGAGCCGTTAGCTGTTCGGCAGCCCATTGAAAGTAGCCACTGTGTGAGTTAAATCCGTGGGCCAGAACGACAAGGGCTTTTGGCGCGTCGGCTGCATGCCAGTTCTTGTAGGAAACAGCAAGGCCCTGTTCCGAAACGAACGACTTGGTTTGGGGTTGACTAAGGGTTTGCATTGTATTTGTAGTGTTTGGTTTCCTGGTAAACTCGTCAGTTGGTCCGCAGCACCGGGAGCGCTTTTTCGATTCGGTCCCGGGAAGCTGCGTACTGTTTAGGTAGTTTAAGGTGGCTGCCTAGTTCGGCCAGCGGCTCATCAACCGTAAAGCCCGGATTGTCGGTCGCGATCTCAAACAGAACACCACCGGGTTCGCGGAAGTAGAGCGAAAAAAAGTAGTCGCGGTCAATCTTCGGGGTGATCTGTAAGCCACTGGCCAGAATCTTTTCCCGAAATGCCATCTGAACCGTGTCGTTGGCCACCCGAAAAGCAACGTGGTGATTCGTCCCGGCGGCATTGCGGCCCATTTGTCCATCCGGCTCTTCGAACAGGTCAACGATGGCGGCTTCGGGTACGGCATCCGTTCGGAACCGGTACCTATTACCTTCCTGCGCCAGTTGCCGATACCCGAAAATGTCGGTCAGGATCTTCGCCGTAGCGTCTATTTTTTGCAGTGTCAGCGTAATGGTATGGAACCCCCGGGTGGCCATGTCCTGCCTGACCGTGTCAGTTTCCCAGGCTATGCGGTTGTCGGGCTGTTGGGAAACAACCAGCGTCAGCGCCAGCCCGTCGGGGTCTGTAAACGGAAGATACCGTTCGCCGAAACGCTCGGCCTGTTCACCCATCGATACGCCAGCCTCGCGGAAGCGGGCAACCCAATTGTCCAGACTACCGGCTGGTACTGAATAGCCAATTTCGGTCGCCATACCGGTACCGTTCTGACCGGGGCCGATGCCTTCCCAGGGGAAGAACGTCAGAATGGTACCGGGAGCCCCCTGCTCATTGCCGTAATAAAAATGGTAGGTGGTGGGGTCGTCGAAATTAACCGTTTTCTTGACCATGCGCAGGCCCAGTACCCGAGTATAAAAGTCGTAGTTGCGTTGGGCGTTGTTGGCAATGGCCGTTATGTGGTGAAGACCTAAAATAGAATCGTTCATGGCAAAGAGGTTAAGCAGCAATACCGGTTAGTTTACAGAATAAAGGAAGGCTGACCCGTCTCGAACGTGTACGGGTCAGCCTTTCGCGGGCTATGATTCTGATTGCAAAAAGGCCAGTAAGTCCGCGTTGATTGTGGCGGCTTCGGTGGTTGGCATGCCGTGCGGAAAGCCGGGATACGTAATCAGACGACCATTCTTCAGGAGCTTAATGGCTTTGTGGGCGGTAATCTGAATAGGTACAATCTGATCATCTTCTCCGTGCATGACCAGTACCGGTACGTCGATGCTTTTGAGGTCTTCGGTGAAATCAGTTTCCGAGAACGCTTTAATGCCATAGTAGTGAGCATTGATCCCCCCCATCATTCCCTGGCGCCACCAGTTGTCCCGTACACCTTGTAAAACCTTGGCTCCCTCCCGGTTATAGCCGTAAAACGGCAGGGTGAAATCCTGAAAATATTGGGGGCGGCTGGTAGCCGTGTTTTCCCGAATCTCATCAAACACGGAAATTGGTACCCCGTCTGGATTCGTTTCGTTTTGTACCATCAGCGGGGTGACCGCACTTATGAGAACCGCTTTGGCCACCCGTCCCTGTCCGTACCTGGCAACGTAGCGGGCTACTACCCCGCCCCCCGTTGAGTGCCCAATGTGAATAGCATTGCTCAGGTCGAGGTGATCGACCAGCTCGGCGGCATCGGCGGCATAGGTATCGATGTCGTGTCCGTTGGGTGATTGAGTAGAGCGTCCGTGGCCCCGTCGATCAAGGGCAACGACCCGATACCCGTGCTTCAGAAAAAACATCAGTTGAGCGTCCCAGTCATCGCTGGATAACGGCCAGCCGTGGTGAAAGACAATGGGCTGACCTGTTCCCCAGTCTTTGAAATAGATCTCGGTACCGTCTTTTACAGTTAGCGTAGGCATATTCTTTCGCTTTAATGGTTAGTAAGTTCCGGAGCGGTTGAGGCTCTCCGGTTGACCGAGACAAAGTTGGGGGGAGGTGACGGACGGATCGCGGTACGAATTGCGGGAAATGCGGTACTTTCAGCGGTTCTTGAAGGGAGAGCTGGTGTGCCTGCCTACAGGGTGCGGGCGTTCGAGATTATAGAGATCAGCCGCACCGGAAAAGGTCAGTTGCTTTTGCCCAACGATTTCGATGGCCGTATGGGAGCTATTGAGCGCAGAAAAGCACGTATCAACCAGACAAAAGGCAGCGCTGTGGGAGGGAATCCCGCCAGCCACGAAAAGCATACAACGACCCCGGATTTGTATAATCCGACCGCCAGCCGATGGGGCGACCTTTGCATGGTTTACCAACTAAATCAATGCAATCATGAGCAACGTAGTGATTATCACGGGAGCCTCCTCCGGTATTGGAAAAGAAAGTGCCAGGTTGTTTGCCCGGCATGGGTATCGGGTATTTGCCACGGCCCGTAACGTAGAGCGCATGAAGGACCTTGCGGCCCTCGGCTGCGTTACGATTCCGATGGACGTAACCGATGAAGAGAGCATTCAGCAGGCGTTTAAGCAAATTTACGCCCAGACCAGTCGGGTAGACGTACTGGTGAACAACGCGGGTTTCTCTCAGAACGGTTTTTTTGAGGAACTGACTCCGCAACACCTTCGCTATCAGTTTGAGGTGAACGTTTTTGGGCTGGTGCGGGTGACCCAGATGGTGCTCCCGATCATGCGGAAGGCCCGGCAGGGGCGCATTATCAACGTCGGTTCGGTCGGAGGGGATTTCACGACGGCCGGGGCCAGCGCCTACCACGCGTCGAAATACGCGCTGGAAAGCTTGACTGATGGCCTACGGCAAGAGATGAAAAACTTTGGGATCGACGTGGTCCTGGTCAAACCCGGTGGGGTCGAAACCGAATTCATCAACAATGCGGCCTCGTTCTATCCTGAGCCGATTGCCGGTAATCCGTACGGGGCGATGCGCGAGAAATTTCTGAAGATGACCGAAACCATTCTGGACTCGACCAACAGTTCGTTTCCGATCCTGAAAGCCACGGAGGTGGCAAAAGCTATATTTGACAGCACGACGGCCAGCCAGCCACGTACCCGCGTGCGGGTAGGGCGGACCGCCAGGATGATACCGCTTATGAAGGGCGTACTGAGCGACCGCGCCTTCGACAACATGATTATGGGCCAGCTTGGTTTGAACAAATGAGCGACTTTCTGAAGATAGACTCCATTAGTCAGCTGCACCGGATGCTGGGGTACGAAAAACCCCGGCATCCGTTGGTAACCGTGATCGACTACGGCCAGGTTACGGCTCACCCGGAGCATTACAACGTCAGAATCGTGGTCGATTTTTACGTCATTAGCCTCAAGAGCCCCGCTCCCAGGTCCATGCAGTACGGTCGGCAGTACTACGACTTCGAGGAAGGAACGATGATGTTTATGGCGCCGGGGCAGGTCTTCTCCGTTCAGGCGTTCAACGAAGAGACGCAGTACGAGGGCTGGGGACTGTACTTCCACCCCGATCTGCTCGCTCATTCCGATTTGGGCCGGAAGATGAAGGACTACACATTCTTTTCCTACGCCGTAAGCGAAGCCCTGCACGTGTCGGACGAGGAGCGGCAAACCCTTTCGGTGCTGGTTGATACGATACGCAGCGAATACAGCGGTAACCTGGACCCCTACAGCCAGCGGGTGATTGTTACGGCGATTGAACAACTGCTCAACTACGCCCACCGCTTTTACGGGCGGCAGTTTCTGACCCGGCAAAAGCTCAATACGGACCTGGTTTCCCGGTTTGAGGAACTGCTGATCGGCTACTTTCAGACTAACCAGCAGCGCGAAAACGGCCTGCCGGGTGTAGAATACCTGGCAGGCCAACTGGGCCTTTCAGCGGGCTACCTGACCGATCTGCTGAAACGGGAAACGGATAAAACGGCCAAGGAGTATGTCCAGCACTACGTCATCGAACAGGCCAAGCTGAGGTTGTTGAGCACCAGCGAAACCGTCAACGAAATTGCCTATGGGCTGGGCTTTGAGTATCCACAGTACTTTAACCGGCTCTTCAAAGCAAAAACCGGCATGACCCCCATGGCGTATCGAACTCCAAATTGATGGGGCCTGGCAGAGATTCCCCATTCTCCTCTGCCAAGCCCTATCGTTACTCGCTTCGTAAGCTTTTGACCGGATTAACCAACGCTGCTTTGATGGCCTGGAAACTGACCGTTAGCAACGTGAGGAGTACCGCGCCCAGGATTGCCACCGCAAAAATCCACCACGACAGCTCCGTACGGTACTGGTAATTCTGAAGCCAGCCGCTCATGAAGTAATAGGCAATCGGGACGGCAATCAGGCAGGCGATGAGGACCAGCACCACAAAGTCTTTCGAGAGCATCTGCCACACGTTGGCCACCGACGCGCCCAGCACTTTGCGAATGCCAATCTCCTTAGTGCGTTGCTCAGCCGTAAAGGAAGCTAGACCAAATATCCCCAGGCAACTAATTAATACAGCCAAACCTGCAAAGAAAGTAGAAAGCTTCCCAATTCGTTCCTCGGCACCAAACTTGGCTCTGTACTCATCATCCACGAACTTGTACTCGAACGGAACCGAAGGTACTACTGCCTTGAAGACGGCCTCTATCTTCGATAAAGCATCATTGGCGCTGGTCTGCGGGTTGATCTTAACAAATAGCCATCGCTTGTAGCCCCGTAGCGAAAAGATCGTCGGGCGAACCGGCTCGAAGGGCGATTCCATCACCATATCCTTGATAACTCCCAGAATTCGGAACGTGCCTTTGTGCCAATCGTCCGATCGAACGATTTCGCCGACCGGTTTTTTTAGACCCATCACTTTTACGGCTGCTTCATTGACTACTAAGCCCGAGGAGTCACTCGGAAATTGCCGCGAAAAGTCGCGTCCTGCTACAAATTGCCAGCCAATAGTTCTGCCGTACTCATACGAAACGCCCAGCGTGCCGAAATCGTCATAAGCTCCAGGGACTTTACCGGTCCATTCAAAGCCCGTGTTATTGGAGCCAACTTTCGTGAGTGGACTGGCCGATTCGGCCACTTCGTAGACTACACCGGTTCGGAGCAGTTCGCTACGGAGCACATCAACCTTGTCCAACAAGCCATTCTCGGGGAAACTCAACAGGCCATTGCGCGAGTATCCAACCGGACGATTCTTGACGAACTGAATCTGGTGATGCACGACAAGGGTACCGATGATTAAGGCAATGGAAATTGTGAACTGAAAAACGACCAACAGCTTGCAGGAGTAAGCCGCCGAACGTCCGCTTAAGATACCACCTTTCAATGTCCTGATTGGCTGCAAGGAAGATAGATAGAAAGCCGGATAGCTGCCCGCTAACAAGGCCGTGAATCCAGTGAAGGTTAGACCAGCAATCCAGAAAACCGGATTTGTCCACAGAAGGGCTATTGTCTTATCAGCAACGCCATTAAACCAAGGTAGTATAACCTGAACTATCCCTAAACACACCATAAAGGCAAGCCCGGCCATGAGCAGTGATTCACTCAGAAACTGCCCAACCAACTGAGCCCGCTGCGAGCCAACGGCTTTGCGGATGCCTACCTCTTTGGCGCGTTTTTCGGAGCGGGCGGTTGACAGATTCATAAAGTTGATGCAGGCCAAGAGCAGCACAAACACGCCGATGATACCATAAAACCACACAAACTTTACTCCCTCACTCGTGACCTTAACTCCGTTTTCAAAGGTTGAATACAAATGCCACTGACTCATGGGGTGCAGAAATACTTCCGGCTTTTGGGCTGCTTTTTTCGCATCCAAGTGCTTGAGCATGATGTTCTTCAGTTTACTCGAAACTTGCTCAAACGTGGTATGAGGGGCTATTTGCACGTAGATGGGAAAATTGTTTTCGCCCCACTTGTCCTGCGCTTCCTTTACCCACGGGTTAATTGACGCGTATAAATCAAAGGGGGCGATATAGGTTACGTCTTTGAATTCGGAATTAGTAGGTAAATCGTCGTACACGCCTGTCACTTTGGCTTCTGCTTTCGTGTCAATCGTCACAATCTGGTTAATCGGGTCAGCGCCACCGAATAACTTTTGAGCCAGCGACGCCGACAGCAGAATAGAGTTTGTCTCCCGAAGACTGGCCCGGCTCCCGCGAAGCATGCGCAAGCTCAGCATGTCCGGCGCTTCGGATTGCATGAACCGCCCGGATTGCGTGAACTCATCGTCGCCGTTGGCAATAATGTAATTCACCGGCTGCGTTGACATGACAACGTGGGTGAAGTCACCGCTAAAGGACGACCGTAGTTCCTGGCCAAGCGGAGTCGGACTGGATTGACCACCCGTTTCTTTCTTGCCGTCGATGGTAAAGTGCCGCAGGACCATGGCTATGCGGTCGTAGTTCTGGTGATATTTATTGTAAGATAGCTCATCCCAAACCCACAGCCCAATGAGCATCGCAACGGCCATGCCCGATGCCAGCCCAAAAATGTTGATGAAGGAGTACACCCGGTTCTTGGCCATATTCCGGAACGCGACGGTCAGATAATTGCGGATCATGTCAGTGTGTGTTGGTCTGGGATACTCACTTTTTTGTCGTTTTATAAGCGAGGGGCGCATCAGGCTTACCACGTCGCGTATGTAGCGCCACCGCGCTTTTTGCACCCCTACTGTTGCTACTCGTTCATGAAACAGCTCATTGAGGTCGCCCTCCATCTCGTCGAGTCGGTGCAGGGCGCAGAACCAGCGCAGCAGGCGCGTAGCCCAGCGCGGGGGTGAAGGTCTGACTGACGCCATCGTCACTCGCTTCGTAAGCTTTTGACCGGATTCATCAGGGCAGCTTTGATGGCCTGGAAACTGACCGTAAGTAACGTAATGACTAACGCACCAGCGCCCGCCAAAGCGAAAATCCACCACGACAACTCAGTGCGGTACGTGTAATTCTGCAGCCAGCCGCTCATGGAATAGAAGGCAGTCGGGATGGCGATTAGGCAGGCTACGATGACGAGCACCACAAAATCTTTGGAAAGCATCTGCCACAGGCTGGCCACTGATGCGCCCAATATTTTACGGATGCCGATCTCTTTCGTCCGTTGCTCGGCGGTGAACGAGGCCAGACCAAACAGACCCAGGCAGGAGATCAAGACAGCCAGCGAGGCAAAGAAGCCGGCCAGTGTACCAATTCGTTCTTCGGCCGCAAACTTGGCAGCATACTCCTGATCGACGAATTTATACTCAAAAGGAGCTGAGGGAATGAGTTTTTTGAAGACGGCTTCAATCTTGGATAAGGCGTCGCTCGCGGTTACTTCTGGTCGAATCTTAATGTTGATCCAGCTTACTGACCCGTTGTGCCCTTTAATGTAGAAGACCGTAGGAATAATAGGTTCATAAGGCGACTCCATCACCATGTCTTTAATGACGCCCAGAATTCGGTACTGAATAGGTGGTTTGTTGTTCTCCCACCACCTCCAGGTGACCAGTTCACCGACCGCAGCGTCGGTTGCCGGATTGGCTAAGCCCATGTACCTGGCTGCTGCTTCATTGATAACCATGCCTAAGGAGTCACTGGCGTATTTTCGGGAGAAGTCCCGGCCCGCTACAAACTGCCAGCCAACTGTTTTCCCGTGTTCGTGAGTTACCGCCAGCGTACCAAAGCTTTCGTCTTTACGGGGGTCTTTCCCCTTCCACTCAAATCCGTTATTACCTGAATAAACGTCTGTAACGGGTCCCATCGACTGCGACATTTCAGCCACTACGCCCGTGTTCTTTAGTTCACGTCTCAACACATCGTACTTACCGTAAAAATCATTAGACTTCATTGGCATCGTGATCAGACCTTCTCGCGTATAACCTACTGGTCGTTGCTTGGCGTACTGAATTTGTCGATAGACGATGATGGTGCTGATGATGAGCGTTACCGAAACGGTGAACTGAACGACGACCAGTACCCTACGGAAAACGGCCGCAAAACGCCCTACTCGGAACGTTCCCTTGAGCACTTTGACCGGCTGGAACGAGGATAGATACAATGCCGGATAACTACCCGCTAATAAACCAGTAATAAAAACGAAGGCCGTACTTGTCGCCCAGAACCAGCCATTGTTCCAGGGCATTACGATCTGCTTGGCGACCAAATTATTAAACCAGTTCAGTGAGACGGTAGTAAGAAACAGGGCCACCACCAGTGCGAGCGTGGCTACTAAGAATGACTCGCTAAAAAACTGACTGATCAGTTGCCCACGTACCGATCCGACGGTTTTACGAATGCCCACTTCTTTCGCGCGTTTTTCGGAGCGGGCCGTGCTCAGGTTCATGAAATTGATACAGGCCAGGAGTAACACAAATCCACCAATAATGCCAACCAACCATACCATCTGCACTGGCCCTTTATTGATCTGGCCCCTCTCGTAAGGAAACAAGTGCCACCGACTCATGGGATAGAGTAAAATCTGCGGTTTGCGCGCCGACTCTTCAGGCAAGTGAGCGATGTTATTAAGTTCGGCATTTTTGATCCGTTCGGAGACCTGATCAAACGTCGAACCGGCTGGGATTTCCGCGTAGATTTTAATAAAATGATTACGCCAATTATCAATAGCTCTTTTTTCAATCCAGTCATTCTCTTGAAGGAAAAGTGCCCAGGTTGTTAGGAATCTGGTTTTATGAAATTCGGTATTCAACGGAAGGTCTTCGTAGACGCCGGTCACTTTCACTTGCGTTTGGTTATTGAGCGTAATCACTTTGTTGAGCGGGTCGGTGTCGCCGAATAGCGCCCGGGCTGTTTGAGCAGAAATCAAGATTGCATTTGGGTCGTTCAGACCAGCCCGATTGCCATAGATCATTTTTAGGCTGAGCATCTCGGGGGCTTCGGGATCTATGAACTGCCCCGTGACGGACAGTTTGTTGTCGCCGGCCGCCAGAATCTTGTCTTGTTGGAATGACGCCCGTACCAGGTGCCTGAAGGTATCGCGGTACTTAGTTTTAAGCTCCGTTCCCAAGGGATAGACCATAGTCTGACCAACGCCAGTCTCACCCTCGTGAATTTGTTGTTTGACGACCTGCGCAATGCGGTCGTAGTTTTGGTGGTAATTGTTAAACGATAGCTCATCCCAGATCCAAAGACCATTGAGCATAGCCACCGCCATACCTACGGCCAGACCACCAATGTTAATGGCCGAATAACCTTTGTTTTTGGTAAGGTTACGCCAGGCGATTTTGATGTAATTACGTAGCATATCAGTAAATAAAGGATCAGGATATTCAGCTGGTTTTCGTCGAATAATAAAAGGCCGCATCAGGCTCACCACGTCCCGGCAGTAGCGCCACCGCGCCCGACGCAACCCCTCCATCTCGACCCGCTGGTGAAACAGCTCGTCGAGGTCGCTCTCCAGTTCATCGAGCCGTTGCGGGGCGCAGAACCAGCGCAGCAGGTGCGTAGCCCAGCGCGGGGGTGAAGGTCTGACCGACGCCATCGTTACTCGCTTCGTAAGCTTTTGACCGGATCTAACAAGGCGGCTTTAATAGCCTGGAAGCTGACGGTCAGCAGCGTAATGACCAACGCGCCAGCGCCCGTCAAGGCGAAGACCCACCAGGTTACGTCGGTACGGTACTCATACTGCGCCAGCCAGTTGTTGAGAAAATACCAGGCAATGGGCGTAGCAATCAGGAACGCAATCAGCACCAGTACGACAAAGTCTTTCGACAGGAGCCGCCAGACGTTGAACACCGACGCCCCCAGCACTTTGCGGATACCGATTTCTTTAGTGCGCTGTTCGGCAACAAAAGAGGCTAAGCCAAACAGGCCCAGGCAGGAGATAAAGATGGCCAGACTGGCGAAGAGACTGGACAGTGTGCCAATACGTTCCTCGCTCCGAAACTTCTGGTCGTACTCCTGATCCACAAACGTGTAGTTGAAGGGCGCTTCGGGCAGGTGTTCCTTCAGCACCGCGCCAATGGCAGTCAGGGCCGCCTGTGGACTGCGCTCCGGATTCAGCCGCATGGTCAGGAATTTGCCGGGGTTATTGTCGATAAAAAAGAGGGTTGGCTTGGCTGGTTCGTAGGGTGAATCCATCACCATGTCCTTGATCACGCCGATGACGTGAAAACGGACATTGAAATCACTGCCACTCCAGGTGATGGTTTTCCCGACGACATCCTGCATGCCCATAAACGCCACGGCAGATTCGTTCAGCACGACGCCCATTGAGTCGGAGGCCAGTTGCCGGGAGAAATCGCGCCCTTCTTTGAACTGCCACCCTACGGCCCTGCCGAATTCGTGCGATATACCAATTGTCCCGAAATTGACCTGTAAGGTGAGGTCTTTGCCTGCCCAGTCAAATCCGCCGTTGGTCGAGCGAACTTCGGTCAGCGGACTTGCCGATTCGCCCACCTCAAGTACAGCCCCTGATTTAATCAGCTCGTTTCGCACGGTCTCCCGGTGCCGTTCGTAATGAGGAACGTTCAGAAGCAACGAAACCAGGCCGTTTCGACTGTAGCCAATGGGACGGTTCTTCGCGTGCTGAATCTGCCGATATACAATCAGGGTACCGATGATGAGCGTAATCGATACCGTAAATTGCATAACGACCAACGCCCGCCGGGAAACAGCAACGCCCTTGTTTGCCCGAAACGTACCTTTCAAGACAGATACGGGACGGAACGACGACAAATAAAGCGCTGGATAACTCCCCGCAATCAGGCCCGTAAGCACCGTGAATCCCAAGCCAGACAGCCAGAAAAGCGGGGTGTTGACCGGAACGGTCATGTGCTTGTCGGCCAGCTCGTTGAAGAGCGGAATCGCCAGATAAGTAAGCCCAATGGATGCGCCATAAGCTATGGTAACGACTAGCAGCGACTCGCTGAAAAACTGAACGATTAGCTCCTTGCGCCGGGAGCCGATTGCTTTTCGGACACCCACTTCTTTGGCCCGATTGACGGAGCGGGCCGTTGACAAGTTCATGAAGTTGATGCAGGCCAGCAACAGCACGAATACCCCGATGATACCAAACAACCAGACGAACTGAATTCGTCCGCCCTCATTAACGCCGTTTTTCCAGTCCGAATACAGATGCCAGCGCGCCATCGGATAAAGAACGACTTCTGGTTTTTGAGGAGATAGTGTTCGTGTATTATCGGCTAACAGATTCCTGATCTTTGCTGATACATCTGCTGCTGTAACCTGTGGAGCGAGTTCAACGAAAATCTCAAACGACGTATTGGTCCAGTCGTCTTTGGCTTCATTTACCCAGGGCGTCGAAGTGGCATAGAGGTCCCAGGGCGCAATGAACTGAACGTCGTCAAAGCTGTTTCCGCTGGGTATGTCCTCGTAGACACCCGTAACGTTAACCGTCATGGTATTATCGATGGTCAACGTTTTGTTGAGCGGGTTTGTATCGCCGAATAAGGCTCTGGCCAGCGACGCGGACAGCAATATGGATGCTGGTTCTTTCAACCCATCCCGGCTGCCTTTCAGCATCGTTAACGATAGCATCTCGGGCGCTCCGGGTGTCATGAATTTGCCGCTCTTCGAAAAGACCTGGTTTTTCAGCGTAATGGTATGCCAACTGGTCCACCAGGCTAAGACTACGTGTTTAAAAGCATCGCCGTAGGTGGCTGTAAGCGTTTGAGCCAGCGGAATTGGCAAGCCTGCTCGGGTATCCGTTTCGCCGTTGACCGTTCGGTTCCGCATTAGCTGTGCAATCCGGTCATAGTTCTGATATGATTTATTGACCGACAGTTCATCATAAAGCCAGAGGCCAATCAGCATGGCCACCGCCATTCCCACGGCCAATCCACTGATGTTGATGAAGGAGTACACCCGATTTCTGGCCAGGTTGCGGAGGGCGATTTTGAGATAATTACGTAGCATGTCCATAGTACGTGGGTTTGGGTACTCATTTGGTTGTCGTCTGATGATAAAGGGCCGCATCAGGCTCAGCACATCCCGCCAGTAACGCCACCGCGCCCGACGCAGCCCCTCGGTCTCGACCCGCTGCTGGAACAGTTCGTCCAGGTCGTCTTCCAGCTCGTCGAGCAGGTGCGGGGCGCAGAACCAACGTAGCAAGCGCGTGGCAAGTCCAGGTGGTGACTTAAGAGCGGAGCGCATAGACTTATTCGCTGCGTAACGATTTAACCGGGTTGACTAAAGCCGCCCTGATGGCCTGATAGCTGACGGTTAGTAAGGTAATCAGCAGCGCACCCGCGCCTGAAACCGCGAAAATCCACCAAGCCAGTTCCGTGTGGTATTGATACTTCTGTAGCCAGCCGTTCAGGAAGTAACGGGCAATGAACGTGGAGATACCAAAGGCGATTATTACCAAGATCACAAAGTCTTTCGAGAGCAGCAGCCACAGATTAGTTACCGAAGCACCCAGCACTTTCCGCACGCCAATTTCTTTGGTCCGTTGTTCGGCGATAAACGAGGCTAAGCCAAACAGCCCCAGGCAACTAATCAGAATAGCGAGAATAGCGAAGCTCGAAGCCAGTTTGCCAATCCGTTCTTCGGCGGCAAATTTTAAGGCGTATTGCTGATCCGTGAACTTGTAATCGAACGGGCTGCCGGGATTGAATTTACGGAATACACCCTCAATGTTAGCCAGTGACTCGCTGGCGCTGCGGTTAGGATTGAGCTTGATGTTGATGACGTTGGCCCAGCCATAATCCAGCATATAAACCGTCTGGTAAACCGGCTCGAAGGGCGAGCCCATGAGCATATCCTTGATGACCCCGACTACCCGGAATGACCTATCGTTCCATTTAATCTGCTTGCCTACCGGGTCTTTCAGGCCCATGTACCGAACAGCCGTTTGGTTGAGCACTATGCCCGACGAATCGGTGGCAAACTGCCGCGATAAGTCTCTGCCCTGCACAAACTGCCAGCCCACCGTTTTGCCGAAATCGTGCGAAACGGCAACGGTACCGAAGCTCGCCTTCAAGGCCGGATCTTTGCCTTCCCAGGTGAAGCCGCCGTTCCGCGAGTTCAGATTCGTTGTCGGGGTTGATGAGGTCGACATATCAACAGCCGCCCCGGTTTGAATCAGGGCGTCGCGGAGTGCGTTGTAATGCTGATACAGTTCCGGCGTGTTCATCGCCACGGTAATCAGGCCACTCCGGTCATACCCAACCGGACGATTTTTAGCGTGCTGAATCTGACGGAACACGATGATCGTTCCGATAATTAAGGTGACCGATACCGTAAACTGCACCACCACCAGCACCTGCCGCGGTACCGAGGCAAACCGCCCCACCCGAAATGTACCTTTTAAGACTTTAACCGCTTGGAACGACGATAAGTAAAAGGCAGGATAGCTACCCGCAATGAGACCCGTTACCAAACTAAACCCGATGCCGCAGAGCCAGAAGACTGGATTCGCCCATAAAATACCGATTTGCTTATCGGCCACCTCGTTGAAAACGGGTAAGACGAGTAGCACCAGCAGAATGGATAGGACAAACGCAAAGGCAACGACCAGCAACGACTCGCTAAAAAACTGCGCAATCAACTGACTACGTACTGAACCGACGGCTTTGCGGATGCCGACTTCTTTGGCGCGTTTCTCGCTTCGGGCGGTGCTAAGGTTCATAAAATTGATGCACGCCAGGAGCAACACGAAGACCCCGATGATGCCGAACAGCCACACGTACTGAATCCGCCCGTCGCTATTCCCCGCTTTATCCCAGCCGGTGTAGAGGTGCCATTCGCGCATGGGCTGCAGATAGACTTTTGGTTTGAGAAACGCTACTTCCGGCGTATGTTTCAGCCGAATGTCTTTGATTTTTGCCGATACGGCCTCGAACGTAGTATTCGGCGCAATCTGCACCAGCACCTGCCAGGAATTATTGCCCCATTCTACGTTGTCCTGCGCCCGCTTCACCCATTCCTGCGACGAGGCATAAAGGTCCCAGGGGGCAATAAATTTCAGATCCCAATATTCGGTGTTGTACGGAAAATCTTCGTAAACGCCCGTCACCTTGACATCCAGCCGGTTATCAATTTTCACCATCTTGCCTACCGGATCAGTCTCGCCAAACAGGGCTTCAGCCGTCGACTCCGATAGCAAAATTGAGTTCTGGTCTTTTAAACCAGCTCGCGTGCCGCTAAGCATGTTCAGCGTGAGCATATCGGGCGCACCGGCACTCATATAACTACCGGTTTTAGTCAGTTTTTTGTCGCCGTAGGCCAGGATGTGATCATTATTGCCATCATAAGACAGCATGACGACGTGCGAAAAATTTTCGCCGTAAACGTTCCTCAGTTCAGGCCCCATGGGAGCCGGGTTATAGCCACTGTGAAACACCTGTCCCTCGAAGGTTCCGGTTTGCATGACCTTGGCAATGCGGTTGTAGTTCTGGAAATACCGGTCAAATGAGAGTTCGTCGTATATCCAGAGGCCAATCAACATGGCCACCGCCATTCCCACGGCCAATCCACTGATGTTGATGAAGGAGTACACCCGATTTCTGGCCAGGTTGCGGAGGGCGATTTTGAGATAATTACGTAGCATGTCCATAGTACGTGGGTTTGGATACTCACTTTTTTGTCGTTTGATGATGAAAGGCCGCATCAGGCTCAGCACATCGCGCCAGTAGCGCCACCGCGCCTGACGCAGCCCCTCGGTCTCGACCCGCTGGTGGAACAGTTCGTTCAGGTCGTCTTCCAGCTCGTTGAGCCGGTGCGGGGCGCAGAACCAGCGCAGCAGGCGCGTAGCCCATGTTGGCGGCCGGTAATTAGGTTGTTTGCTCATGACCAGGCGGTTTTTGGGATGGCCTCCCACATCTGGCTCCGTAACTCCCGTACGTCTTCAAGGGCTCGCCGACCCGCATTGGTGACCGTATAGAGCCGCTTCCGTCGACCACCCCGTTCGGCTGATATGCCGCCCATCTCCGACCGGACCAGCCCTTTTTCCTGAAGCCGGTTCAATGCCGAATGCACCGCGCCCAGGTTAACCGACCGGTTCATCTGCTGCTCAATCTCGTTGACAACGGCGGCTCCGTACGCATCGCCCGCCCGGATCGCCACAGCCAGCAATACTACCTCCTCGAACTCGCCTAAGTAAGTCCCCTTCATGCCCGAATATTAGTTGTGTAAATGTATAACAAATGGCCTGCCAGACTAACGAAAAGGCCATTCCAGCGCTGGAATGGCCTTTCTGCCAAAGAGTTTATGAACGCACCTGTCCAGAAACGGACACTGTTTGTACGCTGGTGGACAGGGTTGCTCTGGTCAGGCGTCTACCGTTGCAGTACGTCGTCGATGAAGCCGTATTCCCTGGCTTCGTCGGCTTTCATCCAGTGGTCGCGGTCGGCTTTGCGTTCGAGTTCGTCGACTGGCCGCCCGGTATGGTGAGCCATGATTTCGTACAGTTCGGTCCGTAGTTTTACGATTTCGCGGGCCGTAATTTCGATGTCTACGGATTGCCCCTGGGCACCACCGTGCGGCTGGTGAATCATCACGCGGGCGTGGGGGAGGGCCGACCGCTTGCCCGAAGCGCCGGCGCACAACAGCACCGCCCCGAAGGACAGGGCAATGCCGGTGCAGATGGTCGCTACGTCGGGACGAACGTACTGCATGGTGTCGTAAATGCCCAGTCCAGCGTAGACCGACCCTCCCGGACTGTTGATGTACATCAGGATGTCTTTTTTCGCATCGGCCGACTCCAGGAACAGCAACTGGGCGATGATGATGTTGGCGATGTTGTCGTCGACGGCCGCCCCCATGAACACAATCCGGTCGGCCATGAGCCGCGAAAAGACGTCGACCTCCCGAAAGTTCATCGGGCGTTCTTCGATGACGGCCCGCGTCATGTTTTCGACTTGATGCAAGTAGCGATCAACGGTTAGGCCGTTCAGGTGTTGGTGGTGCACGGCGAACCGCCGGAACTCGCTTCGGCTAAGCTCTGGATAATACATAAGACAGGGGAATAAGTATGGGATGAAAACTTGATGCTTCAGACAGGCGGTTGGAAAAGGCAATACAAAGCCGGATGGCTTGTTTATAGCCATTCAAAAACGCCGATGAAATGACTGATTTATCCGGGGAACTAACCGAACAGACGGACGTGGATAGCTTCCAGTTCGGCGCGAAGCTGTCGGCGGCCAAACAGACGTAACGCCCTATACGCCAGCTGCTGCCCGGCCAGTTTCTGCTGTAGGTCCCGGTCCCACAGCAAACGAACCGCTACGTCGAGCTGCTGCTCTTCGGGTAGTGTGCCTTCGGCGTACGCTTCCAGCAGGTGAACTTCTTCCAGGAGGGGACGCATAGGCTTTATGATTTAAACTGCTCGATGGTCAGGTGGCTCACGGCACGGCGTAGGCGTTCCAGGCACTTGTACTTCTGAACGGTGGCCGACCGAACGCTCCGGTACCCATGTTCCGTGGCAATCTGCTCCAGACGCTGACCGAAATAGTAAAAGCTAACCAGAATCGATTTACAGGTTTCGCCCAGTTGTTCAACGAAGGCCATCAGCGATGCCGTCGGTGGCTCAGCGTCAGGTGTGGGGTCTTCGGCCAGGTCGGCGTGGGAATCCGTCAACGCGGTCTGGCGGCCTCGTTTTGCCAGCTCCTGCCGCCAGAGGTTTTTGCAAATGCCCATCAGATACGTAGTCACCGACGCAGTTAACGTAAGCTGCTCGAACACCACCTTTTCGTAGTACGTAATCAGCGCTTCCTGAACGAGGTCTTTGGCGTCGTCGTCGGAACCACCGTGTTCCCGGACGTAATGACGCACCATCGGGTACGTCTTCGCATAGATCCGTTCCAGCGTTTGTGCCCGGTCGGTCAGCAGGGCGGCTTCCATTGATCGGCTTTGTGTCGAAACCATACGCTTTTTACAGGTTAATCGAAATCAGGCGCAACTATCACCCATGAACAGGAAAAATAAGATGCAGATTCTTCCGGTGCAACCGAATCCTCTCTGCTTGCATCTTAACGGAAAAGATAGACCAATGAACGCTACCTTCTTTCGATCGTTTGCCATTGCGGCCGGTGTAATGCTGGCTTTGTTGTATTCACCAGACGCTACAGGCCAGCCGGGTATCAACGGCGGTAAACCCATCATTACGTATAACACCTACGGACCGGTATCCATCCAGACGCAGTCGCCACCGTCGTTTCCAGGCGGGGAGGAGAAACTCGAAGCGTTTGTGCTGAGGAGCGTTGAGGACGCCGAAGACCCAATCAAGCTACCCCGAAAAGTGTGGCTGACGGCCAGTATTAACAAGGACGGTAAGGTAATTAGCCTGGTGCCGACCTACGACGGTGACCCAGCTTTAAAGCGTGGGATGGAGCGGATTGCTAAAGCAATGCCCCAATGGAATCCGGGTCTGATCAACGGCAAAGGCGTGGAGACCCAGTTTCAGTTTCTGGTGAGACGGTAACAGATCATTGTGTTGTCAGCGTTAAGAAGTTGACAACACAGAACGAACTTTGAACAGCAACTCGTGTCGCAATGACCGTTGACAGACGAGCATTCGCTTTGCTGGTTGATCATTGACCTTTACCGAATAAACGGACGTATTGACTCCCACACAGCGGGGAAGTTGCAGAAGATAACCACATGCGGGCAGCCGGGAATGATACTGAGCTGGCTTCGGGGAATGAGTTTGGCGGCCGTTGTCACCCGATCAATCGTATGGTAAGTATCGCTATCCCCGCTCATGACTAACACCGGACATTTGATTTTTTCAAACGTTTCGGCACTTATGTAATCGTCGTTGTACAGCTTGTTGAGCATCGACAGGCTCTCGCCCCAGCGTTCCGGCTCCGGCATGAGGGCTTTCCGGCTTTCGAAAAGAGTCCTGGCCTGACCCAGCAGCATGTCGGGCGAATAGGTAAACGTATTGGTGCGGGAACCCTTTGGCGTATCGCCCGCACCAATCGCGATGAGCTTCCTGACCGCCTGGGGATATAAAGCCGCCAGTTTATACCCCGCAAACGCTCCGTCACTGAACCCTAACACCAGCACACTATCCTGCGTAAGGCTTCGGATCAGTTTGTAAGCATCTTCGGCGCGTTGCTGCCAGGTGTAGGGTTGCGAGCCGATCTGAGACTTGCCATGGCCTCGGGTTGCTAAACAAATGACCTGATGGGTTTGGGAAAGCCTGGCGATCAACGGCTCAAATTCACTGATATAGCCGTAAACTCCGCCATGCAGCAATAGGATCGGCTTCCCTTTGCCGTACACTTCGTAGTAAAGCCTGGCGTCGCCCACGTCGATGTACCGGCCGGCACGTGGGTTATTACCATACGGAATTTTATCATCCTGCGTAGAGAGAAACCCAGTTGCTCCAGCCCGGTTAAACGCGAAAGAAGCTACCAGACATAAACCCAGCAATAGGGAACGGTTCAGAAAAAAAGACTTGAGGTGCATAGCTGTTTGAGGATGTTGGTCAGGGTATGGTTGGTTATCTATCAGTCGCCAAGTAACACGTATAATGCCTGAAATACGTTATTTTCACCTGTCCAAGTTTACGTCAAATTTGTTCAATCGGGTCTGATACGTGAAGTATGCTTAAAAATTCGGAAGAAGAGTCGCTGCGTCAGTGTCTTCGGTTAATCGAAGCACAGTTAGGCTGGGGGGATGGCACCGGCTGGACGCAGTACGACTTTGAAACGCTCAGTGAAGCCATTCAGGAGCGGACCCAGGTGCGGCTTAGCGTGACTACGCTCAAACGAGTCTGGGGGAAGATCAGATACGACAGCGCGCCCACACTGACCACCCTGAACACGCTGGCCCGGTTTGCCGGCTACCCCGACTGGCGTGGCTTCAAACAGCGCCAGTCAGAACCGACTCACTACGTCTATGATTCGGACGTGGCTGCGGAGGAACCCGTCGTGAACCACTCAATTCCTGACAAAGAACCGGACGTATCGACCCGCCGTTTGTTCCGGCGCTACTGGCTAGTGCTGGGACTGGGGCTGGTAGTGGCAGGATGCCTGTTTATTGCATTCAAAGAAAAGTCAGACGCCATTACCATCAACCCAAATCAGTTTGCGTTCAGGGCCAATAAAATGACTACGGTTGGTGTACCAAATTCGGTCGTGTTTAACTACGATGCTCGGGCAGCCAGAACGGACTCGGTGTTCATCGTCCAAACCTGGGATATCAGACGAAAAACCTTAGTGGCCAAGGATAAGCATGCGCATTCCGCGATGTACTATTATCCCGGTTTCTTTCGAACCAAACTGATTGTCGACGGGCAGGTTGCCAAAACGCACGACCTGTGTATCAACACCGACGGCTGGCTCGGGCTGGTTGAAACCGAACCCGTACCGCTTTACTTCAAAAAAACGGATTACCTGAAGAACGACCGGGTCGAGATTGACGCCAGTACGTTGCGAGCGTATAATCTGTCTCTGCATCCCCGAGCACCCAAAGTGCGGTTCTTCAATCAACGGGAAATGGGGGATCTCATGAGCGATACCTTCGTTTTTGAAACTTCACTGAAAACGGATTTCAAGGAAGGGACCGGTGCTTGTCAGAAGGTGGAAGTGTTGATTCAGTGCAAAGACGACATCATTAGTATTCCTTTGTCGGCTAAGACGTGCATTGGTGAAATGAACCTGTATTTCTGCGGGAAAAACATCAGCAGCAGAGACGCGGATTTATCGGGTTTTGGATGTAACCTGACCCAATGGACTACCTTACGGGTAGAAGCTAAAAACAAGCAGGTGGTTATCTACGTGAACGGGACGAAAGCGCAATCGTTTACGTTTCCCAATCAGGCCACGGGTATCGTCGGGTTGCAGTACCGATTTGACGGCTTGGGAGCCGTAAAAGATACCTGGTTTCAACACAAAGGGGGTATCACCCGGTTGTGAAATGGGCAGAAGCCCCTGACTGTCAAAGCAGCAGGGGCAATGTTTGCCAGAAACAGATATGCCTACTCCGAACGCAAACTTTTCACCGGGTTCATCAAAGCCGCTTTGATACTCTGGAAGCTGACCGTCAGCAGGGCGATACCAATGGCCAGCGAACCCGCCCCGGCAAACACCCACCACTCAATCTCGATCTTGTAGGCAAAATCCTGCAACCACTGATTCATTGCCCACCAGGCCAGCGGGGAGGCAACAAGGATGGCAATGATGACCAGTTTCAGGAAATCTCCGGACAGCAGGGCCACGATGCTGGTTACGGAAGCACCCAGGACTTTGCGAATACCGATTTCTTTCGTACGCTGTTCCGTAGTGAAGGTAGTCAGGGCAAACAGGCCCAGACAGGCGATGAAAATGGCCAGACCAGCGAAAATACTGACGAGTGTAGACAAACGTTGTTCCGTCTGGTACTGGCGATTAAAGTCCTCGTCCAGAAAATAATAATCAAAATCATAGCCGGGAAAACGAGTTTGCCAGAACTGTTCAATTCGCGCTACGGAGGTATGCACGTCGCCGGCACCCAGTCGAATGGCCAGGTAGCGGTACGTATAGGCCGGGGTGATGAAGGTCAGAATGGGGGCAATCTTCTGCTGCAACCCGTGCTGATGAAAGTCTTTGATGATACCCACCACCTGCCCGTTTTCCAGTCCGGGTGTGCCAATCCCTTTGCCAACCGCTTCGTCGGGTTTCCAGCCGATGGCTTTACAGGCGGCTTCGTTCAGTAATACGGCATGACCGGCATCGGTGGTAAACTGGGTTGAGTAGTCGCGACCGGTACGGATAGTCAGGCCAAGCGTTTTGACGTAATCGTGGTCGACGGGAATGACTTCGAGCGAAAACGCCTGCTCACGCGGTCGTCCTTGTGGGTAGACCATCTGACCATTCCAGCCGTCGCGGCCGGGAAGCGCCGAAACCCCCGTTACAGCCTGTACGTTGGGTAAAGAAGCTACCTGCTGCTTAATCGTCTCGTAGTTGTTGATGAAATCCAGCCGGGGCAGCTTCCGAAGCTCAATCGTCAAAACGCGTTCTTTGTTGAAGCCGAGCTGCTGACCCTGCATAAACTGCAACTGCCGAACCACTACGATGGTGCCGACGATCAGGCCCAGTGAGATACAAAACTGGAACACCACTAATCCGCGTCGCAGCCAGGCGCCTTTGGTCCTGGCCACCCGACCTTTCAACGTTTCGACCGGCCGGAATCGCGCCAGCAGCAGGGCGGGGTACCAGCCCGCGAGCAGACCCGTCATAAACAGAAAAACAACGCCAATGCCTATCGTTATGGGATGAATCAGAATGCTGATCGGAATGGCTCTGTCAGTCAGGTGATTCAGGGCCGGTAGCGCGGCTGCCATCATCAGGACCGCCAGAAAGCCGGCTAAATAGGCCAGCAACAGCGATTCGCCCAGAAACTGTCCGATCAGCGATGAGTAAGCCGCGCCGATCGCTTTTCGGATACCAACTTCTTTGGCCCGTTCTCCCTGATGAGCCGTCGTCAGGTTAATGAAGTTGATACCGGCCAACAATAACAGAAACAACCCAATGACACCCAGTACGTAAAGCTGTTTAGCACTGCCATACGACCGGTTGTTAGCCCCGCCCAGATCGGGCATCCCAAACGAATGCAGATAAATCCAGGGAAGCGGTTCCAGCGAGTGCGTTACGTACATCCCGTTGTTGCGATACTCCTGGCCGTTGTGTTTCATCGGTAAAGCGGCAATTTTCTTCTCTGCTGTCACCGGGTCGGCCTGTTCCGGAAGCAGCACATAACAGTATTCATCCCAGGTAAACCATTGTCCATCCTCGTTGCCATTCATGGCGTAGAAAGTCGGCAGGGACAGCAGCAGTTTGAAATCGATATGCGATGGCTGTGGGTCGGCGGTAACACCCGTAACCCTGAAAGGTAGGGTATCCTGAAGCATCAGGGTCTTTCCCAGCACAGCGGTAGTTCCGAAGTATTTGCGGGCTGTACTCTCTGTCAAAACCACCGTGTACGGATCGCGTAGGGCAGTTTGAGGGTTACCTGCGATCAACGGAAACGAGAACGTAGTCAGGAAGTCGTTGCCGACGAATAGTTCCTTGTCAAAGAAATAGCGGTTGTTTTGTTTAATAGAGAAGTTAGCCCGTCGCACAGGGATGACGGCTTCGACATCGGGGACTTCCTGCCGGATTGTTTCAGCCACGGGGCGTCCTACCGTATTGGAAGCCATCGTTGCCTCCCCTTTCTCGACGGTGTTGGTAACGACCCGGTATATCCGGTTGCCTTTTTCATGAAACCGGTCGACCCGCCATTCGGTGAAAATGTACAGGGCTATCAATCCGCAGGCCGCCAGGCCAACGGACAGGCCCGACAGGTTGGTAAAGGTGTATACCTTGTTTTTAGCCAGCGAACGAATTGCGACTTTTAAGTAATTACGTATCATGGTAAAAGTTGAAGGACTTGGATACTCACTCTTTTCTCGTTTGATGACATAAGGCCTGACAAAGCCCAGCACCTCGCGCCAGTAGCGCCATCGCGCCCGGCGCTCACCCACGCGCCCGACCTGATAGGCAAACTCCTCATGGAGATCGCCCTGCAGGGTTTCCAGCCGATGCGGAGCCACGAACCATTCGAGTAAGCGGTCGGCGAAGTGCGGAGGGGTAGGGCGGTCCGGCGATCGGGCGGGGGGCTTGGGGTTCATTGCAAAGGGTTTAGGGCTAGGGGCGTAGGGCGGGGAGCTGGACTGGGTGTCACCCCTTGCCCCACGCCCTCAGCCCCAGGCGATTTACTCACTCCGTAACGACTTCACCGGGTTCATCAAAGCCGCTTTGATACTCTGGAAACTGACCGTTAGCAGGGAAATGCCAGCGGCTAACAAGCCGGCCAGCGCAAAGACCCACCACTCGATATCGATCTTATAGGCGAAGTTTTGCAGCCAGCGGTGCATGCCCCACCAGGCCATTGGCGAGGCTATGACGATAGCCACCAGGATCAGCTTCAGAAAGTCTCCGGAAAGCAGTACGACGAGGTTCGTCACACTGGCACCCATTACTTTCCGGATGCCAATCTCTTTCGTCCGTTGCTCGGCGGTGAACGCAGCCAGTCCGAACAGGCCAAGACAGGCAATCAGAATAGCCAACCCGGCAAAAATCAGGACAACCCGGGCGGTACGCTGCTCACTCCGGTACAGATTGTTTAAATACTGATCGAGGAAAACGTACTCAAAAGCGGCATCGGGCAGGTTTTTCTGGTAGGCTGCCTGCAACTGCCGCATCGTTTCCGGCAGATTACGGGTTTGGGTACGCACCAGCAGAAACGTACGGTTTTCCGTATTGGCGTTGTGAAAGCCGTACGCGCCGATGGGCTGGTGCAGCGACTGGAAATGAAAGTCGTCCACTACGCCTACAATCTCGGCATTGTTATCAAACACACCCGGCGCTTTTTTGCCAATGGCCTGTTCGGGAGTGTAGCCTAAGAAATCAACCGCCGTTTTGTTCAACACGATTTGAACCGTCGTGTCGCTTTCATTATCAGTGTCGGGTTTATCCGACTTAGCCGCAGGCAATGTTGTACCCGCCAGCAGTTTAAGGCTCAGAACCTTGACGAAGTCAGAGGTAACCCGGTTCGTTGTGATATACGTAGAGGCTTTATCGTCGAGGGGTTTGTTGAGTGAACGCCCGCTTCCTGTCCTGCCCGGATACGTCTGCGCCCGGCATACTTCGTCGATACTGCTCAGCGACCGAAAATCGTTTGTCAAGGATTCCAGGTGCTCTTTGGAGGGTACGGCTGCCGTTGACACCGCTACTACCTGAGTAGGTTCGTAACCCAGTTTTCGCTGCTGGATGTACTGCAGCTGCCGATAGAACAGGAACGTACTGATGATCAGAATAAGCGAAGCCGTGAACTGAGCCACCACCAGCGAACGTCTGAGCCAACCCGCACCCGTAGTCGAACGGTAGCTGGGGTTCATCAGGTGTTTGGCCGAAAATCGCGACAAGTGCAAAGCGGGGTACAGGCCGGGGAGTAAAATAACGAGCAATCCCAGGACTAGCAGATTGCCTAACATGTCGGGGGTAAGCAGCGAGCCAAGCGTAAGCTGTTTTTCGGCCAGATCATTGAAGAAAGGCAGGCTGATAACCACTAACCCGATTCCGAGCAGCAGGGACCCGGTCACAACCAGTGTTGTTTCCGTGTAAAAACGCCCGATTAGTTGCGTACGGGTAGCACCAACGGCCTTATTGATACCAACCTCCCGACTCCGTACCTGTGATTGAGCCGTGGCCAGGTTCATGTAATTAATTCCGGCGATAACCAAAATCACAATGGCCAGTATGAGGAGAATGTTCACCTGGCTTTGGTCGCCCACCCGGTCCGTACTGGTGTTCGTGAAGCCGGGTGAGTGCAGATGTACGTCCGTTAATGGCTGCAGACCGAGGGTGTAGAAGCGATCGCCCGGTTTGACGTTCCTTTCAAGGATTGCATTCATCTGCCCGGCGAGTCGGGTCAGGTCCGTTTCCGGCCGGACCAGCAGATACGTTTCAAAACTGGCATTGCTCCAGCTCTGGTTTGTTGGGTTGCTGGCCCATTTGACGCTGGCCCACGAACCGATAAGGTCAGCATCGAGTGTAGCGGTGGCGGGCAGATCGGCGTAGACGCCGGTTACTTCCAGTTTTTGTTGCCCATCCACGTTCAGCACATTGCCAAGCGGGTTTGCGGTGCCAAAGTACCGCCGGGCGGTCGATTGGCTCAGAATCACCCGGTCAGGTCCAGCCAAGGCTGTGTTTGGATTACCCACGAGCAACGGAATATCAAACACCTTGAACAAGGTGCTATCGGCCCAGTATAACCGGGTTTCGGCAAATTTGCTGGCGAAGCCGATGGCGTTTACGAAGGCCGTCTGTCCGTAGTTGTGGCGTAGAAAGCGCACCTGCTCCTCGATACCGGGTAACTGAGCCTTCATGGTTGGGCCGACGATATTAGGCGCGTTGCCCCAGTGCATGGTTTCCCCGTCGAAAGAGGCCGTAAGCGTTATCCGGGCAATTCGGTCGGCGTTGGTGTAGTGCCGATCAAAGGCTCTTTCGTCGCGGACGTAGAGCAGAAGCAACAGAGCCACAGACAAACCAATGGCCAGCCCGGCACTGTTGAGGAGCGTAAAAAGACGATTTTTCCAGAGGCTTCTCCAGGCGATTTTTAGATAATTACGAATCATAGCGGGACTGAGTAAATGAGGTGAGGAATATTCGTTTGGTTGACGCTTCATGACATAAGGCCTGACAAAGCCCAGCACCTCGCGCCAGTAATGCCACCTGGCCCGGCGCTCACCCACGCGCCCGACCTGGTAGGCAAACTCCTCGTGGAGGTCGCCCTGCAGGGTTTCCAGCCGATGCGAAGCCACGAACCATTCCAGCAGGCGGTCGGCGGTGCGCGGAGGGCGAGGGGGTTGGGGCTTGGGGTTCATGGCAAAGGGTTTAGGGCCGGGGGCATGGGGTGGGGAACCGGGCGTGGTAGTACCCTTCGCCCCACGCCCCCGGCCCCAGGCGTTTATTCGTTACGTAGTGATTTCACTGGGTTCATCAGGGCGGCTTTGACACTGTGGAAACTGACCGTCAATACCGTAATGACTAGCGCACCAGCACCCGCTGCAGCAAAAATCCACCAGGTAATGTCGGAGCGGTATTGATACTGCTGCAACCAATTACTCATAAAGTAATAGGCCAGCGGGCATGCGATCAGCAACGAGATCATGACTAACACCACAAAGTCTTTCGAGAGCAGTTGCCATAAATTGATTACCGAAGCCCCCAGCACTTTGCGGACGCCAATCTCTTTCGTCCGTTGCTCAGCCATAAAGGAAGCCAAGCCGAATAAACCAAGGCAAGAGATAAAGATTGCCAGAAAAGCAAAAACGGTGGATAGCTGGCCAATACGCTCTTCGGTGCGGAATTTCTGGTCGTATTCGTCGCTGGCAAACTTGTAATCGAACGGGCTACCGGGGTTGTATTTGCGAAAGACGGGTTCAATCCGATTCAACGCTTCGCTGGCACTCAGTTGTGGGTTCAGTTTGACGAGGATCAAGTTGGCCCAGTCGTAGTCGAGCAGGAAAACGGTCGGCTTAACCGGCTCAAAGGGCGAACTCATAAGCACGTCTTTTACCACGCCGACGATGGAATAAGTCTTGCCGTTCCACGTAACAAACTCGCCAATCGGGTTTTTGAATCCCATAAATTTCACGGCCTTTTCATTGACGATGATGCCGAGTGAATCGGTCGAAAAATCGCGTGAAAAGTCACGCCCCTGCTTGAACTGCCAACCCACTGTCCGGCCGAAATCATGCGTAACGGCAACCGTACCAAAATCACCTATCTGGTTATGAGCTTTACCTTTCCAGCTAAAACTTGCGTCCGTTGCCCATAGATCGGTGGTTGGACTCGAGGTTTCAGCCATGTTTACAGCAGCACCAGTACGCATCAGTTCATTGCGGATTGCGTCATAATGTCCGTAAAAATCAGGAGTGTTCATTAATACAGTGAGCAGTCCGCTTCGGTCATACCCAACCGGGCGGTCTTTGGCGTGTTGGATCTGACGAAAAACGATAGTGGTACCAATAATAAGGGTGATCGATACCGTGAATTGTACAACAACCAACGCTTTACGGGGAATGGATGCCAGCCGCCTAACGCGAACGGTTCCTTTCAGCACTTTGACCGGCTGGAAGGAGGATAGGTAGAACGCCGGATAACTACCGGCAATAAAACCAGTTAATAAACTCAGACCTATGCAGATACCCCAAAGCACTGGATTCGTCCACGGAATAGACGTCTTTTTATCGGCAATCTCGTTAAACCACGGTAGGGCGAGTTGAACAAGCAACAAGGACAACGACAAGGCAAGTAAGACTACCAGAAACGACTCGCTAAAAAACTGAGTGACAAGCTGACTTCGTAACGAACCAACCGCCTTGCGAATCCCAACTTCTTTAGCGCGTTTCTCAGATCGGGCAGTACTTAAATTCATAAAGTTGATACAGGCCAGCAGCAGCACGAATACACCGATGGTGCCAAAAAGCCAGACGAATTGAATACGTCCCCGAAGCAGTACACCGTTCTCCCAATCTGAATACAGGTGCCAGCGGGACATGGGGTGGAGTATCTCAACAGGGTTGAATCGGGCTTCATCCCTGGCATGTCGGGCTTTGATTTTACTGATTTTTGCCGAAACGTGCTCGAAATCGGTGTTTGGGGCAATCTCTACAAACAGTTGAAAGGAGTTGTTGCCCCAGTTGTTTTCTGAGCGTTTCACCCAGGGCTGATCGACCAGATATTGTTGCCATGAAAGCAGAAACGTGACCAGCCGGAATTCAGTGTTGTAAGGAAAGTCTTCATAAACGCCCGTCACCTTAACGTACTGTTTATTATTTACTTTGATGATTTTGTTGATTGGATCAGCCGTGCCGAAAAGTGCATTGGCTACTGATTCCGACAGTAGAATAGAAGCCGGGTTGTCAAGCCCATTCTGACTCCCTTTCACCATCTTCAAGGGCAGCATTCGGGCAAACTCAGACTCAACGTAGTTCCCCATTTTGGTGAACTTGTTCTCTCCAAAAGCAAGAATGTACTCCTGTGTCCAGGACGAAAGCGCCAGATGTGTAAAATCACTGCTATGTTCGTTTTGTAGGGCGGCCCGAAGGGGAATAGCAATGGCATTTGATGTAAAGGTTGTTCCGTTTGTAGTTTGCTGTTCGATTACTCTGGCAATCCGGCTATAGTTCGCGTAATAGTTGTCGAACGACAATTCGTCGTAAATCCACAAACCAATTAACATGGCCACGGCCATACCAGTAGCTAACCCACCAATATTGATAGCAGAATAACCTTTGTGCCTGACCAGATTCCGGAAAGCGACTTTGAGATAGTTGGGGAGCATAGTAAGATTGGTTGGGGTTGGATACGGCCGGTACGCCGGATCGGTTGGTTTACGTTTCATCACATAGGGCCTGATAAAGCCCAGCACATCCCGCCAGTAGCGCCACCGCGCCCGCCAAACACCCACGCGCCCGACCTGGTAGGCAAACTCCTCGTGGAGGTCGCCCTGCAGGGTCTCCAGCCGGTGGGGAGCAACGAACCATTCCAGCAGGCGGTCGGCGGTGCGCGGAGGGCGAGGGGGTTGGGGCTTGGGGTTCATGGCAAAGGGTTTAGGGCTGGGGGCGTAGGGCGGGGGGCCGGACTTGGTATTACCCTATGCCCTATGCCCCCTGCCCCAGGCGTTTATTCGTTACGTAAGGACTTCACCGGGTTCATCAGGGCCGCCTTAATGCTTTGAACGCTGACGGTCAGCAGAGCAATTCCTACCGCTAACACACCCGACAGGGCAAACATCCACCATTGGATGTCGATGTGATAGGCGAAGTTTTGTAGCCATTGATTCATGGCGTACCAAGCCAGGGGAGAAGCAATGACGATGGCAATCAACACTAACTTCAGAAAGTCTTTGCTGAGGAGTGTAACGATACCGGTTACCGATGCGCCGAGTACTTTGCGGATGCCGATTTCTTTGGTGCGTTGCTGGGCGGTGAAGGTGGCCAAACCAAATAAGCCTAAGCAGGAAATAATAATCGCCAGTAGACCGAAGTAATTGATAAGCGTGTTCACCAACGTTTCGCTTCGATATAGTTTCTCGTAAGCTTCATCTAAAAAGTGGTAAGTAAACGGATAACTTGGATTAAGTTGGCGAGCGGTCTGCTCGATTACGCGTAGGGCTTCGGCTGTTCTTCCGGGTGCCGTTTTTATCAAAAAATCATTCGTCCATCTTGGGTAATAAGTCAGTACAAGGGGTCTAACAGGCTCATGAAGTGAGCTAATATGAAAGTCTTTCATAACGCCGATAATGCGACCTTTGCCCTGTGAGAACATGATTTCCATACCAAGTGGATTCTTTAAGTTCATCATCTTCACCGCCGACTCATTGACGATGTAATTGGTTGTGTCGGAAAGGCTAAAATCATGTCCGGCAACGAAGCGAATACCGAGTGTTTTGGCAAAGTCAAGCCCCACTTTCATCGTATATACTGATGCGTTAAGGTTCGGATCTTTACCTGCCCAGTTCAGGCTATTGGTACTCCCAATATGAACGGGGAGCTCTCCTGTCGACGTCACCGAACTAATGGCATTCGATCGTTGTAGCTCTCGTCTGAACGTCTCCATCTTCGAAGACAGCTCGCCCTCTACGGGTGTGTAAATAAGATTTTGACGGTCAAGACCGAGTTGCTTTGTCCGGACGTAGTTCATTTGACGGCCAATGACCAGCATACCGACGATCAAGAATAAGGACATTGAAAACTGAAATACCACTAATGATTTGCGGAATGCAGCACCGGATGCGACACTCGCAAAAGCGCCTTTTAGCACCCTGACTGGTTGCATGGCCGATAAAATCAGTGCTGGATAACTGCCCGCCACCAGGCTCGTACCGATAACAAGAGCCGCCAAATAGAGCCACACAGTAGAAGACGAAAAATCAAGAGATAACGGTTTGTCAACAAGTTCATTGACTGTCGGCAACAGGAGGATCGTAAGGCTGATAGCTAATACAGCCGAAAGTAGACTTAATAGTGTTGACTCCCCAATGAACTGCCCTACCAGCGACAGACGACCGGCACCAACCACTTTCCGAACGCCGACCTCTTTAGCCCGCAACGAAGAACGGGCTGTTGCCAGATTCATAAAGTTGACACAGGCAATTAGGAGAATGAGCAGAGCTACCAGACTGAACATTTTCACGTAGCTAATGCGTCCGCCAGCGGCTTTACCGTTTTCGTAATTGCCATATAAATACGTGTCGCTAATAGGTTGGAGGATAGGTACTTCCTTTGTGTCGGGCAGATACCGCTTGACAAGCGTACTCATGCTCGCTTCGGCTTGGGCCTGAGTCGTGTTGGGTTTCAATTTTACATAATTGAGAAACGAACGGCTTTCCCAACTTTTCATCCAATCTTCTTCGGCCACCTTAAAATTTACCATCCAGTCAAACTGAATGGATGAATTATGAGGGATATTTTCGATCACCGCACCGACCCGATAGTACTTATTATTATTGAGTTGAAGCGTCTTGCCTACTGCTTCTGTTGTGCCAAAGAGTGTCTGGGCAATGTTTCGCGTAATGACAATAGCGTTAGGCGACTGAATGGCCACGTGTGGATTGCCTTGAATTACCGGATATTGAAAAATATCGAAGAAGTCCTCAGTGACATAATTACCCACTTTTTTGCTGAACCGCTGTCCTGCTTTAAGTAGGTAGTCATTACTCCAAACGGTGAACTTAGTGGCTTTGTCTACTTGAGGTATGTCTTTCTTCAGCGCTTCAGCTAGTGAGCCGGGCATAATTTCGCCGGTATTCATACCATCCGTGAGCCGCACAAAGTAAATACGATCGGCTTCTTTGTAGTCCTTATTATAGCTAAGCTCATCATTCACCCACAAGCTGATGAGCAGGCTACAGGCCATACCAAGCGACAGACCGAAAATATTTATTAGACTCAACAAACGATTATACCGTAAGCTTCGCCAGGCGATTTTAAAATAGTTGCGGATCATATCAGGGTTTAATAATGAAGGTGTTGTATGCTCTAAGGATTGGCGTTTAATAATATAGGGCCGCACAAAGCCCAGCACGTCGCGCCAGTAGCGCCACCGCGCCCGCCTTTCACCCACACGCTCGACTTGGTAAGCGAACTCCTCATGCAGGTCGCCCTGCAGGGTTTCCAGCCGGTGCGGAGCCACGAACCATTCCAGCAGGCGGTCGGCGGTGCGGTGCGGCTTTGGGCGAGGGGGTTGAGGCTTGGGGTTCATAGCAAAGGGTTTAGGGCGGGGGGCGTAGGGCGGGGGGCGGACTTGGTATTCCCCTTCGCCCTATGCCCCCTGCCCCAGGCGTTTATTCGTTACGTAAGGACTTCACTGGGTTCATCAGGGCCGCCTTAGCACTTTGGATGCTGACCGTTAGCAAGGCTACAGATAGAGCGAATACACCCGCTAGAGCGAACACCCACCACTCAATGGAAACTTTATAAGCAAAGTCTTGCAACCAGCGGTTCACTGCGTACCAGGCAACGGGAGAGGCAATTACGATAGCGACCAAGACCAGTTTTAAAAAATCTTTGGAAAGTAATGCGACGATGCTGGCGACCGATGCGCCGAGTACTTTGCGAATGCCAATTTCTTTCTGGCGTTGCTCTGTAGAAAGGGCTGTTATACCTAACAAACCCATACAGGAAATTAGGATGCTTAAACCCGAAATTATCGACATGAACTGTAGCGCCTTTGTATCGTTGCGGTAAAGCGCTTCGAACTCTTCGTCCATGAATGAATAAAACAAGGGCTGGTCGGGGAAAGCAGATTTGAACGCTGCTATGGCTTGGTTCAACGCCGGGACAGCTTGACCAGGTTGCGTTTCGATTAGAAAAGAGCGGCTGTTGGGTAAGTTGGCTTTTATGACTACCGGACCAATCTTTTCATGCATGTTTTGATAGTAAAAATCTTTAACTACCCCAATAATGACGCCCTCATTGAACCGTTTCCCAATAACGGGTTGTGTTAAGCCGAACTGCTTGACGGCGGTCTCATTAAGAATTGTGTTTTCTTTGTCCGAACTGATCGCTTTATCAAACCACCGACCTTGCACTAGTTTGAATTTCATGATCGTATTGAGATCCGAGTCCGCTCCGTAACTGACGTAAGAGGGTTGGTAGTCGGGAGAACGACCGTCCCAGTCAATACCCCCCGATATTCTATAGCTATCATTGACGACGGATTCCAGATTCATTCGCGCCACCTGTTTTATAGCCGCTTGGGTCAAAAGGTGCTGCTTCAAAGCCTCCAGCCGAAACTGTAACTTTTTGGTTTGTTCCTGAGCTTGCTCGAAGCTGGAAATTACTACGTGTTCATCGGGGACCTGGATGGTCAACAACTGACTGCGATTGTAGGCGTTGTGCTGCCGTTGCATATACTCAATCTGCCGGTACACGACAACTACCCCGATCACCATAAAAACGGTAATGCTGAATTGAACCGTTATCAGGCCTTTGCGAATGGAAGTGTTCCTGACCTGGAAGAGTCCGGCTCCTCTAAACAGATTGAGAGGATTAATGGAAGAGAGTAGCAACGCCGGATAGACACTGATGAGCAATAAAGTAACTACCCACGTTCCAAGCAGTAGTTTACTAATATGCCATTCGGTCAGATCAAAGATGAATTGTTTATTGGTAAAAGTATTGAACGCCGGAAGACAAACGTTTGCCAATAGGACGGACAGCATAATGGCAATAAGGCTGATTAACGCCGATTCTGCCATGATTTGGCTGAATAACTGACTACGACCAGCCCCAACTATCTTTCGAATACCGATTTCCTTGGAACGTATCCCCGTTCTGGCAATGGACAAATTCACATAGTTAACGCAGGCGCTCACTAGTAACACCAGAGCTAGCAGTGTGAAGATGTTCACATTCCGAACGTCAGTATGTTCGAACGCTGTGATGTTGAAGTTCGTCTGGAAATGGAGTGCTTGTAAAGGGAGAAGGGATGGAGACAGGTCATCTTTATCTCGATTTGCTTTGTACAGGGCAGCAATCGCCTGTGCTGTCTGGGTTGGGTTAGCCGACGGGCGGAGCCGGACGAATGTTTTGTGAGTAGGGTACAACCAGTATTGTGCTTCCTCTCGCTGGGTTTTGGTGATAAGTTTAGCCGATAGTGGAATATAAACATCGAATTGAAAGCTGGAATTGACGGGATTATCTTTGACAACGGCCTGAACCACGTATTCCGTTGAGTCAATACGTATTCGTCTGCCCGTAACATTGATATCATTGAAAAGCTGCCGGGCTTTTGATTGTGTCAGCATCAGGCTGTATGGATGGGCAAGAAAAGACTGCCAGCTTCCAGCCAGAAACTCATAACGAAACATCCGAAACCAGTCTTGATCTACATAGACAGTAAATTCCTCTGTGAAGTAGTTGCCATTAACGTTTAACGTTACTTCGTTTTTCTGTGACCTGGCCATGTGGGTAACCAGTTCAACGTCAGGCAACTGTTGCCTCATAGCAGCTGCCAGTGGATAAGGACTATTTTCCACAATAACATTCTGAGCGATGTCTGACTGGTGCTGATTAGTAACCAGAAAAATCCGATCGATACTTGAGTGATAGGTATCAAACCGTAACTCGTTTTGCACCCACATCATAATCAGGATGGCTGCCGTTATTGCTACAGACAGGCTACCAACACTTAATACACTGTGCATCTTTTGATTGATGCTGTTGCGCCAGGCGATTTTGAAATAATTACGTAGCATAACAGAGCTTAGTAAAAAAGGACTTGTGTACTCACTTTTAGCACGCTTAATCACATAAGGCCTGACAAAGCCCAGCACCTCGCGCCAGTACCGCCACTTGGCCCGCCGAACACCCACGCGCTCGACTTGGTAGGCAAACTCCTCGTGCAAGTCGCCCTGCAGGGTTTCCAACTGGTGCGGAGCTACGAACCATTCCAGCAGGCGGTCGGCGGTGCGCGGAGGGCGAGGGGGTTGGGGCTTGGGGGTCATAGCAAAGGGTTTAGGGCTGGGGGCATAGGGCCGGACTTGGTATTACTCTTCGCCCTATGCCCCTGCCCCCAGCTATCTATTCACTCCGTAAGGATTTGACCGGATTCATCAACGCGGCCTTAATACTTTGGAAACTAACCGTTAGCAGGGTAATGCCAACCGCCAGCAAACCCGCTACGGCAAATACCCACCATTCGATGTCGATGCGATAGGTGAAATCCTGAAGCCACTGGCTCATCAGATACCAGGCAATTGGCGAAGCAATGCCGATGGCAATGACAACCAGTTTGAGAAAATCTTTGCTCAGCAGGGCCACAATACCGGCCACGGACGCACCGAGTACTTTCCGGATGCCAATCTCTTTCGTGCGCTGCTCGGCAGTGAAGGCCGCTAAGCCGAACAAGCCCAGGCAGGCAATGAAGATGGTCAGTCCGGCGAAGGCGCGGTAAAGCCAGCCCATCTGCTCTTCCGCTTTGTAATACGCATTCAGGCTTTCTTCGTAAAAACGGCCGACAAACGCCACTTCGGGAAAGACACGGGCATGGGTAGCCTTGATACGTTCTACCGTTTGCGCCAGGTTTTGCGAACGTATTTTCACACTACCTGCATAATAGAACTTCTGTGATGGCGTAAGAAGAAGCGGCTGAACGCCCCCGTCCCGCGCCGAGTTGGTGTGGAAATCCTTTACTACACCTACAATGGGACCGGTAGCACCGCCTAATCGTAGGTTTCTACCCACGACCGAGGCCGGGTTCTTCACCTCCAGCTTCTTGAGCAGTGTTTCGTTCACCACAAACTTGGGAAGCGTATCATTGACCGCGTAAGGGGCACCTGCCAGAAAGGTTATACCGTGGGTTTTGAAGTAGTTGCCGTCGGCCATCTTCAGCGATGCGATGAAATCTTCGTTTTTCGAAAGATTAGTGAAGGCAAACGTGCTTTGCCACCGGCTGTCGGACGACGGCACATCCGACGAGAACGTAACGGCGGAGACGCCTGGAATCCGCAGTAGTTCATTGCGTAAGGTGGCATTTCGGGTACCGTATTCGGTATCCATCCCGAAATTAAAAACGCCCTCTTTATTAAAGCCTAAATCCATGCGGCTCAGATAGTCCATCTGACGCAGGTTAATCACCGTACTGATGATGAGCACCATCGCCGAAGCAAACTGAAACACAATCAGGCTCTGACGGAGCGAAATGCCTCGGAGTAACGGCTGCCGGAGCCAGCCCCGCGAAATTTGCTTGCGGAACATGTCGAGCGGAGAAAACGACGATAAAATCAAGGCCGGATACAGCCCTGCCAGCAATGTAAGTAGTACGAGTAACCCGAGTAGCGGTAAACCTAAGCCGGGGGCAAAATACAGCGATGCCTGCGCAGGGATGTTGAACAGGGTGCTGACGAAAGGCAGGGCTACATAGGCCAGTCCAACGCCCAGCAGCAACGATACGAGCACCATCAGAAACGTTTCAGTGAGAAACTGTAGAATCAACTGGCCCTTCTGACTACCGAGTACCTTCCGAACGCTCACTTCTTTGGCCCGCCGGGTAGCCAGTGCCGAGGCAATGTTAACGAAGTTAACGCAGGCCATCAGCAGCAACAGTCCACCTACGATGGCCAGGTTCCAGATACGTTGTAGAGACACGACAGCCACTTTGTTGGAAAACGTATCGTATCGGTTATCGTGGTGCAGGTCGGCCAGCGGACTGAGAAAGTGCGTTTTTTTATCTTTGTCGCGCCCGTCGTAGTGTTTGCGCGAAAATTTTTCTAGAAGAGCATCGGCTGAAGATACAGGGAAAGTACGCGGCAACCGGATAAAAATCTGGTCGTTGCTCGATGTACTGCCCCAATCATCAAACGAACCAAACCCAAACCGCTCCGCAGACTTATCTGCTTGTTTCGTCGCATACGAAATCACGATATTCATCGGGAACGAGGTATTGAGTGGAGCATCGGCGAGTACGCCCACCACGCGCATGGTCGTGTGGTTGTTGATGCGCAGGAACTTACCCACCGCCTGTTGTGCATCACCGAAATATTTCTCGGCAAACGTTTTCGACAACGCCATTACATTCGGTTGCGCCAGCGCGTCGGGCTGACCAATGAGCCAGCGGAAGTTAAAGAGTTGGAAAAATTCCGGTCCGACGATCATGCTTTCGTCGTCCTCAAGAAACTTGGTAGCCGAGTTCGTCGCGTTAGGGTTGCTGCCCAGTACGGTAATCTGCGGGTCAAGCGTCCCAAAAACGGGTACGATTGTCTCAAACTGCGGAATATCCGTTTTCAGCGCAGCCGCCATCGGCAGCGGATTCCCCGGCGTAACCTCCTTGTCGCCGTTGGCGAGTACCTGCTCCCGCACGACGCGGTAGATGCCGTCTGGTTCAGTGTGGAATCTATCAAAACTGAGCTCGTAGCGCACTGTCATGAACAGCAAAAGGGCTGCGGCCACGCCCACGCTCAGCCCCAGTACATTCAACGCGGTGAAACTCCGATTGCGCTTTAAGCTGCGCCAGGCAATCAGCAGGTTATTGAGAATCATGTCCGTGTTTGTTGGGTTTGGATATTCATTTCTTTGACGCTTAATCACATAAGGCCTGACAAAGCCCAGCACATCCCGCCAATAGCGCCACCGCGCCCGCCAAACACCCACGCGCTCGACCTGATACGTGAACTCCTCGTGCAGGTCACCTTGCAGGGTTTCCAACTGGTGCGGAGCCACGAACCACTCCAGCAGGCGGTCGGCGAGGTGGGGTGGATGGCACTTGGGGTTCATAGACTGGTGGCCAGTTTGGGCGTAACGGGTACGGTGCTCCACAAATGGGCCCGCGTGGCTTTAATATCCTGCAGGGTCCGGTAACCGTAGGCCGTTACGGTGAACAGCAGCTTCCGCCGGCCACCGCGTTCGGGTGTGGGGTCGCCCAGCCGCGACGCCACCATGCCTTTCTCCTGCAGGCGGTGCAGAGCCGCGTGGACCTGATTGAGCCGTACCGACCGGTCGGTTTCCTCGTTTAGTTTGTGCGTAATGCCGACGCCGTACGCTTCCCCGTCCATCCCCGCGACCATCAGCAGCACAATCTCTTCAAACTCGCCTAAGTAGGTTCGTCTCATAGCTAAGTATTAAATCTATTTTTGCTGAGCAAATAGGTTGCCAATACGAAAAAATCTCAGTATACGTAGTAGAATGCAGGTTTTGCAAAAGCCGACCGTTGTCAGATGTCCGCTACCGGACACGTAAACGTACGCTTCAGGACAAAACCGTTCGGCTTATAGATGCGAACCGTTCGGCCACGTTAGAGAAATTTTCTATTGTAGTACTGCGCTAAGAAATAATTATGTTTGGTCAATAACCTGTTTGCAGATGCCTATTTCCCGGTTATTGGTGACTAACTTGGGAGATTATTACTTTCCCCTGATTCATAAGCATGAAAAACAAATTACTAGTTGCTGGGCTGTTGCTGGGCAGTTCGGTGCTGGCCTACGGGCAGGATGAAAAACTTGACATGGCAACCCTCGATAAGATTCGTCAGGAGGGTATGCAGCGGTCGCAGGTGATGGAAACGGCGTTCTACCTTACCGACGTCAATGGGCCACGCATTCAGGGGCCGGGCTACGTAAAAGCGGCCAACTGGTGCAAAAACAAACTGACCGGATGGGGGTTGCAGAACGCTAAGCTGGAAGCCTGGGGTGACTGGGGTAAAGGCTGGGCCGTTGAGCGCTGCTACTTAGCCATGACCGCGCCTTATTACAAGTCGATGATCGCCGTGCCCCGCGCCTGGAGTGGCAGCACCAATAAACTACAGGCCGCCGATATTCTGTTCATCAGCGAAACCGATACGACCGCCCTCGAAAACTACCGCAGTAAACTAAAAAATAAAGTTATTCTGCTGGATCAGTCCTTCAGAATATCCCCTTCGTTCAAGGCCGATGCCGACCGGTTCACTGATGAAGAACTTCAGAAAATGGCCGGTGAAGCCGCCGGATCGCGCGGGCAGCGGATGCAGGGCGACTCCAGTATGCGCCGGCTGATGCAGGCCATGCGGTCGCGCAACGTGTTCAACCAGAAAATGCGCAAACTGGCCAAGCAGGAAGGAGCGCTGGGTATTCTGAACACCACCCAGACCAGCAAAGACGGTACGCTCTTCGTCAGCGGTGACTACGCCAACGCGGCTCTGGGATCTACGCCCGACGATCTGGCGGACCTCTCGATTGCGGTGGAAGATTACCTCATGCTTTGCCGGTTGATGAAAGCGAACGTACCGGTTAAGCTGGAGCTGGACGTAAAAACCAAGTTTTTCGCCGACGACATCAAAGGATACAACGTACTGGCCGATATTCCCGGCACCGACCCGAAGCTAAAGGAGGAAGTGGTTATGTTGGGGGCTCACCTCGACTCATGGCATGCCGCCACCGGTGCTACCGATAACGCGGCCGGCAGCGCCGTGATGATGGAGGCTGTGCGCATTCTGAAAACGCTCGGTGTCAAACCCCGCCGGACAATCCGCCTGGCGCTGTGGAGTGGTGAGGAGCAGGGACTGCATGGCTCAAAGAACTACGTAGCGAATCATCTGGTCAACACCGCGACGAACCAGTTGACCAAAGAAGGACAGAACGTATCCGCTTACTTTAACGTCGATAACGGAACCGGCAAGATTCGGGGTATTTATCTCCAGGGCAACGAAGCCGCCGGACCTATTTTCTCGCAGTGGCTGAAGCCAGTCAATGACCTGGGTGCTACGACCGTCACAATTCAGAATACCGGCGGCACCGACCACCTTTCTTTCGATCGATTTGGCATACCGGGTTTCCAGTTTATTCAGGATCGTATCGAATATAACACCCGGACGCACCACACCAATATGGACACCTACGATCACCTGCAGCCCGACGATCTGAAACAGGCTGCCATCATCGTGGCCAGTTTCGTGTACAACGCGGCTATGCGTGATCAGAAAATTCCGGCCAAACAGCCCGTTACGGCTCAGCAGGCCACCCGGTAATACGTTGCCGACTAGCCAGTCAACTTCTCGGAAGGCGGTTTTGGCCCACTGGCCAGGCCGCCTTTTTTACTGGCTGGACGGGCAACGCGCTGGATAGACCAACTGCTTCCGCTCGTTAACAAAGCTATCCGGAGGGGTGCGGTAATTTTCGGTGAGTAACGGCGTAGCAGAACCCGCTTTTAGTGGTTACCAGCCCCCAGTTTACTATGCCATTTCGACTCCTTCTGGCGCTTCTGGCCAGCTTATGTGCAACCCCTGCGCAGACTCAGACCTTGAACCAGAAAGCTACAGGCTACCGGGGCATCTGGTATTTCATCGGAAAGACGGGCAACGAATACACGCATAAGTACAGCGGTGGATTAGGTACGTACCCGGCCAATCATTACCCCTTTTCGGTCTATGCCCCGGCCGTGCAGCGGACATTCTTCTGCTACGGGGGCGTTATGGATTCTACGTCGAAGGAGCTATGCCACATGGTCGGCTTTTATGACCACCGAACCGGTCAGGTATCGCGGCCGACGCTGCTGCTCAACAAACAAACCGACGACGCTCACGATAATCCTGTCATCCAGCTTGACGACAAAGGCTACATCTGGATCTTCTCCACCTCGCACGGTACCGAACGGCCGTCGTTTATCCACCGCAGCCGCCGGCCGTATACGATTGATGCGTTCGAACAGGTGCCGGCAACGCGCTTAGATAGTGCCGGGAAACGGGTGGCATTCGACAATTTTTCGTACGTGCAGAGCTATTACCAGTCGGGCCGGGGCTTTCTGAACCTGATGACGCATTACGACCGGGGTGTTTTGCGGTACGGTGCCAATAAACCCCGCCGGACGATCAGCTTCATCACCAGCCCGGATGGCGTCAGCTGGTCGGCCTGGCAGGACATTGGCGTGATTGAGGAAGGACACTACCAGACCAGCGGGCAATCGGGAAACAAAATTGGCAGTTCGTTCAATTTCCACCCGGACACGAAGACCGGCAGTGGCCTGGATTACCGCACGAACCTGTACTATGTCGAAACGGATGACTTCGGCAAAACCTGGCGTACGGCCGGTGGAAAGCCAGTTACCCTACCGCTGACCAACGTTCAGAACAGCGCCCTGGTGAAAGACTACCAAAGCGCAGGGCAGAATGTGTACATCAGTGACCTGAACTACGATGCCGCCGGGCGGCCAATTATCCTCTACATCACCAGCCAGGGCCCTGAACCCGGCCCGCAGAACGGCCCCTACGCATGGCACGTCGCGCACTGGACTGGTACGGGCTGGTCGATCCATGACGTAGCGCAGTCGGATCACAACTACGATATGGGGTCGCTGTACGTGGACAAAAACGTCTGGCGCATCATCGGGCCGGTCGAGGCTGGGCCGCAGGCGTTCGGAACCGGCGGTAATCTGCTGCTGCTCGAAAGTCGCGATGCGGGCAAAACCTGGCAGCGCATTCGGGCGCTTACGCCCGGAAGTACGCGCAATCATTCGTATCCGCGCCGACCGGTAAACCACCAGCCGGGGTTCGTCGCGCTCTGGGCCGACGGAAACGCCCGGCTGATGTCGGCGTCGAACCTGTATTTTTGCGATGAAAAAGGCCGGGTGTTTCAACTGCCGCCTGTAATGACAGCGGAGATGGAAAAACCGCTACCCGTCTTTTCGCAACCGGTCCGATGAATGATCGTGGTGTCTATTCGGTTCGCAAACTTTTCGCCGGATCCATCAGGGCGGCTTTTACGCTCTGGAAACTCACTGTTAGCAGCGCTATGCCCATTGCCAGCAGTCCCGCCAGGACAAATACCCACCAGGTGATGTCGGCTTTGTAGGCAAAATCCTGCAACCATTTGTCCGTCGCCCACCAGGCAACCGGCGAAGCAATCAGGATGGCGATGAACACCAGCCTGATAAAATCAGCCGACAGCAGGGCGATGATGCTCGACACCGAAGCTCCGAGCACTTTCCGGACGCCAATCTCCTTGGTGCGCTGCTGGGCGGTGAAGGTAGCCAGACCGAACAGCCCCAGGCAGGAGATCAGAATGGCAATGGCCGTAGCGGTGTTGACGAGCCGGGCGGTTTTCTGCTCTTTTTCGTAAAACTGAGCGAGCGTATCGTCCATGAAGCTGTACTCAAATTTGGTGTCGGGATACACTTCCTGCCACAACTGCCTGATTTCGCCCAGTGTCATGTAAAATTGTTCGCCCTGCACATGGCTTAATTTGACGGCCAGGTCGCGGGCGTACGGCACGGTCGTAATGAAGGTCGGCGCAATTTTCTCGTGCATACTCTGCTGGTGAAAATCAGCGACTACGCCCACAATGGGATACAGTTTATCCCGCCATTGCAATGACTTGTTCAATGCCTCGGCTGGTTGCTTGAAACCCAGCGCTTTGACGAAACTCTCGTTGACGACCAACTCCCGGGAAGAGTCGCTTTTCACCAACGTCCGCCCGGCCAGCAGCTTCATCTCGTAGAACGGAATGTAATTTTCGTCCCCCATTTTATACGCGGCCTCGAGCGTCTGAACCGTCTTGCCTTTGTAGGTCACCTTGTCGAGGCCGTAGCTGATGCCCATCGGTTCCAGCACCTGCAGCGTAGCTTTCTGTACACCCGATAACTGCCGGACTTTATCGTACAGTACCGACAGCTTATTGCCGGCCCCTTTGGGCGGAGAAAGCACCAGAACGGCATCCGAACGAAACCCGAGGTCTTTGTTCCGCATGAAGTTCAGCTGCCGTCCTACGATGATCGTGCCGATAATAAACACCAGCGAGACCGTAAACTGAAACACAATCAGGCCCTGACGCAACCGGCCTTTCTGATTACCCAGCAAGGCATTCTGGCCTTTGAGCGTAATGACCGGCCGATACGACGCCAGGGCCAGCGAGGGGTACAGGCCGGCCATAATCATGGTCAGTATGGTCAATGCACCCAGAAATACCAGCACGCGAGGAGCCGTTGGGTTGATGTCAACGCCCGCTGGAATGAATGATTGGAACGAAGTCAGTATCGGCTTTACCAACAGTAGTGACGTCACTACCGCGAGGGCCGTAAGGATAAAGGTTTCGCTCATGAATTGGCCTATCAAACTCCTTCGGCTACTCCCCAGTACCTTGCGAATACCGACCTCCTTAGCTCGCTCAACGGATTGGGCGGTCGACAAATTGATGAAGTTTATCGCTGCAATCAGCAGAATAAACACGGCTACGCCCATCAGGCCATAGAGGGTGGGTAAATGGGCTTTGCGGGCGTAATTGTCGCCGTAATCGGCATCGAAATGCAGATCTGACAGAGGCTGCAGGTCAAGCTCAAAGTTGAAGTTTTTCGGAAAGTGTCTTTGGGCGAATTGCCGGAACGCCGGAGCAAACTGAGCCGTCGTCGCTCCTTCCGGGAGTTTGACAAATGCCTGCGAAGCTGACCAGATGTCGTTCCATTCGTCCAGGTTTATGCTCCGTTTCATTTGGGCACTGGCCCGAATGGTCGGGAATGAGATAAAGTCAGTAAAGGTTAGATCCGTTGACTGATCCCAGTCCTTCACAACGCCGGCAACGCTAACACGTATTGAATCCCAGTAGATTACCTCTTTGCCCAGGACCTGATCGGGAGGGAGGTCGCCAAAGTATGTACGCGCCTTTTTCTCCGACAACACCATTTTGAAAGGTTCACGTAGCGCTGTTTGGGGATTACCGGCCAGCCACTGGTACTTGAAAATGTCGAAGTACTGCGGCTCGACAATGATGATTTCGGCGTTGTCGACGCCATGTTTTCGCTGGTCAAATTGTTTCGGCTTTTCCCGGCCATTCGGAATCAGCACCTCCGATTCGATATTGTGAAATGCCGCTACCGTTTCGAACCCGGAAATCTCCTCCCGAACGGCTTTGGGTACCGCGTTCGGAACAAACCCCATCGGACTTTTTTCGCCGGTGGTCGGGTTTGTAAACGTGCCCACCATCCGGTAGATGCGTTCACCATCGGGATGGAACGTATCGAAACCCAATTCAAAGCTGGTGATAACGTAAATGACCAGACAGGCCGTTACGCCCAGCGTAAGCCCCGACAGGTTGATAAGCGTACTGGCCTTGTGTTTGGTCAGGTTGCGGTAAGCGATTTTAAGGTAATTCCGAAGCATGTCCATGTTGGTTGGGGTTGGATACGGGTTAGGTTGACGCTTAATGGCGAACGGCTTGGTGATGAAGCCCAGCACCTCCCAGACGTACTGGCGCCGGGCACTGCGCTCCCCGAACAGCGCCACGCGCCGGTGGAAGCGCTCATGCAGATCGCCCTGGACTTCTTCCAGCAGCTCAGGGGCGCAGCACCATTCCAGCAGGCACTCGGCGAGCAGGGGCGGGGTTGGGCGAGAGGATTGAGGCATGGGGTTCATGGGCTGGGGGCAGAGGGCTTGGGGTTAGGGGCGTGGGGCGTAGTACTTTACCCCATGCCCCCAGCCCCACGCCCTCTGCGGTTCATTCACTACGTAACGACTTGACTGGGTTCATCAGCGCGGCCCGGATACTTTGAAAACTGATCGTCAGCAAAGCGATTACGACCGCCAGTATGCCTGCTGCGGCAAACACCCACCACTCGACACCGATCTTGTACTCGAAGTTCTGCATCCATCTGTTCATGGCGTACCAGGCCAGGGGGGAGGCAATCAGGATCGCAATCAGCACCAGCTTCAGGAAGTCGGCCGACAGCAGCGTGATGATGTTGGTGACGGTAGCCCCCAAGACTTTGCGGACCCCGATCTCTTTGGTACGCTGCTCGGCGGTGAAGGCGGCTAAGCCAAACAGGCCTAAGCAGGAGATGAAGATGGCCAGGAAGGCAAAGTAATTGGCCAGACTGCCCACAACCGTTTCGCTTTTATAAAGATTAGTGTACTCTTCATCAGCGAAGCGGTAGGCAAACGGAAATTTCGGGTTCATCTGCTTCCATACGCGTTCGATGCTCGCCAGGGCCTGTTGCGTCTGGCCGGGCTGCGTCCGAATCATAAAGTTTTGCGAGCTCGGCTCGGTGCTCAATCGAAAGATCAACGGCGCGATTGGCGTGTGCAGCGACTGGAAATGAAAATCTTCAATGACGCCGATAATCTTGCCGGGTCTTCCCCACATGGTCAGCGGCTGCCCCACCGGATCTTTGTAGCCAATGCGCCGGGCGGCCGTCTGATTGATCAGGTAATTGGTCGTGTCGGTGCTGAATGCAGGCGAAAAATCACGCCCGCTTAGCTTCAACTGCATCGTTCTGGCAACGTCGTAGCCAACCGAGGTTTGCGTAAATTCGATGAGGACGTTCGGGTCTTTGCCCGGCCAGTTGACGCCCCCCGTGCTACTGCCGATGTTGTGGGGCGCTTCCTGTATGGACGATACCGAGGCTATGCCGGGCAGTCGCAGCAGTTCGTCGCGAAAGGTTTTGTAGGCCGATTGGGTAGCCAGGTCGCCTTCAACCGGTACGTACAGCAGATTCTCGCGGTCGTAGCCGAGGTTTTTGGTCTGTATAAAATTCACCTGCCGATACACCACAATCGTGCCGATAATCAGTAGCGTTGACAGCACAAACTGGAACACCACCAGACCCTGCCGGAAGAGCCGCGCACCGGAACCAAACTTCAACGCTCCCTTCAACACCCGAACCGGGTTCAGCGACGACAGGAACAAGGCCGGATAACTACCCGCCAGCAGGCCCGTCACGACGGTGATACCACCCAGCATCAACCAGAATCGAACGTCGGTGATCTGTAGGCTGATGTGTTTGCCAGTCAGCGAATTGAACGACGGCAGGATGAGGTAAATGAATCCAAGGCCAATCAACAGGGCCAGCGACGTAAGCAACAGCGCTTCGCCGATGAACTGCCCCACCAGTAAACTCCGCATGGCACCGACCACCTTCCGAACGCCCACTTCCCGGGCCCGTTTGACCGACCGCGCCGTGGCTAAGTTCATGAAGTTGATGCAGGCAATCAGCAGCAGAAAAGCGGCTACGATACCGAACAGACGAACGTATTCAATGCGGCCGCCATCCTGCTGTCCGTTCTTGAAGTTTGAATATAAATAAGCGTCGGGCAGGGCGTGCAAAAAGAGTTCGGCGTCGAAACTGCGGCCCATTTCTTTGTTGTATTTTCTTAAGAAGGGTTTCAGTTTCGCGTTGAGAGTGGCAACGTTGGCATCCGGGCGAACCTGAATCCGGGTGTGCGGACCGTTGTTACCCCACTCCTTCATCCACGGGTTTCGCGTGATGCAATCCTGCCAGTTGAGCAGGAAGTCGTACGTATCGGATGAGTTTGCGGGTAAGTTCTCGAATACGGCCGTGACCTGATAATCCGTTTTGTTGTCGATACGTATACTCTTGCCAAGTGCCGACGTCGGTTCGCCAAAGTAGAATTCGGCTACTTTTCTGGAAATAGCCAGACTGTTCGGCGTACTGAGTGCCGTTGCGGGCGTACCGGCCAGCAGCGGTATGCTGAACATCTTAAACCAATCGGCTCCGGCCCAGTGGCCACTTTCCTTATTGATTTTGTCGCCCACGGCGAATGTCATCCGGGCGTCCCAGCCAGTGTATCCCGCGGCATGAACAATTTCGGGAAACTGTTTCTTTAGTTCATCGGGCAGTACACCCGGCGTAAAACGACCCGTTTCTACTTTACCGTCGTACGACTGCCGCTGCATGACATGGTATAACTGCGGCCCGTTGGCGTGGTAATTATCGACGCTCAATTCGTCCTGAATCCAAAGAAGAATCAGCAGGCTGCAAGCCATACCCAGGGCAAGCCCCAGAATGTTAATGGCCGAAAAGGTTTTGTTGTGGGCGATGTTGCGCCAGGCAATCTTGACATAATTACGAATCATAGCTGGGTGTACTAAAATAGGTGATGGTAACGTATCGATATCTTGTTGAGCCGATCTACGCTTAATGGCGAACGGCTTGGTGATGAAACCCAGCACCTCCCAGACGTACTGGCGCCGGGCACTGCGCTCCCCGAACAGCGCCACGCGCCGGTGAAAGCGCTCATGCAGATCGCCCTGGACTTCTTCCAGCAGCTCAGGGGCGCAGCACCAGGCCAGCAGGCGCTCGGCGAGCAGGGGCGGGGTTGGGCGAGAGGATTGAGGCATGGGGTTCATGGGCGTGGGGCTTGGGGCACGGGGTAGGGGTTGGGCGTGGTGCTAACCTTCCCATGCCCCAAGCCCCACGCGGTTCACATACTGATGGCCGGTAGCGTGTTGGGTAGAATTGACTTCCAGAGTTGCTCCCGTACCGCCCGGATGTCGTGGAGGGCCCGACTGCCCAGTACGGTTACCGTAAACAGGCGTTTGCGCCGACCCCCGCGCTCGGCGGTAGCATCACCCATCCGCGACGAAAGCATACCTTTTTCTTCCAGCCGGTGCAGGGCTGCGTGCACGGCGCTGATGCTGACCGATCGGCCGGTTTGCTGCTCCAGCTCGTCGGTGATCGCCACGCCGTAGGCTCCGCTGCCGAGCACCGCAACGGTGAGCAGCACGATCTCTTCAAACTCCCCCAGATAGGATCGTTTCATAGGTAAGAGGGTTATTTCAACTTTAGTAGAACAAATGCCTTGCCAAAAGCCAGAATACGCGTTTCTGGCTCAAATTCTGGCTTTTTGTACGAATTGGTCTGTCCGAAAACGTACACTTCCTGTCCGAACGTGAACGAACCCCAGCCCGTTAGCGGATCTCGTCGAGCCGATAGGGTACCGAACCCCGGCCGATGGTCAGCCGGTACGTTCGGGTCTGTTGTTTGGTAGCGATCCTGAACCGGAAAGTCCCCTCGGGCAAATGACTCACGTCGATAGCCCGTTTGTAGGCCGGGAGCGAACTGATATCCCGGTAGATTGGATTGAACGAGCTATCGTCGATGGATATAAAGACCCGGTCCTGCCCGGGATTCAGAAAAATGACGCGAAGTTTTCCCTCGCTGTTGACTAGTGGCTGGCTTACGAATCGATTCGTCCCATCGGGGCTGACCGTCGTTTCGTCGCGCAGCGTACTGGGGCGCAGGAACGCGTTGATGGGCAGGCGTTCGTTATCGGCCAGCAGTTCATGCGTTTTCATGTGCGGTGACAGAAGCTGGTTATTCACCAGGCGGTTCAGCATGGAATCAAACAGGCGGATAGTCCGCTTTCTGAGCTTTACGTACCGGCCGCTGAGCGTCTCCTGATAAATCAAGTGGCGGTCGCGGTCATAGAACCGGATCATTGTGCTGCGGCTGGCGTAGTCGGTGTGCAGGCGCCAGTAGCCGTTCGAGGAATCGGCCGGATAGGCATAATGAGCATTGGGTGTCTGGCCAATAGCTGCTGTTGGCAACGCAGAGAAAACAAAAGCGAGGAGCCGGAGCCGGGCTGCGTTGGCGATGGAGTAGGAGCGATTCATTAGCTTTATTAGTAGTTGTTGGTTGTTTGGATAATAGCCTGCCGGGCCCGAAAGCGCCGATGCCGCCGGGATCTGAACGTAATGAACGCGATGGAAGAGAGGTTAGAAAGGTAGACTTCGTTTGTCTCCGGACGCTACTCGGCCCTGAATGAGACGTAGTTTGACAGGTATTGTCAACTGCCCGAAAGATGCAGGTTTGAGCGCCAGGGTTGCATGAGCAGCTGCCTGAATTCTGTTAAAATTGATAAATAGGTCCGCAGGTCGGTCCGGCAAAACGGTTACCTTCGCAGTAGAATGGTTAAAACGCACCATTCCCGTTTGTTTTACACGCATGGCCCTTCAGACAATCGTAAAAATTTCTAACGTTACCAATTTAAGCGATGCCCGCTACTGCGCCGGCATGGGCGTTGACATGCTCGGCTTTTCGATGGACGACGACACGCCGGAGTACGTTGAGCCCAAAAAATTCGAAGAGATCCGTTCGTGGGTAGCGGGCGTGAAAATTGTTGGCGAAACCACGGCTACGGATACCGAACACATCGAGCGGCTGCTCGATACTTACCAGCCCGACGTATTGCAGGTCGATGAAGCTGCGCTCCTGCCGTTTCTCAGCACATTTGGCAAACCCCTCATCCTCCGCGTTGACCTGTCGCAGTTTACCCTTGATCAGTTGGAAACGCTGTTCCAGACCAGCAGCGCCGGGGCTGATTTCGTGCTGCTCGAAAGCCGAGCGCCCCTCCACATCGACGACGATCTGAAGAATACGCTCCAGCCGTTAGCCGTTCGCTATCCGGTTCTGCTCGGAACGGGTATCTCGGCTCAGAACGTCCATGATCTCCTGGCCGAATTACCCGTTCAGGGCATTGCCCTCAGCGGGGGCGAAGAAGAGCGGCCCGGTAACAAGGAGTTTGGCGAACTGATGGATATTCTCGAAGCCATTGAAGTAGAGTAGGCCAGAGAGTTTAGGGTAAACGCAAACCGGCCCCGCACCCAAGGCCCTCCGCCCCAAACACCATGCGTTAGCCGCTACCTTGCATTACCTACTATCATTGAAAACATACATCCATCAAACCCCGGGGCCATTCTTCTATTCCTGATTGGGCAGAAATAGGCGTTGGCGTAGGTTTACATCGGTTTTAGACCCTATTAGCCATGAACAATCAATTGGGTAGCACTCCGCTAGAACGTATCCCTGGTGAAGCCATGATCGGGGGCGTTGCGGCCGGGTTGGCCCGCCACTTTGGATGGAACCGGACGGTTGTCCGCCTGATTTTTATTGCCGGTATTTTTCTGCCGCACTTTCCCGCGTTGCTTATCTACATTATTTTGTGGATCGCTATGCCGAAGCAAGCATTCGGCACTTCTCTTAACCAGGTAACCGTTTATTCAAACCCAGTCTTTTCTATGCAACCTTACAATCCCAACAACCCTACTTCGTCCAACGGCAGCGTCGTCGGTGGTATCGTCCTGATTGTGCTCGGTGTTCTGTTCCTGCTCGACCGCTGGTTCGACATTGACTTTGGCGATCTGTGGCCGTTTATCCTGATTGCGGTGGGTCTGTGGTTGATTTTCCGCGACCGGATGAAAACGCCCTACGACTCCAATAACACCAACAATCCTCTGTAAACGACGTATGAGATGCGGGGTATGGCTTAGCCTGTTACGTCATACCCCGTGTCCCATACCGCACATAACTTAACCTTCTGTACCATGCAACGTAGACGAAATAATGGATTATTCTGGGGCATAGCGCTGATTACGTTCGGCCTGCTGATCGTTGCGCGTCGTGCCGACTGGATTGATTTTGACTGGCACTCCCTGGCCAACTTCTGGCCGGTGCTGCTCATCCTGGCGGGTGTCAATCTGATTCTCGAACGGCGGGGCAATGCTGCGTCGCTCGTCACAACGGTTCTGCTGGCCGTAGCTGTTCCGTTTACCCTGTTTGGGCTCTTCAGCCGGGACCGGGACGACAACCGCTATGAGTTTCGCTGGAACGACCACGACGATGATGATGATAACAAGGCCGGTCAAACTGACGACGACCATGATGACAACGCATCGGATTCCGATCAGGGCAAAGTACGCAGCAGTACGTTTACGGAAGTGATGGAGCCTGATACCCGCGAAGCTGTGCTGAAACTGGCGGGTGGTGCCGGGCGCTTCACCATCAGTGAGCCAACGTCGGAGCTGATTAAGGCCGATACCCGGCAGACGATCGGTAATTACTCCATGACGGTGGAACGGGACCCGACGACCCGAATTCCTACCATTGAACTCAAGCCCGCTGAGGAAAATCAGAAGATTCGACTGAAGGACGGTGATTTCGAGAACCGAGTCGACGTGCATCTGAATGATAAGCCCCTCTGGACGATCGACGTTGGTCTGGGGGCCGGTGATGCCGATCTGGACTTGAGTCAGTACGCCATCAAGGAGTTGAAAGTAGGGGTCGGGGCTTCGGATCTGGATCTGAAACTGGGAGCGAAGGCTAACCAGATGGATGTGAAACTGGACGCCGGTGTAGCGTCCGTTACGGTAGAGGTGCCCAAGGAGGTAGGCTGCCGCATCAAAAAGGACGGAGCGCTGAATGTTAACCAGCTCGAAGGCTTCACCGAAACCGCCGACGGCGAATTTGTAAGCCCCGGCTACGATACGGCCACCAAGAAAATCAATATCCGGTTCGACGGGGGCGTGTCGAGTTTTACGGTGAAGCGTTACTAAGTTTCCTGTATGGTTCAGATACAAAAAATCCCGGCTGCAAGCGCGGCCGGGGTTTCTTTTTCCATAGGTTTATTTAAAAACGTTCGGAACGGTCGATGGAGGGTGTCATTGTCGCGGACTACCCAATCGGTTCAATAACATCTTGTTAAACTCCCGCTCGCTGCTGTACAACTCGCGCAGCTGCTGGGGTGATATCACTTTCAGAAAGCGGCTCATGTACTCGTCGTCCAGATCCGCGATCTTTTGCTTGGTCGCGTTAATTTCCTTCAGGTCGGCGAGTGCATTCGACTCGGTCAGACCGGGGCGGGTCGGATCACCGCTGAGCTGACGCAGCCGGCGGTTAAGCTCCTGCTTGCGCCCGTTATACTCATTGTAGACTGCCCAGAATTGGGGAGCCTGCTCCGTGGTCAGGTTTAATCGGTTGGTGATGTAAGCGATTCGGGCCGATTCGATCCGTTGCCGCCCATCCTGCGCAAAAGCAACGCCCGTTGTCAGCATCAACATCAGCAACCAACTATATAATACGTGTTTCATTAGTATAGAGTAAACTGTTTGTCTAGGAATTAACCGGTTCGCTGCCTGAAGTTCCCGAATAGCCTTCTTCGTCCATGTAGCGCTGGATATCCGCGGGGTTTACGTCCAGGTATTGGATTATGGTCGAATCCGTCCCAAACGACGACTGAATATCCTGCTGTTCGGCTAATTCATAGGGGTTCACACCCTGTTCTTCCAGGTAGCTGGCAATGGCCGAATCACTTACGCCCTCCAGCGTATCGGCTCCGAGCGACTCCTGCCGTTGGGGCAGCGTTTGCCATACCAGCACGGCAATCAGACTCGCGCCGGCCAGCGTGGCGGCTGTCCGCTGCCATGACCAACTGATGCTGAAGCCGGGCTTCTTCCGGGTTACCCGCGCCTGCACCCGCGAAGGCAAGGCGTCAAAGTAGCCCTCCGGCACAGAAAACGGCTGCTGTCGCAGCGGATGCTCCCGCGCTAATTCCTCGATCCGTATAGGTTTTTTATCGTTCATCATCGTTGTAGCCAGTGACCCGTTCCGGGCTACGTTTAGTATTGGACAGCCGCCAGCGGCCGTGGTTTAATCAGTAGAATCAGAATTATGTATATAATCTTCAATTTTTTTGACGGCCAGGTGGTACGATGCTTTCAAGGCCCCGACCGATGTACCCGTAATTTCGGCAATTTCTTCGTACTTCATGTCGTCGAAGTACTTCATATTAAATACCAGCCGTTGCTTATCGGGTAGTTTCAACAATGCTTTCTGGAGTTTCAGCTGAACCTCTTCACCGCTGGGTTCCGTTCCTGACGTAACGTAGTCGGAATTGGCTTCCAGCTTTTCCATCAGTTCGCCCTCCACATCGCCAATGGGCAGAAAGAAGCGCCGGCGTTTCTTGTTCAGAAAGTTAAGGCACTCGTTGGTGGCGATGCGGTATATCCACGTATATAACTGACTGTCGCCCCGAAACTGTTCCAGACTATTCCAAACTTTGATGAACGTTTCCTGCACCAAATCATCAGCGTCGTCGTGGTCAATAACCATCTTTCGGATATGCCAATAAATCTTCTGCTGATACTTACGTACCAGCAGATTAAAGGCATAATTCCGGCTCGACGGATCGCGGTATTTAGCTAGGAGTTCCTCGTCAGTCATTCGTTGATAGCTGTAGTTTGTGGTTTGTAGTTAGTGGTTGGCTGACGAAAGAGAACACTACGTATCAGCCAGCCACTAACTACAAACCACAAACTACGAACTTATTTTCTTGCCATCACTTTCTTCACCTGCTCAACAATCTTGTCGGCGGTGAGGCCGTATTTCTGCATGAGCTGATCGGGCGTACCGCTCTCGCCGAACGTATCATGTACGCCAACGTATTCCAGCGGGGCGGGGTAGTTGCGGGCCAGTACCTGCGCAACGCTGTCGCCCAGGCCGCCGTTAATCATGTGCTCTTCGGCCGATACGGCGCAGCCGGTTTTCTTCACCGACGCCAGAATGGCTTCCTCATCCAGCGGCTTAATGGTGTGAATATTGATAATATCTGCTTCAATACCCTGCTCCGACAGCATTTCACCCGCCTTGATGGCTTCCCAGACGAGGTGGCCCGTACAGAAGATTGAAACCGCGTCGCCTTCGTTCACATGCCATGCCTTACCGATTTCAAACTTCTGATCGGCGGGCGTAAAGATAGGAATGACCGGTCGGCCAAAACGCAGGTAAACTGGTCCGACGTGGTCGGCAATGGCGATGGTCGCAGCTTTCGTCTGGTTGTAATCGCAGGGGTTGATGACCGTCATGTTGGGCAGCATCTTCATCATGCCCAGGTCCTCCAGAATCTGGTGGGTAGCACCGTCTTCGCCGAGCGTCAGGCCCGCGTGGGAAGCACAGATTTTGACATTCTTATTCGAATACGCGATGGACTGCCGGATCTGGTCGTATACCCGACCCGTAGCAAAGTTGGCAAACGTAGTCGCATACGGAATTTTACCACCTATCGTTAACCCCGCCGAAACGCCCATCATGTTTGCTTCGGCAATACCACACTGGATAAACCGATCCGGAAACTCTTTGATGAACGCTTCCAGTTTGAGCGATCCGGCCAGGTCGGCCGTCAGGGCGATAACATTGGGATGTGTCTTGCCTAGTTCGGCAATGCCCGCACCGAAGCCCGAGCGCGTGTCTTTCTTGTCGGTGTATTCGTATTTTTTCATTGGCTGCTCTTAATTCGCTGTAGCGAAAGTTTGATTTTCATGATTATGACTGGTGTAGAGACGCAACATCTGGCGTCTCTACATCTGGTGTCTCTGCAACTGGCGTCTCTACCTCGTGCAGGGTACATCAAATCAATAATCCGTCGTTCCTACCGACAGGGGCAGACCGTTCAGGGCCTGCTGTAGCTGGTCGGCATTCGGTGCCGTGCCGTGCCACTTGTAATTGCCGACCATGTAATCGACACCGTATCCCATTTCGGTATGCATGAGAATCAATGTCGGTACGTCCGGATCTTCCTGGGCTTTGCGGAGCGTCCGGATAACCTCTTCCATGTCGTTGCCGTTCATTTCCTCAACGAACCAGCCGAAGGCCCGGTATTTGGCACCCAGGTCGCGGTTATCGTTCACGTTGTCGGTCGTACCGTCAATCTGCGCGTGGTTGAGGTCGATGATGGCCGTCAGGTTACCAAGCTTCTTGTTCGGCGCGAACTGGGCCGCTTCCCAAATCTGTCCTTCCTGCTGTTCACCATCGCCCATCAGCACATACACGTGCTTGTCGTCGCCGTTGAGTTTTTTGGCATAGGCCGCACCGCTGGCTACCGACAGCCCCTGGCCCAGTGAGCCCGAGGCTATGCGCACGCCGGGAATGTGTTCGGCCGTGGCGGGGTGCCCCTGCAGTCGGCTGTCAAGCTTACGGAACGTTTTCAGTTCTTCGAGTGGGAAATAACCGGCCCGTGCCAGCACAGAATACCAGACCGGCGAAATGTGACCATTCGACAGGAAGAAAAGATCTTCGTCGTGACCGTCCATGTCAAAAATCGGATTGCCATTTTCGTCTGTCTTCCGGCGCATAATGTCAAAGTAAAGCGCAACGAAAAAGTCAGTACAGCCAAGCGAGCCGCCGGGGTGGCCGGAGTTTACGGCTGCAACCATGCGCAGAATATCGCGCCGGACGGCGGTGGCAATGCCTTCGAGTTTTTCTAGTTCCATAGTTTGGAGGTTAAACATTAGACGATTTAGCTATTGGACTATCCACTAAAACTGGTTGGGCTGGTGCGTCGACGTGGGTCCGATAACCATCGTCCGACGTCCAGGGGTTTATTTTAAAATTTGTTCCGTATGTTGTTTCGTGTCAACTTTCCCGATGATGTCGGTAATGACGCCGGTCTCATCGATAACGAATGTGGTGCGGGTCGTTCCCATAAACGTCCGGCCGTACATTGACTTTTCCTGCCAGACACCGTACGCTTCCACGATCTGCTTGTCCGTATCGGCGACTAAAGTAAACGGTAACTGGTATTTAGCAATAAATTTCTGGTGCGATTTCTCGTCGTCGACGCTTACGCCCAGCACCTCGTAGCCCGCTGCCTGCAGGCTGGTGTAGTTGTCGCGCAGGTTACAGGCCTGCGCCGTGCAGCCCGGCGTATCATCTTTCGGATAAAAATACATCACCACTTTCCGGCCGCGGTAGTCCGACAGCTTAATGGGCTTGCCGGTCTGATCCGTGGCGGTAAAATCGGGTGCCTGATCGCCGATGTTGAGTTTCATGCTGTTTAGTGGTTTACGCTTTTCAGTTTTCGGCGGTCGCCGATCCTGTCTTCGATTTAATGACTTCGGCTAGAGCCAAACTTTCTCAATACTCCCCCCTAAGCCGAAGCCAGAAAACCGGTTATCGCTTCCGCCCGCGTCGTTTGGTCGTCGCTTTCTTTCGCACGACCGGACGCGGGGTTTCAATGGTAATGCTGTCTGAGCCGATGTTGCCGGCGTTATCTTTTACCTGAACCAGTACCTCCGAACCTTCGGCAAACGGTTCGTCGGGGTTGAGCTTGTCCGACCACAGCAGAGCCCGTTTGTAATCGTACTGCATCAGCACCCATTCGCCATTGACAAGCGCCCGGAACTGGTTGATGCCCGACAGATCGTCGCGGATTTTGGCGGTGATACCCTTGGGCGTTGCCGACAGGATTTGTACCGTTGGCGGCTGCGTGTCCGTAAACAGCTGAAACTGCCCTAAATCACGCGTTTTAAACTCGATCCTGCCGTTGCGCCACGTACCCCCCAGAAATTTACGACGGCCGCCACTGGTCATATACGCTTTCGTACGCATGGTGTCGATCGCAATCGGGTACGTCGGGGTGTGTTGAACAGCCAGGTAATCATTCAGCGGAATCGTATGCTGGTTGATTTCCAGGCCGCCACCGGGGAGCTGCCGCATAGCCAGATGCAGGGTATCAAACAGCGTGGCCGGACTGAATTCCAGCCGGGTTCCGCCCTCGGAAAAAACATCTTTCCGACCCGGCAGGATGCGTTTCTTCAGGTTCGTTCGCACGATGCCATTACCGATCTGAACCGAATCAGGTAGTATTTTCCGCAGGTCGATCACGTACACCGCCACGTTTCCGCGCACGTAACTTACCGGCGTTTCCGTCGAGTTCCTTCCTGCAAATAACCGGGCTGGGGGTGGATTGGTTATCGATACGTTCCGAACGGTCAGTTTCAGAATGTTCTCGTCGTTGGTGATCGTGGCGGTCGGGGTGCTGGCCGTGCCGCTTTCATCAGCGTCCAGTTCATCCGGCGTAAAGGTCGCGGGCCGGGCCCGGAAAGAATCGCGGGCCGGGCCATTGGCCTGGGTCGTATCGGGTAAAACGGTGAACCGCAGTTGGGCCGACTGATCGAATACGTCGTAAATCGTAACGGTCACTTCGTGCGGCTGACCGTCCAGCAGCGGAAGCCGCCCCCGGTACTGAGCGTTGTTGGCCAGTTTATACAGACTCAGGGCGTTGCCGTCGGCAATGTAGCCGCGATGATACCGCTGCCCGGTCAGCTGCTCAACCTCATAGTTCATGTGTACGTTGATAAACCGCGTCTGCTCGTGCGGAAACGTATTCATGTTATAGGCAAAAACCTCCCGGCCGTCGAGCTTGAGTTCCAGACAATTGATACCGTTGCGGTAGGGCGATCCGCTGGTTTTGTCATAGGCCAGCACTTCCAGTCCAAGCAGGCCGGAGGCTGTTATGGGTTTGTTCAGGACGTAGGAGCCGTCGGCCTGACGTACGGGAACCAGGGTCAGGCGCTGGTACTCGCCGTTGATCCGCGACGTAGGTGTCATGGTCTTCAGGGCAATCCGCTCGAAGTAGGGCGGTACGTTGTCCTGTAGTTCAGTGAAGCCGTAGAGTAACGGATTGATCAGATTGTCGCCGGCGTCGCGCACTTCAAAATGCAGGTGAGGGCCGCCCGAGCCACCCGTGTTGCCCGACAGCGCGATGATGTCGCCCTTACGAACCGGAAACTGATTGGGTTGAGGGCGCAGATCAATCTCAAAGGTTCTTTTCTCGTACTGCTGTTGCCGCAGGTACGTGCCCAACGTATCGTTGAGCGTTTTGAGGTGCCCATACACGGTGGTTAGTCCGTTGGGGTGTTTGATGAAAATCACATTCCCGTAGCCGCCGGTAAACACCGCAATCCGTGATACGTAGCCGTCGGCGGCTGCGTAAACGTTCAGACCTTCGCGCCCCTGCGTGCGAATGTCAAGCCCCGCGTGGAAGTGATTGCCGCGCAGGTCGCCTAGTCCCCCCGACAGTGAATTTTCGCCCCCCGGCATGATCGGGAACATAAAGTAGCCGGGCGCCACGGCTCCCAGCGCCAGATTACCGGCCCCACGACCTGTTGCCGCGCCCGGCTCGCTGGGTCGGCCGGCCTGCCCCAATGCGGCTGTCGTACTGAACAGTCCGATAAGTCCGGCTATAAAAAGGTATGTTCTCAACTCGTTCTGAAACTTACTCGGTTATTTAACGTCAAATTCGAGCATGTTGCGGTCTTCAAGGTAGGCCGTCAGACGGTCGCCAACCTGAACCGGTCCTACGCCTTTGGGTGTACCCGTGAACAGGATGTCGCCCTGCTGCAGAAGGAAATACCGCGACACGAACGAGATGAGGTAATCAATTTTGAACAGCATCAGGCTCGTGTTGCCCTGCTGGCGGGTTTCGCCGTTGATATCGAGCCGGAAGTTGAGATTCTGGAGATCGGCGAATTCGGTCTTAGGAACAAAGGGGGAGATCGGTGCCGAGCCGTTGAAGCCTTTGGCCAGATCCCAGGGGAGGCCTTTGGCTTTCAGTTTCGATTGCAGGTCGCGGGCGGTGAAATCAATACCAATGCCGATTTCATCGTAGTATTTATGAGCGAACTTTTCGTCGATGTTTTTGCCGGTTCGGCTGATTTTCACCAGAATTTCTACTTCGTAGTGGACGTCAGTCGAGAAGTCAGGGAAATAAAACGGTTCGTTTGTACGTAATATAGCCGTTTCGGGCTTTGTAAAGATGACCGGATCGTCGGGTTGTTCGTTATTGAGTTCTTTGATGTGTTCGGCGTAATTGCGCCCGACGGCAATAATTTTCATATGGCAAATTCAGATCAATGCTTCCTGGCAGCTTCAGGAAACCTTTGTTTCAGACTGAGGTCTTCAGCACGGCCTTAACTGACAGGCAGACCTGCAAATCTAAGGAGTATTGATAACCTGACCACGACCATTCTGAAATATTTGGAACAAATACGGCCTCTTGCGGGTCATATACTGTCAGAATAATCACTTGTTTAAAATCAGATAGACCAATGAAAAGAGGATTGATTGCTATGCTGCTGATCGGGCTGGCTATTGGGTGCCAGAAAGTACCCATCACAGGGCGTAATCAACTTAAACTTATTTCGAGCGATGAGTTGCTGGCGCTGAGCGCCCAGAATTACCGTGAGGTGCTGGATACGAGCCAGGTCATTCGCGGAAATAACCAGGCCGAGCTCGTACGTCAGGTCGGCAATCGCCTGAAAGACGCTATGGAAACGTATTTGAAAGCTAACAATTATGGGAGCCGGATCAATGGGTTTCAATGGGAGTTCAATCTGATTCAAAGTCCGCAGGTAAACGCGTGGTGTATGCCGGGCGGGAAGGTGGCCGTTTACACGGGCATCCTGCCCTACACCCAGAATGAAGCGGGTATGGCCACCGTGATGGGACACGAGATTTCGCACGCTCTGGCCGAACACAGCGCCGAACGGTTGAGCGAATCGCTCATTGCAACCAACGTTATCCAGGCGGGGCAGGTCTATACCGGGGCCGTGGCTCAGAACAGCCGTAGCCAGGTAAATTCGCTGCTGCTACAGGCCGTTGGGGCTACGTTGCCGGTCGCCTACCAGGTTGGACGGGCCTTGCCTCATAGCCGTAAGCAGGAGTTGGAGGCCGACCGTTTAGGCTTGATTTTCATGGCGATGGCGGGGTATAATCCGCAGGAAGCCGTTAATTTCTGGAGCCGGATGGCGCAGGCCGGCGGTGGTCGGAAACCACCCGAGTTTTTGTCGACGCACCCGTCGGATCAGCGCCGGATCAACGACCTCAAAAAACTCATTCCGGAGGCCATGAAGTACTATAAAAGCGGCCGGTAAACTAGCTGTCAGCGGCTTTTTGTATAGGAAAGGGCATCCGTGCGAGAAAGCACGGATGCCCTTTCCTGTTTATACAGCTACATTACGTATAAGTGAATGCGTAGTGTGTTTTGAGCCGTAAATCAACTCGAAACAACTTGGTATTAGACGTATGCGGTAACACAGAGCCAGTTTAAGTCATTGATTAAGCGGATCCGCAAGTTGGTTCATAATGAGTTATTACTTAGTTTTACATTAATAAGTAACAAATCTACCCTCTGGACGGTGTTTTACCTGACGCTTGTTTTGTTTATCGACATAAGCTGCTCATTAGCTTTTTCAACGTAGTAAATTTCTGATGAAGGGGGAGAATTTGCTTGCTTTCAGTCGATTGGCTGAAATAATCCGCAAGGGCTAATTGAAAAAACAAACCAGTTAAGTATATAGTCTAAATTTACCAGCGTTACAGAGAACTTGTCGCAGTATGAATGAATGGGAACGACCCGGCGGACGAGTAGCATCACAGGCGATTGCAAAACCTGCTGAGCAGCTCGCGCTTTATGATCGCTACGGCTCAATGGCCTACGGAATTATCCTTCAGATACTTCCTCAGGCTCAGCAAGCGCAGGAGGTATTGGTCGATATGTTTTCGTCGCCGGAATTGCAGCAGTATGTGAATTATCCCGGCAATACGGCCGTGGCCATTGTTCGCTTGGCCCGGGCGAAAGCACTGGAAGCCAAAGCCCGGCTGCAGGGACCACTTCCGCAGCCGATAGAGCCCGGAACGGCTGCAAAAGGAAGTTTGCCCGAGGTGGTGTTTGAACTGGCATTCCGTCAGAGTTGTTCTATCGATACGATCGCCGAAAAGCTTCAATTACAGAAGGCCGATGTGCTAAAAGCGATTCACGATTACTTTGTATCTTTTCGTCAGGCGTAACCGTAAAACCGTAACCACTTTTGAAAACAGAGGACTATATATCGAGTGGCCTGCTGGAGGCTTATGTGCTGGGGTTGGTTTCTGACCAGGACAAGCGGGAGGTGGAGCACATGGTGGCTACGCATCCGGAAATTGGCCTGTATCTCGACAAACTGGAAGTTAAACTGGAAGGTCAGTTTCTGCAGGGCGCTGTTCCGCCCCCACCGGCTCTGCGTGAACGGATTGAGTTGCGGGCTACTCAACAGGAGGTAAAACCTTACGAAGCGCCCTACCAGCATCAATATCAACCGACCGACGAACCGGCTGCCGACCGCTCCGGTTACGTTGATGTACAGGTCAGCAATACCCACATTCAGGTGCACAAATACTGGCGCCCTGCTTTCATCGCCGTATTTATTCTGTCAAAGATATTTCTCGTGTTTGGGCTGTATTACTATTTCAAAGCACAAACGCAGGAACAGGAAATCAACCGGTTGACTAAACAGGTTCAGCAAACAACACCCCGGGCAGGGACGCCGTAATGAGCATAAGCCAACAAAAAAGGAGCGTTCTGCAACGCTCCTTTTTTGTTTTCGATCAACTTGAGCCGGACTGAAATACTCCCGACTAATGATAGTTAACCCCCAGCCCCTGCCAGATAAGCGTACCAGCTTATGCCGGTTTGGTTGGGGCGAGGTTCCGGAGTGTAAGGTTATTACAAACGCCGTACGGCGAAGTAGCGGAAGAAACACAGCGATGTTGAGGTAACTTAACATGAAAAAAGCAGGAAGCCGCGTGCAGGACTAGCTGACGCGGCTTCTTGGTGACTGGCTATCGACTGTGCCGAGCGCGGAAAGTGATTGCGTTCTGTTACAGGCCCATTTCCTGAACAACATTCCGCACTTTTTCAGCGGCTTCTTTTAACTCAACCGCCGACTGTACTTTCAGGCCGGACTCGTCGATGATCTTGGCGCCTTCGGCTGCGTTGGTACCCTGCAAACGCACAATGATTGGCACCGGAATGTCGCCGATGGCTTTGTAGGCCTCTACCACACCCGTTGCAACGCGGTCGCAGCGAACGATACCACCGAAAATATTGATCAGGATAGCTTTTACGTTTGGGTCTTTCAGGATGATCCGGAAGCCGGCTTCTACCGTCTTGGCATTGGCACCACCGCCTACGTCGAGGAAGTTGGCCGGCTCGCCACCCGACAGTTTGATGATGTCCATCGTTGCCATGGCCAGGCCTGCACCGTTTACCATACAGCCCACGTTGCCATCCAGCTTAACGTAGTTGAGGTCGTTGGCCGATGCTTCGACTTCGAGGGGGTCTTCCTCCGTGATGTCGCGCAGATTGGCCAAGTCAGGATGGCGGTACAGCGCGTTGTCGTCGAGGTTTACCTTCGCGTCGACGGCCAGGATTTTGTTATCCGAGGTTTTCAGTACAGGGTTGATTTCGAACATCGATGCGTCGGTATCAACGTACGCCTTGTACAGAGCCGTAACGAATTTTACCATCTCTTTGAAGGCTTCACCTTCCAGACCCAGGCCAAACGCAATTTTGCGGGCCTGGAACGGCTGGAGACCAACGGCCGGATCGATCCACTCCTTTACGATCTTCTCGGGCGTGCTGGCCGCTACTTCTTCAATGTCCATACCGCCCTCGGTGCTGGCCATGATTACGTTGCAGGCCTTGCTCCGGTCGAGCAGGATACTGATGTACATCTCTTTCGGCTCAGAAGCACCGGGGTAGAACACATCCTGAGCGACGAGCACCTTGTTGACTTTCTTGCCTTCGGGACCGGTCTGGTGGGTAACCAGTACGTTACCAATGAGGTTTTTAGCAATGTCGCGTACTTCGTCGACCGATTTAGCGACGGCCACACCCCGCTGCTCCATACCGCGAATGCGGCCCTTACCGCGACCACCGGCGTGAATCTGTGACTTCACGACGACGTACTTGGAACCGGACTGCGCCATAATCTGCTTGGCGGCTTCGACGGCTTTCTCGGGCGATTCGGCCACAATGCCTTCCTGAATACGGACGCCGTAGCGTTTGAGGATGTCTTTCCCCTGGTACTCGTGTATATTCATGACAACTGCAACAAGGATTGTTGGAAATCGTATTTTTGCGAGGCAAGTTAGCCAGAAAAACGAGTTTTCCGTTTACGGGCTTACGGTTTTCGGTTCAGAGCTCCCGGTTGCCAGGTAGGGTAGAATCATCCACCAGAGGAATCAACCGCCTACTGTCCCGGGCCGAAAACCGTAAGCCGAAACCCATACGCTTAGGAAATGCCCCTTCTCCAAACCACCGACATACGCCGGTCATACGGCAGCTTACCCGTTCTAAAAGGCATTAACCTGGCTATTGAGCCGGGCGAAGTAGTATCGATCGTTGGGGCCTCGGGGGCCGGCAAAACCACCCTCCTGCACATCCTGGGTACGTTGGATCGGCCCGATTCCGGCGACCTGACCATTGATGGCGAGAACGTATCAAGGCTGAACGATCGGCAGCTGGCCCGGTTTCGCAATGAGCGCATCGGTTTTGTCTTTCAGTTTAATAACCTGTTGCCCGAATTTTCGGCGCTCGAAAATGTTTGTCTGCCGGGTTTTATTGCCGGAAAAGACGAAAAAGAGGTTCGGCAGCGGGCGCAGTCGCTGCTGGATACGCTCGGTCTGCGCGACCGGCTCAACCACCTGCCTTCTCAACTGTCGGGAGGGGAACAGCAGCGAACGGCCGTGGCCCGGGCGCTGATCAATCAACCCGCTATCGTTTTCGCCGACGAACCCAGCGGAAACCTCGACTCGCGTAACGCCGAGGACCTGCACCAGTTGTTTTTCCGGCTTCGCTCGGACCTGGGGCAAACCTTCATTATCGTAACCCACAACGAAGCACTGGCCGGTATGGCCGACCGGACACTCACGATCCGCGATGGGCTGATTGAATAACCGCTCATACCGTTTTGCGGTATCGCCATGACGCCAGTCCAATCAGCGAGCTAGCTATGATGAGCAGGGCGAAAAACTGCGTCTGCATGTCCCGGAATGAGCTGCCTTTCAGCATGACGTTGCGGCCTACTTCGATGATATACCGCAGTGGGTTGACAAGATTCACATACTGTGCCCACTGCGGCATGTTTTCGGTCGATGAAAATAGACCGCTCAGCAGAATGAACAGCACCAGGCAGAAAAACACGGCGAACATGGCCTGTTGCTGCGTGTCCGAAATGGCCGAAATCAGCAGGCCAAGTCCTACACAAAGCAACAGAAACAGAAAGGCAAAACCGTACATCAGCAGAATGCTGCCTTCGGCCGGAATCCTGAACAGGAAAATACCCACCAGCAGTCCCATTGTAAACTGAACCAGGCCAATGAGCACAAAGGGTGTTAGTTTTCCGAGGATAAACTCGTGCTTTTTGATGGGCGTTACGTTCAGCTGTTCCTGCGTGCCGATTTCCTTTTCGCGCACAATGTTCAAGGCGGCAATCATCCCGCCAACCAGAATCAATAACTCGAACAGGATACCCGGTACCATAAAGGTTTTGTATTCGAGTCGGTGATTATACCAGTATTGGTTCTCAACGTTGAGTACAGGCCGGCTGCCGGGTTCGATACTGACGATTTCGGCGCGGATGTCGTCGTTGAAGTTGCGGATAATAGTTTGCGCATAGCCGGTTGCAATGCCTGCCTTTGAACCATCGATAGCGCTGACCAGCAGTTGCAACGACGCCCGGTACGGTCCGTCGCCACGGTCTTTGCCCAAGTCCCGCTCAAAATGGGGTGGAATCACCAAAACAAGGTCAGCTCGCCCTGCTAACAACTCCCGGTACGCCGACTTGTAGGCCGGGAGGTACCCTAAAAACTGGAAATTATCGATGTAGCGAAACTTGCCGGTCAGCCGTTGAGCGTAGGTGGTGTGGTCGCCATCAACGACGGCGATGGTCAAGTTTTTGACCTCGAAATTGGCCGCGTACGTAAGCAGAATAAGTTGCAGGACAGGTGCCGCAATCATCATCCTGAGCAGCACGCTATTGCGGAAAATCTGCTTGAATTCTTTTTCGATAAGAAATAAGGTGCGGTTCATGTTAGCTGAGTCTTGATTTCAGATTGCGTAAACTGATGGCCGTAAATACACCCGACATGCCGATGAGTACCAACGTTTCTTTCCACAAATTGCCCAACCCGACGCCTTTGATCATGATGCCTTTCACGATTGAAATGAAGTACTTCGCCGGAATTACATTAGAAATAATTTGCAGTGGCTTCGGCATGCTTTCGATGGGGAAAATGAAGCCCGACAGGAAGATGGTTGGCATGAGCATAATCAGCAGCGACGCAAACATGGCCACCAGTTGCGTGTCGGCAATGGTGGAGATGAGGATGCCAATGGAAAGCGCGAGAAAGATAAACAGCAGCGTTTCGACCAGCAGTAATGCCAGGCTCCCGTTAAGGGGAATTCCCAGCAGAAACACACCCAGTGCAATAATCAGGCAGCCGTTCAGGAAAGACAGTAACAAATAAGGCAGCACTTTACCGAACAGAATTTGCGGCTGAGTCAGGGGCGAAACCATCAGCACCTCCATGGTGCCGGTTTCTTTCTCGCGGGCAATGGTGACCGACGTCATCAGGGCCGACACCAGCAACAGGACCATGGCCATTACACCGGGTACGAACACAAAGGCACCTTTCAGTTCTGGGTTGAACACCATCCGCGGCTCCACGTTAATCTGCGCGACAGGCTGGCTGCCACTTGGATTCTGTTCGTTAGCGTAGCCCTGAATAATGTTTGTGGCGTAGTTAGTCAGGCTGATGGCGGTGTTCTGCTCCGACGCGTCGGCCAGTAGCTGCACCTGAGCCTGCTGACCATGTACGTAGTCGTTGCTGAAGTTGGGCGGAAAGACCACCACCAGCCTGACTTCACCGCGCCGGAACGTGGCTTCAATACCCTCGTACGAGCGCACATTCTCGACCAGTCTGAAATAGCCCGACGATAACAGCCGGTTCGTGATCTGCTGGCTGTGCAGGCCATGATCGAAGTCGAGCAGGGCGATTTTGGCGTTCTTGATTTCGTTCGTTAGCGCGAAGCCGAACAGGGCGACCATCACCAGCGGCATGCCAAACAGAATCAGCAGCGTTCGCCGGTCGCGCAGAATGTGGAAGAACTCCTTTTTGACAAAAGCGAGGAATCGGTTCATATTTTTAGGGGGCAAGAAGGAGAAGAGGAAGAAGGGGAGTAGAACAAATTATTTGTCCTTTACTCCCTTTCTCCTTACTTCCTTCTTTTCAGGCAATCGCTTCAATTCGATCACCCAATGCGAAGATGTGATTCAGGTACTCGCTGAAATCGTCGGGCATAACCGGCTGACTTCGGTAGCCAATAAACCCGTCGGGTCGGATCAGGTACAGGCATTCGTGTCTGGCTCCGTAGCGGTCGTGTAACTGGCCCGCCGTGTCGATGAGCAGCGTGGAATCATTCAGCGATGCTTCGGGCTGGTGTCGTAATACGAGCAGCGGTCGCAGCCAGTCGCCATGCTGTTTAGTGAGTTCCGTGGCGTATTGGTATAGTTGCGTATACCGTTCCAGACTAAGATGGTCGCCCCCGAACAGTAGCAGCCGATGCCGAAAATCGCCCGCCAGGTGAGTAAGCAACCGTTGAGGTGGTTGTCCATTGGCCGAGATACCCGGAGCATCCGGGGCCCGAACGCCGGGTGCCGGACCACCCGCAAAGGCCAGATCGTCGGCCGGATTGGGGTGCAGAATGCCATGAACGATGTTGCTGAAGTACTCGCCCGGCGTTTGGGTGCGCTGCCGAAGGATTGGGTTGGATGCATACGCTCGTGTGGCGCCCGAGAAAAGCTCACGTAGCACCGGCTGGGCCGCATCGAGACTGGTGACGAACCCCATGACGCTATTCCGGGCGGCCAGCAACATCGGGTGCGACCAGAACAGCACTTTACTCATCAGGGCCGTATCGTTCAGTACGTCGGCAATTAGCGGACCGCGTTCCGCCTGATAGGTGTCCAACAGGTCCTCTCCCGCCTTCCCCTGAAGGTGGTAGGCCAGTTTCCAGGCCAGATTCAGGGCATCCTGCATACCTTCGTTCATACCCTGACCACCCATTGGACTGTGGATATGGGCCGCATCGCCCGCCAGAAGTACGCGTCCATGCCGAAACTGACTTACCATGCGGGTGCTGATGCGAAACGAGGAAGTCCAGCGGGGTGAGTGTATCCGGCATTTAATACCGTGTTTGTCGGCCGTTAGTTGTAGCTGCTTCACAATGTCGTCGGGGCTAGCCTCCGGAGAGAAGCCGTCGGGCGCAATGGAGGCTACTTTCCAATAGCCATCGGCTAGTTGGCCAAACAGTAGCAGCGGGTCGAGAAACAGATGCAGGTCTCCATTGAGCGGTTCATCGGCAAAGTCAATCGATACGTCGGCGAGTACAAACTGGCTGGGGTTCGACTGACCGTCGAACTGGGCGTTTAGCTGGCGCCGGACTGTGCTTCGGCCGCCATCGCAGGCCACCACAAACCGAGCCTGCACCGTTTCGATCTCGCCATTGGGCCGTTGCAGGCGGACGTTCACGTGGTCGTCGTCCTGCGTGAAGTCGAGAAACGCGAGTGGTCGCTCAACCTGGCCGCCGTGCCGTTCAAGGTTCTGCGCAAGCAGTTGCTCGACGTGGCCCTGTTGCAGAATGATTGGGTTCGGGTGCGACAGGCCCGTTTCTCGAAAATCAATCTTGCCGAGAACGCGCCCCTCCGCGTACAGGGTAGCTGCCAGTAGTGGACGAGCGAGGGCAAAGGCCTCTTCGGCAAAACCGAGCTGTTCAAAGAGTTCCTGCGTCCGAATGTGAACGCCCTCCGCCCGCGATTCAACCACTGGCCGCGGAGGCACCTGGTCGATAAGGCGATAGCGTACGCCGTGGCGGTGCAATAGGTTGGCCAGCGTAAGTCCGACTGGTCCGGCACCCACCACCAATACCTCTGTTTGCGCTGTAGTGTCCATACTTGATTGGCTTTTTAGCGTTGATTAATGTGTCATTTTGTTGATGTACCGCGGGCAAGGATCTGAAAAACACCGTCCATCGAATCAACGTCGAATGAGCGTTTCAGCTGGCTGGGTGTATCGAGCGCTTTGATGCGACCGTCGACCATGATTGACACGCGGTTGCAGTATTCGGCCTCGTCCATGTAGTGAGTCGTTACGAAAATGGTAGTACCCCGGTCGGCGGCTTCGTAGATCATATCCCAGAACTGCCGACGCGTAATTGGGTCGACGCCACCCGTTGGCTCATCCAGAAACACAATCTTTGGATTATGTATCAGCGCTACCGAAAAGGCCAGCCGCTGTTTCCAGCCGAGGGGTAGGTCAACGACCAGTTTGTCGGCTACGCTGCCCAGGCTTAGCTGCTCAATAATCTGCTGGGATTTGGCTTTCAGGTCGGTGCGGCTGAGTCCGTAAATACCGCCGTAAAACCGGATGTTTTCCCGAACGGTCAGGTCTTCGTAAAGCGAGAACCGCTGGCTCATGTAGCCAATGACCTGCTTGATCTGTTCGGTCTGGCGGTACACGTCGAATCCAGCAATCCGGGCCTCGCCCGACGATGGTTTCAGCAAACCGCACAGCATCCGAATCGCCGTGGTCTTGCCAGCTCCGTTGGCTCCTAGAAACCCGAAGATTTCGCCCTGCGCAACCTCGAACGTGATTTCGTTGGTAGCCACAAAATCGCCGAAGCGTTTGGTTAATTTGTTGGTGACGACGGCTTTATTCATGTTGCATCAGTGCCATAAAACTATCTTCGATACCCGCCTGAATTGGTTTTACCTCGATGTGCTGATGTTGATGCGTTACGAGGTAGCGATTAACGGTTTTGGACGTGACACCCACGTGGGTGGTCAGGTGCAGGTATTCGCCGAACGCGTAACAGGTTTCCGTGAACGGAGCCCGCCGTAAGTCCTGAATCAGTCGGTACGTTTCAGTGGCTTTGACAGCGAACAGCGGTTTATCGAACAACTGCTCGACGCCCGTTGGCGTGTCAATCGCCAGAATCTGGCCGGTCTGCATCAGCGCAATCCGGTCGCACTGGTTAGCCTCGTCCATGTAGGGGGTTGAAACGAGCATCGTTAGCCCGTGTATCTTGAGTCGTTGCAGCATCTCCCAGAACTCCTTCCGCGATACGGCATCGACACCCGTGGTCGGCTCGTCCAGAAACAGCACGTCCGGTTTATGAATCAGGGCGCAGCACAGCGCCAGCTTCTGCTTCATGCCACCCGATAAAGCCCCTGCCCGGCGGTTTTTGAACGGTTCGAGTTGCACGTAGATGTCGCGGATCAGGTTGTAGTTAGCGGCAATGGTGGTTCCGAAAACCGTTGCGAAAAAAGTCAGGTTTTCTTCAACGCTCAGGTCCGGGTAGAGCGAGAACCGGCCCGGCATATAACCAATCATTGTCCGCAGTCGGCGGTAGTCCTTCACTACGTCGAAACCTGCTACGGTCGCCTGACCCGCGTCCGGACGAAGCAGCGTGACGAGTATCTTGAACAGGGTCGTTTTACCGGCACCATCCGGCCCGATCAGCCCGAACAGTTCGCCGGTTTTCACGGACATCGATATGTCGTTCACCGCTTTGGTTTCGCCAAACGATTTCGAAATACGCTCAATGACAATCGCATCCATACGCGTTGTTGGACAGTAGTGATGATTATTTCCACCGTACTTCGCCGGGCATGCCAATTTTGAGCGAGCCGTCGTTTCTGACGCGGATTTTCATGGCATACACCAGATTGACCCGTTCGTCTTTCGTCTGGATAACCTTCGGCGTAAACTCCGCTTTGCTCGAAATCCAGGTGACGGTGCCTTCGTAGGGTTTCAGCTGGTCGTTGGGTGCATCGACATACACCTTCACCTTCTGGCCTGTTTTTACGTTCACCAACTGATCGCCACCTACATAGGCCCGGAGCGTGATGTCGTCCAGGGCGGCTACCTTGTAGAGCGGCTTTCCGTAGCTGACCACTTCACCCGGCTCGGCATATTTCACCGTCACGGTTCCGCCAATCGGGTTCACGACCGATGATTTCTGAATCTGATCGTCGATTTGTTTTACCTGCTGAACCAGCGGAGCCGTTTCGGCCACCGTACCGCTGCGTTGCGTACCCAGCGCCGATGCCTGAGCCGCCCGCTGTTTCTGAATCAGGGCAATTTGCCGTTCGATAACAGCCATTTGCGCCACAATGTCGTCGAGTTGTTTGGTCGGCGCGGCCCCGGCAGCAATCAGGTTCTGCGACCGTTCCTTTTCTCGTTCGAGGGTACGTAGCTGTTGCTGCTGAACGGCAATCTGCTGTTCGTAGGCAGCCAACTGGGCAGTCACGTCCGGCGTTCGGCTGCGAACGGCCTGCTCACTGGCAACGAGCTGCGCTTTCCGAAGCTGCAGCTGGGTCGTTTCAATCTGCCCAACGGTCTGCCCGGCTTTCAGGGGCTGGCCTTCTTCCACGGCAAACTGCTGGAGCGCCCCTGTGGCTTCGGCGGAGACAATGGTTTCAACGGCCTCAAAATTGCCGTACGCGTCGGCCTTGTCGTCGTCGGACTGGCAGGCCATTTGTACCAGACTACAGAGCAGCGGGATAAGGAGTCGTTTCATAGCTTAATTACCGGTTAATGTTTGGTATTGAATGCGGGCCTGGAGCAGTTGCAGTTCATGGAGTTTCTGGTTCAGCAGGGCCTGGTTTTCGTTATTCAGTTCGGTCGTATAGTCGCGGGCGGCAATCACGCCGTTATCGAGCTGGACGGCCGCGGCCTGTCTGACTCGGGAACGCAGGGCAACGATAGCCGCATCCTGATCGAGCTGGGTCTGGAGCCGGTCGATGTCGGTTTGCTGCTGCCGGAGTTGCAAGGCCAGGTTTTTCTCAAACGTAGCCTGCTGTACATCAATCGTTTGCTGACTGAGCCGGAGCGTTTGCCGTTCGTTGCCGAGGGTGTAGGCGGCCGATAGATTCCAGTTCAGCCGTAGGCCGCCGATGAAGAAGCCTTTGAACGTATTGTCCAGAAAATTCAGGGCCGGTCGACCAAAACCACCCTGGGCAAACAGGCTGAAGCGCGGTTTCAGGCGATTGTCGGCCAGACGTAGCTGGGCGTCGTATAGCGACCGCTGCGATTGGTATAAAGCCAGCTCGGGGCGGTTCAGGGGCAGATTGGCGACGGGTTGCGCTGGGGGCTCGGCTACTACCAGTTCGGTACTATCCGTGATGGGCAGGTTCGTTAGAATTTGAAGGGCGTCGCGCAGGCCCCGACGGGTAGCAGTCAGGTCGGCGAGTCGCTGCTGGGCGCGGAGCACCTCGGCCTGTAACCCGTCGACGTTCATCTGGGCCGCCGTGCCAAATCGGACACTGGCCTGTAGCTTCTCAATCCGGTTGCGGAGGTCGGTCAGCAGCGTCTGCGTAAGCCGCAGGTTTTCGTCGGTGAGCAGGGCGGTCAGGAAAAAGCCATTGACCTGATCCTTCAGCCGGTTCAGTTCCACTTCGATCTGCTGCTGGGCAGCAACCGTGCCGGCACGCTGCACATCGGTCTGGAGCCGGGTCAGGTTGCCGTCGTATAGCAGATAACTGGCATCGAGTGTCAGTTTATACTGGTCCTTGCTCAATACCGGAACCGCTACGTTAGGCAGTTCAATCGGCAGACGGGTAACGTCCGATTGCCACGAAGCCTGCCCGTTGATGGCTACCTGCGGCAACTGACGATTAGTGTTCAGCGTAGCAATCGCCAGGTTCTTAGTTTGCTCCAGAATGGCTGACTGTCGCAGCAGAGGGTAGTTGGCTCGGGCAGCTTCGTAGCATTGCCGGAGCGTTAGGGTGGGTTGCCCGGCAAGTGGTAGCCCAAGCAGCCAGAGGAATCCTGTTACGTAAGCTTTCATAGTCTCCAAACATGTGTTCTAAACATCTGTTTAATGAACGGGTAAAAAAATTTAAGTCTGTCGCAGATACGCCATAATCATTTCCGGAACGATCTGCTTGCGGGTTTCCATGAACTGCCTGAAACCGGCTTCATCAAACGCGCCAACGTACGATACGATTGGCTTTGCCATCACCGGAAAAATGACACTGCTCATGATTGTAATGATTACCTGCAACGGTTCCACAGTCCGGATGGCGCCTTTTTCGGCTTCTTCCAGGAGTTGTTTTCTAAAGAATGAGTTCTCAATAATACCTTTGATATTCAGTTCTTTAAAGATGGGCACTCCTTCCTGCCGCTGTTCAGACAGCACAAACATTGGTAGCAATGGATTTTCCAGAATAAAGTCAGTATACCGGTCGATGATCTTCCAGATTTTTACTTCCAGCGGGGTTTGTTCATTGAGCATCATCACCATACGGCCCAGGAATTCACGAAACGTATCGATATATATGCTTTTGAATAACAGCTCTTTGCTTCGGAAGTAATAGTTAACCATAGCCAGGTTTACGCCGGCTTCGTCGGCGATCTGCCGAATCTTGGCGCCTTCGTATCCCTGCTCCAGGAATATTTTCCGGGCGGCATTCTTAATCTTCTGTTCAGTATCCTGTACGTCCTCTGCCATGTTGCTATAACTACTGCAAAGGTAAGGATGTTTGTGTGAACTAAACAAGTGTTTAGTTTTTATTTCTCAATATTTCTTTGACAATCCGGCTGACTTCAACTCTGCTCAAACCACTTTCGAAAAGCGGGAGCCTTGTCTTTGCTGATGGTGATTTCCAGCGAGGTGGGTTGGCGAAGGGTAAGCAGTAGTTTGCCACTGTAGTGCGGCTGATAACCGGTGATGGCTTCCAGGTGGACGAGGTACTGGCGATTGGCCCGGAAAAAAGCGGCCGGATCTACCAGGTCTTCCAGTTCATCCAGCGTAACGTAGTCTGTAATCAATTTCTGGCCGGTCAGCGTATGCAGATAAATCACCTCGTCGCGGCAGAAGCAGGCCACCTGCTCTTGCGGCACCGATACGATCTGGCGAAGGTAGTGGGCCGTAAACCGACGTTTGTAGGTTTTTTGGGTAGAATGGCCGGTCATATCAGTCAGAAATGCCCGGAACTGCTGCTGAAAATTATCGCCGTCGGGCTGCCACCGGTGAAATTTGGCGAGGGCCGTCTGCATGTCGTCAGGATCGATGGGTTTGAGCAGGTAGTCCAGGCTATTGAGCTTAAACGCCCGAATGGCGTACTCGTCGTAGGCCGTCGTAAAAATAATAGGGCAGGAAACGTCCAGCCGGCCGAATACGTCGAAACTAACCCCATCGGAGAGTTGAATATCGGAGATGATGAGATCGGGCCGCGGATTATTCTGCAGGTAATCCGCAACCTGCTCCACGCTGGGGAGCGGCCCGGCGATGGTTGCCTGCGGTTCAAGCTGGCGGACCAATTTTTCCAGTTGACGGGCAACCACTGGCTCGTCTTCGATTAGCAGAATGGTCATACGATTGGCGTTGGCTTGGCAGCATTCGATCCGGACAGCCGGGTTACATCCATCGACAGCAGCGGAATCCGGACGGAAAACAACTGCTGGGTTTCGGCAATGGTAACAGGGAGCGGACTCAGGTATTGATATAGCATCTTGAGGTTATTCAGGCCCTGTCCGTTCGACGTGGCGACCTGCCGCTTTCGCTGCACCGGATTTGCTACGGTCAGGAATCCCTCGGCCGCGGTAATGCTGATCGTGAGTGGGTTGGCCTCGTTGATGGTGTTATGCTTGATGGCGTTTTCGATCAGTACCTGGAGGGTAACCGGTACAATGGCCTGCTCCAGGGCATCGTCGGCGATCAGCACCGTAACCTCCAGCGCGCCGTCGTAGCGGGTTTTGAGCAGCGATACGTAATTTTTGATAAACGTCAGTTCCGTTTCGAGCGGTACCAGTTCCTTTTCTTTATGCTGAAGTACGTACCGAAATACGCGTGATAACTGTTGCAGAAACTTGCGGGCCAGCGCCGGATCTTCGTCGATCAGGCCATCGAGCGACGACAGGCTGTTGAACAGAAAATGCGGATTGAGCTGGTTTTTTAAATTTTCATACTGGGCATTGAGCCGTTGTTTTTGCAGTACGGCTTTCTCTTTCTCCCATTTTTCTTTCTCGACAAGGTTGTTTTTCCACTTCTCGAAGAAGTAAAAGCCAAAATAGGCCGTGTTGACGGACACAACTATAAAAATGTTTAGCCCAAACGACGCTACCTTGATGGCGTTGGCGAACTGAATTGGGAAGTATTCGCTGTAATAGCGCTCAACGTAAATGGTTACACTCGTCTGAATGACAATCAATACGATCAGGCAGGTACCGGTCTGAACGAAGAATCGCCTTAATACGCCTTTCTCAAACGGTAATCGGTGGTTTAGGTAAGCATTGAAGGCGTTGACACTTTCCCACATGATGATTACGAAGGCGAAGCTGATAGTTGAAATAAACAGGCGTTCATCACCATCAAATTGCGGGAAATACAGGAATATGAGCCCGTAGCGGATCAGGCTCATCAGGAGCGCGGCAGCGTACACATACCGACGCGGAGAGCGCAGAAATCTACGGATTTTTGTGTTCAGAGATAATGCTGCCATCGCTCATTTCAATAATACGGTCGGTGCCGGCGGCAAAGTCAGGATCGTGCGTAACGGCAATGATGGTCTGTCCTTTATCCGCCAGCTCGTGGAAAATCTCGAATACGTTTTCGGTGTTGGCTTTATCCAGGTTGCCGGTCGGTTCGTCACCCATGATAATCGTCGGGTCGTTGATCAGCGCCCGGGCAATGGCGACTCGCTGCTGCTGCCCACCCGAGAGCTTACTGGCTGGTTTGCGGGCGTGTTCGGCCATGCCGATCAGCCGAAGTTTTTCCATCGCCCGGTCTTCTACCTCTTTTTCCGGATACTTCCCCAGTTTTAGCCCCGGCAGCATCACGTTTTGCAGCGTTGTAAACTCCGGCAGCAGGAAGTGAAACTGAAACACAAAACCCAGATGTTCATTGCGGAAGTGGGCAAGAAAGTCCTGATTGCGGCCTTTCAGCGTAACCCCCGCCATTTCGATAGCGCCTTCGTAGTCCGTATCCATCGTCGAGAGCAGATACAACAGCGTCGATTTGCCGCAGCCCGATTTTCCTACAATGGACAGAAATTCCCCTTTCTGTACCTCGAAGGTAATGTCTTTCAGGACCTGAAACGTCTCTGGGTCGTAAAAGTATTTATTGACGTGTTGGGCTTTTAGAACAGTGCTCATTGGGTTAAGAATTGTCTGGTTAACAAATTGACTTGTGGAATGGGGCGCCTGAGCAATGAGTAGACGTAAAAACAGTCCTGACCATCTAATTCGACGACTCAATCATTCCTCAAGTCAATCCTCCGGTAATTACCCTCTCAAAATCGACACCGGATCTACTTTGGCTGCTTTCCGGGAGGGAAAATACCCCGCCAGCACGGTCGTTACGACACCAAACACAAGGCCCATCGCGTAGTACGTACCCGAAAAAATGACCGGAAACGTTCTGATGCTCAGAAAATCTCCTGCCTCAAATGGCGTGATTGACAACAGGTAACTCAGGCTGAAACCGATGCCCAAGCCCAGCAATCCCCCCGACAGACCAATAAACGTGGCCTGTAGCAGAAAGATGGCCACAATGTCTTTGCCGTCGAAACCGGTCGCTTTCAGGATGGCGATGTCCTTGATCTTGTTGATAACGGTCATATTCATGATGTTGTAGATGCCAAACCCGGCCACGACGAGCAGCGTTATGGATACGACGTAGGTGAGCATATTCCGGATTTGCTCGCCCGCCAGAATGGCCTGGTTGGCCGTGGCCCAGTCTTCGGTGTAGTAGCCATATTCGGCCCGAAGCTGCCTGCCGAATGGAAGGGCCTGCAACGGATCGAACATCTTGATGTGAATGTCGGTGATGTAGCTCGGGTCTTTCTGTAAAATCTCCTGCACCGTCGACAGATTGGCGTAGCTCTTCGTGTTGTCGACCGTACCGACGCCAAAGCCAAACGTACCGACCACCCGCAGGATGCGCGTGCCCCCACCGGGCGTTGTAATGGTCACTTTGTCGCCGGTGCGGACGTTTAGTTTTCGGGCTAGCGTTGAGCCCATGATCAACCCGTCGGGGTTGGTCCGCAGGGCGTTGATACTGCCTGACTTCAGCCGGGATGTCAGGGTATACAGCCGGTTTTCGCGCTCGATATCCACGCCGGAGATGGTACCTGACAATTGAATGGGGCCGTTGTTGTAGAACACCTGGGTAGCTACCTGGGGCGAAACGCCCAGCACACCGGGTTCTTTCGCAATTCGGTCGGCAATGGCCAGCCCATTTTTGAGCCGTGCCAGTTCGTCTTTCGGTTTCTGATGGTATACGACGTTGAAACCGCCGGGATTTAACTGCTCGATCAGGCTTGGTCGCTGGGTGTTCACCTCGTTGTACATCCGGACGTGCGGACTGGCGTCCAGTGCCGAATCTTCCAGAAACTGGTTGACGCCCTGCATGAACGAGATCATGGTGATAAACATGGCAATTCCGAACGTAACGCCGAGCATGGCCACGAGGGTCTGGCGTTTCTTGGCCAGCAGGTGTGTCTGCGCAATCTGCGCGGCTATTCGAATATTCATAATTTAAAGAGCGAAAGAGTGAATGAGTGAAAGAGCGACTAGCTGACGCATCTGAACGTTCACCGGGCGGACCCGTCGCTTTTTCACTCATTCGCAAGTAGTTTTGTCTGTTCGTTCAGGCCACTTTTTACTTCCACCAGGTCAAAGTTTTCGGCTCCTTTTGCAAAGCGGATTTTCTGCTTCTGGCCATTCTGCTCTATCCACACGCTGTCATTGCCGAATACGTACGACTTGGGAATGGTCAGTACCCGCTGTTTCTGACTGACGATGATGTTGGCTTCGACCGTCAGGCCGTAGTAGGCATCGGGTTTTTCGCCCGTAAACTCAGCATCGACCCGGAACGACTGATCCGTGCGGTTGAGCTTGGGGTACACTTTCGTGACGCGGGCGTTGAAAACCTTATCGGCGTACACGTCGGTTTTGATCACCACCGGCTGACCAACCCGGATTTTCCCAAAGTCACTCTCATCGACGGCCAGTTGCGCGTAAAGCTGGTTGCCGCTGCCTACCAGGGCCAGCTGATCGCCCGGCCGGACAACTTCTCCGGGATCTTTGTAGACTTCATACACCTTACCATCGACCAGACTACGAACGCGGGTGCTCCGGCCGGCTTCGACCGTCGACACCAACTGGCTGCGGTTGTTCGCTACGTCCAGCCGAAGCTGGTCGCGGGTTCGGGCGAGTGAGTTGAGCTGGGCCCGGAGGTTGTTGCTCGAGAGCGTATAGTTCAGTTCGGCCCGCTCCAGTTCGGCCCGCGACGTAGCATTCTGCCGGTACAAATCCTGGAACCGGGCGTAGTTGATGGAGTCATTGGCCAGCCGCACGCGGGCGTTGCGGACCTGGGCTTCCAGTTCGGCCAGCACCGGCGAGTTCCCCTGCAGGTTTGCCTGCGACTGCCGGAGGGCCGTAGCCGCAGCGGCTCGTCGGGCATCTTCGGTGGCGCTTTCCAGCACAAACAGGAGTTGATCCTGGCGAATGGTATCGCCCTCGTTAACAAGCCGCTGTTTCAGAATACCGTTGGCATCGGCTGTTACGGTGTATTCATTGCGGGGGTACACATTTCCCGACGCATAAACGGCTTCGGTCAGGTCCCGGTACGTCGGTGAAATACCCTCCGCGTTGCGGTTGCAGGTAACAACCACCGATGCCGTCAGAACGAGCAGGCCCATCGCCATCCACTTATTCGGGTACGTACGTAAGGCGACGGACAACGTTGATCGCCCGCTGATGTACTTATTTTCCATTGCGAATCTGTAAAATCGTTTGGTTGATAAACACGTTCGAGAGGTTGTTGAGAAACCGATTCTGGGCCGTCAGCGATTCATTGAATACGTTCAGGTATTGGTCGTAGGCAAACAGCCCCGATCGGTACTTTACCAGCGCAATCTGAACGTTCTGGGCGTTGAGTTCGTAGTTCTGCCGGTTCAGGTCCAGCGACTGAGCCGCCTGGTTATACGTATTGCGAACATCGTCATTGTCAAGCTGCTGTTGGTTACGCTCGTAGGCCAGTTCCGCTTCGTCGAGCCTGAGTTGTAATCTGGCACGGGCAATGTTGCTGTTACGCAACCCACCCGAATAAAGCGGAAGGTTGAACTGCAGGCCCGCCACCCCAATGGTGAACCAGCGCTGGTCTACATTGAAAAAGTTAAACTGATTTCGCTGGGCCTGCTGCGAGTAACGTATGTAGCCTGAAACGGTAGGCCAGCGCGTCAGACGTTCCCGCTCTATCTGCATCTTGGCCAGCTCGACCTGAGCCTGACGGAGCGTTATCTGCGGGCGTTCGGCTGCCGTCAGAGCCTGAATTCCGGCCAACCCTTCAATGGGCCGGTTCGCGAGGTTTTCCGTTAGGATCAGACTGTCGGCTGGAGCCAGGCCGAGCAGCAGTTTGAGCTGGTTCAGGTTGCGCTCGTACGACAGTTGATTCTGGTACAACACATCGGCCGTGGTGAGTTGTACGGATCGAATGCGGTTGTACTCCAGCGGTTCAATCTGGCCTTTGTCCAGCCGGGCCTTTGCGATCTGGATCAGGGTATCGGCCGCCGACAGATTGCGCCGGGTGATGTCAATGGCGGCCCGGGTTAGCAACGTAGCATGATAGATTCGGGCGGTTTGTGTAGAGACTTCATCCTGCAGCACCAGATTCTGAATATCCAGGATGTGCAGGTTCTTATTCGTAATAGCTATATCAGCGCGGGCGGGCCGGTTGACGACCGGAATTGTAGCCTCGCCGGTTGCCGTCAGGAACCAGGGCAGGCCAAAACGCAGTGTCTGGAACTCGCCGGGACGTCCTCCCAGAAATTCAGCCGGGACGAGCTGCACGGGTAAGGCATAGTTGTAGTCAAGGTTGCCATACAGCCGGGCCTGGGGGAGGAGAGCCGCTCGTACGGCGGTCTTCTGCTGTTCCTGCACAACTAGATTCTGACGGGCATTAACCAGTTCCGGATTGCTGCGTCGGGCAAGAGCCAACGCTTCCTGAACAGTGGCTACGGTAGTTTGTGCGTTTAGGTTCGATGATAGCCCCCATAAAAAAAGTAGTACCAGCCGCTTCATACATCATGCTAAATTGGATGGTCAAAGAAAAGAAGGCCAAATCGAGCCCAGAAACTTTTCTCGACCAAGCTTCCAAAATCAGCTACGAAACTGCCCGCCGACAAACGAGTCAACCCTCCGGTGGTAATTTCATTGCCCGGGAGTTTCATTGCCTGTTTCTGAGAACGGCCTCCGGATTTTCTTATCAAAAGATCTATCGCTTAGGAAATAACCTTAGTGGTTTTCCTGAAACTGCCTGCGTATAAGTACTTATTTGCGATTTGATCAAATTGATTTTGTAAAGAGGTATATTATTGTTAGTGAGACCGTTATATGAGATATTAAATTTTTTTTTGGAAAACAGAACCTTTATTTGCTACTTTTGTTCTATAATTGCGTCGAAAAGAAAAGTTTTTCATAACGTTGAGTAAATCAGAAAGCCAAGAGAGTGTCTCGCTTGGCTTTTTTGTTTTTAGGCCTCCTCAACTCACACCTGTAGCCAACCTACGTTCACACGCTCCTGTCTTTTTTTCAGCATGTCCTGCCAATAAGGGTGGGATTTTTTGTTTCCGGTAGTCTCTGAATCCAGCCGGTCAATCAATCAAATACTGTCAATGCCGGGCAAGCCAGGTAGCGGTTGTTCAGGCTGTGTTGGCTCACCAAATACAGATGGTTTTGTTCTCAGGCTTCTATATTACGCCACAAAAACAAACGATACGTTCAGGTATGACTTATATTGTTTTTCCAGGCTGACAATTTTTTACTCTATCTAAAATATAGGAGTGAGTTGTTGTAGAATCTATGTTAAAAACACTAAAAGTTAGTATTTTATATTGCTCTCAAGGGATTTTAAGAATTTTATAATAGGTCGATGCCAGTCAATAAGAATTAATTAAATATCTTGCGAGCTAATTCTACTTCATAATCTAAACTATGAGAAAGTTTCTACAAATCCTCTGTTTTTTGCTTGTGGGTTTGTGTAGTCAGGTTGCACTGGCTCAGGACCGAACCGTGACAGGAACCGTGACGGCCGATGATGGCTCTTCAATTCCTGGTGCTACTGTTGTGCTAAAAGGCACGAAACGTGGAACCTACACCAACGCTGAGGGTAAATTTCGGATTGAAGCCCCGGCTGATGGACGACTGGTAATCAGTTTTGTCGGGTATGCAACCCAGGAACTTGCAGTAGGTAATCAGACAAACATTTCAGTTCAACTGGCGTCGGATGCCGCTAATCTGGAGGAAGTGATTGTAACGACGTTTGGTACGGCCAAACGGGCTTCGTTTACCGGTTCGGCGGGGGTAATCTCGGCAGAACGGCTCAAAGAGCGTCCGATTACGAACTTTGCTCAGGCCCTGGCGGGTTCAGCTCCCGGTATCCAGACAACAGCGGGGAGTGGCCAGCCCGGTACAGCCCCAGCCATCCGGATTCGGGGTTTTGGTTCGATCTCCTCGGGTAATGATCCGCTTTATGTCGTCGATGGTGTACCCTACACGGCCAGCATCGCTAACCTGAACCCGCAGGATATTGAAAGCATCACCGTACTTAAAGACGCAGCCTCTACGGCACTGTATGGCTCACGAGCCGCCAACGGGGTAGTAGTTGTTACCACAAAGAGAGGTCAAAAGGACCGGAACAATATTTCGGTCAACGTGACCAAAGGGGTCAATACCCGGGCTATTCCGGAATACGACCGCGTTGGTCCGGATCAGTATTATCCATTGATGTGGGAGCAAAACCGGAACAGCCTTGCCTATCGGGCAACCAATCCATTGTCGCTCTCGGCTGCCAGCCTCAGCGCAACGAACAGCCTGAGCAGTCTGGTTGGGTACAACGTATATGACGTACCGTTCAACCAGCTGGTCAACACGGACGGGCAGATGAACCCCAATGCCAGACTGATCTATTCGCCTGAAGATCTGGATTGGGCCAAGCCTTTAATGCGGCAGGGCAACCGTGATGAAGTGAATGTAAGCTTCGCCGGCGGTCAGGATAAATCAGACTATTTTCTATCGGCGGGTTATCTGAGCGATAAGGGCTTTTTGATCCGTTCTGACTACAAACGATACACAGCCCGTCTGAATGTAAACTCACAGGTGAAACCCTGGTTCAGAGCCGGCGCTAACCTGTCGACCACCATCATCCGGTCGAATCAGGCCGATGTGCCCGCCGACGGTGGTACTACGTTCGTAAACCCGTTCTTCTTCTCAAGAACAATGGGCCCGATCTTCCCGGTTTATGCCTACGATCCGCAGAATCCAGGCCAGTTCCTGACCTTGCCAAACGGCCAGCGCCGGTGGGATTATGGTAACCTGACCAGCCTGGGCTTGCCTTCGCGGCCGCAGTACGGTGGTCGGCATGCCATCGCCGAAACACTCCTGAACCAGTACTACTTCCGGCGGAATACATTTGGTGCCCGTGGTTTTGCCGAAGTTACGTTCCTGAAGGATTTTAAATTCTCGGCAAATATCGGTGCTGACCTGACCAATACGAACACAGTCACGTTTGGTAACCCCGAGATTGGGGACGGTGCGCCCGCCGGTCGGTCAACACACGATTTTGAGAACATCACGAGCTATAACCTGAACCAGTTGCTGAACTACAATAAATCGTTTGGTCCGCACACGATCGACGTTTTATTGGGTCATGAGAACTTCCAGGTGAACGACAATTACCTCACCGGCTCACGGTCGCAGCAGATTCTGGACGGTAACGTCGAGCTGATCAACTTTACCACGACAACGAACCTAAATTCAGTGTACAATGTCCGCCGGGTTGAAGGTTTCTTCTCACGGTTCAACTACGACTACAATCAGAAATACTTCCTGTCCGGCTCAGTTCGTCGCGATGGTTCCAGTAAGTTCTTCCGCGATGTGCGCTGGGGTAACTTCTACTCAGTGAGTGGTGCGTGGCGTCTGGATCAGGAAGCCTTCATCCAGGCTATTCCGACCATCAATGTGTTGAAACTGCGGAGTTCGTACGGACAGACAGGTAACGACGGTGGTGGTAATAGACAAAGCGACGCAGATATCAGCTACTATGCCTGGCAGCCGCTGTATGCACTAAGCTGGAACAATGCCTCTGAGGCAGGTATCCTGCAAAGCAGCCTGGGTAACCCGGCGCTGGTGTGGGAAAAGAACAGCCAGTTTGACGTAGCGCTGGAGTTCGGCCTGTTCAGAAATCGGGTTTCCGGTACGGTAGAATACTTCAATCGTCAGTCGTCGAACCTGATTTTTGCTGTACCGCTGCCCCTGTCGACCGGTATTCAGACCGTCACCCGGAACATCGGAACAATGTACAACCGCGGGATTGAAGTAGAATTGGGAGTTGAGCCGGTTCGTACGAAAGATTTCACCTGGCGCATCGATGTGAATGCAACAAGGCTTCAGAACCGGATCACAAAGATGCCGGAAGAAAACCCCGAAATCATTGATGGAACCAAGAAACTTAAAGTGGGTACGTCTATCTATGATTTCTGGTTGCGTGACTACCAGGGTATAAATCCGGCAACGGGAGAGGTGCTTTACCGGGCTAATGCCTACATAGCCTCAAACTCAATCATCACTGAAGCCGGTGATACGCTGACAAACAACGTGAATAACGCCCGCTTCACCTACCACGGCAGTTCAATCCCGAAACTGACGGGCGGTATCACGAACACGTTCACCTTCAAAGGCATCACGCTGTCCGGCCTGCTGGTGTATCAGATCGGTGGTAAAGTATATGATGGTGCCTACGCAGCTCTGATGAGCGCGGGGGGATATGGTAGCGCCAAGAGCGTGGACATTCTGAGACGCTGGCAGAAACCAGGTGACGTAACCGACGTACCCAGAATGGACGCCGGAAGAACGGCTGACTTTGATGCCGCTTCAAGCCGCTGGTTGATTGACGGAAGTTACCTGAACATACGGACGGTAACGCTATCGTATGGCTTACCGAGCACACTGGCCCGTAAGCTGTTCCTCACCAACGCGCAGGTTTACCTTAGCGGTGAGAACTTCCTCATCCTGTCGCGCCGGAAGGGCATGAACGCTCAGCAGAACTTTGGCGGTACAACCGGTAACGTATTCAGTTCAGCCAAGAGCCTGGTTCTGGGTCTATCCTTATCGCTCTAAAAACTTCAGACAAACCAATGAAAACAAGACTGTTAACTATATTTATTGCGCTGGGGTTACTGTCAACTTCATGCAGCGAAGAGTATCTGGAGACTTCTCCAACGGGTAGCGTTGATGCTGCCGCAGCTTACTCTACTACTAAAAACGCATCAGCCGCCATCAATGGCATTTACCGGGCCATGGTTGTGCGTTATCTTAGCTCTCAGGGGCACTTTGGGCATCCGGCCATGATGATCATCATGGATGTTATGGGCGAAGATCTGGTGTTTAGTAACCCGTCAAATAACTGGCATTTTGGTGAACAGCGCTGGACAAGTCACCGCTCCGATGTGGGAACCATGTCCGAATTTGCGTATCTGCTCTATTACCGGCTCATCGGCAATGCCAACATTGCCGTCGCTAATATTGACAATGCGGCCGGTACGGATGCTGAGCGGAAACAATTGAAAGGCGAAGCGCTGGCACTACGGGCGTTTTCATACTTTAACCTGGTTCAGCTTTACGGTATACGGTATAATGGAGCGGCCAAACCAAACAGCCAGCTTGCTGTGCCCCTCGTTTTAACCCCGACAACGGAAGGGCTTCCCCGGGCTACGGTTGAGGATGTGTATACGCAGATCAACAAGGACCTGGCCGAAGCAGCTGGGTTGCTGACCACGTCGCGTTCGTTCAAGTCGCACATCAACATCGATGTGGTAAAAGGCTTCCAGGCACGCGTAGCGCTTACCCAGCAGAACTGGGCTGACGCGGCCAGATTCGCGGCTGAGGCTCGTAAGAGTTACGCATTGATGACTGTAGCACAGTACCAGGAAGGTTTCTCGGATATCGCCAATTCGGAATGGATGTGGGGCTTTGACCACCTCGAAGATCAGTCGGAGTTTTTTGGGGCGTATCATTCATACATCTCTTCCAACTTCAACTCTACTAACATTCGGGCAACGCCTAAACTGATCAATAACCTGCTATACGATCAGATTCCGTCAACGGACGTACGGTCGAAGATGTGGGTGAAAACGCCTACTGCCGCTAATTCAGTCGTGCCGCCGGGAGGTATTCGTGCTCCGTACATGAACCAGAAATTCCGGTTGCCGGGCACACCGTCGACCAGTACCATGGGGGATATTCCGTACATGCGGTCGGCTGAAATGTACCTGATCGAAGCCGAAGCACTGGCTCGTCAGGGTAAGGACGCCGATGCAGCTAAGGTGCTGTTCGATCTGGTCAGCAAGCGTGACCCGTCATACAAGCAGTCGACCAGCACCGGCACCAAGCTCATCGACGAGATCCTGATCAACCGACGTATTGAGCTGTGGGGCGAAGGGTTCCGGTTCCTCGATCTGAAGCGGCTGAACCTGCCCCTGAACCGCAACGGCGCTAACCACAACCCGGCTGTAGCCGTATTGTTCGACGTACCGGCCGGCGATAAGCAGTGGGAGTTCCTGATCCCACGCCGTGAAATCAACGCCAACAAGGCGATCGAGCAGAATCCGTTGTAAGCAATTGCAAGACGTTCAAACAAACATGCCGGACCAATCCTGGTCCGGCATGTTTGTTTGAACAGATTTATTCGTGAGCTGAGCCAACCGGGCTTATTCTGGTTTTTTACTGTCTATGTGGTACGTACACGACATGGTCGGGTTATACGAAAAAGCCCCAGCCATCAGGCTGGGGCTTTTTCGTATAACAAGGGGCAAGATTACATCATACCGCCCATGCCGCCACCCGGCATACCGCCAGGAGCTGCTTTTTCATCTTCAGGCTCATCGGCGATGACACACTCAGTTGTGAGCAGCAGGCCGGCGATTGAAGCCGCGTTTTCCAAAGCCAGACGAGTCACTTTCTTCGGATCGATTACACCAGCCGCGAACAGGTCTTCGTACGAGTCGTTCTTAGCGTTGTAGCCGTAACCACCCTGGCCGTCTTTCACCTTGTTCACGACAACCGAACCTTCGCCACCAGCGTTGGCTACGATCGTACGGAGCGGAGATTCCAGTGCCTGACGGATGATGTTGATACCCGTCTTCTCGTCTTCGTTGATGGATTGGATGTTCTCCAGCGCTGAGATCGCACGGATCAGGGCAATACCACCACCCGTTACGATACCTTCTTCAACGGCAGCGCGGGTTGCGTGCAGCGCATCGTCAACGCGGTCTTTCTTCTCTTTCATCTCAACCTCCGTAGCGGCACCGATGTAAAGAATAGCTACACCACCTGACAGTTTCGCCAGACGCTCCTGCAGCTTCTCGCGGTCGTAATCAGACGTAGTGTTTTCGATCTGCGCTTTGATCTGGTTGACGCGGCCCTGGATGTCTTCTTTGCCGCCAACACCGTTAACAATCGTGGTGTTGTCTTTGTCGATGATGATCTTCTCAGCCTGACCGAGGTAGTCGATCGTAGCGTTCTCCAGTTTGAAGCCACGCTCTTCGCTGATCACCTGACCACCGGTCAGGATGGCGATGTCTTCCAGCATAGCCTTCCGACGGTCGCCGAAGCCAGGAGCTTTCACGGCAGCCACTTTCAGGGCACCGCGGATTTTGTTTACTACCAGCGTAGCCAGTGCTTCGCCGTCAACGTCTTCAGCGATGATCAGCAGCGGACGGCCTGTTTGAGCAACCTGCTCCAGTACCGGCAGCAACTCTTTCATCGACGACACTTTCTTCTCAGAGATCAGGATGAACGGGCGATCCAGCTCGGCCTCCATTTTCTCCGTGTTCGTTACGAAGTAAGGCGACAGATAGCCACGGTCAAACTGCATACCTTCTACGGTCTTAACTTCCGTTTCGGTACCGCGGGCTTCTTCAACCGTGATGACACCTTCTTTGCCAACTTTCTTCATGGCTTCGGCAATCATCTTACCGATTTCCTCGTCGTAGTTAGCCGAGATGGTAGCAACCTGCTCAATTTTGCCGAAATCGTCGCCAATTGTCTGCGCCTGCTCCGACAGGTTAGCCGTTACCGCAGCAACCGCCTTGTCGATACCACGCTTCAGATCCATCGGGTTAGCACCGGCGGCTACGTTCTTAGCGCCGATTGAGTAGATGGCCTGGGCCAGAACGGTTGCCGTAGTCGTACCGTCACCGGCTGAGTCAGCCGTTTTTGACGCCACTTCTTTCACCAACTGAGCGCCCATGTTCTCCATAGCGTCCTTCAGTTCGATCTCTTTCGCTACGGTCACACCATCCTTGGTGATAGCGGGTGAACCAAATTTCTTGTCGAGGATTACGTTACGGCCTTTAGGTCCGAGAGTAACTTTTACGGCATCTGCCAGCGTATCGACACCTTTCTTAATGCGCTCACGGGCTTCGGTATCAAAGAAAATTCGTTTTGCCATGGTTGTTGAATCAAATTAGTTAAGGAACTAAATCGGGTCGCCGAAGCGAACGTTTACCGTTTCAGGTACCTGAAACGTGGGTGAATTAGAGAATAGCAAAGATGTCTGATTCGCGCATGATCAGGTACTCCTTGCCGTCGACAGTGATCTCCGTACCGGCATACTTGCCGTACAGGACTGTGTCGCCAACCTGTACCGTCAGGGGCTCATCTTTCTTGCCAGGTCCTACAGCGACAACTGTACCGCGCTGGGGTTTTTCTTTGGCCGTGTCAGGGATGATAATCCCGAACGAGGTCTTTTCTTCGGCCGGGGCGGCTTCTACCAGAACCCGGTCTGCCAGCGGTCTCACGTTCACTTTAACGCTTTCCGTTTCTGCTACCATGATAATGAGATGATTAAGGTTAATAAATTGTTTGTGTGCAACATTAGGTGACGCTTTCCGCCTGCCAACTTCTGTGCCAAACCGTCAAACTGCCAATTTTTCAGTAGCCAGCCTGACATCTGGTCAATCCCCGCTGTCAGCTACCGTTTCTAAGGTACTTTCCAGATTCCGGCAAATAGAATTTGGGAAAATCAGAAACTCTTATTAGTTTACTGATAGAGTACACTTAGTTGAATACGCTTTTTTGGCTTATGAAACAGTTACAGCCTGACTGGTTTGCGCAAGGCTGGATCGATGCCGAGTATCAGAAATATGTCGTCTTGGCATACCTTCAAGCGGTCCAGCGAAATTTTACTGACAAAAAACTGTGCCCTGATCTGCCAGAATTACGCCGGCACTATGACAACGGACTTCGTTTTTCGCGGGGCAAAGGTACGTTAAATGCTGCGTTCCCCAAACGAATCAGCCGAATAACCGGCCGCCCCCCCCGAATTGAGTATGAATCTGAGGTAACGGACGATGAGTACATGGCTGAAATGGACGCGATTATGAACTTTGCCCTGCCTCGCTTTCAGGCTACCCTGACCGAAGGCGAACAGATCTGGGCCGACATCGCCACCTCGTTGACCTTGACGCCCATTGGTTTGCTGCCGCTACGTCCGGAAGAAGGGTACCTTTTCCTGCACGCAACGAATCAATCCGAAACGCAGGTGTATTATTTCTGCCTGACGCTTTATTCCGATCAGGAGCCGGGTGGTCGAATGGTGCGGTTGCGGTTCCTGGAGGTAATACGTAAGAGTCTGGTCAATACGTTCGAGAACGTCAAGCTCGACCTGATCCGGCGACACCGGGCGCTGCCCAACCCGGCTACGTTTATGCTCGAAAGCCAGCGGCACTACCCTGTGCAGGAGACCCTGTTACCAATTGCCCGTCAACTGCTGGCTCAGGCCGTTGCGTAGCCAAAGGGCGATAGCCAATCGTTTTTTGGCGGTGGCTACACGAAAAAAGCCGACTGTCAAGCCGGCTTTTTTCGTAACAAAAGACTATGCTTATCGCTGGGGAGTCAGTGCTGAAGTCGATGCACCCGGTGTAGCAGCACCCGGTGCGGCCTGACTAGGTGCAGCTCCCGGAGCCGGCTGCGTGTTTGGTGCTGCGGCACCCGGAAGGGTCTGCGTCTGAGCGCGGTCAACGTTGACACTGTTGATACCTGCGTTCTCGCCTTTATCGATCATGATGTACGACGCCAGGGTCAACACCATTACACCGATACCGAGCCCCCACGTAATCTGTTCCAGCAGGTCGGTTGTTTTCTTGACGCCCATTAACTGGTTGGAACCCAGCCCGCCGAATTCGCCGGCCAGTCCGCCACCTTTTGAGTTTTGGATCAACACAATCAGGATCAACAGGACAGTCAGAATACAAGTCAAAATAACAATTGCCGTTACCATGTACGAAGTTTACAGTTTTCTATTAGTTAGTTTCCAGTTCTATTGAAAAGCGCAAACTACTCGTTTGATGTAACTTGGCTTCCGGTAAGTTCACTGATTTTTGCCGCAAAGTACGCTTTTTTCTGGGGATTTTTCAAGATAAGCTGCTGGTAGATTTCAACGGCTTTATCAATCTTGCCCTGTTTCTGCAGAATAATCGCAAAAGCTTCGGTCACCAGTCCACCCTTGGAGGCTAACTGACTACGTTTGGTCAGGTCCTCCTGCGGCTCGTTCGAATCCATCACTTTGTTCCGGATGCGCGGAATCTGCGGTTCGTTCTGAATGAAGCTATCAATCAGGTCTTGCTGCCGCTGCCGTTCGGGATCTACCAGAGACGTAACGGGCTCGATAGCCGAATCAGGGTTCTTTTGAGCCAGATCGTGTTGTAAATTGGTTTCAACCAGTGTTGGATCGTCTGGAGTGGGAGTGGTAACCGCCGGCTCCTGCGCTGTATGACTGCCATTGGTCTTGTCGAATGAACCGGGTTCGGGCAGGCGAATGAGCGACATTTTGGGAAAACCGTTGCTCAGTCCGGCTTTAGATTTGAACAGAGCGTAACTTTCCTGCTGATAATCTTCAGGAATCGGTACGTGCCGCGCCGACAATTCATTCAGTTTCGTCAACAGGTTATCCGACCACTGGAATTCATTATCAATCAGTTTGCGTAACGCATTGCGGCTAAGCGCATACGCAGCCGCCTGCCTTACGTACGTGATCGTCTGCGCGGTCTGGCCTTTCTGATGCACTGAGGCTGCTTTGGCGGCCAGTGTATGAAGCGCCTGGCAATAAGGAAACGTTTGCAGAGTTTCTTTCATCTGCGCAAAATCAGTAGGCGTCAGGTCGTCCGGATGGGTGACCCAATACGAAAAGGTTTCCTTATCAAGTGCTTGCATGGAGTAGAGAGGACTGTGTCGTACGTAAAGCCGAAAGTACGAAATTAACCGCGTCCGACAATAGGAAAAGCGGGTTGTCGTAGTGTTACACCACAAATGAGCCGGATCGGCACCAGTAGCAAAATTACCAGTCGGCGGCCGTTTTGTTGAAAATATCGAGGACAATCTGGTCCAGAATTCGGGGAATCAGCCGGCTTTCGTTCTGGCTCAGGGTCTGGTTCTGCGGGAAATCCTGGTAGAACGAAAAGGATTGTTCAAAGTTTTTGCTCTCGTCCTTGTTGTTGTAGAAACGAACCAGCACCGTAATCTGAAGGCGATTGACGCCGGCCTGGTCCTGGGCCGTGGGGGCTACGGCCAGCAGGTCATAGCCCGTAATGCTGCCCTCCAGCACCAGGTCGCCGTTGCTAGGCACTACTTTCAGGTTCGTATACCGCTGGTAGTACTCCCGTAGTCGCTCGTTGAACGTAAGGGGCAGATTGGCCGGCCCCCCTGCCGTGGCCAGCGTGAAATTGTTGATAGTGATGCTTTTAACATCCGGCGACAGGGTCGACCCGGTGAAGGAATAGAGTCGGCAACCGGTAGTTGTCAGGCAAAAAAAGAGGAGCAGCACGAACGCGTTCAGGGTTTGGTTTCCTGATAACCTGCCGTATTGGACCAGCCGATCTGCTGCCCGGCCTGGAACGGAATGCAGAAAACCGTACGTAAAAACCTTGTGTTTATTCCTCATCAATCTGATACTGTTTGATTTTCCGGTACAGCGTACGCTCGGAAATACCGAGCGCCTGTGCGGCATATTTGCGCTTGTTGTTGTTCCGCCGGAGGGCCTTCACAATCATTTCTTTTTCCTGCCGCTCGAGCGAAAGCGAATCGTCGTCTTCAGTCTCGTGGGTAACGTCTTCAATGGCTACGTCGTTGATATCCTCGTCTACATCATCGAAAATCTGCACGGGCGGGTGATACGATTCGGTAGGCGAGGGGGGCGGCCCGTCGGGGCGGTCGGTGCGGGTCAGCGAAGGCAGGTACCGCGGCTCGCCGTCGTTCGTTCCGGTCAGCGGACGGCCATCGCTCTCGGGAATGGAGTCGAAGAGCTCTTTGTGGTTGTTCAGGACCTGCCGACCGTACTGCTCGTTGCCCAGCATGTCGCGCACGAGTCGCTTGAGGTCGTTCATGTCCCGGCGCATGTCGAACAGCACTTTGTACAGCAGTTCGCGTTCTGAAAAATTATCACCGGTGGCATTGCCTGACTGGGGCGACAGCATCGGCATGCGGGTGGTAGTCTTCTGGGGCTGGGGCAGATACCGGTCCAGCGTTTCGGGGCCGATCGGTTGCTCCTGGTTGGATTCAAGAATTGAAATCTGTTCGGCAATGTTTTTCAACTGCCGGATGTTGCCCGGAAAGGGGTAACTAAGCAGCATCTGTTTGGCCGCATCGGTCAGTTGAATCGGGTTGATCCGGTACCGCTCGGCGAAGTCGGTGGTGAACTTACGGAACAGCAATTCAATATCGGTACCCCGCTCGCGGAGGGGCGGTACGTAAATGGGTACCGTATTGAGCCGGTAATACAGGTCTTCACGAAACTTACCGTTGTCGACCGCAGCGAGGAGGTTAACGTTTGTTGCTGCGACAACGCGAACGTCGGTTTTCTGGACTTTTGAGGAGCCGACCCGGATAAATTCTCCGTTTTCGAGCACCCGCAGCAGCCGGGCCTGGGTGCCCATGGGCATCTCGCCGATCTCGTCGAGAAAGATGGTACCGCCATTGGTGGTTTCAAAATAGCCCTTCCGCTGATCAACGGCCCCGGTAAATGAGCCTTTTTCGTGACCAAATAATTCGGAATCGATGGTTCCCTCCGGGATGGCACCACAGTTGATGGCAATAAACTGACCGTGTTTCCGGGCGCTCAGGCTGTGGATGATCTTGGAAAATGATTCTTTACCACTACCACTTTCGCCCGTGATGAGCACGGTCAGGTCAGTAGCCGACACCTGCATGGCTACGTTGATGGCGTAGTTCAGGGCAGGTGCGTTACCAATTATACCGAAGCGTTGTTTGACACTCTGAATTTCTTGTAAGTTCATTGAATTTGAGGTTTGTAGCTCGTAGTTTGTCGATTGAGGTCTGTTTCGGGCAGCTGCATTGCAAGCCCACCTGCAAACGTCAAATGACTAACCTCAAACTAACCCACCACTTCGCCCAGCAGCGTGGCGGCTGTGCAGTCCGTCACCAGTACGTCGACATACTGACCTTTCTGCAAATTACCTTTAGGAAATACGACCATTTTGTTCTGGTCGTTACGGCCGCACAGGAAGTCGTCGGAGCGTTTGGACGTACCTTCAATCAAAACCCGCTGGACTTTACCCACGTGCCGGCGGTTGCGCTCGGCCGAGTGCTGCTGCTGCAAGGCAATAATCTCGTTTAGCCGCCGTTTTTTTACGTCCTCCGGAATGTCGTCGGTGTATTTTTTAGCCGCCAGCGTACCGGGCCGCTCCGAATAGGCGAACATGTAGGCGTAGTCGTACCGAACGTAGTTCATCAACGACAGCGTTTCCTGGTGCTCTTCTTCCGTTTCGGTGCAGAAGCCGGAAATCATATCGGTCGAGATGCCGCAATCGTCACCCAGAATCCGGCGGATGCTGTTGATTTTTTCAATGTACCACGGCCGGTCATACGTCCGGTTCATCAGCTTTAGTACCCGGCTGTTGCCACTTTGGGCGGGCAGATGGATGTATTTGCAGATGTTGTCGTACCGCGCCATCGTGTACAGCACCTCGTCGGTGATGTCTTTGGGATGCGACGTAGAGAAACGAACGCGCAGCTCGGGGCTGATTAACGCAACCCGCTCTAGTAACTGCGCAAAATTGACCGTTTCGGTGCCGTTTTCATCGGCCCATTTATAACTGTCAACGTTCTGTCCCAGCAGGGTAACTTCTTTATACCCATCCGCCAGGAGCGCTTGGGCTTCACGAACGATGCTGTGCGGGTCGCGACTCCGTTCGCGGCCGCGCGTGAACGGCACCACGCAGAAGCTGCACATGTTGTCGCAGCCACGCATGATCGAAACGAAAGCTGAAACGCCATTGGAATTGAGTCGGATCGGCGCGATGTCGGCGTACGTTTCTTCACGCGACAGGAAAACATTCACGGCTTTCTGGCCGGATTCGGCTTCCTCGACCAGTTTCGGAATGTCGCGGTAGGCGTCGGGACCAGCCACAATGTCGACCACTTTTTCTTCTTCCAGCAACCTGGTTTTCAGTCGTTCGGCCATGCAGCCGAGCATACCGACCAGTAGCTCGGGTTTCCGGCGCTTGAGCGCGTTGAGGTGCTGGAGCCGGTTGCGCACCTTCTGCTCGGCATTCTCACGAATGGCGCAGGTATTCAGAAAAATCAAATCCGCTTCTTCGGCCGATGAGGTCGTAGCGAAGCCGGCATTGCGCATCACGGCGGCCACAATTTCGCTGTCGGCAAAATTCATCTGGCAACCATAGCTCTCAATGTACAGGCGTTTTTTGCCCGTGGCCAGTTCGTCCTCCGACGTCCGGGGCAGGTCGATGGCTTCTTTATCCTCTGGCTGGAGTATAGTGAGTGTCTCGGCGACTCGTTCCATGCTTCACAAATAAAATTCACGTGTCAGATCCAGGAGGCCGGGCGTTCAATGATAGCTACAGAAACACACCCTGAGCCGACCGGCAGCCTGGTTGAAACGTGAAACAAATCAATAATTAGTATCGTGCCCCAAAATTACGAAAAATTAACGAAAGTCTGCCAATTTGTCAGAGTGTGTTAGGGCAGTTTACATGCGTTTCATACGTATCACGCAGATCCACAAAGCCATTAGAAGTATGTGCTACGCGGGTTAGAACGGATAGCCGATGCCGAAATTCAGGACCAGGGGGTTTGGGCCTTTGGTCAGCTGACGTAGTGAGAATTTGGGAAGTAGGAAGCGCTCATCGACCAGTCTATTATCATTTGCGAGGTACCGCCGGGCTGGATCCCAGACCTTGATGCCGCCGTCAAACCGGATCACAAAAAAGGAGAAATCGATACGGAGACCAACGCCGGTGCCAACCGCAATCTGTGGGACGAAGGTATTAAACCGAAATTGTTCGCCGAATCGCCGGTTGTTGTTCCGGATTGTCCAGACGTTTCCGGCATCAATGAAGAAAGCGCCGTTGATGTCGGCGAGCAGGCGAAACAGATGACCGCGTAATTCAGCTGACCCTTCGATGAGCATATCGCCGGGCTTTTCGAAGGTATAGGCGAACTGCTCATCCCGGCCATCCCGGTTATCGAAAACAGGCACCCGCTGAGCACCGTCGCGGGCCTGAGGTAATTCAGCGCCGGGACCTAAACGGCGAAGCGGCCAGGCCCGAATGCTGTTGCTGCCGCCTGCAAAAAATAACTTTTCGTAAGGGGCAGTTCGGTTAGAACCATACCCGTATACCAAACCGGTATTGAACCGAAACGCAAGCGTGGTACGCGGCCGAAGCGGGATGTAATGTCTGAAATCAACGTTGAGCCGCAAATACTTAAAATACTGTAAACCTGTCGAATCGGTCAGATTGAAAATTTGACGTAACTGCGACTCCCGGAAAAAATTCAGTGTAGTGCCGCCTGATTCGACCACGGCCCGTAAAAAGTTTGCCCGCCGGTTTTGGCCGGGTGTGTTTGTGTTGTAGGTGTAGGCAAAGCTGATGCTGGAACTGATCGACCGACGGAAACTCTGCTTGATTGTACTACCCAAACTGGCCAGCGAATCCAACTGCTTTTCAAAGGCAGCACCAAACTGTGTGTTGAAGTTGGCGTTAATCAGGTTGACGTCGGCGATCAGGAAACTGAATTGTTTGGCCGGGGTTGTCTGCCAGTTATAGGCCATTGTCGACCGGAGAGTTGACCGCCTGTAATCGGGCCGAATCGAATTGGTAAAGCCCAAACTGACCTGCGTGCGCGGATTGTACGGATTAAACTGAAACCGCATCCGCCCCGGAAAGAGGATCTGAGGAAATATGAGTGAACTGGTTATGCCTATTTCCTGCGCAAAATAGACTCTTGAGCGATTGGTTGTAGAGTCAATGGCGAAGCCGGTCTGTGCTTCAAAACCATAGCGTACGGATGTTTCAAGCGTTTCGAGGCCACCGAAGAGGTTACGGGCTCTGAATGACAGGTTAGCAAATGGACCGGGATAGCCCTGTCCCTGATACAGAACAAATAAGCCGCCTTCAAACGTGTATTCGTATTTATCGACGGGAGCGGCCGTAATGAGCGTCCGTAGCTGCCGCCGGGTCGAATCCGTAATGTTGAGGTTAATAAACTTAAACTGATTGAGCAGGAAGAGCTGCCGCTGGGTGTCGCGGTACTTCGTCTGGCTGTAGGGCTGGCCGGGCCGCATAAAAATTTTCGAGTCCAGCAGGCGCGACGAGATGTTGCTTCCGCCCAGCAGGTACGTAATGCCATTTCGGCGAACGGTGTCCAGCTGAACGCTGCTGCCGGGAACACCGGTTTCGTCGCGGGTGATCTGGAACTGAACATCCCCAACGTAGTAAACCGGGTGCGCTGATTGCCCGGGCGGGTTGGTGATCTGCATATACAGATCGAGGTTGCGCCGGAGCGAATCATCGGCAAGCCGCCGGGTGGAGTCGACTTCCCAGCCGATGTACGCCCGGCTGAACGCGTAGTAACCCTGATCGCGCAGCAGGCTTTCAATACGTACCTTTTCGGCCGAAACGTTGTCGAGGTCGAAGCGGTCGCCGACGCGCACCACCGAATTTTTCTGCGACTGCCGAACGAGCGAATCGACCCGTGGGTCAGCTATTTCATACGTTACGCTGCGCAGGAAGAAGCCGGGATTTTCGTTTACGAGGTAATTGACCCGGATCTGTCGTGCGCGTAACGTATCAAGTCGGTATGCCGTTCCGGCATTGAAAAACCCTTTGCCTACCAGGTATTTCTGCATTTTGCCGGCGTTGACCTGGGCGTCGCGTTCGTAGAAGTAGGTCGGCGGTTCGCCGAGGTTGCGCATGATCCAGTTGCCTTCCTCAGCTTTCCGGCGCAGTCGTTTGAGCCGACGTTCGTAGTGCCGGTTCAGCTTCCGGAGGGCGGCCGGCTGGCCGGCCAGTTGCTGACTTTGCTGCTCAAATTCATTAGTTTTGTCCTGGAGGGCTTTCACGGCCGCTGCCTGATCGAACCGGCGCGAACCGAGCTGATAGAACCATAAAGCGGGGGTAATGGGTAAAGCCAGAATCCGGCGGTTAGGCTTTTGGGGGATCAGACTTTCCAGTTCTTCGCGTGTTACGGAGCGGTTGCCCCGGACGGTCTGTGATGTAAGTAGGTACTCTCTACGCCCTCCTGTTGAGGTCAGGCAGCCCGATAAGCTGACTGTCAACAGCAGGCAGGTGGCCCAGATAAGGTATTTATATGTATGACGTATGCTGTATGATGTAGGGCTATTCGAAAACCGATCATCCATCATACTTCGTAAAGCATACATTTTGTTCATGCTGTCTAAAAATCAAATCAAGTATATTCAGTCACTCCACCAGAAAAAGTACCGTCAACAGCATGGCGCGTTTCTGGTCGAAGGGGCCAAGAGTGTACAGGAAGTTTTACAGTCTACATTCCGGGTCAGTCTGCTGGTGGCGACGGAAGCATTTTACAAAGAAAACGCCCACCTGACAGACCGCCAACGAATACCGGTCGAAATTGCGTCACCGGCCGAGCTGGAACGTATCGGCACCCTCGAAAGCAATAACGCAGCACTGGCCGTTGTCAGTACGATGGAGAACCAGCCGTTGCTGGCCGAACCCGGCGAAATGGCCCTGGTGCTGGACGATATTCGCGACCCGGGCAACCTCGGTACGATCCTGCGCATCGCCGACTGGTACGGTGTCCGAAAGATCCTGTGCTCTGAAACGACCGCCGATGTGTACAACCCGAAGGTAATCTCAGCCAGCAAAGGCTCCTTCACCCGCGTCAACTGGTGGTACGGCGACGTGGCCCGTTTCCTCGCTGAGACAAGCGGCCGGTCAAAGCGTTTAATCTACGGGGCTTTTTTAGATGGTGAAAATGTGCACCAGCTGTCATTTGTTGAAGACCAGCCCTTGCCTGGTTACCTCGTTATGGGCAACGAATCGAACGGCATCAGCGCGGCCGTGGGGCAGTACGTTACGCATAAACTAACGATTCCGCGCTTTGGGGGCGCGGAATCGCTGAATGTAGGCATCGCCACCGCCGTGATTCTGGACAACTGGCGGAGGAGGGTGTCGGTACCCCCAACCCCCTGAATGGGCAACGCAAGGTCACATAAATGAACTCATGGCTGCTTCGTTCGCCAGATCTTTGGCGTGCTCCTGACCGAGGTAACGGTCAATGAAGTAATGCGCTACGTAGAGCACCGGCGTCAGGATTACGGCCGTAAACGCCTTGTAGATGTAGTTGATAATGCCCACGGCCAGCACCTGCGCGAATGACCAGTTGCCGAATACGTAGAAGGCAATAAACAGTACGACAAACGAGTCGATCAACTGCGAAACCAGCGTGGAACCCGTCGCACGAAGCCATATCTTCCGGCTGCCGGTTATCTTCCGCAGGTACTGAAATACGGACGCATCCAGGATCTGCCCGATCAGAAAGGCCGTGAGTGACCCGATAATAATGCCAAGCCCCTGCCGGAAAATCATGCCGAAGGCACTATCGATGTTGATCGGTAAACCAGCCGGATCTTTCGCATTTACATCCAGCCAGAACTGCGCCGGAGGAAGCGTCGTTACGGCGTAAATAATCAGAAAGCTGTAGCCGACGAAGCCGGCAGTCAGAAAAGAGATGCGCCGGACGCCCGCCTTGCCGAAATACTCGTTGATGATGTCGGACGTGATGAACACGAACGGCCAGATGACGGCACCGGCGGTGAGGTTAAAATCCAGCACAAAATCGCTGAACAGGTGAATCTGAGCGGGTTTGGTGCCTATTAAGGTTTCAACCGAAAAGATTTTGACGCCGATGATCTCGGCTACCAGCGCGTTGGTCAGGAAGATCGCGCTCAGGAAAATATACAGATTGGTCCGTTTGTTAGTAAACGTGTAAGCCATTGGTTGATTGATGGAATGAACGTGGGTTGCGAACGTATGAGCGTCCGGACGGAAATTTACGCCATAAACCCCTTTTTATCTGCCACCTGCCGCTAAATTTTACACGCCTTTTCGCCGATAAACGCCCGCAATCGAGGTCGGTTCATACTGGGCGGCCAGGGCCGGCGCCCGCTGAAACAGCTTTTCTATTACGTTTTCGTGATCGACAATGTAGTCCGGGGGGTCTTTCCGGAAATGATCGAATACGTTGATGACAGCCTCATAACTATCCAGATTCCTGAGATCGTATTTGGCCAGGTCCCAGCTCAGGTACGGGGTAGCCAGCCGATTCTGCCGGTAGGCGCTCAGGTCTTCGCCAATAATCAGGACCTGCTTGTTCCTGATGTCGGCGGGGAGGGGCGAGGGCTGGACCCGCAGGCTACTGAGCCGGCCGAGTTCCAGACCCGGAATCAACTGCAGAGCGCCCTGGTAAAAAACCAGCATCATGATGCCGAAAGCCCCCGTGAAACTGAGTTCAGCCATCCACGATTTTCGGGCGTTCTCGAAGTAGTACACCGCGAAATACGCCATTGGAATCACAAAGCTCAGAAACATCATCGGGGCCAGAAACGGCATGAGCACAATCGTCAGCACGGCCGTCAGGAAGTAAAGCATCATGATCTGCTGCACCCGCTGCTGAAAGTTGACGAAGCTGCGAATTGTATTGAACAGGCTCAGGAAACCCAGTACGCCCAACCCCAGCGGAATCAGCAGCGACGTGAACAGGGCCTGAAAATCGGTCAGTGAATACTGCCGCACCCGGAACACCGACGCCAGCAGATTCCGGTTAAAATCGTCCAGGCTGTCGTTCAGGTAATAGAACAGCACCGTAACAGCAATCGGGAACAGAAAACCGAACAGCGACAGCGAATGCTGCCGGAACGTAGCGCCGGTATACAGCAGGAGCGACAGGGCGGCCCACAAAATGAACAGCGCTGAGGGAAGATAGAACAACGCGGCCAGACCAATGTAGAAGCCAACCTCAAAGACCTCGTCGGTAGCGCCCCGGCGATCCATCTGCTTGATGAGCGTTCCAAAGGCCAGCAGCAGAAAACTGGTCGACAGCAGCACCGGCGACAACGTGAGGCAATCGAACGACAGGTGCAGGAACAACATGTAAATCAGTCCCGGCCAGAAATACCGGTCGGGGTACACATCGCGGTTGTTGGTGACGTAGTTGAAATAACCGATCTGAAAAATAGAAACGGCGGTAGCCGCTGCGTGGTAGGCCAGCTGCGACCGGCCAAACAGGGTGTCGAGGCCCCAGTAAACCAGGGCCGACAGCGGACTGACGCTATCCCAGATGTCGCGGTACAGCAGATCGCCCTGACTCATCTGTTCGCCGATCAGCATCCAGTTGAGTTCAGGAATCAGCAGGGGCAGCGGATGCAGCACAAACGGCAGTCGGATCAGCATCAGCAGGGCCAGCAGGCTGAGGTATTGATATGGAACGTAGGTTCGAAAAAAACGTAGCAAGTTGGTCTGAAAGTCAGTCAGTTGTTTGGTCGATGGCGTAAACCGGCAGCGAATGGCTACCCGAGTCAAGGCATCGACTAATCTGCGAATTTAAGCTCCTTTTCGGCAGAACGAAAAAACCTGCGGATATTTGCAGAATGGGTATTCGGTCGGCGTTCTTTTTCTGCGACGTATCCGACGAACGAATGGACAACCCAACGGGCGACAAACTATTCGACGCAACAACCGTTCACCTAAATACCCAGGTTATAATTGGTATGGAATCGAAACGACAACAAAAAGTAGCACGCCAAATCCAGAAGGATTTAGGCGAAATATTTCAACGCGACGTACCGCACTTGTTCAACGGAGCCTTCATTACGGTTACCAGCGTTCGCGTTTCGCCGGATTTAAGCGTAGCCCGGGTCTACCTGAGTTTTCTGGCCACCAAAAACAAAGAGATGCTATTGGACAGCATCCGCGAAAAGAGCCGGACTATCCGCCAGCTCCTCGGGGAGCGGGTGCGTCACCAGCTCCGGATTGTACCTGATCTGAGTTTTTATATCGACGATACGGCCGAATACGCCGAAAAAATGGACAAGCTCTTCGCCGGTCTGGACATCCCACCCGCCCCGGAAGAGGACGAAGACGAATGAGCGAATTGTGAATGAGCGAATGAGTGAATAGATCTGCTGCTAATTATTCGCTCATTCGCTCATTCGCTCATTCACTCATTCACAATTAATATATGAACCTCCCCACCTGGATTGCCCGCCGGTATTTTTTCTCGAAGAAGAAGCGCAGCTTTATCAGCTGGCTGTCCATTTTGTCGATGCTCGGCGTGGGTGTCGGTACGATGGCGCTGGTGATTGTGCTGTCGGTTTTCAACGGGATGGAAGAGCTGAACCGCACGATCTTCAGAACGTTCGAGGCCGACATGACCATTTCGCCCCGCCAGGGTAAGCGCTTTACGGCGTCGCCCGCCCTGCTGAATCGGCTCCGGCAAACGCCGGGGGTGGGGTTGCTCACCCAGGTAGTGCAGGACAACGCCCTGGCTCGCTACGCCGACGGCCAGACCGTTGTGCAGCTTAAGGGGGTCGACGAAAATTACCTTCAACGGCGGCAACTGGATACGGCCCTGGTCGAAGGCCAGCTGCTGTTACGCGATCAGGGGATCAACTACGCCATCGTGGCGGAGGGCGTGCGGAACGACCTGAGCATATCACCCGTCGATATCCTGACGCCCCTTGAGTTATGGTACCCGCAGGGCAACCAGACGACGTTCAACGTCCTCAACGCCGATGCGTTCAATCGACAGGCGCTGAACGTCTCCGGCGTATTCTTTATTGAGCAGCGCTACGACAACTTTGTGCTGGCTCCGCTGCCGGTGGTGCGCGACCTGCTCGGCTATGCCCCCGATCAGGTGACGGGCCTGGAGATTCAACTGCTGCCCGGCACCGACGAAGAGACCGTCAGGCAGGCGTTGCAGACGGTTGTGGGTGAGCAACTGCGCGTACAAAGCCGCGATGACCTCAACGTCGACCTCTACCGGGCCATCCGGGTCGAGAAACTGTTCGTGGGCGTTACGTTGTCGCTGATTATTCTGGTGGCTTCCATCAATATCTTTTTCTCGCTGTCGATGCTGGTGATCGAAAAGCGGGAGGACATCCAGATTCTTTACGCCATGGGCGCTACGTCGGCGCTCGTTCGCCGGATTTTCCTGACCGAGGGGGCGATCATTGCCCTCACCGGTGCGCTGGTTGGGCTGGTGCTTGGCATAGTGATCTGTCTGTTGCAGGAACAGTACGGCTTTATCCAGATGGGCATGGTCAGTTCGGTCATTGATGCGTATCCGGTGCGGCTTCGACTCAGCGATATTCTCGTTACTGGCGTCATCGTCGTGCTGGCCACCATCCTGACCTCCTGGTTTCCGGCCCAGCGAGCCGCCCGGACCCGTTTAATTTAACGTACTATGCGCCGGTTGTCAACCTGTTTGCTGATGAGTCTGGGGCTGCTGGTTGGGGTCATAAGCCGGGCGCAGGTACTCACAACGGTCGATACCAACCGCGCTACGTTCTATCTGACCCGTACCGGTACCTATCATCCCAGCCACCCCCGCCTGATCGACCTGCTGCATACCGAACTGAACCTCCGCTTCGACTGGGCCCGGCAGTACGTTGAAGGAACAGCCACGCTACGCTGTACGCCTTATGTCTACCCGCAAACTACGGTCGAACTGGATGCCAAAGGCTTTCTGATCCGGAGCGTCGTTCTGATCGATACGCTTAACCGCAAGCCGGTCAGAGATTCACTGCGTTACGACTATGCCGATGGGCAGAAGCTGCGGATCAGCCTGCCCCGGACCTATTCCCGACGCGATACGTTCGATCTCCGCATTGACTACGTAGCCCGTCCGAACGAACTGCCCGTAGGAGGCAGTCAGGCCATTACGTCGGACAAGGGCTTGTATTTCATCAACCCCACCGGCAGCGAACCCGATAAACCCCGGCAAATCTGGACGCAGGGCGAAACGGAGGCTAATTCGGCCTGGTTTCCGACCATCGACGCCCCGAACGAAAAGATGAACCAGGCCATCAGCCTGACCGTCGACAATCAGTTTCGCACCCTCTCGAACGGACGGCTGGTTTCCTCCGGGCAGAACCCCGACGGGACACGTACCGACCGCTGGGTACAGGCGTTGCCTCATGCGCCGTATCTGACGATGATTGCCGTGGGGAACTTTGCCTATGTGAGCGACCAGTTGCCCCGCACGCCCGACCGCGGACCTCTGACCGTGGGCTACTACGTTGAACCGGCTTACGAGCCGTTCGCCCGGGCGATTTTCGGGCGGACACCGGCCATGATTACCTTTTTCGAAAAGCGGTTCGGTACGCCGTTCGTCTGGGATAAATACAGCCAGATCGCCGTGCGGGACTTTGTTAGCGGAGCCATGGAAAACACCACGGCGACGGTGCATCAGGAGGGGGTGCAGATGGATGCCCGCGAGCTGCTGGACGGCAACTCCGATGCGGTCATTGCCCACGAACTGGCCCACCACTGGTTCGGCGATCTCGTTACCTGCGAATCGTGGGCGAATCTGCCCCTGAACGAAGCTTTTGCCACCTACGCCGAGTACCTGTGGTTTGAACACGCCCAGGGGCGGGATGAGGCCGAACGGCACGGCCAGATGGATCTGTTGCAGTATCTGTCGGAGGCCGAAACGAAGCAGGAGCCGCTGATCCGCTACCGCTACGCCGACCGGGAAGATATGTTCGACGCTCATTCGTACGCCAAGGGCGGGCGGGTGCTGCATTTCCTGCGGAAGATCATCGGCGACGATGCGTTTTTTCGGGCGTTGACCGGCTACCTGACCCGCCATCGTTTTGGAACAACCGAGGTAGAAGACCTGCGCCAGGCTTTTGAAGAAGCTACGGGCCAGGACTTGCACTGGTTTTTTGATCAGTGGTTTCTGTCGCCGGGCCACGCGGTGCTGGCCGTTGAAACAACGTACGAAGCAGGACGTGTCAACCTCCGCCTTACGCAGAAACAGGATACCACCTTTACGCCAATCTACAGGCTGCCCGTCCGGGTCGACATATGGGTGAAAGGCCAGAAAACCAGCTACGACGTCGTGGTGGATCAGGCGCAGCAAACGCTGACATGGCCCGCCGACCAACGCCCTGATCTGGTGCTGTTCGATGCGGACCACCGCCTTGTCGGTACGGTTGATCACCCCAAACGTCAGGCCGAACGAGTTTTTCAGTACTACCACGCCGAGCTGTATCAGGACCGGAGTGAGGCCATTCTGACCCAGGATAATGCGACGCTGGCGACTGATGGCGACGCCCGCGCCATGGTTATTGCCGCGCTGAATGACCCGTTCTGGCAAATCCGGCAGATGGCGGTTGGGAAATTTGCCAGTTATGCGGGCCCACAAAAAGCGGAGGTGCAGCGGCTGATCCGGGAGCGCCTTCGGAGCGATCCATCGTCGGCGGTGCGGGCCGAAGCCGTTCTTACGCTGGCGTCGTACAACGATAAAGCCAACCTGCCGATGATTAAGGCGGCCCTGACCGATTCGTCGTATTTGGTGGTGGCGATTGCGCTGGAGCGGTATCTGGCTGCCAAACCGGCCGATGCCAAAGCCGTAGTGGCCCGGCTGGAACACAGTCGGCAGGGCGAAGTGCTGTCGGCGATGGCGGATTACTACGCCGAAACGGCCGATCCGGGTCGGTACAACTGGTTCGTAACGACCTGGCGAAGCCTGAAGCCCGGCGAGCAGTACAACTTTTTGCAGGTGTTTGCCAAATACCTGCTGCGGTCGTCGAAAGACGTACAGCAGCGGGCAGTTCCATTGCTGGAGAAAGCCGCCCGAACCGACCCATCCTCGTCGGTCCGGTTCGGGGCGTATCAGGCGCTGGGGCTGCTGCTCGACGTACCGGGCGTTGAAGCGCTGCGGCAAAGCATCCGAGCAAACGAGCGCGACCCGCAACTAAAAGAACTGTTTGAAAAGCTGGGCGCTTACTAGCCCGCCAGACTAGTCCGCTACGGCACCCTGAGCGACCTGAATCACGTACGCTTTCCCGCCGGCGCGTTCAATCGCTTCGGCAACGGCGTCGGGCTGATCAGGCGCGTAGACAAACATACAGCCCCCGCCACCGGAGCCGTTTATCTTTCCGCCCAAAGCCCCTGCGGTACGGGCTGCCTCAAGCATCCGGTCGATCTTGAGGGTTGAAATCCGCTGGGCATCGCGCAGGGTGGCCTGGTGATCGGTCAGGAGCTGGCCTAGTCGGGCATGATCGAGCTCGGGGGCCTGCAAAACCGTCAGGGCTTCACGCAATACGTCGCGGTTGGCCAGCGTACCTTTCAGTAGTACGTACTCATCTTTGGTCAGAATGTCCTTGTATTCAGCCGCATCGGTCAGCGACCCCGTATGCAGGGAAAACGCCGGATTGATGCCATTGATGCGTTTCAGGATGTCCAGCATACCGAACTTGACCCGTCCCAGAATCCCCAGCGTATCCTTTGGTTCCTGCGAATCGCCCAGCACAAACGTACCGAGCCTGGGCCGGAGGACCGTTAGATTAATCTGCGGTTGCGATTCCAGATAAATCACGTTGCCAACGGCGGTGGAGTAGTGGTCCATCATACCGCCCGGTTCGCCAAATTCCAGCACCTCGGCCCCGTAGGCCAGTTCGGCCAGTCGCTCGGGCGGCAGCGGTTGTGGGTGGTCGGCTAGTCGGGACAGGGCATTCAGCCACGTAACGACCAGCGCCGATGAGCTCGACGTACCGGAATTGATGGGAATATTCCCCCGAACCGTTACGTCGAAGCCACTGCAAAAGGTATAGCCTTCGCGCAGCAGTACATTGAGAGCCGCCCGGTAATAGTCCCGGTCCTGCACGTAGGGCAGGGGCTGACCCGCAAACGCAAACTGCTCGTTGGTGCCGAGGTCAGGCAGATGCAGCCGTACTGTCGGTTCCTGAATCCGCTCGGCAGTGAGGGTGATCCGGCGCGAAATTGCAGCCGCTATGACCGGCAGGCCAAGGTAGTCCAGGTGTTCGCCAAAGAGACAGATGCGGCCGGGAGTTGACGCAGTAACCCCCATTTACCAGCTCGTTTTCTTATAACCCGCTGTAGCGTAGTACAGAATAAAACCAAAGAGGGGCAGCAACAGGGCGTAGGCCAGCTTGGGACTTACCGTATCAGACAGGTAGCCGTGCAGCAGCGGCAGCACCGCCCCACCCGCAATGGCCATTATGAGCAGGGCCGAGCCGATCTTCGTGAAACGGCCCAGCCGGTTCAGGGCCAGGGGCCAGACGGCCGGCCAGATGGGGGCAATCGCAAAGCCGAGCAGCGCAATGCTCAGAATGGACGTGAATCCATCCGTTGCCAGCGCTACTGTCGTCAGAACCAGCGCCAGGGCCGACCCAAACTGCAGGGCCTTTTGCTGAGAGATCACTTTGGGAATCAGTACAATACCGAGCAGGTACCCCGCCAGCAGTCCGTACAGCGTGTAGGTCGTGAAATACTTGGCTTCGTCGTTGCTGAAACCGATGGCCCGGCCGTAGTTGATGATGGTATCGCCGGCGATAACCTCCGCGCCGACGTAGCAGAACAGGGCCGCTACCCCGAGCACAAGATTCGGGAATTGCCAGACGCTGGTATGGGCCGTTGCGCCCGAACTGCCGGTGGTGTCGTCCTGCTCTTCCGACACTTCAGGCAGGGTTGAAAAGCGAATCAGAAGGGCCAGCACGATCAGCACCCCCGTCAGGATCAGGTACGGTGTGACCACTTTTTCCAGACTGGCTGTACCCGCTACGGCATTGGCGCTCCCGAGCAGCAGCCCCCCGAAAATGAACTGACTGCTGATACCCGCCAGCTTGTTGGCGATACCCATAAAGCTGATCCGCTGGGCCGCGCTCTCGCGGGGGCCGAGAATGGTGACATAGGGGTTGGAGGCTGTTTGCAGGATCGTCAGACCGATACCAATCAGGAACAGCCCCGCCAGAAACAGGCCGTACGAAACGGTATTGGCAGCCGGAACGAAGATCAGCGTACCAATGGCCATCACCAGCAGCCCCAGCGACATCCCGTTCTTGAATCCCGTCCGTTTCAGCACCGCCGACGACGGAATAGCCATAAGCGTGTACGAAATAAAAAACGCAAAGGCGACCAGATTCGACCCAAACGTACTGAGGTTGAACGCCTGCTTGAAAAACGCAATAAGGACGCTGTTGACCCAGGTAACAAAGCCAAAAATGAAGAACAGTGCACCGATGATGAGCAGCGGGCCGAGGTAGTTTGCGCGGGTTTGAGGAGGTGTCTGAACCAAAATTCTAGGGATTTAACGGATTAACAGAATGACTAATAAACGCCAATTTTAGCAAAATCCTGTCAATCCGTTAAATCTTCTGGAAATCCCGGTCAGAAATTGTCCGTCAGGCCGAAGATCCGCGGATTGGTTTTCCACTTCCCCCGCGTAAAGTCGGGGATTTCGACGGGTTTGCTGCCCTGCGCGATACTCTGCTCCGACAGCGGACTAATGGCACTCCAGGCGGCTGCGTCGTATACGTCGATGGGTGGGGGAGTTTTGCTTTTCACCGACTCGATAAATGCCCGCAGCACGAAGAAGTCGATGCCTCCGTGGCCGGCATTATCGGCCGCCTGGGCGTGGCGCTTCCAGAGCGGATGGTCGTATTTTTCCTGGTACGCAGTAAACGGCTCCCACGCGTGCGCCTTCGGACTGACCTTTTCGAGGTAGATCATGTCGTTGTCGTCCATCCAGATGCCTTCGGTGCCCTGGGCCCGGAACCCGAGCGAATAGGGCCGGGGTGAGTTGGTATCGTGCATGATGACAATATTCTCGCCGTTGGCGCACTGGATCATCGTCGTGACGACATCGCCCAGTTTAAAATTGACCTTGGCGTTGGGGTGGTTGGCCCCGCCCTTGTCCACTACGTACTTGTGCAGGCCCCGGCTTTTGGTAGCCATGCTGGTCAGATGCATGAACCGGTTGCCCCGGTTGATATCGAGCCAGTGGGCCACCGGGCCAAGGCCGTGGGTTGGGTAGAGATCCCCGTTGCGGTCGACGGAGTGCTGCGTGCGCCAGCGGGCTTCAGCGTAGCCTTTGGCCCCAAACTCGGCCCCGCCCCCGGCGTAGTGCTGTCCGTCATTGAATTTGATGTCGCGAAGGTCGTGCTGGTAGCCGCAGTGGGCGTAGGTCATTTCGCCGAACAGCCCCTGCCGGATCATGTTCAGCACGGCCAGTACGTCGCGCCGGTAGCAGACGTTTTCCAGAATCATACACGGCACTTTCGTCTGCTCGTAGGCATTGACCAGATCCCAGGATTCTTTCAGCGTAACGGTGGCCGATACCTCCAGCCCGGCGTACTTGCCCGCTTTCATCGTCGCCACGGCCATGGGCGTGTGCCACTCCCAGGGCGTAGCAATCACAACTCCGTCCAGATCATCGCGTTTGAGCATCTGCAAAAACGCTTCGTCGCCTTTCGTGTAGGCTTCGGGGAGTTTACGGCCCGCCTTCTGAATGAGCGCGTTGGTGCGGGCGATGGCATCCGGATCAACGTCGCAGATGGCCGGAATCACCACATCATCGCGGAACAGAGCCTGCTGTACGTGGCTGCGGCCGCGCGAACCGACGCCAATGAAGCCCAATCGTACGGGACCGTCGGCGGCCTGATAGCCGGCAGCAGATACCGCCGAAGTTGAATTCAGGAGCACATCGGGCAGGAAGGGTGTTGCGGCTCCGGTCAGGGCGGCTGTGCGAAGAAAGGTACGTCGGGTTGTTGACTTCATAGCGAAATGCTGGAGGATGGGTTGGAAACGTTAAAGAAACAAATTTTTCTAAAAAACCTACTGGTTAAACGCCCAATTCTGCCGTTAAAACAGAACCTGAAAACCGGGGAACGAACCCGGAAAAACCGGTGTTTTAGGAGTGAAAGGGTGAAACGACGTGTTTAACATTTGTTTGAAAACGTTGAACAAAAAATTTAAAACACGGGTTATCTCTTTGTCAATCGCACTCCAAGAAGCGTCTGGCCGACTGGGTATCCGGAACCCGATCTGACTGGCTTAACGGCTTTCCACACGCTTCGCGGTCTGCCTGTGTTGTACACAACCTTTGTAACGACAGGTTGACTGGTTTTTTACTTAGTAAATGAAACTATGGACATTTTGCAGGTGGAGTCACCACGTGTGAACACAACCGACGTGGTTGTGCCGCGGGTGGCAGTGTTCCGGAAGGAGCATTTTAACGCAGCCCATCGACTGCACAACCCAAACTGGTCGGACGAAAAGAATGAGCGTGTGTATGGTAAGTGCAACAACCCACACTACCACGGACACAACTATGAACTGATTGTACAGGTGGCCGGGCCGGTCGATCCTGAAACGGGCTACGTCATTGACATGAAGTACCTCGGCGATCTGATCAAAGAACACGTAACCGAACGCTTCGACCACAAAAATCTGAATCTGGACACGGAGGAATTCGCTGATCTCAATCCTTCGGCCGAAAACATTGCCATCGTTATTTACAACATTCTACGTAACCTGCTAAGCGACAGCTTAGATCTTAAAATCAGATTGTATGAAACTGAACGGAACTTCGTCGAATACCCCGTTGCTTAATGGCAAGCACCACAATGGCTCATCCGTCGATGCTGTGCTGGCAGAAGAGATGGGTGATGCGCACGCGGCTGCTTCGCTCGAAACACCGTTGCGCGACGACGCATTCGACCTGGATGATGACCTGAAGATTGACCTCATTGAGGAGCATTTTCGGGAAATCATGCAGATTATGGGCCTTGATCTGACCGACGACAGCCTGAAAGGCACACCCCGGCGGGTCGCCAAAATGTACATCAAAGAAGCGTTCAGTGGGCTGAATCCGGCCAATAAGCCGGGCACTACGTTATTTGATAATAAGTACCAGTACAACCAGATGCTGGTAGAGAAAGATATTACGGTGCATACGTATTGCGAACACCACTTCGTACCGATTATAGGCAAAGCCCACGTTGCGTATATCTCAAGCGGTAAGGTGATTGGTCTGTCGAAACTGAACCGCATCGTGCAGTATTTTTCCAAGCGTCCGCAGGTGCAGGAACGCCTGACCATGCAGATCGCTGATGAACTGAAGAAAGCGCTGGATACGGAGGATGTAGCAGTGATCATCGACGCCAAACACCTGTGCGTTTCTACGCGGGGGGTCAATGATACGGCCAGTTCGACCATTACCTCGGCCTACAGCGGGAAGTTCGAAGAGGAAGCGACCCGGCAGGAGCTGCTGCGCTATATCAGCGTCTCCACGGCAACAATCTAGGCAGTTTGTAGTTCGTAGTTTGTGGTTTGTATTGTTCATGAGGGCAACCGGAAAATGGACTACAAACCACGAACAACAAACTACAAACTGTTTTCATGCAAGGCAAACAAATCCTTATCGTTGGTGCCAGCTCAGGCATTGGCCACGCGCTGGCCCAGCACCTTCAAACGCAGGGCGCGACGCTCTTTACGGCCGGCCGGCAACAGCCCGAAGGCATTCAGTCGACGCACATGACGTGGGACGTGACGCAGCAGTCGGCCGCCGACGCGCTCAATCAACTCCCCGATACACTCCACGGCTTGGTCTACGCACCGGGAACGATCAATCTCAAACCCTTTCAGCGGCTTACTGTCGACGACTACCGTTCGGACCTGGAAATTAACGTACTGGGTGCCATAGCCGCCATTCATGCCGCCTATCCGGCCATCAAGAAATCGAAAGCCGGGAGTATTGTCCTGTTCAGCACCGTTGCCGCCAAACTCGGAATGGGCTTGCACTCATCCGTTTCGGTGGCTAAATCGGCGGTTGAGGGACTGGCTAAATCCCTGGCGGCCGAATTTGCGCCCTACAATATTCGCGTCAATGCTATAGCCCCATCGCTGACGGATACGCCCTTGGCCGAATCGGCAGGCTTGCTCGGTGATGACAATAAGCGCGATGCCGCCAAAAAACGCCACCCATTGAGCCGGTACGGTACGCCGGAAGATATTGCCGGTATGGCCGCCTACCTGCTCTCCGACCAGGCCGCCTGGATTACCGGCCAGATCATTGGCGTGGACGGCGGCATGGGGAATCTCAAATAAAAACCCACCCGATACCAAAGCATTCGGAGCGGAACGCGTCAGTAACAAACGCGTTCCGCTCGTTGGTTTATGGCGGGCCGACGCCCTTTGTCGGTGCTTCGGGTATTACGTTGACAAAAGGAGTTCGTATTTTTGCCCTGACTATGCGTTACTTCATCGAACTCTCTTACCGGGGAACCAACTACCACGGCTGGCAGCGGCAGCCGAACGGCATGAGCGTTCAGGAAATGATTGAAAATGCGCTCACTACGGTACTTCGGGAGCCCGTATCCATCGTAGGCAGTGGCCGAACCGATACCGGTGTGCACGCCGGGCAGCAGTTCGCGCATTTTGACAGGGAGGAGCCTCCGCGGTTGGGTACGCAGCTTATTCACTCGCTGAACAGCCTGCTGCCCGCCGACATAGCCATTCGGGACATCTTTCCGGTTCGCGCCGACGATCACGCCCGTTACACCGCTTTGTCGCGGTATTACCAGTACCAGATCATCCGGCTGAAAGACCCATTCCGGGCGGGACTGGCTTACGTATTCACGCCAGCGTTAGACGTAGAGCGCATGAACGAAGCCGCCGGCGTGCTGCGCAACCATACTGATTTTGAAAGCTTCAGTAAAGTTAAAACCGACGTTCGGACGTTTAACTGCCGCATCGAGTTTGCAGGCTGGGAGCAAACCCACAACGGAGCTACGGCCGATATGACGTTTCATATCAAGGCCGACCGGTTCCTGCGGGGCATGGTCCGGGCCATCGTTGGAACGTTGCTTATGGTCGGGCAGGGGCGGATGTCGGTAGCCGAATTTGACGAAGTTATACTGGCCCGCGACCGGAAACTGGCGGGTCGGGCGGCTCCGGCCGAAGGCCTTTCGCTGGTCGAAGTAGACTACCCGGCCGAGGTGTTTGCCCGGCGTCAGAACCCGTCCACCTCAGTTCGTGTTACGATATAGACTAACAGAAGAAATCGCTTGATACTTGGAACAATCATATTAGCCGCCGGTTCATCAGCCCGCATGGGTGGCGAACCCAAGCAACTGCTGACCTACGAAGGCAAAACGCTCATGCGCCGGATTACCGACTCGGCTCTGTCGCTGCAGGCCGGTCCGGTAGCTGTGGTGCTGGGCGCTCACCGCGAACAGATCGCACCGGAGCTGGCTGGTCTGCCCATCACGCTCATCGACAACCGGCAATGGGCGTCTGGTTTGGCGTCGTCGCTGAAAATTGGTCTGGCCGCCCTATACCTGACCCAGAAAGAACTCGATGCAATCCTGGTGCTGCTGACGGACCAGCCGCTGGTATCGGCCGGGGTGCTGCAACACCTGATTGCAACGTATCAGGAAGAAAATAAAGGGATTGTGGCCTGTCAGTACAATGGGCAACTTGGCCTGCCTGCTCTCTTCAGTCGAAACTACATTGACGAGCTGCTGCAGCTCGACGGTGATAAAAGCCCGAAATGGGTTATTGTGCGGCACCGCGCCGATTGTGCGATGGTGCCGTTTGAAGCGGGGGCCGTCGATTTGGATTCGTGGCGGGATGTCGAGTTATTTGCACAGGCCCAGGCCAGCGAAAACCTGTAACCGACTGCATGCAGAAACTCGAAACGTCCCGTCTGCTTCAGCAGCGTCTTACCGTCGTGCTCGATACGGTAGCGCGTGAATTTGCCCCGTTGACGGCGGAGCAGTTCATCTGGAAACCGGCCCCAAACCGGTGGAGCATCCTTGAATGTCTCCAGCACCTGAATCTGGCTGAGCGGTTTTATATCCGCAATATTCAGCATAAGGTGGATGCACTGGGACTGATTCAGACTGAGCCAACCGACCAGACTCTCCAGGGCGATCTCGTTGGGCGGTCGCTGCGCTACACGGTTGATCCGCAGACGACGATGAAATTTCCGGCGCCCGGAATGATTCGGCCGCGCCGGGTACAGGAGCTGAAACCGGCCGACGTACTGGCTCAATTCACCGAACTCCAGACGCTCCTCCACGATTTACTCCACAAAGCCGTTTACCTGGACTGGAATCAGACCAAACTCTCGACCCTGTTTGGTAACTGGTTGAAAATCCGCCTGGGCGACGCTCTTCTGATGCTGGTAGCTCATACGGAACGACACCTGGCACAGGCTATGCGGGTGAAGGCAGAAATGGCTACTTTTGCGTAATATACTACCCCCTGTAATGAAAAATTACTTAGAACACGATCCGTGGTGTATTGTCGAAAACGGCTTTCACCGCGACTACAATGAAATTACGGAGTCAGTCATGTCGCTCGGCAACGGCCGGATGGGCCAGCGGGGCAACTTCGAAGAAAAATTTTCGGGCAAAACCCTCCAGGGCAATTACGTAGCGGGTGTGTACTATCCCGACAAAACCCGGGTCGGCTGGTGGAAAAACGGCTATCCCGAGTACTTCGCCAAAGTGCTGAATGCCGCCAACTGGATTGGTATCGATATAGATATTGAGTACGAAACGCTCGATCTGAACACCTGTGAGCTGCGGGACTTCCGTCGGGTACTCAACATGAAGGAGGGCTATCTGGAACGGTCGTTTGTAGCGGTGCTGAAAAGCGGCAAACTGCTGCAGGTCGCTTCCAAACGCTTCTGTTCGATCGTCGACGACGAAGCGGGTGCCATCCGTTACGCCATCAAACCGCTTAATTTCGATGCGAAAATTACCGTTACGCCCTACGTTGACGGTGACATTCGGAACCGCGACGCCAACTACGACGAGAAGTTCTGGGACGAGGTCCGGAAAGAAACCGGCTACGGCGAAGCGTTCATTGAACTGCGCACCCGTAAAACCGGCTTTCACGTCGTAACGGGCATGTGCGTGGAGATCGAGCAGGATGGTAGCCGGATCGATTACCAGTCGCAGCCGATCAAATACGAAAAATACGTAGCTAACCGCATCACGCTGGATTGCCAGCAGGGTCAGGAAACCGTTATCTACAAATACGCGGTCAACCTGTCGTCGCTGAACTACGACAGCGACCGGATTATGGTCGATGCGCACGAATACATCCGGCGAATTACCCGCAAAGGGTTCGATAAGATGCTGTTCGAGCAGAAACTGGCCTGGGCCGACAAGTGGAAAGTGAACGACATCGCCATCGACGGCGACGTAGCGGCCCAGCAGGGGATCCGGTTCAATATCTTCCAGCTGAACCAGACCTATACCGGCGAAGATGAGCGGCTCAACATCGGCCCCAAAGGCTTCACCGGCGAAAAGTACGGCGGCTCTACCTACTGGGACACCGAAGCGTACTGCCTGCCGTTCTACCTCGCTACGGCCGACCAGAAAGTGGCCCGTAATCTGCTGCTGTACCGCTACCGGCAATTGGGTAAAGCCATTGAGAACGCGCAGAAACTGGGCTTTAAGGCCGGGGCCGCGCTGTATCCGATGGTAACCATGAACGGTGAGGAGTGCCACAACGAGTGGGAGATCACTTTCGAGGAGATTCACCGCAACGGCGCCATTGCCTACGCCATTTACGACTACGTGCGCTACACCGGCGACGAGCAGTACCTGGTCGACTACGGGCTGGAAGTGCTCATTGCCATCAGCCGGTTCTGGAGCCAGCGCGTGAACTGGTCGGAGGCCAAGCAGCAGTACGTGATGCTGGGTGTAACGGGGCCGAACGAGTACGAGAACAACGTTAACAACAACTGGTATACGAACTACATTGCGGCCTGGACGCTTCGCTACACCCTTGAGAGCATCCAGAAGGTGAAACAACTGGACGCGGCAAAATTCAGTGCACTGGCCGACCGGATTCATTTCCGCGAGAAGGAGATGGAGACAGCCGGGCACATCATCAATAATATCTACCTCCCGTATGATGAGGAGCGGCAGGTGTTTCTGCAGCAGGAGGGCTTCCTGGACAAGGAACTGATGCCGGTCAGCGATATTCCGAAAGGGCAGCGACCACTGAACCAGAACTGGTCGTGGGACCGGATTCTGCGGTCGTGCTTCATCAAACAGGCCGATGTGCTGCAGGGACTGTATTTCTTTGAAGACGAATTCGATACCGAAACGCTCCGGCGGAATTACGCTTTCTACGAGCCGATGACCGTACACGAGTCGTCGCTGTCGCCCTGCGTTCACTCCGTACAGGCGTCTAAGCTGGGTCTGAAAGAGAAAGCCTATGAGATGTATCTCCGCACGGCGCGTCTGGACCTCGATGATTATAACAATGACACCGAGGACGGTTGCCACATTACGTCCATGGCCGGTACGTGGCTGGCCGTGGTGAAAGGATTTGGCGGACTGCGCGTGGAAACTAATCAACTGGTACTTAATCCGTATTGCCCCGACAACTGGACATCGCTGTCGTTCAAGATTCGGTTCCGTGGGGCGTTGATCCAGGTCATGACGACACAGGAGAACGTAATGGTGCAGAACTTCTCGACCGAGCCAATTACGCTGCGGGTACTGGGTCAGTCGCTGACCGTGGCGGCCGGGAGCCGGGAGACCGTAGCGGTTCAGGTGGAAGCTTTGCCGGTTGGCTCAGAAACCCCCGAAGACTGAGAACGAACATAATTGAACAGACAACGCCCAACGAAACCAGTTTCGTTGGGCGTTGTCGTTGTAGAAGCTGCGAATTAGTGCCGGATTACCTTCACCGTCCGGGTTTGCCGGAGTGTAGTGGCCTGGAGCATAAACAGCCCCGTTGGCTGCTGCCGAAGATCGAACGTGCGCTGATCGGACGTACCGGCGCGGTCGATCAGCTGGGTACTAACCAGCCGTCCGCGACCGTCGACCAGCCGGAGCTGTACCGGTTGCCCGGTTGCTCCGGTCACCTCCACTGTTACGGCATCGGTAACGGGATTCCCCAGCGTCCGCAGGGTCAAGGCCGACGGTAGCTCAGTAACCCCCTGCCGTGCCCGACCGCAGGCCGCTTTGAGGTTCCAGGTGTAGGTGACCTCCCGGCCGCTTTGACGGGCCTGCAGCGTAAACGGCTGTACGTCGTTGGCCGTACGGCTTTCCGCATCCACGAACTGGTTTGGATTCGTCGTCCAGTCGGTAATGCCGATGGAACGGAATTCGATCGGACTGCCATTGCCCCCGCTGGTGTTGAACCGGATCGCTCCGGTCGCGCAGTTGTAGGTAGGTTCCAGCAAGGTTAGCGGCCCGTCGACCGGAGGAGGGGGTGTACCCGTACAGAACGCTGCGAAGTCAAATACGTAAGTTGCCGTTTGCCCGCTCTGCGTAGCCTGGATCGTAAGCGGTTTCGGGTCGTTGCGTAGCTCCTGTTCTACCACCCCCGAATTACTCGTTGGTGACGAACGTATGATGCCCGGTGCAACGTACGTAATGGCGGTACCGTCGCCCCCGGTGGTATTGAACGTTATAGCGCCCGTCTGGCAGTTATACGTCGGCTGTGTTAACTGGAAACCGGTCGGCGGTGGAGGGGGCGTGTTGGTTTCCGTATTCAGTTTAGTCAGTTGTCCGGCCGAACTGACGAAGACCAGCCCACCGTCGCCGGCGGTGCTGATGCCTTTCAATGAACCATCCGGCGAACTGTCGAACGCTCGCTGAGCGACAACGCTGAATAGGGACGGGTCCTGGTGCGGGGCATTGACCGAGCCGACCAGCGTCACCTGTGGGTCGATGCCGGTCTGCCGCGACGAGTTGCCAACGGCATAGTGCGTCGTACCATTGCGGTTGTATTTGGTGATAAATGCTTCGGTTGGTATGGTTTCAAGTGAGCGGGCCCGTCGGAAATTACCGTTCAGGTCAAGCTCTACCAGCGCTATTGACGGGGGCGAGGGCGATGGTGAAGACGGTTTCAGGCCAAAACCAACGAGCACATAACCATTCCCGTCGGCCGAAATGGTCACGTCCGTAACCGGCAGCATCTCGATGATAGAGCGGGGAACCGCGCCATTGAAGTCTATAGCAAGTGGCAGGCTGTTGAGCAGTTTCTGCCAGCTTACGTTGCCCGCTCCGTCGAGTTTGGCTACCCAGCCCGGATTGCCGATGAGAGTCGTATTAGCGCCGTCGATAATCTGCCCGGACGTATTATGATAACCTACCAGCAGGTAGCCACCGTCGGGCGTAACGATTACCGCTTCACCCTTGGTTACCTTATTGTCCGATGAAGCGGGGTAGGCAACGTCCTTACTCCAGGAAAAATTACCGCCAGCGTCGTATTTCCGGACGACCACATAAGCGTTCAACGCGAATGGACGCACCGTCAGCAAGATCAGAAATCCGCCGTCTGGTGTACCAACTACGTCTTCTATGAAATTTTGACCGGGGTAGCCAAATAGATCGCTGTCTTCCCAGCGTTTGGCTGTACCATCGGCAAATACTTTAGTAGCAACCTGGGCTCCCCGCAGCGACGTAAGTCCAACCACCGCGATACCTCCATCAGTCGTAGCGGCAGTATGGGTGATACCCAGCACTTCATACGGATATCCCTGAATTCGGCCACCGATGAAAAAGCCTCCTTCCAGTCGGCTTGTTCGCGAGAGCTGATTACCCTGTGGTGAATACTTGACCAGGACACTGCCGGTTCGTGAGGGCGCTGTATTCGTAGCAGGGTCAGTAACTTCTTCGGTCGTTACGATGTTGCCATCAGTTGTTACCGCAAGGGTTGACCCGGGTCGGGTCCATTGCACATCAGGTACTGGTTGGGCCAGGGCGCCGGTACACAGCAACCCCGACAACACGACACTCAGTACAATCCGCTGGTTGGCCAGTAAACGTGGTTTTGTCATACGATTTATTGATTAGGAGTGGAAAATGAATGCGGCTTCTTAGGTAGTTGGTCCAGCGTTTAATTGGCGTACAAGGTGCCGGTCAGGGAACCGTAAAGCACCAGACAGCTTGTATTACACGTATATGCTCACTTGTAGTAATTGCCATATATTCAACGGGTTATGGCAATAAAATTAATTAATTCTCTTAATCGTGCGGACCATTCAATACTCATCACGTAACAGAAAATTAGTAGACGAGTTATAAGAGGAATACTCATTCACACGTTATGGCGAAACATACGGCGGGATTAGACGACAAAATACACTGGTACAAGGATGCCATCATTTACGAACTTCATATCAAAGCCTTCCGCGACGGAAACGGCGACGGTATCGGCGATTTTCAGGGGCTGCTCGAGAAACTGGATTATCTCCAGGAACTCGGCGTAACGGCCATCTGGGTATTGCCGTTCTATCCGTCTCCGCTGAAAGACGACGGCTACGATATTGCCGATTACTACAGTATCAACCCGGCCTACGGTAACCTGAAGCAGTTCCGGCAGTTTCTCCGCGAAGCCCACAACCGGGGCCTGAAGGTCATTACCGAGCTGGTCATCAACCACACATCCGACCAGCACCCGTGGTTTCAGCGAGCCCGGAAAGCCCCCAAAGGCTCACCCGAACGCGATTACTACGTCTGGACCGACGACCCAAACCAGTACAAGGATGTGCGCATCATTTTCCAAGATTTTGAAGCGTCCAACTGGACCTGGGACCCCGTGGCGCAGCAGTACTACTGGCACCGCTTTTTTCATCACCAGCCCGACCTGAACTACGACAATCCGCTGGTGCAAGAGGAGGTGTTCAACATCATCAACTACTGGTGCCGGATGGGCGTCGACGGCTTCCGGCTGGATGCCGTGCCGTACCTGTATGAGCGCGAAGGCACCAACGGCGAAAACCTCCCCGAAACCCACGCGTTCCTGAAAAAGCTGCGGAAACATGTCGATGACAACTTCCCCGGAACGGTGTTTCTGGCGGAGGCCAATATGTGGCCGGAAGATTCGGCGTCGTACTTCGGCGACGGCGACGAGTGTCACATGAACTATCATTTTCCGGTGATGCCCCGGATGTTCATGGCGCTGCAGCGGGAAGATCGCTATCCGATTACTGACATTTTTGATCAAACGCCCCCCATCCCCGAAAACTGCCAGTGGGCCATGTTCCTGCGTAACCACGACGAGCTGACGCTCGAAATGGTGACCGATGAAGAGCGGGATTACATGTACAGCACCTACGCCCAGAACCCGAAGGCCCGCATCAACCTCGGGATCCGGCACCGGCTGGCTCCGCTGATGAACAACGATCGGCGAAAAATTGAACTGCTGAACAGCCTGCTGTTTTCGCTGCCGGGTACGCCTGTGCTGTACTACGGTGACGAAATCGGGATGGGCGATAACTTTTACCTCGGCGACCGCGACGGCGTCCGGACCCCCATGCAGTGGTCGCCTGACCGCAACGCCGGATTTTCGGTAACGAACCCGCAGCGGCTGTACCTGCCCGTTATCCTTGATCCGGAGTATCACTACGAAGCCGTGAACGTAGAGACACAGCGCCGGAACACCTCCTCGCTATTCTGGTTCACGAAGCGGATGATCAACATGCGGAAACGGCACCTGGCCTTTGGGCGGGGCGACCTGAAATTCCTGAATGTTGAAAATCCCAAAGTGCTGGCGTTTACCCGTACGTACCAGGACGAAACGTTGCTCATCATCGTCAACCTGTCAAAGTATACGCAGCCGACCGAGATCGATATGAGCGAGTTCAAGGGCTACGTACCGGTGGAGGTGTTCAGCAAAAACCGCTTTCCGGTCGTGTCCGAGAGTGGAGCGTATGCCTTCACCCTCAGCCCGTACGCGTATCACTGGTTTGTGCTGGATAAAGTACGGCTCGACGCCGGCGAACAGGCCGCGCTGCCTCAGCTTGAGCTGACCTCGTGGGATGCACTGCTGGAAACGGACACCCGCGCAGAACTGGAAAATGCCATCCTGCCGGACTATCTGCAAAAAGCGGGCTGGTTTATGGGCAAGGGGCGTTCCATCAACAACGTATCCATTGCCGACGTAGCAACCTTGTCGCTGGCCGATGCCAGTACGTACCTGATGCTGCTGGAAGTGTCCTATGAACAGGGACTGCCGGAACTGTATACCCTGCCGCTCTCGTTCGTGCAGGGCCCCGTGGCTGTGACCGCCAACGAAAGCTGTACGCAGGCGATTATCGCCCAGCTACAGATTGGTGATCAGGAAGGGCTGCTGTGCGACGGGCTGTATTTCGCCGACTTACAGCGGATGCTGTTACAGCAGCTGGCCGCGAGCGGATCAGTCGACGTACCGGGTGGCGAACTGGTCTTTTCGGGGAATGAGGGGCTGAAATCGTTTGTACAGGACCGCGACGATGTGAAGCCGCGAATGGCATCGGCGGGGCTGGATTATACGGCCATCGGGTACGACAACTGCTACTATCTGAAGATATACCGCAAGGTGAACCGTACGGTCAACCCCGATACTGAACTCAGCCGGCACCTGTCGGAGCAGACCGATTTCCCGTACGTTCCGGTCTTTGTCGGCTCCATCGACTGGCAGACCGAAGCCGGTACCATTACGGTGGGCATGATCGAAGAGATGGCCGAAAATCACGGCGACGGACATACGTACATGCTCGAGCGAATGAACAACTACATCGAGCGGATTTTGTCGGTAGAACCCGAAAGCCGACCGTCGTTTCCCCGGAAAGGAACGCTGATCAATCCGGTTGGCTACGACGAGTTGCCCGACGATCTGCAAACCCTGCTGGGTGGTTCTACTGCCGAACAGGTGAAGCAGATTGGCATCCGCACCGGCGAAATGCACCTGACCCTGGCGGCCGTCACCGACAAGGACTTCAAGCCGGAGGAGTTCTCGCTGCACTATCAGCGATCGCTCTACGCCGGTATGCAGGCGACCGTGCGCGAAAGCTTCCAGAGCCAGAGCCGGAATCTGAATAAACTGCCGGAGCCCATCCGCCAGCAGGTTGAGGAGCTGATGGGCCGCAAAGAAGAGGTTCTGAACGTACTGAAGGGAATTTATACCCAGAAATTTGATGCCACCAAGATCCGGATTCACGGGCAGTACCAGTTGAATAAGCTGTTGCTGACGGGCCGGGATGTTAAAATCCGGGACTTCGGTGGTAACCCGCTGCAACCGTTCAGCGAACGCCGGCTGAAGCGGACTCCGTTGCGGGATGTGGCCGCTATGATCCGGTCAATCTGTTACGCGGCCTACGAAGGGGTCTTGAAAACGAATCAGGTGCAGCAGGAAGCCATCACCCCGCTGCTGCCGTACGCCAGCTTATGGGCGCATTACGTAGCGGGTTTCTTTACCAAGGCGTATTTCGAAACGGTGAAAGACAGCAAGTTCATTCCTGCCAGCAAGGATGATCAGAAAGTGCTGCTCGATACACTCATGCTCGAACAGGCCCTCGCTGATCTGAAATATGAGCTCGACAACCGGCCGGAATGGGCCGTTGTGCCGCTGCGGATTATCCGACAGATCATGCAGTAGGCCTGACTGTTGCTGAAATACCGGGTGCCGGGCGATCCTCAATGCGATAACCGGCACTCATTTTTTTGTTCGGCAGCGGATAAGGTCATTACAGAACAGGGTAGATTTTTCCGGGGAAATCCGCAACTTAGGCATTCAATTTCCTGACGTGTTCCTAAACGCTTCCTGATTCCTTTATGGCTACCTCCCGCCGAGAATTTCTCTATGCTTCCACCCGACTGGCCGCTGGGACCGGTCTGACGGCTTTGCTCCCCGACCATGCCGACGCTGGCAGTACTCCCCGGACCTATTCGGCGGCCGATACGATCTCGGTCGTGTTGATTGGCTGCAACAGCATGGGCTGGGCCGATCTGTCGTCTATGTTAAAGCACCCGGGCGTTCGCTGCATCGGCCTCTGCGACGTCGACAGCAACGTGCTGAACCGACGCGCGGCCGATCTCGAAAAACTCAACGTCCGACTGCCGGTCGGTAGTACCGCGCCGGCAAAACCGACGTTGTATAATGACTTCCGGAAGGTGCTGGACAATAAGGATGTAGACGCCGTCATTATCGGAACGCCCGATCACTGGCATTGCCTGCCAACGGTTATGGCCTGCCAGGCCGGGAAGGATGTGTACGTTGAAAAACCCCTGGCCAACAGCATCGAAGAGTGCAACCTGATGGTGGCAGCGGCCAAAAAGCATGGCCGGATCGTACAGGTAGGCCAGTGGCAGCGCAGTGGCGCGCACTGGAAAAATGCGCTCGACTACGTGCGCTCCGGCAAAATTGGCCGCGTGCGATCGGTGAAAACCTGGGCGTTCATGACCTACGGCAAAACGTTTCCCGTCAGGCCCGATGAGCCCGTACCGGCCGGTGTCGACTACGATATGTGGCTCGGACCAGCCCCAAAGCGGCCTTTCAATCCCAACCGTTTCCACGGCAGTTTCCGGTATTTCTGGGATTATGCCGGTGGACTGATGACCGATTGGGGAGCTCACATGATCGATGTAGCTTTGTGGGGCATGCAGGTGACCGCCCCCCGGTCGGTGGTGGCAACGGGCGGCAAATTCGGCTTCCCGGACCATGCCAGCGAAACGCCCGATACCATGCAGGCCGTGTACGATTTCGGCGATTTTTCGGTGCTCTGGGAGCAGTCGCTCGGCACGGGCCGCGGCCCCTACGACCGTGATCATGGCGTAGCGTTTATCGGGAACCTCGGCACGGTAGTGATCGACCGGGGTAAATGGGAAGTGTTGCCCGAGATTGAAGGCGGCAAATACCTGACCGAAGCACTGCCCATCCAGCGGGGCGATGGTAAAGACCTTGATAACCACACGCTCAACTTTCTGGAGTGTATCCGCAGCCGCCAGACACCCAACTGCCCTGCCGAAGCCGGCCGCAACGTAGCCCTGAACGCGCAGCTAGGCAACATCGCGTACCGCACCGGCCGGAAAGTGGTCTGGGATGATGAGAAAGGCACGATTGCCAACGACCCCAAAGCGGACGAACTGGCGCGGGCGCACTATCGCAGCCCGTGGCGGCTGCCCGTTGTCTGAACAGCCTAGTCGGGCAGGGGCAGATAGACCGTGAACGTAGTGCCTTGCCCTGGTTCGCTGCGGGCTGTGATGTGGCCGCCGTGGTTATCGACGACGCGCTTGCAGATGGCCAGGCCAATGCCGGTACCGGTGTACTGACTGCGGCCGTGCAGGCGTTCGAATAATCGGAAAATCCGCTCCTGGTACTTCATGTCGAAGCCAATCCCGTTGTCGGCAATGTCGAGAGCCACAAACGGCCGAGACTGTCCGTAGAGCGGGGCGGGCAGGTCGCTGGGGTCAACCCGGCGGGCGCGAATAACAATCCGGGCCGTGTTGTGGGGAGCGGTAAACTTCAGCGCGTTGCTGAGCAGGTTCTGAAAGAGTTGCCGAAGCTGCGTAGCGTCGCCGATCAGCGTGGGCAGGGAGTCAACGTGTATCTGGGCCTGATGCTCGGCAATGGCGGTGTCCAGATCGCCCAGCACCTCGCGGGTCAGACGATTCAGGTCGACCCGCTGGTAGGGCTGCTGGTGCGTAGCGGTGCGCGAGTACATCAGCAGCGCCTTGATCAGATCCTGCATCCGGGCGGCTGCTCCCTGCATCCGGTGGATGAGGGTCTGGCCGTCGTCGCCGACCATCGGGCCAAACTGTTCACCCAGCAGATCGCCGAACGCCTGGATCTTGCGCAGCGGTTCCTGCAGATCATGGCTGGCTACGTAGGCAAACTGCTGCAGACTTTCGTTGGAGCGCTTCAGATCAGCCACCGACAGTTCGAGCTGCTGCTGGAGATGCTTGCTCGACGAAATATCGACGAACGAAATCAGGATGTGGCCTTCGCCCAGCGGAGTCACTGCGATGTCGTACCAGTTCTGAAGCCCATCAAAATTATAAACCGTTTCAAACCGCTGAATCTCGCCCGTGCGGGCCGTATGCAGGTAGTGGCTCATGATGCCCGATCTGGCGATCGAGGGGAACGCTTCGAGGAGCGAACGACCAACCAGTTCATCGACCGGGCGGCCATTCAGGCGGGATGCGGCCTGGTTGACCAGCGACATACGAAGGTCATAAATCAGGCCCTGTTTGTCCCGCATGGGCTCGCAGGCCAACAACCCGTTGAGGGAGCCCTCGACAATCTGTTTGAGAACCCGGGCCTGCTGCTGCTGGTCAAGCTGAGCCTGTTTGATGGCCGAGATGTCGAGGAACGTAATAATAACCCCGTGGTGATGCTGCACAACGGAGATGTCGAACCAGATTGTCTCTTCGGGATTACACCACTCAAACCGGGCGGGTTCGCCGGTTTCGGCTACGGTCCGGTAGCGATCGAAGAGGCCGTTTGTCATCTGGTGCGGAAACAGCTCGGATTGAAGCCGGCCGAGCAAATCTTCCAGCGGCCGGCCGGTGATCTGGCGCATGGTCTGGTTGGCGAGCGCAAACCGGAAATCAATCAGCCGATTGGCTTCGTCCCGAACGGCCTCCAGCTTGGTGATGCCCGTCAGGGAGTTGTCCATGACCGTTTGCAGCAGGGCGGAGGTTTGTTCGCGGGCCATCTGCGCCTTTTTGACGGGCGAAATATCCACGAAGTTGACCACGATGCCGTCGCTCTGCGGGGCTACCAGAATGTCGAACCAGCCCCGTACGCCATCGGCATAATATGGTACTTCGAACCGGAGCGGCTGACCGGTTTCGATCGCTTGTTTATAAAAATCGAACAGACCGCCGATTTTGTAGTAAGGGAAGTACGTACTGACGCGCTGACCGCGGAGCGATTCGACCGGGCGGTTGGTTAGCTGAGCCAGCGACAGGTTCACGTCGGCAAATACGAAGTCGGTAATGGTACCGGTCTCGTCCCGCACGGGCGTCATCAGGGCGATGCTGGTCAACGAGCCGTTCAGGACGCTTTGCAGGCGACTGGCCTGCTGCTGCTGGGTCAGCTGCGCCTGTTTCTGGAGGGTGATGTCGATGAACGTAACAACGATGCCGTCTTCAAACTTCACCGCGTTCACATCGTACCAGGCCTGAAGCCCATCGGCCGCGTAGTACCGCTCCAGGCGCTGATCCACACCGCTTTCTACCGTGGCGACGTACGCGTCGAAAAAGCCTACCTCGCGGTTGGCCGAAAACAGGGTCAGCATGCGCTGGCCGACCAGCTGATCGACTGATCTGTTCAGGAGCCGGCAGGCGGCCCGATTGGCGCTCGTACAGACAAAATCAATGATTTGCCGACTGGTGTTCCGAACGGCCGTAAAGGCCATGATGCCGTTGAGAGAAGCATCGAGGATAGCCTGCAGGCGCGTTGTAGAAACCAGTTCGTGATGGTCAGACACAATACTCATCGTGAGTAATGGATACGTAGTGGACACACTGACGGATAGAAGCCATGCCGGTGCAAAACGCTGAGGTCTTCAGCTGGCCCACTAGCGACTAGTAAATGGTAAAATAACACCCTGATACCGGAACCTGGGGTGGTTTTTTCTAAAGCTTATCCAGCGGCCTGAGGGCAAGTCTGATTGAGGATTGTATTGAGCTGGCCAAAACGTTCGGTCGGTTCTGGTAGTTATGCCTTGCAGTAGATCGGCTGCTTAACCCGCTTGCGGCCGAATTGGCCTGGTGCTCATGAATGCTGTTAAACGTGAAACGTCGGCTGGCTCTTCAACGTCCATCTGGGAGGCCTTCCGGGTAAATATGTTTCGGGCGGTCTGGACGGCGGCCTTTATCTCAAATATTGGTACCTGGATGCAGAACACCGCCGGGGTGTGGCTGCTGACGACCCTGTCGGGCTCGTCGGTGCTGGTTGCGCTGATGCAAACGGCCACCAGCCTGCCGGTTTTTCTGCTCAGTATACCGGCCGGGGTCATTGCCGATCTGCTGGACCGCCGTCGGCTCCTGCTCACCACGCAGATTTTCATGGCTACGGCGGCCCTGATACTGGCCATCACAACCCTGCTGGACGTATCGACAAGCTGGTCGGTGCTGGGGCTGACGTTCATGCTCGGCATCGGAGCTGCGTTCAACGCCCCGGCCTGGCAGACCGTCGCGTCGGAGATCGTTCCCCGCCCCCTGCTGCCGGCCGCCCTGACGCTCAACGGCGTCAGCATCAACGCGGCCCGGGCGGTGGGTCCGGCGGTGGGCGGACTGATTATCGCGTATTACTCGCCGGGCTACGTTTTTCTGCTCAACAGCCTGTCGTTTGCTGGTACGTGCTGGGTGCTGTACCGCTGGAAACGCCAGCCTCTCCAGACGGACCTGCCCGCTGAAACCTTCGTGAGTGCGCTTCGGGCGGGTATCCGGTACGTCCAGTTTTCGCCTTCCATCTACGCCATCATGATCCGGGCATCGGCGTTTACGTTCGGAGCCAGTGCGTTGTGGGCGCTGCTGTCGCTGGTGATTGCCCAGAAGTTCCGGCTTGATTCGGGAACCTACGGGCTAATGCTGTCGTGTCTGGGGGCCGGAGCCGTGTCGGGCGCCTTGTTTATGGATTACATCCGTCGGCTGCTGACAACCAACCGACGCATACTTGTCGGAATTGTCGGCTTTGCCTTGTCCACCCTGGCGCTCGGGGTACTACCGTCCGTAACGTTCCTGTATCCCATCCTGTTTCTGGCGGGCATCTGCTGGCTGCTGTCACTGACGAGTTTCAACGTAGCGGTGCAGCTGAATCTGCCGAAGTGGGTACAGGCCCGGGTACTGAGCATCTACCTGCTGGTGTTTCAGGGGGGCATGGCGTTCGGCAGTCTTTGGTGGGGAAGTGTGGCCAGTCGCTTCGGCCTGGAAACGGCCCTGATCGGGGCGGCTGGCTGGTTATTGCTCAGTACGCTGCTGGCCATTCCGTTTCCGCTCCGGCAGGCCGAGAAACTGAACCTGGCTCCGGCCGGAACCTGGTCGAACCCCGAGAACCACGCCAACGTCGATGCCGACGACGGACCGGTGGTCGTTATGATCGAGTACCTGGTTGATCCGGGTCGGGTGCCGGCGTTCCTCAAAGCCATTGAAAAACTGAAGCAGGTGCGCCTGCGCGACGGTGCCCTGCGTGCCGGGGTGTTTACGGACATTGCGCGGCCAGAGCGGCAGGTCGAATTTTTCACGGTTACATCCTGGGGCGAACACCTGCGCCAGCACCAGCGCTTCACGCTGGAGGATGTGGCGGTTGAACAGACCGTTCGGCAGTTTCACTTTGGTCCGAATCCGCCGGCCGTTACGCATTTCGTAGCGCGTACGGATAAGTTCACCGACATGCCCGTACCGCTCCCGACCACCGGAACAGCCGCTACGCTGGAAGGGCAGTAGCCCGAAGGGAGTTTCAGGAAGCTTTGCTTTCCGGGTAAATTTTCTTGTGGTGAGCAAGTTGTTTCGCGTATTGCTCGGGCGTCAGAATGGCTTTGTATTTCTGAACCAGTTCGGATTCGACCTCCACAGCCAGGACCCGGAGCTTCTGCGCGTTCATGCCCGACCGTTTCAGCTTTTTTACCCCTTCGTTAAACTTCACGGTTGCGTCGGTGATCAGCTGGCGGGCTTTGGGGAGCTGCTGATCCGTCAGGTTAAGGCGCTTTTTGTCCGCTTTTACCACCGAGTTGACCACCATGCCGATGGTCGCGCCGTTGTTCAGCAGCACAAATTTTTGTTTCTCGACGGATTTGGCCGACGCGGCTGTCGTAGACTGGGGGGCCGATGGCCTGGCGGTCTGGGCCGGTTTGGCCGGGGCTGCCGGTTTGGTTTGCGAAAAGCCGCCGGTCGATACGCCGGCAACGATACTGAGGGCCAGAAAAAGCAATTTCATGAACGCAGAAAATTTGACCCGGCTAATATAACCCATTTCGCGGGTTGCCCGAAGCCACCCGCTCGAATTGATGGGTAGCCAAATCCGCGTCCGGACGTCAGTTCGCCAAAATGTTGGGGGCTGTGCAACAACTACTGCCATCTGGTACTCTTTTAAGGGCTTTCGGATTATCATTTGCTACACATGAAACCATACCTTCTGTTTGTATTAATCACAACAACGCTGGCTGCCCCGGCATGGGCTCAGTCAGACAAGGGTCAGATTCCCGCTGATTTTGTCAGGAACTATTACCGGGCTTATGGCGGTCGGCCAACCAGTGAAAAACTCGCGCCGTTTTATGCCGACGATGTGCGGCTCGAAGATCCGACGTACTCGTTCGTTGGCGAAAACAAACAGGCAATCTTCGCCAACTTTGATTCGGCCAACCGGTATAACCACTACGATTGGCAGGTGAGTCAGGTCATTACGCAGGGGAACGTGCTGGTTACCGAAGGGCTGCTCAAGGCCAGGTATGACGATTTGCCCTATGAAATGCGCTTTGTTAATATCTTTCATTTCCGGGATGGGAAAATCATCCGGCAATACGACTACTACGATAATAAGGACTACTTCAAGGTAGTGGAGGAATGGAAGAAACGGCAGTCGAAACAGTAAAACAGGGTAGCCCCTGGTTTCCTGCCAGTACGTCAGCCCACTACCCGGATTTGGGTAATGGGCTGACAACGACACACATTACAATGTAGATGAACAGGAAGATGTGGATAGAAGTATGGCGTACTGATATACTTCATAGGTATATGCGGGCTGGACGGGTTCAGGTAACAGCTTCCGTGAAAAATTAAGAATAAACCGTCTGCTCAATGCCTGTCCGTTAAAAAGACACAACCTGTTTCCAACCGGGAAGATACCTTCGTGTCGGAGAACAGGCTGTGCAACAAGCGCCGGATTTTGCGTGTGGACGGAATCGGAAAGCGTTTGCCTCGGTACGCCTTGGGGTCTTTTCCGGTCCGGCTCCAGGATGTGACTTTATAGCAACCAGTCGTATATGCGTTCACGTAGACCGGAGGTAACACCTGATCTTAAATTTTTTTGCAGGGCGGGCCAGCTTTCCCAACGGACGGATGCCCTGCGGAGCCTATCCGCGAAACAGGGTATACGCTATCGTTAGGTCCAGGTTGTGCGACAGCATACGGGGCGTCGGTGTGGCCCGGAGCCGGATAAACTGGGGTTCGTAGCTGACGGCCAGTTTATAACCCCGGGGCAAAAACGTTTTCTTCAGCCATTCCACGCCGAGCGAAAGCCGTGGACTCACCGAAAATTCCAGGGCTGGAACGTTGCCCTGGTCGATCACAACGGCGTTGTTCGTATACGAGAGTTTGAGCGGAATCCGGACGCTCGGGCCGAGGCCGACAAACCAGCCAAACCGGTTGACCGAGAACCCAGCTTCCTGCCGGCGGCTCGTCGGACTCCAGCTAACCCGCGGAAAGACGGTGAGGTAACGTAAGGTGAAGTCTTCGATAAGCCGCTGGCTGTTACCATTGCCGAATAACGTACCGTAGCGTTGCTGCGACCAGGCCACGTCGCCCTCGAAACGCCAGGGCCGCTGCCACTGAAACCGGCTGACCGACAAACCCAGGTACAGGTTCGCGGCTTCGGCGGGCGAATACAGCAAGGCATCAACGGGGGCACCGTTCAACTGAAACTGCGGCCGACCCGCCACGGTCAGTCCGGCTACCAGCCCAACGTCCCAGAACGGATGTTCGGAGCGCAGCGCTACATAGGCAGCGCCGGCCGCATCGGCAAAGTACCCAGCTCGGGCGATGGTCTGCGGCCGGGCTTTAAGTTCGTTCCAGAACTGCTCCATAGCCCAGATGCGCTTGTCGAACGTCAGGTGGGTAGCCGATTCAACCGAAGATTTTGGGGCTCCTTTGCGTCTTGTGGGGGCAGGGGTGAAGTTTTGCCTGGGCACGTCGACGAACAAAGTGTCGTAACTATTCACCAGTTTCTGAAATTGAAACCGGGGGTCAGTGCGGAACAAATACCATAGTCCAAAAAAATCGGCTTCAATTTCCTGTGCCTGCGGACCGGCCAGCGCCAGTTGGGATAAGGCCCCCTTTTTGCCTTTTGTGTCCCGATTGTAGGCCCGGTCGAGGTCGATAAACGATTGGCGGCCATCGAGATGGCCCAGTACGTGATGACCAATTTCGTGAGCCAGTACGTGCTGATCAACCCAGGTCATGGGGGCATCTTTCTTCGTAATTCGGTTTAGATAATCATTGTTGTACGTAATGTAGCGCTCCATCCGCTCACAGATCAGAGCCGTCGGGATGGTGCATTTGGTTTCCTTGATTCGGATGGTTTCGGTGAATCTGAGATGAGCATACCGCTTCATGTCAGCAAGCATTTGCTCAACCCGTTTGATGGCTTCGGTTTCATTGGGCAGAAAGCCCAGGTGGTTTGTCGGTAAATCTTCGCACCGGCACTGGGTGGCGAGTTGCGCATCGGCAGTGGGCGTCAGCAGAAACAGAAAGCCCCAAGTAATCAGGGCGTAAACGACAGGGGTTGTGGATTGTCGAGACATTCGCTTAGAAGACGGCGTGGTTGGTTAGGTAGTTGCACGTACAATTTTTGCTGGTCTGCGTTAAAAAGCAACTGTACCGACTGCCATTGCGTCGTATCGCGCGAATTTTTTAAATAAACCGTCAGCGTATCGCGGCAGAAGGTATAGGTTTGAGGGTCCTGCTGGCGGCTGTTTTCGAACCAGCGTAGCCAGACCGATCCGCCGTAGTCGTCGTAGCCTTTCGTAGTTTCGTCGAGCAGCAGTCGTACATCACGCTTCTCGGTCCTGACCAGTTCCGGGCCAGATGAACCGGTGAGGGAAGGCCACAGCAGCCAGGTGACCCAGCCGAGCAGCCCGGCCACGCAGGCAGCCATGGCGTAGGTGTTCCAGGGTCGCGAACCGCCCGACAGGGGTCGTACGGTTGCGTCGGCTTCGGCCGCCTGTACCGCTTCCCACAGAAGCCGGTTTTTGTCCTGCCGGGTCACCTGGGTCAGCATACGGTCCAGCTCAACGTCTTCCTGAAACGTTGGGTCGTCGCGCATCAGGGCCAGATACTCCTGATATTCAGCATCAGTCAGCGTGCCCTGGCGGTGTTTTCGGATCAGTTGCTGGCGGTCGGTCATCAGGCAGTAGCTAACTGGTGTTGCGAAGCGCCCCCTCCGCGTGCGCATTTTTTTAGTTTATCCAGGCTCCGTTTGTAGATGCCCTCCAGCGATTTAACCGATTTCTTCAGGCGGCTCGCCAGCGTTTCGAAGGGCACCGTGTCGCTGTAGTCATCGTCGTGGTGGGCGTAGATAATATCGCGTTCTTCCTGAGAGAGCGACGCCATGCATTGGCGGAGTTTGGCGTATAGGTAGTCGTCCTCATCGGCGGCATCGTCCGTGGCAGGCAGATTGCCCGTGTCGGCGTCACCCACGGCCTCGTCTTCGTCGGCTGGCGGTTCGTTGTCGCTGATGGGCTGTTTGTACAAACCGGTGAGCAGTTTCCAGATCGCCCGGCTTTGCTTCACGAATCCGATCAGGTACGTTGCCAGACCCGCATCCAGGTAAAACGAGTCGGGATTAGCCCGAAACCTATCTACCTTCTGCATGAAGTCGAATTGCACCTTGCTCACAATGTCGTTGATTCCATTCAGCAATTCCGGCTCGGGTGGGCGTTCGTCGTCGATCACCCGCCGACGTATCCAGCCGCGTACGTTACCCAAGGCATCGTCGATGAAGGCCGCTTCGTTGGGTCCCCGGAACAAAAATACCCAGAAAGCCGACTGCTCAAAAAAATAGTCTTTGATGAGGGGAAAGCAGAGTTCGACCCGCTCTTCCCGCAGCCAGAATAAAGGTTCTTCTGATTGCTGCCGTTTGTACCGCGCTACAAAAGCCCGGAGGGTGCGTCGGGCCACAATCGGGAGGTCGTCGGGGTGGAGCAGCCGGATGATGCGGTGATGGTGGGTGCCCTTCTGGCTGTTTTGCCAGTACGTAAGCCGTTTCTGGATGGCGAGTTGCAGGGATTTGTCGGCTGCGGCTGCCGCTTCGGGCGATACGTTGCTGAGTTGCTGCTTCCAGCGGCAGACCGTAATCAGCTCGTCCAGTACGGTTTCGTAGTGGGAAATGAAATACCGGTCGTCTTCCAGCAGCGTTTGAATTAGTCCGCACAGTTCAAAGAAAACAGTCGTGCGAAGCGGGCCATTGGCCGGGTTGCTATTTGGCAGTTTACTATCGAGCAGCGGGGCAAACGCGTCTCTGACCTGATTGCTGAACTCGCGTATTGACGCAGCGTCGGTGAGGTGGCGACCCTGCCTGACCAGCGCCTGAATGTCGGGCTTTCGGCGGGACGAAAGAAAATCAAACAGGGCCATACGTAGCTCGGGTGCGGATCGAATGAATGGCCGGTTTTAATCCAGCCACTGAGCCAGTTTTATGCGCCACCAGACTTTCCAGCGGTCGATGGGGTTGACGCTGTATTCACAATCGACACAGCCGGTAAACTGGTTGTACATGCGCTCGGCTTTGTCGGGCTGACCGCTTTTGAGGTAGGCCACGGCCAGGTGCCACTGCGCGGCTTCCCGAAAATACGGCCGGATGTCGGTGGCGGACAGGACCTGCTCAAAATTTTTGACCGCCAGCGCGTACTGCCCTTCCGTGAGGTGAGCCTGCCCGTCAAAAAACTGCCCGAATACCCGTTTCTGAACGGTCGCCGTGGTGTCGTCGGCGAGACTGCGTGTGACGCTCAGGTCATTTTCGGAGTCGGGGACCGTAATGGGGCTGAACGACAGGTACAGTACGAGCATGGCGGCCAGCGCGATGACACTCCCCAGCGAACGGGTGATTACCCGAAGCTGCCGGGTGCGTCGTCTGTCGCGAACCTGGAGCTGTCTGATTGTATCGATGGCCTGTTGTTCCAGAAAAGCTTCCTTCATCAGGTCGTGGGTGCGTTTTAAAAGGGTGACGTCGGTATCAAACGCCGGATCGGCCTGTCGTTCAGCCTCAATCACGGCGCGTTCGTCGGCGGTCATCTGGCCGCTTAGATAGTGCTCAACCCACTCGTGTTCGGCTTCTTTGTCGGTTGGTCGTTCCATACACTCGTTAATTTTTTCAGTTCCTGAATACAGCGGTATTTCCGGGTTTTGGCGTTATCGGCCGAGCCTAAGCCCAACTCATCGGCGATTTGCTCCATCGTCAGGTGATCGCGGTAGAAAGCCGTAAGCAGTTCACGGCAACGATCGCTCAACTGGTTGAACACCGCCCAGGCCGATTCTACTTCTTCGGCGTTCAGGTACAGTTGCTCCGGCGTGGGTGTGTCGGGGAGCATGGACTGTTCGCGGTCGTAGCGCTCAAAGCGGGCCGTCCGGTTTTTCCGAAGCTCCAGTTCCCGCAGCCACTTCGTCTGGGCGATGCCGTAGATGTAGGTCGTCACTTTCGTATCGCTGCGAAGCTGGTATTTACCATCCCAGACATTCTGCAGAAAAATCAGAATGACGTCCTGAAATAAATCGTTGGCATTGTCTTCATCGCCGTGCTGCCGGGTTACCAGCCGGGTAATGGGTTTCTGGCACTGATGATACAGAAACTGCACGATGGCACGGGTAAGCCGTTCATCCTTAGTTAGTAGACCATCCACAAGTTCCTGATCGGTAAACGTTTTGGGCATAGCGGTGGGGCTGCTTTGTCTCTTTATGCGGTACCGACGGCTGAAAGTAACAGGTGTAAAAAAAATTTTTCAAAAAGCAAGGGAAAACGAAATGCCAGGGCGTAAAGCTGCGAATTCGGATGGGCCGGGTTCGTAAACCTTAAGCTTTATGCGTACTGCATTAAAAAACATCCTGGTAGTTGCCGCTTTGGCGACTACGTTTTCCCTGGTCGGTTGCCAGCCTGAGCCGGTTGAGCCCAAGTCGACCGTTAAGAAAATTCAAATTCCGTCTGAGTCGGTTCAATCCGATGATGAAGACCAACCGCCAAAGACGGGCGGGACTGGTGGCGGTAGCTAACGCCTAAGTAATTAATCAAAGCCTCCGCAAGGAGGCTTTTTTATTGTCCGGTAGTCAGATGCTCATCAAACGACCAAGCCGGTTACGTTGCCAGAACGCTATTGCTACAACGCCGATAAACGCCAGCAGCCAGCCAGCCCCCCCCGGATGCGATACGGGCATCACGGGGGCATGATTACCCAGCAGGACGTAGTTCGCCCAATAATATGGATGGTCGTATTTCGCCCGTAATGGAGACTCAAAAAAATCCTGCCGGGCCCGCTGCAGCGCTTCATCAGTGGATAACCCCTGCGTTAAATACTCGTGCAGGCGGATCGTCAGGAAAGACGTTGTTTCGTCGTTAGCTTTCCAGAGTGTCGAAATAACCGATGGACACCCGGCGAAAGCGAACGCCCTGGCCAGCGACAGAACGCCTTCGCCGGCTATTACCTTACCCGAGCCCGTTTCGCAGGCCCCCAGCACAACCAGACCTGTTGACGATAAAGAAAGGTTATAAATATCATCGGTGTATAATTTATCCGCTTCGCCGGGAAAGAACGCAATGTGCGAGTTAGCCGGATCAATATCGTCGGTTTTGGCGTGCGTGGCGAAGTAAATCACGGGGCGGTCCAGGTCGGTGCGCTGAAAAGCCCGCAGCGTAGCGGCCGGACCGAGCAGCAATTGTCCGCCAATAGCGCGGGCTTCGGCTTCACTGGACCCCAATGGCTTCAGATTGTCCTGTCTGTTAACAGCTTCCAGTACGGCTCCAGCCCGGGCGAAGGGAGCCACCATCAGCACCGGACGGCTGGTCGATGCCTGCCTGGTAGGCTGAAAAAAAGCCTCCGCCGATACGGCGTACGCAATGGCGTACTGTTTAGTCAGGTAGTCGTTTGCCCGCCTGCCGGTTTCGAGCACCTCGAACGGCAGAAAATTAAAACTCCAGTCGCGGGCTATGACCAGTCTCGTTTTTCCGTTCAGATGCGGCCGCATCGGCTCGATGCAGGTAGCGTACAGCTCGGCGGCACTATCCATGCCTTTGTACCGGGCGAAGATAGGGTCCTGATACAGTTCTTGCTGGAGGGTAGTTAACTGCCTACTGAAGCGGGTGGAGTCAATCGGTTGCCGGATAAAGTTGACGCTGCTGCGTGTAGCCACGAGCATGAACAGGTTGTTTTTGTTTCGGACATAGGCAACGTAGGCCGTCCGGTTGTCCAGATGCTGCTGCAGGTTCTGGGCACTCAGATTGGTTTGCTGGTATTGAAGCTGGTAGTAGGCGGGATAATCCTGCCGAAAGGTTTCCTGTAACTGATGCCACGCCAATTGACGGGCTGTGAGTTCGGCACTGGCGGCTGAATCGCCGGCGGGACGTCGGCGCAGTTCGTTAATCTGCTGCTTCAGCTTCTGTTCTCGCTCAAGCAGTGCAGCGGGAATTGTACGGGGTTTGATGGCATTGAGTCGCAGTGCTTCGCGCAGACTACCGGCCTGGGCCTGCTCAAATAGCCCAACGAGGATGTCGCGCAGGGCTTGACTGGGCTGATGTTGGTAGGCTTCAAACGTCAGGTCGATGGCATCCGGTACGAGCGTGGGCTGGCGGGCCGCAAACAGCAGTTGGGCGTGTTCGGTATCGATACCGTGACGAACGCGTTCCTGTAGTTGAACGCCGTAGCGGTAGGTATCAATGGCCGCGGCCAGATACGCCGGCTGGCGGTTGGTGCGGTACACTTGCTTCAGCAGGGCCGCTTTTCGGGACACAGCCAATAATAGTAGTACCTCATCAGAAACAGCATCGGCAACTGGGTTTTGCCATTGACGGAGCGGCCTGGTCGTATCGCGGCACACAGTTTGAATGGCAGTCTGGTAAGCCTGTAGTGCCCTGGCCGGTTCGCGTCGGGCTTCGTACCAGCGGCCCTGTTCAATCATAACTTTTGCGAGCAGCGGTCCCCGGCTCCCCAGGTGCTTCTGGTGCAATTGGATGGCTTTTGACGAGTAACGAGCCGCTTCGGTCAGTTGATTTGCCGACCGATGGCAGCTACTGATCATGTACCACAGGTTAATTTGATAGGATAAATAATCGGTTGGTGATTTTCGGGGCAACTGGTTTAAAACTTGTTCGGCTAGGGTAAAATAACGCAGTGCTTCCGGGAAGCGGTGTAGTTTTAACAAAGTCCAGCCAATTCCTGATAAATTACCGCATTTCCGTATATCATCTACTTTGTAATAAGCATGAGCAGAGAGCCTATGCTGTAAAGCTTTGTCAAAGCTTCCCATTCGCTCAAAGCATTCCGCCAAATTACCTTCAATGTAAGTTAGGTCATATAGCATATTGTAAGTCAAGGCTATCTGCCGGGCTTTGGTTAGGTACGTTAAGCAACGGGCATAGTTTTCGGTCTTTAATAGCCAATGGCCCTGGTTGTTCAGGTGAAACAGTACGTACAACGGAATCTGCTGCTCAATGCGTGGATTCCGGGCGAGCAACGCATCGGCCCGGCGAAAATAACTGCGGGCGGAGTCGGGGTAGACTAGCTCAATGTAGTACGTTCCGAGGCTGGAGTACAGCTTGAACAGGGCGGAGTCGGGTGGAGCGGCCACCGCGCGGAGGTGTTGCAGGCCGGTCAGGCAGCGGTCGGCGGCCTTGCGATTGTGGCCCTTCATGTAGTCCATGCTGCTGAGGTCTACGCAGAGGTTAGCGGCCCGCACGGGATCGGTTCCACGGACAAGTTGATAGGCTTTCTCGTAGTAGGTAGTAGCCAGCTCGTAGTGACCTTTACCGTATTCAGTTTCGGCTCGCTGCCGATACGTATCGGCCAGTTGGGACTGACCCCGGCCAGGTCGTGGCAGCAGCGCCAGCACGAACAAAACAAACAGGAAAGGCGACTTCATAGCGGTGGATGGAAAGCTGAACGTACCCCCAACGCCCTGAAGAGGAGGGGGTAACAAACTTGTTCTTTAGACTCAAGCGGCTGGATAGGTCACTGATAATCGATTACCACATCGTAAGCGCCGGAGTTATTTCCCTGATCATTGTCGTTTACCTCAAACGTTATGTCAAGATATTGGCGGCCGTTGGTCGGGAACGTTTTGACTTCCTTCCAATAACGCCAGTTAGTTTCGTTATCAAACCGGTAGAGTAATGCTGCATGATTGTAGGAAGGAATAAGGTTAAAACCGTCAATTGGAAATGAGAACAGTCCTTTGTCAACTCCATCCGGTGTGGAAAAACCTACGAAATTGCCAGTTCGAATCTGCCCTGTCGCTTTTATAACAATCGTGCCCTCTCTATGAAACTTGAGCGTCTTGCTGATCAAGCCACTGACCTTCAGCGAACAGGGCAGGAAACTAACGCTGGTCAGGTCCTTGCAGGGGGCCGTGTATAGCTTGTTGATGGCCAGCGAGTCGGTTTTGGACGGCGCAACGGCCTGGCCTACGAACAGGGGCGACATAAGCGAACCGGTTTCACTGGATGAGGTCATGCCCAGAAACACGCCCGCCTGATACGCTACCGCTTTGGTCAGAGCGCCAGGGTCCCAGTCGTAGGCACTATTCAGCAAAATGGCGTAAGACCCGTTGCTTTCCTGCCGCAGCGCCGAAACCGTCAGCGCCGATCCGCGTACCAGTCCGACCGGTACCTGTACGGCCTGCGCCTGCACAACCGACGGGTCCGCGAAACGTACCGTCAACTCCGGGCGGTCAACGAGTTCGAGAAAACCAACGTTGGGCGACAGGCGCTGCCAGATTCCGAGACCAGCCCGGATGGCTTCGCGTTGGGTATTGTTGTCGAGTCGGCTGTAGGTATTGGCGATGGCGTACCGAAACGCGCAGCCGGTCGACGGTCGGCGGGCTACGGCGTTTTCTGTGCCAACGTACACCAGCGGAGAGGCATCCGGCGGAGCTTCCTGGCACTGAACGAACAGGGCGGACAAGACTAATAGAATGAGCGCAAAACGGGGGAGGGCGGATAGACGAGACACGGCTGAGTAACGAAGTGGACTGGTTGTGGAATAGGCCAGCAATATACTGATGCTGATTCATTTACCTGTCGTTTTTTCGTTTTCGGTCGTGTGTAATTCTACATGAGTAACAACATTTTACTTATGAATTGCCACGCTCGTAAAAACAGTAACAAAAGAAACCCCCGTTACCGAATTGACTGGTAACGGGGGAGGCTATCAGGTGTGACCGGGCTGTTTACAGCGCCTTCGCTTTCATCTGCTTCACGGCGTAATCCACGGCGCGGGCGGATAGGGCCATGTAGGTCAGCGAGGGATTCTGCGTTGACGTGGAGGTCATGCAGGCACCGTCCGTCACGAATACGTTCTTGGCGTTGTGCATCTGATTCCACTTGTTCAGCAGCGACGTTTTGGGGTCTTTACCCATCCGAACGCCCCCCATCTCGTGGATGTCGAGACCTGGATTCCGCTTGTCGTCGCGGGTGCGGATGTTGGTAAAGCCGGCCGCCGTGAACATCTCGGTCATCTGCTCGATGTAATCCTTCACCATCTTCTCGTCATTGTCGTCGTAGCCCACCGCAATTTTCAACTGCGGGATGCCGAACGGATCTTTCAAGGACGAATCCAGCGCGACGTAGTTGGTTTCTTTCGGGATGGTTTCGCCCATCATGTGCGAGCCGACGTACCAGCCGCCCAGCGTAGGGTTCACCAGGTTTTCTTTCAGGCTGGCACCCAGACCCTCGTTGTTTGTCCGGGATATCCGGCCGGCCGAGAAACCGGCCGCGTAGCCCCGCAGAAAATCTGTCTCCTGCTTGTGGAGGTTGCGGAAGCGCGGAATGTACGGACTGTTCGGGCGCTTGCCTTCGGTCGTCGAATCGAGGTAGCCGTCGTACTGGGCCGAAATACCCGCCCGGTAGTTGTGGAACGCTACGTACTTACCCAGCAGGCCGTTGTCGTTGCCCAGGCCGTTCGGGAAGCGACTCGACGTAGAGTTCAGCAGGATCAGGTTCGTGTTCAGGGCGGCCGCGTTCACAAAGATGATGCGGGCGTAGAATTCCTGCATCTGCTTCGTGTTGGCATCGACCACCCGAACGCCGGTGGCCCGGCCCAGTTTCTCGTCGTAGATGATCGAGTGCACCACCGAATCCGGGCGCAGGGTCATCTTGCCGGTGCGGGCCGCCCAGGGAATCGTCGACGCATTGCTGCTGAAGTAGCCGCCGTAGGGACACCCCCGTTCGCAGATGGTCCGGTGCTGGCACTGCGCCCGGCCCTGCTCCAGGTGGATAGGCTGAGGCTTGGTGATGTGCGCGGCACGGCCCATAATTACGGGGCGGTCCTTGTACTTGGTGGCCATCTGCTGCTGGAAGTGTTTCTCCACGCAGTTCCACTCGTGCGGGGGCAGAAACTCGCCGTCCGGCAGTTGCGGCAGGCCGTCCTTATTGCCCGAAATCCCGGCGAACTTCTCTACGTAGCTGTACCAGGGCGCAATGTCCTTGTAGCGAATCGGCCAGTCGACAGCAAAGCCGTCGCGGGCCGGTCCGTCGAAGTCGAAATCGCTCCAGCGCTGGGTTTGCCGCGCCCACATCAGCGATTTACCGCCCACCTGATAGCCCCGAATCCAGTCGAAGGGTTTCTCCTGCACGTAGGGGTGCTCGGCGTCTTTGACGAAGAAGTGTTCTGAACCTTCGTAAAAGGCGTAGCACTTGCTGATGATGGGGTTCGCGTCGCGTACTTCTTTCCGCAGCTGGCCCCGGTGCTCAAACTCCCAGGGGTTGAGCATGGTGGTGGGGTAGTCCGTTACGTGCCGGACATCCCGGCCGCGCTCCAGTACCAGGGTACGCAGTCCTTTACCCGTCAGTTCTTTAGCCGCCCAGCCTCCGCTGATGCCGGAGCCGATGACGATGGCGTCGTAGGTATTTTCTTTTTTCGCGTCGATTGCAAAATTGGCCATGTCGTTCAGGATTATTTAGCTGGAGTTTGGGAAACCGCTTTCGTAGCCGGAACCGGTACGCAGCCGTGGTAATAGCCGGGGGCCATGACGTAGTGCGTCAGGTTGGTCATTACGTACTCGGATGTCATGTACCCGCGAATCGTCAGGCCCTTTACGAAGGAAAAGAACTCCTTCGGCGCTGCATCTGCCGATTGCGACAGACTCTGAAGCAGGGCCGTGCGCTGCGTAGCATCGGCAGCCGCGAAGTCTTTGCCAAACTGCTGCTGCGCCATTGCCGAAACCGTTTCCAGGCCTTTTTTCAGCTTTTCCTGCGACGGCTGGTCGTAGCAGTCGGCGACGATTTTCTGGATCAGCGTATGCACACCCAGTGCTTTCGCACCCGGCGTGTCGGTGGCCGGAATGATCGTTTCAACAATTTCGGCCAGGAGCGCATCCTCGGCAACCGTCAGCGACGGTGTAAACGACCGGACCGAGGCTTCGGTCCAGTTGGTAGCCCACGTCGGCAGGCTGATTAACCCGCCGATGGCTCCGGCCATCGTTTTCAGGGCACTACGTCTTTCCACAGCTATAGAACAACAGGTTGATGACTAAAACTCCGTTAAATCTGTGAATAGGGGGTTGGTTCAAGAAATACCCGAATGATGTTTGACACCGTGTTGGCGTATTCGGGCAACTGCGATACGCGTTTCCAGTCCGGATTGTCGACAAACTGCTTCCAGTTGGCATCGCGCTCGTCCATGTTTTTGAACGTCAGCATGTAGGTCAGGCAGGGCATGTGCTCACCGGCCATTACCTCGCCGAAGAATACCGGATTCAGCCCGGTTTTATTGAAAATAGGGAGTTCATCCACGTTGAACATCTTCACTTTCCGCCGAACGGCATCCTCCGCAAATCCTTCATACGTTCGCAACTCAAAGATACGACTTTCCCGGTTAGGAATCACCATGTTAGGCAGAGCATCGAAGGCGTTCATGAGGGTGGTCGAATAGCGGGCAAAGGGGGCTTTGTCGGGTGTCAGGCTGACGTATGCCTGACTGGCCGTGGCATACGCTTTGTCGTCGGCCAGCTTCGTTGCCAGGTTGGCGTACTCGTCCCACGAAGGGTGGGGGATCAGCACGTACAGCCTGGCCGGTTCGCTTTTGCTCATCTCCTTAAACACTCCTACGTTCTTGATCTTGTGCCGGTTCAGGGCGGGTATCAGCGCATCTTTCAGGTAGTTTTCGGTGGCCGGACTGGAGCCACCGCGAAGCTGATAGGTACGTAGTTCATATACTTCTTTTTTAGGCGCTTTAGGTTCGGCCTGCGCGGTCGTCAGGGCGGAAGCGGCCAGTACGGAGGCCGACACAAATTGTCTGCGTTTCATTGTATTAGAGGGGTTAATTGGGTAAACGGGGCACCAGGTACACCGAGACGGCACTGAGCGGCTGGTCGCTTCTTATGCCTGTTCTCTGTTCGCGGTGCCGGGGTGGTTAAATCAGCACTTACTTAAATCTAAATTCGGGTTGAAGGGCTTCGATCGCTGCCGCGAGGTACACAAACGGCGCGTTCCAGTTGATGGCAATTTCGTTGGATGCGTACGAGCAGTCGTTGTCCAGAAACGTCTCGTCCGGCGACGTAGCCGTGTAGCCGGGACACTTGTCCTGTTTGGGCGCGTTACCGTTGGGACCACCCGAAAGCAGGCCCGGTACCGGCTCGTCAACGCCGTCGGCCACCGACGGGCGATGGTGCGGGTGCATGACGGGTTTGTCGCCGAAGCCGGTCAGGAACGAGTAGCCGGTGGCGTTGCGGCCCAGCAGGAAATCCAGGTTTGCCAGGGCGTGGCCAAGGTAGCTCCGGTCGTTCGTCAGCCGATACGCCTGAATCAGCGCGATGCCCTGATTGGCAGCCACCGAACTGCTGCCCCAGATGTAGTCGCGGGCTGATTTGCCCATCACCGTACCGTACGGGTTCTGATCGGTGCCCTGAATTAGCCCATCGGCAAACAGAGTCAGGCGTTTCTTCAGGGCGGGTACGTCTTTTTTACCCGTGGCCGTCAGGTTGTCGGCAAAGCGGGCGAGGGTGTAATAGCCGAGCGTGCGTACCTGGTTCCAGGAGGGCAGGGGCGTTTTGTCGTCGGGGTACAGATTGACGGCGGTGTAGTAGGCATCGTCTTTTGTAGTGACGTACAGTTCCGCAGCCGCCCAGATCCATTCGTCGCTTACGTCGCGGTCGCCGTACGCTCCCGTCGATACATCGGGGTCGAACTGGCGGTTCATGGCTTCCTGCTCGTACAGAACGGCCGGGTTCTGTCTGGCCCAGTTCCAGGCTTTGACAGCCGCCGTCAGACACGAATCGGCCAGTCCCGGTACGGTCCGGCTGTTGCGCCGAAACACCCGGCTCGCCTGAGCCATCACGGCCGCAAAATCGAGCGTAGCAGCCGTACTTTTCTGCACTACGTAGCGGTCTTTGGTTGCCTTGTCGGGCATGACCATCCCGTCGAATTTAGCGTTGGTCAGTTTGTGGTATACCCCGCCGTCGGCTGGGTCCTGCATGGTCAGCATCCAGCGCAGGTTCCACAACGCTTCGTCGAGCAGGTCGGGCAGCTGATTGCCGGATTCCGGAATGTCGACTTTCAGCGAGGTGGTGTACGCGGGAAAATCTTCGTACAGCGACAGCAGCGTTCCCATCGTAATGCCCGAGTTCACGATGTACCGGTTGTAGTCGCCGGCATCGTACCACCCCCGCGAGGAAGCAATCACTGTATTTTCCGGGCGACCCGGCGATGCGGCCGATGCGTGAACCAGCGCCCGCGAGTCGGCGTGACCAGCCGGGCGGCTCCACTTGCCGGCGTAGCGGGCGGGCAGGTCAACCGATACCCGCTGGTAGTAAAATCCTTTGATCGACCCGGCGGCAACGGCCTGGTGAACATTCGGCTTGATCTCAAACGGGTACGAATGGCCCATGCCCGGCACGACCACGACGTACGTACCGGGTTTGGCGACCGCCGAAAAGTTGGCCATGCGATTCACCTTGCCCGACAGCGGGTTCGTCTGCGGGGCGGAGAGGGTACCGGTAAATACTACGGTTTTGAGATCTGGGGTCGCCACCTGAAACGTGGCGCCCGACTCACCGACCACCACGGCTTTTTTGGGGGCACTGGGGTAAAAACCGATCTGGTTGAGCCGGATCGACTCAGAGACAGTCTGCGCCTGAGCCGTCAGTGTGCAGAGTAAGGCACCGAGCCGACAGGCGGCCCGGACATGAAAACGGATTGTGTGCATTGTTCAGGGTATTCACCAGCAAAACGGCGCAAGACTGTATTTCTACTGATTTGATCCAGGTGTTTAATTAACGGACGGTTCGGCGGTCGCTGCCCGGCATTTCGGCTGATGATGCACCGGAAAGTTGCAGGAGTTGGCAATAAAGCACAGCTTGTTCGCCTGGGCATGCAGGTCGTTGGCACGGTCAATCATAGCGTCCTCCGTAACGGTCACGGTTGGGTGAAGAGTAACTTCGGTGAAGTGCCCGCCACCGTCCGGGGTTTCGACCATGATACCCGTTGCGTTGTCGACGTAATCCGTTACGACAATGCCGTTCTGCGCGCAGAGGTGCAGAAACCAGAGCATGTGGCAGGTCGACAGCGAAGCCACCAGCAGCTCTTCGGGATTGTACCGGGTAGGATCGCCCCGAAAAGCCGGGTCCGACGAGCCGAGGATGTCGGCTTTGTTCGGCACCTGTATGGTGTGACTCCGGTCGTAGGCCGTGTAGGTTTTCGTGCCCTGGCCTTTGTTGCCGGTCCATTGGACGGTCAGCGCGTAGTGGTGTTGTCCTTTCATGAGGTCAGACGGGTTGAAAAAGTATTGTTACAAATAGTGTAGCCCGTTTTTGTCATCCTGAGGCACGAAGGATCTGCGGTAGTTACTGGTTTTCCAGCCTTTGCCGAAGATCCTTCGTACCTCAGGATGACAAAAAATGCAGGATGACAAAAATAGCCTGATGGGGCTTCCCATGTCAAAACTTCCCAGATGAGTTGATTGACTCTGTGAATTAAGGGGCTGTGCTTTCAAACAATAGCAGTTCTTCGCTGTCGGTTGTCAGCGTAACCCGTTTCCGGAATTGTAAGCCCAGTTTTTCAAGGAGTTTGATGGACGGCTGGTTTTCCGGGGTGACAATGGCGGCTACCGTATCAATGCCGAGGGTTGTGTGTGTGTAGGCCAGAACCGCTGAGGCTGCTTCAAAACCGTATCCGTGCCCAACGTAGTCCGGCAGGAAGGCAAAGCCGATGTCTGGCTTGTCGAGCGTTTCGCGTTGTAACAAACCGCAAAGGCCAATGGGCGTATCGGTAGGCCTGCGAGTGACCAGATACAGGCCAAACCCCCACCGTTCATAGCTCGCCAGAGGCCCCTGAAGAATGTATTGACGGGCGTCGTCGAGCGTTCGTACGCCACGATCACCAATGTACGTGAGCCAGGCCGGCGTATTGAGCAGGTCAAGGATAAAGGGTGCATCCTGAACCGATAGTAGACGAAGGTGCAGGCGTTTGGTTGTCAGAAGGGTCATGCGGAAAACAAAAGGGTTGCCCTGCCTATGCCCACAGGCAGGGCAATGGTGTTAATAGGCCGATGATAACGTACGGTAGGCTTTTGATCGTATGGCCAGCAGCGTGATCACCAGACCAATCAGGCCGGTCAGGGTAAATAGCAGCGCCAGCCCGCGGTCAGAACCCGTACCGAACCAGGAACCGATCAGGCTCACCCCGGCTCCGGTTGTCATGAACGGAATAAAGATAAGCTGTGCAATGGGGCCGATCATTAAGGCGGTAAGGGGCGATGCGGCCTGTTCAATGCTCTGGGCAAAACCAAATACCCGGCCCTGGCGTTCGGGCGGAATCACTTTCTGAATGATGGTCTGCTCGGCCGCTTCGACCACCGGAATCAGACACAGGTAGATGAACATCCCGGTAGCGAGCAGAACAATTGATGCCTGGATCGTGAAGAACACGCAGACCGTCCACATGGCAATGTTGGCCAGAAAGAGCGTTCGCAGCGGTTTTTGACCGAGCCCAACGCGGGCCACGGCCAGTCCGCCAAAGATGAATCCCAGACTCAGGAAGCCCCACAAGATGCCCCACATCTGAACCGATACGAGCGACAGCCCGTAGGCGTCCATGAGCGACATAAAGACGCCCCCGAGGAAGTTGTTGATCGTGTTGAAAAAAATCAGGCCGAACATGCCGGGAATGAGCTGAATGGCCCGGATCGTGCCGCGAATGTCGATGCTGTCGTTCTTGGTTTCGGTAGAGGTTATTTCCTGTTTGGGGAATGCTACCGTCAGCAGATGAGCGATAACGGCGGCCGTAAGGCCAATGGCCACCGCCAGCGTCCAGAACATACCAATGAATCCGATCGCCAGTCCGCTGAAGATGGAGGCTACCAGAAAGGACACCCCGTTGGCCGTGCCGACAAGGCCATTTGCCCGGTCGCGCTGTTCGGCTGGCACAAAAATCGTTACAACCGTAGCCAGCGCAATGGACCGTATGTTGCCCGCAATTGCGCCCAGAAGCGACAGAATAATGAACGCCCACAAGGCAATGCTGGATGGGTCTTTCAGAGTAGCCGCCGGGGTTGTCAGGTAAATGGCAGCGGCCAGGAGGTAAAGGAGTAAGGTCAACCCGCTAGAGAGCAGCATCGCGTATTTTTTCGGGTATCGGTCGACCAGTGAGCCGAGAAAAAAGCCGGACAGCGCAACTGTACCCGTGTACACGCCGGCCATGATCGAGGTGGCTACCACGGATTTTGTCTGAAGATACACCCAGAACGTAACGGCGAACCACACGACGTTATTCGTCAGAGAGGCCGTCAGGGAGTTGACCAGGATCGTGTAAAACAACCGGGGTATTCGGTCGACAGCCTGTGCGGATGAGGGGGGTAGAGTCATACTTGCTTCCATTCGTGATCAATCAGTATCTGTTGTTCGTCTCAAAAATACGACAAACGCAGCACCTGAATGGGGGCAATACCGACAGAAACCGGGGTGATTCCGACAGTCGGATTCGATGGGTTTTATGAGCTATAGTTGCCCTTTTTTCTCTTTGTTGATGCCTGGTTGAAAGGCCTTCTTTTCCGTCAGGGGCGTTAAAAACTAATAGTATACTGGATGAGTAAGTCGTCCCGAGTACAAGTTCTATCTGGCGAACGGAGCTGCCAGCCAACCAACAACCTGAGTACGCAAGATCCCGTAATCGGGCCGGTTACTTGCTCACAAACTCGTCTTTATGACTCCTGATGTATTTGATCCGGAACGCTGACAGACTTTGCCGTTCGTTCATCGACTGAAATTCAGCGTCCACCTCGTGCAACGGTTCATCCGGGCTTTTTTTGCTGAGCAGTTGCAGGGATGCGAGGTTCAGAACGTCCAGGTCCGGCTTCATCTCGTTATAGGTTTCGCTGGCCTCCTGCATGATGTCCTCGAACGGCGTAGCGCCAAGCACCTGAATGCCTTCCAGAGCAAGCTCGGCAAACTGATCGGGCGTATTGCGGAAGAACTGAAAAAAGCCGCCGTTTGTGACCTCGTTTTCCAGTACCCACGTAATGTAGACCGCCCGCTGCCCTTTCGACAGCGTTTTGATGACGTCATACTCCCTGGCCAGGTCCTTGTTGACCCGTTCCGATAGCGCATCCATGACGATTCGTTCGAGTTCGCTGTCTGGAGCCTTATCGAGCATCGCCTGGGTAATGCCGGCTGGTGTTGTGTCGCTGGTGCTGCCGGCTGACTGGCCGAGGCAGACCTGCGAACAGAGCAGGATGAGAGTAACGAGAAAAAAGTTTTTCATGGACGTGATCGATCGGTCGAGGTTGATAGCATACCCGACAGGTATCATGGAGTTGTAAAGTCAGTCTTTCGGTAAATGGCCTGCATAGGTAATTCGAGATCCCCCAACCGAACCACCGAATCCAGTGAGCGATAGTCATGATTGAGCCACTCGTCCGGTACATTCGTTCGGGAATACACCGAAGCGAATGGTCGGTCCTGGTCAACAAACAGCATGTATTGCAGCGAGGGAATGAGCTTGTAATACGTCAGTTTTTCCATCAGATCAAACCGGCGGGTGCTCTTCGACAGTACTTCGACGATAATCTCCGGATTCTGAATCCGTACCGTCGAAGGGCGACCGCCGGGTGTGGTGCCGTATTCAACGGGTTCTTTCACAACGGAAAGGTCAGCGTTGAAATCACCAGCCTGGTTGGGTATCACAATTTTGATATTGCTGCCTAACACATCATACCCTACTCGGTCAGTAAAATAATTTGATAACAAAACTGCCAGAACAATAACCAATGACTCATGTTGACGGGTAGCTTGTCCCACAATAATCTCGTCGTTTAAGAATTGAACGGTGTAGGGTGATGTATCAACCAGGCTGTGGTACTCATCCCAGGTGGCCGGCAAACGCAGTAGGGCGTCTTCTTCCAGTGCGTCAGGCAATTTGAGTGTAACGGCTTCCATACGTTGCAGGGGTCAGGCTACTAATTTACAGTGAATTATGGATACGTGCCAGTTTAATCCACTAAAGGACAGCTAACAAGTGGGATGACAAAACCGGCTTACATGGATCAGATGCGTAGCCATAATTCACGTTAATTTACCGAAAACGTACGTCAGTTCAGCCGGTTTGTTTTCCACTTGCTCCGGGGCTGTGCCACCTGAACGCTGGTGCCATTCGTTTTTGGCTTCTGCTGTTGCATCAGCCAGGCCGCCAGCACGGCCGCCAGTTCCGCTTCGGCGGGGTCGGCGTCGGCAATCAGCACATCGGGATTTGGGGTAAAGTACCGGCCCACAAAGCCCGTGTCGAACTGCCCCGACCGGAACGCTTCGTGTTCCATCACGAACCGGCAGAACGGCAGCGTCGTCTGGACGCCCGTAATCTGGTACTCATCGATGGCCCGGATCATCTTCTGGATGGCTTCCTCGCGGCTGTCGCCGTACGTAATGAGTTTGGCGATCATCGGGTCGTAGTAAATCGGGATGGTCATGCCCTGCTCGAAACCGTCGTCGACCCGAACGCCGTTGCCCTGCGGCCGTACGTACGTTTCCAGCGTACCGACGTCGGGAAGGAAGTTGTTGGCCGGGTCTTCGGCATACACACGGATCTCCACAGCATGACCTTTAATGGCCAGGTTTTCCTGTTTAATGGGCAACGGCTTGCCTTCGGCGATGTAGATCATCTGCTTCACCAGATCGACGCCCGTAATCTGTTCCGTGACGGGGTGCTCTACCTGGAGCCGGGTGTTCATTTCGAGGAAGTAGAAATTGAGCTGATCATCCACGATGAACTCCACCGTGCCGGCACCGTAATAACCACAGGCCCGCGCTACGTCCACAGCGGCCCGGCCCATCGCGTCGCGAATTTCCGGCGTCAGGATGGCGGAGGGCGCTTCTTCGACGACCTTCTGGTGACGGCGCTGGATGGAGCACTCGCGCTCGAACAGGTGAATGATGTTACCGTGCTGATCGCCCAGCACCTGAATCTCGACGTGTCGGGGCGACGTAACGTATTTCTCAATGAACACTGAGCCATCGCCGAATGCCGACAGGGCTTCGCTCACGGCGCGGTCCATCTGCTCGTCAAATTCGGCGTCGTTCTCGACAATCCGCATGCCTTTGCCGCCCCCACCGGCGCTGGCCTTAATCAGCACCGGATAACCGATTTTAGCCGAGATGGCTTTGGCTTCGGCCCGGTCGGTGATGGCACTGGGCGTACCGGGCACCATCGGGATGTTGTAGGTCGCGACGGCGGCTTTGGCGGCCAGTTTGCTGCCCATGATCTCGATGCTCTCGGGCGATGGACCAACGAAGATCAGACCGGCCTCGCGGACCTGCCGGGCAAAATTGGCGTTTTCGGATAAGAAACCGTAGCCGGGGTGAATGGCGTCGACGCCTAAGCGTTTGCATACGTCAATGATGACGTCGCTTTTCAGGTACGACTCCGACGACGGGGCCGGACCTACGCAAACCGCTTCGTCGGCGTAGCGAACGTGGAGGGCATTGCGGTCGGCTTCAGAGTAAATGGCAACGGTTTTGATGCCCATTTCGCGGGCGGTACGCATGACGCGCAGGGCAATTTCGCCCCGGTTGGCGACGAGGAGTTTGTTGATTTCGGGCATGAAGTGACGTCTGATTGAGTCGCGGATGATTCAGCCGTCCGACGGCCGAATCAAGTTCGTAAACTTAGCAGTTTTGGCCGGTTCACACAATCAGTTTATAGCCTACGCCCCTCAGGACTGATCGGTCAGAATTAAACGTGTTCAAGAATTGGGTCAGATGGGGCCGTATGTAGGTAGCTACCGAAAAATGGTTTGCTGCGTACCCTGCGGTTGTTGGCTAGCCGTTTTAATAGTACTCCAGCTCAGTAGCCCCCCCGTTCTGGACAATGCGACCTGGTAGGCCATCGGGACGGTATTCGTACGTCAATCCCTGAGCCACCTGTGTGTTGGGGCTTAGAAACAGGGCGGCAGGGTAGTGAACCGTATTGAAATAAGGATTCCGGCCAGTGCCATATTCATACGTAAACGTGCGGTCTGAAAGATCAGCCGTTGCTGTGCTGTTCTGTTCCCTGACAGCCACTACGTTGCCGCGAGAATCATACGTTAGTGTCTGTGTAAGCGTGCCTACTCCTTGTGCATCAGATCGTACTACCTTAGTGAGCTGTCCCTGAGCAGTATAGTCATACAGGCTCTTGCTACGAAAATCCCAGTCACCATTACCCTTAAGGTACGTCCGGCTTTCAGTAACGCGTCCGGCCCCGTCGGTCGACAGTTCATCGTAGCTAGTCCATTCCACTGGACCCGTGCAATTGAATACACTCGAATAGCCGCAATTATTAGAAAAGTGCTGCACATAACGTAAGCGGCCATTCACATCATAACGGTATTGAAGGGCTGATTCGACGGCGTTAAATCGGATGATCCGCCATTCAACCAATTGGCCGCGCTGGTTGTAACGCCACTCTCCGGTGGTATTGCCATTCTGAATTTCACGTTTAAGACGTCCGGCAATCTTAGCCCCCTCCTGGAAGGCTTGATACGTAGCAGGCAGATCTGCCAGGGACGCAACAGGAGCATCCATAGGCACCACTTCATTCTGCTCCCGACAGCCGGCATTGAGCAGTAGAATACTTACACACGTAAATAGGTAGCGCATAGACTTTTACATTTCGCAATGTACAAGAGACCCTTATGCGTCATAAAAGGTTGGAAATAAATACAATGACGTCGGCATGGATCAGCGAAAAGTCTCGTATCAGGCGCGGAATCACTTATACCGATTCATGAACAGAGAGAACGGCCAAAGCAGCGTGGCTGCAACGGCTTTGCTCCAGTTAGGTCGGTTGGGGTTCGTCCGAATAGATCTGGTGCAGTACCAAACTAACACAGTTCCTGATATAAGCCAGGCGATTGCCATTGTAAAGAGGGTTAATAACGGTTCCATAAAATGAAACCAAAACACTGAGTAAGAAGTCCTGCTCTGAACTGAGTAGCAGGACTTAAAAAGACAATCCACTTATTAGACTGAGTTCCTGTGTTGTTTTCGGATTCTGAAGTAGCTATAAAGTGTATATCCTTCCCAGAATACGCCACTAATTAAAAGTATTTTTCCTGGTACCTGGTGGCCTGAAACGAACAAAATGCATCCTACTACAACTACAAGTGCTCCTAACAAAAACATGCGAAATGCTCTGGCAAAAAGCGGGTTATGAATCATAGCGTTAGAGTAATTAAGTTCACCACATACTGATCGTGTGAGATAACAAAATTATTGTATAAGTGTTACGTAGCCGCTAATTACACAATCAGTTTATAGCCAATGCCCCGGATGTTGACGATCTGGACTTGCGGGTCGTCTTTGAGGTAGCGCCGGAGCCGCGTAATGAATACGTCGAGGCTGCGGCCATTAAAAAAGCTGTCGTCGCCCCAGAGTTCCTGCAACACCGCACTCCGTTCAAGAACCTGGTTCCGTTGCTCATACAGCCGCCGGAGCAGTTCCGCTTCGCGGTGGGAGAGGAAATCTTCGCGGCCGTCGAGGATCAGCTTCTGTTTGGGTGGGTCGAACTGGTAGCGGCCAATCGCCAGCAGGCTCGGTGGCGTTTGCTCGGCCGGACGGGGAAGTTGTCGGCGCTTCAGCAGGGCGTTGATGCGGACAATCAGTTCGTCGAGGCTGAACGGCTTCTTCAGGTAATCGTTGCCCCCCAGCTCGAACCCTTTCACAACGTCGGCGGTTTGCGAACGGGCCGTCAGGAACATAATCGGAATGTCGGCGTCGGTCTGCCGTATGGTTTCGGCCAGCGAAAAGCCGTCCATCGTGGGCATCATCACATCAGCTACCACAATATCGGGTTTCTGTTCCTGGAACAGGGCCAGCCCCTCGGCCCCGTCGGTCGCGTACTGTACTGTAAAGCCGCGGACTTCGAGGCTGTCGCGAACGATCATACCCAGCGCCAATTCATCTTCAATCAATAATACGGTTGCCATGCAAGCTATGCGGGAGAAGGAGTGCGAAACAGGGGGATAGGAAATTTCCGGACGCGGGCGTGGCCGTCGCCACCGGTCTCGGGAATCAGCAGGATGAATTCGCTGCCAACGCCGGGTTCGCTGATGACGTCGATCTGACCGCCGTGCTTGTCGATCACCTGCCGAACGTACGAAAGCCCCAGTCCAAACCCTTTGACCGGGTGCAGGTTGCCGGTCGGGACGCGGAAGAAGCGGTCGAAGATAGCCTGCTGGTACGATCTGGGAATGCCAATGCCGTTGTCTTTGACCGACAGCCGCCAGACTCGCTCCTGCCTGCCGCTGGTAATCCGAATCGTTACGGACTCGTTGGAGTACTTGATGGCGTTGTCGATCAGGTTGTTGATGGCATTGGTGGTATGAAACCGGTCAATCCGGACGGGCTCCTCGCCGGGTTGGATGTCGACCTCGAAGTGAACCGGTTTGTCGGCTTTTACCTGGTGGTTGCTGATAATCTGATTCACTAGTTCCGACGGCCTGATCCACTCGGGATTCAGCACCAGCTCTTTCTTCTCCTCGATCGCCAGGTTCAAGACTTTCTCGACCAGATCCGACAGCCGCTGCAGGTTATTGCGCGAAACGGTCAGGTACGTCTGGGTTTTCTGCGGATCATCGAGCGCCCCGAAATGCTGCAACGCGTCAACGGCCGCCGTGACCGTGGCCAGGGGCGTTTTCAGTTCGTGCGTCATGTTGTTGATGAAGTCGTTTTTCACGTCCGACAGCTTTTTCTGCCGAAGAATTGTCGAGAGCATGAACAGAAAACAGCCCGTCGTGAGGGCCAGCAACAGCACCGAACTGCCCAGCAGCCAGCCCATCCGGCGCAGCAGGTACAGGGTCGGTGTGGTGAACGAGGCCTGCACAAATAAGTTCTTTACGGGGTTGATCGGTATGGGGGTAGTGGACAAACTTTCTTTGGCCGCAGACGCCGTCAGATCCTTGAAAATAAATACGTTATCCCGGGATCGTTTGGGCCGGATGGTCAGCGTATCGAGCTTGAAATCAGCATCGATACCCCGCTGAGTCAGCTCGGAGCGGTACGTTGCCGCAAACGTGCGGAGATTGACCCCGGTGTCTTTCGCCCAATCGAGCAGCAGCAGCTTTGAAATCCGTTTGGCCAGCGAGTCAGCCGGTACGCCGGGCGGGGCTGCTGACTTCCGGCTCCTCACAATCATCCGCGTGGGCTCAGCCTGCGATCGGACTTGGGCAGAAACCGTATCCAGTTCCTGGCTGATGAAAATACGTTCTGAATCGCCGGCATCCCCACCGAACCGCCGAATAACCATATGACTCCGAATGCCCTTGGTAGCGGGCTCATTGCCCAGCAATACGCGGGCGTCGGTCAGGCGCTGCTGCTGCACCGCCTGCCACATGGCATCCTGCACCGTCCGCTGAAACTGCTGACGATTTAGCTGATACGTCGTGAAAAGCCAGTACCCCTGGAAAGCATTGATGCCCAGGATACAGAGGATCATCAGCCAGAAGATGGAGCGGATTCGCCGTTTCATTCGTTCGGGGTTTCGTATACAAATTTACGTGGCTGAGCCTGGCTGTACAATGGCGTTAACAGTGTTTAACACTAAATAGCAGTGCATTACATTCCGGTGCCGGAAGTTTGTACGGTCATTTCAAACCAGACAAATTTCCATGAAAACGCACGCAATCGCACTACGTATCCTATTGGCCCTCGCGGGGGCTATGTCCCATCCGCTCTTTGCTCAGGCGCCAACGTCGGGGCAGATCACCTACGAAGGCGTCCGCAAGATTGACCCGTCGGGAATGCGGATCGTGATCAACGGCGAAGAGGTCAAGCCCGGCGATCCCAACTTCCCCACCGATATTCCCGACACCCGCACTTTCAGCCAGAAGCTCATTTTCGCCGGCAACTTTGCCAAAGAAGATCGCGGGGAGCAGAACGCCGTTATCCGGACGTTTGTAGGTGGACCCGGCGGGGGCGGTGCTCCTCAGACAACCAACATGGGCCGACCATTCGACGAGCAAACATTCGTGGACCTCACCGGCCAGAAAACCATTACGTTGCTGACCGTCGGCAAGGACAAAGAAGCCAGAACGTACCGGGCCGAAGCCCCCATCAAGCGGGTTGGTAACTGGCAACTGACCGATCAGACCAGGAAGATTGCGGGCTATACCTGCCGCAAAGCCACCGTACCCTACCGCAACGATACGTATACCGTCTGGTTCACGACCGAACTGCCGTTTACGTATTCGCCCATCCGCGAACTGACGCCCGAATCGGGGGTGGTGCTGCTGGTCGAAAGCAACCGGGAGCAGTTCCGGGCGACAAAAGTGGCCGCAACGGCCGTCGACCAGAACGACGTTCAGCCAAAGGCCCAGGCTGAGACGGTTGCTCCCGAAAAGCTAGCTGATCTGCGAGACAAAGCCATGGCGGATTTCCGCCAGCAGTTGATGATGGGCGAGCGAAACTGAGACACCACTGACGCCCCTTTGACCCACGATTTGAGTCGTGGGTCACCCCTCTGAACAGTTTCAACAACATACGAATGCGTATACTTTCCTTCCTTTTTTTCCTGATAGGCTGCGGAGTCACCTGTCTGTACGCGCAGAAATCGGGCGGCAAGACCCAGCTCCAGGGGATTGCCGTGGATTCTGCAACGGGCAGACCCTTACGAACGGCATCCGTATCGCTGCTCACCGCCCGCGATTCGGCTTACGTAACGGCTACGATCACCGACGGCGACGGCCGGTTCCTGATCCGAAACGTAGCGCCGGGGCAGTACCGGGTACTGGTAACGTTTGTGGGGTATCGAAACGGGTCTCGCTCCGTTACCGTTACACCCGACAGCCCCACTGTAGACGCTGGAACGCTCCTCATGACCGAACAGGCCAGTATGCTCGGCGAGGTCGTGGTCACGCAGGAACGCCCCCCCATTACGGTAAAGCAGGATACGCTGGAGTTCAATGCCGGTTCGTTCAAGACGCAGCCGAATGCGCAGGTCGAGGAATTGCTGAAAAAACTGCCGGGCGTTGAAGTAAGCCGCGACGGAACCATCCGGGCACAGGGCCAGACGGTCAGTCGGGTGCTGGTGGACGGCAAGCCTTTTTTTGGAAACGACCCGAAAATGGCCACCCGCAATCTGCCCGCCGACATCGTTGACCGGGTACAGTTGTTCGACCAGTCGTCGGATCAGTCGCAGTTTTCGGGCATTGACGACGGTAACCGCGAACGGACCATCAACCTGACCATCAAACGCGACAAACGCAAAGGGTACTTTGGCCAGAATTCAGCTGGTGCCGGAACCGACGGGCGTTACCAGGGACGGCTGAACGTCAACCGGTTTAATAATGGTCGCCAGATCTCCGTGACGGGGCAGGCCAATAACCTCAACCAGCAGGGTTTTACGCTCCAGGACGGACCCGGGGGCGGTGGACAGGAACCGGTCTTTGTGGGCCGACCCGGTGGTGGCGGAAATCCGTTTGGAAACCAGTCGCCCACCAACATCATCGAGACCAAAGCGGCCGGTATCAACTACCGCGATAAGTGGGGCAAAAAGGCGGAAGTGGCTACCAGCTATTTCTTCAACCAGGCCGTAACGACCACCGATCAGCAAAGTCGGCGGGAAAGCATATTGCCGGGCCAGTTGCTGCTGACCGATCAGAGCAATTTTTCGCGCAACCGGGTCAACAACCACCGGCTGAACCTCCGGCTTGACTGGAAACTGGACTCCGTGACGAGCCTGCGCTTCACGCCCAACGTATCGTGGCAGAACAGTGGCTTCGACAGCCGAAACGTGAGTCGCTCGACACGGCCGGATGGGCAACTGCTCAACGAAGGCGATACGCGTTTCGGCTCCGTTGGCGACGGGCTGAACGTATACAGCAATCTGCTGCTCATGCGGAAATTCCGGCGGGAAGGGCGGACTCTGTCGCTGAACCTGAATACAGTCGTGAACGACCAGTTGACCAACGCCCTCAACCAGTCGGTCAATACGTTCTACGACTCAACCGGTGGTAATCCACGCCCGCTTCGGCTCGATCAGCGCAACCGACAGGACAACTACGCCCCCCAGAATACCCTCACGGTGTCGTATACGGAGCCGCTGTCGCTGACGCGCAAGCTGGAACTGCGTTACGCCTATGGCACAAACCGAAACCAGGCCGACCGAGACGTAGCGGATTTCAACGAAACGACTGGCCAGTATGATCGCCGGAATCTGAACCTGTCGAACCAGTTTGCCAGCAGTTTCAATACGCACCGGCTGGGCGGGACGATCCAGACGCGTCGCCTGCGTTATACCTACGCCCTCGGCTTTGAGCTGCAGCAGGCCGAGCTGCGAGCCGAAAATCGATCCGTCGACACCAGTCTGAACCGCCCGTATTTTCACGTTCTGCCCAATGCGCTGTTCAACTACACGTTTTCGGGTAACCGCAGTTTGCGGCTTCAGTACCGTACCCGCCTGAACGCGCCCTCGGTGACACAATTACAGCCGGTCGTGGACAACACCAATCCGTTGGCTATCCGGCTGGGCAATCCGGCTCTGCAACCGGAGTTTTACAATACCGTTACGTTGACCTACAATGGCTCCAGCGGCCTCGGTACCAAAAGCCTGTTCCTGTTTGCGGCTTTGAACCAGAGCAATAACCGCATCGCAACAGCTACTACCGTGAACGCGGCCGGTGCGCAGACGACGCAGCCGGTCAATATCGGCGGCTATTGGGCGGCCAACGGTTTCCTAGCGCTGGGCCGAAGGATTCAGGCCGTCAAACTGAACATCAACCTGACCACCAACGGCAGCATCTCGCGGGCGCTCAGCCTGATCAACGACCGGAGCAACGAGTCGCAGAACGTAACGGTGGGGCAGGGGTTGCGGCTGGAATCGAACTTCAACGGCAAGTTTGACTACGGCCTCAGCGGGAACATCAGCTACCAGACTGCTACGTATTCGCTGCTGCCCCGGCAGAATACCGCTTTCTGGTTGCAGTACGCCACGGCCGACCTGAACTGGCAGCTGCCTTTTAACTTTATGTTCAGAAGCGACCTGACCTACACCGCAACGTCGGGGCGGTCGGCGGGTTTCAACCAGCGTTACACCCTCTGGAATGCGTCGGTAGCCCGACAATTTTTTAAAGGAAAGCAAGGCGAAGTGCGGCTTCAGGTTTTTGACCTCTTAAACCAGAATCGCAGTCTGGTACGCAATACGACCGATACGTACGTAGAAGATGTGCAGAGCCGCGTGTTAAAACGGTATTTTCTAGTCAGTTTGGTATACAACCTGCGGAAGTTTGGTGTCTGACCGTTCCCCAAAATTTAGGGTGTATTTTGGTGCAAAAAAACATTTAGGCTATTTTTGCACTTATCGCTTTAAAAACAAGGGTTTAACGCCAAAACATACCGCTAAAAGTGGATTTATTTGAGAAGTTGCGCACCAACCTCGGCTCAATCGGGTCGTATTCAAAGCAGTTACAGGGTCACCACTATTTTGCATTTCCAAAGCTGGAAGGCGAACTGGGCCCACACATGGTGTTTCGGGGGAAGAAGATGCTGAACTGGAGTCTGAACAACTACCTCGGTTTAGCCAACCATCCCGAAGTACGAAAGGCCGACGCCGAGGCTACTGAGCGCTGGGGGCTGGCTTACCCGATGGGTGCCCGTATGATGTCGGGCAACAGCGACCTGCACGAAAAGCTGGAGCGCCAGTTAGCCGATTTCGTTGCCAAAGAAGACGCCTTCCTGCTCAACTACGGCTACCAGGGGGTTATGTCGGCGATTGAAGCCATCTGCGATCACCGCGACGTGATTGTGTACGATGCCGAGTGCCATGCCTGTCTGATCGATGGAATCCGGCTCCACAAAGCGAAACTGGGAGAGTACTACAAGTTCAACCACAACGATATGGCCAGCCTGGAGAAAAACCTCCAGCGGGCCACGAAGGTGGCCACCGAAAAGGGCGGTAGTATTCTCGTCGTTACGGAAGGTGTATTCGGGATGTCGGGTAAGGTAGGCAGCCTGGATCAGATTGTTAAACTCAAAGAAAAATACAATTTCCGGCTGCTGGTCGACGACGCGCACGGATTCGGTACGATGGGTGCTACCGGCGCGGGCGTGGGCGAAATGCTGGGCTGCCAGGATGGCATCGACATCTACTTCTCAACGTTCGCCAAGTCGATGGCGGCCATCGGCGCGTTCATCGCGGCCGACCACGATGTGATCATGTACCTCAAGTACAACATGCGGTCGCAGACGTACGCCAAGGCGCTGCCTATGCCCTACGTCGTAGGCGCCATGAAGCGGCTCGAACTAATCAAGAAGCATCCCGAACTGCGCGAAAAACTGTGGGAGAACGTACAGGCCCTGCAGAGCGGTTTGCGCGAGCGCGGTTTTAACATTGGCGATACCTCATCGCCTGTAACTCCGGTGCTGTTGCAGAACAACGGCGGCATTCCGGAAGCGACGGCGATGGTGCGCGATCTGCGGGAGAATTTTGGGGTGTTCTGCTCGATTGTGGTGTACCCGGTCGTGCCGAAAGACGTGATCATGCTGCGCATTATCCCGACGGCTGCGCATACCCTGGAAGACGTTCAATACACCCTCGAAACGTTCACGGAAGTGTCGGATCGGCTGCAGCGCGGCTACTATCAGGAACTGGCGGCTTCGGGAGCGGCTGTAGCCCCCGAAACGGTTGAAATATCGGCCGAATCTGCCGCAGAATAGCCTTTTTTGCAAAAAGTTGCATTTTTCGCCTATTTTTTTGGCTTGCCTATTGCGTTGCGTGTGATAATCATTAAATTTCAGCCGAAAACCGCGTTTTTAGCGGAATTTGGGCATTTTTTCACACTTTAACCCATACGTATCGCTATGGCACGCTTCGATGAAGTAAAGAATCTGGTAATGTCACTGGAGGCCGATTTCGAAAAGTTCTACGAGAAGAACAATCAGGCCGCAGGTACTCGTGTTCGCAAGGGCATGCAGGATCTGAAAACCCTGGCACAAACCATCCGCTCGGAAGTTCAGGACAAAAAGAACACTGCCGAGAAAGCGTAATCTACCGGCCAGTATGGCCAGGCCTCCCCGGCCAGCAAAGCTAGCCCCGCCCAAGCGTTTTCTTCGGCGGGGTTTTCTGTGGTTTGTGGTTTTGCCGTCCGTGGTTTTAGAGTTTGTGGTTCGTGGTTTGTAGTTCGCGAGCCAGACTACAAACCACAAAGTTTATATCTTCTCGTGGTGCATCAGCGTAGCGACGCCCCGCATCACTACTTTTTTCGTCTGAACGTCGCGGACTTCGCCCTGGATTTCGGCCGTATGTTTAGCCGGGTTGACGGCCTGTACCGTAAACGTCACTTCGTAGTCTGTATCGACGAACATTGGCCGGAGAAATTCCAGGGTTTGTCCTAAATACACAGAGCCAAAACCGGGGAACTCGGTACCCAGCACTTTGGTAAAAACGCTGGCCCCCAGCATGCCGTGAATGATAGGGCGTTTGAACGGAGTCCGGGCCGCAAAGTCCGGGTCGAGGTGGAGCGGATTGTTATCACCGGTAATGCGGGCAAACTCAATCACGTCGGCCTGCGAGAAGCGGAACGTGTACTGGTGGACAGCGTTGAGGCCAAATTCGGTTGTCATACAATACGTAAAGTCAATCGGTTGAATTATTGTCGCTGCAAAGCTACCCAGTCCATTCGCTATTTTCACGCTAAAATCTGCTCAAATGAGCGTAGTTTTGTTTCGCGGGCCGACCAATCCCTGATTGCGGCTCATCGTACTTATGCTGAAAAATCTGTTTTCGCTCGGTGTGTCGCATGTCCCGCGGGTATTCGGGCTAGACGTAATGCGGGCGGCTGCCATCCTGATTGTGGTGGATGCTCACGCTACCGTAGCGCTGAAAGACTATTACCGGGGCGGTTTCTGGCATGTCCTGCTGCCCGACGGCGTAGAGCTATTCTTTGTCCTGAGCGGCTTCCTGATTGGCGGTATCCTGATCCGGTCGTATGAGAAAAAAGGGCGGTTCGACCGCGATCTGCTGCTCAACTTCTGGACGCGCCGGTGGTTCCGGACCCTGCCTAACTACTACCTCGTGCTGATCGGGCTGGTGGCGTTCAACCTGCTGCGGGCCTGGCGGAGCGGCCTGCACCATACGCTGCCGCCGAAAGAAACCCTGGCTAAATACTTCTTTTTTCTGCAAAACTTTGCCAGCTACATCCCCGATTTCTTCCCGGAAACATGGAGCCTGGCCATTGAGGAATGGTCGTACATTACCCTGCCGCTCGTGCTGTGGCTATTCCACGCACTGATGCCTGCTCACTGGCCGCGTCGCCGGATTGTGCTGTCGACGGTACTGCTGATCATTCTGGGGACAAACGCCTACCGATTGGTTAATGCCATCCGGATACCGATTTCGGAAGGAGAGCTGGGCTACCGGGGGATTGTGCTGAGTCGGCTGGACGCTATATCGTACGGGGTGCTGGCCGCTTACGTCAAGCAGTACTTCCCGACCTGGTGGAACGATCCGCGTGTTCGTCGGCAGACGTTGATCGCCGGGTTGTTACTGACGATGCTAACGGCGTTTACGGCTTCCATCTTTATCCTGAAGTACTACGTCGAGGCTGGGATTTACAGTGGGTACGTTTTCTATAAACGGACGTTCTACTTCCCGGTAGCCGGCCTGAGCATGGCGCTGCTGCTGCCGTACATGGATGGCTGGCGAACGGCCGATGCCGCGCGGCCCGCCGTATGGGCGCGGGCCGTGACGCACATCAGCCTCATTTCGTATTCGATGTATCTGCTCAACCTGACGCCCATCATGGTCAACATGGTGGAGCGCATTCCTACTACGTCCGAAACAGTCGGCTGGGCAAAAGTCGGGTTGTTCTGGGTGCTGGTGCTGGTTCTGTCGACGCTGCTGTACAAGTTCTTCGAGCGCCCCGTAACCGACCTTCGCGACCGGCTGTCGGTCAAAGAACCCAAGATTACCGAACCGGCCGGTCTGAGTAAACAACTCTGACAGCGGGCGTTACTTCAGGAAATCAGGCTGCCGAAACGCCGGGTTGGGATACGTATAGAAACCCGCCCGGGTTGCTACGCCCAGCTTGCCTTTGTCGATAAAGTTTTCTTTCAGCAGTTGGGCTGCTTGCAGCATGTCGGTGTCGCCGGTTGCTTCGGCGTTTTTCAGCGTAATGTTGTACGCCGTCGTCAGGCCGACGACATCATAGATTGCGAAGGGACCGTTGGGCGCTCCGGTGGCGATCATCCAGGTCTTATCGATGGTTTCGGGATCGGCCACGCCCTTTACGTACAGGCGGAGGGCGGCTTCGAGCAGGGGAACCAGCAGCGAGTTGAGGATATAACCCGGCTGTTCTTTTTGGATCGGAAGCGCCACCATGCCAATGGCTTTGGCAAAGTCAACTACCGTATCAAAAACGGCCGGATCGGTGCCCGGGTGCCCCATGATCTCGGCGGTGTTCTGTCGCCAGATATTGTTGGCAAAATGCAGGGCCAGGAAGCGGTCGGGGCGGCCGGTCTGCTCCGCAAATTGACTGGGCAGCAACGTAGACGAGTTGGTGGCAAAAATCGTTTTAGCCGGTGCCACCTTCCCCAATTGACTATAAAAATCGCTTTTGATCCTGACGTTTTCCGGGATAGCCTCAATGGCCAGGTCAGCATCCTGAACGGCCTGGGTCATGTCCGTCGAATAGCTTATCCGCTGAAAGGTCGCATCGATTGCGTCCTGGGCTGCGCCAAGATCTCTCTTGAAATGCTCCCCCAGCTCCATGAAGCGGGTTTTTGCCTTGTCGAGCAGTTCATCGTTCAGATCGTAAACGGTTACGTTAAACGTGTGAAAAGCGGTTTGGAAAGCAATCTGGATGCCCAGCACACCCGATCCAAATACGGCGACGTTCTTGATATCCATCCTGATTGGTTGTTGATTACGCTTTCATCAGTCACCCGTCTGGCTAACTGTTCTGTAAAAACATTAACCTGATCCGATGGACAAAGGCCGGATTTTCTGCTAGGCTTTTATTTCCCAGTCGCAATTTTAATGAAATTGTCAGGATACGGTTCTGAGGTTCAGCTAACGTACTTACCAACCTAATCCGACAATGACATTAATTCTGAACGAATACGACGAAGCTCCTAACATACTTCTATAAATGTAATTTCTTCCATAAGTAGTAATCTCTGGCCCTATGTTAACATCAGTATAGCCTCGTCTACCTAAGCGTTGCTGAATTCCCCATTGAAAAGCAAAAGATGGTTGATTAAGCTTGCTTAAAGGCGTGTTCGAAGAAGAACGATTTTCTCCATTGATAGGATCATACTGGCGATAATTCGAGTAAAATAGTATAGGACGCTCGGCTTGTGCTGCTAAATAAAAACCTGATAGATTATTGGCCGATTTACCTTGACGTATTCGTCGGGCTAATCCGTAATAGTAGCGAATGGCTGTTTTGGCATTTATTGACGCAACAAGGCTTTGAATTTCAGTTTTATATGGAGGATTAAATGTAGTAGTTCTGTCAAGTTTATTTGATGAATAGTCAACTGAATTTTCTACACCGAACAAAACAGAGAAGGAAGGGCTTACTTTTCGTTCAATAGAAAGATCTGTGTCAAGGCCGACACCAAAACCCATCTTTGATGATTGTGCTAGTAATCTCGTGTTCGGCCAGAATCCTAACTTTATCAATGTTTTCTCTTCTACGTTAGCGCGGGTGATGTAGCGGATGAAGCGCTTGACCTCGGCTTTAGAGATCTTATCGTCTTCTGTTTGGTACTCTGTCCGCACGGAGTCGGTCTGGGCATGGGCTGTTATGGCAAACAGCAGTAGGATGGCGGCAAAAGGGTAGCGCATATGATTAGTGTATATTTTATTTGCTGCTGAAGGATCGTTCGCCCTGAATCGTCACCGGGCTATAGGTGTTGTGAATAATAATCTCTGTCTTTCGGCCGGCCGGCTGGAGCGTGAACGTCTGTCGACCGCCGTAGCTACCCACCTGACTACTGTAGGCTTCCGGAACGCGGATGGTCGATTGCGCGGCCATGACATCGTAGCGGAAATCAGCCACGCGCTGGGGAGAAAAGACAATATCGGTACGGGCGGCTTCTACACGTAACGCATTGAGCTTGGCCGCATTGGGCACAATGGTTAGCTTTCCGTACCGGCTTTCAATGTGACTTGTTCCGCCGAGGTCGAGCAGGCTGATATCAGCTTTTTGCGCTTTGCAGACCAGCGTCGCGTTTACACCCCGACCGTCGACATCGCCGTACTCGGACGTAATATTGAGTTTGCCGGCTACGTCGTCGAGCGTCAGCCTGCCAAACTCAAACGTCAGCGATACGTCGCCGGACAACTCGCGCAAGGTCACGTCGCCAAATGAGTTATTCAGTGAGAGAATGGCCTTGCTGGGAACACTCACTTCATAAATAGCCTTAAGCTGGCTCTGCAACTTGCCTGCCCGCTGCGGAATTACAAACCGGTTTGATAAGTCCAGTTCGTTACCGTTGGTCTGGAGGGTGTATTGGTGGTACGCCACTTCGCGCTCGGCAACAGATCGGTCGGGGTGTTTGGCTACGAGCCGGAGCGTAACCGAAACCGTGGGGCGGTTCCAGCCTTTGATCGTTACGTCGGCTTTCTGGGCGTTCAGGTGCAGTCGTTGGCCATTGGTGTAAGGCAGGTCTTTCTCAATGACTTTGGTCACCACCTGCACGGACGTCTGCGCCAATCCTGAAAGCGGGATACACAGTAGGGCGATGAGTTTCAGGAGTTTCATGAGCGCAGGAGGGTAATAAGCTCTTTAGTGACTTCGGCTCGTTGATTTTCAATCCGAATCTGCGCTTTGATTAGCGCTGGGTCGTCGCCGAAGGTCAGCCGTTCTTTCTCGATGCGTTCCCGCTCGGCGTTTAAGTCGGTCAGTTGATTGCGGAGTTCGTGCACTTCGGGGCGCTGGCAAACGAACCGCTGTTCGAGGCACTGCTGGGCGATAAACGCTTCGGCACGTTCGTCGGCCGATGTGGGTTCAGCTTCCGGCAGCGCCGTTGTCGGGGTGGGGGAGGCAGTTTCTACGGCGTATTCAACCCGTATCTGCTCGTCTGCTTCGAGGGGTAAGGTTAGCCAGAATCCAACTGCGAGAAGCACCGCGGCTGCCGCAGCCACCCAGCCCCAGAGCGTGCGCAGTTGGCCGCGCCGATCAGCCGTTGCCGGATGTGGAACTACCGGAGTTTCGGTCGCTGCCGGGCCGCGTGTACTTCCTGTTTCGCTGCTCAACTCACGTTCAATCGAAGACCAAAGATCTGCTTTGGGTTCATAGTGCGGCAGGTCATTGATAGCCTTCGTTAACCGCTCGTCCGCATCCAGGTTAGCCGAGATCCGCGCCCAGAGGTTTTCGTCCGGTTCGTGTTCGGGCAGGTCAGAAAAGAGGTCGTTTATGGTCATGATAGGCGCTGTCTTAATAATTTCCTGGCGTAATTCACCTGCGATTTCGAGGTTCCTTCGGCTATACCGAGCATCTCGGCAACTTCCTTGTGGCCGTAGCCTTCTACTTCTACCAGCAGGAACACCGTGCGGGCGCCGTCGGGAAGCGAGCAGATGGCCGTATCCAGTTCTGCACCGGTCAACGTATCGCGCACAACGACTGGTTGGTCGTGGGCGCTCTCATCGAGCGTCAGAAACCGGCCTTCGAGCTGTTGCTTGCGAAGCGCCTGCCGGATCACGATCGTCTTGATCCAGGCCCCGAGTGTCGAGCGGAAACTGAACTGATCGAGGTTTCGGAATACGTCCACGAAAGCATCCTGCAAGGCATCGTTGGCATTGTCGTAGTCATTCAGAATACGGAACGCTGTAGTATACATGGCCCGCTTGTACCGATCGTACAGCAGCCGTTGCGCGGATCGGTCATTACTACGGCATCGCTCGACCAGGTCGGATTCGGATATGTCAGCGGGAGTAGCCAAGCGGAACATGATGTCTACTGTTACGTACCAAAGTGCAACGTAGACGCGAAAAGGTTGGAAGCTTACGAATTTTTTTACCCCGACCGTCCTTCAGGGGGTTGGGGGTAAACCAAAAAAACAGCCTGCTCGTTAGAGCAGGCTGTTTTATATACATCAATAAAGATAAGCTTAACCAATCGCTTTGGCGACTTCCAGCTCCTGTGGTTTTTTCGGGGTGGTAGGTTTCTTCGTAAACCGGGCAATGAGCCGGTCAACGACGAGGTACATGGCCGGTACCACCAGCAGCGTCAGCAGCATGGACGAGGTCAGACCGCCGATGATGACCCAGGCCATACCGTTCTTTGTTTCGGCACCGGCACCACTGGCCAGCGCAATCGGCAGCATACCCAGAATCATCGCCAGGGTCGTCATCAGGATCGGGCGCAGACGTTCCTTGCCGGCTTCGATCAGCGCGTGAACGACATCGTGGCCTTCCGCTTTCAACTGATTGGCAAAGTCAACGATCAGAATGGCGTTCTTGGCAACCAGACCGAGCAGCATGATCATACCCACAATCGAGAACACCGTCAGGCTTTCCATCGTCAGCGCCAGGGCCAGCAACGCTCCGATCAGGGCAACCGGAATCGAGAACAGAACGACGAACGGATACACCACGCTTTCGTAGAGCGCCACCATAATGAAATACACCAGCAAAATGGCAATCATCAGGGCCAGGCCCAGACTACCGAAGGCGTCAGACTGTTGCTGCAATTGACCCAGGTACTGAATCGACACGCCTTCGGGCAGTTTTTGCTGAGCCATCTTGGCCTGAATGTCGCTACCGACCGTACCGACCGGACGGCCTACCACTTGGGCGTTGATCGTTACCGACGACAGTCGGTCGATCCGTTCCAGTACGCTTTCGCCGATCTGCTCCTGCACCGTCGCAAACTGCGACAGTTCGAACGTACGGCCCTGGTTGTTGACGAACGTCAGGCGGCTTACGTCCTGCGGACTCGTACGGTCAAAACGATCCAGGCTGATCAGGATGTCGTATTCGTTACCGCCCTGTTTGAACTTCGACTGGTCGTTGCCGCGGAAAGCGTTTTGCAGCGCCATACCTACGTCCGTTGCGTTGATACCCAGTTGGGCCATCTTCTCCCGGTCGAGGTTGACCGTTACCTCAGGCTTCGGATCTTTCACCGAATACTTCACGTCCTGCGTGCCCGGCACCGATTTCGTTACGTTCATAACGGTAGCGGCTGCTTCCCGAATGTCCTTCAGGTTAGTGCCTTTCACCGCGATCTGGATCGGAGCCTGCTGGGCACCGACAATTCCCACGGGGCTAACCGTAACTTTTACTCCCGGAATCTGGCCCACTTCTTTCTTCAGTACCTGCCCAAACTCTTCGGTCGATATGGTACGCTGTTTTTTGTCAACCAGCTTCACGTTCAGGTCGGCAATGTTGCTGTTCGAGGCCGTCGCCAGACCGTTGCTGCTGTACCCGACGTTGGTAAAGACGTTGGTCACCTCAGGGTGCTTCATGATGATCTGCTCAGCCCGTTGTGCCAGCGAGTTGGTCTGGTAAATTGAAGCCGTTGGAGCCAGCTCGATGTTTACGTTCATCTCGCCCTGATCACTCTGTGGCATGAACGCGCCACCGATGAAACCCGCCGGAACGAGGGCAATGGAACCCACCAGCAGGGCAATGACGGTTAAGAAAATCCAGCGCTTGTGACCCAGCACCCACACCAGAATACGGCCGTAAGCTTCCGTCAGGCGGCTGATCATGTTTTCAAAACCTATGTTCAGGCGACCCCACAGCGACTTCGGATTGAGCACTTCGATTTTGCCAAACCGGGAAGCCAGCAACGGCGTCAGTGTGAACGACACCAGCAAGCTCATCAGCGTCGAGAAAACGACCACCAGCGCAAATTCGCGGAGAATGTTTCCGATCAAACCACCGGTCATGGCCAGCGGCACGAATACCACAACGTCCACCAGCGTAATGGCGAGGGCCGTAAAACCGATCTCGCTCCGGCCGTCGAGAGCCGCCGTACGCTTGTCTTTCCCCATTTCAAGGTGTCGGTTGATGTTCTCCAGCACCACAATCGAGTCGTCGACCAGGATACCAACAACGAGCGAAAGGGCCATCAGGGTCATCAGATTCAGCGAGAAGCCCATCAGGTACATCAGCGCGAACGTTGGAATCATCGACGACGGCAGGGCTACCAGCACGAACATGGCCGACCGGAAGCTGTGCAGGAACAGCAGCATAACCACCGATACGATCAGAATGGCCAGCCCCATGTCAAACACCACCGCGTCGGCCGAAGCCAGTGTGTACACCGACTGGTCGGCGGCAATATTGAACTTCAGGTTGATATTGCTGTACTGCTTCTCAAGCTGCCTGATGCGCTGCTGCGTCAGTTGGCTCACCGACACGGCGTTGGCATCCGACTGCTTCTGGATCTGCAAACCGATGGACGGTTGGGCGTTGATGTGGTTGATAGCCGTCGGTTTGGTCGTTGCGTCGACCACTTCCGCTACGTCCTTGAGCAACACTTCGCTGCCGTTGGCCCGGCGGGCCACGATCAGATTACGCATCCGGTTCGTCGTCTCGACGGAGGCATCAAACCGAATCGAATACTGAGACTCCCGGGTTTCTAGCTGCCCCGCCGGGAAACTGGTATTGGCGGCTGCAATGGCCTGTGACACCTGCCCGATGGACAAACCGTAGCCCCGGAGTTTTTCCTGGTTAACGTTAACCTGAATTTCGCGCTCGTTACCACCGATGACGTTTACCTGACCAACCCCCGATACGTTGGAAAGCTGGGGTTTGATGTTATCATCAATCAGGTCGTACAGTTTTGTCGGCGGCAGATTGGCCGTGACGCCCATCCGCAGCACCGGCAGTTCGTCGGTCGAGAACTTGTTGATAATCGGGCGGTCGGCTTCGTCGGGCAACAGGTTGATAATCTGCTCTACTTTCCGTTGGGCATCCTGTTGCGCCAGGGTTGTATTCACCCCGTTTTTCAGTTGAATAACCACGATGGATGCCCCCTCCTGTGAGGTAGACGTCATGCGGTCAAGACCTTCCAGTGACGACAAGGCGTCTTCAATACGCTTTGTTACGTTGGTTTCCACCTCATCGGCCGAAGCGCCCCGGTAGGTTGTCGCCACGCTGACCACGTTGGCTTCGAACTTCGGCAACAAATTGTATGACAACTGCTGGTAACTCAATGCACCGAACAGAATCAGTACAGTGAAGACCGTGAGAACCAGCAGCGGCCGTTTGACGGCAATTTCGGATACAGACATGTTGTTGATTAGTGAATGAGCGAATTAGTGAATGCGTGAAGTAGTTAGGCAATCGACCCGCACCAGCGGCCAGGATCTGCTACTTCACGCATCTACTACTTCACTGATTTTATTTTGTGATTTGCACAGGCTTACCGTCGCTGAGGTTCAGCTGACCGGTGGTGACGACCTGATCTCCGGCCGCTAATCCGCCGATGACTTCGATGGTGTCGCCGAAGTCGCGACCGACGGTGATGGCGCGCCGTTGGGCTACGTTCCCGTTCACGACGTACACGTACGGGTTCTTGATGCTTTCGACCAGCGCGATACGCGGAATCTGCAGGGCTTTCTGGTTTGATTTCTGCGAGAAGTCGACGTTTACGAACGTACCGGCTTTCAGACCGTTGGCGTTGTCGATGGTGATTTCGACGGGGTAGTTGTGCTCCGCTGTGCCCTGGGGGGCAATGTAGGAAACACGGCCGTTGAAGGTCCGGCCCGGAAATACGTCAGCCGTCACCTTCACCGCCTGACCTACCCGTAACCCATACACATCGCTTTCGTTGACCGCTACGTCGACTTTCAGCCGGGCTACGTCCAGAACGCGCCCCAGCACCTTGCCGACGGTGATGTATTCGCCGGGTTCGATATCTTTCTGTACAATCTGGCCGCTGATGGGCGACTTGACGTTGGCGTCTGCGATCTGCTTTTTGATCTGCTCGGCCTGATTCACGGCGTTTTCGTAGTTGAACTTCGTTTCGTTTACCTGAATCTCCGTAGTAGCGTTGCCGGCCAGCAGCGTGTTGTAGCGGGCCACGTCTTTCTTCAGCTTGTCGATGGACAGCTGCGTTGATTCCAGCGCCAGCTCCTTCAGCCGGTTATCCAGCTGCACCAGCGTAGCGCCCTGCCGGACAGACGACCCCAGGTTAAAATTGACCTGCGTGACCTTGCCGGCCGTTGTGGCAATGATTTCGGCCTCCTTGAATGGAATCAGGTTGCCCGTTCTGACAAGCTGCTGACTAACCGTAGCTTCCTCTACCGGCGTAACCGTTACCGGAATCGCCACGTTCGTCTGCACGACCGGCTGTTTCTGGGCATCAATCTTCTCTTTGTTGGAAGCCAGCCGGAAACCGATCAGAGCGGTGATTGAGACTAAAGCCACGACGACGATTAACGTTGTCTTTTTCATGGTGTATGCTGCGTCTAAAACTTACAGTTGATTATAAAAATTGAGTAGTGTACCCTGCGATTGCTCCAGGTCAAGCCGGGCCTGGTAGTAATTGATCAGCGAATTGATGTAGTTCGACTGCGCCTGTCGGTACGAATTGTCGGCGTTGATAAGGTCCGTCAGCGACTTCGTACCCTGCTTGTATTGCAGTGTCGTTACGTTATACACCTCCTGCGCCAGCTTCACGGTACGTTCGTCATTCTGGGCCGTGATCTGAGCCCGCTGCATCTGCGACTGCGAGTTGTTGAACTGGAGCTGAAACGACGAGGTGTTCAGTTTTTGCTGCTCTTCCTGCGTCAATACGGTCAGCCGTTGCTGCTGAATCTGGGCGTCACGTTGCAGCCCGTCGAAAATGGGCACCCGCAGACTCAGACCGATGTTTCCGAATCCCGTGAATCGGTTGAACGCGTCGCCGAACTGGTTGGCAAACGCCAGCGTACCGTAGCTGGCCGTAGCGCTGAGGGTCGGCTGATAACCGGCCTTGATCCGGGCCAGCTGGAGCCGCTGCAGCGCCAGATTCGACTCGCCCTGCTGGAAGCTGACCAGGTTGCGGACGTTGAAAGGCGCGTTCTCGATGGGCGCAATCTGTCCGAACGACAGCGAGTCGGGCAAAACCAGTTGCTGGTCCTGCGACAGGCCCATCTGGAATTTCAAGCGGTTGATCGACAGATTCAGGTCGTTTTCAGCCAGCGATAGCTGCGAGCGGGTGTTGTTGAAACTAACCTCCGTGTTGGTGTAATCGATTGGCTGAATGACACCGTTATCCCGCTGCAGCTTAAGGATGTTCAGCACCTGCTGCGTACGTTCCAGGTTGTCGCGGAGCAAACGGATCTGCTGCTGCGCGATAAACACCTGGTAGTAGTTGCTGGCGATGTTGTAAATAATGTCCTCCCGCGTTTGGCGCGTGTTCAGTTCGGCCAGTTGCTGATTAGGCTTGTTAGCCTTGATGCCGATCAGCAGCGAACGGTCATAAATAGGCTGGTTCGCCTGCGCAACCAGGTTCGTCTGGTACTTCTGGCCAAAGGCTACCCGAACGGGTTCCGGACCAAAAACACCCGCCGGAATGATGTTTGTCTGAAGCTTGACGTTGTTGGTAAATGTCCCTGAACCGGTCACCTGCGGCAGATACTGGCCAAGCGCCTGACGAGCCTGCTGGTCGGCGGTCTGCGCCTGGTACTGGGCGATGCGCGTCGTACCAAAGTGTTGCAGGCCGTAATCAATACACTGTTTCAGCGACCAGTTCGTCTGGGCCCAGGCGCTCAGTGGTCCTAACAGAATGGCAACTAAGCCAAATGCAATTTTACGTTTCATAAGTACAATACGTTGACCTATCAACTGTAGATATATCAACGATCTGGTTAAAAAATATATTACTTCTCAAGTATCGTTGTGATTTTACGGAGCGTCGTCAGAAACGAGGCTAATTCTTCGGCCGACAACTGGTCGGTAACCTGTTTATCCATGACTTCGGCCGTTTCGATTACTTTTTCAACGACCAGCTTTCCGGCCGGCGTCAACTGGATCAGATTCTTCCGGCGGTCAACGTCGTCGGATACGATTCGTAAATATCCATCGCGTTCTAAGGTGCGAATCGAGCGCTGAATGCCTGATTTATCTTTCTGGAGCATGTTGGCAATGTCCTGCTGAGACAGCAAATTATCCTCGGAAAAATAAATGATAAAGAGGATAGGAAACTGTTCGATCTGCAGCGTAAAGCCCAGGCGCGTCAGTTCGCGGTTAGACTTGCGAGCCATTAAATGACCGGCGTGGCTAATCATGAAAATGAATAAACGACCCAACCGCTCGGAGAACTTATCCTGTATTTCCATTTTTTTCTCTCCTACCATGGCGCAAATGTATACCCTGTTGATATGTCAACCAAATTTGAGAAAGAAAAGTTTTAGCCGATTTGCCTAAAAAATGTACAAACGCCGGCTACTTTTTTGTGATAAAACGGAATAGGAAAACGATAATGAAGTTATAGCCTTTGTCCTTCCGATCCTGGCGTCGGAAGGACGAAGACATAGCTCATTGAAACCGTACCAGCGGCTGAGTTTGTCGCTGTGCTTGCCCTCGGAAGGACAAAGACACGCTCGATGTGAAATCCTAAATAGCTTCTATGCGTGAGTCTGCCTAGCTGCTGTGGTCACTGACAATGACCCAGCGCTTTTTGATTTTTCGCCAGAGCAGCGTAAAGTGACCGCCCGCGTCACCAACTTTTGGGCGCGTTAAGTGCCAGCGCCCGATAACGTAGGCTACGTTCGGCGCGGGGAATTCCATTTGCAGGATGTCGAATTTCAACGTGCCCATCGACGCCCGGTCGGGGTAGCGTTTCTTGTAATTGGCCAGCGTAGCGTTGTAGCCGTAGGTGATTCCAACCTTGCCTACGAACGTCAGGGAGTCCGATTGCCAGTAGCCCTCCATAAAGCGATCCACCCGGCCGGCGTTCCAGTCTTCGGTCTGGCGTTTCAGGATGTCGAGGATAGCCCGGCGGTCGGCAGCGGTCTGTGCAAAGGCCGGAACCAGCAACAGTAACCCCCCCAGCAATACGATGTAGCGAATGGTTTTCATTTTTTATGGCGAACTTTGTTTACAAGAATAAGCCTTTTACTGATTAAACTGTTATCAATTCGCCAGTGGCTTCAGTAGCAATCCAGTAAGGATCAAGGCGATTCCGTACATCATGAAGCGCATTCGGGACTTTTACAACGAGTATAAGCCGTACATTTTTTCCGATGGCTGGTACTACGTATTCATTGTTATTTTCATCATTCTGCTTTTTATCTTCTTCTCGTAGTGGCTTCACCTGCTGTTCTGGCAATTATCAATCCGCTCTCGGGCACGGCTTCCCCGGCCTTTAAAGCGCGGCTTTATGCTTATTTTCTGCGGCAGGCCGAAGCGCTTGACTACGCGCCCGAGGCCGTCATGACCGAATACCCCGGCCATGCAACTGAACTGGCTAAGTCGGCCATCCAGCGGGGTATTAGCCGGGTGCTGGCCATCGGGGGCGATGGTACGGTCAACGAAACGGCGCGGGCATTGCGGCAATCCGGTACGGCGCTGGGCATCGTACCGATTGGGTCGGGCAATGGACTGGCCCGGCACCTGAAAATCCCGCTGAATCCGACGCAGGCCATCGACAAGGCCCTGAAAGGCCGACCCGTGGTTATTGACAGCGGCCTTATCAATGAGCATCCGTTTTTCTGTACGGCCGGACTCGGCTTTGAAGCCTACGTAGCGCACCTGTTTGCCCAACAGCCCGTTCGGGGCTTGCCTACCTACATCCGGACCGCCTACCAGGCGTTCTGGCGCTATCAACCCGGACGGTACGTACTGGATGGGGCGGAGAAAGCGCTCTTTTCGCTGACGTTCGCCAATGCGGGGCAGTTTGGCAACGGCGTCTGGGTGGCACCCACCGCCAACATTGCCGACGGCCGACTCGAACAGTGCGAGGTACGCCCGTTTCCCAAACACCTGGCGGGGCTGCTGACGTGGCGCTTGTTTAACCGGAGCATCAACCAATCGGCCTACTGGTCGGGTCGACCCGTAACCACTGCGACGGTGCAGACTGACGAACCGCTGCTGATCCACGCCGACGGCGAGCCGCTGACGGTGCCGACCGGCCGGGTAGAAGTGCGGGTGATGCCGGGCAGTTCGCTGGTATTGTTGTGAGGGGGAGGTAACGGTTCGGGCTTATTACTATGGTCGCCGGAACTGCTGCTGATCGTTGCACATAACTGACGTTTATTCAGTCGCCAGTTGTAGCGGGCCCTCTGTTGGAAGACCGTTTTAAGATCAGCGCTTTCTGTTTATCAAAATTGTAATGGTGACCGCGTAGATGCCAACAATAGCAAACGGGATGGCAACAAATCGGTGTTGAGGCAATACGTACCAGAGCACCAGCACAACAATGGTTCTTGCAACTGCGTGAAAAACGCCAACCCAATGGTCAATGATCCAACTCAGGGGTAGCCACATCAATCCCGTCAGGATTCCTACGGTAAGAGGCAATGACGAATAATCCACCAAAAAGAACGGGATGGCAATGGAGTAAACCAGGAGTGCTTGAGCTACGGTGTAGAAGAAAAGTGTATCAAAGGTGTTCTTGGGCTTATTCTTATCAAGAAAGTTCTCACCGGTGAATTTTGATATAAACATGCCCAGATAGACAATACTCCCTGTGGCAATAAAAAGTACCCATACCTTACCTGTGGGCGATAAAAACAAACCGGCAACACCAACTATAAGCCAGGCCAATAATCCAGCGATTGGTGTAGCCAATAATTTCTGCTCTTTGAAAGCCTGCTTTTGCTCTTCAAGCGTCCTGATAAGTTGTGTCATCGCAGACTTTCAAATGTTCAACGTGGAAGCATTGGTGATGTGACGGTATTCCGTGTTCCGTCCAGCCCTGGATAAAGATATAAAGCTAAATTTGAAAACAAACGCTCAGCCCATGTTCGTCAGTCCACACGATGCTAACCCCATGTTGCCTGCTGGCTCATTTTGTAGATGCAATGCCCTTGTATTTTTTTGGTTGTGAATAAATGGTCGCACCAAGTAATTTCCATTCTATAGTACCGTGAACAGAGTACTCGAACTTGGTATTGTCGCTTGTCTGGTCTACAAGGATATATGAAGGTTTCCAGTTTGTACCGCTAACAAAGCCTGTTGTCCATGAATTGCCGCTTATGGGAATATTTATCTGTCCTTGTCTATCCTTGCCATACTTGATGCCCAGTTGATATTTTGAAATCAACGTCTTCTCCAACTCTACGTCAATAAAATAGGTTGCGTTTCTACTTAAGCTGTCCTCCGAAGTAAACTTCCAGGTTCGGATTTGTGACGAGTTGGGTTCTTTATTGACGTCGTCGTCGTTGGAATTGCTGATGAACGATAGAAGTCCAAACACAAAAATTATGGATGTAAACAGTCCAAATTGTTCACGCACAAGTCGTGTCGCTCTGAAACAGGTAATAACAAAAAAGAGGAATACTGCGATGTTTAAAAGTCCCCATAGTAAGTAAAGCATACTGGTATGTTTTTAGCGGTCTAAAAAGTTTGCAGGTAGCGTATCACAGCTTTGTGAAGGTTGGGCATTTATTGTACGTCTGCCTAACTTAAACACAAAAACTGGATGGTGATTTTCTGATTAAGTCTATTACATCAGCCCAACTTTTGCAAAACAACTGTTAGCAGAAGTTGGGTAATTTTTTTAACGTAATCTATTTTTTCTCAGCAATTGTCTTTATTGCTACGTTCAATGCTTCTTTTGGGTCACAAACTATACTTGGCTCTACCCCAACCTTATCCAGCCTCTTTCCGTCATATGTGTAATAATCAAGCATTGGAACGGTTAAGGCTAAATTCTGGATATAGAAATGCTCCATGCTAATGACTGCCCCAGCTGTTTTTTCTCCAATAACAGTAGCTATGTTCTCTTTTTGAAGCGTATATACAAATGGTTCGCTAGCACTTGCGGTACTTTTGCTGGTCAGAATGAATACCTTTCCCTTAAACGTATTGGCTAATGGCTCTGTGACAAGGCACAAGCCTTCCACGCCATTCCGCACTTCTTTTTTAAACCATGCGTAGTTGGCTTTATCCATTAACTTAAAATTCTTGTATTCTGCCGTCGAAGGGGCAGTGGTATTTTTGTCCCAGTAGGCTTGTGAAAGCATGACCCCGCCATACAATTTCTTGTCACTTAGATATTGACAAATGCGCATACCGCCTTCCATGTCACCGCCTCCATTTTTTCGTAAATCAATGATCAGGTTTTCAGGATTAGATTGAATGATTTGCTGCATCAGCGTATCAATATCCCTTACTCTGAAATTAAAGGCGGGCACATCTAACAGCAATGTTTGCTCATTGAGTTTAGTAAGGCTTGGACGAGTTTCGTCTTCAGAGATGTTGAGCCCTGCCACTGCGTATTGTGTCGTATGCTCTTTGCTTCCTGTTATAGCGTAATGGGTAAAAGGCAGCTCTTTGGCCTTGTAAAAAAAGCCGTAAGCAAATTCTGCATCGTCTTCTGCTACCCGGGCGAAGTCTTGCATTTCCTTGCAGAAATTGCTCCAGTCCTTTGTTTGAAGAACAGTCTTATTATAGATATATTTTTCTGTCAGTTCCCTGATTTCTCGCCAAAGCAATTGATAATCTTTGGGCTTTTCTGATGCGGTAACTTCTGTGGCTTCCAATTTACCGTAAATCTTTCCAGATGATTTTCCCAACAGTTCGGCAGCGATGGACTTTCCTTCTTTTTTCCCTTTCAAAAAGTATTTCTTTTTTTCAAGTATCAGGTAACCTGAAATTTCTTCATTAGTTATAACCACACTGTCCAGTTCTACCAAACTGCCATCAGCCTGAAACATACTTTTGGCAAAAGATGCTTTTACACCTCCCACAATTCTTTTATGCGCATTTGGTGAAGTGGTACCAATAAAGAAGTCACCTTTTTTCTCCAAGAAAAAGTTGGTCTTCATGTGACCGTATTCGCCAGTGATCAACGATGCGCTCCAATGATACTTCTGAGAGATTGCCCTTACGCATAAAAGTGCAAACAAAGCAGTTAAATACAATTTCATTCGTGTCATAAGTTTTGGTGGCAAAAATTTCTGCTAACGAACAGGGCTTTGTGCAGGTTGGGAAATAGAATCCCGTCTGCCTGGAACCGCTGCTAATTGAAAAATTGATGATTAAGATAACAACGAAAAGCCAAATAGCATTCCGTCAAGCTGGGACAAAAGCCACATAGAATTACAAAAAGTTCATTGTTATTCCGTCCGCCCAACTTGCACAAAACCCAATGTTGGTAGCAGTTTATTTTGTCGAGACGTTAAGTATTTCAAAGTTGTCAAGACTTCCATTTATGTCAAGCGTAAATGAAAAGTCTAAGTCAACGTCTATGTTCTCCTCACCAACAAAAGGGAATTTTTCATCGCCTGGGTCTCTAACTGAATTATATCCATATCCTTGAACTTCTGTATTTACAGAAAGTGTCCCACTAATAATTGCGTAGTCTCCAACAATTTCAGATTCAATACTTGAACAACTATACCATTCAACTTCTCCAACTTGGATATAGCCACCCATTGTTATTAAGTGGCTGTCCTCGAAAATATTACTTGGGTCAATGCTGTCAATATGATGAGTTATTTCATCATTGACTTTGTCAACTTTAGAGTCCCACAATAAATCGAAAACATATTTTTCGTTTATATTTTGGCTGTCAAACCACGTTTTAAATTCCAATTTTGGTTTGTCAAGCCATTCTGAATTTGCTTTATAAAAATCCCTAATTGATAAGTGAAGTTTGAATTTGTCGCAGTCTAAAACTAAGTCAGGATGAAGTTCAAAGACTTTATTTTTCATTTTTTCAACATCGCAAAAATCATTGCTGTTTTCAGTAATGAAAATGCAATTGTCAAGGTTATTTTGATTTACATAAGTCGAGTATGCAAGCCAAATTAATGCGTCTTTTAGTTCAGTTTTCTTTTCTGTAAAAGGCTTTTTCCGTTTAACCGCTCTTTCTAATACGATTGGAAGGAAGTCATTGTTTAGATTGAGGATTTGAACATTTTTATATTTCTGCAACTCTAAATAGAAGTTGTCAAAGTCGCTAAGACACTCGTCTTTGTTCGGAATATCAAACTGCTTAAACCGTCTTAAAGTTTTTTTAAGATTTGTGTTTGACTTTCTAATGTCAAAGAATTCTTTATCAATATTTTTTTCAAAATTGTGTCGAAGCTCTTTTAAAACTACTTCTGAAATGAAAATATTTACTCTCTTGTCAGCCGATACTTCCAACAATTGAGAAGAGAAATTCTCTTTCCAAAATGGGTCAGAGTAAATGACTGAAGTGTCTAAAAAGATATTCATAATTGAAGGGTCGTTAAATTGCTACCAACGGATTAGGGCTTGCCGATGTACCGGCATTAGCATTCCGTCAGCTTAAATTTTCTACAAATGTTGAATAGAGATGGTTAGTTCAGCACTTATTCGACAGCCGGTATATTGGCAAACCTATGTTACCGGCAGTTATAGTCTACCAGTTTTGCTTCCACTTGTTTAGTTTGTCTTGTCTGTCCGCATAAAGTTGTCTGATAAAGTCAAGCAGCCAAGACCCACCAAAAGCCACACTTCCTTCATACGAACCGTAAACAATCCAGTCAAAACTTCTGTCGCAATAGATGGTTTCGTAACAGTTCGGGTGAAACAAACTGAACTCTATTTCAGCATCTGAACCGTCTTCCGTCATTATAAACAGCTTACTTTCTGCATGTCGCTCAATTTCTTCAATGATTTGTCGGTAATCGTCTTCGGCAATGTTGTCTTTCATCAGAAAGATAGTCGGCTTAGGGCTTAGTTTTTCTAAGGGCTCCCAATAATTACCTTGAAAATTCCAATGCTCTTGAAGTGCTTGTCTGACTTGTTCGCTTTCTGTTTTTGTCAATCTTCGTCGATATGGTAGAGGCTCGATTTCTTGTAAGTTACTTGCAGTGAGGTTTTGTACGAAGTCAATAAATTTCTTTCGCTCTTCCTGCATGGCATTTTTAGCAGTGTTGTTTTGCTCTCCTGTCGTAAAAGGACTGTTCGCAGTCAAACCAATGTACTCCAGCTCATGTTTGCAGTTTTCAAAGTCGAGCTGGTTTTGCCCTACCAAAGTTTCAACCTTGTCAAGAATTGCAGATAAAACATTGTATCGTGGAAACAGATTGTAGTCGTTGTTTGTGTAAGTATAGGGAAAGTCGTTACCAGTCCGCTCTTTTGAATATCTGCCTACCCAGTAATTGAAATTGTCTTTGAGGTATCGTCTTGCTGCTGTAATTAGGGCTTCGGTGTCTGTCATAATAATTGCCGGTAACTCATAAATAAACGCACTTTTTGTGCATCCAGGTAAATGTGCTCAAAAACTGATACCGAGCGAGTAGTATCTGGTATAAGCTCATTACAATCTATTGTATATCAATTGATTATGTTAATTTATGCGAATATTTTAACTATAAATGCTGATTCATCGGACTGGTTGGTAAACAATACCTAATTCCGTGTGGCCCCGGTCAGATCCCGAACGACAGATTACGGTTCAACGTACTGCTTTTCCTTTTTCCGTTGTTCACTTCGGCGGATGATCGCTACGCAATAAACGAGCAGCAACGGCAAGGTCAGAACGGCGGAGACAACTGTTAAAGCGACCAGAACGGCATACGCCCCGTCGTGTGGGGTTGCGTTTCGCAGCCCGCCCATGATGTCGAACACGGCCCGTTGCAGATTCAGTACGGTCAGCGTACTGATGATCAGGCAGATGGGCATCAGCGTTATGGTGATAATGTAGTTCACGCCAAGCCGGGTAAACACCCTCAGAAAGTAGAACAGTAACCCCAGCCGCCAGGCCGCCACGATGGCCAGAAACCAGACATTGATCCTGTTGGCAGTAGCCAGTGGAGTAAACTGCTCGACCGGTATGGCGTAGAAAATGGCTGGAAAGGAGGTAAGGCTGATGAAGGTCAACACCGTGCCGTAGTGCCAGTTGTCTACCCGCAACGGCTTTACAATAAGCCAGATGAAAAGCGATAACAAAAAAATGTAAATGACGGAGCCTAGGCCGGTGTGTTGTAGTAAACTGGCGCCTGCGTCGTCCCAATACCGGCCAATCCCGACAAGCCAGGTGCCGATCAGGCCGGCTATAAAATGCTTTCTGGTGAGGTTGAGCAATTCATCTCTCGTTATCCGAAAGGTTAGTAACCTGAGAACGGTTTCAAGCATGGGTTGAGGTTATTTTATTCGTCAGGGTTTGTTTGAATGTTCGTTTGCGTTCTGCTACCGTCTTTCTGGCGTACACACTGCCCATGAGCTCTTGAAAAGAACTCTCCAATTCGTCGACCGTAAAATTGGCGGGCGTGAAGGTCACGTCGAATAAGGTACACTTGTCCCAATACGTATCGGCCAGGAGTCTGTTTTGCTGTTTCAGCTGCCGGTACAGAGCGGTGCCGGGAAACGGTGTCAGTACGGTTAGCTGAACTTCGGACAGACGACTGGCTTTGATAAACTGCTCCGTATGCGAAAACGTCTCCTTCGTGTCCGTGTCAAAACCCAGGATAAAGCAGCCGTTTACCGAAATGCCATAGGATTGAATCTTCTCGATTGATTTCAGGTACGTATCAAACTGCCGCAACTTCCAGTTATTTCGGTCAACTCCCGTCAAACTCATGGCCTGCGCAGTTTCCAGACCGATCAGTACCTGAGCGCAGTTGGATGCCGCCAGCAATTCGAGGAGTTCATCATCCTGAGCAATGGAAATATCGGTTTCCGTAAACCATTTCATTCGATACGACGCAAACAAACGTAGCAGCTCCTTTGACCAGTTTTTATCGACGAAGGTGTTATCGTCCGCCAGTTCGATAAACGGCCGTTGCCAGACCTCGAAAATGGCGGCCAACTCGCGGTCGATCTGCGCTATGGGTTTCTTTTTGTAACTGCTGATGGTTCGGGATGCCGCACAAAACACGCAGTCCAGCGGGCAGCCCCGCGTGGTCTGTAAGGTCAGCCGGTTGTACTTGTCAATGTCCAGTAAGTCATACCGGGGCACTTTATGGCAGTCGACCCGATAGGCGTACTGCTTGTTGGTCAATGAGCTGTAGACCGGTTTTAGCCGGTTGTGCTGAAAATCGGTTAGTAGTTCACGCCAGATCAGTTCACCTTCACCCTGGATAACGCTGTCGGCATGAGGCATGGCTTCGTCGGGTAAGGCCGACACGTGAAGGCCACCCATCACGACCGTAATGCCCATCTGCCTGAATCGATCGGCAAGCGCATAGGTCTCGTTGATGCGGGCGGTCAGGGACGAGAACGCAATCAGGTCAGGTGCCTCGTTCAGAATATCGTCAATACTGGCTTCGGTGATGGCATCCAGTTCTTTGTACAAAATCGCCCAGTTGTCGGGCGAGTGAGCCGCAATGGTGAGCAACCCTAAGCTGGGAAGGCTCGCGATGACCTTACTTCTATCAACAAAGCCCGGCAGGGTTAGGCCAAGTTGCAGGAGTTTCTGATTGTACACCCGAACCCCACTCATTGAAACAAGTACGGCCTTAAAGTCTTTTTTCAGCATTATTGTGCAGTGTCGATCCGGTATACATTGACACATGTTTCTAACATATTACTAAAGTAGCTTACACTAACAAAAATTACCCGAACCGGGTGTAAAAAAGAAGTACAAAACGGTGGCATAAAAGCCCGGGTTAGTTTATGACTTGCCAGCTAACAACGAATCAGGAGTTTGGATTACTGCCAGGCAGGCGAGTAGTGTTGCCGGGGAGTTCACTGGTTTTAGTATACTTGCGGTACTATGAGCCGCAATCCGCCCAAACGCAAAGTTGTCGTTACGCTCGATACGTATCTGAGCATCCTGGCCGTCGTATCAAGTTTCTGCGCCATTGGCATTACGTTTTATCAGGCCTATTTGCAGCGAACGCAGCAGTACGCATCCGTGATGCCCGTTCTGGATAGTTACAAAGACAATGGCGGGGATAGTAAGTCGTGGCATCTGACATACATATTAGTCAATAATGGCGTAGGACCGGCGTTTATCCAGAAAGCTGAGATTACGTATAAAGGGAAGGTTTACCCGGATATACGAAGTGTCATTTACGCCGTTGTAAAGGATTGCCTGGCGCAGGGTAAAGCAAAACCGGCGGAGGTCATCGATTTTGCGATTAATCAAAGTACCTTGTATCCCACGCGTATCCTGCCCGTTGGCGAGGAGGTTAAACTTTGCAACCTTGACCATAAGTACGTAGCCCGATGGGTAGATGAAGCCTCGCACCGCAAAGAGATTCGATTTAAGGTCTGGTATAAATCCATCTATGGAGAACAATGGCTGTTTAATTCGGCTCCTGATCGAATCGAGCTCACCAACATAAAAGTTGACGATTGAGCTTGCCAGGGAGTGGGTTTGAGTAACCAAACTAAATTCAATCACGCATAATCCCGGTGAATGACCGATATTTGCCTCGCTAAAACTATACTGACGGCGGGCTGTTGGGGTCCGGCGTCCCACGTCTGATGTCTCAAAAAGTAGTTCTTGCCTTCAGCGGAGGTCTGGATACCTCCTTCTGCGTCAAATACCTGTCCGAAGATAAGGGCATGGAAGTGCACTCGGTGCTGGTCGATACGGGTGGTTTTTCAGACGACGAACTGAAAGCCATTGAGGACCGGGCCTACTCGCTCGGGGTCAAATCCCACGCTACCATTGCCAAAACCGACGATTACTACCAGCAATGCCTGAAGTATCTGGTGTTTGGGAACGTCTTGAAAAACAACACCTACCCGCTCTGCGTCAGTGCCGAGCGGATCTTCCAGGCACTGGCCGCGGCCGAATACGCCCGGAAAATCGGTGCCAGTGCCATTGCGCACGGCAGCACCGGTGCGGGCAACGACCAGGTTCGCTTCGATATGGCGTTCCGGATCATCATTCCCGAGGCTGAAATCATTACCCCCATCCGCGACCTGCGGTTGTCGCGCGAAGCCGAAATCGAATACCTCAAAAGCAAGGGCGTCGATCAGGAGTGGCACAAAGCGGCCTACTCGATCAACAAAGGGCTGTGGGGTACGTCAGTGGGCGGCAGGGAAACGCTGACGTCCGACCAGTTTTTGCCCGAATCGGCCTGGCCGACGCAGGTTACCAAAACCGAGCCCGAAACCATTACGCTGACCTTCGACCAGGGCGAACTGAAAGGCATTGCTGGCTCAACCGTTGGTGAGCAGTCGTTTGATAACCCGGTTGATGCCATCCGGAAGCTGACCGAGATCGCCGGACCGTTTGGCGTTGGCCGCGACATCCACGTAGGCGATACCATTATCGGTATTAAAGGTCGCGTGGGCTTCGAAGCGCCCGCTCCGCTGATTATCCTGAAAGCCCATCATACGCTCGAAAAACACGTCTTGACCAAGTGGCAGCTGTACTGGAAAGATCAACTGGCCAACTGGTACGGCACGATGCTCCACGAAGGGCAGTTCATCGATCCCGTAATGCGGAACATCGAAACCTTCCTGACCGACACCCAGACGCACGTATCGGGCAAGGTACACGTCCTGCTGGCGCCGTACCGCTTCCAGGTGCTCGGCATTGAGTCGCCGTTTGATCTGATGTCGTCGGCCTTCGGTAGCTACGGCGAGATGAACAACGCCTGGACCGGCGACGACGTGCGGGGCTTCTCAAAGGTGATGTCGAACCAGGTGATGATCTACGAAAAAATTGCTGAACATAACCGTTGATGCCAGCCTGCTTGGGCTGGGGGTGTACCACCGGCAGGCGCGAACGGGTGTCGGGCGGGTGAACGAACAACTGGTGCACGGACTTTGGCAGGCACCGGACGTTCGGCTGTCGCTGGCGGCACCCACCCACCTGGCCGAAACGATGCGGTACGCCCGCCAGACCTTCGGAGCTGATGGACCGACGTTCATCAATCGGGTAGGGGAGCAACGCTGGGCCGGGCTGGAAAATACGCTGCTGTCGCCGTTTAGGCCGGAAAGCCTGCCCTCGAAAGTGATTCGGGAGGGGTTTTACCGAACAAAGAAGGCACTCGGCACTCATGAAGCCCGTTTCAGCGTAGGACAGATACCGCGAGGTAGTGTGTATCACTCGCCCTTCTACGCCATTCCGGCCCCGATCGGGCAGGATACCGGCATTCAGACGGTGCAGACCATACATGACCTGATTCCGGTGTTTCATCCCGAGTGGTTTCCCGACGGCGACGACAGCGTGAAGCGAATGATTGGAACCCTGCCCGCCGACGCCTGCGTTGTGACCGTATCGGAAGCGACGAAGCAGGATTTTTGCAATTATACCCGCTTTGATCCGGCGCGGGTTATACCAATCCGGCTGGCGGCTTCGAAAGACCTGTTCCACCCAGTCACGGACGACGCCCGAAAGCGGGTGGTTCGCGAGCGGCTGGGTGTAGGGGAGGAGCCGTACCTGCTGAGTCTGGCGACGCTTGAACCCCGGAAAAACATCGATCACCTGATTCGGTGCTTCGTGCAACTGGTCGAGAGCCGGGCGTTACCGAACGAGGTAAAGCTAGTGCTGGTGGGGACGAAAGGCTGGAAGTTCGACCGGATTCTGGCGGAACTGGCCCGTAACGAATCGGTACGGTCGCGGCTGGTATTCACGGGTTTCGTACCGGACGAGGACCTGGCTCCGTTGTATGCCGGGGCACTGGCGTTTGTGTATCCCTCGTTGTACGAGGGGTTCGGTCTGCCGCCGTTGGAAGCCATGCAATGCGGTCTGCCGGTCATTACGTCCAACGTGTCGTCGTTGCCCGAAGTCGTCGGCGACGCAGCCATTCAGGTGGCTCCGACCGATGCCGATGCGCTTTGTCAGGCCATGCTGACGGTAACCCAGTCAGCCGCGTTACGTGCCGAACTGGCTGCCAAAGCCGTTCAGCGGGCCGCGTTGTTTTCCTGGGAGAAGTTTGTGCAGGAGCACATTACTTTATATCAAACATTAACTAATTAACCGCAAAGGGCGCAATGGAAGCGCCAAGTTCGCAGTTTTGTTTTGCGCCCTTTGCGTATTCTTAGCGCCTTTGCGGTAAAAAAATGAGAATCAACGTAGGCATCATTGGCGGAGCGGGCTACACGGGTGGCGAACTGCTGCGTATTTTACTCAATCATCCTTTCGCGGACGTAGCGTTCGTGCACAGCAAAAGCCAGGCCGGCAAACCCGTGTACGCGACACATACCGACCTGCTGGGCGACACCGACCTGACCTTTTCGGGAGAGGAACCGGCTACGCTGCTGACGCAGGAAGGACTCGATGCCATTTTTCTGTGCTCGGGTCACGGTGAGTCAGCTAAGTTCCTGGCCGAAAACGAAGTACCCGATAACGTCGCCATCATTGACCTCAGCACCGACTTCCGCGACGAGTCCGGGGACTTTGTGTACGGTCTGCCCGAGCTGCAGCGCGACCGGATCAGGGAATCAGACCGGATTGCAAACCCCGGCTGTTTCGCTACGTCCATTCAGCTGGCTCTGTTGCCCCTGGCTGCCGCCGGCCGACTCACCGACGCCGTGCATGTCAGCGCCGTAACGGGGAGTACGGGGGCGGGTCAGGCTCTGGTGCCGACTACGGGCTTTACGTGGCGCAACAACAACCTATCAATTTACAAAGCGTTTTCGCACCAGCACTTGACCGAAATCCGGCAGAGCCTGACCACACTGCAGCCGGATTTTGAAAAGGCGATCAATTTTGTGCCGTACCGGGGCGACTTCACGCGTGGTATCATGGCCAATGTCTATACGCCCTTTGCCGGAACCCGCGAGGAAGCCAAGGCACTGTACCGGGCGTATTACGAAGGACATCCGTTTACGCACGTGAGCGAAACGCCGGTCGATGTAAAGCAGATTGTGAACACCAACAAGTGCTTCCTGCACCTGGAGGTCCACGACGGTCAACTACTCATTACCAGCGTGATCGATAACCTGACCAAAGGGGCGTCGGGGCAGGCCGTGCAGAACATGAACCTTATTTTTGGCTTGCCCGAAGAGGCCGGTCTGCGGTTGAAACCGGTGGCGTTTTAGCCGTCATCCGAAAGGATGCTGCCTTGAGACAACAGAAAGCGCGGGTGTGATGACCCGCGCTTTTATTTTACCTACATAGCAAGCCGGTTTGCCTACCAACCCCCGGCTTTCACCGTCATCGGTCCCACGGGCCCGGTTGTAGCGGCTACTTTTACAATGTCAATCAGACGAAACAGTTCGCAACAAAACAACGTACCGCTATGAAAACCTTCCTCTCTGTGTTCAACCTGGGCTTTCTGCTGGAGCTGGAAAACCATACGCTGGGTTCGGTTACCTGCTAACCGGACAACCGGCTCGTGCGTTTCGGCAACACTCCTGGCTAAGTCCTAATAGCGGGTGCAATACGTCTGGTTCGGTCAGGTGGCATTGAGCCACCTGACCTATTTGAATCGGAAGCTGTTCAGAAACTCGTCTTTGTAGTTTTTGCCGAGCGGAACGATATGCGGCCCGATGGTCATTTCGTGGTCGTTGAACACATCCACCCGGCTGATATTGACCGCATAGGAGCGATGCACACGGACCAGCCGTTTGTGGTTTAGTTTGTCAAGAACGGCCGTCAGCGGCAGGCGCAGCGCGTACTTCTTGGTGGTGGTGACAAACGTCGTGTAAATGTCCTCGGCTTCCAGAATCAGGATGTCGCTGAAGTGAATCTTCACGTACTGATAGCCCTGCTTGATAAACACATCATCGTCGATTTGCAGGATGGTGTCCCGCTCCGGAGCTGCGGCCGTGGTCTTGCCGGTAGGCAGGGAGCGCGTACTGAACGTATGCAGCGACATATCGATGGAAATCCGCAGGTTGAGCAGATTATACGGCTTGGTCATGTAGGCCGCCGGGTACGTTTGTTTGGCGCGGTCGAGGGTGTCCGAATCCGACAGGGCGGTCAGGTAAATGACCGGAATCGGCCGGACGTTGGTGATGCGCCGGACCGTTTCGATGCCATCGAAATCGCCTTTGATGTTGATATCGCACAGCAGCAGATCCACCGGGTTACGTTCGAACAGATCGACGGCTTTGGTGCCATTGTTGGCGATACCGACCACGTTGTACCCTTCGGCTTCCAGGCTGTCGCTGAGGGCCATTGCCAGAATAGCTTCGTCTTCAACGATCAGAATATTAACTTTTGTGTTCGACTCCATGGCAGGATGTACTAGTGATGATGTCTGAAATCAGGCCAGTGCCAGTTCGCTTTCCGGAATGTGCAGTTGAAACCGGGTGCCGTTCGTATTGTCAATGGTAAACTCACCCCCCGTCTGCTGACTCAGGCCTTTGATCAGCCGTTTGCCAAACGAACCACCCGACCGCTCCCAGTTCGATACATCGATGCCGGGGCCGTTGTCCTGTACTTCGAGCACAAGCCCGGCCTGTTTGTGGAGGTTGATGATCAGAACCGGCTTGTCGACGGCCCGGTACGCATACTTGAAGGCATTGGTCAGTAATTCGTTCAGAATCAGGCCGAGCGGAATGGCCAGGTCGATGTTCAATTCATCGAAATCACTATGGAACTGAAAATCAAACGAGCGCTCGCCGAAGCCGTAGGCGTGGATAAGGCCGGCTGTCAGTTCGCGAATATACTGACGAATATCGATAGTCGAAATCTGATCCGTCTTATATAACTGCTGGTGAATGAGCGACATAACCTCGATGCGCTGCTGCCCTTCCTGAAACGCCCGAATCGCCTGCTCGTCGGTCAGTTGGTTCGATTGCAGGCTCAGCAGGCCCGAAACGATGCTGAGGTTGTTCTTGACCCGGTGGTGCAGTTCCTTCATGACCATCTTCAACTGGTCCGACTGCTCCTGAATCCGGATTTTATCTTCGGCCAGCTCGCGGGTTCGTTCGGCTACTTTCTGCTCCAGCTGGATGTTCTGCGCAACTATGAGCCGTTCCGTTTCGTCCTTGTACGTCTTGATTTTGTACGCAATGGCAATGGAAAACAGGATCGCATGGGCGTCGCTGCTCATCAGCAGCATGGTGTGGTTCAGCCATGAATAGGTCAGGATGCCGTAAATGTACAGCGACAGGTAAAGGATCGCGAAAATGGGAACGGAGTAGGCGATCAGGAACAGAAACGCCGGTTTATAGCCCGTGCGGTAAATCCGGGTGCCCGTGTACAGCATGAAGGCCGCGGCCAGTGGGGTCGTGTTCTGGTAAAGAACCGCGATACGGCCAAAACCAAACACCGCGGCTATCAGAAAAATCAGAAAAAAGCCGAACAGCAGCCGAAATCCATACCGGATGATGGGGTCGGTCCGGGTTTTGATCCTCAGAAAATAGTAGGCAAACGCAAACGACAGCAGCGCCGTCATGATCGGGATGGCGTAGAACAGCCGGTCGTTGAGCCAGAACGGAATGTCGCGAAAGAGTTCGTAAAAGTGGCCCGAAAAAATGGCCAGTTGAAGCGTGAAGGCAAACAAATACCCGCCCAACAGCAGATAGTCGCGTTCGTGCGTTACGGCGTAAATCAAGAGCTGATACAAAACGACAGCCAGCAGAATACCGAACAGCAACCCCTCAATAACATCCGTTGGGTGCGACTCCCGAATCAGGGCGTACTGCGGATAAATACTGGCCGGCAGCGACTTCCGGTCGAAACGGTTCATTCTGAGCAGGTAAGTCTTCTGCTGCCCCGGCCGAAGCGGCAACCGCATGATGTCGCGGCTGGCGGGCAGGTATTTTTCGGCCATTACCGCCTGAAGGCCCCCTTTACCGATGGGGAACGTCCGGCCGTTAGACCATTCATAGAGCAGTACGGTAGCATAGCCGAGCGTTGGCACCACCAGGTACAGCGATTCGTCGGTCTGATTGCGTACCGTAAACCGAAACCAGTACACATTGTTGGTGTCAACGTCGATGCGGACCTGGTGGTAGTCGAACGGCCGAAACGCCGACCAGTGCTTCCCGATCTGGTCGGCATGTACGCTGGATGTAAGCATGTCGCTATGGTCGGCCACAGCATAGATGCGCCTGGAGTCGGAAACGATCAGCGGTTCGGCGGCCCAGGTGTCAGTTAGCCTGAACAGCAGCAGACTGATGAGGAAGCACCGGATGACGAAGTTCGGTCGCCTGCCTGTGTTGGATAAAAACATACACTGCATTCAGAATAAAAACGGCAAGGGTTAACAACTGGAGAAAATGCTTGTCGGGGTATTTGAGCCAGACAAACACGCTCATCAGTGTATTGCTGATAAGCTGACACCAGGCCGATAAGCCTGAAAACACGCTGCCCGCCGGCCGGCTGATAATGTGCTGAATATACAGCGCCGACATCACGACCGTAATGATGTAGGCCGACGTAGCGCCCATGCTGGTGTCGTAGCCTTCCTGGTAGAAGAAATAAAACACCGGAATCCAGAACAGAAACACGGATATCTTGATCCAGGCAAAATACGGCCGCACCGCGGGGTTAACGATTTGCTTGCTGCCGTAGCGCAGGAGCAGGATAAAAATGAAAATATCCATAAAGAACCAGCCGCGCAGGCCCCAGACAAACAGCCGGCCCATGTCGGTGAGCAGGACGAAGCCCCACACCAGCTCCCAGGCAAAGTTGGACGCCCCCGCCAGATACGGCATCTCGACGTACTGGTAACGCAGGCCATTGCGGATGATGATGCCGTAGGCAATGTTCCAGAATACCGTACCGACCAGCACGAGACCAATCTCAAGGGGGGTGTAGTCGCAGAGGTTAAGCCACTGATCGGGCGTATAGGTACAGGGTGGTTTCATCGGGGTTCGTTTTGTCGGCGAAGGGCCTCAGCGCCTTCGGTAAGGTAGGAGGGTATGTAGAACTGAACGTGCTTGAAGCCGTTGAACATCGTGGTGGTGTTCTGCAGGAAATCGACGGACATTTTTCCGAGCAGCCACCGCAGCACAGGTACGAGGGTTTCGGCCCGCTGACGCCCCGAAGTAAGCAGCTTGATCCGGTTGGCTACCCGGCGCTGGTTGGCCAATGGGATCTGACCAATACCCAGTACGTCGCCGACGTGGTTGCCGCAATAGTAGCGGATCAGCACGGGCACCGCCGGTTTGAGCAGTACCCCCACTTTCCGGCCCATGTCTTCGGCGAGTGCCGCGGCCAGCTGAACACCCCAGGGCGAAGCCGCCAGCTGCTGGTCGAAGATCGTGTAGCCCAATTGCAGCGCTTCATCGTAGTTGGGGGCCATCAGCCGTTCGTCGAGGCCCAGCCAGTGACCCACTACGTTCCAGCAGTGGATGTACGCGTCTTTCTGTTCCTGACTCAGCTTATAGCCGCTCATCTCAAGGCCTTCGACGACCAGCGCGCTGAACGACAGCAGCGTACCGGCCATATCCTCCTGATTGATCGGCGCGCCGTGGTTCTGGTGATCCCAGTCGCGCTGGGTAATGAGCAGGTGCCGGATCGAAGCATGAATCAGCCGGACCTTCTGGGTTGTTATAATACCACGCCCGCCCGGCGACAAGCCTCCCGGCTCCATCGCATAGATGACAAACTGCGCCGTTTCCATCAGCCGCCGGACCAGATTCGGTACGCCGTCGCGGGCGGTGAGCAGCCCGGTTTCGTAGAGCACTTTCGAGCCGTTGGCGCAGGAATAGGCCATGGGCAGCGAGCGAAAGTTCAGCAGCATCGCGATCGTAACGGCGTTGGTGGCAAACACCCGCTGGGCCGTACGGATGGCATCCGGATTGGCCCAGGCTGGGGGCAGGGCAGTTTCTTCGAGGTACTGGTCCAGTCGTTCGCCAATTGGGCCGGGTAGCAGGCTTCCCCGCAGGTCGTAATTGCGGGTCAGGGTTTGCAGCAGGCGGTTGGCTGCCTGGATGTCATGATCACGCACCAGATCAGCGATCAGGGCGTCGGCCACGGCATCCTGTTGCATTCGGAAAGCGGAGAGGTCGGTGGCAGGAAGCATTTATTAAAGAAGTAAAGGTCAGGTCGTTCGTGTGGCTATAAAGCTACCAAAAATTGCATTGGTCTGCATGAAAATGGTCGGGGACGACCAGCGCCCCCGACTGGCCCGGCTGCAGAAACGGGCCTTCTTCATGTATAGTTGGACAAGCGTACTGAATTAGTTTGTTGATTAATCAAGTTTGAACGTAACCGGAAAGTCGATCCAGTGAGCAACCGTTTCACCCTGCAGCTGAGCCGGCATCCAGCGGGGCATTTTTGCAACCGCATCCAGTACCGCCTTGTCGAGCAGTTTCCCGGCCGATTGAATGATCCGTACTTTTTCAAAGGTGCCGTCGGGTTTGACCCGGAACTGCACACGAACCGTTCCTTCGACGCCCAGGCTGCGGGCTGCTTCGGGGTATTCTACCGTAACGGCCAGGTAGGCGTAGAGCGCCCTATGACCACCCGGGAAACTCGGGGTTACACTGACGGCCGGACTGTTTTCTACGTTGTAGGCCGGTAAAGCGGGTTTTTCAAAGTTGGCCTGTACCAGGGTTTGAGCAGACGCAAACGTTACCAGGGTGCTGAATGCAGCGATCAGGAGGAAGATAGTCGGTTTCATGATGAACACTAGATTTATTGTTGGTTGATTGGTTGATACGCGTAAAAAGCAAAGTGTGGTGAAGCGGAACGGGATGTTGGCTGGGGTGGGACCGGTGTGGGCAGATACGTGTCGAACCAGTCGCTAACCATGTCCCATAGAAAGCTGGCAAATCGCTTACGGAAAAAATTCAGGTGGCCGACCGGCTCGTGTTGTGTAGCGGCCGGTTCGAGCCGCCGGCGGACAATCCGGGCGTTGGACAGTTCGCCGAAAAAGCGGTCCAGTGCCTGGGTCGTGCAGATTGGATCGTCGTACGTGGTCATGGCCATTACCGGGCAGCGAATCCGTTCCGGCGTTGGCTGTAGGCCCAGCGTTTTCAGGTAAGTGTAGATGTCGGTGTATTTCCGGCGGTTGTGGATGTCGCGGACCAGCGTAGCAGGCAGGTTCTCCATCCCCAGGTGCCATTGCCGACCGGGCATATAACCAACCAGTTTCGTTACCGTCGGCATGATGACATGCCAGTTCAGAAAGGTCTGGGTGCGGGTCCACCAGTCGGGGCCCCAGTCCTTGTAGTAAGCCATCTGCGTACCGACCGTAAACATGGTGTAGAACCGGTTGTTCTTCTGCGACAGCACGGCGCAGATACCACCCAGTGAGTGGCCGAGCAGACCAATGGGTTTGGTTGGAAACGCGCCTTCAATCCAGCCAACTACATCGTCGAAGTCGCTGGCCATGACGCTGATACCCGCTTCGAATCGGCGCGTCAGCCGTTCCGGTGCCGACTGGCCGATACCCCGGTAGTCGTAGGTCAGTACGGCAAATCCCTGCTCTTCGAGGAATGCCGCGAGATTGAAGTAAAAGTATTGCCCTACCGCACAGGCACCGCTTATAAGTAGTACTGCTTTTGGGTTGACAGGCTGGAACAGGTGTGCTGTCAGTGGGTATCCGTCCCGGGTCGGTATGGTAAATTGCACCTTCATGACTTTCAATCGTTTTATCTTGTTCAGATTGACGATTCAAAGGTGCAAAGCGGATCAATACCCGTTTTGAGGAGGTAGGCTAAGGGCGGGATTCAGTAGGTTAACGGGCCAGGTCTGTAGGTGAAAAATTAAACGGTCATTCATACCCATACCAGTCGCCCCACCACTTCTGCAGACTCCGCCGGATTTCGGCTTCGCGGGCGTTGTGACCGGGCTCGTAGAGTTTGTGGCCTTTGAGGTCGTCGGGCAGGTAATTCTGTTGCGAAAAATTGCCGTCGTAGTCGTGGGCGTACTGGTACTCATTGCCGTAGCCGATCTGTTTCATCAGCTTCGTGGGGGCGTTGCGCAGGTGCAGCGGCACGGGCAGGTGGGCGGTCTGTTCGGCCAGGGCGATGGCCTCGTTGATGGCTACGTAACTGGCATTGCTTTTCGGCGATGTGGCCAGATACACCGCCACCTGCGACAGAATGATCCGGCCCTCCGGCATACCGATTACTTTGACGGCCTGAATCGCTTCCGATGCCATGATCATGGCTGTTGGGTTGGCGTTGCCGATGTCTTCCGACGCCAGAATCAGCATCCGACGGGCAATGAACACCGGATCTTCGCCCGCCACCAGCATCCGTGCCATCCAGTACAACGCTGCGTTCGGGTCGGAGCCGCGCAGGGATTTGATGAATGCCGAAATAATGTCGTAGTGCTGCTCGCCGGATTTGTCGTAGCGGGCGATGTTCTGCTGGGCAACGCTCATTACCAGGTCGTCGGTAATGACCAAAGGTTCGGCCAGTACGTGGGCCGATGCCACGAGTTCCAGCAGGTTGAGGAGTTTGCGGCCATCGCCCCCGGACAACCGGAGCAGCGTATCGTATGACGCTACGGTGATCTGTTTCGATTGCAGAAACTTGTCCTGCGCAATGGCCCGGTCAACGAGCTGGATCAGCTCGTCGCGGCTTAGGGCTTCAAGGATATAGACCTGACAGCGGGAGAGCAGGGCACCGTTGACCTCAAACGACGGGTTTTCGGTGGTAGCGCCGATCAGGGTAATTTGCCCTTTTTCGACGGCACCCAGCAGGGCGTCCTGCTGGCTTTTGTTGAAGCGGTGAATTTCGTCGATGAACACCACGGGCGGAAACAGACCGGCCGGTCGGCTCAGCACCTCGCGCACTTCCTTGACACCGGCGTTGATGGCACTCAGACTGACGAACGGCCGCTTGACGGCCTCGGCCAGCAGCAGCGCCAGTGTCGTTTTGCCAACGCCCGGCGGTCCCCACAGAATCATGGACGGCAGCCTGCCCGCTTCGATTGCCCGACGCAGCGGCCCCGAGGGACCCAGCAGCTTACGTTGGCCAATGATGTCGTCGAGTGAGCGGGGGCGGACCCGTTCGGGAAGGGGCGTTGAGTTAATATCCATAGGGCGAAGTTACCCGCCTGGTGGGACTGAATCAACATCAATATTATTCCGCTAATACAAGCCATTGTGGAAGTGAAGCTGAATCAATACGTTAAAGCCAGCTTTATTGGTTAAACAGAATGGGGTGAGTTACTCATTCAGTAATTGTCCAGTCCAAGTGGTCTTGAATAAGTTAAGCTAGAACCGTATCCTCTAATTATAAAGGTCTTCTTCGGACCGGTTGGCAATCTGGTTAAAAACTTCTGAACAGAATTATCTTTAAATGTTAGAACATATCGATGTCTTATTGCCAGATCGTCAATGATCAGGTGTTCATTCTGTAAGTAAACAGCCGCATTGTTGATGTCTCGAACGAGGATGTTCTGTTGTCGCTCCCGGTCTAAAATGTATTCATAAAAATACCTATCACCCTGAAACACCTTGGCTCGAATGCTGCCATGTGGCTCCATTTTGATGGCTACCCGACCACGTATTTCCGTAGGAGGTTCGAATAAGCTGTCCGGAAAACTTGTCGGCGGTGCAGAGGCAGAAAGTTCGTCTGTATTCGATTGGCATTGCATGAACAATGTCATTGAAATCAGCCCTGTGGTCAGGAAACTAGCCCGAATAATAGCTCTGAAGTTCATACTAGTATCATCTATATACAACCATACATAATATTAATAAATAAAAACGATATATATAGTTTATAAACGACAAATTTAGTTTGTGAATACATGATAAAAAGAAGCCCGGCCGTACAAACGGCCGGGCAACTAGTAATGATTCAAGGGCTTAGGAATTACAATGACACGTTTTCGGGCGTAACGTAACGCTTAAGGTTACTCATTGCCCCAAAAATTAAATTGTAAACCGATTGAATGTTTATTTGCATCAACGCCGAAATTTCTTCGTTGCTCATGTTCTGAAAATACCGCAGGTGAACGGCTTCGCGCTGCCGGCGCGGTAGTTTCTCAAGCGCCTGGTGCAGACAATCGTTCATGAACGAGTCTTCTTCGTGCGAGATCAGCATGTGTTCATGCGATGGGTCACTGCCAAGGAGCGTATCACCCATCCGACGGCCGTTGGCCACTACATCATCCTGACTAACCAGCTTTTGCTCAGCCGTTAAGTGTCGAACCAGCTTGCGCTTGATGGATGCCATCAGGTAAAACCGAACGGAAGTAGTCGGGCCGATGGTTTGCCGATGCCGCCATAGCTCAACAAACAGATCGTGGATGCAATCCTTGATCAGGGCTTTGTCCGTCGCAAAATGCGCGCAATAGTGGTAAAGAACTTGAACGTAGTGCTGGTAGAGTTGAGCGAAGGCGTTTTCGTCGCCACTGCGAAACTGATTCCAGAGGGTTTCATCATCCGGACCGTGTTGAGAACGATTGCGGGGCATATTTGTAGCGGGTAAGAGGTTCAGGACAGGTTGGCGTCTGTAAACTTATTGATAAAAAATAGAATTTAAAAATGGATATTAAAATTTTTTTAAAAAATGCCCCTTACGCCAAATAAAGAGGGGTGAATGTGAAGGTTTTGCCATCGAATAAACCTTTATCGCTAAGTTTTAGCGTAGGAATTACCAGAAGAGCCATAAACGATAACGTCATAAACGGAGCGGCCAGTGAACTGCCCAGCTCCTGCTTGGCAAACCGATCGAGGGCTTCGTACCGGGCGGCTATGTCGAAACCATCGGCGTCGGTCATCAGGCCGGCCACGGGCAGGGGAAGCACCTGGGTTTCGGGCGTAGTGGTCAGGCGCAGAAACGCCCGGCGGCTCATGCGTTCATGATCGTGGTCATGGGACGCTGCTTCGGCTACGGCTGCCAGACCACCCCGCGCTTCGATAATCAGGTTAACGGCCTGGGCAATGCTCTTGTCGTCGCAGCCCACGGCGGTGATGTTGTGCGAGTCGTGCCCCACCGAGGAGGCCAGCGCCCCGTGCTTCAGGCCGAAGTTTTTGATAAAGGCAACCGCTGGGGGGGCATCTGCATACCGGTTCACCACAACCAGCTTCAGGATGTCGCCTTCAACGTCGGGTACCAGTTGCCCATTTTCAACCTTCGGTGCCAGGTGCAGTTCGTTCGTAATGAGTTGCCCGTCCAGGGCTTCGATCACCCGGATTAGTCCGAGCGGGTCTGAGCCGTCCTGAGCGGGCACCGCAAAATCGGCTGCCTGTTTGGGCGGGCAGTCGAACCGATTGACGTGTTCGCTGCTCAGACTTTCGATCAGCGACCGCCCGTTAACGGCAACTGCCTGGCCATTGATCACCGTCTGCTCGATGTCAAACGTCGTGAGGTTCGTCACGACGATGAAATCGGCCGGGTCGCCTTCCCGCAGCAAACCGACCGGCAGCCGGTAGTGCAGTACCGGGTTCAGGCAGGCTGCCTGCAATACGTGCCAGAGCGTGTGGCCGTGCTGCAGCGCCCGCACGACGAGCTGGTTGATGTGTCCGGATACCAGCGTGTCCGGGTGTTTATCGTCCGAGCAGAACATAACCTGCTTGGGAAATTCGGCCAGCAACGGGATCAGCGCGTCGAAGTTGCGGGCCGCGCTGCCTTCCCGAATGAGGATGTTCGTGCCCCGCTGGGCTTTGTCGAGCCCTTCTTCGTACGTAAAGCACTCATGGTCCGTGTAGATGCCGGCGTCTATGTACCGCTGTGCATCATCGCCCCGCAAACCGGGGGCATGCCCATCGACGGGTTTATTGAACGCCCGGGCCAGGGCCAGTTTGGCCATAACCTCGGGGTCGCTGTTCAGCACACCCGGGAAATTCATCATCTCGGCCAGGTAACCGATCTCCTTCAGGCCGAGGAGGTAACGAACATCGGACACGCTGATGGTGGCCCCGGCCGTTTCGAACGGGGTGGCCGGTACACAGGACGGTGCCCCGAACGAAAACTTGAACGGCACTCGTTTGCCTTCCTGAATCATGTATTCGACACCCGCTACGCCCAGCACATTGCCGATCTCGTGGGGGTCCGACACCGTTGCAACGGTGCCATGAACGACGGCCAGCCGGGCAAACTGCGGAGGGGTCAGCAACGAACTTTCGATGTGAACGTGGGCGTCGACGAAGCCCGGCAATACGTAGGGATGGCCCGGGCTTTCGGGGCCGAGCCGTTCAATCTGAGCAATGCGGCCGTTCTCGACCGTAAGGGTGCCATAAAAAATGGTCTGGTCGAACAGGTTCAGGATATTGGCAGTCAGCATACGTTAGATCCGAATGAAAAGTCTTCGGCGATACATCCACAACAGAATCAGATAGAACACGCCCAGGGTCGCGGCTCCGGTCAGGAGGGGTTCGTAGGCGGGGCCAAGCACCTGAAATGGACCGTGGCCAAGATGAATATGAAAGGAGTTGATGATAAACTGGTCGATGAGGTGCACGAGGCAGTAGATGGCGATGGAGTTCATGCCGATAACGGTCAGGAAAAACGCCCAGCGTCGTTTGCCCGCTACGTCGATGAGGCCGTAAAACAGCGCCATGAGCCAGCAGCACCAGCCTCCGCTGAACAGCACCCAGGCCGGTGTCCAGATCCGCTTCACGATGGGGCAGAGACCCGTTACGTCCAGCAGCAGGCCCAGCGCCAGACCTACGGCCCCAGCGATCAGGAACCGACGAAGCAGGGCCCTTGCCGGAAGGCCTGCCCGCAGCCATTGACCGGCCAGCAGACCCAGCAGCATGGTGCCGAGCGTGGGAATGAAACTTAACGTAGCATAGCCGCCACCGTTGAACAGAAAGGGCTTTTCGCGCGGAAACAGGTTGAGAAACCAGCGGTCGAACGCCCAGGCCACATTGCTGTTTTTGTTAAAATGAGCGGCAAGGCCGGTATAATGCTCTGGCCAGTCGGGGGGGACGCCCACGGCTTCGTAGGCAAAATTGGGGCCGGGAGCCGGATACAGGACGAACAGCAGCCAGTAGCCGACCAGGATACCGGCCAGGGCTATCCATTGCGTTCGGGGGCGGGTGGTGCCGAGCAGAAACAGGAACGGATAACCCAGACCAATCTGCGTCAGGGTGTCCTCGAAGGTGAAATAGGTTTGCTCCCGGTGCGTGGAACGCAGAAAAATACCGAGCAGAATCAAAATCAGGGATCGGCGCAGGGCATGACTGAATTGCGTTTGCAGGGATTGCCCGCGCCCCAGCCGGCTGGCGAGGGAGTAGGGGAGTGCTACGCCGACCAGAAACGAAAACGAGGGCTGGATCAGATCGTGGAGCGAACAGCCGGCCCATTCGACGTGGCTCTGGTGGTAAGCCAGCAACCCCCAGAGCACACTGCTGGGAAACGCTTCGTGGAGCCGGTGAAACTGCAGGAGTTCGGCCGCCATCAGCAGCATGACAAAGCCCCGGTACGCATCCATCGACATCAGGCGGTCGCCGGTCAGGCCACCCGACAGGGAACTGTCCCGGGGGGCGGTGACGGTTGCGGGACGATCCGACAGACCGGAATTGGAGACAGACATAGGGTTGAGAAGGGCTGAAGGATGGAATCGAAGCCCAAAGTTGAGATTGGTATAGAAATTAGCAAGGAATTGCCGTAAAGTTTTTTTGAACAGGGGTATATTTCGAGTGTAGAAGCCTCTTTACGGAAAAAACAGTATCAAGTATGCCCGCCCGAGTGCTCAAAGTACATCCCGCCGATAACGTAATCGTCGCCCTTCGCGATTTGCCGGCCGGGGAGCAGATTGCCTTCGATGATCAGACCTATACATTACCGCATCCCGTGGGTGCGAAGCATAAATTCGTGACGGAAGAACGGCAGCCCGGCGATCCGATTACTATGTACGGCGTACTGGTCGGCAAGGCCACCCGGCCCATCCATACCGGCGAACCAATCACCACGTTTAACCTCAAACACGACGCCGATCGCTACGGCTTGGACCGGAAGCAGTCGTATAGCTGGCAGCCGCCCGACGTTTCGCGCTGGCAGGGACATACGTTCATGGGCTACCACCGCGCCGATGGCCGGGTCGGTACGCGTAACTACTGGCTTGTGATCCCGCTGGTGTTCTGCGAAAACCGCAACATCCTGATCCTTAAAGATGCGTTTGAGCGCGAACTGGGGTATGCGCAGCCGGAGATGTATCGGGAGCAGGTGCGCGAACTCCTGCATCTGTACCAGGCGGGCGAACTCGACAAGGTAAAGAAAATGCAGCCGTTCGTAGACCCGTCGCAGTTGCACACCCTGAACTACAACCAGCCGGTGGTAGCACGGCCCTTCGCCAACGTAGACGGCATTAAGTTCATCACGCACGAGATGGGCTGTGGCGGCACGCGCCAGGATTCGGCGGCTTTGTGTTCGCTGCTGGCCGGTTTTATCAATAACCCGAACGTAGCGGGGGCTACCGTGCTGAGTCTGGGTTGCCAGCATTTGCAGGGCAGCATGCTCGAAAAGGAAATCCGCCGGCAGAGTCCGAAATTTGACAAGCCGGTGCTGATCTACGAACAGCAGGCCGGTACCGAGTTCGCAATGCTGTCGCAGGCGGTCAAGGAAACTTTTCTGGGGCTGGTTCAGGTCAACAGGCAGGAGCGCCGGCCGGCACCCCTCAGCCAGCTTACGGTTGGCCTGAAATGTGGCGGGTCTGACGGCTTCTCGGGTATCTCGGCTAATCCGGCCATCGGTCATCTGTCGGATCTGATCGTTGGTCTGGGCGGCAAAACCGTACTGGCCGAGTTTCCCGAACTCAACGGCGTGGAGCAGGAACTGATCAACCGCACCACCGACGAGGCCAAAGCACAGAAATTCATCGACCTGATGCAGACGTACTCAGCCCAGGCGGAAGCCGTTGGGTCAGGATTTGATATGAACCCGTCGCCGGGCAACATCAAAGACGGCCTGATCACCGACGCCATCAAATCGGCCGGAGCGGCCAAGAAAGGTGGTACGGCCCCCGTTGCCGACGTACTGGATTACACCGAGCCGGTGCAGACGCCCGGCCTGAATCTGCTCTGTACGCCCGGCAACGACGTGGAGGCCACCACCGGTATGGCCGGCTCGGGGGCCAACGTAATTCTGTTTACTACGGGTCTGGGCACACCCACCGGCAACCCGGTATGCCCCGTTGTGAAGATCTCGACCAATACAGCTCTGAAAACCAGGATGCCTGATGTGATCGACTTCGACAGCGGCCCCATCATCGACGGGCAGCAAAGTATTGACGAAAACGCCGAGGCTCTGCTGGAGTACGTCATCCAGCTGGCATCCGGCGAAATAACCACCAAAGCCGAGCAACTCGGTCAGGACGATTTCATCCCCTGGAAGCGCGGGGTATCGTTATAAAAAGGAGGAAGGGGAGGAGAGGAAGACAGGCGAAAAGGACACGTTGCTCGCAGGTATCCCTTTCCCGTTTTTCCTCTCCTCCTTTCCTCCCTTCTTTTCTCCTTTCATTTATGTTCTCACTACACAACAAAACGGCCCTCATCACCGGTGGAGCCAGTGGTATTGGGCTGGCGATTACGCAAACCTTTGCGCAGGCCGGGGCAACGGTTCATATTCTTGAAGTAAACGCCGATCAGGCGCAGCAGGTGGCCGAACAGATCGTGGCCGAAGGGGGGAAGGCCCAGGCTCACGCGGTCGACGTATCGAATCAGGCCCAGGTGCTCGAAACCGTAGACCGGATTGTGGCCGAGGGGCCCATTCATATTCTGGTCAACAACGCCGGTATTGCGCACGTCGGTACGGTCGAAACGACCAGCGAAGCCGATTTTGAACGAATCTTCCGGGTCAACGTCAAGGGGGTTTACAACTGCCTGTACGCCGTCATTCCGCAGTTTAAAGCCAACGGGGGCGGGGTGGTGCTCAACATGGCATCAGTGGCAGCCACCATCGGGCTTCCCGACCGCTTTGCCTATTCCATGAGCAAAGGGGCCGTGCTGACGATGACGCTGCAGGTCGCTAAAGATTACCTCCGGCACAACATCCGCTGCAACTGCATCTCGCCGGCGCGGGTGCACACCCCCTTTGTCGACGGCTTTATTGCCAAAAATTACCCCGGCCAGGAGGCTGAAATGTTTGACAAACTGTCGAAAACGCAGCCCATCGGCCGCATGGCCAAACCGGCGGAGATTGGCGCCCTGGCCCTCTACCTCTGCTCCGACGAAGCCGGCTTTATCACCGGCTGCGACTACCCCATCGATGGCGGGTTCACGCGGCTAAACAATTGACAGCCACCCATGCCCTGACCGTTTCGGTTGCTGGTCAGGGCATGGAATATGCATACCTCTGTATTCGGCGAATCTTGACCGACCGGCATTTGCAAAATCTTATATTGCGATTACGGTAATTCCTGCCTCTTTCTTCTTATTTTTGACAGTTTCGCCCCAATTTATCTTCTTACCTATATCTATGAAGAAACGTTTCCTCACGTTGCTTCTGGCGGCTGGTCTGTCTTATACAGGCTGGGCACAGACAACGTTTCCCCGCAACGGGGTGTTCGACGAGCGGCCAGGTCTGTACGCCTTTACCAACGCCACCATCATCGTTGATCCCCAGACTACCCTCCGTAATGCAACGCTGCTGATCCGCGATGGTCGGGTCGATGCCGTCGGATCCAACGTGAATCTGCCCGCCGGTACGGTCGTGACCGATCTGAAAGGCAAGTCAATTTATCCCGCTCTGATTGATCTGGACTCAGACTACGGTATGCCGGAGGTACGGCGCGAGCCCCGCAACTTCGGCGCTCCTCCGCAGTATGAATCCAACAAGAAAGGTGCCTATTACTGGAATCAGGCCATACAGCCCGAGAATGACGCCAGTCTGCTGTTCAAAGCCAACAGTGCCAAAGCCGACGAACTCCGTAAAATCGGTTTTGGGGTTGTGCTGACACATAACCACGACGGCATTGCCCGGGGTTCGGGGGCGCTGGTAACCCTGGCCGACGACCGCGAAAATACGCTTGTGCTGAAACCGAACGTAACGGCTCACTACTCGTTCAGCAAAGGCAGTTCGGGGCAAACGTATCCCAACTCGATGATGGGCTCCATTGCGCTGCTCCGGCAGGCACTCTACGATGCCGACTGGTACAAGCGTGGGGGAAACCGGGAGCAGGCCAACCTGTCGCTGGATGCGTTCAGTCGGCTGGCGGGCCTGCCGACGTTCTTCGACGCCGGTGACAAGCTGGGGGTGCTGCGGGCCGATAAACTCGGCGATGAATTTGGGATGCAGTACGTAATTCGGGGCGGTGGCGATGAGTACCAGCGCATCGATGAGATCAAGGCGACCGGGGCTGCGCTGATCGTACCGGTCAATTTTCCCCAGGCCTTCGACGTGGAAGACCCCTGGGATGCCGACAACGTATCGCTCGCCGAGCTGAAGCACTGGGAAATGGCCCCGATGAATGCCGCCCGGGTGGCGGGGGCGAACATCCCCTTCGCGCTGACTACCGCTGGTCTGCGGGATAAGAAAGAGTTCTGGGCAAACGTCCGGAAGGCCATCGAGAACGGTTTGTCCGAAGAAAAAGCCCTCGAAGCCCTGACGGTGGCCCCCGCCCGGCTGGTCAAGGCCGACGATATGCTGGGGACCCTGCAGAAAGGCCGGGTCGCGAACTTCATCATCACCTCGGGCAGCCTGTTCAGCCCCGACGTGGTCATCTACGAAAACTGGATTCGCGGCAAACAGTACGTCATCGGCAACAAGGACGCGGCCGATCTCCGCGGAACCTGGCAACTGACCGTTGGCGACCGGTCGAATCTGAAACTGAACATTACGGGCAAATCGGCCGATAAGCTGGACTATCAGATCATGGCCGATACGACCAAGATTACGCCGAAGGTATCGATCAGTAACGATCTGATTACCATGCAGGTGCCGCTGGACAAGCGATCCGGCACGACGCGCCTGACCGGCTACCGCACCTCGCCGACGAACCTTCGGGGGGATGGCGAATCGCCCGATGGCAAACGCATCACGTGGTCGGCGGTACGGTCCGCTGACGCGCCAACCTCAGCAACCGCTACCGCGGCTTCGTCGTCGACGGCTACGTCGCCCGTGGCAACGACCGCCAGTGCAACCGTACTGTATCCGTTTGTCGGTATGGGGAATCCGCAGAAGCCTAAGACCCAGACGATGCTGATTAAAAACGCGACGGTCTGGACGAACGAAAAAGACGGCGTGATGCAGGGAGCCGACGTGCTGGTGCGCGACGGTAAGATTGCGCAGGTAGGCAAGAACCTGACCGCGCCCGCCGGAGCGAACGTAATCGACGGGACGGGCAAACACCTGACCAACGGGATCATCGACGAGCATTCGCACATTGCCCTGATCTCGATCAATGAAGGCGGTCAGTCCAGCTCGGCGGAGGTTCGCATGGCCGACGTAATCGATTCGGAAGATGTCAACATCTATCGCCAGCTGGCCGGGGGCGTTACGTCATCGCAGCTGCTGCACGGTTCGGCCAATGCCATCGGTGGCCAGTCGGCACTCGTGAAACTCAAGTGGGGCGAATCGCCGGAAGGGCTGCTGATCAAAGGGGCGGATGGCTTTATCAAATTTGCCCTCGGCGAAAACGTCAAGCAGGCGAACTACCCGAACCCGAACGTACTGAGCCGCTTCCCGCAGTCGCGGATGGGCGTGGAGCAGATTTACATGGACCACTTCACCCGCGCCCGCGAGTACGACAAAGCCTGGGCGGCTTACAACAAACTGCCGGCTAAGGACAAAGCGAAAGCGACACCCCCGCGCCGGGACATTGAGCTGGATGCGCTGGCCGAAATCCTGAACGCCAAACGCTTCATTACGTGCCACTCCTACGTACAGTCGGAGATCAACATGCTCCTGCACGTTGCCGATTCGCTGGGCTTCAAAGTCAATACGTTCACGCACATTCTGGAAGGCTACAAAGTGGCCGATAAGATGGCGAAACACGGGGCGGGCGGATCATCCTTCGCCGACTGGTGGGCCTACAAAATGGAGGTAAAAGATGCCATTCCGTATAATGCGGCTCTGATGCACCGCCAGGGCATTACTGTATCGATCAACTCCGACGATGCCGAAATGGCCCGCCGACTGAATCAGGAAGCCGCCAAAGCGGTCGAATACGGGGGGATTTCCGAAGAAGATGCCTGGAAAATGGTTACGCTGAACCCGGCCAAACTCCTCCACCTCGACAACCGGCTCGGCAGCATCCGGGCGGGTAAGGATGCTGATCTGGTGCTGTGGAATGCCAATCCGCTCGCCATCTACGCCCGGCCGGAAAAGACCATCATCGACGGCGCCGTTTACTTCGACCTCCAGGCCGAAGACCGTAAACACGAGGAACTGCAGAAAGAACGCGCCCGACTGATCCAGAAAATGCTGACGGCGAAGTCGGGTGGAGCGCAGACCCAGCGCCCGAACTTCCGGCGGCAGCGGATGTGGCACTGCGAGGACGTTGAAGGCGTAATGGCGGAGGGTGAAGAACAGGAACAGGCTGAAACCCAGAAGTAGACGACCGGGCAACGGCAACCGCTGCGGAATCGCTGCTGCCTCTGCGTTTAAACACATACTGACATGAAACAGACATTTTTAACCATACTCGCTTTCGCGGCCATCACGCTGGCGAACGCTCAGAATCCGGCTCCGGCCAAGCCTCAGGAGCGGGCTGTTGCCCTGACCGGCGCGACGATTCACGTCGGCAATGGGCAGGTGATTCAGAACGGAACTATTGTTTTTGATAAGGGCGTAATCACGGCGGTGGGCAACGGCGATACGCCGACTGCCGGGGCCGAGGTCATCAGCGTCGCCGGTAAGCACGTGTATCCCGGTTTGATTTCGCCCGCGTCGCTGGTAGGCCTGCAGGAGGTTTCGGCCGTGCGCTCAACGGTCGATTCGCGGGAGATCGGCGTCCTGAACCCCAACGTCCGGGCCCTGATTGCCTACAACACCGACTCCGAAGTCATTCCGACCATTCGCAACAACGGTATCCTGCTGACGCAGGCCATGCCATTGGGCGGTACTGTATCGGGGTGTTCGTCGATCATGCATACCGACGGCTGGAACTGGGAGGATGCCGTACTGAAAAAAGACGACGGTATGTGGCTGAACTGGCCGGGCTATTTCGCGCGTAGTTTCAACATGGAAGACTTCTCGGTTTCGCTGCGAAAGAACGACAACCGGAGTAAGGCCATCGACGCGCTACAGGCCACGTTTGCTGATGCGAAGGCCTACGCGGCTATCAAGAACCCCGAGCCGATGAACCTGAAGCTGGAGGCCATGCGGGGGCTGTTTACCGGAGCCGCCAACCTGTACATCCGGGCCGATTTCGGGAAGGATATTATCGAATCAGTGAAGTTTGCCAAGTCGTTTGGTATCCCGAATGTGGTGATCGTGGGTGGCGAAGAAGCCCACCGGGCCGTTGACTTTTTGAAGGAAAACAACGTACCCGTGATTCTGAGCGCGCTGCACCGCCTGCCCAACCGGCAGGACGAAGACGTGGACCTGCCGTACCGGATGCCGGGCATTTTGCAGAAGGCGGGTATTCTGGTAGCGCTGAGCTACGCCGACGAGTGGTGGCGGACCCGTAACCTGGCGTTCCTGGCGGGTACGGCCGTCGGGTTTGGTGTCGGCGATCGGGAGGAGGCTTTGAAGATGATCACATCCAACACCGCCAAAATTCTTGGGGTTGACAAGCAGGTCGGTACGCTTGAAAAAGGCAAACACGCCACTCTGTTTGTCTCAAAAGGCGACGCGCTCGACATGCGGACCAACGTAATCGAACACGCGTTCATCCAGGGCCGTCACGTCAATCTGGACGATAAGCACAAGCGGCTGTACAACATATACCGCGAAAAGTATAATCAGCCAATGCAGGGGAAGTAGCCGCCCCGGTTTGAGCCGACAACGTATACGTGAAAAATTAAGGACTGAACCTAGGGTACGTGAGCGGGCCGATTTTTGATCGGCCCGTTTTTTTTTGAACTTTGCGGCCGGAGATACGGCTTCATCCGTACATCTATTACCTATCGTAAAATCGGGTTGCTCAACCATGATTCGCATCTTTCAGCAAGACGAAACCGCCGTTCGAAAAATCCGTGACATCGATTCGTTCTCGAACACAGAGCGAACGCTGTGGGTGGATCTGCAAAACCCGACATCAGGTGAGATCAAGAGCGTTGAAGAAAAGTTTGACGTTGATTTTCTGAGCCAGCAGGAGCAGGCCGAAATTGAAAGCAGTTCGCGGTACATCGAGGAGGACGATTTCCTGATTGCCAACTCCAACTTCATGATTCCGCACCAGGACGAAGGCTATATCAACGTACCGGTGAGCTTCATTCTGAAAGACGATACGCTGTTTACCTACCGCAATGCTGACCTGAAGTCGTTTGCCGATACGGTGCGGAGGATCAAATCGAAGCGGGCGACGTTTAAAGACGGCGGGCAGATTATGATCACCATTTTCGAATCCCGGATCGACGCCGATGCCGACCTGGTCGAAGCTGTATCCAGAGAGGTCAAAGCGATTAATCGCCAACTGGATCTGGATTCGAATCTGGACCGCGACATGCTGCTGCAAATCAACGAATATCAGGAGCTGACCATGACCATCCGCGAAAACGTAGTGGACAAGCAACGCGTGATCTCGTCCATGATCCGGTCCGACGGCTGGTTCACCGACGACGAACAGCTTCGCTTGCGGGCGCTCATCAAAGACATTAACTCGCTCATCGACCACACTAATTTCATCTTCGAGCGGCTGGAATTTCTGCAGAATACCTACCTCGGTCTGATCGACCTGGAGCAGAACCGGGTCGTTAAAATCTTCACGGTTGTGTCGCTGATTTTTCTGCCACCAACGCTCCTGGCGAGTATGTGGGGGATGAACTTCGATGCCATGCCCGAGCTGCACTGGTCGCTGGGCTACCCCACGGCCATTGCCGCCATGATCCTGTCGTCGGTCGGGACGTGGTACATCTTCAAACGCAAGAACTGGCTGTAGGGATTCAACCCCTGAGCGCTTACCGTTCGATTGATAAGCTGCTGATACATAGACCGGTTAATAAGCCCTTTTGCGAAGAGAGCGTCTGTCCGATTTATCTTTGAGGAGCAACCGGGCCGGCGAAGGTCGACTGGATGCGTAGTGTACCGGTTATTTCCTGCCTGACACATGGTAACCACGGAAGAGATTGAACACACCCTCGGGGAAGTTTACCGCCTGGCCAAGGCAACATCGGTTCATATCGAACAGCCGGACCTGGCTCGCATCAGGGTTGGTGTCGAAGAACTAAGCGGAGCCAAACTGTTTCATAACCAAATCACTACCGAAAATGGTCGTCTGATTGTTCCCGCCCGGCGACCTGAGTCGGCGATGATCATGTATTTCCAGCTCGGAGGCAAATGTACGTTCAATCTGAACCATCAGTATAAGGTGCCCGAGCGCCATCATTGCCTCTGTTATTTGCCGGTATTTCAGTCCGATTTTATCGTTGGTGAACATAAATCATTCCACGGTCTGTCGATCCAGTTCAAGCCGGACGAAGTGGCCACGCAACTGCTCGAAGAAGGTATGTCAGACGACGATTGGCTGCGCTTACTAGGAGATAGCGATCAGCCGTTTTCGACCGTCAGGGAAAGCCGCCCAATAAGCCTGAACATGCAGTCGACGGTGCATCAACTGCTCAATTGCCCGTACAAAGGCAAATTCGGACAGACGTACAAAGACGCGCTTATCCGGCTGATGCTCGTTGAGCAGTTGATTGTTTTTCGGCAGGATCGGCAAGCGATGGCCGTAGTAACCGATACGAAACTGAGTCGTCGGGATATCGATACGTTGCAGGCGGTGAAGACGTACCTCGACCAGCACTATCTCGATGAGCTGTCGCTGGAAAAGATTGTCCGGCTCTTTGGCCTGAACACCTTCAAGCTCAAGTACGGCTTCAAAAAGCTGTTTGATACGTCGGTGATGCGCTACATCGACGACCAGAAAATGGCCTACGCCCGCCGGTTGCTGCTCGATGAGAAGCAGGAGGTCTGGACCGTAGCCGATCAACTGGGCTACAATCACTACACCAACTTCAGCACGGCTTTCAAGCGCCGGTTTGGCTACTCGCCAGCTCAGCTAAAAGAGCAGCCGCTGCTCGTGCATTAACAAAATCAAGGGTTAAGATAGGAACAAAGTGCCCTGCCGGACGTCCGGCAGGGCACTTTGCTTTTCCGGTATTTCAAGGTATGCAGGAAATACCTTTCGCATAGGTGCTAATCCGTTTCGCATATCCGGCACCCGGACAAGGGGCTGCAACTTTGTCCCGTAAACCAAACACTAGTTGATCACAATGAAAAAGTTAAACATGTTCACCATCCTCTTCAGCGTTCTGCTGCTGCTGGCCTGTAAGTTTTCAAATGGCGTAGATCCCTCGGCTGATGGGAAAAAACCGCTGCTGGCCAACTACTCAAATCAGGTCATTCTGGATTGGAATCAGATGGCTTACCAGGCTATGGGCGGACCGGCGTATCAGCACAGTTTGCTGGCATCGCGGATCAATGCAATGGTTCACCTGGCCATGCACGACGCCCTGAACAGCATCGCTCCGGCTTACCAGACATATGCGTTCTTCCGCGAGGAGCGTGACGCGGAACCGATCGCAGCAGCCGCGTCGGCCGCCCATGCGGTGCTGACGGCTTCTTTCCCGGACAAAAAAGCTATGCTGGATTCGGCTTTGACGCAGTCGCTGGCCAAGGTGCCAACCGGCGACCGGCTCAACCGGGGTATTGCGCTGGGTAAAGAAGCCGCCGGTGCTATTTTGGCCAAACGCCAGAACGACGGGGCCCTGCAGGATCCAATCGCCGTAATTGACCCCACGGCTCAGCCGGGCGAGTACCAGGTCGTAACCCCATTCAACTTCATCTTTGCCCCGTTCTGGAAACAGATGCAGCCGTTTGGACTGACTGCGCCCAACCAGTTCCGCGTGGGACCGCAACCGGCGCTGATCAGCCAGGAATACGCCAGGGATTTTGAGGAGGTGAAAACCGTTGGTGTGAAAGACAGCAAAACGCGCACGGCCGATCAGACGGCTTACGGCAAGTTCTGGTACGAGTTTTCGGAGGCTGGCTGGAACCGGGTTGCCCGGGCGGCCTTAGCCGGTCGCAAACTGGATCTGCTGGCTACCGCACGGCTCTTTGCTCTGGTCAACATGGCACTGGCGGATGCCTACACGGCCGGTTGGGAATCGAAGTTTTACTACAATTTCTGGCGGCCATTGACGGCTATTCAAAAAGCCGAAACTGACGGTAATGACATGACGACCGCCGATGCAAGCTGGGAACCGTTGTTGCCGACGCCACCGGTGCAGGACTATCCGTCGACGCACAGTGCCCTTGGCAACGCTGCGGCCACGGTGTTGGCAAACGTTCTGGGTGATAAAACCGGCTTCTCGATGAGCTCTCCCACGGCTGACCCGGCTACTCCGACGCGTAGCTTCAGAAGCTTCAGCCAGGCGGCCCAGGAGAACGCTGACTCTCGGGTGCGGATAGGGATTCATTTCCGGTTCTCCTGTGATGCGGGTCTGGATATGGGCGGTAAAATCGGTCAGTGGACTGTAGATAACCACCTGAAGCCTAAAGTAACCGCCATCAGGTAAGCCCTTTGCCGCGCGGGTTGACTCATCCGGTACGTAGTGAAGTGGCCGGATGAGTCAATGGGTAAGCCGGGTATCGCTTTCAGCATATCATCACATCAGGATCAACCGCATAGTCCTCTTTACCACTCATGATACGAATACCAGTCTACTTTGTCTTCCTTATCCTGGTGAGCACAAATCCGACCAGAATCTTTGCTCAGTCAGATACCGCCCGTAGTCAGCCGACAATCCGAACCCAATTTCTGGAGCCAGTGACGATCCGGCAGCCGCGTTTCCGTTCGGTTGAAGCATTACCCGATGTCTACGGTACCTACCTGATGGCCGGGAAGCGGAGTGAGGTGATTCGATTGGCCAGTTTTGACGTAAACGTGGCTGAGAAAACCGGTCGGCAAATTTTTGCTCGCATCCCCGGTGTGTTCGTCTACGATATGGATGGCACCGGCAACCAGATCAACATCGCCACGCGGGGCCTGGACCCTCACCGCTCCTGGGAATTGAACGTCCGCCAGAACGGCATCGTCACCAACTCGGACCTCTACGGGTATCCCGCCAGCCACTACTCCCCGCCGTTGGAAAGCATCGACCGGGTCGAGCTGGTTCGGGGTACGACTTCGCTGCAGTACGGGGCACAGTTTGGCGGCATGATTAACTACGTCACCAAGGGCGCCGACACAACCCGAGCGATTGGCGTCGAGACGATCACTTCGGTAGGGTCGTATGGGTTACGGAGCACGTACAACGCCCTGGGGGGGCGGATCGGCAAATGGACGTATTACGTGTACGATTACCGGCGTCATTCGGACGGGTACCGACAGAACAGCCGCTCCGACGCCCAGGCACAGTTTGCCAGTCTGCACTACCAGGCTTCCAATCGGCTGCGGCTGCGGGCCGAACTGGGCCGGTCCACCTACCGCTACCAGATACCGGGTCCGTTGACCGACTCGATGTTTCTGCGGAACCCACGCCAGTCGATGCGCAGCCGCAATTATTTCAGCCCCGACATCTGGGTACCGTCGTTGCGGCTCGACTGGCAGCTAACCGACCGAACGCAGCTTGTCTGGACCACGTCGGCCCTGCTGGGCACGCGCAGCAGTGTTCAGTTTGATGCCTTCGCGACCGTAGCGGATGCCATTGACCCGCAAACGGGCCAGTACAAGCCGCGCCAGGTGGACATCGACCGCTTCAACAGTTATACGTCCGAACTCCGGCTGCTGCACCGCTACGCCCTCCTGAACCGGGAGGCTGCACTGGCAATTGGGGTTCAGGGCATCAACAACGACCTGCACCGGCGACAGTTGGGACTGGGTTCCACCGGTACCGACTATGACCTGACTTTAGCGGAGGGGACGGGCTGGGGACGCGATCTGCATTTCCGAACGCGGAACGTAGCTGTGTTTGCCGAAAACCAGCTTCGGCTAACGTCCCGATTTACGGTTTCGGCGGGCATACGGGCCGAGAACGGAGCGAGCCGGATGAGCGGTACGATCCGCTACTACGCGCCGGCCGACGTTCCCAATACCATCGCGCACCGGTTTGTGCTGGCGGGCGTCAATGCGCAGTACCGGTTCAATGATGCGGTTCGTATCTACGGTGGCTGGTCGCAGGCGTATCGGCCGGTTCTCTTCAAAGATATCATTCCGACGTCGGTGTACGAACGGGTTGCGCCAACTCTGAAGGATGCCACCGGTTTTAATGCTGAACTCGGCATCGAAGGCCACTGGCAGGCGCTACGAATACACGTAACGCTGTTCGACCTGCTGTACCGAAACCGGATGGGTAATCTCGTCACGACCGACCCGGCCGGACAAAGTCTGGTGCTGCGTACAAACATCGGTGACAGCCGCAACCAGGGTGTGGAAGCGTTGGTTGAGGCCGATCTGGTCCGTACGCGTCGGATCGGCGTTCAGGTGTTTTCATCGACGGCTTATATCGACGCCCGCTACGTCAACGCGTCGCTATCGGATGGAAAAGAAAACGCAGTTATCAACGGCAACCGGGTGGAATCCGTACCGGTCTGGACGAGCCGAAACGGCCTGGTCGTGCGTTACGGGCGGGTTCGGCTGACAACCTTGTACAGCTACGTTGGGCCGACCGTTTCTGACGCCCTCAATACACGCGTACCGACGGCGAACGGTGCCAGGGGACCTGTGCCGGCCTACAGTCTGTGGGACGTTACGGTAAGCTGTCGCCTAAATCGCCATGTGCTCATTCGGGGCAGCCTGAATAACCTGCTGAACCGGCAGTATTTCACCAAACGGCCGACGTTCTACCCTGGGCCGGGCATCTGGCCGTCCGACGGACGTAGTGGCGTGGTTACGGTTGGCTTCACGGTGTAAGGGTTCAGGCGTTTCCGGATGCCGTCGCTTATCGCAGGTAGCCTACGTCTTTTAACTGCTGTTCGGGCTCCGTCAGCCGGACCGTACGCCCGCCCGAGGTCAGGACATACACCGTGTCGCTTATGTCCAGTACGTCGCGGTAGTAATGATCGGTCAGCAGGATGCCCTTCTGCTGCTTGACCGTATTGATCAGGCCTTTGAGCGTTTCGACATGCAGAGGCATTACGTTTGAGAACGGTTCATCAAGCAGCGCAAAGTGGGCCGGACTCGTCAGGATCAGGACGGTTTCGACCAGCCGCTGCTGCCCGCCGGATAACCGGTCGAACCGCTGCGGAAACGTACTGGTCAGCTCCGGAAAAAACGCAGTAGCCTGGGCCACTGCAGAACCGTACAGGGCAAAGACATCTTTGACCAGCAACGTACCTGGAATGAATGATTTCTGCGGCAGAAAGGCGATTGTGTTGGGGCGCTGGTACAGTTTGTCAACGTAGCGGCCATTGATGCGAACCGAGCGGTTCTGGGCCGGGCGGGTGCCGTAAATAATTTCCAGTAACGAAGACTTGCCGTAGCCATTCCGCCCCAGCAGCCCCACCACCTGACCAGCATCTACCCGAACGTAGATATTTTGCAGAACCCGGTGCTGACCGTATTCCAGCCAGATGCTATCGGCTTCCAGCCGCGCTGCTACAGGGCTACGCTCATCAGACAAATCCATAAGCCAAGACAAACAAGGTCGATCAGGTAGCTCAGTAAAGCCAGCTGACGTTCCGACCAGCCGAAATGATTGTAAAAGAAAAAGCCTTTCCCGTTGGTGGTGCGGAACAGGTACCAGATCAGCAGCTGGCTCAGGGTCCGGGTCCAGAGCAGAAACACCAGTGCTTCATTGAAAGCCTCGGACGACACGGTTGGCAGTCCGGCCAGCAGCCACAAAACCAGCGATGTGGCAGCGCTGTACACACCAATCTGTTTGTAAAGAACCCAGACGACCCGCAGCCGAACCATAGCGCCTTCTTTTCAGGAAAGATAGGCGGTTGGGAAAGACCGAAAGCGGGCTTAACAAACTTTAACAGCCTGCGTATCGCTTCCCATCGTTGCCCGGGTATTATAATCCAGCAGCGTGTGGGGGTTGCGCTAACCGCTTCCGGTTCGTAACTTGTTACAGCTTCCGGGGAGGCTTACTGCCATTATGTTCCTGACTTTTTATGAAGAAAGCCTGGCTTTGTGTACTGTTAATTCTGGGGGTAGCGCCTGGTTTTAGCCAGCCGATTCTACTGGCTAATGATCAGAATTTTGGGCGAACAGTGGAACGGCTATTGCGATTCCCAACCCATGCTCAGCAGGTGGGACAATCCATCAGGGTTTATGTCGGGTTTACCATTACCGGGCAGGGAAGGGTCAGTGAGGTATCAGTTAGCAATAAGGGGCCGATCGCCGATCTGCTCAGGGAGGAAGTTATGCGGGTATGGGCACAGCTACCTAGTCAGAATCCGCGATACGCCGGCAGGTATGTGATGCCCATCGCTTTTTTGCTGGGCGAGGGAGGGTCAAAACGCGTGAAGGAAATCGCCAACAAGGACGATTCAGTTGTCCAGGCCGGTTCCTATCAATTGATAAATGAGGTATCTGTCATTGGTTTTTCTGCATGCGAGTACAGGACTTTGACCGGTATAGGCAAAAATTGAACACCGTTACGCGTATCTCACCATGAGGCTACTGAAAACGACCTATCGGCTACAGGCGCTCGTGGTAGTTGCTGCCCAAATTCTGTCGGCCTGTGATTGTATTCAAACGGCCAGTGGAGTCGTTTTAGACAAACGTTCCAAACGGCCAGTTGACGGAGTAACAATTGATAATCCAAACTTTAGTGCACCAACCGGCTTCAGGAAGGTATATTCCTCTGACTCGGTCGGGCGTTTTCGGGTGACCTATTCTTTGTTGGGCAAAGGAACCTTGTCTGGATGCCCGGATCTTCAATTGATCTTCAGCAAAAACGGCTATAGGTCAAGTCGTGTAACCCGAAAAACCGTTTCGATGGATGATACGATCTACCTTGAGAAAACAAGCCGTTAATCGTCGATACTACAGTATTACTCAATCCGATACACCGGATACCGGTTATGCGTCGTCTCGTAGTACGGCGAATGGCGGTACACAAACTCCAGCTGAGCCTCGGCGTCGCTGGCAAACGCCTTGTCGGCTGCCCGGCGCTCTTCCAGTTTCTTACGGAGGGCCGGGTCGTTTTTCAGCAGTTCAGCGGCCGTGTCCTCAAAGATATACGCCGAAAAATGCTCTTTCTGCCCCAGAATACTGTCGAAGAAATTCCAGGCGAAAAACGAGTCAATGCCCTGCGGTTCGAGCGTTTCAACAACGTAGCGGTTGGTAGGCTGATCGGTTGCTACCAGATAGTCGCCCTTGTAGAACTGAATCTGTACCGACTCCTTGCGAATCGCTACGTTCGAGTGCACGTAATGTCCCTCAAACGGTCGTTGCGCTGTTTTTAAATCCTCGATATAATACGCCTGCACGGTCATCAGCGAATCGGCCGGTAAGGGCTGCAAGGGCGCGCCGTTTCGTTTCAGCCGGTCGATGATGGCTGTCCATCCCTGCGGAATTACGTAGGCGTTCGGCTTGCGTACCAGCACGTCGGGTACGTAGCTGTTCTGATACGGAATCTGCTTGGTAAACGGCGCGGTGCGGTCATAATACAGTCGTTTCAGGCCCGATACGTCGCTGGGCTTGTAGCGGGCTTCGTAGCCGTTGAATTTGATCAGGTCGCGTTTCGTTCGATCCAGCTTGTAGGTTAGCGCAAACTCGGTCTGTGTACTGACGGCCTCATCAGCGCGTTGCTTGTTCCGAATCAGGGTGGCGGCATCCCGGCCGACGATGCGCAGCGCTTCGTCCATAAACACGAGCGTACCCTTCACCCGGCTTGGATAGTCTTTCCACATGTGCAGTTCAACCACAAAGCCGATGCAGTTGAACAGAGCCGCGTAGCCCGATGAGTAGCGGGGCGAATCGTTGAAGGCCGGGAACCCGCTTTCGGGGGTATCGGTGAAGTTGTTGACGTACGGAACCGGCTCGAAGCCCTTAGCCGTCAGCGCCTTGTCCAGTTCAGGCTGGAGGGTCTGGGCCATGTAGCCCGCTACGGCCGGGTGCAGCTTGTCCTTCAGCGTGGTGAAATACGTCATGATGTGCTGGTAGTCGGCGCCGTTGCTGGTGTGGTTGTCGATCAGCACATGCGGCTTGTACGTCTGGAACATAGTCTGCCAGGTCCGGGCATCTTCCGTATCGGTCTTGATGAAATCGCGGTTGAGGTCGTAGTTGCGGGCGTTGCCCCGGAACCCGTATGCCAGCGGTCCGTTCTGATTCACCCGCGATACTCCCCGGTTCAGGCAACCGCCGATGTTGTACACCGGCACGATCGCCAGCAGTACGTTCCGGGGCAGGGTTTTGCGGCTCAGCATATCCCGCACCCACAGCATGCTTGCGTCGATGCCTTCGGGTTCGCCGGGGTGAATGCCGTTGTTGATCAGCAGCGTCACCTTCCCAGCCGTGGGGGTAAACCGCCGGTCCGGATCAAGCAGAAACAAGTGCAGCGGTTTGCTGGCGTCGGTGGGCCCCACTTCAATCAGTTTAGCTTCGTCGTACTGGCGATCAAGCTGCTGGTAGAAGGCGATGATTTCGTCGTAGGTAGCGGTCTCTTTTCCCTGAGACCGTTCATAGCGGATTGTCTGAGCGGAGGTAGTCACGGCAAACAGGCAGAGGAAAAACGTAAGGAATCGGATCATGGGCTAAACGGTCTCAACGTGCAAAGAAACGCAGCGTTAGTGAGTTGAGCGACAAGGAATCCATATTTAGGCGGCTTGTCGGCGCCGGATCGTTCCCGGCAGGGTCGTTCGTCGGCCTAAAACAACTTCTTACCCCTATTGTTTATACTGGTAACAGGCATTCACTCAACGACGTTATCATGACAACGACTACGAACGCTGCGCAGGCGCTGGGCAGCGGACTAACCGGGGCCATCGTCCTCACGATTCTTCACGAAACCGTACGCCAGTTTTTACCCCAAGCACCCCGCGCCGACAAACTGGGTGAACGGGCTCTTGCCAAAGGGTTTCGGGCCGCCGGCAAACAGGCGCCACCCGAGAACGACCTGTACGTACCGGCCATGATCGGGGATATTGCGTCCAACGCATTGTATTACAGTCTGGTCGGTCTGAACGACGGTAAGTCTCCACTATTACTCGGAGCCGGGTTAGGTGCAGCCGCCGGATTAGGCGCAGTGGTGTTGCCCGGACCGATGGGACTGGGCGAAAAACCAACGCGCCGATCGACGGCAACGGCCACCATGACCGTAACCTGGTATCTGGTGGGTGGCCTCGTGGCCGGGGCTGCGTATACGTTGCTGAAGCGGCTGTAGCGGGATAAACGGGTCAATTCCTGCACGTTTAGAAATTACTTTATCCTTTCGCTCAAAGAGTTGACTTGCCGAACAGGTCTGATGGTACTTTTGTGCAATCCGTTTGAGGGCTGATTGTCCTGGTTCAGCCCACCGGGCCCGCGTTCTATTCTGGTATCATCAACATGTCATCGACAGTCGGCATACGCCTTATCAGTTGGCTTGCTTCCGTGAGCGTAGCCTTCCTCTTTATGCATTGCAGTAATTCTCCCTTATCAACCGAGGAGGTTACGGACCCGTCGCTTCTTCAGGTCAATTTTCTGATCACCCGCCGGGATGGGAACGACATCGGCAAATCATCGACGATCGAAGCGTATGTCCGGGACCAGAAAGGAAAAAGCGTTGCCAACGCGGCCATTAAGCTAAAGGTCAATGGCAAGTCGCTGCGTCTGAACAATGGCTCTGTCAATTATTACGGCGCTTTTCCCTTCTATGAACTACGCGATTCGTCGGTTGAAGTAAAAGGGAATACGGACTATGTCTTCACGGTGGTTATGACCGATGGGCAGGAACATACGCTCGGACGGATTCGGACGCAGCCCGATCTGACCTCGGACCGACTGGTTATTCCGGCAAAACTCCGCCGAAATCAGGCGCTCACCATTCAGTGGGATGGGGTTGAGCAACAGAATTTTTTCGTCAGCCTCTGGAAGCGGTGCCTGGGTGAAGGGTCCCGGAGCGAACTGAAGATCTATAAGATCAAGGAAACGACCGATAAGTGGGGGAACGTCGTACAGGAAGCCGGGAGTGTCGACGAAGCCGATTATCTCAACACGCCGGTTCGGTCGGGGAGTGGTACGTATGCGGTTCCTCTGTCGTATTTAGCGGGGCCGCAGGATGACTACAGCGCCCTCGGCATAGCGGTAACGTCGACCGAAACGGTGAAGGTGGATGACCATTTCCTGCCCGGTAGTTCAATTACCAGCCAGCGCGAGGGGCTATACCGCGTTGAAGTAACCAACTAACCCCGCTTCAGCTTTAACCGATCAATCATCCGGATGGCCCGGTCGATGCGCGTCTGTATGCCCTTGGCCGACGCTACGTAGTACATGATGCCCCGTTGACGACCCGGGGTCAGCTCGTGAAACCGCCGGTTTCCTTCATCGTCAATGGCCAGCAATTCCGCCAGTTCTTCCGGCATGGCCTGGCCATAGGGGCTGTCGTCCTGCCGAATCGCAGCGTTCACCGATTGCCCCAGTACCAGCCCGGCTTTCCGGCGGATCGGCGGGCCAACGCTGATGAAAAACATTCCGTTACCTTTGGGCATCAGAGCGCAGTGAAACTCAACAACGTCGTTAAGGGTGCAGATCACCCGGCTGTAGCCGCTGGTGGTAAACTGATGGGCCACCTCGTCGGGTACGTCGATGTAATGAATACCCCCTTTAAACGTAAACCGCTCGATGCGGGTGCTGAACCTGAAAAACTGGTTTGCTTCCATAAACCAGGCAGTCTGTTTGGTGGTTGGTGAGAATGAGTTTGCAATGTATAATAGCAAATCACAGTTGTCCAGGTAACGAAAAGACTTTTGTTCGAAATAAACGGTTTTGCATGAGTGCCGAACAACCGAATAACCCCTTACACGGTAAAACGCTGGAAATGATTCTGAACGAGCTGGTGGATCGCTACGGATGGGACGGCCTGAGCTACCACATCCCGATCAATTGCTTCATGAATAACCCCAGCATCAAGTCCAGTCTGACGTTTCTGCGCAAAACCCCCTGGGCCCGGCAGAAAGTGGAAGATTTATATTTGCGCATGAAACAGAAATGAGCGTTCCGGTTCAGATTCAAGCCGGCTGTTTGTTGAAACGCCGATGCTGAACCGCCGACCGTGTATCGAATACCGACATCATGAAATTTGACGAATACAATATCGCCCCCGAGATCAAGCGTAATCTGGAAACGATGGGCTTCAAACGGCCGACCGACATCCAGTACAAAGCCATTCCGTCGATCCTGAAAGGCGAAGACGTACTGGCCATCGCCCAGACCGGCACGGGAAAAACGGCCGCGTTTGCCATTCCGGTCATCAGTATGCTCCACCGCCAGAAAACTTCCAGCCGGTCGGAAGGGGTTAAATGTCTGGTGATGGTGCCGACCCGCGAACTGGCCCTTCAGATTACGGACGTGTTCCGGTCCCTGGCGCAGTTCACGCGTACCAAAGCTTTCTGCATATTTGGTGGGGTGGAGCAGGACCCGCAGATCATGCGGCTCGAAAAGGGAATCGATATTCTGGTAGCCACGCCCGGCCGGATGTTCGATCTGGTCAGCCAGGGGCACCTCAACCTCGACCGGGTTGAGATGCTGATTCTGGATGAAGCCGACCACATGCTGGACCTGGGCTTTCTGAAAGACATCCAGGATCTGGTGAAGCGGTTGCCCCGGAAGCGGCAGACGCTGTTTTTCTCCGCTACCATCGACGAAACAATCAAAAAGCTGGCGTATTCGCTGGTACACAACCCTATTCGCATTCAAATCTCGCCCGAAAACCGCGTAGCCCGCAACATTGAACACTCCGTTGCTTTCGTCGAGATGGACGACAAACGGTTCTTTCTGGAACGTATCGTCAAAGAGCATCCCGATAACAAGATTCTGGTGTTCGTGCGGACAAAGGTCCGGGCCGAGCGGGTGGCCAGCGCCCTGCACCGCATGAATCTGTCGGCGCAGACCATCCACGGTGATAAACAGCAGACCGACCGGCTTCAGGTGCTGAATCAGTTTCGGAAAGGCGAGGTAAAAGTGCTGATCGCTACGGACGTCAGTGCCCGCGGCATCGACGTACCAAACGTAGACTATGTGGTCAACTACGACCTGCCCGAGCAACCCGAGAATTACGTCCACCGCGTGGGTCGGACCGGTCGTGGTACGCAGAAAGGAACGGCGGTTTCGTTTTGCAGTACCGAGGAAAAACCCCTGCTGGCCGACATCGAAGCGTATCTCGACCAGCCCGTTGCCCGCATCGACATTACCAAAGATGATTATATGGCTACCCGCGAGCTGAGCGACGACGCCCGCGTTGATTTGAAGGCACTGATGCAGGAGGTCGCGGACTTTGAGCAGACCAAGAAAAAAAAGAAGGGAAAGTAGCGGAAACCAACCGCTATAAATTCCCTTTCTTCAGTTCCCGAACGGCATAGTCGGCGGCCCTTGCCGACAGCGCCATGTAGGTCAGCGAGGGGTTCTGGCAGGGCGACGAGGTCATGCAGGCTCCATCGGTGCAGAACACGTTCCGGACGGCATGATGCTGATTAAATTTATTGAACACCGACGTTTTGGGGTCATTGCCCATCCGCGCCGTTCCCATTTCGTGGATGCTTAGCCCCGGGTGCGCCTGGCTGTCGAATCCCTCAATGTTCGAAAAGCCGGCTTTTTCCAGCATCAGCACCGCCTGTTCCCGGGCGTCCTTGCGCATCAGGGTCTCGTTTTCCCGGTAATGCACGTCCATTTTCAGCACCGGCTGCCCCCATTTATCCGTAACCTCACTGGTCAGCTGCACCCGGTTGTCGTAGTAGGGGAGGCATTCGCCGAACGCATCGAGGGTGATGGTCCAGTTGCCGAATTGCGTGGCTTTCTCTTTGAAATCGGTCCCGAACCCTTCGAGGCCGTAAGCGTGATCCCAGTTCTGCCGACCGGTATACACCTCGAAACCGTAGCCCCGTTTGAACGGCTGCTGATCCTGGCCCAGGTTGCGAAAGCGGGGAATGTACAACCCGGCCGGGTGCCGACCGTAGTAAGCCTTGTCGAGGTCACGCTCGTATATGGCGTTGGCTCCCACGTGGAAGTGGTGATCCATCAGATTGTGGCCGAGTTGCCCGCTGTCGTCCATGCCGTTCGGAAACCGGTTCGAGCGGGAGTTGAGCAGGATAAACGTTGACCCGAGCGCCGATGCGTTCAGGAAGATGATTTTGGCCCGGAATTCGTGCCACTGTTTCGTCTGCTCGTCAATCACCCGGACGCCCGTAGCCTTGCTCAACTTCTCATCGTAGATGATTGAATTAACAATGGAGTGTGGCCGAACGGTCAGGTTTTTGGTCCGCCGGGCTGCGGGCAACGTAGCCGACTGGGTGCTGAAATAGGCACCGTACGGGCAGCCGCGCATGCACATATTCCGGAACTGGCACTTTGCCCGCCCCAGTTCCGTCTGCTCTTTGGTCGGGGCAGTGATGTGGGCCGCCCGCGCCGAGATCACGTTCCGGTCGGTAAACTGCTGGTTAACGGATTTCCGGAAATGCTGCTCCAGGCAGTTGTCGGGTAGGGGCGGCTGAAACTGCCCATCGGGGAGATGCGGCAGGCCGTCGCGGTTACCGGCAATCCCGGCAAATTTTTCGACGTAATCGTACCAGGGGGCAATGTCTTTGTAGCGAATCGGCCAGTCGGTAGCGATGCCTTCCCGGGCGTTGGCTTCAAAATCGAGGTCGGAAAATCGGAACGAATACCGCCCCCACATGAGCGACCGCCCGCCAACATGGTATCCGCGAATCCAATCGAAAGGCTTGTCTTCTACGTATGGATTATCAAGGTCGTTGACGAAGTGATGGTGTGTGGCTTCGGTGATGGCAAAACCGGTGCGGTTCTGGACCGGGTACTTTTGGAGCAGTTCGTCGGGCATCCGGGCATTGCGGTGCGGAAACTCCCAGGGCGCTTTGGTGGCCGTGTGGTAGTCGGTTACGTGCTCAATCATGCGGCCCCGTTCGAGCAGCAGAACCTTGAGGCCCTTCTCGCACAACTCTTTGGCCGACCAGCCTCCGCTGATTCCCGAGCCTACAACGATGGCATCGTAGTGGTCCGGCTGTGGTGTCTGTTGCCCAGTATTCATAGTGTTCCGGTACGTTACGTCTCTGAATGAAACGTCTAATTTACCGGTTTTTGTCCGGGTTTACTCATTGGTTTGCCCATTTGTTGACAGGCCCGCCGACGATCGGGAGCCACCGGCCAGAGTGGCTTGGGCCGGGTCGTCGGTTAACTTCTGGGCTGGTATGAGGTTATTACATATATGATTAATACGTTACCTAGATGAATCGCTATTGTGCGTTGATAACGGGAGGAAGTGACGGCATCGGACGGGAGTTTGCCTTGGCCTGTGCACGTGAGGGCTACGACATTGCGATTGTTGCGCTACCCGATCCGCAACTGGCAACGACTGTTCGACTTATTGAAGAGGCCGCCCCGGTGCGGTGCTTTTCGCTGGGCCTGGACCTGACCAAAGCCGGAGCCGTGGAGAAAATTGTGGACTGGGTTGGTCAGAAAAAGCTGGCGGTTCGCATTTTAATCAACAATGCGGGGCTTGGCTATACGGGCCGGTTTGAGGCTATGCCTCCCAGTCAGTTGCAGAACGTAATTACTGTCAATACCATGCTTAGCAGCGTACTGTGCCACGCGCTGCAGCCGGAGCTGTTTCGAAACGCACCGTCGTACGTACTGAATCTGAGCAGTATTGCCGGAACAATGCCCGTGCCGTATTATGCCGTGTACACAGGCACGAAGCACTTCGTTTACAGCTTTTCGCTGGCTCTGCGGCAGGAGTGGAAAGGCCGCGTGGCCGTCAGTGTGATGTGCCCGGGACCGGTCCTGACAAATCATCCGCGGCATCAGCGACGCGCCGGACACTTTGGCTTCTGGTCGCGGCTGATCACACTGACGGCCAGTGAAGTGGCCCAGATCGGCATTGAAGGCATGTTACAGAATGAAGGCCTGATTATTCCCAAGCGCGTAAACCGCTGGGTAATCCGGCTCATGCGGACACTCCCGGTACGGCTGCGGCTCCGGATACTCAAGAAACTGTTCATTAAACTCAAGGATGATTACCGCTACGAACCCACGCGTCAGCCTTCGTCTCAGGGCTTAAATGCCGAGGCCCTTGTGATGCGTCGTGACGAGGAGTAAGCGAACAGCTGCTACCTGATAAACGGGACCGAATCCTCAAAGAAGGAACCTTGTCGAACGCCTGGCGGGATAAATTGTGGTTATCTCCTAAGCTCGTTCTGAGTGGGAACTACGACCAGTTGTTCGTTACGTGGGGTTGTACGGTATCAAACTCGCTAGCCGGACGAGAGAGAAGGATAAACGCTATGACCGCCGTGATCAGAACGAAAGCCGTTGCCAAACGAATCAGGGTTGCTTTGTGGGTATATCTGCTGAGTACGGCCTGTTCATCGAACCAATCGACCGAAACCGTCAGATCCAGCACGCCGATGGATTCAGTAGCAACGGAAGTAATTGATACCCTTTCGTCAATCGGCATTGATACCGCTTCGGTATCACAACCAGGAATACCACGTAATTCGTTGCCCGGCAGTGCAACGCAATGAACTGGCCGAGGGCCGTCGGCTACGTTGATGCCGGCTGACTGGAAACCTTTATCAATTCAACTGGTATTTTGACGGCGTGTTCAACGACTGGTACAGCCACCCCAATCCGTCGTTTTCAACCTCCACTTTCCGTTTTGTTGCCCCGGCCCGTAGCATCAGCATGGGAGTGCGGGCCAGGCAAGCAAACGATCTCAGCTCATTCATGATCATGAGGTTATCGGCCCCCATGTCCATTAAAATCAGGATCGGCTGTAAACCGTTGGCGAGTTCGTTCAGCAGTACGTCATCAAACAGGCAGAAGCGAATGTCGGCGTGGGGGTAAAGTTGCTTCAACGGCTGGCCAACCTCGGCTTTCAGCGCCTGTACATAATCGGATATGACGAGTATCGTAGCCATGTTGGTAGGAAAGTTTACCTGTTTGAATATCAATTCTAATTAACCCGATTGCTATGCTGAAGGCAGCCTGCGAATGACTCATTGTAAGGGAATGGTTCCGGGCAAAACGGTACGGCAGCATCGGACTACTGACTTGCCGCTGCCTCGGCCCGCGTGCATAAGCCGCAACTCGCTACGGCCGGAAACAGCCTGTGAGTACGGTATCTAAAGGCGGAGTAGTCACGACTCCGTCGCCATCGTTTCGTTTTCGCCGGTCTGGTCGCGGTCGGTGCCGGTCAGGTCGGAAGTCGTTTGCGGATTGACTTCATCCGGGTTCTGGTCTGTACCAGCCGGTTCGTCGTCCGAAGTCAACAGGCCACCTTCCAGCGCCGTTAAGGCCAGAGTACCGGCATCGGTTTCAGCTTCTGACCGATTTTCCGGCCTGGTTGCGGTGGGGGGCGGTGAGTTTGTTTTCATAACAAGCGCGTTGAAATAAGCCGACCGGTTCAGTCTCTAAACCAGTCTGTTATAAACTTTCGTCAACTGGCTCAGGTACAGTCCGGTCGGAAAAGATGAGCGTACGGTCCGGATCTTACGGGTAGAACAGACCCATTCAGGCCGGTTTAGGTTCACTTGAATGAAACGATAGCTACGGTCGAAAACTGGAACCGGCTGCTGACAGGCTTCATCAGAGTGCCTGGTTAGTTCGGTTGGGTAAGGGCGAAGCCGATGAGGCCGCAGCAGACCGACAGGCCATTGTCTCAGTTTTGGCGATTTCGACCAACATTCGGCCAACCGGAGGGGATTTAATTCTGAGCAACAGTTGTCTGGAATTGTGGTAAGAGTTACGGGTGTTATGGCTTTGCTGCTGGCTTTTGTAGGCCGGAGTCAAGCGCAGTTTAGTTCCGGGCCAAACGGAGAAGCCTTCTCGGTGCGGGTCGTAATTGATAAGCTGAGTGATCCCTGGGAGGTGACCTGGGGGCCGGATGGGTACCTGTGGGTCACGGAGGCTAAAGGCTACCGGGTGAGCCGGATTAACCCCGCTGATGGTAAAAAAACGCTGATGCTGGACCTCACCAAAGCCCGAAATTTTCCGCGTTATGACGTGATCCCCGACGAGCAGGACGGCGGCAAACCCTGGCCGCAGGGTGGGCTGATGGGATTGGCTCTGCATCCGCAACTGCTCAGTGGCAAACCCTACGTTTACCTGGCATATCTGTACAAACACGAAGGGGCTGATCAGCCGGGAAAAGGCAATGCACTCAACCACGGAGGCCATTTTTTCCGAACCCGTGTCGTACGATACACCTACGATCCCTCTACCCAGGCGCTGACACAAGCCGTGAGTTTGTGCGATACCATCCCCGGCAGCAGTGATCATAATTCCGGTCGATTGCTGGTGGCGCCGGTTAACGGTAAACCCTACGTATTTTACACCGTAGGCGACATGGGAGCGGGGCAATTTGACAACGTCGGGCGACCGAACCACGCCCAGCAGATCAGCGTCTATGAGGGGAAAGTACTGCGGTTCAATACCGAGCCGGATGCGGATGCAAACCCGGCCGATCAGTGGATACCCAACGATAATCCGTTCAACACGATCCGCCAGAACGCCGTCTGGAGCTACGGGCACCGCAATGCGCAGGGGCTGGCCTATGGTGTGGTGGGCGGAACCGGGCGGCTCTATGTATCGGAGCATGGCCCCATGGGCGACGATGAGGTCAATCTGATCGAGAAAGGAAAAAATTACGGCCACCCCCTGGTGATCGGCTACGACGACAACAATTACAACGGCCTGGCCGCGGGGGTGAGTGCATACGACAGTCTGCCCGGCATCTGGAACACAACCTACCCCACAATCGGTAGCGAAACCGACAATGCCCGCGCCATCGGTGCGGCTACGTATCGGGGACCATTGAAAAGCGTGCACCCGCTTTCCAGTAAGGCGCTGACCGATATATTCATTAAAATCCGGACGAATGAGCCAAAGAAGCCCGACTGGACCGCCGAAGCCCCCAGCAGCCTTGCGGTGTATACGGCATCGGCCATTCCCGGCTGGCAGAACTCCCTGTTGATTCCAACGCTGAAAACGGGTAAGCTGATCCGGCTGCCGTTAAGTCAGGACGGCCGCGTGGTTGTTGGCGATACCCTGACGTACATCAGAGGCCGGGTGCGCTACCGCGATATTGCTCTATCGCCGGATGGCAGAAAGCTGTATCTGGCCGTCGACAGTTCGGCCGTTACGTCGGGGCCTTCGGGCGAAGGGGGGCCGGAAGCCGGTTATCGAGGTTGTATTCTGGAGTTTACGTATCAGCCGCCGAAAAAGGGGGCTACTCAGGAAACGGGTACCGGGCAGGCCGATCGGCCGCGACGGAGAAGACGATAATCAGGTTACCGGAATCCGGAAAGCCCGTTCGAGCTTTCCGGATGGTTTAGTATCAGGCAAAGGCGTTGCTGAAGGCCTGTTTGGCCGCCTGCTCGATGGTCGACCAGGTGTCGCCGGCCGTAGTTTTAGCGTCGCTCACCAGATCGTCGGCACCGTCGAAAGCGCCGTTTAACCTAGCTTTCAGCCGGTTCGTGTCGAGCAGGTTACTGTTGCCGTACCGGGCGAACAGAACGACCCCCGCAATGGCAACGGCGGCAATACCGATGCCCAGCGCCAGGTTATTGGCCCGACGGTCGGCTTCGGGATCTTTCGGCTCGTTTTTATGACGCATGATGCCGGTCAGCATTTCGGCCGGAGCCAGATACGACGACAACTCATACGCCTTGTTTTTGATACCCCCCGGCACCACCTTCAGTTCCCCTTTCATCAGCGCCTTGTAGCCGTCTTTAGCCACCATAACCGGATCCTGTACCTCGTCAAGAACCCGAATATTGGTTGCGCCTGCTTTATTGAAAAAGTCCGTGTCGGTTGCGTTCGGCAGCAGGGCCGTTACGGTCACGTTAGTACCTTTCAGCTCATTCGCCAGCGACAGGGAGAAGTTATAGACGTAGGCCTTCGTAGCGGCATAAACTGCCTGCAGCGGCATGGCCGTCAGCGAAACCAGCGACGCCAGGTTCAGAATTTTGCCTTCGTTCCGTTCCACCATGTCCTTTACAAACAGCTTGGTCAGGTGGGTCAGCGTGATGGCGTTGAGGTGAATGAGTGACTTCTCGGCTTCCCAGTCGGTTTCCGTGGCGAATTTGCCGTAAGTACTGATGCCCGCGTCGTTGACCAGTACATCGACCGTAATGCCCTTGCCCGTCACTTCGTCGTACACTTCCTGGGCAACATCTTCTTTCGAGAGGTCCTTGCCAATCACCGTGATCTGCTGGGTGCCGTAGTTACTTTTGAATACGTCGGACAGCCGGTCCAGGGTGTCCTCGCTCCGGGCGACCAGTACCAGGTTGTAGCCGTCTTCGGCAAAAAGTTTGGCCAGCTCCTGACCGATTCCGCTCGAAGCCCCCGTAATCAGGGCCGTTTTTCCCGTTTGTGTGCTCATAACTATTGAGTAATTGATGTATCAGTTAAATAACTACCACATACAGGAGATGTTTAATTGTCTGGCCTGTTCAGGAACATTTAGGACCTATATCCACGACAAATTTGTTAAGTATAAAAACGGTATGAAAAGCATGAAAGCCCTTATTGTGATTGGTTGCTGGCTGTTGATTGCCAGTTGTTCACCCTATCGGATTGTCAGGAACCAGGCCGATTCGAATGCGTCGTGGTCGTCGTACCAGACGTTTGCCTTTGTTGATACCAATCGGATTGAAGCTACCCCGCGGGATACGTATCAGGCGGCTATGGAGCAGATCAAGCAGGCCGTTACTGCCGAACTGAAACGCCGGGGGTATCAGCAGACGACCGACAACCCGGACCTGCTGGTAAACCTGGGGGCGGTGGTGAAGGAGAAAACCCAGACGCGTCAGACGACCATCTACGAAGCGCCCATCTACGTAGGGCAGCGCCGGTACTCGTGGCGGAGTCAGGAGGTGCCTGTCGGGACGTACCAGGAGGGTACCGTAAATCTGCATGTTGTCGATGCGCAGAAAAACGCGCTCATCTGGGATGCGGCCGTATCGAGTGTGCTGAACCGCCGGAGCGTAAGCCCGCAGCAGATCGGCGAGGCCGTCGGGAAGGTATTTGAGAAGTTTCCCGGTAAGAACGTATGAAAAACGGCCGATGTCCATCAGGGCATCGGCCGTTTCAGAATAGAGCTAACGCCTACACGAGCGCCTGTTCAACGTCTGCCTTGGCATTGTGGTAGGCGCCGTTCACCGAATCACCTACCGACGCCACCGCATTTTTAACCGACCCCAGTGCCTTGCCGGCTTTGTACCGGTAGCGTGCGCGGTCGTAGGGGCTGGTGTTGCGGTACATGGCAGCGATAACGATGCCCGCCACCACCACGCTGGCAATACCAATCCCCAGCGCCAGTGCCGACGTTTTTTCGTCTTCCTGCTTCTGGGATGAATCTTTATCTTCCATCAGCTTCCGAACGTTGGACGTTACGACCTGATCGGGCAGTACGTAGCCACCGGCCACCTGCACTTTATTCATCAAACCGTGGACTACCTTGTCTTTGCCGGCCATCAGCGCTTCGTAACCCGTTTTGGCTACGTCGGCCGGATTGGTTGACCGGGCCTGCTCCTGAGCTTTGGTGTTCATAGCCCCTGCTTTGTTGAAGAAATCCGTATCGGTAGCCCCCGGCATCAGCACCGTCACCGTTACGTTCGTATCCTTCAGTTCATTGCGCAGTGCTTCTGAAAACGAGTAGATAAACGACTTGGTGGCACCGTATACAGCCATCAGCGGATTGGGCAGCACCGAGGCAATGGAGCCCAGCATCAGGATTTTACCCTCGTTGCGCTCCACCATCTCTTTGGTAAACAATTTGGTAAGCTGTACCACGGAGGCAATGTTCAGCTGAATGATTCCCAGTTCTTTCTGCAGATCCGTTTCGGTGGCAAATTTGCCGTGTTCGCCAATACCCGCGTTGTTGACCAGTACGTTCACGGTCAGCCCCTGCCGCTTCACCTCGTCGTACACCTGCTGTGGTGATTCGGATTTGGACAGGTCGCTTTCAACAACGGTGATGTTGCTGGTGCCGTACTGCTGCCGGAACTGCTCGGCCACTTCCTGTAGTTTGTCTTCCTGGCGGGCTACCAGAATCAGATTGTATCCGTCCTTGGCAAAAAGAGTGGCCAGTTCTTTACCAATACCGCTGGTTGCGCCGGTAATCAGGGCCGTTTTTCCAACTTCTGTCGTCATACCTAGTGAGTAATTGGGTTATCCCATACTCAACCGGTAAGGGACCGAGTTGTTTTGGCCACTCAGTCAATAGTCGTTTGGTAGCTGGTCCGCTTATTTAACGACCACCCTCATGTCGATTTTGCGGAGGGCTGGTTTGTTGAGCGAGGCACTGTCGCTGCGAACCCGGCCCGTTCCTCGTCCGATGGCGTCGATCCGGATGTAATTGATCCCCGACGACACGAGCTGCTGCTTGATCTGATTAACCCGCTTGAACGATAAGGCTTTGTTGGTCAGGTCGCCCCGGGCATCGTTGGCGTAGCCGATGAGCTGAATTTGCAGGTTTGGATACGTCTTCAGCAGCGTAGCCAGTTCCGTAACGGCCGTTTCAGAGCCCGGCGTCATTGTCAGCGAACCCGGCTGGAACGCAACCCCCGACAGGGGGAATACCCGGCCTTTGGGCAGCGCTGCATTACCCAGGTAAGGCGTCAGCTGCTGGCTCAAGGTTCCGGAGGCAGGACCGGCCGCTGCGGTCGGTGTTACGGCCGAAGCAGCCCTTGGCGGAGTGGTCAGGCGGGCGGCTGAGTCAACCGGTACGGCCAGCGACCGGGCCACCGTATCGGCCTGTACCGTATCGCTGGTCACAACGGTTTCGTCGGTGAGTCCGTTGCCGTTCGAGTAGTTCTGGGTGTTCTGATAGATGTAGTAGCCCCCGGCAATGACGACGGCGGCAATCAGGCCCCCAACTGCCCATTTGACAAGCGAGCCGTTGTCATCCGATTCGCCGGCGGGTTCGTAGGTGATGGCCGGGCGAGTAGCGGTCGACGTCGGACGTGAAGCGGGTACCGACTGCGTTACCGTAGACGTTGGGCGGGCTGCGGGTTCGGTTACCGTCCGGCGGGCTGGTGCCGCAATGCCGGCAACTACCTGATGGATGCCCACTTTATCCACGAGCCGGGGCATCAAATCCTCCGGTACGATGTTTACGAACGCTTCACGCTGCTCGAACAGGGACGCTGCCAGCGAATCGGCGTCCAGTTTCCGCTCCCGTACCTGTTTGCCCAGTACGTGCAGCACGACCGTCGTTGTCAGACCGAGCAGCGAAATGGCCGATGAGTTGCGGATACCGGCATAACTTGAAATCATGCTGCCGATCGAGCTTTTCATGGCCGGCAGCAGGTGACTGATCACGTCGTTGCCCTGGGTGATCAGCGAATTGGTACGGGAAGGGTCATTGAGTACCTGCACCAGATTGTCAGTGAGTGAACCGTCGTAATGCCCTTTCTGGATATGATTATATAACTGATTAACGCCAATTTCGGTGGTAGTCCGTTTCATCAGGCCGCCGATGATGGTATACACCAGAGCATCAACGGCTTTGCGGGTTTTTTCGGTCGGCTCGTCAACGTACAAGGCCAGTCGTGACAGCACGTCCGAATTCAGTACTTCGTTAAATGTGGGGAATAAATTCATATTATGTATTCTCAGTCAGGCTAACATGGGTCTCTATACGTACAACACGTTCCTCGTCAACGGCTCAGACACCCTGAGCGATAAAGTTAGGTAAGGTTTGTTACAAGTCCCATATCAGCATACCGTAAAATTATCGTTTTCATCGTTTAGGCAGGCGCTCAACGGCATCCCGGTATTCGGCTTCGACGTCGCGCAGCCGGCTCTGGCAGAAGGCGATCAGCTCGGTTGCCAGCCGGATCCGGGCGGGCAGCTCGTCGAGCGGAACGGCTTCACTTTCAATGTCGTCGATCAAGGTTGTCAGCTGATCGTAGGCTTCCTGATAGGTCATGTGAGTCAAATTGGTCACGTCGTCGGTTGGCTGGATGCGGGCAGATCACCAGCCGGTTGGCTAACGATCACGTCCAGCAGTCCATCGCTTAACTGTAGTTGGGCATTGTCGCCGGGCTGAAGATCGGCCGCTTTTGTGATGATCCGGCCATTACGCAGCAACAGGGCGTACCCGCGTTTTAACACATTGGACGGATCGAGATGCCGAATGGTCACGGCTTTTTCGGTGAGTTCGCTGTGGCGGTCGCGGAAATACGTGTGCAGAACGAACCTGAACCGCTCCGTGTCGCTATCAAGGCGTTCGCGGGCGTTCTGCAGGGCGTCCCGAACGGCTCCCGTCAGCCGGTCGCCCAGATGCAGGCAGCCTTCTTCAAACCGCCGGTTATGCTCAATCAGAAACGCAGCCGCTTTGGTGGGCGTTTTAACACTCTGGTGACACAGCAGGTCGGTGATGCTGACGTTTCGCTCGTGGCCGATACCGGCCAGAACCGGAATGCCAAAACCGGCAACGGTATGCCCCAACTGGTACGTATCGAACGAGCCAAAATCGAGCTGCGAGCCACCCCCGCGTACCATGATAACCGCATCGTAGGGAATGGCGCTGTTCTGAATCCGTTGCAGCTGATCGCAAATAGCCTTTTCAGCCCCCTGTCCCTGCACCTGCGTCAGGTACTCATCTACCTGAAAAGCATAGCCAAACGGGTTCGTCTGCAGCTCGTGGCGGAAATCGCGCCAGCCGTCCGAATTAGGGGCCGTAATCAGGGCCAGCCGCTGCATGACGGTCGGCCGGGGCAGCAACTGGTTTGCCGTGATGTACTGGCCGGCTTCCTGCCAGATCAGGTCAGGGTGGTCGCGCAGCAGGGCATCCAGCACCGCCTGGCGTTCCCGCTCCAGGTTACCCAGTGTGTAGGAAGGATCAATTTTCAGGATTTCAAGCCGCAGGCCATAAACCGGGTTGAAACCGACTGATACCAGCAGCAACAGCTTGATGTTGCGGGCAAAGGCAACGCCGGTAGCGGTTTCAAACTCACGGATCGTATGGTAGTTTCTGCGCCAGATGCAGGCTTCCAGCTTCGCCAGCGTTTCCTGCTGACCAGCCGAGCCGGTTTCCCGTTCCACCAGCGTAAGAAAGCAGTAGTTCCGGTCGGGGTAATTTTTGATGTCGCTCGTTTCGGCCACCACCCACACGGCTTTCCCACCGAATTGCTGATCAACCACGGCTTCAAGCGTAAACGCTAAATCGGACAGACGAATGGGGGACATAGGGGGAAAGGAGGAAGGGAGGAAAGGAGGAAAGGGAGGAGAGGAGGAAGGGGAGGAAAGGGATAGCCGGTATCTGGTTTCCCTTCTTCTTTCCTCCCCTTTCTCCTCTCCTCCTTTTTTTATAATCCTTCAAACTGGCGCAGGAAGCGAACGTCGTTTTCGGTGTACAGACGGAGGTCATTGACGACGTATTTGAGCTGGGTAATGCGTTCGACCCCCATTCCGAAGGCGAAACCGGTGTATTCTTCCGGATCGATGCCGCAGTTGGCCAGCACCTGCGGATCGACCATGCCGGAACCGGCAATTTCGACCCAGCCCGAGTGTTTGCAGATGTTACAGCCCGAACCCCCGCAGATCTGGCAGGAGATGTCGATCTCGGCGCTGGGTTCGGTAAAGGGGAAATACGACGGACGGAACCGGATGCGGGTATCTTTATTGAACATCTCTTTCACGAAGTGATAGAGCGTATCCTTGAGGTCTTTGAACCCCACGTTCCGGTCGATGTACAGGCCTTCGACCTGGTGGAACAGGCAGTGCGCCCGCGCCGAAATGGTTTCATTGCGGTACACCCGACCCGGCATGATTGAGCGGATAGGCCGGAAGGTGTCTGCCTTGCTGTGTCGTTCCATCAGCCGGATCTGGACGTTGGAGGTGTGCGTCCGCAGCAGTACGTCGTCGGCCGAATCCTGCCCCGTTGCCGATTTCTTCTCGACGAAGAACGTATCCTGCATGTCGCGGGCGGGGTGGTTGTCGGAGAAGTTAAGCGCCCCGAAATTGTACCAGTCCGTTTCGATTTCAGGCCCGTCGGCTACGTTAAATCCAATCCGTTCAAAAATCTGGATGATCCGCTGCCGCACAAGGGTCAGCGGGTGCTGCGTACCGGTCAGGTTCGGTACGGTCGGCAGGGTCAGATCGACAGGCGGAGTGCTGTCGGCGGCCGACTGCTGTTCGTCGATGATTCTGGTAAAGGCCTCAAAGCGCTCAAGGGCGAAGTTTTTCAGGCCGTTCAGTTCCTGACCCACGGCCCGCCGGTCTTCCTGAGGTACGTTCTTAAGTCCTTCAAATAATTCAGTAATGACGCCTTTGCGCCCAACGAACCGGAGCCTGAACTGCTCCAGCTGATCTTTAGACGCTACGTTGAATTGTTCTATTTCCTGGTAAATTTCTTTGACTTTGTCCAGCATACCGCACCCGATTTAATCGCGACTGCTGCAAAGATAACACATCTGGGCGGATCGTGGCTTTCCGGAGAAACACATGAAAGCGGGTGCGGTCTTTCTTACCCACTATCGCGTAAAAAAATCACCACCTTATTTTCATACGCTCAGATTAACCGGTAGTGATTAAACGGTAAAAGAAGTATGAAGACAAGGAACTTACAGGCTTGTGACGTATAAGAAGGGAACGAATGTGGAGTAAGGTCTGATTGTTGCGGGGTAAGATGATGTAGTACATGATTGATTTAGCGGCATAAGCAGTCATGTCAGAAGGATAAGTAATTGATTGTCAAACTTAAACTGTCGTCAAACAGACCTCACTCAATTCAGCTATGAAAACATTCGCAAACGACTCGATTTTCGACCCTATGTCCATGCCGTTCCACAAAAGTGTGGAAAAAAATGCCGATTCCTCTTGCCTTCAGAAACTCCTGATTCCTTTTTATGACCGCAAACGTACCGTTTCGGTGGATGAAATTGTACGGTTGGAAGGATCGGGTAATTACACCAATTTCTTTCTCAAAGACGGAACCAAGATGCTGGTTTCCCGCACACTGAAAGAGTACGAAACATTGCTGGATGGACAGGCATTCGTACGGGTACATAAATCGTGTATCGTTAATCTTGGCTTTGTCCGTAAGTTTTACGTAAAGAAAGAAGGAGAATTAGAACTGACGGATGGTCAGCAGGTGAAGATTTCTCGCCGGCGCGCCCAGATGTTCATGGATCGGATCCGGGAGTTCCAGCCGGTGGCCGTGAGTTAATTGAGAAAATGAGGGTTTATTCCCGTAAAATGACACAGTAGGTAGCCGCTATACCACACTGCGTAGTTTTACGTAATCAGCAGGGTACTTACACCCGAAGATTCACCAATCAGTGCACACTAAACGCCTGATTAACAAGCCATTATCGCAAAAATGCGTCGCTTGTTAATCAGGCTTCTTTTTTGAGCAAACGGCAAGGTGGGTAGTTTTGTCACATCAATCGAACAACAAAATACCGAACCAAAACTTTTTCAGCATGGAAGCCAACCTTTCTTCAACTATCCAGCCGCTTGCTATAGTGCCTCATTTCCCGGCCTCTTACCAGCGCGGTTCGCACCGTATTGCCTTGCCGTATTTGAACCGTACTATATTCATCGCCGTCGACGACGTGCTGTGTCTGCAGGGAGAAGGAAATTACACCTTCCTGTTCACTCGCGACCGGAAGCGGTATCTGGTGTCAAAAACGCTGAAGGAGTTTGAAAAAACGCTCGATCCGGCTATGTTCCTGCGGATCCACAAGTCATACATCGTGAACCTGGCGTATGTACAGCGGGGCGTTTTCACCAAAGATCGTCAGGTACGTCTGGCCGATGGCCGGGAGGTCGCTATCTCACGGCGTCGGATGAAAGAGATTTCGCAGCAGCTGAGCCGCTACTGGCAGACGCTGTTTAACTAAATAATTGACGTAGTAACGGCCTGACGTAAGGCCGGATACGTCAATCATTTCGCATAATTTAGTGGGTTAATTGAACGGACAACCGTTGCTGCAACTCCCGTAGGGATGGACAGCAACGGTTTGTTTTTAATTGATGGAAAAAGTGGAGGAAAGGAAAAGGGGAAGACTTCGCATAAGTTTTTACTCCTCTCCTCCTTTTCTCCCCTTCCTCCTTAAAACAACCTGTACGCCAGGGTAATCTGCCAGGATTTGAACTTCTGGCCAAACTTGGCTCCACTATCTTCGATCTGGGCGATGTCGGAAAGGTTACCTTCGTAACGGACATCGAGGCCGAACGACCCGATATCCAGCCCGCCCCCAACCTGATACCCGTAGTAGGCATTGGCCCAGGCGTCGTTCAGCGTACCATTCGTGTACTGACGAACGGCTTCGCCCAGTCGCTGGTTATCGTCGATCCGGAACGAGATAATTGGACCGGCTACCACCCGCAGGGGGCCACCTTTCAAACCCAGCAGCACCGGTACGTCGAAGCTGGTTGTTTTGACCGTAACGCGCTCGGAATACGTCTGCCCGTTGTTGTCCGTGCGGACGATGTCGAATGAACCGGCCTTCGTTGAATAAAGCAGTTCGGGCTGCAGGAACAGGTTGCGACCAAAACGCGTGTAAATCCCGAACGACGTACCCGTCTTGCTGTCGAGGCTGGCCTTCAGGTTATCGCGGAATGTCTGGCCATCGACACTGACGTTGGGTGAACCGTTGGCATTGGTACCCGTGTTGACAAAATCACCGAAACTGAGTCTCGACAGATTCACTCCGCCTTTGATTCCTATTTGAAATGAACTCTCCTGGGCGAACGAAACAGCAGGTAGAGCGGCCAGGGCGACGAAAAGCAGGATTTTTTTCATTGGTTGGTTGTATGTAGTTTAACGAGAACTCGATTTGAGCAGGCGTTGTTGTAACGGCCCGATGGTGTAAACGCCACATCCGCCGTGCCGGTATATCCCCTCAACTTATTTTGATGGAACGGCGTTGTTGTCATCACTACCGCCCGACGTTGGCGTTAGCTGCGATTGGATGGGTATAGCCTGCGAAGGTTTAACGGCTTGGTAAATTCCGTTAGTTTTCGTATCTTATACCGTATTGTGTACTCTCAATGGCCAAGCTAAAAACCACCTATTTTTGTCAGAATTGTGGCCACCAGTCGGCCAAATGGCTGGGACGCTGCCCCTCGTGCGGGGAGTGGAATACCTTCGTTGAAGAGCTGGTTCAGAAAGACGAACCGGAGAAAGGAGGCTGGCGAAATCCATCGTCCGGTCCGGGGGGCATCAAAACGGCTCCCAAACCCAAAGCGCTTCACGCGATCAACTACGAAGAACAACCCCAGCTGACGACAACCGATGGCGAACTGAACCGGGTGCTCGGCGGAGGCATCGTTCCCGGTTCGCTGGTCCTAATTGGGGGGGAGCCGGGAATCGGTAAATCGACCCTGCTGCTTCAGATCGCCCTGAGTCTCGCCGGAATGCGGGTCCTTTACGTATCAGGCGAGGAAAGTGAGCAGCAGATCAAGATGCGGGCCGAACGGCTGGACGCGCCAACGTCCGATTGCCACATCATGACCGAAACCTCGACGCAGAGTATTTTTCGCGTCGTCGAGCACTTTGAACCGGAGGTGCTGATTATCGACTCCATCCAGACCATGCAGTCGTCGCTGGTCGAATCGGGAGCGGGGAGTGTGTCGCAGGTGCGGGAGTGCACGGCCGAGTTCATGAAATACGCCAAGGAAAGCGGTACGCCGGTGTTCATGATCGGGCATATTACCAAAGAAGGCTCGCTGGCCGGTCCGAAAGTACTGGAACACATGGTCGATACGGTGCTGACGTTTGAGGGCGACCGCCACACAACCTACCGGATTCTGCGGACCACCAAGAACCGCTTCGGCAGCACCTCCGAACTGGGGATTTATGAAATGCTGGGCTCCGGACTGCGGCAGGTAACGAACCCGTCGGAGATTCTGATTTCGCAGCGCGATGAAGCCCTGAGCGGTGTGTCCATCGGGTCGATGCTGGAAGGCAACCGGCCACTGATGATTGAACTTCAGGCGCTGGTCAGTGTGGCCACCTACGGAACCCCTCAGCGGAGCAGCACGGGCTTCGATGCCAAGCGGCTTCAGATGCTGCTGGCCGTACTCGAAAAACGGGGCGGGTTCCGGCTCGGACAGCAGGACGTGTTCCTGAACGTAGCCGGTGGCCTGAAAGTCGAAGACCCGGCTATTGATCTGGCCGTTTGCGCGGCTATCGTGTCCAGCTACGAGGATATTGCCATTCCGCCATCGGTAGCATTCGCCGGCGAAGTGGGGCTGGGGGGCGAAGTGCGGGCCGTCAGCCGCATTGATTCGCGCATTGCCGAAGCCGAGAAACTGGGTTTCAAGCAGATTTACGTATCGCGCTACAACCTGAAAGGGTTGGAAACCAACAGTTTTAAAATTCATATCAAGCCCGTCTCAAAGCTGGACGAAGTCTTCCAGGGGGTATTGTTGTAACCAACTTAACCAACGTATGTGCGTCGTTACCCTCCTGCCGCTGCCCGATGGGTTTGTGTTAACCACCAATCGGGATGAACATCATAGCCGCCCCCGGGCGATTCCCGCTCAGTCGTATGTAATTGGCGGACGAACCGTTACGTTTCCCAAAGATCCGCTCGGGGGCGGAACCTGGGTGGCGGCTTCGGCCGATGTTACGCTTTGCCTGCTCAATGGGGCCTTCGAAAAGCACAAACACGAGCCGCCGTACCGACGGAGCCGGGGCCTGGTGGTGCTGGACTTTTTTGACTTCGGTGAGCCACGCCGGTTTGCGGATGGGTATAATTTTGAAGGAATCGAGCCGTTTACGCTCGTGGTTGTGCAACGGCAGTTGGAAGAACTGCTGGTTCATGAGCTGCGCTGGAACGGCCAGCAGATTTACCTGCGCGATATGCCCGGCCATTTGCCCCACGTCTGGTCGTCGGTTACCCTGTACGACGCCGATACGGCCGCCCTCCGCAAAACGTGGTTCGCTGATTTTTTGAAAACGCAGCCACACTTTACCCCCGACGACGTATTCGGCTTTCACCAGACGGCCGGTATCGGTGATCCGCAGCAGGACTACGTCGTGAGGTTGCCCAACGGCGTCCGGACGGTGAGCATTACGCAGGTAGTACAAACGGGGGCGACGCCGGCCATGCGGTATCTGCCCCTGGGGTCGGACGAGCCGTTGGCCGAAGTGAAGCCGAATCAGGTTATGGGCTGATACAGATCATAGTCTGGCGGGTAGAAAGGTGGCAGTTTTGTCCTGATCAAAAACGGACAACACGTATGCGAATCGCCTTTTTTAACACCAAAGCCTACGAACGGCCCTGGTTCGAGCAGTACCGGGGGCATCATCAGATCAGCTTTTTTGATGAGCCCCTTACGACCTTCCACGCCGAGCTGGCCAGTGGGCACCAGGCGGTTTGCGCCTTTGTTCAGGACAACCTCTCGAAGCCGACGCTGAAAGCCCTCAAAGACGCCGGGGTCAGTATTGTCGCCATGCGGTGCGCCGGGCTGGATAATGTGGATCTGGAAACCGCTGAGCAATTGGGCCTGACCGTCATCAACGTCCCCGACTATTCTCCTTTTGCCGTGGCCGAGCAGGCGGTAACGCTGGTGCTGGGACTCATGCGCCACCTGACCGAAGCTAGCAAACGCGTAGAGGCCGGAAACTTCACAATTAATGGGCTGGTGGGGACGGAGCTGCATGGCAAAACGGTCGGCGTAGTCGGTACGGGGCATATCGGCCGTGCGTTCTGCCAGATTATGCTTGGATTTGGCTGCCGGGTCATTGCCTACGACACCAGGCCCGGCGCTCAGCTCATGCGACTGGGGGTTCAGTACGTGTCGATGAATGAGCTGCTGACCCAATCCGACGTGCTGGCCCTGCACTGTCCACTGAACGAAGCAACGAAGAACATGATCGATGCCGACGCCCTGGCAGCCATGAAGCCGACGGCAATCCTGATCAACACCAGTCGGGGTAAGATAGTGGATACAGATGCCGTGCTAACGGCCTTAAACCAGGGCCGTCTGGCTGGCTATGGCGCTGATGTGTACGAGCAGGAAGCCAACTGGTTTGGCCGGGACTGGTCGCTGGAAGGGGTTGGCGATGACTTGTTGAACCGGCTCCGCAGCCATCCGCGCGTACTGTTGACGGCCCACCAGGGATTCCTGACCGAAGAAGCCCTTTGCCAGATTGCCCGCAGTCTGCTGAATAAACTGAGCTTCCACGAAGGCCGCCAGCTGGAAGGCATTACCCACGCATCAATGTGCTGAGCTTAACCCAGCCCCTGACCAAAAAAGCCGACGATACGTCGGCTTTTTTGGTCAGGGGCTGAATAACAGGTTAACACGCTACGGCAAAAACGGCTGGTGGAAGCAAGGCAACACAGCCGGGCTGACTATCCCGGAACGTGCCGGCCGGAGTCGTAAGGCAGCGAACCTGAGTCTGGGTTTGATTCACTACCGCCAGTAAAGCAGGCGACAAAACCGGTTGCTGATCAATCACCAGCAGGTAGTCGTATTTCCGGATGATGAGGTGGAGTTGGAGCGCCAGGTAAAAGTCGGCCAGCAGGGTTTCGGTCCGCAGGTCGCCCAATCTGCTGTTCAGCAGTTCGTTGGTCCATTGCCGGAGCCGGGATTCGGCCTGTTGTTTGGCTGTTCGGGCGGTTTCTTTGGTCAGCGGTTGGTCGGAATCAAGGTCGTATGGATGCACAACCGTAAGTCGCACGGGTTCCTCAGTTGAGGACCAGTATTCATGTAACCGCCGGGGCGACTCGCCGGAGCAGTTGGTGATACACAGGGCCGTTTTCATGAATGATGACCGAAGAAGGTGTTTATAGCGACAGCCCCGCCTAACCGGGGCTGTTGGCGTTACGGAAAGCGTTGGGTTAATACGTTCTAACCTCGGAGCGAGGAAGGTCAGGCCACGGCCAGCAGTGGGATGTCGGTCAGGCGGGCTACCCGTTGCGTGTTGCCTTCGCTGAAGAGCCGGGCAAACCAGCCGTGTACTTGTGGCAGCATCATAATCAAATCCGCTTTACTGGCCTGGGCAAAGCCGAGCAGGGCGTCAAAAATTTCATCACCAGCCTGGATGGTCAGCGTATGGGGTACGTCGCGCAGCAGGTGCCGGATGTTGAGGGCCCGTTCGCGGATGGCAGGCGCTTCGGGTCGGTCATTGATACACAGTATGTTCACCACCGCGCCCAGACCCCCTACCAGTCGAATGGCCGCATCGAAGGCAATCACATCGGGTGGGGTGTCCAGGTCAACACCCAGCACAATGTTTTTCACGGGCGCATACGTTACGCCGGGGGGAATCAGCAGCAGGGGCACGCTGGTCAGCGGGATCATGTCGGTGGCAATGCTGCCGAACAACTGGGCACTTTGAGGAGCCGTCCCGACCGTCGACATAATCAGCAGGTCGGCCTGCATGTTCCGGATCGTTTGCTGAATGGAGGGCAGGGTAAATCCTTCTTTCAATACGTACTGAATGCTCACCGGGCCGCCGGCATAGGCATGCAGATCGACTCCCAACTGCTTCATGGCTTTCTCGCTTTGCTCCCGAATCGACCGTACGCTCAGCGGAAAATCGCCCGCCTTGATCGGATTCTCGGGTGGGTAATGATAGGCGTGCAGCAGCACAAGTGTAGCCTGCCAGTCGCGGGCGAGCCGGACGGCGTAGCGGGCAGCATTGGTGGCATTGGCCGAAAAGTCGGTAGCCAGGACGATCGTTTTCATAGGATTAAGGGGGTTGGAACCGGCACCCCGGCAACTGGCCTTGTCCAGCCGCCGGGGTGGGTTATCAGTACAAAAGGTTGACGAGAATCAGTGCTGCGTGTAGAAGCAGGCTGAGGGCAAAGGCCGGAAAAATGTACTTGACCGGCTGAGCCGCCAGTATAGGAATCAGCACCATCAGAAAACTCAGGTTGCCGACCAGAAACTGCCAGTCGCCCCCGCCGAAATAGGCCATGATCAGCAACAGAGCCGGAGACAGCACACAGCCCTGAATGGTCAGTACGGTAGCGGCCCAGCCAATGCGGTTAAATTCAGCTTTTTCGATGAACTGGTTATAGGCAGTAAGCCACCCGGTTTGGGTGTTGCTGGTGTAGGTTGCGGTCGAATGCGTGATCGTTGCCATGTTGTTGTGTTATTTGGATACACAAAACAAAGCATGCCCGGCCGCCCCGGGCATGAGTCACGTTAGGCTGTAACCTGATTTTGATCAGTCGGCCGGAAGCAGATAAAGGCCCATCGGTTCGCCCAGCGAGCGCAGGGAGCCGCCCAGTTTCAGGATCGTAAAGAAGTGGTGTGCTTCGTGCAGCAGAAAAAATTCCGCCCACCCCTCGGCCGTCATGGCTCCGTATACCGGATGAATGCCCGTTCGGGTCAGTTGTTCTTCGCGCAGGATACTCAGGAAAGCGTTCAGGACGGCCCGTTCGCCCCGGAGCCGTTCTACCAGCGACAAGACCGAAAGCTGGGTCCACTCGCCAAACCCGGCGTCCTCATCAGCCACGTACCGCTCGAAGGTGGGGGTGTCTTCTTCCTGAATCTGCCTGATCCGCTCCGAAAACACTTCCTGATACCGACCGAGGTGAGCCAGGTTTTCAAAAATTGACCATTTCTCGGGCTGAGGGCGCTGGCGGATTTGAGATTCTGTCAGGCCAAACAGCAGGTGATCAAGGGCGTCGGGCTGATCGGTCAGCCGGGAAAGTATAGTCGGTTTCATGGGGTAAAGATAAGGTCGAAACTAAAGTAGCGCGAACCGTGCGCTCATGAATGGGAAGTTGGCTGTTGACTCGGTTTTTAAGAACTATTACATCTATAGGGAGTTGGAAATCGTAGTTACTACGTTCACAAAAACCAATCAATGTTATGAGTTACATTAAAGCAGGCACCGACCGTGCCGGACATCCCGTCAATCTTTACTACCAGGACTGGGGCCAGGGCGATCCCGTGGTGCTGATTCACGGCTGGCCGCTGAGCCACGAAATGTGGGACTACCAGATGACCGAGCTGCCCAAGCACAACCTGCGCTGCATTGCCTATGATCGACGTGGTTTCGGTAAGTCGTCGAAACCCTGGGCCGGCTACGACTACGATACCCTGGCCGACGATTTGAAAGCGGTTCTGGATGAACTTGACCTGCAGAACGTTACGTTGGTTGGCTTTTCCATGGGCGGGGGTGAAGTGGCCCGGTACATGAGCCGACACGGGGGTGCCCGGGTTGCCAAAGTGGCCTTCATCAGTGCCGTTACGCCGTATCTGCTCAAGACGAACGATAATCCGGATGGCGTCGACAAGGACGTGTTTGATGAAATCATCACGAATCTTAACAAAGACCGCGCTGATTTCCTGCAAACGTTTGGCAAGCAGTTTTATGGGGTTAACCTGATCAGCCACCCGGTCAGCCAGGCGCATCTGGACGGCGACTTCATGCGGGCGTATCTGGCTTCGCCCAAAGCGACCATCGACTGCGCCCATGCGTTTGCCGAAACGGATTTCCGCGATGACCTGGCTACCATCAACGTACCGGCGCTGATCGTTCACGGTGATTCCGACAAGACCGTGCCGATTGAGGCTTCGGGCGAGCGGACGGCTCAGGCCCTGCCAACGGCGCACTACATCGTGTACGACGGCGCACCGCATGGTCTGTTCTTTACCGAGAAAGACCGGCTGACCCGCGACCTGCTGGAGTTTATTCAGCAACCGGTGAGCGTACGGACATCAAGCCCGACGTATTAATTAACCGGCTGTCAAAAACGCAGAAGCCCCGGCCGTATGGCCGGGGCTTCTGCGTTTTTGACGATTAACCGAACTACTGGCGCACTACCTTCACCAGTTTCGTCTGGGTTGGCGTGCTTACCTGCAGCAGGTACATACCCGATGACCGGCCCAGATGCAACTGGTGGCGCTCAACCGAAGATGCCTGTTTGACGGCTGTTTCGCTCTGGATCCGGCCTTGCAGATCCGTTACGCGCAAGGTCAGTGACTGACCCGCTGCACCGCGCACCTCAAACTCGACAGACTCGTTCGAGGTCGGGTTGCCCAGTACGCTTACCGACAGCGGAGCCGACTCAGGAGCCGCCATCCGGGCGTTCTGACTGTTGCAGGCGGCCAGCCAGTTGTAAGTAAAGCTGGCTTCGGTCGGCGTACCCTGCTGGGTAGCTTTCAGTACGATCGTCGGATTGTCGGTATACAGATTCAGCGAGTAGGGGCCCGGCTGGGTGGTGGGCAGGAACTCGTTGACCACCGAGAAGCTTACCGGCTGACCACTCAGACCGCTGTACTGCGGGTTAAACGTTACCCGGCGCAGATTAGCCGACAGTGACTGACAGCTTACCGTCGTTACACCCGTGATGGCAAATGAGCCACCGCCGTCAACTGGGTTAACCACCGTCAGGGTGAACTGGGTGCTGGCTGTCAGACTACCCGGATCAGTAGCCGTTACGATTACGGCTGACACCCCGGTTGTCGACGGCGTACCGCTGATCACCCCGTTAGTCAGGCTCAGACCGTCCGGCAGACCCGTTGCGGCAAACGACAACCCGTTAGGTGTTTCGGCATCGGTAAACGAAGAGGCTACGTTCAGACTGAAGGGCTGACCGGCCGTGGCCGTCTGGTTGGCGATGCCCGAAGTAGTCGGAGCCGTGTTGGTCGTGCCACCGCCCTGGTTGTTGTTACAAGCCGCCAGCCAGTTGTAGGTGAAGCTGGCTTCGGTCGGCGTACCCTGCTGGGTGGCCTTCAGCACAATCGTCGGGTTGTCTGTATACAACTCCAGGGAATACGGACCCGGCTGGGTTGTCGGAACCAGTTCGTTGACCACCGAGAAGCTCACCGGCTGCCCATTCAGACCACTGTACTGCGGGTTGAAGACAACCTGACGACGATTGGCCGTGATCGTAAAGCAGTTGACCGTCGTTACGCTGGTGATCGCGAATGAACCGCCACTGATCGGGTTGACCACGTTCAGCGTAAAGCTGGTTTCAACAAACAGATTGCCCGGGTCAGTTGCCCGAACCGACACGGTTGATACCCCGGTTGTCGACGGCGTACCGCTGATCACCCCGTTAGTCAGGCTCAGACCGTCCGGCAGACCGCTGGCCGTGAAGCTCAGGCTGCCCGGCGTTTCGACATCGGTAAACGAAGAGGCTACGTTCAGACTGAAGGGCTGACCGGCCGTGGCCGTCTGGTTGGCAATGCCCGAAGTAGTCGGAGCCGTGTTGGTCGTGCCACCGCCCTGGTTGTTGTTACAAGCCGCCAGCCAGTTGTAGGTAAAGCTGGCTTCGGTCGGCGTACCCTGCTGGGTAGCTTTCAGTACGATCGTCGGATTGTCGGTATACAGATTCAGCGAGTAGGGGCCCGGTTGGGTGGTGGGCAGGAACTCGTTGGCCACCGAGAAGCTTACCGGCTGCCCATTCAGACCGCTGTACTGCGGGTTGAAGACAACCTGACGCTGATTGGCCGTGATCGTGAAGCAGTTGACCGTCGTTACACCCGTGATGGCAAATGGACCACTCACAACCGGTGCCGGATTGATCGTCAGCGTGAACTGGGTGCTGGCTGTCAGGCTGCCCGGATCAGTAGCCGTGACCGTCACCGTGAAGGGACTGCCCACCGTCGTCGATGGCGTACCCGAGATGACACCGTTGCTCAGACTCAGCTCCGCGGGCAGGCCGCTGGCCGTAATCGTCAGGGCGTTGGGCGTTTCGGCGTCACTGAATGCAGACGCTACGTTCAGGCTGAAGGGCTGACCGACGGTGGCCGTCTGGTTGGCGATGCCCGTAGTAGTCGGGGCCGTGTTGGTCGGTGGCGCTTCGCTTACCGTCACGCTTACCGTACCAGTGATGGTCTGGCTCGTTGGGGCCGTTGCGTCGGTTACCGTCACGGTGAAGGTCTGCACCCCGGTCGACAGGCCGGATACGCTGGCTGTGTTGCTGGTCGGGCTCTGGGTGATCGTACCCGGACCGGCAAACGCAAAGCTGTAGGGCGTGGTGCCACCGGATACCGTAGCCGACAGGGTAGTGGTGCCGGTGGTCAGGATCTGGTCCGGGCTGGCCGTCAGCGTCAGTGCCAACGGCGTAGCTACTGGAGCAATAGTAAACCGGGCTACCAGCGGATCGTGATCGCTCAACTGATCGGTAAATTCGGAATTGATGTGCACAACATCAAATGCGTCCAGTTTGCTGAACAGACCGTTGCTCACCAGGATGTGGTCAATGGCCTGCGCGTTACCTTCAAAGTTGTACGTAAAGCGCTCGTTAACGGGCAGCGTTTCGACCAGGTTGTTCAGCACTTTCGTCTGTCCCTGCACTTCCCCTTCCAGAATCTGCATGGCCGGGAAGAACTGGAACTCGTTGAAGTCACCAACAACGGCAACGTTGGCGTTCGGGTTAACCGCCAGAAGATTATCGACAAACTGGTTGACGATAGCGGCCTGCGATTCACGCGCTGACTGGCCTCCCTGGGTCGGCGGCTGAATCCGCTCGTACAGGGCATCGCTGCCACCCCGAGAGGTAAAGTGATTACCAATGACGAACACCGTCTGGCCATTGAAAACGAACTCCCCTACCAACGGCTTCCGGCTGCCGGTAAACGCCGAATTCGTCGGATCAATCAGACCCGGACTTAGCGTTAATTGCGGGTTGCCCGAGGCATTGCTGACCGAGGTTGGAGTCGTAGCATTACCGCCCGGCCGATCAACGAACGTAACCCGATTCGGGTTGAACAGGAAGCCAACCCGGATGTTGCCGCCCGGCTCACCGCCGTTGGTGTCGTCCACGGGGTTGATCTGACGGAACTGATACGTTGGACCGCCGGCCGATGCGATCGCATTGATCAGCGTCTGGAACGTTGTACCGGCATCGACAACCGCATCATTCGTGGCTCCGTTATTGTCCTGAATCTCTTCCAGACTGATGATGTCCGGCGACTTCAGGTTGTCGATGATAGCCGAAGCCAGCGCGTTGAAACGAGCCGCACCGTCGCTCGGATCCAGGTTCTCAACGTTGAACGTAGCAACCGTCAACTGATTAGCGGTACCCGTTACTGACGTGGCTTCCTTCGTAAGTGTACTTGACGTAGCAATGCTTACCGCCGATGTAGTCAGGATTTCGTATTCTCCGAAAGCATAATCAACCACACCGACGATCGTATTGAGCTGCGTGCCTGAGTTGGCGTTGTCCAACGTGTTGGTAGCCGCCAGTACGTCATCAATCTGAATGGATTCAGGGTTGAAGTCGCTGTTGTCGCCAAACGCATTGTTGACGTCAGTAGCGTCGTTGCCGCTCACTGTGATGCTGCCGCGGCTGTTAACCCCGGTGGCACCGGCACCCCCGTCGGCCAGCACCCAAATCTCGTTGTTTGTATTCAGCAGGCCGGTTGTAACGGGGTTATTGATCTGCACCCGCATACCTTCCAGACTCTCGTAGAAATCGATGCCGTCCTGAGCCGGGTCGAATACCGACTGTTCCACATCACCATTCTGGGGGAAATCATTGCTGATGACCCGGTTCGGAATGGTGCGGATACCGGGACCAGAGTTGGCGCTGATCACCGTCGGAGCCGGCAGCGGATTCCCGCTGGATACTACCGTTACCGTAGGCGAGATGATCTGTGTTGTACTCAGGTTTTCCGCGTCACTACCCGGACGGAACTCATTTACGGTACCCGAGACCGTAACGGACTCACCCACGGTGCGGCCGGAGGCTGATGACGTGAAGACAAAGATACCTTCCGACGTATTGTCGTTGCCGTCCGGGTTCGGGTCTTCCATGTAGAACCCGTTGCTCCGGACAACCGTTACGATACCCGGTACGCCGATTACCTGCTGGCCGTTCAGCGTTGATACGTGGCCGGCCCCCTGAATGTCGTGGATGCGGATGACGTCGTTGTCAGTGATCGTTGCCGTGGCCGACGTAGTGGCACCCAGATCGTAGGGCACCCCATCTACCAGCGTAAGAATCACCGTTTCGTTCGCATCGGAAACGTTGTCATCTGTCGGCGTAATCGTGATCGCTACCGCCGACTGTGCTGCCGGAATCGTTACCGTTCCGGATAGTGTTGGGGTATAATCGGTTCCGTTGGTGGCCGTTCCGCCAACCGTATAGGTTACGTCCAGTGGATCCGTCACAGCGCCGGTACGGCTGATGGTAAACGTAATGGGATCCTGACCGGCTTCGGCACCTGCAGCGTCTGTAGCGGCAATCGATACGACCGGGCCAGTGGGTACGTCGTCGTTGATAATCGTTCCCTGACCTTGCCCATCAGTGAGCGACGCCCCTGTCACATTGGTTATATTGACAAAGAATGTTTCATTCGATTCGGAGGAGATATCGCCATTGACCGTCACAAAAAACGAGTACGTGCTGCTCCCCGCCGGAATCGTCTGTCCGGTAAGTGAGTTAACCACATAATCATTATCCGACGAAGTGGCCGTGTTATCGGCAGTGGCAATATCGAACGTAACCCCACCTGCTCCCGCAGGGGATGAAAGACTTACCGTAAACTCGAACGTGGTAGTGCCACTGTTGCCTTCGTTTAAGGAAACATCGTTGATGGCTAAACCAGGCACGGCAGGGCCGGCAGTAGTGGCCGTAACCGTCAGATCATCAATGGACAGGCCATGGTCCGATCCCGTATGATCCGGATCATACCAGCGAAGCATGACTTCCGAACCATTCGGAATGGATACATCAATCGTTACGTCTTTGACCGTGCGATTGGCATCAAGATTACCATTGAGCGGCCCGGCAGAACCGCCCGTAATCGGACTGGTAAAGTCCAGACCGCTTACGGCAGTATAGCCGGTCGGCAGGGCGCTACTCGGGGTAGTTGTGGTGATCGGGCTGGCTGAAACCAGGTATGAAAAGGCAACCGTCTGCGCAGCCGCAGCCCCGTTTCGCCATTGCTCACCCGTATATTGTACACGCAGGGAGGTAATGGTAGATCCGGTTTCGTTTTTTAACCGATAGCCATACGTGAAATTACCGGCGGCTGCATTACCTGATCCAACTGAACCAAGGGCACGGTCAGTTTCAGTGCCAGTACCGTAGCTGTATAAATTTCCGGCGTTACTACTTCCGTCATTGGCAACAATGGTAGTGCCGGTTCCTGTCCGCTCCCCATAAACGCCTGAAAGCGTCGAATTTTGTGTGAACGTCCCATTGCTTGAGGTGATCAGTGAGTTAAAGTTCTGGGAAACCGTGAAACTGCCAGGCCCGAAAGACACCTGCGCCCATACTGCGCTCACTGGTGCCAGCAAAAGCACCATCAACCAGAGCCATATCTGCATGGTCTGTCGTAATTGTTTGTTCATAAAGTTTTGGGTTGATTTAACTGCGGCAAAGCTACGGGGATAGACCCGGAGTTATGTTAATTAATTGTTATGAAGGTGTCTTTTATAACACTATCCAGCCAGTGGGCTTTTAAACGCAAAAGCCCCGACCGAACGGCCGGGGCTTTTGCGTTTACTGTACAATTCAGTTAGTTCAGATGCGACAGGTTACCGATCAACTGACGGCGAACCGTGCTCCAGCGACGACGGGATACGGGCAGAACGTCGCCCGTCGTGAGGTGGACCAAACCACCTGTTTCAGTCCGCTCCAGCCGCTCAACGTACCGACGGTTAACTACGCAGTTGCGGTGCAACCGGATAAACCATTCTGACGGCAGTTTGGGCGTATAATATTTCAGCGTGCGGGGCATCAGCATGCGCCGACCATCCATCCAGTTCAGCCAGCTATAGTTGGCTACTGCCTGCATGTATACAAGATCACTCACGGGAAACGATTGACGACCGGTCTCTCGAATGTACAGTTTCAGGGGAGGCCATTCGATTTGTGTGGAACGGGCCGAGGATACGGCAGAGGAGAAGTACGTCATGAGTTTTTGGTTTTGGTGTTTTGCTAAAAGTTGGACAAATCAATTACTGAACAATGTTACAAGGCGGGGGGATAAAAGGCTTGTTCGTTCGTAACACGGGCTATCAAATTTGTAACATGGGGTATTAATGACCCTGATTCTGGTGTAAACGGTAGCTTTGCGGGTATAAACAACAATGAAGCGCCCAGCTTGCAGCCGTCGGATTAAAGGCTGTAAACTGGGCGCTTTGGTACTTTTTGAATTATTTAGGCCGATTTGAGACGGTTCTGATCAGCAAATTCAGATGGTGTAACTCCGTACTGTTCTTTGAAAACGCGGGAGAAGTAGGCGGGTGCTTCAAAACCAACCCGGTAGGCTACTTCTGATACGGGAACGTTGGTTGCCAGTAACTCGGCGGCCCGGTTCAGCCGCACCGCCCGAATCAGTTCGTTAGCCGACATGCCGGTCAGCGCTTTCAGTTTGCGGTGCAGGTGCATCCGGCTCATATTGACTGAGTACGCCAGGGGCTCAACGCCAAATGTGGAGTCGTCGAGGTGCGCTTCGAGCGTCGAATAAACCTTGTTCAGAAAGTCGTCATCGACCGTCGTCTGGGGTGTTGGAGAGGGGATGTTCCCTTCGCGCAGCAACTGGGTCCGGTAATGCACCCGAATCCGGCGCTGCTGTTCGAGTCGGTTCCGGATGCGCCAGCGCAGTTCCTCGACCGAAAACGGTTTGGCCAGGTAATCATCGGCGCCGGCCGTAAAGCCTTCAACCCGGCTGTCCGGTGAGGCCCGGGCCGTCAGCAGGATAATAGGAATGTGGCTGGTCAGCGGATTTTCCTTCAGCGTCCGGCATAGTTCATACCCGCTGAGTTCGGGCATGAGTACGTCGCTGATGATCAGATCCGGACAATCCATCAGGGCCAGTTCAATGCCGGCCTGTCCGTTACCGGCGCGGGTAATCTGCCAGTAAGGACTGAGTACGTCGGTGACGTAGGCGGCAATATCGTCATTGTCTTCCACCAGCAGGATATGAGCTGGATCAGGCGATGACGCAGCGGTTGCGGTGGGTTCGAGCGGCTGGGTCGACAGCCGGACGGGTAGCGGCTGAACGATGGGCTCGTCAACAAGTCCGGTCGCCCGGGCAAGCCGGCACGGCAGCTCTACCGTGAAGGTGGTCCCTTGTCCGGGGCGGCTTTCGACATTAATCGTTCCCTGCATGGCATCCACCAGTTCTTTCGCCAGCGCAAGACCGATGCCGGAGCCGACGGCTGAGCGGCTGGCCGTCTGATCGACCTGGTAGAACCGGTCAAAGATGTGCGGCAGTTTATGCCGGGCAATGCCCACTCCCGTATCCGTTACGGTGAGCCGAACCAGGCTGTTAGGTACGTCATCGGCTGCACCCGTACGCTCGCTGAGCAGACGGCTGGCAAGGTGTACGTCTACCGTACCCTGCTGACCGGTAAATTTCAGGGCATTGGCCACCAGATTGTTGATCACCTTTTCCAGCTTGTCGGTATCGAACCAGTAAAACCGGTGCATGGTCTGGTGGTCTACCTGCAGGCGGATCTGCCGACGGTCGGCTTCATCGGCAAATGAACTTACGCACTGCTCTACAAACCCAACTAAATCGCCCGGCGATTCTTTCACGGGCAGGCTACCGGCTTCCAGCTTGGCCAGATCGAGCAGCTGATTGATGAGCCGAAGCAGCTGACTGGCATTCCGGTAGGCCGTTGAGAGCCGGCTGTGATGCTGAGGGGAGGTGATTTCCCGCAGCAGCTCTTCCAGTGGGGCCAGAATGAGAGTCAACGGCGTTCGGAACTCATGGGTAATGTTGGAGAAAAAGCGGGACTTTATTTCGTCGAGGGCTTTGAGCTGCAGCGATTCCTGTTCGCGAAGTTCCATGCGGTGCCGCATCTGCACCCGTTTGACCCGTACCCGCACAAACCAGGCAACGGCACCCAACAGCATCAGTCCATACAACACGTAGGCCCACCACGTCGCCCAGATCGGTGGTTCAATGATGACCCGTATCTGGTGCAGATGCGGACTCCAGATGCCCGACGTATTGGAGCTGTTTACGACCAGGTTGTAGGTGCCGGGCGAAAGGTTCGTGTAGGTTGCCGTAGCCTGCGTACCGCTGTAGACCCAGTCGTCGTCCAGCCCGATCAGTTTGTACCGGTACTGGTTTTTGGCACTTCGGTTAAACTGCAGCGCGGCAAAATCGAACGACAGGAAGTTCTGTCGGTGATCCAGAATGATTTCCTTAACCTCATTGATGGTTTCCCGAATGGGTGATTCCGGATCGCTGGCGTTGACGGGCTGGTTGTTGATACGCAGGGCGGTGAGGGCAACAACGGGCTTAAAGCCGTCTTCACGGACGCGCCGGGGGTTAAAGACCGTGTAGCCATTTACCCCGCCGAAAACAATGCGGCCGTCGGGCAGTACTACGTCGTGAAACCGGTTGAACTCATCGCCGGGCAATCCATCGTCGGACGTATAGCTTCGCACCTCGAACGTATTGATGTCGAACCAGCACAGCCCCCGGTTGGTACTCAGCCACAAGTGACCGTGGCCATCGGGACGGATGGCGTAGATAACGTTGTTCGGCAGGCCGTTGCGGTCGGTAAAGCGCTGGATTTTACCCGTCAGCTTATCCAGCCGGCACAGGCCGTTGCCATAGGTACCGATCCAGAGCGAATTATGCTGCGTTACCGGCTGGGCCAGACACAACAGATCATTGACGGGCAGTGAACTGGATTCGTTCGGAATGCTGGACCAGTGAATCAGGCGGTTGGTCGATAAGTCGGCCCGCAGCAGACCGTGCTGCTGGGTAGCCAGATAGATGCGCCCACCGTCGACCGCCATGGCAACAATCTGGTAGGGGTGGTTGGCGGGCAGCGGTAACTGAAAGGCCGTGAAGTTTTTCTGCCCGGCATTGTACCGGACGATCACCCGCTGGTTGGGGCCCAGCAAACCCCACACCTCGCCCTGCTGCCCCATAGCCAGGGCCGTCAGCCGGAACGGACCGTCTGTTAGCCACTTCGCCGGAATGCCGGTGGGTTGAATCGGACTGAACCGCCGGGCAACGGGATCATAGCGGTAGGGGGGCGTTTTGGCACCGGCTACCCACAGGTTTTTCTGGCTGTCGAACAGGTACCGCAGCGAAAACGACCATTCGTTTCGGATAACCGCCGGGATGGCTGCTTCCGGAATGCCGACCTGCTGGGTCATCCAGTCGATCTGGAAATTCGTTACGTACGGGCGGCCGTTGAACGGCAGTTCATTCAGGTCGTACTTCACGACGCCGTCGCCGGAGGTGCCAATCCACAATACGTTGGAATGATCGACGAGCAGCGACATGGGGGTATACTGCCGTAGTTTGGGATCGGCCGGTACGACGGTCAGGCCGGTCTTGTCGCTGTATGAATGCTGATTCACAAAGTCCCGACCCCGGTAATCGGTCGCGAAAACCGGCACCTCACCCGCCTGACTTTCCGGCAATGAAACGAGCCGGCGAACTTTGCCCTGGTCTGGATTGAAGATCGCGAACTGATTCGGAAAGGCCAGCATCAGTTCGCCGTTGGCCCGCCGGTGCAGATCCCATACCCGCGGCTGCGGGAAGCCATGCTGAGTCCCATACGTAACCCACTGACCGCTGGTAAGATCAAACCGATGCAGGCCATCGGCGGCTGCCAGCCAAAGGTGACCTTGGCGGTCGGGAAGGATGGTGCGCAGTACGTGCTGCACCGAATCGTTGACGGCGGCCCAGTGGTGATGTTGAACGGAACCATCGGGACTGAGCCGGAAGAACCCGTTCATCTGCGTGGCTACCCATACGTTCCCCTGCTGATCGGGAGCCAGGCTAACCAGCATATCGCGACCGAGAGCCTGCCGAAAGGCGGTCGAGTTGGATACCCGTATGGTTTGTTCAGTAACCGGATTGAAGCAGTCGACGTGGTTATTTTCGGTGCGGAGCCAGATACGTCCGCGGGCATCTTCCTTGATTTCGAGAATGCTGCTGAACGAAAGCGACCGGATATTTTCGGGTTCGTGCCGGTATATTTTGAACCGGAGTCCGTCGTATCGGCAAAGCCCGTCGCGGGTGGCCAGCCAGATGAATCCGCGCTGATCCTGAAGCATGGATTTAACGAATCCCTGGGGTAGTCCATTGCGTACGGTGATATACTCAGGCTGATGAGAGAAGGCCCAACCCTGGGTTGCCCATCCCAACAGAACGAGTATTCGTAAACAAATCAGACACCCTAAACGTCGATACATAAACAGAATATTAATTCATTTCTGTGAACGAGAATTTCATCAGACGCATCTCCCCAAATTGGTAGATGTTCCTGTATTTATCAACCTGACAGCCAACGATCTTAGTAAACGGTAAATCGCTCTAACCTGAATGCTACTTCTTCGGTTAATAGTCGTATGCATCTGGTTTTATCTACTTCCGTAACGCAAACGCTGCCCGCCGTCTGGTCGGGCTTTGACCGCACTTTGTTCGACAAGCTCAGCCCGCCTTTCCCGCCCGTTGATGTGGTCAGGTTTGATGGCTGCCTCAAAGGTGACGTAGTGCATCTGCAACTCAATTTTTTTCTGTTCAAACAGGACTGGATCAGCCATATTGTTGACCAGCAGCAGTCGGAACAGGAAATCTACTTCATCGACGAAGGCACGCGCCTGCCATTTTTTCTGCGCTACTGGCACCATCGGCACCGGCTGGTTCGAATCAGCCCAACCGATGCGGCCGAACAAACCCTGATCATCGACGACATTACGTTCCGAACGCCTTTTTGGCTGATGGACTACCTGATTTATCCGGTATTCTGGCTTCAGTTTGCATACCGAAAACCCATCTACCGCCGGGTATTCAACAGAATGTAGCGCACAGCGGGAACGAAGATACCGGTTAATCAATGTCTTTGCTACAGAAATGTAACCTGGTGTTGCAAAAAAGAGTATGAACGGTTCTTTTTACCGGACATGTGTACCAGACCGGGTTATTTCAGGGCAGGGACATTTCGGAACTGACAGGATTCCGTTACTTTTGTCTTTAAGGCCTTTTACCTGACTGCATGAAACTACCAAATCTAACCACGCGTATTTTTCTGGGCATGGTGCTCGGGATTCTGATCGGCTACCTGTTTCCGGTTACTGAATCAGGGTTTTCGGGTACCGACCTCAGCATCCTGTCTAAAGTCTTTCTGCGGCTGATCAAAATGATTATCGGTCCGCTCGTGTTTGCCACGCTGGTAGTCGGTATTGCCAAGCTGGGTGATTTTGGTACCGTCGGGCGCATTGGCCTCAAAACGCTGGGGTACTTTTATTTTGCCACCATTCTGTCGCTTATCACGGGCCTGCTGGTGGTGAATATCATGAAACCGGGCGAGGTGATGAGCCTCCCCCTGCCTCCCAAAGGTACCGATACGGGCATTGAAGCCCAGAAACTGACGTTCGAAAACTTTATTACCCATATTTTCCCAAACAGTTTTGCCGAAGCGCTCGCCAACAACGAGATTCTGCAGATTGTGGTGTTCAGTATTTTCTTCGGGGTAGCCGTGGGGGCCATTGGTGAGCAGGGTAAGGTGATGGTGAAAGCCCTCGACGCCCTGTCGCACGTGATGTTTAAGGTGACCAGCTACGTCATGGCGTTTGCGCCGTTTGGGGTGCTGGGCGCCATCGCGGCCGTTGTGGCGCAGCAGGGACTCGGCATCCTGGCCGGATACGCTTACCTGATTCTGTGTTTCTTCGGGGGGCTGCTGTTCTTCCTGTTCGTCGTGCTCTGGGCGATTTGCCTCGTGGTAGGCATTCCCTACGTAGCGCTGCTGAAGGAGGTCCGGACGGCCATTATTCTGTCGTTCAGTACGGCCAGTTCGGAAGCTTCGTTTCCGCAGACCATCGAAGCGTTACGTCGGTTTGGTTGTTCGGAGCGGATCATTTCGTTCGTGCTGCCGCTGGGGTACTCGTTTAACCTCGACGGGTCGATGCTGTACATGACCTTTGCGACGGCCTTCATCGCGCAGGCCTACGGGGTGCCGCTGAGCCTCGAACAGCAGATTACGATGATGCTGACGCTGATGATTACCTCAAAGGGAATCGCGGGCGTACCGCGGGCGTCGCTGGTGATCATCGCCGGGACGATGTCGCTGTTCAACCTGCCGATCGAAGGGCTGGCCTTGCTGCTGGGTATTGACCAGGTGCTGGACATGGGCCGCAGCGCGACGAGTGTGGCCGGAAATGCCGTAGCGACCTGTATCATCTCCAAGTGGGAAGGCGAGTTCCGGACGCAGCCGCGTGAACCGGAGGAAGTGGTGGCGTAACGGGATTGACCGTTCACAAAATCACCGTTGACAGCCTGCTCATAATCTGGTAAGTTAGAGCGTTTGACTCTACGTCGTTTCGCACTAAACCCTCATGAACATGGCACAGCCCGCCGTTCTGGAGTCTGAACTGGCTCCTTATTTTACTACCAAAGCGCCGTTCCAGTTTCCGGTCAATTTCCGGGAAGGATTTGTTAAGTACTGGCCCATCGTGTCGCTGGTACTGCTGCTTATTTCACTGCCTGCCATCCTGGCTTTCCTGGGCATTGGAGCCGCGTTTATGCCCGTATCGTTTTTGGGTGGCCTCGGTACCGGCTTTTTCTACACCGTGGTTATGGTTTTCTCGTTGATCGGCGTTGTGCTGCGGGCCCTTGCCTTGCCGGGTCTGTTCAACCGTACGCGGTCGGGCTGGGTGTTCAGTTACTACGCCGAATTGCTCAGTATTCTGGGCAGCCTGTTGTCGATCAGCATCATCGGGGTGCTGTTTGGGCTGCTGTTTCTGCTGCTGCTGTTCCAGGTACGTAGCTATTACCGGTGAGCGGCCTAAAACACAAAATGTTGCCACGGCCGCATAGCCGTGGCTTTTTTATGACCATCCATACCGACAATCAGCAGCTTGTCCGTAACTTGTTGTCTGAATCCACTCGAATGGTTTGGTTTGATGTGGTTATCAAGCCTTCCAGTCTAAACCTAAACGAATGAACATTCTCGAAACCCGCCACATTGTCAAACAGTATGCCGAGCACCGCGCCCTGGACGACGTGAGTCTTGTCGTCCCAAAGGGCAGCATCTTCGGTCTGCTCGGACCGAATGGTGCCGGTAAAACGTCGCTCATCCGCATCATCAACCAGATTACGGCCCCCGATGAAGGCGAAGTGTTTCTAATGGGTGAACACCTGAACCCCAACCACATCCGGCACATTGGCTATCTGCCCGAAGAGCGCGGTCTCTACAAAAAGATGAAGGTGGGCGAGCAACTGCTCTACCTGGCGCAGCTCAAAGGCCTGAGTGAAAAAGAGGCCATGGAGAAGCTTAAAATCTGGTTTGTTAAGTTCGACATCAAGACGTGGTGGAACAAGCACATTGAGGACCTCTCCAAGGGGATGCAGCAGAAGGTGCAGTTTGTCGCTACGGTCATGCATGAGCCGGACCTGATCATTCTGGATGAGCCGTTCTCGGGCTTCGACCCCATCAACGCCAACCTGATTAAGGACGAGATTCTGGAGCTGCGCGATAAGGGTAGCACCATTATCTTCTCAACGCACCGTATGGAGTCGGTGGAGGAACTGTGCGACCACATTGCGCTCATCAACCGGTCGCACAAGGTGCTCGACGGTCCGAAACGGGCCATTAAGGAGCAGTTCAAAACGCACACCTACCACGTGGAGTACCAGGGCGCTCTCAGCGACCTGCCGTCGGCCTTCTCGGTGCTGAGTACCAAACCCATCGACGATGGCTTCCTGCGGGCCGACATTCAGATTCCGCCCGACGCGGCTGTCAACGACCTGATCCGCCACCTGATCGACCGCGTGGCTGTCCGCTCGTTTGGCGAGAACATCCCCAGTATGAATGACATTTTTATCAAAGCCGTCGGCGCAACCAATGATTGAATGATTGACTGGTTGAATGATTGAATCGACAGCCCAATTCAGTCATTCAACCAGTCAATCATTCAACAACTCATTAAAACCCCATGAACACAATTTTCCTCATTATCAAGCGCGAGTATCTCGTGCGGGTTCGCAAACGGTCGTTTGTGATCATGACAATCCTCGGCCCACTGCTGATCTTTGCGTTCTACGCCGTGATCGGCTGGGCGGCCATCAGTTCCATCAACCAGAAAAAAGTAGCGGTTATTGATGAGAGCGGGCGATTTGCCAACCAGTTTAAAGACACAAAAGAGACGACGTATTCCTACCTGAAGCAACCGCTGGCCCAAGCCAAGAAACAGTTTGCCAAAAGTGGCTACGATGCCCTGGTGTTCATTCCGACGAACGTAATTGAGCAGCCCAAAACGGTGCAGATTTTTGCCGAGAAAAGCGTGAGTCTTGATTTGCAGAACAACATTGAACGGGCTATTTCGAAGGAGATCGAAACCATCAAGCTCAATCAAGCCGGGATTACGCGCAAAATCATCGAAGATGCCAAGGTCAATGTCGATGCACAGACCTTCAGCCTGCGCGATTCAGGTGAGCAGAACAGCAGCGCCATTGCTACGTCGATTATCGGGTACGTATGTGCCTTTCTGATTTACATCTCGGTGTTTATCTACGGTACTCAGGTGATGCGGGGGGTTATGGAAGAAAAAACCAACCGGATCGTCGAAGTGATCATCTCGTCGGTGAAACCGTTCCAGCTCATGATGGGTAAAATCATCGGCGTGGCGCTGGTTGGCCTGACGCAGTTCATGCTCTGGATTCTGCTGACGGTCGGGCTGTTTACCGTTGGCGGACAGGTGTTTGGCGACAAGGTAGACCGGGGTCGGGCGGCCATGCAGACGTCGGCTGCGGCTGGCCAGGGGGCGGCTGCTGCGCCCGAGGTCAGACAGGCGCAGCAGGGGGTCATGAACAACGTATTGCGGGCCATCGAGACCCTGAACATTCCGCTGATTGTGGCCTGCTTTCTGTTCTATTTCCTGGGGGGATACCTGCTCTACAGTGCCCTGTTTGGGGCCATCGGGGCGGCCGTCGACAACGAGACGGAAACGCAGCAGTTTATGTTTCCGATCACGCTCCCCATCATCGGTGCTATTGCCGTGGCGCAGTTCGTCATCCGCGAACCCGATGGGGCGCTGGCGTTCTGGACGTCTATGATTCCGTTCACCTCGCCGGTGATCATGATGGTGCGGGTGCCGTTTGGCGTACCGGGCTGGGAGCTGGCCTTATCCATGTTCCTGCTGGCGATTGGCTTCGCCGGAACCACCTGGCTCGCGGCCCGCATCTACCGCGTCGGTATTCTGATGTACGGCAAAAAAGTTACGTACAAGGAACTGTCGAAGTGGGTGTTTTATAAGGCGTAAAAAGGGGGGAGGAAAGGAATTTCTGACTCCCCTTTCTCCTCTCCTCCCTTTCTCCTTTCTAAATCCCAATATCCACAACCAGCAACTGGGGCAGGATCTGGCCGGTGTTTACGTTGTAAATCGTCCGGACGCCCAGTTCAAACGGGACACGCAGCCGGAGCGCGTTGAACACAAACGTCAGGTCTACCCCGGCGCTCTGATAAGACCGCCGTACCGTTTCATAGCCACGCAGCCGCCCGAATACATCCCGCACCTCCAGGCGGCTTTGCCCGTCGGCCGTATCGAAAAAGCCGGCGGTTTTGATCCGTTGTATGTACAGCCAGCGCCCCAGCGACCAGTGTACATCCGCCAGCGGCAGCCGGTATTCCGCACTCCCCGCCGTAATCTTGTCGTCGCTGACGTAAATCTGGCCGCGGGGATAGAAGATGGTAGGGCTGAACCGATACGTGCCCTGTGCCTGCTGCTGGTAGCCGCCCCGCAGCCGCAACGAATGATGCTTACCCAGGCCAGGAAAAAACAGATTGCCCTGTACGCTCCACTGTTCGCCGGTGAGTCGGCCGCCGAACGGCGTGTTTCGTAGCGAGACCGAGAGGGTTTGTCCCCAGCGGGGCGCTACGTCGCGTTTACTTTGCCGCAGTAGCCGGGAGTACGAAAAGCCATAGGTCAGGGCGCTCAGCGATCCCGCTGAGCCAACCTCGGTAATGTACCGGAACGGCAGCTCATAACCACTGACCTGCAGGTAGTTGTAATACGCCGACAGGCTCATGCTCTGGATGTACTTCGAGTTTGTTAGTTGGAGCGGGATGCGGAAACCAGCCGTTAGCTGGTTGTATTGCCAGCGGTCGGAGCGCAGGCTGTCGGCGGGAATAACCCGGTCGACGTAGAGCGCCGTATTCCGGTTGCCCCGCTGAAAACTGACGTCGAGGATCGGGTAGAGGCCCTGGTAGCTGAGATTCGCGAAGAAGGCTCCTACGCGCTCGGCCTGGTTGTAGTTGTACCCGACCGAGAGCTGGGTTGTGCTCAGCAAATCCTGCGAACTGAGACTCACCGACAACGCCTGCCCATTGGAACTGAGCAAAGGCCCCCAGCTGTAAATGTTGATGGCGTTGGCCAGTCGGCTGAAGCGGCTGGCCGGGTACGGTCCGGCGGTCGCGTTTGAGTCGTTCAGTACCTGCCGGGCTTCGGCCACACCCGGTTCCTGCTGCACCAGCGGCCCGAAATAACGTACCGTCCGGTTGTCGACGGTGCGGGCTGGTTGCCAGGTTGTCGGGTTGAGCGGCATGTCCATGATCCGGTACCCAGTGGCCGAGAAGTCCTCAAACGCCAGCCGGTTGCCCCCGGGCGAAACGGCCGCGTGATAAGCCGCCAGGGGGCGCGACGTAACCTGAAACACCGCTTTGGTCTGCGTGTCGACGGCGTAGATGTTGTCGATACCCGATCGCGGGGAGTTGTACAGGACGTAGTTGCCCCAGGGCTGCGGATGGCTCAGGTTTTCGTTGGCGCGGGGGAGCAGGTCGGTACGGGCGTTGGTTTCCGTGTCGATCAGCTCAATCGTTTTCTGCCCATCTTTCAGGGCAATGGCCACTACGGTCCGGTCGTCGCGCCAGCGGGGGTGGATATAAAGTTCGTTGCCGGGGTTTGGAAGGGTTTTCAGGATTGCGCCGTTGGCTGCGTCCAGCACCAGCAGCCGAATCTGGTATTCGTCGGTATTATCGACCACAACCAGTTTTTTGGCATCGGGCGACAGGGCCGCTGCCGTGTACCGCGTGCGGTGGGTCAGGCGCGTAAGCTGGCCGGTGGTCAGATCGAGCAGCCGGATGTTGGAATACACCCGCTGGCCCCAGCGCGGATCGTAGCCAAATTCAATCCAGCAGGCTTTGGTGGGCGTCGCCGACAGAATACCCGGGTCGTTGGGAAACCCCTGCACAAATACGGTTTTCTCCCGCCCGTTTTTGTCCAGCCTGACCAGCCGGGGCGTATCGCCGAACCCACTTTTCACGCACAGCACGGTCGAATCGGTCAGGTACTGCGGATGCTGATAGTTTGTGAATACCGGCCCCGACTTTGCCGACTGCCGACCGGCCCACTCGGGTTTCTGAATCGGAAAACCGCTAGCCGGAGTGATTTGAAGACCTTCCTGTTGTTTCTGCCAGGTTTCGGTCAGGTCGTCCATCGTCTTCTGGTAGAGTTGCTCCACACGAAGCCCCGTTTCCTTACGAATGCTGCCCGAGAACGTAAACGGCCAGGGGAAGTGCCGGTAGTTACGGTTCAGAACCCGGCTCCAGGCGTCGGGGCCGTACGTTCGTTTCAGATACGTCGTCAGGTAATAGCCTAATTCATAGTGGTTTGCTACGTTGTCGATAAACGAGCCACAAACCGCTTTGGGGTAGCCGAACCGCCGACCAGCCAGGAGATTTGCGCGCAGATTCAGGTTGAAATAGGGAATTCGGCCGCGGCCACCGGGCGTCAGCAGGGTTTCGGTGCTGACGGCGTCGCCTTCGGCAAACCAGTCCGGAACGGTCAGCAGCGGGAAGTTAAGCCCTACGTTCCCGAACAGGGTGTACAGCAACCGGCCGTATCCCTGCAGGGCTTTGTCGTTCTGAACCACGTGCCGGTATTCGTGGACGGCCAGCAGGTCGAGCCAGTCGAGGGTGCCGGCCAGACCGGGATTCTGGGGCTGTACGGCAAAGAACTCCGACCGGCGGGGCAGCAAACTCACGAAGCCGTTGCTGACCGTTGTCTGGTTCTGGAGCAGAACTGAAATCCGGCGGGGGCGACGTTCCAGCGAAGCGCTGACGGGTTCGTGGAGCCCTTCCAGTCGCCGGGCCGTCCGTTGGGCTACGCTGTCGAATCCGTCGGGATACAGAATGCGGAAGTGGGGAGTAGACACCCGATACCAGCGCAGCTGGGTGGGATTCTGGTCAAGTACGGGTAAGGTTTGAGCCGTGGCGCTCAGGCCGACGAACAAGGTCAACACAGGTAGTAATCGGGTTTTCATAGGCAGGTAACTACCGCGAAAGGTACGGTAGAAGCGAATATATTAGTTATCTTTCATTGTCGAACTGCTTTTGTTTTGCACCGATGGCGACAACGCCCCGCCTGATCGATCCCGCGGCTTTTCAAAAGGCTTACATCCGACAGCCGTTCGAGGAAGTAAGTCGGCCAGACTATTTCCAGATCGTTCGGGTCGAGCAGGTGGCCTCCCGGCTGGTTGTGCCTACGCTGCTCTACCGAACCAACTATACTTATCTGGTTTTTCTGACGCAGGGCGAAGGCCGTCAATTGCACAATCTGGATGAGGTAACCAATCTAATCAACACGCATGACTATCAACTCAACCTTACCGGAAGACCAGACGCAGGCCGTTACGGCGCTGCTGGAGCGGTTTGTCGATACGTGGAATACCAAGGATCCGGCGCTGTTCGGTACCATCTTCACCGACGATGCGGAGTTCATTGATGTGGTCGGGCAGGTGGCTACCAACCGCAGCGAAATCATTGAACAGCACCGGTATCCGTTCGCCGTAGTAAACAAACAGGCCGTCCTGTCGCTCACCAATCTTTACATGCGGTCGCTGACCGAAGGACTGGTGATCGTAACGGGGGAATGGCAGGTCGAAAACAGTTCAACACCGGCCGGACAACTGATTCCCCTGCGAAACGGCGTTATTCAGCTTATCTGCCGCCACGCGGGGCCGGACTGGGCCGTCCGGCTGGTGCATAACACCGACCTGACGCAGGTGTACCGGGATGTGAAACCGGGGCCGGGATTCAGCGGACCGCAAACCTGACTAGACGGACTATTGCCTCAGTTTCACAAAACCTTAACAGCATTCCTGACGTTGGTTTGCCGTACAAACCGAATTTTGCGACTATGTTAGGGCAAGAGCTGAGCGATGAGATACTGACCGGCCGGCTTCGACACGACGATGAGCAGGCGTTTAAGACCCTGTATGACCGGCACTGGTACGATTTGTACGTGATAGCCTGCCGCAAGCTCCGCGACATTGAACTGGCGCAGGATCTGGTGCAGGAACTGTTTTTGACACTCTGGCAGAAGCGCGAAACCCTTCGCGTCGATTCACTGAAGGCTTATCTTACGACGTCGCTCCGGAACCGGATCATCGATCATGTCCGGCTGCAACTGCAAAGCGATCAATACGCCAAATACGTTCTTCAGGCGCTGCCCACCGAGTCGCAGTCACACCAAACGACATCGGTTGTTCAGTACCGGGAGCTTTCCGAGTCGCTTAACCAGGCCCTGGCCCAGCTTCCCGACAAAACCCGGGAGGTGTTTCTGCTGAACCGATTCGAGCGGATGACCACCCGGGAGATTGCCGCTCAACTCGGCCTTTCCGAAAAAACGATCGAATACCACCTGTCCCGCTCCACGTCTTTCCTACGCGCTCAGCTTCAGAATTTTGCCACCATGGTGGCTTGCCTGGGGGTCTTCTGGGCCGAAAAATCATGAGATTACCCAACTGGATTGCCAGAGGGTGTGACGGCCGGTTCCAAACTTGACGTCACACCCTCTGCTGCTCAGACACGTCGCCGAACTCAGGCTGTTCTTCGCCGGAAAAGGCACGAACGTAGCAGAGGGCGGCTGAACGTCTGAACCGTAGCGTTAGCATTGGCGAAACCTATTCAAAATCGCCATGAGTCAACTCCATTACCTCACCCCCGTCCAGCGCCTGCTGGTGATGACCACCCTCTGTCTGCTTACGTTGGCCGGCTGCTCTGGTACGGACGAACCGCAGCCCGCAGCGAGGGGCCAGTTGCTGAGCCGAAACTGGCAGGTGCAAAGCGCGCAGTATAGCTACAGCAACCTGACTTACACGTACTACCAGAAGGGCGGAACGGCCAATGATGCTGATCTGTCGGCGTACCGGTTTAATTTCGAAAGCAACGGTTCGTATACGTTCCTGAACGATTCGACAAGCTTCCAGGGGGACTGGGAACTCGTCGATCAGGAGTCTACCCTGCGCCTGGACGGTCAGAGCGATTTCTCCATTCTGACCCTGTCGGACACCAACTTCGACTTTTCGTTCACCTCCGAGGAAACCGATGCCGATAATAAAGCCATCACGGTCCAGTACACGTATCGGCTCATTCCGGCCAACTGAGCCTCTTTTCACGCTTAACATTTATTAACAGGCGTCCAGTCCAACCCTTCCCGGCTGAATGGGACTCCCCTCCAAAAAACACATAACCGTTCTCATGATACATTGCTTTTCGACTCGCAGTACGTTATGGTCCCGACTGGTGGCCGGTATGCTCACCCTCGCCAGTGGCTGGCTTATCGGTTGTAGTGATTCCGATGACGTAGCGGTGGTGGGCGACTGGCGTCGTCGATCTGATTTTGAAGGTGTTGCCCGGCAGGCGGCCGCTGGTTTCGTGATCAACAACATGGCCTATGTTGGTACCGGTACCAACGCCGACAACGAACGCCTGACCGATTTCTGGGGATACGACGCGGCCCGCAACACCTGGACCCAGATTGCCGATTATGCCGGAACCCCCCGCTTCGCAGCCGTTGGGTTTGCGGTTGGCAACAAAGGCTACGTCGGCACCGGCCTCGACAACAACAGCGACCGGCTCAAAGACTTTTATGAATACGACCCCGCAACGAACGCCTGGCGGAAGATTGCCGACTACGCGGGGTCGGCCCGCCGGAATGCCGTGGCGTTCACCATTGGCAACAAAGGCTACGTTGGTACGGGCTTCGACGGCAATTACCTCAAGGATTTTTACGCCTACGATCCCGCTGCCGACCAATGGCAGCGCGTGGCCAGCTACTCCGGCCCCAAACGCCTGGGGGCAGTAGCGTTTGTTCTCGATGGGCTGGGCTACGTGGTCGGAGGCAACAACAATGGCATAAACCAGAAGGATGTCTGGGCTTACGACCCGGCGCAAGATACGTGGGTTGAGAAAGACGAATTTGACGACGAAGAAACCGTGGCACGCAGCTACGGCGTGGCGTTTACCATTGGGTCAAAAGGCTACGTACTGCTCGGCGACGGCAACAATACGGTGTGGGAATATGATCCGGCGAGCGATTCGTGGAGCGACGACCGGGGCGACTTTGAAGGCAGTGGGCGGACGTATGCCGTTGGGTTTGCCATCAACGGAAAAGGCTACGTAACGACCGGAAGCGTAGGAACCGGGCGGCTGGATGATCTGTGGGAATTCGACCCCAACAAGGAACGCGATAGTGATGACTAAAGCCATGAACCGCCCCCTGAGCACCTGGCTGGTACTCGGCCTGTGGGCCATGCTGCTCGGGGCCTACTGGCTGTTTGGCCGGCACCCGCACTATGAGCTGCGGGTGTTTCAGGCGGACTCCGGGTGGGGATACGAAATCCGGCAGGGAGCAACCCCCCTGATCTACCAGCCGATCGTACCTGGTCTGCCCGGTCAGCAGCGGTTCACGGACGAAGCCCATGCCCGGCGCGTGGGCGAACGCGTACTCAGCAAACTGCAGCGGGGCGAATTTCCCCCGACGCTCCGACCCGAGGAGGTTCGCTAATGCTTTTCATCCGGGGCTGTCAGGCCGGATGCTGTCCGGTCGCCTGAGCAGGGCATGACAGCTGCGCAGCTTCCCGGCCAGAGTCTGACAGCCCCTCTCAACAACTGTATTCATGACCCGCCTTTCAATTTATTTCCTGGTTACCCTTTTGCTCGCCCTGCTGACCGGCTGTCAGTCGGGCGATCGGACTATTGGCCAGCAGATCGTTACGCCCCGCGAACTCGACGTTCAGCTCGTTGATTCGGTTACGGTACTGGCATCGACCGTGTTGGCCGATACGTTCACAACCTCGGCCGACAGTAGCGTACTGGTTGGTCGGTGGACCGATGCCCTGGCTGGCCAAACGACGGCCAAGGGTTTTATTTCCCTGGGGTATACATCCCATACGTTGCCGGATCAGCAGCAAGTCCGATTCGATTCGTTGGTACTGGTACTGCCGATGGGTACGACCTACGGTGATACGTCGCAGCGCCTGACGCTCAACGTACACCAGCTCCAGGCCAAACTCGGCGACCGGACGTATTCGAACCTCAGCACAGTTTCGTACGAAGCGACGCCCCTGCTGACCAAAACCTTCCGGCCGTGGCCCCGGTACGGGAACCGGCAGGTACGCATCCGGTTGCCCGACGCCCTCAGCCAGGATTTTTTCGATAAGCTGCGTAATCGGTCAATCACCGACGAAGAAACCCTGGATGCCTACTGGAAAGGGCTGGCGCTGGTCTGTGATCCGTCGGCTAACCTGCTGCTGAAGCTGGGTATTTCGTCCGCCGAAGCCGGGTTGGTGCTGTATTACCACGACACGGATCTGAATCAAACCCGGAATACCATTCGCTTTGACGTGGCCGGGATTCATTTCAGTCAGGTAGCCAACGACCGGAGCGGCACAGCGCTCAGCAGCCTGCGAACCCGGCTGGATGCCGTCAGCAGCCGATTTACCCAGAACACTGCCTTCGTTGCAGCCGGGGCGATGCTGCGTACCCGGCTCGACATTCCGGGCCTGGCTCAGCTCGCGTTAACGCAACAGTACCGGGGCATTAACCGGGCGGATTTGATTCTTGAACCCATTCAGCGGGACCGGCGCGATAACGCAGCGCCCCCATCAAGGCTTGTGCTGTACCAGACCAACAGCCTGAACGAAGCGCTGAGTATCGTGCCGGATGCGGAGGGCAGCAGCAGTACGGTAGTGGGCTACTACGGCTACGATCCGAATGATCTGGAGCAGCAGGCGCAGTACACCTTCAATATAACGTATTACGTGAACGAAGTCCTGAAAGCCCGTTTGCCGAATCGTCCGCTGCTGTTGCAGGCCATCACGGAAAGCAACAGCCTGCCGGTTGAACGGGTTACTTTGGGCGATGCGTTCAAGGCGGGGTATCGGCTACGGTTGCGGCTGTACATGACCGTAGAGAAGCCGTAGCAGGGTTACGCCTGCTCCGTACCGGTACGGAGCAGGCGGTTGTAGGCGCTCATGGCCGTAGTCAGAGCGGCTCCAATACATATCAGCCGCATGATACCCCACGGCATGCCCCGCCATACCAATTGGTTGACCTGCTCTCGGGTGGCCAGCAGGTCGGCACCGGAGAAGAATACCTTCAGGTTGATCTGCGTAACGATGTACACCGTCAGCAATACCCCGGCCGACGTGAACAGCAGCGTGGCCAGTAACGACCTGCGCAGCGAGTTACCCTGGCCACGCCCGGTCCAATAAGCCCCGAGCGCGGCCAGAAACGTCAGGGGACTCATCGGGACGAAATACCAGACGGGATTGGTCACCTTCGTAAAAGCGTTCCAGTGCGTCAGGGCGGTTGCGGGGTCGGCCAGGGTGTTCGGCGTAAAGACGACGGTTTCGTACAGGTTCCCGAAGAACCAATGGGCCAAGCCGAAGAGGGTAAAACCCAGAAACCACCGCAGGCTACGGACGTCTCGCATGGTGAGGCTGGTTGATGCGCGAACTGTAAAAAGTCAGGTACGTGCGAAACAGGTAAATCACCGTAACTATTTCAAACGCAATACGTGCCAGATTCAGGACCATCCATTCGTTTGCCAGGTTGAGTACCTCGGCGTTATCGGGGTTCGGACCGCCAAAGTACAGGCGCAGGTTGATCTGCGTGACTACGTACACCGTTAGTAAAATGGCTCCCAGCGATCCCAGTGTAGCCCACGTTAGCCACTGCCGGGCGATAGCGGGCAATGTTTGTCGACTGCGCCACCAGACCAGAACCAGCGCAAGAAAGCCAACGGGGGTATTCGGGATGTGGAAGAAAATCGGGTTCGTCACGCTGTGGTAATCCAGCCAGCACTGTCGGGCAGCCGCCGGCGATGCGGTCAGGTTGGGGGCATCCACGATGGCTTCGTACACGTTGCCGAACAGCCACATCGAATGGCTGACGAGGGCAATCAGTAGTAGCGTGTTCAGGACTCGCTCGGTAGTCGTACTGCGTTGTTGGATTGTCGCTTCCATAGATTCGTAATGTCATGTTTGATGGAAGCAAAAGTACGCCGGCCGGGTCGGGTAGGGGTAGGAGGATTGCGGCCCCTTACCGGACAAATCAGGCCGAGTGGCGATATGCAGTCGGTGTCTGACCGGTCTGCTGGCGGAAGAAACGGCCAAAATACGCCGGATCGTCGAAGTGCAGTTGCGCAGCAATCTCGGCTACCGACAACTGACTGTTTTTCAATACAACTTTCGCTTCCAGGATCAGCAACGTAGTGATGTGCTGGCTGGCCGGCTGCCCGGTTGTCCGTTTTACGACGCGGTTGAGGTGATTGGGCGTTACGGCCAGTGCATCGGCGTACTGGCTGACGCTGTGCCAGCTTAGGTACCGTTGCTGCACTAATCGCTTGAAGGCGGCCGTCAGCCGGTAATCGGCCGGAGAGGAAGCCGCTGTTTCGGGCTGGCGCTGATACAGTTGGCTCGCCCGGACAATTAATGCCTGCAGAAGGCCACGGGCGCTGTCGGGTGAGTTAGCCTGGAGCGATTGGTCGGCCAGACCAAGCAGGGCCGTAAACCAGGTTGTCTGCTCGTCGGACAGGCGAAGGTGGGGTTCATTGCCCGCTTCAAAAAACGGGCAGGTGTCGAGCCGTTCAGGAGTGGCCAGGTCCGTCACAAAAAACTCCCGATCGAAGTGAAAATAAAATCCCGTTACATCCTCACTAATAAAATCCGTTGCGTTGATGGTGTCTGGTGCCAGCAGCAGCAGACTACGGGAGGCAAGCGGTACGTCGTACAGACCACACTGTCGGCGCATGGTGCCGCCAGTCAGCAAAAGGCCGTCGTAGAACGTAATGCGGTTGGGGGCAATAGGGAACCGAAAAAACTGCCGCACCTGCTCAATCCGGTAAACAGCCGCAAATCCCGACGCCGTCGTCGCTGGTGACCAGTGGGCAGGAATCGGCTGACCGCCGATGAGGTAATCATTGGCGAAGGCCTCAGGTCGGTAGGAGGGAATCGAATCGGCTGGTTTCATGACATACACTCAAAATTGTTAACAAGGCCTTTGGTTTGACGTTCGTAGTTTGTGGTTTGTAGTTGAAGACAGCCAGTAGCAACTACAAACCACAAACTACGAACGTCAAACTACGTAAACGTTATGAATCCAACCCAACTATCGCACGAACTCCGCGAAGAACAATCGGCCGACCTCACGAACCGGCGCTGGATTGTCGGACTTTCTCTGCTGGGCGTAGCCGCGGGCCAGATTGTATCCCTGTACCAGACCGGTATCATCAAACACCTGCCCGATCCGCCGGTCCCTATCTTCAACTCCGACAAAGTGGATGCGTCGGACTACGCCTACAAACGGCTGCAAACCCCCGACGCGCTCATGATGGTCGTAACGTATGGTCTGACGGCCTGGCTGGCCGGTGCCGGAGGCAAGAACCGGGCCGAAGACCAGCCCTGGCTCCCAATCGCAACGGGTGCAAAAGCGCTGCTGGACGTCGGTACGGCCGCCCAGCTGGCCCGGGAAGAATGGCAGGAAAATAAGGCCTTCTGTGCCTACTGCCAGGCCGCTACAGTGGCATCGGTGGCGTCGGTGGCGCTGGCCGTTCCGGAAATGATCAGGGCCTTCCGAACTATTTTTCGGCGGTAAGTGAGGGGTTCGTTTTTGTCGGGGGCTGAACAAAGTGATTAGACAATGGTTTGAGTCAGATACATATATCCGAACGGAATGTGTGATTATCATACAACCCAGACAATCGTACACTAAATCAAACCAATGCACATCAAATCATCTTCTTTGCCGTGGCAATCGGGCCTGATCGTGGCCGCCCTGTTCACGTTATTTGTTTTTGGCATGACTGCCTGTTCAAACGACGATGACGACAACACGCCGGCAACGGCCAACATCGCCGAACTCGTTGCTACCAATGCACAGTTCACGCTACTGAATGCAGCCCTGGCCCGGGCTGGGCTGGATGCTACGCTGAGACAGGCGGGTCCATTTACGGTGTTTGCGCCGACGGACGATGCGTTCCGGGCAGCCGGTTTTGCCAACGCTGCTGCCGTAACCGCTGCGGATCAGAACACATTACGGAACATTCTGCTGTACCACGTAGTGGGAGGCTCTGTGCCGGCATCCGCGATTAACACGGGTCAGACCGCCCAGCCTACGTCGCTGAGCGCTAACGGTACGGTATACATCAGTAAAGCCGCGTCGACCTCGGGAACCTCAACGGGCGTTTCGGTCAACGGAGCCCGGGTGGTGCAGGCCGACGTAGCCGCGTCGAATGGTGTCATCCACGTTATTGACAAAGTGCTGCTGCCGCCGACTGGTTCAATCCTGGCGGTCGTTCAGGCCGATACGAGCCTGAGTCTGCTGACGGCCGCTGCCCTCCGGGGTGGAACGGCCGTAACGGGAGCCTTGAGCAACACGGCTACGGCCCTGACGGTTTTTGCGCCGACTAACGCAGCGTTCCGGGCCACATCGTTCTCGTCGGTGGCTGCCATTACCGCAGCACCGGAGGCTGCGCTGGCTAACATTCTGACGTATCATGTAATACCGCTCGCCCGGGCGTATTCACCTACGCTGACGAACGGGGCTGTGGTCACTACGTTCCAGACGGGTACGGTTACGGTGGGCGTCAGCTCAACGGCTGTAACCGTTACCGGACGGGGCAACGGCGGTAATCCGTCGCGGGTAACCACTGCGGACATCAACGCAACCAACGGTGTTGTCCATAAAATTGATCGCGTATTGCTGCCCTAAAGGCGTACCTGCTGCTTTTCACGTTAAGCTGCCCGTTTAAGGCGGCTTAACGTGTTTTTGGGTGGTTCTGATGGCCAAATGCCGGAATCAAAACACTGTCGGCGCTGTTATGTTTTTGTACTATAGAAGGCAATTTCCGTACTTTGGGCAGGCTGTTTCAACCATCTGATCAGCCCCTCGCAGTCGCCAACCGAATGACCAGGCCCCAGAAAAAACTCTTTTTACTCGACGCGCTGGCGCTTATCTACCGCGCCCATTTCGCATTCAACAAAAACCCGCGCATCACCTCGCGGGGGCTGAATACCAGTTCTATTTTCGGCTTCATGAACTCGCTCATGGAGGTACTGACCAAAGAAAAACCCACCCACATCGGGGTGGCGTTCGATACGGCCAAAGCTACCTTCCGGCACGAGCAGTTTCCGATGTATAAAGCCACCCGGCAGTCGCAGCCGGAGGATATCAGCCTTGCCAAACCGTACATCCGGCAGATTATCGAGGCCATGCACATTCCCATTCTGCAACTGGATGGGTTTGAAGCCGACGATGTGATCGGGACATTGGCCAAGAAAGCAGCCCTGGCTGGCTTCGAGGTGTACATGATGACCCCCGATAAGGACTACGGCCAGTTGGTTGAAGAACACATTCACATCTACAAGCCGGCGTTCATGGGTAAACCGGCCGAAAAGCTGGGTGTTGCCGAAGTCCTCGAACGCTGGCAGATTGAGCGGATTGAGCAGGTGACGGATATGCTCGGTCTGGTGGGCGATTCGGTCGATAACATCCCGGGCATTCCGGGGGTTGGTGAGAAAACGGCACAGAAACTCATTGCCGACTACGGTTCCGTCGAAAACCTGATCGCCAACGCCGAGCAGTTGAAAGGCAAGCTGAAGGAAAACGTCATCAACTATGGGCAGCAGGGTCTGTTGTCAAAGCAACTGGCCACGATTCACCTCGACGTACCGATTGCGTTTGATGAGGAGGCCCTCCTGCATACCGAATACGATAAACCCCGGCTGGCGGCCCTGCTCGACGAACTGGAGTTCCGACAGATGAAAACCCGGCTGCTGGGTTCTGATTTTGAGGCTGGTCCACAATCGACGCCCGCTCCTGCGCCTGCAAGAAGTAATGCGTCCGGACAAATGGGTCTGTTCGATGGCCCGGCCGATCGTGGCCCGGCCGATCGTGGCCCGACCGATCGCGGCCCGGCCTTCATGCCGATGCCCGCCGAGAGCCGTTCGGACGTATCGCCGTCGGGGGCTGATGAGCTGCCGTTTGATTTCGGCGAGGGTGATCCGTCGGCTGGGTCGGCGGAAGCTCCGCAGCCAGCAAAGAAGACGCGTAAAACTAAGGTAACGGCACCTGCGGCTTCAGCCTCATCGGCCACGCCCGATGCGGTGACGGATACCATCACTACAGATGATGCGGTCGGCAGCGAGGTGACCGAAACGGCTCAATCCGATCGACCGGTGTATCTGGATGTGTATCCCGACGCCGAAATTGACGAGGTGCAGCCGGAGCGCCGGAAAACTATCTTTTCGGTGAAGCACGATTACCGGCTTGTCGACACGCCCGAACTGCGCGAGAGCCTGGTGCATTTCCTGAACAAGCAGGAAGCGATCTGCTTCGATTCTGAAACAACAGCCATTGATCCCGTTGAGGCCGATCTGGTCGGGCTGGCGTTCAGCTACCGGAAAGGCGAAGCGTTCTACGTGCCCGTTCCCGAAGACCCCGCCGAAGCGCAGGCCATTGTAGACGTATTCAAACCGGTGCTGGAGAACCCCGGCATCGTTAAGATCGGGCAGAACCTGAAATACGACCTGCTGATGCTGAAGAAGTACGGCGTGGAGGTGCAGGGCAAGCTGTTCGACACGATGATCGCGCACTATCTGATTGAACCCGAGCAGCGGCACAACATGGACATTATGGCCATGACGTACCTGAACTACCACCCCGTCGAGATCGAATCGCTGATTGGCAAGAAAGGCAAGGGGCAGTTGACCATGCGCGACGTAGAGGTGCAGAAGGTGGTCGAATACGCCGGTGAAGACGCCGACGTCACGCTGCAGCTGAAGGAAACATTTGCGCCTAAACTGGAGCAGGATAAGCTCGATAAGCTGTTCGATCAGGTCGAGATGCCGCTCGTGCAGGTGCTGGCCGATCTGGAGCTGGAAGGCATCCGCATCGATACCAACGCCCTGGCCGAACTGTCGGCGACGCTGGAAACCGACATGCGGCAGGTTCAGCAGGAAATCTTCGACATTGCGGGTAGCGCGTTCAACATCGGCTCGCCGAAGCAGCTGGGCGAAATTCTGTTCGATAAACTCAAGCTGGACAAGAACGCCAAGAAAACGCGGACCGGTCAGTACGCCACCGGCGAAGAAGTTTTATCCAAGCTGGAAGAGGAGCACGAAATTGCCCGTAAGATTCTCGATTACCGCGAACTGGTCAAGCTGAAGAATACCTACGTCGATGCGCTGCCGCTGCTGATCAGCAAGCGCGACGGCCGGATTCATACGTCGTTCAACCAGGCGGTAGCCTCGACGGGCCGACTTAGCTCCGCGAATCCGAACTTGCAGAATATCCCGATCCGAACCCCCCGGGGGCAGGAAATCCGGAAGGCGTTTGTGCCGCGTACCGACGAATTTCTGATCATGTCGGCCGACTATTCGCAGATCGAACTGCGGATCATGGCGGCTTTCAGCGGGGATCAGACCATGCTCGACGCCTTTAATAACGGCATCGATATTCATACGCAGACGGCCAGTAAGGTCTTCCACGTACCGATCAGCGAGGTGACGAGCGATATGCGCCGGAAAGCCAAGACCATCAACTTCGGGATCATCTACGGTATATCGGCGTTCGGACTGGCGCAGCGGCTGAAGATTCCGCGCAAGGAAGCATCCCAGATCATCGACGAATACTTTGTCGAGTTCTCGGCCGTGAAAGCCTACATGGACCAGAGCATCGAAAAAGCCCGGGGCTGCGGCTATGCCGAAACGATTCTGGGCCGTCGGCGCTACCTCCGCGATATCAACTCGCGCAACATCACCGACCGGATGTTTGCCGAACGAAACGCCATCAATGCGCCGATTCAGGGCAGTGCGGCCGATATGCTCAAGATTGCCATGATCCGCATCCACGAGTTCCTGCGGAAAGAGCGCCTGAAGTCAAAGATGATCCTGACCGTGCATGACGAACTCGTGTTCGACGCCCACCGCGATGAGCTGGACATCCTGCGCGAGAATGTCAATACCATCATGAAAACGGCGATTCCAATGGCCGTGCAGATGGAAACCGGCATTGGCGTCGGCGAAAACTGGCTGGTAGCGCATTAAACATAGTTTTGCGGTTTACGGTTGTCAGTGTATAGTTTTACGAGTGGCTTCGCCATTTTGCTCGAACTGTACACTGACAACCGTTTCCTGTTTTATGCAAAACATCCTGTTCCCTACCGATTTTACCAACGCTACTGAACCCACCCTGAGCTGGGTGCGCCTGTTCACCCGCCAGTTCAACGCCAAACTGACCGTATTACACGTCTACCAGCCGGTCGTGCCCGACACCACCCTGCCGACCATCGGTGATCCGGGTATTGGTGCGACGGCCTCGGAAGAATTGCTCCGGATCAGCCAGGATAATCTGTCGGATCTGGTGGCGAAGCTTCAGGCCGATGGGCTTACTGTAGACGCCGAATGGCGGGTAGGCGCGGTGGAGGATGAAATCATTCAGGTAGCCCGCGATCTAAACGCCGACCTGATCATTACGGGCCGCAGCGACGTAACGACGTTTTTTGATCGGCTGGCGGGCAGTGCCGCTACAGACGTGGCCATGCAGGCTCCCTGTCCGGTGCTGGTGGTCCCCACACTGGCCCAGGAACATGAGGTACTACGGCCGGCGCAGGTAAAAACGGTGGTCTACACAACGCAGCTCGAATTTGAGGAAACCCGTATCCTGAAGCAGGTGGTTGAACTGGTGAAGGTCTTTGAAACGCCCCTGCACGTACTGAAGGTCAAGGCGGATAATCAGCCGGATGTGTATGATGATGCCTATAACCTGGCTCAGTTTCAGCGCATTTTCGGTACAGATCAGCTGCAGATTGAAACCGTTAAGGCGCGGGGCGTTACGGATGGCCTGCTCGATTACCTGGCGCACCGCGAGGTTGATTTGCTGGTGATGACAACCCGGGAGCGGGGCTTCCTGGATGGGCTGCTTCAACCCAGCATCACCGAGCGCATGCTGAACCGGACGTCGGTTCCGGTGCTGGTGTACCACGACGAAATCAAGCGGTAAAAAACGCATCCGCAGTTCGACGTTTACAGTTTCAAGTCGACTCAGAGGCTGCCGGGAAGCACATGAACGTCAAACTTCGAATCTGACACTAAAATCATGCACATTGGATTCATTGGGCTGGGCCAGATGGGGATTGCCATGGCTCACAACCTGCTTAAAAACGACCACTCGCTGGCGGTTCATAATCGCACCCGCGACAAAGCCGAGCCGTTGATCAGGGCGGGCGCAACCTGGGCCAGTTCACCGGCCGAAGCTGCGTATGAGGCTGACGTAGTGTTTACGATGGTCAGCGACGATGCCGCGCTGCGCGACGTAACGATGGGCGAACTCGGACTCCTGAATGGCCTTTCGGAAGAGGCTGTCCACGTATCATGCAGCACGATTTCGCCCGATACCGCCCGGCAACTGGCTCAGGAACATCAACACCGGAACAGCCGGTACGTAGCCAGCCCGGTTTTTGGGAAACCGGAGGTAGCCCAGGCCGGTAAACTCTGGGTGTGCGTGTCGGGCGAGACAACCGCCAAGGAAGACGTCCGGCCATTTCTGAACCTGATCGGCCAGGGTATTTTTGACTTCGGTGACGACCCGGGGGCGGCCAATGTCGTGAAACTGAGCGGTAACTTCCTGCTGGGCTGCGCTATCGAAGCCATGGCCGAAGCATTTACGCTCGGCGAGAAAAATAACATCAGCCGAACCAGCCTGTACGAGTTCTTCAGCACTACGCTGTTTGCGTCGCCGGTTTATAAAAACTACGGCAAGCTCATCGCCGACGAGGTGTACCAGCCGGTGGGCGCTACGCCCGCTCTGATTCGGAAGGATATGCGCCTGCTGCTCGACGAAGCCCAAAAGGCTCTGGTGCCGATGCCCTTCGCCGATATTGTGTTCCAGCAGCTTACGGCAACCGTTGCCAAAGGCAAAACCGACATCGACTGGGCCGGTTTCGCCGGGGAGGTGTCGGAAAAAGCGGGCGTGGTAAGACCAAAATCATGAAAACCGGCAACGGGTCAGCCGATGACCCGTTGCCGGTTTTATAGCCGATCGGCAGGCTCAACGAAGTGGCTTACTGCCACAATTGATTGGCTTCCGTCAGGATGATCGGCTTGCCGTCGGTGACGATGATCGTGTGCTCGTGCTGCGCTACGTAGCTGCCGTCGTTGGTAACGTACGTCCAGCCATCGCCTTTTTCGTGGGCCATCGTGGCTCGGGTTGAAATAAAGGTTTCGATGGCGACCACCGAGTTTTTGCGGAAGCGGGTCGTATTCGTCCGGTCGTAATAGCAGGGAATTTCAGTCGGTGCTTCGTGCAGGCTCCGACCTACGCCGTGGCCCACCAGGTTTCTGATCACGGTGTACCCCGACCGCCGGGCTTCGGTTTCGACGAGTCGCCCAACATCAGCGATCCGGACACCCCCGCGAATCTGGTCGAGGGCTTTCCGCAGAATCTTCCGGGATGCGTCTACGAGCGAGCGGTGCTGGTGCAGGTCCCGGCCCAGTACGAACGACCCCCCGTTGTCGGCCCAGAAACCATCCAGTTCGGCCGATACGTCGATGTTGACCAGATCGCCTTCTTTGAGTAGGGTCCTGTCCGACGGGATGCCGTGCGCAATTTCGTGGTTCAGACTGATGCAGGTCCAGCCCGGAAAACCATAGGTCAGCCGGGGGGCCGACCGGGCACCGTAGCTCTGAAGAATCCGACCGCCAAACTCATCCAGTTCGCGGGTAGTCATGCCGGGTTGTGCGTAGTCCCGCATCTGGCGGAGGGTTTCGCCCACGGCCTGGCTAACCTGTTGCATGCCGACCAGTTCGGCTCGGGTTGTAATAGACATCAGCGTTCGTTTTTTACGAGGACAAAGTTAACGACCGCGAACAAAAGCATACTGCCACCCGTGAGATAAGCCGATATGGAAAACGAATTCGAAGCGTAAAGAGCGCATACGGTTCCAATAGCCACGATAAGCACGGCCAGCACCAGGAACGTAACCATCCGGTAGCCCCAGTAAAACGGCAGGTAATGGGCACCGACAAGCACCGCCAGCGACGGAAAAAACCAATTGATGTTGCCTTTTGAAGCCATATAAACCACCGGATAGCTGAGTGGTATGGTAAACGCCAGAAGCGTGAAGAGCAACGGAAGCTTGTTGTCCGGGCTAAGCCGGGTTGGGGCCTTCAGGACGAATCGCCTGATGAGCTCACCGAGCGGAAAGATAAACATACCGCCAACGATAATAAACACGATGCCGGACGTTCGCGACTGGTTATCGCTCACCAGTCCGCTCAGGACCCAGATCAAGCCAATAACAAAGGTGTGGGGCGCTGCCCCCAGATACGTTTGCCGGAATTCTTTGTGTGGATCCATAGATCGGTCAGAAAACGCACCAGTGACGTTACTTCATGACCTCCATTGAGTTCAGCTCCGGCCCGCCCCCCTGGTTCTCGGAGCCGGCGGCAATGTAGACCCGGTTGCCGTAAACAACAGCCTGCGTACCGTGCCGACCCAGTTGCAGCGACGGTAGTTTCTCCCACTTCAGGGTTTTGATATTCAGCGCTTCCACCTGATTATGGGCTTTCTTCTGCGGACTCTCGCCACCAATTACCAGAATCTTGTCGCCGTAGGGAATGGACGTGCTACCCGCCCGGCGGGTCGGAATGCTGTCGCTTTCGGGCAGCGTCATCCAGGTCTTTTTCTTGAAATCATAGACATCGACCGCGCTGACTGTCAGGTTCAGCACCTGCCCAATTTTGGCCGACGACAAGCGGCCGCCCGCTATGTAGGCTTTATCGCCCTGCACAGCCGCCTGAAAATGGTCGCGTGGGTGGGGTGCATCGGGTAGCCGGGTCCATTTGTTGGTGGCCGGGTCGTACTCGTCTACCCAACTCACGTGGCCGTCGTAGTGACCGTCGATGATGCCGCAGAACAGGTAAATTTTACGGTTGTAGACAGCTACGCCCGCCGAGCCCCGACGCCGGTCGGCGGGGATGTCGGCCCCTTTACGCCATTCGTCTTTCGCTGGGTTGTAGATGTAAATAGCCGGGATAGGCGTTTCGTGGGGATAACCGCCCGTGAAGGCACCCGCTACGTAGACCTCACCGTTGTGGGTTACGGCCTGGAAGTGGTGCATTTCCAATGGCTCCATCGCCCGTTTTTCCCAGGTGTTATTTTTCACGTCATAGGCCTCGACGGATTTCTGTCCCCGGCCGCCGACCAGGAAGAACTGATCGCCAACGCGGGCAAACGCATTTTCGTGCCGCTTGACAGGCAGGTTTTCGGGCTGAACGGTTTCCCACTGCTGGGCAAAAGAAGTCTGGCAAAGAGCAAAAGCAAGCGTAAACGTAGCAAGCGTTTTCATGGGGCGAGGTATTGGAAAAACGAGCCTGATCTTAAACTAATCTGGAGTCAGATACCAGCAAATGTAAAAAACCTGCTGAGTCTACTCCCCATATGCCTACTGGATTCTAAAACAATTGACTGAAGAAGCCCTTTAAGGGTCGTAATTATATTTACTAAAATTGCTATTTGATTAATATAATGTTATTATTGGGCGAGTTTTGGTGTTTTATTTAACTAAATGGTGTGGATAGACCAGAAACCCCGGATCCAATTTGAGTCCGGGGTTTTGTGTATACAGGAAGATGCTGCTGGTTGATTTGAAACAGCAAGTAAGGCCTCACAACGTCAATTGATTGGTCAGCATGAAATAGGGTTCAAAAAAGTGATGTATGAAGACCTGCCTGGTGTTGTCCGGGAATTTCTGATAATAGGCTTCGTTGGGATACAGCACGATAAACTGTCCGGTGCGGACGTAGTGGTTGCTTTTAAAATAGTCAGACGGTTTATAGCCCGGGAGGTTTTTCTGGACGGTTTTGGAGGCAAAATTCCCGAGAAAGCGCTGGAATTCCTTCTGAGCTTTGCGCGTTGGCCGGTCCATTTTCTTGAAAGCGTAATTGAGGGCAATGCGCTGAAAAAACTTCTGTTTTTTTAGCCCGGCCGATATGTCCTTGAACGGGTTCGTCGGGCTATAATCGTCGATGGTCTGGATTGAAAACGGCGTTTGGGGTACCCAGTCGGCCGCGTTGACGACGTTGAAGCCCCAGCCGCCCTGCGTCATGGCTTCGTAGTCGTAGGCATAGTGCAGGTTACCTGGTTTGGGAGCAGCACTGCAGTACGTCTTGATGCGCAGGTTGGCCGGCAGGCGATTGCCCCGCAGGTAGTTCAGGTAGGAGGTAAGCAGGAACGACAGCGCCCCACCCTGGCTATGACCAATGATGATGAATTCGTTGATGCCTGCCTTGGAGCAGGAGTCAATCTTCGGGAGTATGGTTTTGGACATGTAGGCAACCCCGAGCAGCCAGCCAACGTGTACGGCAGCCCGCGGATTATTCGCCAGTTTGTACGAGAACGTATCGCCGGGACCCAGTTCGAGCTGACCAGTAGCGGGTACCATGGCTGCATAGAAGTTTTCCAGCCAGCTCACCGCCTTCTCGGTGGTTCCGCGCAGGCTGATAATGCCCACCCCATCGTCGCGGAGCCACAGTTCCCAGCGGTTATCCAGGCCAACCACCGGCGATCGGGACAGTCGGCGCGACCGTTTCGGGCCGGGTACTTTCTCTTCCCTCAAAGTATCAATCTGACGGGACGTAACACTCAGCATTTCAAGGTACTCCGCTTTGTCGAAGCCGGGTTTCAGTTTACCCGACTGGGCCGATACGGTGGGTAGTGTAACGTAATGAAGGCAGAGCGTAAGCAGGAGTAAGATGCGTTTCATACAAGCGAAGGGTAGATGTGTATCGAGTATACAAACATACCATAAAGTAAACAAACCGTAATGGACTGGTGGAAAATCAGGCCAGTGCGTGGTTTGGTTTGAATTATGTAACTTCGCGCATGGCACAGACAGAAACCCTCGAAGCATTTTACAAACAGAAATTTGGCATGGAGGCCCAGCGCTGGCTTCCCGCCAACCTGCAGCAGGCAATCGGTCATTTCAACGTGTTCCGGCTGGAAGATTGCCTGGCACCGGATGCCGCGCCGGTGTCGTACAGTCGCCGGGATTTTTACAAGATTACCCTGATCCGGGGCCGAAACGTGTATCATTACGCCGATAAAAGCATTGAAATTGACGGAAGCACCCTGGTATTCTTTAATCCCCAGGTGCCGTACACCTGGCAACCCCTGTCAGACAATACGACCGGCTTTTTCTGCATTTTCAAAGAAGACTTCTTCACCCAGAAAATCAGGGGCAGCCTTACTGAACTGCCCGTGTTCGCTCCCGGTGGAAAACCGGCTTATGTGCTGAATGAGACGCAGGATGTTTATGTGAGTCAGCTCTTTGAGAGGATGATTGATGAAATCAATTCGGATTACCAATACAAGTATGACTTGTTACGGAGCTACGTAACCGAACTAACTCACTACGCGCTTAAAATGCAGCCGTCGGACACCCTATACCAGCATACGGATGCCAGGTCGCGTATTACCGCCGTTTTTACGGAACTCCTGGAGCGGCAGTTTCCGATCGAATCGCCCTCGCAGCGGTTCCGGCTTCGATCGGCGAATGATTTTGCGCAGCAGTTGTCCGTGCACGTGAACCATCTGAACCGCTCCATCCGGGCAACCACCGGCAAAACCACCACCGAACACATCGCCGAACGACTGGCCAGTGAAGCGAAAGCGCTGCTGAAACATACGGACTGGAACATCGCCGAAATCAGCTACAGCCTCGGCTTTGAGGAACCGGCTCATTTCAATCATTTCTTTAAGAAACACACCCAGCTGACGCCCTCTGCTTTTCGAAATGTTTGAATTTTGCAAGTATTGGTTTGGTTGAAGCAAGGCCGGCCCGGCTCGGCTTCTCTACTTTTGCTCGTGAAAAATGAGCAAAACAATGGACAACACAAACGTATGGTTCGTAACCGGCGCATCCAAAGGCCTCGGACTTTCCTTGGTAAAGCAATTACTCAGTCAGGGTTACCGCGTAGCCGCTACGTCGCGGAATGCGGATGATCTGCGCCAGGCCATTGCGGCCGACTCCGCGCAGTGGCTACCCCTGCAGGTTGATCTGAAAACCGAATCCAGTGTGAACGAGGCCGTTCAGGCTGCTGTTCAGCACTTTGGCCGGATCGATGTGGTGGTGAATAACGCCGGGTATGGCCTGGCAGGGAGTATCGAGGAATTAACCGATCAGGAAGCCCGCGCGAATTTCGACATCAATGTGTTTGGTACCCTGCATGTGATCCGGAGCGTAATGCCCCAGTTGCGCAGCCAGCAGGCCGGGCACATCATCAACATTGGCTCCATCGCGGGTTTCGTAGGCAGTTTCCCCGGCTTTGGCATCTACTGCGCGACCAAGTTTGCTGTCGAGGGCTTATCGGAGTCGTTGGCAGCGGAGGTGAAACCGTTCGGGATCAACGTCACGGTGGTTGAGCCGGGGTACTTCCGGACTGAATTCCTGACGGCCGGTTCGCTGGCGGTACCGGCCAACCCGATCGATGCCTACGAAACTGTGCGGGCCACCCAACAGGCTCATCAGTTCGACATCAATGGGAATCAGCCCGGCGATCCGGAGAAGGCGGTAGCGGCCCTGATTCAATTGGCGTCTGAGCCAAATCCGCCCCTGCACCTGTTGCTGGGGCAGGATGCCTACGACCTGGCGTATGCCAAGATCAAAGCCATGCAGGACGAGCTGGAAGCGTGGAAACACGTAACGGTGGCTACCGGGTTTGACAGCGAGGTAGCCGCTTAACGCAGATCCGACTAGCTCAGAACACAGCTAATCAATTAAAAAAGCGCCGATCAATCTGCTGATCGGCGCTTTTTTAATGTACCGTGAATTATAGCCAGGTGTTTGATCCATGTAAGCCGGTTTTTGTCATCCCGACGCCAAGAGGGATGACAAAAACAACCAACTTGTTAGCTGTCCTTCAGTGGATAAAGCTGGCACATATCCATAATGCACGGTACGTAGTAAGAAACCAGACTACTTCTTCTTGGCCGACGCCGTTGTCGTGGCTTTCTTCGTCGTAGTTGTCCGGGCCGACGTGGCTTTTTTAGCCGGGGCCTTAGCTTTCGCCGTGGTCTTTTTGGCCGGTGCTTTCGCGTCACCTTCATCATCAAGACCCGCCAGTTTCAGGCAGTCTTCCAGCGTCAGCGTTGCCGGATCGGTTTCTTTCGGGATGCGGACGTTCCGTTTGCCTACGGCCAGATACGGGCCATACATACCGTTGACCACTTTGATCTCCGGCCGCTCCGGAAACTCCTTGATGTATTTATTGCTCTCGGCCTGCCGCTTCTGCTGAATCAGTTCAATAGCCCGATCGAGTGACAGGCCGGCCAGCGGTTCGTTTTTCGGAATCGAAATATACTTGTCCTCGAACTTGACGTACGGGCCGAAGCGTCCCTTGCCGGTCGTAACGGGTTTGCCTTCAAACTCACCCAACGTATCGGTAGCCGACTCCGCGCGTTTCTGCTGAATCAACTCAATCGCCCGCTCCGGCGAAAGCGTATACGGGTCGTCGAACTGCGTCAGCGATACGTACTTGTCGTCGTGCTTCACGTACGGCCCAAATTTACCAATGCCGATCACCATGGGTTTGTCTTCGAAGAAACCGACTTCGCGGGGCAGGGCAAACAGGCTCAGGGCTTCGTCGAGCGTGATGGTCTCAATGAGCTGACCATTGCGGAGGTTGGCGTACTGCGGCTTTTCGTCGTCGGTCGATTCGCCGATCTGTACGTAAGCGCCAAACTTACCCAGCCGGGCCGATACTTTCTTGCCCGTTCGCGGATCAGTACCCAGTTCGCGGGCGCCGGTTTTGAACGACACCACCGACGACCCCTGAATTTCCTCGACGTTCTTATGGAAATCGCCGTAGAAGCTCTCCAGCATGTTTTTCCAGTTGCGTCGACCGCTGGCAATCTCGTCAAAATCTTTCTCGACCGTCGCCGTGAATTTATAATCCACGATGTCGGGGAAGTACTCGACCAGAAAATCGTTGACAACAATTCCGGTGTTGGTCGGGAATAGCTTCGCCTTCTCGGAACCAAATGTTTCCTTGCCGTTCGTCTCGCGAATCTGGTTCTGTTGGAGCGTAAACTCCTTAAACGTCCGCTCCTGGCCGGGTCGGTCTTCTTTGATAACGTAGCCCCGGTTGATGATCGTTGAAATAGTAGGGGCGTAGGTCGAGGGTCGGCCAATGCCCATTTCTTCGAGTTTTTTCACCAGCGACGCTTCAGCGTAGCGCGGCTGCGGACGGGTGAACTTCTCCGTAGCTTTCATCTGGCCCAGGTTCAGCACCTGCCCGATGGTGAGCGGAGGCAGCATACCTTTGGCATCCTCGTCGTCTTCGTCGTCTTTGGATTCGAGGTAAACGCGCAGAAAACCGTCAAACTTGATCACCTCGCCCTGGGCGATGAGTTCGTTGGGGAGTTTTCCGGTGCTGACCTGTCCGTTGCCGGAAGCGGGTGCATCGGCAAACGGGCTGTCGTCGACCAACGCTACGGTCTCGACCTGTGTGCCATTGGCAAACTGGATTCCAATCGTTACGGTAGTGCGTTCCAGCTGGGCGTCGGCCATCTGGGAGGCAATGGCCCGCTTCCAGATCAGTTCATACAGCCGCTTTTCATCCTTGTTGGCACCGGCATTGCGGTCGTTGAAATTAGTTGGGCGGATGGCTTCGTGGGCTTCCTGCGCCGATTCATTCTTCGTCTTGAACTGCCGGGTCTGGACGTATTTAGGGCCAAATTCCGTTTCAATCTCTGTTTTCGCCTTGCCGATCGCTTCCTGCGAGAGGTTGGTCGAGTCGGTCCGCATGTACGAAATCTTGCCGGCTTCGTAGAGAGCCTGCGCCAGCCGCATCGTGCGGTCGACCGCGAAACTCAGTTTGCGGGAGGCTTCCTGCTGTAAGGTAGAGGTCGTAAACGGCGGAGCGGGTGATTTCTTGGCGGGTTTAGTTTCCAGATTCCTGATGGTAAACGTAGCCCCGATGCAGGCTTGCAGAAACGTACGCGCTTCGGCGGCTGTCGCAAAATTCTTCGGCAGTTCGGCGTTCAGCACCTTGTTGCCGTCGACAATGAACTGGGCCGTTACCTTAAACGATGACCTGGCCTGGTGTTTGTCGATTTCACGCTCACGCTCCACAACCAGCCGCAGCGCAACGGACTGAACGCGGCCGGCCGACAAGCCTTGGCTACCGCCTTTGATCTTCCGCCAGAGCACCGGCGACAGTTCGTAACCTACCAGCCGGTCGAGGACGCGCCGGGCCTGCTGGGCGTTCACCAGATCGATGTCGATGGTCCGGGGCGACTGAATCGCGTTCAGAATGGCATTCTTGGTAATCTCGCGAAAAACGATCCGTTTGGTATTTTCGCGCAGGCCAAGGGCTTCTTTCAGGTGCCACGAGATGGCTTCCCCTTCGCGGTCGTCGTCCGTGGCCAGCCAGACCTCTTCGGCCGACTTGGCTAATGATTTAAGTTCGCTGACGAGTTTGCGTTTGTCGGGTGAAATCTCGTACGACGGCTGAAAGCCATTCGTTACGTCCACGGCCAGCCCATCTTTCGGCAGATCACGCACGTGCCCGAAACTGGACTTGACCGTAAAGTCTTTACCCAGATAGCCTTCGATGGTTTTCGCCTTCGCCGGCGACTCCACTATGACTAAGTTTTTTGACATAAAATGGTGTTCAGGTTGATAAGAACCACACAGCCTATCCTCCACAATCGCGCCGGGTCGGGCCAAAGATAGGCGCAAAACCATTGACAAATGCAAATTGGCAATGGGTGCATTATGCAACGAAAGTTGAGGATTGGTAGCAGTAAGGTAACAAATTGTTACAGGGCAACGTTCGGAAAAAGTTGCTCAAAACCCCGATATTTTACGGGTAAACTCCGTCAGATCAGCCAAAACGCCCATGTTTTGCGGGTCTGCTAAATTACAGGAAAAAACCGGCGGCTGAGGGCGGGTTAAACAAAAAAGAAAAACCCGGCCATTAAAACCGGGTCTTAACCAGAATGTTGACAGTTGGCTAGGTTGCTTACTGGAGCTTGATATCGCCCCGAATCTCCCCGCCCGGGAAGCGGCTCGTGTGCAGGTTCGCGTAGTACCGCCCGGCCTTCATGGCCGAAATCTGATCCTGCGATAACGCCGTCGTTGAAATAATCGGCGAAGTCAGGCTGGGAAACGGGATATCGACCGGGCCAACGCCGTTCGTGCTCGTTGTAGGAATCCGGTGCAGGTGCCCTTGGGTTGGCGTCAGGCCCTGGTATGTTACCGTGTAGTTCAGCACACCCGTTACTTCGTTCAGAATACCGTTGAAGGTACCGGTAGCGGTGGAGGTGTTGGACGCAGGTTTTTCACTTAATCCGTCGAGTCTGGCCGTCAGGCGTGTGGCCTGGCCACCCACCAGCGGATTCTCCTCGTCCTGACACGATGTGAGTGCTACCGTTATGACCAGTAAGGCTGTTATGGACTTTAGTAGTGGTTTGTTCATATTCTACTATTTTTTATTGGTGTTAGCGTAGTTGTCCGCCAAAAATAGGGGATTTGGTGAAATGAACGACTAACGTATCGAATATTTCCAAAACGATAGATAATCTCCTAATTTTGGCACCGAACCATGAATCCATTCGGCGGATTCGTTGGTTATTCAGATAGAGTCTTCTTTTTTAGTAACCTGTTATTTCTATTTGCTATGGCTTTTGACTTTGACATGATTCAGCGCGTGTATGCCAACCTCGGCGAACGCGTTGAAGCAGCCCGGCAGGTAGTGGGACGCCCGCTCACCTTGTCGGAAAAGATTTTATACGCTCACCTGTCAGCCGGTACGCCTACACGGGCGTATGAGCGGGGTAAAGCGTACGTTGATTTTGCTCCCGACCGCGTAGCCATGCAGGATGCAACGGCTCAGATGGCGCTGCTCCAGTTCATGCAGGCCGGCCGGCCTTCGGTAGCCGTTCCATCAACGGTGCACTGCGACCACCTGATTCAGGCGGAGGTAGGTGCCGAGCAGGATCTGGATACCGCCAAAAATAAAAACCGGGAGGTCTACGATTTCCTGGCTTCGGTTTCGAATAAATACGGTATCGGTTTCTGGAAACCCGGTGCCGGGATCATTCACCAGGTCGTCATTGAAAACTACGCGTTCCCGGGTGGCATGATGATCGGTACGGACTCGCACACGCCGAATGCCGGTGGTCTGAACATGATCGCGATCGGGGTCGGTGGAGCCGATGCCTGCGACGTGATGGCGGGTCTGCCGTGGGAATTGAAGATGCCGAAACTGATCGGCGTGAAACTGACCGGTAAGCTCAGTGGCTGGGCGTCGGCCAAGGACGTCATTCTGCGCGTGGCCGGTATCCTGACCGTAAAAGGCGGAACGGGCGCGATCGTAGAATACTTCGGCGAAGGGGCCGAAAGCCTGTCGGCTACCGGTAAGGGCACGATCTGTAACATGGGTGCTGAGATTGGCGCTACGACGTCGATCTTCGCCTATGACGAACGGATGGCGGCTTACCTCCGCGCTACCAACCGCGCCGACATCGCCGATGCCGCCGAAGCGGTGAAGCAGCACCTGCGCTCCGACGACGAAGTGTATGCAGATCCGGCTACGTACTACGATCAACTGATCGAAATCAACCTGAGCGAACTGGAGCCGCACATCAACGGTCCGTTCACTCCGGACCTGGCCTGGCCGCTGTCCAACTTCGCCAAAGCCGTGAAAGAAAACGGCTGGCCCGAGAAGCTGGAAGTAGGCCTGATCGGTTCCTGCACCAACTCCTCTTATGAAGACCTGACCCGCTCGGCATCCGTAGCGGAGCAGGCCGTGAGCAAAAACCTGAAAGTACGATCGGAGTTCACCGTTACGCCCGGTTCTGAACTGGTGCGTTTCACGGCGGAGCGCGATGGGCTGCTCAATACGTTCGAAAACATGGGTGGCGTTGTACTGGCCAACGCCTGCGGTCCCTGCATCGGGCAATGGGCGCGTCACATGGACGATCCCAGCCGGAAAAACTCGATCATTACGTCGTTCAACCGGAACTTTGCCAAGCGAAACGACGGTAACGCCAGCACGCACGCGTTCGTGGCTTCGCCCGAAATCGTGACGGCGCTCGCCATTGCCGGCGACCTGACGTTCAACCCGATGACCGATACGCTGACCAACGAAAACGGTGAGCAGGTGAAACTCGACGAGCCGCAGGGTATCGAACAGCCGGTGAAAGGGTACGCCGTCGAAGACGCTGGCTATCAGGCTCCGGCCGAAGACGGCAGTGGTGTTCAGGTGCTGGTTAGCCCGACCTCGGATCGTCTGCAACTGCTCGAACCGTTCCCGGCCTGGGAAGGTACCGACCTGAAGGGTTTGAAGCTCCTCATCAAAGCGAAAGGGAAGTGTACGACCGACCACATCTCAATGGCGGGGCCGTGGCTGAAATACCGCGGTCACCTCGACAACATCTCGAACAACATGCTGATTGGTGCGGTGAACTATTACAACGAGAAAACCAACAGCGTGAAGAACCAGCTGACCGGCGAATACGGTGAAGTGCCAGCCGTGCAGCGGGCTTACAAAGCTGCGGGCATTGGCTCGGTGGTGGTCGGCGACGAGAACTACGGCGAAGGGTCATCGCGCGAGCACGCTGCGATGGAGCCACGGTTCCTGGGGGTTCGGGCTATTCTGGTACGGTCGTTTGCCCGTATCCACGAAACCAACCTGAAGAAGCAGGGAATGCTGGCCCTGACGTTTGCCAACCCGGCCGACTATGACAAGATTCAGGAAGACGACACGATCGACATTGAAGGCCTGACCGAGTTTGCGCCGGGTCGCCCGCTGGAGATCGTGCTGCACCACGCCGACGGTACTACCGACGAGTTCCTGGCCAACCATACTTACAACGAAGGCCAGATCGAGTGGTTTAAAGCGGGTGCTGCGCTGAACCTGATCCGCCAGAAGGCAAATGCGTAATTGGCAATAGACCGCTGGTCTGATGTATAGGATGGAACCCCGGCTGCCGAAAGGTAGCCGGGGTTTTTTTGCGGATTATAAATCCAAGGCGGCCGGGGTCAGGATTACAAATCCTGACCAGCTAAGATTTGTTTTTGCGGATTGTAAATCCGCAAAAGCGTGAAAGAAAAGATCAGGACTGGAACGCGGGATCGTTTCAAATCCTGACCAGCAGGTGTGATGTTAACCTTCAACCGGTACCTCGTTCTCCAGGGGGCGATTATGCTCGAAGTCGGCCAGGTTCTTCAAGGTTGTGGTAGCAATCTGTTCAAGCGCTTCTTTGGTAAAGAAACCCTGGTGGGACGTAACCAGCACGTTTGGAAACGACATTAAGCGGCTCAGCAACTCGTCCTGAATGATGCTTTCCGAATGGTCGTTGAAAAAGAGGGCTTCCTCCTGTTCGTATACATCAATGCCCAAATAGCCCAGCTGACCACTTTTCAGCGCGTCGATGGTGTCTTGTGTGTGGATCAGGGCTCCGCGACTGGTGTTGATCAGCATGACCCCCGGTTTCATTCGGGCGAAGGTTTCCGCGTTGATGAGGTGCCGTGTTTCGGGGGTGAGCGGGCAGTGAAGCGAAATGATGTCGGCCGCCCCTACCACCTCGTCGAAGGATTTGTAAACGACACCCCGGTCTTTCAGATCGCCGGATTCATACACGTCGTAAGCTTCTACCCGGCAGCCAAAACCCAGCATGATCCGGCAGAAAGCGGCCCCAATCTGCCCCGTTCCGATTACGCCAACCGCTTTGCCGTACAGATTGAAGCCCAGCAGTTTCTCCAGGGAGAAGTTGTTTTCACGAATCCGGTTGTAGGCTTTGTGCGTCTTTCGATTCAGGGTCAGGATAAGCGCCACAGCATGTTCGGCAACCCCCATGGGCGAATAGGCAGGTACCCGGAGTATACTGATGCCCTTTGCCCGCGCAGCGTCAACATCCACGTTATTGAACCCCGCACTGCGCAGAGCGATAACTTTTACTCCGTTTGCTGCTATTTTTTCAAGGGTTTCTTTGTCGATCTCGTCGTTGACAAACGCGCATACAGCGTCAAATCCTTGGGTCAGGTTCGTTGTATCGCGGTTCAGCGGGGCGCTGAAATAGATCAATTGGTGTTGGTAGCTATCGTTGAACCGGTCGAGATACTCCTGGTCGTACGTTTTGGTACTGAAGACGGCTACCCTCATGAGTTGTAGTTGACAGGTGATGCTGTAGGAACAACCGAATCAGGATGGATGTTCGAGTCGTCTGGTGCCGGAAATTAAGCGTGTCAGCGCTTTTTCGCTTTCTGCTCGTTCAGGAAGCTCAGGATTTTCTGCACCTGCCGGTCGATGTCCCTGATGCCTTTTATCGAATAAATCAGGCTTCGCTTCTTGCCGTCCGTCAACGCATCATACGTATCTCTGGCGTCATCATCCTGATCCAGGAGAACCTGCAGCACGTCGGGAACGTCGACGCCCAGCGGATTCGGGTCTTCATAAATCTCAAAGACAACCGGGTCGCCTACGTTCTTGCCAAGCTTTTTGAGCTGCTGCGTCGCGACGATGATGTAAAAATTGCCGTCGCCGAGGTGGTTCAGTCCGCAGGGAAACGATACGGTCTGGTCCAGGACGCAAACCAGACGGGTGGCCCGCTGCTTCTCAAACTGATTGACAACCTCGGGCGTAATAACAAGGTGATAGTAGCCACCCTGTCGTTTATCCAGTTGGCGGATGGGCTGTTCGAGGGTGAAGTGGGGCATGGCGACGTAATCTGGTCGCTAAAGTACGGCATGACGTTCGAACGATGAAGAATTTGTCAGGCAGTAGTTAGAAGCTGATCGCAATCCTCTTTTGCATAGCACTAGCCAGTAGCCGTTCAGAATTCATGACCCTGCTGACGCATCCCTTCACCCAAACCCGAGCCCTGTGAAAAACGTAATAAAACGTCAGATAAACCCGCATAATCGCAATCTCTGTACATACCGGCAACGGGTTGCTTTCGTGGCAGCAGGGCTTTTGCTGGGGCCGTTCCTATTGGCAAACGAAGTAGTGGGTCAATCAAAAAGAGCCGCGAAGCAACCCGTTCTGGGCACCCGATCAGCCAAACTCATCGAGCAGAATGGACTCAAATTCAAGGACCTGAACCGCAACGGGCGGGTCGATCCCTACGAAGACTGGCGACTGTCGGCCGAAGAACGCAGCAACGATCTGCTGAACAGGATGTCGCTGGAGCAGAAAGTTGGTTTCATGCTCATCAGCACGACCCGCATGAAGAACGACCAGTCGTTTCAGGCTGGACAAGCTAAAGAGCCGATCACCAGCGATTTCAACGAGGATGATCTGGTGGCGACCACGAACATGTTCACCCGGAAGCCACTGCCAACGCCGGTCATGAACGCAGCCGGGACAACCAAGGCCGTGACGCAGTTTCACCTGCGTCACTTCATCCTGCGGGCCAATGTGAGTGCCCGTACGACCGCCGAATGGGCCAACAAACTCCAGGCGCTGTGTGAAAGCGATGGGCTAGGGATTCCGGCCATAGTTGCTTCTAACCCGCGTAACCACATCACCGGGGCTGCGGCAATCGGTACCAGCGTCGGCAAAACGGTTTTCTCCGCCTGGCCGGGCGAACTGGGTCTGTCGGCCATGCGGGATCTGAAACTGGTCCGGGAGTTTGCCGACATTGCCCGGCAAGAATGGGCGGCTGTGGGCCTGCGAAAAGGCTACATGTACATGGCCGATCTGGCCACTGAACCGCGCTGGCAACGGATCGAAGGCACCTTTGGCGAAGATGCCGAATGGGCCGGTAAACTGATGACCGAGCTGGTTAAGGGATTCCAGGGCGAAACCCTTAACCCTACGTCGGTTGCCCTGACGATCAAGCACTTTCCGGGCGGGGGAGCCGGACAGGGTGGACAGGATCCTCATTTTGAGTGGGGCAAGAAAGAGGTATTTCCCGGCGGTAAGTTTGCCAACAACCTGATTCCGTTCAGGGCGGCCATCAAAGCGGGAACCTCGGCGATTATGCCTTACTACTCACTCCCGGCCGATACAAAGTACGAACCCATTGCCTACGCCTACAACCGGGCTGTTATCCACGATCTGCTTCGTAAAGAACTGGGCTTTACCGGTATCATCAACTCCGACACCGGGCCGATTGAAATGATGCCCTGGGGTGCCGAAAATCTGTCGATCAGGGAGCGCTACAAACGAACACTGGAAGCCGGGGTGAATCTCTATTCCGGTACGGCCGATCCGGCCGAGTTGCTGGCTACGGTGAAAAGCGGCATGGTCGATCAGCAGCTGATCGACGAGTCCGTGTTGCGGTTGCTGAGGGAAAAATTCAAACTGGGTCTTTTTGAGAATCCGTATGTAGACGAACAGGCCGCTGAGCAACTGGTTGGCAATGCGCAGTTTCAGGCTAAAGCGGATCTGGCGCACCGGAAATCGATTGTTCTGCTGCGCAACGAGGACAATGCATTACCGCTCAAACCCTCGACAAACGTTTATTTTGAAGCCCATACGGCCAGAGCAGGTGGGGCGGCTACTCCGCCAGCGGCTTACACCACCAACGACGGAAAATACCCCGTTACGTTTGTTGCCACCCCCGACGAAGCCGATGTCGTGGTGGTGTGGATCAGGCCGTCGGCTAAATCGCTGTTTGCGTCCGACGGGTCGCCGATTTACCTGTCTTTGTCCAAAAACTCGGTGGACGTAGCGTACATCAACTCGCTGGCGGCTAAAAAACCGACCATTCTGGCGATTAACTACAGCAATCCCTGGGTCATCGACGAAGTCTACGGCAACGGCACGAACCGTTCCATAAAGGGGGTTCTGGCAACCTTCGGTACAACCCCGGATGCACTGCTGGACATTCTGACCGGTAAGTTCAACCCTTCGGGTAAAATGCCGTTTACGACCCCAATCTCCGAAGCTGCCGTTCAGCAACAGAAGGAAGACGTGCCGGGCTACGAGGAAGGGGCCGGGTATGCGCTTTTCAAGTACAACGAAGGCCTGAGCTACAAAGGCGTCAGCACTACTGCATCGGCCAGTAAGTGAACCGGGGTGAATGCAGGGGTTTTGTGTAATGGATATAGGCAGGCGCTTCGCCAACTTGCGGAGCTCCCACCGCCTGATTACCTTGGGACATGATTCGCTTCCTGACCCTGTTCCTGCCGTTGTTGTGGGCGGCCATGTCGTTCCTGCCTTATCCAGAATCGTCCAGTACCAGCCAGCCCCGGCCCAGTCGACCCAACATCGTTTTCATTCTCGCCGACGACCTTGGGTATGGTGATTTATCGTGCTTCGGCGCTACCGACCTCAGGACGCCCCACATCGACAGCCTGATTGGGAGCGGAATTCGGTTTACCAATTTTTACGCCAATAGTTCGGTCTGTTCGCCGAGCCGGGCGGCTCTGCTGACAGGCCGCTACCCCGAGCAGGTGGGCGTACCGGGCGTCATCCGCGACGAAGTGCAGGACAGCTGGGGGTATCTGGCGTCGTCGGCGACCCTGCTGCCGACGTACCTGCGCAAACAGGGCTACCATTCGGCCAACATCGGCAAGTGGCACCTGGGTCTCGAATCGCCAAACCTGCCGAACGAGCGGGGATTTCAGGAGTTTTACGGATTGCTGGAGGGGATGATGGACGACTACGTAGTAAAGCTCCGCCACGGACAGAATTTCCTCCGGCACAATGGGCAGGTCATTGACCCGCCCGGCCACGCTACCGACGTATTCACCGACGCGGCTGTCCGCTACCTCACCGAACGGAAGGCAAAGAAAGACCCGTTTTTTTTATACCTGGCGTATACGGCTCCGCACGATCCGCTCCAGCCACCCATAGCGTACCTGAACCGGGTGCAGAAGCGGCAGCCCGGTATTGATCCGCAACGCGCCAAACTGGTCGCCCTGATCGAACACATGGACGATAATGTCGGCCGCGTGCTGGCTACGCTGCGGGCCAACGGACAACTGAACAACACACTCGTAATGTTTACCAGCGATAATGGCGGCTGGGGGCCGGGCAAAGCCAACAATGGACCCTTTCGGGGGGTAAAAGGGCAGTTTTACGAAGGGGGCATCCGGATACCGACCGGGGCCATGTGGCCGGGGCATATTGAGGCCGGCAGCGAGTCCGGGGCGGTGCTGCAACTGATGGACTGGTTCCCGACCTTGTTGCAGGTCGCCGGGTCCAGCGTGCCCGATGGGATCAGCGGCCAGTCGTTCCTGAACCTGATGACCGGCCAGGGCGACGCGACCATGTCCGATCGGCCGCTGTTTTTTGTCCGGCGCGAAGGTCAGGATACGTACAAGGGATTGCAAATTCACGCGGTCCGGCAGGGCGACTGGAAACTGCTGCAACCGTCGCCTTTTGCACCGTATGAATTGTATAACCTCAGAAACGATCCGAAAGAAACAACGAACGTAGCCGACCAGAACAAGAACGAACGGGACGTATTGATCAAGCTGCTGATGGAACATATTCGGCAGGGCGGGGCCGTACCCTGGCAGAAGCCGCAGCGACAGTAGTTTTCGTGAACATAACGAATGGTCGCCTGTTTCTCTAGTAAATTTATAGGGAAATGGTATGCGAAAACTGGTAGGGGTTTTAAGTCTTGTGCTGCTCATCTGGGCTTGTGGGGGCGGCAACACATCGTCGAACGTTACATCGCCCGGCGCTGAAAAATCGGCGAAGACAAAGGTCCTCGAAGCGGGAGCCGATGTAATTCAGGACAAGTCGCCCATTCGCAAGCTGAACATGTATCTGGATGGCTTTCACTTTTACAACGGCCACCTGGCTGGTCAGATGGAAGCCCATCATTATTGCGCCAAACTCAACGAGGACCTGACCCAGTGCGTGATTTACGACGGTAACGGCGACAGCGCCAAGATCATGGGCGTGGAGTACATCATCTCCGAGAAGCTTTTTAAAACGCTGCCCGCCGATGAGAAAAAACTGTGGCACAGCCACCGCTACGAGGTGAAAAGTGGGGAGCTGATAGCGCCCGGTCTGCCCGACGTAGCCGAACACGAGCTGATGGAGCAGATTGTGACAACCTACGGTAAAACCTGGCATACCTGGCACACCGATCAGGACATCAGGCTCCCGCTTGGTAGTCCGGCGCTGATGATGGCCTTCACGCGGGATGGCCTTCTGAAACCCGAATTAGTCAAAGACCGCGACGAACGGTTCGGTGTGTCCATCAGCGAGAAGCGCCGGCAGCGGGCCGACATTCAGTCTCCGCCCAAAACCCCCGGTGCCGATTCGTGGGAAACCGGCGAGATTATTCAACTGCCGGCCCTGACCGATCATAAGCACAAGCACGTCAATCAGAACAGTTTTAAAAGCGAAACAGTGAAGCGCTGAGTAATGTCGCCAAAGGTCAGACGTACCGTCAGACCTTTGACTGCTTACTCGGTCTGACGGCACGTCTGACAAGGGATAGATGAGCTTTATATTCGGTCAGACCTGGCTGCTTTGTTAAGAAAACCGGTCAGACGTGCCGTCAGACCTTTAGTTCAGGCATTTGGTCTGACGGTACGTCTGACCGGCTGGATTTTCGGCGTTGACCGCTACAGGCGTCAGCCAAACAGGAACGAAGTCTGTAGCGGTCAGACGTGCCGTCAGACCGAGTAAGTAATCAAAGACCCTAGGATACGTCTGACCGAGTCACCCCCGGCCTGACGTACTGTAAGGCCTAATCTGTTAAAATGACACCCGCACTTCAGCCCCGACAAAGCGCGGAGGACCGGCGATGAAGGTGGGAATACCGAAGGCGTTGCCCGTATTGCCGGCGTCGATGATGTAGTTCTGATCCAGCAGGTTCTTGCCAAAGAAGCCGACCATCACCCGGGGTTTCGCCCCCAATTCAACCCCCGTGTTGAGGTTCACCAGACCGTAGCCCTCCTGCACGAGGTTGGCCTGGTTGGTATTCTCGAAAAACACCTTCGATTTGTAGGTATAGTTCGGGCGGAAATAAATCGAAAACCGCGACTGTACCGGGAAATTCAGGTCGGCTCCGAGGGCCATCTGGTTCATCGGGGTCAGGCGGAAGCGGTTTCCGGCAAACTGCTGCTGGCGACCTTCCTGGTCGGTATCATTGAATTTGCCGTCGATGTACGAATAGCTGCCGTACAGGAGCGAATTCCGGAATACGTTGTACCGCAGGCCGACTTCAGCGCCGAAGCTGCGGGCCGATCCAGCGTCGGTCGACAGTGCGCGTAGCTGCCCCTGCTGCAGCACGATCGAGGTGGACTGGAAGTTGTTCCAGTCGTAGAAGTAGGCCGCCAGATCGTACTGCAGCCGGTTAGCCAGAGCCGCACCTTTGTAGCCGATTTCGTAGCTCATGACCGTTTCGGGGCGGAGCAGGGTCGTGTCGATGGCCGATACCTGAATCACACCCGGCCGGCGACCCCGCGAGAGGCTGACGTAGGCTTTCTGATTGCCAATTTTGTAGTCAAGCACCAACCGGCCTACTGCCGAGAAATAATCTTTTGTGACCGAGTAACGGCCTTGAGTCGGGCGGCTCAGGATATTGGGAAAGTTGTTGACCAGCAACCCAATCAGGCTAGGAGCGGCTGCTGGATCTGCCTGGTAACCACCGGTCTGGCTTTCGTACGTTCCCCGAATCCCGGCGCTCAGGCTCAGGCGGGGAGTCACCTGGTACGTACCATCGGCAAACAGCTCGTAGGCGGTGTTCTGTCCGTAGTTGGCATACGCTTCTTCGTGGCGCGTTTTCAAGGGGGGCAGCGGGCGGGGCACCTGGGGCGGCAGCAGCGGGTTCAACACCGCACTCGTCAGGGTGAGGTTAGGCGTACCGTTGGGGAAAACGATCGGGATAACCGGAATGGTCGGTACCGACTGGTTGATCAGCGCCGTATACAGGGCCAGTATGCTGCGTTCGTCCGTAGCCAGAGAAACCCGCTGGGCGTTGTCTTCCGAAAAAACGCTCACCCCGGCAAAACCCGAAAAACGACCTTCGTCCTGGTAGTTCAGCCGGAACTCCTGACTCCATTGACGGCTGTCGGCAAACTCGGCTAGGAACAGCGCCGGGGCAACCGTACCGTCGGCGTCGAAATTCTCGTGCGAATTGAACCACCGGTACGCTGAGATGGAGTTCAGCGACAGGCGGTTGGTGAGTTGCTGGTTCCAGAGAAGCGTCGTGCCAAACACTTTCCGACGGATAAAGAGGTTGGTGCCCTGCTCCAGATCGGCGGCCGTATTCGGATTGGTAGTGCCGCCCCGGGGGGCGTAGCGGCCGCTTTTGAACGACGTACCCGGGTAATCATCGTACTGGTAGTTTACCAGCAGATCGAGGGTTGAGCGCGTACCGGGCAGGTACCGTAACGCCAGACGGCCCGCATACGTACCTTTTCCGTTCAGCGTGCCGCCGGAGATGTTTTCAATGAAGCCGTCGCGTTTGCTGGCCACACCAGCCACCCGCACAAAGAGCTTGTCTTTCACGACCGGCTGGTTAACAAACCCCTGGGCATAGAGCGCGTTGTAATTGCCATAGGACAACTGAACCTCGCCGGACTGGTTGTTCCGGGCTTTGTTCTGAATCAGGTGCACGGCTCCGATTTGCGCCCCCCGACCAAACAGCGTACCCTGCGGACCTTTGGCCACTTCGACCCGCTCCATGTCAAATAGCTCCACGACGGCCCCGCGCGACCGCGAAATCTGTACTCCGTCCTGAAACACCGACACGCGGGCCTGGGCACGGGAATCGCCGTCGTCGCTCGTTACGCCCCGGATCACAAAACCTGGGTTGTTGGGGCTCTGGAGCTGCACCTGCAGGCCCGGGATGTAGTTGGAGAGTACGTCGAGTTCCTGAATACGCTGCCGCTTCAGAAAATTACCGTCTACGGCCGCGATGGCGATCGGTACGTCGAGGATGGATTCGGCTCGCTTCTGGGTGCTGACGATTACTTCGCTGAGCTGCGACGGATTTTCCGCCAGGGTAATGTCAAGCCGTTCGGCGCCGTTGACCGTGACGGATTGCCGAAAGGTCTGGAAACCGACAAAACTGGCTTGCAGATCGTGCCGGCCGGTCGGTACGTTGCGCAGGAGATACCGGCCACTCTCGTCGGTGGTCGTACCCAGCCGCGAGTCGTCGAGGACGATCGTTACGCCCGGCATGGTCTCGCCCGAAGCTCCGCGGACGGTACCGGTAATCGTGCCGCTGTTCTGTCCCCAGGCGGTGGATAGGGTGACTGTCGTAAGTACAAAAAAGAATAGGTGTCTCATGTAAGTTACTGATTGTAGGTGGATTGATTGCTTTATTAAACAGGGGGCACGAGGTCCTTGGCCGTCACGGACGCTCACGCTGAATGACTACTGAATGACGCGCAACCGGCACGACCGGCTATTTGCCCGTTGGTAGTTCGGCGCGGTTGAGCCGACCGCTGCCGGGTGTCAGGTACAGCCCGTAGCCGAAGGTTTCGCCCGAATTGGGCTTGCGGATGTCGTTGACGAAGAACCAGTCGGCCTGAGCCCGATCGGGGGTTAGGGTAAGCAGGAAGTAACCATGCTGCGACAGATCGACGTATTTCAGATGCGGATTCGTTTTCGGATTGGCGAGGATGTTCTGCACAAACTGGACCTGAGCCGGGGCCCGCTGCCGGATGTACTCGCCGAAATTGGCCGATGTAATGCTGGGCGATACAAACTCCGCTCCGAACGACCCGCGGCCGGTTGTGCCCTGATAAGCCGTCGAATCCTGCGGACTGGTTGTCAGTTCAAACGCCCACGAGTTGTGAATATCACCGGTGATGACGACAAAATCACGGATGCCGGCTTTTTCCAGTACGTTGACGATCCGCCGGCGTTCGGCCGGGTAGCCATCCCACATGTCGAGGTGCAGCGGCATGTTTTTGGGCAGAATCCCGCCGTAGTTTATGGGCGAGAACACAACGTCGTTGCCCATTACTTTCCAGCGGGCTTTCGACGATTGCAGTCCCCTGGCCAGCCAGTCGAACTGCGCTTTGCCCAGCATGGTACGGTCTTCGGCCTGGTAGTTTTCGTCAACGGATTCGGCCTGCTTGTCGCGACCGGCCAGACGACCATCGATCATGAATAGTTCGGCCAGATCGCCAAATTTCAGCGACCGGTACAGATGCCGTTCCTGATTCTCGCGAACGGGCAGCCATTCGTAATAGGCCTGCTCCCCGGCCGACCGGCGGGTTTTCCAGTCGCCTTCCTGAGCGGGCTGGTGGTTTTCAGCGCCGTCGCGGTAGCTGTTGTTGGCCACTTCGTGGTCATCCCAGGTCGTGATGAACGGGTGGACGCGGTGCAGTTCGCGCAGGTCCGGATCAAGCCGGTATTGCGCATAGCGGGCCCGGTAATCGTCGAGGGCTACGATCTCCCTGGCCGGAATGTGCCGCCGGTTCAGGGTCGAATCGCCGTACTTCCCCCGACCGTATTCGTAGATGTAGTCGCCGAGGTGAACGATCGCATCCAGATCCCGGCGGTTGGCCAGGTGCCGGTACGCTGAGAAATAGCCGGCTTCGTAATTGCTGCAGCTCACAACGGCCAGCCGTAGCTGGTTGGTCTTGTTGGTGGGGGCTGTTTTCGTCCGACCCACCAGCGATTTCGCGCCGTTGCTGGCGAACTGGTAGTAGTAGACATGATCGGACTGCAGCCCCGATACGTCCACCTTGACCGTGTAATGGCGGGTGCGGTCGGTAACAGCCGACCCCTGCTTCACGATCCGGCGCATGGTCGAGTCCTCGGCCATCTGATACGTGACGGTAGCGGGCTGGTTCGGATTGTCGGGGGTGAGTTTGGTCCAGATAATGACCCGGTTCGCTTCCGGATCGCCGGAGGCCACCCCGTAGTAGAACGGCTTCAGGCGGGTATCGTACAGACTGGCCAGTTCGGCGTCGTAGGGCGTTTGAGCCGTTGCCGTAAGTGAACAAAATAAGGTAAAGAACAGTGGGAACGTAACGATGAAGCGCATAGTGGGATTTTTTGCAAAATTCGATGCGGGGTCCGACCCGGTAGCTGAAGGAACGGTTAAGCGTTTGTGAAACTTTGGGCTGGTGACGTAACACCGGCTTAAAAAAGCGTATTGATATTCACGGCCACCGCTTTATCTGGTCGTCTGGAACAAAACGACCGGTTTTCCGGTACTGACTAAAACCTGATCAATCGACCGCTATGAACCTCGACACAGCCGCCGTTACCGACAACCGCCACCACAACCGGTTTGAACTCACCGTTGATGGAAAACTGAACATCATCCAGTACCAGTCCATCGACGACGAAACTCTTGCCTTGCTGCACACCGAAGTGGACCCTGCACTGGAAGGGAAGGGGGTAGGTTCGCATCTGGTGCAGGGGGCACTGGAATACGTAGAGCGTAATAACCTCCGGATTGTACCCCTCTGTCCGTTCGTAACGGCCTATCTCAAGCGCCATCCCGATTGGAACCGGGTCGTATCAACAGCCTACAGCGTGGATGATTTCTGAGTACGTACCGGTCCCGATGCCGGCGCCGTAGCCCGCCAACCCGGCTGTCAGCGTTTTATGGGTTTCAACGACCGCCATTCCTGCGTCGATCCGGTGTTCGGGTCAACGGTTGGGTCATTGGTGCCCACGATATTACCCTGCTGATTAATCCAGTAATGTTGGTAGGTGGCAGGCAGTTCGATCGGCTGGTTGTTGTTGTACGGGTCCGGATACGTCTGCACACCCCCAAGTGCTTCCCGAAACTCCTCATTCCGCCGGTCGGTCGATCGGTTACGCTCGTCGGTAACCTGCTTCCAGTTGCGGTTCGACCAGTCGCGGTAGCGTTGAGCGGCTTCGGCAAAGGCCATTGAGTTGTTAAGATTCTGCTGCATGATGCCCCGCATCCCGAACGCGGCCCCGTTAGTAGCCGAAATCTGCTCGGCCACCGCCGGCAGCCAGTTGGCGTAGCCATCCCACTGGGTGGCATCCGAGAGGGCGGCCGTGATCGCCATAACACTCGAATCATACGCCGGCTGGATGTGGCAGGTAACCAGCCCCCGGCAGGGAGCCGACTGAGCGTAATAGCTAACCTCAAACCGCCAGGCCTGACTAAAGCCGGCAATTGGTTTAGCCGCCACCGGCCGACTCAGTTGCAGTTGTTCGGGGCGTATGGCCATCAGCTTTTCGTAGACGAACCGGTCGGGCGGGTAGTTGACCGGTAGCCCCGCATTGCCGACCATGAAGGTAAGCGCCCGCTGATCGGGTGCGAGGAGCGTCAGGGCAAACTGGCCGTCTTCAGCCACACGCCAGCCGTCGGGCAGGGCGAAGGAAAAGAAGCGGCCCTGGCCAATCTGAAGAGAAGGTTCCATGCGATTTGAGGAGGAGGTTACAGGTTTGACCGGAAAGAAGGTTCCAACCGGCAGGGCAGCCACGCTCGCTGAATCAGCCGCTGACGTACCGGATTGCGCCGTATCCGACTGCGATGAACAGGCAGTCAACAATACGGCGGAGACAATGCGCAGAAGGGTAGCGAAGCGGCTCATAAACGACCTGGATAGGAATAAACAAATGTACTCATTTTGCTTATCCTCAGTAAGTTATGGGCTGGTATTTAGTAGACGGTTGGGGGAATTGACAAGCCGCGAGTTTACGTTTGTTACGCCTTTAATACCTATGGCTGGAACTTGCCAATCCATTAAAAAAAAGGAGTCCGCTTTTCACGTATTCTGATAGAAATACCGGCAGCAATAATGACAAGTACAACTATAAATGGCATTGCTGTTTAATGCTTTCACTTTATACAATAAATGTAATAGTAGCCATTGTTCAAACTATTTTTTAAGTTTTTCAAGAGCTTTTGAATGAGCAATTTTTAAAGCTTCCTCAGAATCGACTTGAATATCTGGAATAATTCCGACTCCTTCCCAATTGGTTTTTGTAATTGGGCTTGTTGGTTTGCCTTGTGGAATTCTTACGAAAAAATTATTAGTTGCGATTACAGCACCTGTAAGATGTGCACCACCAGCTGTTGTTTCTCCGATAATTGTAGCACGTTTTAAATTTTTCATGCAATAGGTAAAACTTTCGGCAGCGGAAAACGTCTTTTTGCTAGTCAAAATATATAAATCTGCTGATGACTTAGACATTCCTGAAACATAAGGCAATGTCCATGATTGTGTTGATTCTTTTTTAGGGCGATTATAGAAATCGAAAAGGTGAGTGGGTTTTGAAAAAAAATAGCTTGCAATCAATTGTACCATTGCGGGGGAACCACCGTCATTTTTACGTAAATCCAAGATTATCGCATCAGTATTCCCGAGAAAATTCATTGCTGCTGTAAGGGTTCTGCCACTGTTTTTTGGATCGGCAAACTCTCTCAAATCTATATAACCAATGTTACCGTCAAGAACCTTAACTTCCCTGAAGCCAAAATTATCGCGCCTTAAACCTTTTAACAGTTCCTCATTCTCCTCAGTTTCCAGTTTTCTTCTATCATTATCTGTTAATGCTTGTTCTCTGGCAATAACGGAAGGATTATAAATGACACTTAGGTGTTTGTCTTTACTGATTGCTTGAAGGTCTTTTGTAAGTTGTTGGGCGAAACTGGAATGCTCGGCAATTGAAACGTAATTTTTATTTTTTAAATTAGTTTTAAGGATATTTGACATCTCATTTGCCATTTTTGAATCAACATAATTTTTTTGAAGCTTTTCACATATTGAATCGATAGTAATTGTCTTTTCTTTAATACTTAAAGCGGATGAAAACTGCTGGGCAATTAGCTCCTTATAACAAAATTGAATAGAAAAAACAAAGACAATGAGTAGCTTTGAAAAGCTCATGATCAAAATATGTTTGCGATTTAAAAAAGTATAGCTGTAGTTCAGTTTTGATTAGCATCGTATAGTAATGTCCGCTAACTGGCCAATTGCCGCACTTTCATTATAAAATGTGTACGTCTCATTTATTGTGCTGCAGTACTCTGCACCATTATCTTTAGAGGACTATCGCTAAGCGCTGCTCCGTAAACCTGAACAGGTCTAACCAAGGCGTTTATTTTGTCACAAAAACCTGACAAACACGCTTTTTTCTATTTGTACAGCGCACCCAACATATATATGTACGCTAACTCACTTAATACCAACTGGCTGACTGTGAGAAAGATATTATTAAGCGCAGCAGCAAAATTGCACATTTGAGAAAGGGTATTTTGGCGACAAGTAAGCTGATGCAATCCTAACCAATAAACTAGTTTCAGGCAAGTTAACAAACTAAAGGTACCCATTAGTATAACAAGTGGTACCCTACTTCCCCCGCAACTGCTTCGTGGTTTTCCGGCTGCCGTCGTGGCTCCAGCCGGGAGGGCCGAACAGATAACCTAACGCGTTGCGTAATGACCCGGCTCTGGCAACATCCCGCACCATGTCGCTCCATTCGTGGAAGGCTATTTTTACGGGATTGTGTGAGTCAATGTTCTTCGTCAAGCCGTAGACCGGGCGCTCGTCCTCGCGCTGGAACGTACCGAACAGCCGGTCCCAGATGATCAGAATGCCCGCGTGGTTTTTGTCCAGATAAGCCATATTCGTGGCGTGGTGAACGCGGTGGTGCGAGGGGGTATTGAAGATGAATTCGATGGGAGCCGGCAAGCGGTAGATAAACTCGGTATGAATCCAGAACTGGTACAGCAAACTGATCGCCTGCATCGTCATGATGGCCGCCGGGTGGAAGCCGAGCAGGGGCAGCCAGATCCAGAATAGGAACGAGCCGCTCAGATTCCCCGTCCAGGTCTGGCGCAGGGCCGTGCCGAGGTTGTATTTCTGCGAGGAGTGGTGCACTACGTGCGAAGCCCAGAAATACCGGCTGCCGTGGCTGATCCGATGAAACCAGTAATAGCTGAAATCGTCGGCGAAAAACAACACGACCCAGGCCCACCACTGCGTCATGTCAATGGTGAACAATCGAAACTGATAGACGAGCGAAAAAGCACCAAACACCACCACTTTCCCCACTATGCCGATAACGACATTGCCGATGCCCATGGCGAGGCTACCGGCCGTATCGCGGGCATCGTAGTAATCCTTCTGCTGTACGGCCGTCGCAATGATCTCGGCCAGCAGTAGGATTACAAAGCCGGGAATGGCGTAGTGAATGAGGTCTTTCATTACTCGTCAATGATATGTACAAAAATAACACATAAAATTACAGCAAGCACACGGCGATTGATCTACGGCTATAATTCTCGGGTACTACACGATAAAGCCTTCCACCGTTCCAGTACGTAACCGATTATCTTTACTCGTCATTTCTGCCATTCTATGACTACGCAAACCGATACCGTTCGTTACCCCATTGGTCCCTGGGTTGATAAGGGGACGTATTCCGCCGACCTCGTTCAACAGCTTGTTGAGCGCATCAGTACCCTGCCCGAGGAGTACCAGACCGTAGCCGATCGCTGTTCGGACTATGATCTCCGTCGGCAGTACCGCGCCGGTAGCTGGACCGTCCAGCAATTGTTTCATCACGTAGCCGACACGCACCTGATGCACTTCATGCGCCTGAAAAACGCACTGAGTACGCCCGAGCCGACGATCGGCGTTATTGCCGATGTGAATGCCTGGGCCGCGCTGGATGAAGCCCAGACCGCTCCGATCCAGTCGTCGGTTACGATGCTACGGGGAACGCACCAGCGTATTGCGTATCTGGCCGGGCACCTGACTCCGGACCAGCTCGACATTACGTATTTTCACCCACCCCGCCAACGTAACCTATCCCTGCCGCAGGCCCTGGACATCATAGTCTGGCACGCCGAACACCATCTGGGGCATATACGATTGGCAATGAGTCTGTAAGAGTTTATTAAACCGTTTGTTACCGTACGCAATGGATGATTTCGGCCGGCAGGTGCTTCTTAACTTCGACCGGCACGCCCACCTGATTCCGTCCCGGACTGCCAGCATGACCGTCTGGAAATTGCCCGGCCTGACGGCTGTGGATAGTGGCCTGCCCTGCGATACGTTCAATATCGTGCATGTGCATGATCAGGGGCAACTGCAACCCGCCGACCTCGAAGCTACGGTTCACCAGTTTGTTGTCCGGCAGTTTCCGTTCTGCGTCTGGATTGATGACCTAAACCTGACTGGGCCGGTGCAGCAGCAGTTGACCCGGCTTGGATTGACCCGGGTTGGGGTTGAGCCGGGTATGGTGCTCGATCTGGACACCTACAGCCCGGTCGTGGATGACCGTCACCGGAAGGCCCGTATCGCTGCGACCCTTCGCGAGGTCGCTGATTTCGCCGAGGTTGTGGCCCGGAACTGGACCCCACCCGATCCGAACGTACTGGCCTATTTCTGGAAAACCGCTTTGCACTATCTGGCCCTGGATAACCGGATTGTCCTGACGATCTACTACGAGAACGAACTACCCGTGTCGGTCATTGAACTGTTCCCGACCGATGATCAGACGATCGGGTTATACTGCCTGGCCACGCTGAACGAATACCGTGGCCGGGGTATCGGCACCGCCCTGATGACGTTTGCGTTGAACAAAGCCCGCGAGCTGGGCTATAAAACGGCGGTGCTGCAGGCTTCCGAAGAGGGAATCCGGATCTACGAACGCCTGGGTTTCAGCGTGGTCAACACGTATTATGAGTATCAGTAGCCCGTTCGAAACCAGTTGATTGCCAAACCTATAATGCCTTCTATGGCCGTTGGTACATCCTGGTAAACCGAAAGATATTCTAACGAGTTTATAGTTGTTTTCAGAGCAGCAGCCAACTGCGGGGCTGTTCGTGATTACTTTCACTACGTATGAATACCGGTTTGCGCTCAACGCTGCCTGATCAGACACACTACTTTCAGGAATTGCTGGCCGCTACAACGGCCGCTATTGTTCATCTGGAGGCCATTCGCGATGCAACCAGCCAGATTATTGATTTTCGCTATCGCTTTGTTAATCAGGCCGCTGCCCGCCTGATCGGTGTGCCGTCGCCTGATGCGCTGATGGGTACGACCTGGTCAGAACGGGTGCCGGAGGTTGGTCGGGCCGACTGGCTGAGTCAGTATACGCGGGTCATCGACAATGGTGAATCCATCCGGTATACCCAGGTCACCAACGATACCGGAACGGACCGCTGGACTGACGTAGCGGTATCCCGTTTTGGCAATGGCGTACTACTGACTCTGCACGACTGTACCGATCGCTACCAGGCAGAGCAGGAAAACCAGCAGCGATTGACTCAGCTACAGCGGATAACCGACACGTTGCAGACCAGTATCCACCTGATTCATCCATTACGCGATGCCGGGGGGCAGATCGTTGATTTTACGTTTGTTACGGGTAATCCGGCGTTCATAACCCAGTCTAGCCTCGAGCAGATCGATTTTATCGGAAAACCGCTGGCCAGTTTATTTCCGGGCTATAAGACCAGCGGCCTGTTTGACATCTACCGACGCGTGTACGAATCCGGCGAACGGCAGCGGTTTGAGTTTCACTACGATAAAGATGGTCTCGACATCTGGGTGGACGCACAGGTGACCCGCCTGGGTAACGACGTGCTCGTAACCCACACGGACCATACTAAGCTCAAACAGGCCGAACTGGCAACGCAGCGGCAGGCCGAACGCCTGAAGTTGGTGACCGACAGCGCCCTCACGGCCATTGCGTTGTATTCGATTGAGCGAGACCCGGCAACCGGCGAGGTCGTTGATCTGCGCTACGAACTCATCAACGGTCGGGCCGAGCAGATGACCGGCCGAAACGCGGAGGAACTGGTTGGTCATACGATGCGGGAGGTGTTTCCCGGAATTGAGAAAAGTGGTATCTGGCTGCAGTACAAACGATTAGCCGAAACAGGCGAAACACTTCGTTTTCAGAACCAGTACGTCTACGATGGGTATGATCTGTGGTACGAGGTTCAGGGGGTTCGGGAGGGCGGTTTTATCGTGCTGTCGTTTTTGGATATAACCGAACTGAAGCGAGCGCAGGAGTTTAATCGGCAGCAGACCGATGAGTTCCGGCAGGTGCTGGACAACGCCCTGACGGCCATCTCGCATTTCACGGCCGTCCGCGACGAAAACGGGCAGATCGTCGATTTTATATACCAGTCGTTCAACCGAATTTCGGAGCACATAACGGGCCTGAAGGCCGGGCAGGTGGTTGGCCGTCGCATGCTTGAATTATTCCCCGGCGTCCGTCAGAGCGGGGTGTTTGACCGGTGGGTGCGGTTGGTCGAAACCGGAAACACTGTCCGGTTCCAGGACTATTATCAGCACGATGGATTCGATTTCTGGTTTGATACGCAGGCGGTTAAATGGGGGGATGGCTTTATCCAATCCTACGTGGATATCTCCCTCATCAAACAGGCCGAACTGGCGCAGCAAAAACAGGCTGAACTGCTGAATACGGTGCTGAACGCCACCATGACGTCGGTTGCCTGTTATGAGACCGTGCGCGATGAAGAGGGGAGGATCAAGGATTTTCGCTTTGTGCTGGCCAACCAGAAAACCTGTAACGATCTGGAAACTACCCCCGAAGCCCTTTACGGTACATTACTGTCGGAGGTAAATCCGGCGGTGGTTCAGTCGCCCATTTTTCAGGAATACGTGCAGGTGGTCGAAACGGGCGTACCCTGGGCGAAGGAGCGGCCCTTTCGTGGACGGTGGTACTACGTATCAGCGGTTAAACTCGGCGATGGCATGGCCATGTCGTCGGTCGACATCACCGAAATTTATAAGTATCGTCAGCAGATCGAAGCCGCCAACGCGGAGTTGAGCCGCTCCAACGAAAACCTGGAGCAGTTTGCCTACGTCGCCAGCCACGACCTGCAGGAACCTCTGCGTAAGATTCAGTCATTCAGCGACGTATTAAAACAACAGTATGCCCCGGGGCTCGGCGAACAGGGCGCCGATCTTATTAACCGCATGCAACTGGCCGCTCAGCGGATGTCGGTGCTGATTCGTGATTTGCTGAGTTACTCGCGGCTTTCAACCCGGAAAGAGCCGTTCCGCCGAGTAGCCCTCAACCAGGTGATTGCCAATGTACTGAGCGATCTGGAAGTAGTTATCCACGATAAACAGGCCACTATTGAGCTGGTTGACCTGCCAACTGTACCGGGTGATGAACGGCAGCTTCAGCAGTTGTTTCAGAACCTGTTGAGCAACGCGCTGAAGTTTACCCGGTCCGACGAGCGTGGGGCTCCGATTTCTCCCCGTATCCGGTTTACCTGCGGGCAGATCAATGCCGCATCCCTCCCTGCTGACGCCACAAAGCAATTACTGCCGGTCGATGTGACTATTGGGGAGCAGCCTCGCCGGTACTGGGCCATTGGTCTGACCGACAATGGTATCGGTTTTGAACAGCACCAGGCCGAACGCATTTTTGGGGCGTTCCAGCGGTTGTATAGCCGACAGCATTATCCCGGCACGGGCATCGGTCTGGCTATCGTTCGTAAAGTAGCCGAAAACCACAGCGGAGCCGTTGTGGCCGAAGGAAAACCCGGTCAGGGCGCTGTCTTTACCGTTTATCTGCCTGCATAAACAAAAAAGCCTGCCACTGGGGCAGGCTTTTTTATAGATCGGTGTGCTTCAGCTTACCGGTTCATCGAAATCAGGAATTCTTCGTTGGTTCGCGTGCCTCTCATGCGATCAAGCAGGAAGTCCATTGTTTCCATGGGGTTCATGTCGGCCATGTGTTTGCGCAGAATCCAGACGCGTTGCAGCGTTTCCTTATCCAGCAGAAGGTCTTCCCGGCGCGTACCTGACGCCAGTACGTCCACGGCCGGGAACACGCGTTTGTTGGCCAGACGGCGGTCGAGCTGGAGTTCCATGTTACCGGTACCCTTAAATTCTTCGAAAATCACTTCGTCCATTTTTGATCCCGTATCGATCAGAGCCGTGGCGATGATGGTCAGCGAGCCGCCGTTTTCAACGTTCCGGGCCGCTCCGAAGAACCGCTTGGGCCGGTGCAGTGCGTTGGCATCAACACCACCCGACAGGATCTTACCCGACGACGGCACTACGGTGTTGTAGGCCCGCGCCAGACGCGTAATCGAATCGAGCAGAATCACAACGTCGTGGCCGCATTCGACCATCCGTTTGGCTTTTTCCAGCACCATGCTCGACACCTTGACGTGACGCTCGGCCTGTTCGTCAAACGTGGACGAGATCACCTCGGCGTTCACGCTGCGGGCCATGTCGGTCACTTCTTCCGGGCGCTCGTCAATCAGCAGAATGATCAGATAAACTTCCGGGTGGTTTTTGGTGATCGAGTTGGCAATCTCCTTGAGCAGTACCGTCTTACCGGTTTTAGGCTGGGCTACAATCATGCCCCGCTGACCTTTTCCGATTGGCGCAAACAGGTCAAGTACCCGCGATGAATAGTTTTCGGGCCGGTTGCTGAGCCGAAGCTGCTCTTCCGGAAATAGAGGAGTCAGGTATTCGAACGGAATCCGGTCGCGGATCTCCTCGGTAGTTTTGCCGTTTACGGTCGACACCCGCAGGAGAGCAAAGTATTTTTCACCTTCCTTCGGCGGCCGGATTGCACCACGTACCGTATCGCCCGTTTTCAGACCAAACAGCTTGATCTGCGACGGTGATACGTAAATATCGTCCGGACTGGCGAGGTAGTTGTAGTCGGCAGAGCGCAGGAACCCGTAGCCGCCGTCCTGCATGATTTCCAGTACGCCTTCGTTGTCGATGATGCCATCGAATTCACGAATGTGCTGGTTGTATTGCCGCCGAATCCGGTTCTGGTATTCCTGGGCTTCCCGCGACGGCTGAGCGGCTTGCTGCTGTGGACCAGACGAAGGAGTCGCCGTAGCTTCCGATGAATCCGGAGCTTCCTGGAACGATTCGGTCGATTCTGTTTCGCCAGGCTGCTGCACAGCTACGTTAGCTGCGTTATCTTCAGTAATAACCGTTGGGGTCAGGAATTCTTCTTCCGGCTCATGGTGCAGGTTCAGCATGGGTTCATCAGCAACGGGTCGCTGTGTACGTTGCCGATGACCAGGCCCCGACTCACCTGTCCGGTCAATCCGGGGCCGATCGTGACCAGACCGTTCGTTTGTCGGCTGCGCAACGTTCCGGTTGTCGCGCTGCGTAACCTCGCGTGGTCCGGCATCTCGTTGCCCGGCGTCTCGTTGCCCGGCATCCCGTGGTCCGGCTTCCCGGCGTTGGCGCTCGTCGCCCCGTCCGGTTTCCGGCCGGTTACGTACGCGCTGGCTTGGTCCCTGCGAACGCTCAGGCCGCTGGCCACCTTCCTGAGTAGCCGGGCGATCGTTGCGTGGCTGGGGCTGCTCCTGCTGAGCCGTCAGGCCGGGATCCTCAACGGGTACTTCATTCTTAGGTTCGGGCAGGCCGTCTTCGGGGGTTGGGGCCGGCAGTTCGGCTGCATCCGCATCGCGCCGGATGCGATGGCGTGTCCGCTGGCTGTTGTCGCCTTCGGTCTGGCGGGCTGCCGGCTGAGCGTCCGGAGCGGCTGCTTCTGCGGTCGGTTCAGCGTCGGGTGCCGGAGTGGGAGCGGGCGGGGTATCGGCCGGAGCCGTCCGGGTTTTCCGACCGCGCCGGGGCGTTTCGGCAACCGGGGTGCGTTCGGCCGGTTCAGCGCCGTTCGACCCGGCGGGTTCGGGCATGATGGCCTGCTGATCCAGGATCTTATAAATCAGTTCTTTTTTCTGGTATTTGCTGGCGTCGCGAATGCCGAATTCATCGGCAATGGTCCGAAGCTCCGACAGGAGCTTCAAGTCTAATTCTTCTTTATTGTACATACACTTCAGGTCAAATAACCTTTTTGCCGACAGCGCGGCTACGTCGATAAGGGGATTGATGGATTAAGAAACGGAAGGCTCGTGGGGCGGGTCGTCTGGCAGGGCATATGCCGGTAGGCCGCAAATCAGCGAGCCAAAGAAACCATGGATGGTCAACTAAGTGAAAAATAAATAGTCAAAACGTGAACAGGAGTAGTTTGGTTGATCAAACCGAACAGGCGACCCCGCGCCGAATCAGCTCTTCGCAGACACCCGGTAGGGCTAAGCGCGGTAATCAATAAACGTTTGGAAATCGGACAATCCGCCGTGACTATGAGTCGTCACAGTGGGAAGGGTACTATCTGCCGTTAGATTCGGTCAAGGCAAAGATAGAATAACAATCCGGTTTTGTCAAGAAAACGCTTTTCATTGTAAAATGTTTCCATAGTTTGTCAGAAAATTAATAAGTCATTGGTAAGACCGGTGCAATCCGGTAGTTTCTTATGAAAACTGGCAACAGCGCAGCCGGTCAGTCAACGACAATTCGTTTGCTCAAACAATAGTCAGAATATGGATTGAACGCCAAAGGGCATGGATGTTTCCGTGCCCTTTGGCGTTTGTTAGGGGTAGTAATAAGTCGCTACGTACTGGCACTTTGTCGTTAAAAAACCTTAAAGCAGACAAATTTTGCAATTTTTGTACCCTTTGTTATCGTTATCAACACCGTACGCCAGGATCGTGATCTGGGCGACGTGGGAACTACTGTACCATGAATCTGGTAATTGATTGGGGCAATTCGAGCCTGAAAGTGGGCTGGTTCAATCAGTCGGCGCTGTTGCAGTCGGAACGCTACGAGTCCGTAAGCTCATTGCTGGCCGGGGTCAGCCAACGGGCGTTTGACCAGGTAATCGTGTCGTCGACAAGTCGGCCGGCCGACGACATACGGGCGGCTCTGGCCGATCTGAACCGCACCATCCTGACGCTGGACAGCGCAACGCCGGTACCCATCCGGAAAGCGTACGATACGCCCCACACGCTGGGGGCCGACCGCGTGGCGGCTGCGGTGGGGGCAATGAGCCTGTTTCCGTCCTGCGATTGCCTGGTACTCGATGTCGGTACCTGCCTGACCGCCGACCTGATCGACCGGGAGGCTGTGTTTCAGGGTGGACTGATTTCGCCGGGTCTTCATATGCGCTTCCGGGCCATGCACGAGCAGACGGCCCGCCTGCCGCTGGTCGACCTGCCAGACCGCGAAACCGTACCCCTGACGGCTAAGAATACCCGGCAGGCGATGCAGAGTGGCGTTGTGAACGGGTTGACTTTTGAGATGAACGGAATCATCGAAACGTACCGGCGCGAACGGCCGGGCTTGGTGGTGGTGCTGTGCGGGGGCGACGCATCCGTCTTTGAAAGTCGGCTGAAACCCCCCATCTTTGCAGTTCCGGAATTGGTGCTGATTGGATTAAATCGAATTTTAGAACATAATGTCACTATTTTACAAGCGGCTAAGCCGACTCCTGACAGGTAGCTTACTGGCCGCTGCCACCTCGCCGATGGTACTGGCGCAGGGATTAGGTAACTCACCGTACTCGGCTCTGGGTCTTGGTGAGCCATACAGCCAGGCCAACGTGACCAACCTCGGTATGGGGAGCTTAGGCATCAGCAATTCCAATCCGTTCAATCTGAACCTGCAGAATCCGGCCCTGCTCGGTACACGGCCTCCCTATACGCTCTTTGAGGTGGGCATACTCGGTCAGTCTAAATCCATTAGCCAGAACGTTACCAACACGCAGCAAACGCAGCGCGATTTTGGCGGTAACCTGGGTTACCTGGCGCTGGCATTTCCGGCAAATTCCCGCTGGACCATGTCGCTGAGTCTGCGGCCCAGTACGTACGTGGATTACCAGACCCGCCAGTATGCGCAGGTGCCCGGCACGATCTATGAAGCCGAATATAACTACACTGGTCGGGGGGGGATAAACAAAGCTTCGTTTGCCAGCGGATTCCGAATTGGTAAGAACATTTACCTCGGGGCCGAGGGGTCGTATCTCTTTGGCAACGTCACGAACACGTCTGATTCGCGCGTTCTGATCAACGATGCTGCCACTGGGATTCAGGATGTGCGGATTGCCCGTATTAACCGGATCAACTATAGTGATGTGGTCTGGCGGCTGGGCGCAGCCTGGCGGCCTAAACTCAGCACCGACTGGACACTCAACATCGGAGCTACCGTCGATCCGCGTAGCCGCGTGAACGCCCGTGAAACCGACATTTATCAGCAGGTATCGCTGGCGGGTACCAACATCTCGGCGGCTGATACGCTCCGTATCAACTCGGCCGGTAAGGCTACGGTGCCCCAGCAGGCAAATTTTGGCATCAGCATCGAGCGGAACAATAAACTGCTCGTAGGGGTAGACGTCGGCGTTCAGCAGTGGTCGCAGTACCGGACAATCACCGATCAGCCGGGGTCGTTTAACAACGGGTACACGGTATCAGCCGGGCTGGAATATACTCCCAAGTATAACTCGACCCGCTATTGGGATCTGGTCAGCTACCGGGCCGGGTTTCAGTATAACCGCCTGCCGTATCTGGTCGATGGTGCCCAGGTCAACGATGTCAGCGGGAGCGTAGGTCTGTCGCTGCCCATCGGCGCTTTTCTGGTAAACCGGATCAACATCGCCGTTGTTGGCGGACAGCGTGGGGCTCTGGTCGGTACGCAGATTCGGGAACAGTACCTGCGGTTTGCGCTCGGCTTCTCCCTGACCGACCGCTGGTTCCGCAAGTCGGTAATCGATTAATACGTTGGTAAACCAATCCGGCAAAACCCGTGTTTTTGGGTCGTGAATATAGTCATCCATAACCTACGGTACGGTGTCGTGCGGCAACTCGTGCAGCCGGTTTTTCTGCTGGCTACGTTGCTGTTGTCGGCCTGTGAGGAGCCGAAGCAGTCGAAGAAGCTTCAGCCCTACCAGGGACCGATTGAGGAGATCAATGATGTGAAGATGCTGTACAGCGAAGCGGCCATCCTGAAAGTTCGGATGACGACGCCAAAGCAGTTCCGGTATCAGAACGACGACCGCAAATATCCCAAAACGGTCAATATCGTATTTTACGGACCGGCCGGAGAGGAGGTCACTACGTTACGGTCCGATTCCGGACGGTACAACAAAGCAAAAGACCTTTATACGGTCATGGGCAACGTAGTGGTTATCAATAAACAGCAGCAAAACAAATTGTTGACATCGGAACTGAACTGGAGTCCGATCAATAAGAAGGTATTTACTGAAAAACCTGTAACCATCATTAGTCCGCTAACCGGCGAACGACTGCAGGGGATTGGCCTCGATGCACCGCAGGATTTCTCCCGCTATTCCATTCGGAAAACGACCGGTATCTTCAACGTAGAAGGCGGGCAGGGCTTTTAGCATTCAACCCTGTTTATCAGGCAACCTATAGCGATTGCCTGATAAACAGGGTGACAATCAGGGCTGATCGGTTTGTTGTTTGCAGGTAGCCAGGATAGGACTGACCGTTTTCACGTCGGTCACCTTTGTTTCGCCCCCCCATTCGTTGTAGATGTACGTCATCAGCTCGGCCACTTCCAGATCGCTGAGCTGAAGCTGGGCGGGCATTGGCCGGTTGTACGTTTTGCCGTTCACCACAATTGGCCCCCGCTGGCCGTACCGTATGAGGCAGGTAACGGTGTTTTTGTTGACGAGGTAATCAGAGCCGGCAATGGGCGGGTAGAGCGCTTCCAGCCCTTTTCCGTCGGTCTGGTGACAATTGGCGCAGTAGGTTTTGTAGAGCAGCAACCCTTCGGTAATGTACCGCTGGCGTTTGATCTCTTCCTCACTCTGACAGGCCGTGAACAAAAGCGCCACGGCGATCAGTCCTGACAGCCCCGTGTATCTGAGCCTGCCGCTGGTTTTACCCTGCGAACTGTGCGTTACCTTTTCGTTTTTGCGATTCTGGAAGAGCCGTGTCATGATTGATACTCGCGCAAGAGTTTGTCCATGTCGGCCATCAGTTTGTTGACGCCCTCTTCGGTGGTGCCGTCGTAAACCCCCCGAATGTGCTTTTCCTTGTCGACCAGGATGAACGCACCGCTATGCACAACGCCCCCCGGTGCGGATGCATCTTCCTGGGCAGTAACCATGTAGCTGTTCTGGCCAATCTCGTAAATGTCATCCCGCGAACCGGTCACGAATAGCCACTGCCGGTCTGCAATGCCCAGCCCCGTAGCAAATTCTTTCAGTACGGCCACCGAATCGTGTTCCGGATCAATTGTATGCGAGAGAAGCATAACATCCGGGTTCCCTTTATACTTATCATACACCCGCTTCAACTGCGTTTTCATTTTTGGGCAGATCGTCGGGCAGGTCGTGAAGAAGAAATCGGCTACGTAGATCTTGTTGTCGAGTGCTTTAGCCGTGACCGTATCGCCGTACTGGCTGACAAATTTGAAATCCGGTATGCTGTGGTACACCGAATCAACTACGTCTTTCCCATCGACGGTTTTTGTGACGGCCTCCCGCTGTCCCAGAATCGGTAGTTTGTCGTCTGTAGTGCTGCATCCAGCCGTAACTACAAACAGGGCCAGTATAAGCAGCCACGCGTTACGGTGTACTGAAAAAGGCTTCCGCCTGTTGGATGCTGGTGTCGATTTTTGATTTGACATCGTCAATTTTTTCCTTTTCCTGTTCGAGGTAGAGTAAGGCCTGGTCCGTTGGCAGTCGGTCGAGGGTATCGCCGTTGTAACGTGCCATCCAGCGCACCATCAGGCTGTCGGCGATGGTCAGGTTCTGCATCAGACGCAGCGCTTCGTCGCGCTTTTCGTCAACCCGAATTGACGCCGTTGCGGATTGGCCAGCCTGCTGCATACTGTCGAGCGAATGGGCATGCACCTTCAACTGCTTGCGCAGCTGCATCAGGCGACCGATTTTGGGCATCACCTCATTATGAATAGCGAACACTTCATCTTCCGCCTGCGTAATGGTGCTGGCTCCGGAGTCAGTACAGGCCTGAAGCAGGCCGGCTACAGCCAGTAGACTTACTAAAAAAACAACACATTTTGTCATAAATTAGGTCGCACCGGCGGATTATTTAGCTATTGCCGTAACCCGTTGCTTCAGGATTTCACGGGCATTTTTCACCGCACTCGGGGATGGGTTGCTGCCTCCGATCATCTGCGCAATCTCGTTGACGCGTTCATCAAACGTAAGCTTGCGGATGCGGCTGACAGTCCGGTCGGCGGAGTGGTCTTTGTACACGAAATAATGGGCCGTGCCCTGACCGGCAATCTGGTGCAGGTGGGTAATGGCAATGATCTGATGACTGTGGGCCATGTCGCGCATCATCTGCCCCATTTTGATGGCAATCTCACCCGAAACCCCCGTATCGATCTCGTCGAAGATGATGGTCGGCAGGGACCGCTTACTGGCCAGAATGTATTTAATAGCCAGCATCAGGCGCGAAAATTCACCCCCCGACGCTACGTTCTTCAGCTGCTGGGGTTTAATTCCCTTGTTTGCGCTGAACAGGAACGTGATCGTATCCAGGCCGGTCGGGGTGGCTTTGCCGGTTTCAGCCTGGATCTTGAGCGATGCGTTGGGCATGCCCAGATCCCGCAGTAAGCCGCCGATTTCAGTTTCGATGGGCGCGAGAACGGCCAGCCGGGCCGCCGACAGCGCCTGGGCACTGACCTGCATCTGTTCCCGGGCCGCATCGGCCTGCGCCTTGGCCTCGGCCAGTTCATCATCCAGGTTCAGAACCTTGCTGACTTTCTGTTCCAGCTCGTTCTGCAGGGCCAGCAGCCCCGCTACGTCTTTCACCTGGTGCTTGGTCTGCAACTGGTAAATCAGATTCAGCCGGTCGCGGATGGTGTCGGCGCGGGTATCGTCGGTATCTACGCGGTCCTGTTCGGTAGTGATCTCGTCGGCCAGGTCGCGTAGTTCGATCAGCGTACTCTGCGCCCGTTGCTGCAACTGATCGTACTGGCTCGACAGCTTGCTGATGTAACCCAGGTTACTGACGGCCCCTTTCAGGAAGCTAATTACCGACTGTTCAGCGTTGTCGAGGTATTCGTAGGCCAGTTGCAGCCGCTCTTTTATTTCCCCGGCGTTTTCAAGGATGTTCAGCTCCTGCTCCAGCAACTCCTGTTCGTCGGCCTGGAGCTGGGCTTTAGCCAGTTCTTCGTACAGGAAGTTGTTGTAGTCGAACTCCTTCCGCATTGCCGACGCTTCCGCCTGAAGCTGGTCGTAGGTAGTTCGCTTTGCCCGGTAGGCCTGGTAATCAGTACGGTAATGCCGAAGCAGGGCATCGTCCTGAGCATACGTATCGACAATCTCCAGTTGGTATTCGTTCGAACCAAGCAGCACCGAATCGTGCTGCGAGTGAATATCCATCAGCTGGCTGGTCACGCGCCGGAGGGTTTCCAGATTAACGGGCGTATCGTTAACGAACGCCCGCGATTTACCACTGGTGCTGATTTCACGCCGGACGATGCAGGATGGAGAAAAGTCTAATTCTTCTTCGTCGAAGATGCGCTCAATCTGGTAGCCCGCTACACCGAACGTACCTTCTATGACGCATTTCTGGTCTGGGTTATACAAGACTTTTGTGTCGGCCCGGTTTCCGAGCAGCAGGCCAATGGCCCCCAGCATGATGGATTTTCCGGCTCCGGTTTCGCCTGTAATGATGTTCAGCTCGTCGTCGGGAACGAGTTCGAGCTGGTCAATCAGGGCGTAATTTTTTATGAGTAAATGCGATAGCATACAGGTAGCTCCTTACTCAGGTAACAATGCCGGTTGGGGGTGAGGTTCATTCGGTATACGGTTTTCGGTTGACAGTTTTCGGTTTTCGGCGGCCGAAAACCACGAACTAAAAACCGCACACCGTCATCCGGTCTCACCACAGCAGCTTCCGGTACGTTTCGGTTTTAGATGGGTCGAGGAACGACAGCAAATCAAACGCTTTTTTTCGTTCAGGCTGCGTTCCCTCAAATAAAATATTAAAGATCTCTTCGCCCTTGGCATCGAAGAACGAGTTGAGGAGGACGGAATTGGGCAGTTGCTGGCCGATTGTGCGGATGGTTGACAGCAGATCGAGCGTCTGCTTGCGAACCTGCACGGGGTTTGCGCCGAACACATCCAGGCCCTGCCGGTGGTAGGTATACATGGCGTCCCGGAACGGCGACAACTGCTGGTTCTGCATGTTTTCGATCAGCCAGTAGCGATTCCGGCGGTCGCCCCCCGTCTGCCACGACGGGTTGACTGAGCCCTGCTGCGCCAGATTCACGATGGCGTAGGCCCGCTGGATGTACGGATTGCCGCCCTGCCGACTGAACGTATCGTAATCGACGGCGAGAATGATGTTGGCGTAATAAGCGAGCAGCGAGGTCAGTTCGTCGGAATACACATTTTCGCGGAAGTAGATCGGGGTGGTAGGCAGATAAACAAAATTGAACGCCCGATCAACGTAACTGAAAGTCGTGGTTTCGTACGACGTACCGTATACAGGGCGGGTCACCACGATCTGGGCCGTTGCTTCAAAAACGCCCTGGGTCAGCGACTTGACAAGGTTAATATTCATTGAGCAGTTGATCCGCTCAGTTGGTGTAAACTGATCGTTGGTCCAGCGCCGGGTGTTCATGAACTCCGAAATGACCGTTTTCAACTGGTTGACGTAGGAAAAGTCAGTTTTCTGCTGGGCAATCAGCTGGTCGGAGTTGATCGTTACCTGACAGTTCAGTTCCTGCGCCTGCGCCAGTCCCGAAAGCCCAATAAGAAGCACTAAAACGCGTATTGTTTTCATAAGAAACGTATTCGACCGGGCAACAATTTGATAAACCACAACCGTTTGGCGATCAGACGACTGACTGTTTAGTTAACGCGCTTTCGACCAGATCAAGCAGATCCTGTGCCACGTCCTCCTTTGCTTTCAGGGCAAATTCGTGGGTTTGCTCGTCTTTGTCAATAACGGTGATTTTGTTGGTATCGTGTCCGAAGCCAGCACCCGAATCGCGTAGTGAATTTAACACAATCCAGTCTAAATTCTTAGCCCGTAATTTTTTCAGTGCATTGGCCAGTTCATCGTTTGTTTCCAGCGCAAAGCCCATCATGAGCTGGTCGGGGCGTTTCTGTTGCCCCAGCGTAGCGGCAATGTCGGTAGTTTTGGTAAGCTCCAGCGCAAAGGTTGCTTCCTGCTTCTTAATTTTCCGGTCGGCGGGGTGGGCGGGGGTATAGTCCGCTACGGCCGCGTTCAGAATCGTTACGGCTGCCCCCGGGAAAGCCGTGGCGGTTGCCTCGTACATGTCGGCCGCCGACCGGACAGTCACCCGCCGAACGGACGGATCGGGTAGGGGCAGAGCCGTGGGACCGCTTACCAGGGTTACCTCGGCTCCCGCTTGGGCAAACGCCTGGGCAATGGCGTAGCCCATCTTGCCGGTCGAGTGGTTGCTGATGTAGCGAACCGGATCGATTGGCTCCTGCGTCGGTCCGGCCGTAATCAGTACCGGTTTGCCGGCCAGTGTTGGCCGGAAGGCGAAATGGCGATTAAGCGCCTGGACGATGGTTTCCGGTTCCGCCAGACGGCCTTCGCCAACCAGACCGCTGGCGAGTTCGCCATGTTCCGCGTCAATGATGTGATTGCCGAATGATTCGAGCCGCCGGAGGTTTTCGACCGTGGTGGGGTGGCGGTACATATCCAGGTCCATGGCCGGCGCAAAAAACACGGGACACTTAGCCGATAAGTACACGGCCGACAGCAGGTCGTCGCAGAGACCGTGGGCGCAACGGGCCAGCGTGTGCGCCGAAGCCGGTGCGATCACCAGTACGTCGGCCCAGAGGCCAAGCTCAACGTGGTTGTTCCAGCTACCGTTCTGGTCGCTCACGAACGTCGACAGCGCCGGTCGTTTAGATAAGGTAGCCAGCGTAAGTGGCGTAATAAAGGCCTTCGCCGATTCCGTCATGACGACCTGCACCTCGGCCCCCGCTTTAACCAGCAACCGGATCAGCAGCGCCGATTTATAGGCCGAAATGCTTCCCGTTACGCCCAGAAGAATACGCTTCCCTTTCACAGTCGGTTTACGGTTTACAGTGATCAGTTTTCGGTCAGGACTGGTTGACGTTCATCATGGGTTCTACCCGAAAACCGTATCCAGCCAACCAAATACCATACCCCAAAAATAAAGCCGCACGGTGAAATTCCCGGCGGCTCTGTTGTTGGTGGGGCGATGTCTACTGCTGCTCTTCTTCGTTGTAGCGCCAGTATACCTTGCCTTCCAGAAATTCATCGGTGGCGATGGATGTCGGCTTCGGCATGCGTTCGTAAAACTTGGAAATCTCGATCTGTTCGCGGTTTTCGAATACCTCTTCAAGGTTGTCAACGGCCGATACAAACTCAGACAGCTTGTTGCTCAGTTCTTCCTTGTTTTTGGAAGCAATCTGCCGGGCACGTTTCGAAATGATCGACACGGATTCGTAAAGATTTCCGGTCATAGCCGCAATCTTGTCATTGTCGCGGGTAATGATAGATTGATTGGTCGCCATACGTTTCTATTCTTGATTAAAAAGCCGGCCTCGACTAGCTGAGTAGCGGTTGGCCAGCGTCAATTTATGCTGATTATTCGTTTGCAGCGGTAACCTTAGACGGCCGGTTCGGGTCCGGTTTTGGCTGTTGTTTTTCTTTTTCCAGCTTGTCCATCCGTTCGATTTCCTTCTGGCTGGTTTCGTACATTTTCTCCGCCTGCTTCACAAACTTGCTGTTCGGGTACTTATCGACGAATGCCTGATAGTAACCGATTGCTTCCTGATAACGTTCCTTCTGTTTCGTTTCCAGGCTGTTTTTAGCCAGGCTGTACTGCGCGTCAAACTTCAGATAGGCAAGTTCCTCGTTGTATTCCGAATCGGGAAATTCTTTCTGAAAGTTGTTAATGGCAATCACCGACGACTTGTACGAAGCAATGTTGAACCCACTGGTTTTATAGTACAGAACGGCTTTTTCGTAGGCTTTCCGCTCCAGCTTCCGGCGCAGTTCCAGAATCATCTTCGTGCAATCATCGCGGTACTGGCTGCTCGGATAGGCGTTAATAAAGTCCTGCAGGGCAGACGTTGCCGTCAACGTATTGGACTGGTCGAGGTTAAAACCCGGCGTGTCCTTATACAGCGACAGGGCATACATATACATAGCCTCCTGAGCGTAGTCGCTGCGGGCAAAGGTCTCGTAAAACTTCTTGAACAAAGTAGCACTGAGCAGATACTGCTGCTGGTGATACTGAGTATAGGCGTAATAAAACTGAGCCATCTCGGATTCCGTGCTTCCTTTCAGTACCGGAATCAATTCTTCGAACAGGATACCCGCACGATACCAGTCTCCTTTCTTGTAATACTGGACAGCTCCTTTGTATTTCTCGTCGTCGGTTCCGTGTTTCTGCAATTTTGAAAACGGGCTGCATGAACCCAGTAAAACCACAATCCAGGCGCTCAACAGAACCCTAACGATAAGTCGTTGTTGCATAAGGCTACAAAGATACAAAAAATACCGGCCAACAGGGAAATGGCCGTACCTTTTCAACGAAGGGAAAGCGGGTATAGTGCCGGAATCAGGCAGGAAAACGACGGGTTTGCGGGCAAGGGGGCGTTAAATTGTGTTAAAACGGGGTAGCTGGGCCAACCCCGTATCAACCGCTACTGATGCCGCACGAGCAGTTTCTTCGTCGCTACGATTTTGCCGTTCAGCGACAGACGGTACAGATAATAGCCCGTTGCCAGTTCGCGGGTCTGGATGCGGATCTTGCGCTCATTCTGATCCAGCGAATACTCGGCAATGGGCGACCCCAGGATGTTCAACAGGGTCAGCCGGGCGTCGCCGACGGGGCCGTTGATCTGGTAATCGATCTCAGCAAATTCGCTGGCTGGGTTTGGATAGATGTTTGAAACCGATATGCGGTCATTGGCAAACATCCGTTCCTCTACCTTGCTTTCCGGCTCAGCAACGGCGCGTGATTCGCTAACCACCGACGGCGTTGATTCGGCTACAACCGACCGGGCTGCGGGCTTGGCGGCAGTTGGCGCCACCAGCAGCGAGCGGTAATACTCGTTGATAGTCGTGTTCTTGCGGGGAGCGCCAAGCCGATCAAAGCTGCTCAGCGCCGGGGGGGGAGCTATGGAAAAATACGATGATCGTAACGATTTAGAGGCTGGTCGACTAACAGACGACCGGCCCAGCTCCAACCGGCTACCGCTCTTCTGAACATCGCTGTCCCGGGCTGCGGTCTGCGCCTGCAGCGGGGGAGCGACCAGAGAGAGGCCGATTAGTAAACCAAAAAGTATATATTGTTTCATGAAGATTCACTTTCGGATACGCACATTTAGTCACCACAAACCTATTCATCGAAAAAGACAAAGTCAACGGGCGTCCGTCTAAAAAATTGTTAAATAACTTACTTTTCACTCGTTAGAACCGTCTTTTTAGCCAAAGGTTTAACTCCGGGTTTCTTTTTCGGCGAATTTTTGTTAACCGGTTGCGCCGGCGGGGGCGTTTCAAGCCATAAAACCTGGCCTTTTGTCGGTTTTTCCTCCTGTCGCCACCGGAACCCATCCAGTTCTTTCACGTCACCCACAATCTCGTGTGGGGGCACAAATTTAGAGTCCGGCTGTCCGTAGAACCGGATTGTACCCACTTTGCTGTCGGTAAATTCCAGGTTCATACGACTACATTCAACATGATTCATGCCAATGAGCTTGTTTTTGTCATCAACGGCGAAGTAAATGCTCTGGCCGTTTCCTTCAACGATGACCCGTTCCAGCTCAGTTTTCTGCTCCGGCGCGGTGGTGGTTGATCCGGGGGGCACCGGCCGGGCTGAGGCTGTCAGTTCGCCTTTGGGGCCGACTGCTGTGGTGGCCACGGGCTTCGTTGCGAAGTAGGCCGTAATGGTCCGGCCTTTGATCTGGTTAAAATTCTGGAGCGTATCCAGGGAGATAACAAAGGCCTTAGCCCGCAGATACATCGTATGGATGCGGTTATTTTTCAGAAAGGCCCGCATGGAATCGGCTTCCATCTGGTACTTGTTCTGACTCCAGACAATGGGCTTTTTGTAAAAATAAATGGTCGAATCGGCGGTGTTATAAATCAGCGAGTCGCACTTGCTTTGCAGGTCTGATTTGAATACGTACACGTTCTTGTGAGCCAGCAACCGACGCGTATTAGTTTCCTTGTTGTCGAACGAGAACAGCGTATCGGCCCGCAGAAACAGGGTATCCTGCCCGCTGATGCTCTTGGCAACGGCATGACCCGTCACCCGTGAGATGCCAATTTTACCGTTATACCGGACATGATCGCCTAAAATAATAGCCTGTTTGTCTTTTGCGACCATAATCACATGCCCCCGGGCAACGCCCAGCTCAGTGATGTTATCGTAGTAGAGCGAATCGCCGGTGAGCCGGTATTTGGGGGTTTCGACGGTAGCCCGGCGCTGGAAATTCGATATGCGCGATACGGTATTGTACTGGCCTTCTACGGCCGTCAGAACCCCATCCTTGCTGACAATGCGCGTTGGCCCCTGAAACGTTGCAATCTTGCTCAGCGAATTGTACAGCAGGGAATCGGCGGTAAGCGTGTATTTCGGGTTTACCAGTTTAACATCGTCTTTGAACGTGAACTGCTTGGAGCGGGTGTCGTAGTAGCCCTCGCGGCTGGTCAGTACGTTTTCATTGTCGACAATCCGGCCCGGCGTAGGGTAATGGGCAATGCCCCCCTGCATGTCGTAGTCGAGCCGGGCGGTCGTCAGCGTCATCTTACGGTCTTTCATGACTACGTGTCCGCGCAGGTTCGCCTGGCGTACATTGCCGTAGTAGAACATGGTATCGCCCCGGACGCTGATGGTGTCGCCCTGAATGATGCGGACGTTGCCGTATGCTTCAATTACGTTGGTCGTTACGTTCTGAATGGCGAGGTTGCAGTACATTAGCACCCCTTTGTGCCGGAACCGAACGTTATTGTACAGCTTGCGGATAACTTGACCGGGCGTGTTCAGAACAACCAGGCTGTCGGCACCGGGGGGCAATAGCTCAACCTTATCGCCGGGACCACCCGCCGACGGACGACCCGGCTGGGTCTGGGCGATGGCAGGGCCAAGCAACGAGCCAAGCAGAAAAAACGACAGTACTAAGCGGAACAACGTTCGATACATGTTTGCAAAACTACGGCTTCGGGCCGACACCCCATGTTGGAGCGTAATTTTTTAGAATTTATTAACGAAAACCGATTGTTTGGATCGGCCGATCGGGTACTGCTTGCGGTCAGTGGCGGACTGGATTCGGTGGTGATGACGCATTTGTTTCACCAGATTCGACAGCCGTTTGCCATTGCCCATGTGAACTTCGGACTACGCGGAGACGAGTCGGATGCCGATGCCCATTTTGTACAAAACAAAGCCGGAGAGTACGGGGTTCCGTTTCATCTGACCCGTTTCGATACCACCGCCGAAGCCGACCAGCGGGGCATATCCATCCAGATGGCTGCCCGTGATCTGCGGTACGACTGGTTTGCGCAACTCGTTCAGCAGGAGGGCTATGCCTGTGTGGCTACGGCTCATCATCAGAACGACGTACTCGAAACCCTATTGCTGAACCTCGTGCGCGGTACGGGGCTGGCCGGTCTCCATGGCATTGCCGTCCGGCAAAATACCGTAGTACGTCCGCTCTGGTTCGCGACCCGCGACGAACTGGAAACCTACGCCCGTGAGCAAGGACTCCACTGGCGCGAAGATCGTTCGAACGCAGAGGATACATACGCCCGAAATCGACTGCGCCACCATGTCGTGCCGGTGTTGGAGAGCCTGAATCCGGGCTTGCTGCATACCGTTCCGCATACGGTCGGGCGGCTTCGGGCGGCCGAAACGCTGATGCGGGAGGAACTGGAGCGCTCGTGGCAGGCCGTAGCCGACAGGCGCGACGACCGGATTCTGCTCAAAGCCGACGCTTTGCTCAACCTGAGCGAGCCGGACTTTCGCTTGGCAGAATGGCTGAAACCGTACGGCTTTTCGGCCGACCAGTCAGCCCGGATGGGGCAGGCACTACGTAATCAACCCGGGCAGATTTTCCAGTCGGCAACGTACCGGATAACCCACGAGCGCGACGGGCTGCTGATAACTCCCCTGAGCGAGTCATTAGTCTACAGCCTGAGCGTAGAGACAGTGCCGGATGGACCCGTGGACGTAGCCGGACAGTTTTCGCTGGCGTTTGCGGTGTTTGACCGACCGGCTGATTTTCGGCCTCCGGCGGATGCGGCAACGGCCTGCTTCGATGCCGACCGGCTTCGCTGGCCGCTGACAGTCCGGCCCTGGCAGCAGGGGGATCGCTTCCGGCCGCTGGGTCTGAACGGACATAAGCTGGTCAGCGATCTGCTGACTGACCAGAAAGTGAGTCGCCCGGATCGGGAACGTACGGCCGTCCTGCTTTCAGACAATCAGATTGCCTGGGTGATTGGCCGACGGCTGGATCATCGCTTCCGGGTAACGACTGAAACCAAACGGATCATGCTGGTGACGATTCGGTCGTAGGGGTTTACTACGGCCTGCATCAGCCTACGTAGCGAACCGTGCCTTCCTCAAAGGACACGAACTGAGCCGTTTGGTTGATCCACTCGGTAATGACCGGCGACGTAGCGGTTTGCTGCTGAGCGGCCTTGACGGCGGCTTCGTCTTCCCAGCGAATCAGCATCAGCCAGTTTTCTCCGCCCAGGTGCAGAAGCTCGGTGCTTACGTGTCCGGCCAGCGAACCGGTAAACCGCTCAACTTCGGCCCGGCCCTCCAGAAAGGCGGAGGTATTGTCAGGGGCGACGGTGAACCGGATGATTTCAAGAACCTGGTCGAGGGTGGGTCGATTTATCATAAAATGGCGGTTATTACTCTATTTTTAAGGGAATTGGGTTTTCAAGTAATGAGGTAATGAAGCTATTGACGGTTTGTTGACCACCGCCTAAATTGTTGTACACCCCGACTACCCGGGGGCGGATCCGGGTTTTCTCGGCGTACAGAACCGCCCGAATGGCACCTAGCGACTGAATTGCGTTCTGAACCGATGTCTGATTGATTTCACTGGGTAACGGTATTGACCCGGAAATGCCTTCACCACTGATTCCAAGCGTCTGGATGACTAAGGTACCGGAAATTTGCTTAGCCTGAGCCGACACACCCAACGCCAGTAGATTGCCTAGGTCAACCGACCCTTCATTGACCGTAATATTGGCTGTTAGCCGCAAACCAACGCCAATGTAAACCGGAACGAGCAGGTCCGGATTGGGCTTGTAGGTTACCGAAGCTGATCTCTGATACGGATTGGTTTCATTCGGCGTGGTCTTTACTTCTACCCCGAAGGACTTTGTATCAAACTTAATGTAGTCCAGCACGACCACATAACTACCGCCCTTAACGCCGATCTTGGCCGGGCCAAACGTCAGACCACCCTCGCTATCAAACTGACCGATGGCCAGCCTGACGGTCTCATCGGGGAGGGCATCCAGAATTTTTGAACTGTTCACGGCTGTGACTGCCTGCGGGCTCAGTACTTCAACCGGTAACGGATCGATAGGCGTATAGCCATACGTCGGTGATTTTTTGACATCGCCCAAGGTAGTGGGCAGTTTTGAACTGGCACACCCGAAGAGCAGACCGACCAGTAACAGAAGAACATGTTGACAGTTCATGGGATGGAGATGGTTTAAAGGCTTGACATAGGCCCGATAAGTCGATTGCGTAAGTGAATGACCGTGAAGTATAACCGCCTGATGGAGCAGTCAATAGGAGTGAAAACTGTGTTAATTAACAGCGAGTTGCCCTGTTCAGTGAAAAAGTTCTGCTGCTGCCATCTTTGTCGTTGAGCCGATGATAAATGGTAACAAATTCTTTCGGGCTACTTACCTTGTGTTGCCTTATGTGTGCCGAATTTTTTGAGAGTGAAAGCAGTATGACTTATCCACCATACGTTAAAAATTGTATTTTTAACATGAAATAGGCGGGAATGTGGCTATTTTATATGAAATAATATATTCCCAGAATTCTGGCATTCTATTTGATACATTCTGGGTAAACCCATAGTTTACCACTAATACTTACACCCATGAACCGAATTGTACGGGTCTTGCTGTTCGCGGGACTGGCCTTGTGGAGCCTGACTGCTCAGGCGCAGAGTACGCGGTTGCGAGCGGCCAATAAGCAATTTGACAACTTAAGCTACGTCACCGCCGTGCGGATGTACGAAGAGTTCCTGCGGACGGATAAGAAGAAAGATCCGGTCGAAACCCGCGAAGCGCTGACCAAACTTGGTTACAGCTACCGGAAGCTGCAGGACACCCGTAATGCCGAACGCGTGTACGGCGAACTGGTCAAAAACTACAACGACCTCGACAGCGAAATGTACCTCTTTTATGCACAGGCACTGGCCGCCAACGGGAAGTACCGCGAGTCGCAGAAGATGTACAGTCGCTACGGCGAGCAGCAGAGCGAAGACCTGCGCGGGCGTAAGTTCACCGTGTCGTACATGGACGTAAACCGGTTCTATCGCGATTCGTCGTCGTACCGGGTGCATAACATTCCCATCAATTCACGGCAGGCTGATTTCAGCCCGATGTTTTACAAAGGCGGTCTGGTGTTCGTATCGTCGCGCGATGAGTCGGGCGTAATCCGCCGGGTGTTTAGCTGGAACCAGACGCCGTTCCTGGATTTATATTTCCACCCCGATACGAACCAGCTCAAGGTGCCGAACATCGAACGGCGGCCGAGTATGGCCATGCTGGGGGGCGGCAACACCGAAGCCAAGCCCATCGAGGCCATGGAGGAAACGACATCGGCCGAAGAACAGCAGCCGTTGACAAAAGCGCAGAAATTCAGCCGGACGCTGAACACCAAATACCACGAGGGACCCGTTACGTTCACGAAAGACCAGAGTTTCATCGTGTTCACCCGGAACAACGGTGCCAAAGGCAAGGCCGGAAAAAGCCAGGAGGGCGTACGGAAACTGAAACTGTACTCGGCCGTTAATAAAAACGGCAAGTGGACTGATGTGCAGGACCTGCCGTTCAACAGTGCCGAATACTCGGTTGGGCACCCGGCGTTCACGCCCGACAATACCCGTATGTATTTTGTCTCGGATATGCCCGGTGGCTACGGTGGTACGGATGTCTACGTCGTCGAATTCAACAACGGCCAGTGGGGAACGCCCGTAAACATGGGCCGGGAAATCAATACGGAGGGTAACGAAATGTTCCCGTACGTCGATGAAACCGGTAACCTGTACTTTGCGTCGGATGGCCACGAAGGCCTGGGGGGGCTGGATATTTTCTACGCCGAACTGAAAGACGGCGTCGCCTACAAGGGTGTCGAGAACGTAGGGGCACCGATCAACTCCGAAAAAGACGACTTCGGCCTGATCACCGACGCCAGCCGCACGACGGGCTTCTTTAGCAGTAACCGGAAAAAAGGCATTACCGACGACGATATCTACAGCTTCAAGCGGACCTGCAAGCAACTCAACATCCTGGTCTACGATGCCAAAACGAATATGCCGCTCGAAAATGCCGACGTGCGTATCCTGCGCAATGGTTCCAGCCAGGACCTGCGGCTGACCAACGTCGAGGGCCGTGCCGAACTTTGCGTAGAATCCAATGCGGAGTATGAGTTCAAAGCCGTGAAAGAAGGATTTGCCATGAACAGCGTGCGGTTCTCAACCCTAACGCAGTCGAGCAAGCCGGTGATGAACGTATCAATCTACCTCGAACGCTCCGAGAATACCATCATGAAGGGCGTCGTGAAAACCGAAGTCAACCAGAAACCGGCTTCCGGGGTAAAGGTGACTCTGCGTAACGAGAAAGACAAGTCGGAGCAAACGGTGGTGACCGGGCCGGATGGCGGCTACGAGTTCGCGATGAAACCAAACGCTCCGTACACGCTGACGGCTCAGAAAGATCAGTACGCAGTCAAAAAAGCGAAGTATGGCAAGCAGCCCAAGAAAGCAACAAATAAGGTGGTTACCGATTCGGTCGGTATCTACGGGGTCGGGGATGTATTCCAGCTCAAAAACATCTACTACGACCTGAACAAGTTCTTTATCCGGCCCGATGCAGCCCGCGAACTGGATCGTCTGGTGGGGCTGTTGAAGGAATACCCCGAGATGAAGGTGGAGATCCGGTCGCATACGGATGCGCGGGCCAGCGACGGCTATAACATCCGGTTGTCGGAAAACCGGGCCCGTGCAGCGCTCGACTACATTGTCAGCCGGGGCATCACCCCGAGCCGGCTGGTAGCCCGCGGATACGGCGAAAGTGAAATTGTAAACGGTTGCGTGGATGGGGTGAACTGTTCGGAAAATGAGCACCAGCAGAACCGCCGGACCGAGTTCAAAATATTGGCTGTGCAGTAAGGTACGCGAATCAGACAGATGAAGGAGTGGCGTGGGTCGTAGGGCCCACGCTTTTTTGTTTCTCTACCAAAAGACGGCTGATGTTAGCTATGATGTGTTACTAACAACTTCATAGCCGTCAATGCCTTTTATTGTCATCCCGAGGAACGAGGAATCTTTGGGTGAGACTGACATTTCGTCCAGCTACCGGAGATCCCTCCTTCCTAGAGATGACAAAAATGATCTAATTAGGTGCTGATAACCAATATGTTAAATTATTTGCTGTTCATAATTCTCGTAAAACTAACGTCGGATTTTTGTCGCGACGAGTGCATACCAAAGCAGTTCAATGCCGCTTTCAGGGGTTGGGGCTGCGTTACTTACCGCAGCAACAGCAGGCTTCCTCGCTGCACGGGACGCTCAGGCACGGTTCGGAGTGTGTACGTGTACAGGCCGGCCGGGAGCGGGGTACCGTTAAGGGTGCCGTCGAAGGGTAGGGGATAGCCTTTGTCGGACAAGTAGATAACCTCACCCCAGCGGTTGAAAACGGTTACCACGGCGTCGGGGAAGGCTTCGATGCCGGGGAGTTGCCAGACATCGTTCAGGCCGTCGCCGTTGGGCGAAAATGCATCAGGAATGCCAAGCTGCGAATAGACCGTAATGTGGATGGTATCCCGGGCCGTACAGCCGACGTTGTTTTCCACGTCGAGAACGTAGGTGATGTCAGCCCCGATCCGCTGAACGGCGGGCGTTGCCGACCGGTCATTGTCCAGGTATGTGCCGGCTGTCCACTGAAACCGGGTGGCATTGCCCGTTACAACCGGTGCCAGGGTGAACGTATTGCCTTTATACGTTGCCATCGAATCGGCCAGGTCGATGGCGGGAATCGGGGCTACTACGGCTGTTCGGGTGGCCACGGTACCTTTACATTCCGGGGCCGCTTTGACCGTGTAGGTAAGCGCATGGTTGCCGATTCCAGCCAGCTTCGGGCTGAATTGGTTTTCCTCAACGCCCGTCCCGGCAAAGACACCGCTCGCCGGACTGCCGCGCAACGCATAAGCCGGTGCATCGGGACCGCAGACCCCCGGCAGCGAATCGAACAGCACCGTAACGGGCGGAACGGGCGATATCACAAACGGCGACGACGTCCCCTGGCAGCCGTAGCCATCGGTAGCCGTCAGGACGTAGGTGCCCGTTTGGCTGATGTCGAGGTCCGAGCCGGTTGCGTCGGAAACGGGTAGACCGTCGTGCTGCCAGGCGTAGCGCGTTCCTCCGCTACCGGTCAGACGAAGGGTTTCCTGCGGACAGAGCCGGGCCTGACCCGTAGCCGACTGAATGGACGCGACGACTGCCGCCGACCGGGCCAGTGAAACCGTATCGGTTCGGGTAACACAGCCATAAGTCGCGTAGGTCAGAACAGACCAGAAACGACCGGGTTGGAGTGTAGCCAGTGAGTCGGCGGTCTGGCCCGGCACCGGCTGACCATCCCGATACCACTGGTAGGTGACGTTCGTGGCGCCGGTAGCGGTGATCGTAACGGTGCCGGTCGTAGCGCATAAATGCCCCGTCGTCGAGAGTTTGGCCTGGCTGCCAACCACGGTAATTCGCAGGCTTTCCGACGTACTGGATTGACTGCAGGCTGCTTTGGGCGACACAACCACCGTGTAGTCGCCCGGCTCCCGCACCGACAGCGAGGGACTGGTCGCGTTCAGTAAGTTTACGCCGTCGCGTTGCCACTGGTAATTCCAGCTCGTATCTACTTTGGCCAGGAGCGTAGCAAGGTTTCCCTGGCAAATGGTCGTGTCGCGTAGCCCCGGCCGGTCCTTGATCTGAACCGTAGGGTCCGGAGTCGTGGTGGGCGGGCAGTCGACCACTAGAAACTGGAAGTCGCGTCGTACTTCGCCGATTTTAACCCCATTGCGGAATTCTTCCACTTTTACGGCGAATACGAACAGACCGAGTTGTGTGGCGGTGATCGACAACTGCCCGGTTTTGGGATCGACACTCAGGGGTGGGCTGCCCGGGATGGCCCGGTCGGCACTAAAACCGCTGAGCCACCTTACGTCGGGATAAGGAGCCGGCGACACGGCGTTCTGACTACCCCCACGGTTGGGGCCTTTCTGGTCGAGGGGCGTCACCATCGAGTAACGCAACTCGTCGCCGTCGGGGTCGGTGCCGCCAAACGGAAACGTAAAGGGCTTACCGGCGCAGATGTATTCGCCGTTGATCGGGCCGAAGCGGGGAGATGAGTTCGTAACATACTGACCGTTCTGCAGCAGCGCCGGAAACTCCAGGTAAAACGTAAAGCCTGTGCCGGTCGGGTCATTGATGTTAGCAAGCCCCCCGTTGCGATTGCGGGTCTGAAACGAGATGTAGTACCCCTGCGTGTCATTGTATGCAGCCGGGTCGAGGTCGAGTTCAGCCTGGAACGTAACGACGATAAAGTTGAGGTTCCGTTGGCTGGAGCAAAACGTATTGCTGTAAATAACGGGCTGGCGCTGGCCGGTTTCACGGACCACGAACGTCGTCATCAGGGCATCGTCGCGTTTGCGAAAGACCCCAAGTGTGCCGCCTGTTTCGCGGTCGGCCCGGGGACCGGCTTCCAGGTAATTCGTGACGATGATAAAAAAATGCCCCGGTCGGTCACCAACCGCCCGCATTTCGATCTGCCCCCCAACCTGGTGTATAGCCAGAACCGCTACAGGAATAGCCAGAACAAACACTACCGCAATGACAAACTTGTAGAAATTGGGCATAGAGTAAAACTGGGCCTTGACTCATTAACAATTACTACGATCACAGGAAACGGGCGAGGAGGATTAAACCCGTTGATGCACACGCTATTAGTGTTGCCTTTAAAATGGATTTTGCCTGGCTATCTACTTATTCAGCCGACCAATTATACGGCCTGGTGAACTTTGCTATCGTATGGACAGGTCTGCCCCGAAAGAGGTTGGCTGTCGACGCTTCTTTTTTACAAATCATTCGTTGACGTCCGCCAGGCTCAGGTCAGTTTCAGGCGGGACTTTTAGTGGGGCAGCGGCACCGCCAGCAGACACAGCAGCGCGTCGTTGGACAGGGCCTCAAAGTCGATGTCGTCGCCGGGTTCGCACCACAACGCAAGACCGTCTTTTTCGTGAAGGAGTCGATTGGCGACTTCAAACACCCCTTGCAGAACAAACACAAATACCCCCCGATCCGGCCCGTCAATCGAATACGTACCTTCTGCCCGACCGTCGTAGCGGCCGAGAAACAGGCGGCCGCTGGCGGGAGCAGCATTCGGGTCAAACAAAGGCAGCAGGGTATTCCGGGTGGTCGGATCGAATGCCGTCGACTGATAACCAGGCGCGCCTGAACCCCCTGGATTCGTTACCCAGTAGTGCAGAAAATTGATCGGTTCCGTTTCGTACGGATTAGATACGGTGTAGGACGCTCCTGCCGGCAGCGACAGCCGGACAAGCTGGCCCGGCCACACAAGCTCATTCCGGGGGTAGTTCAGCTCCACCGCCCCGCTCACCGGCAGCAGCAAAACGTCGGTCGGCTGGTCGACCTGATACGTCAGGCCGGTTTGAGGGCTCACCGTTTCGTCGTTGAGGAGCCGCAGCGGACCAAACGGCTCCCGACCCTCCGCTACGTACTGGCCGTAGTTGAGGGTATGGAAGCTCCGGGAAACGTCCGTCTTGGAATAGCCTCGCTGATCAGCCAGATACATCTGGGCCTGGGTGGTTGTCGGCATAGGTCTATGGTTTAGTGGTTTGTGGTTAATAGTTTGTGGTTTATGGGGGCTGACGCAACAACCGAAAACCACAAACCACTAAACTACAAACCGTACCTACCCGCTGACAACGATTGTGTGGGTCAGGGTGTAGCCCGCTGCGTTGCTGCCCGACACCGTAGCCAGTTCGGTGGAGAAGCCGTCCCGGAACACGTTGTCCGTTTCGTTGCGGGTGTCCTGCGTACCTTTCGTATAGCCGTACGACTGCCCCGTGGTGTATACCGTATTGGCCAGGTCGTAGGGGAACGCAATCTGAGTGACCAGCAGCGACTTACCCGACGCGCTGTAGATGTGTACGTGGATGTGCGGAGCCCGACCCGAATACCAGCCGGGAAAAATCGTTGTGAAGCCGACAAGTCCGTTCGCATCCGTTGTCTGGCGACCGCGCAGGAAATCAACAGTCGAGAAGTTGACGTTTTGCATACCGCTGCCACCGTATTCGGAATAGTACCCATCCTTGTCGCAGTGCCACACATCGACAAGGGCCCCCGCCAGGGCCGCGCAACCGGTGTTGGCGTTCCTGATGGTGATGTTCATCGCCATCGGAATACCGGTGCGATCGTCGCGGATGTCCTTGCGGACAAAGTTGGCCGGCACTTTCGTCGGGAAAGGCCCTTCGGTTTCCGAGGGCGTAACGGTGCAGTTGCTGGATGAACTGCCGTTGGTAGAACCGGTCGAGGTTGTGTTGCCCGTGTTCGTACCGCTGGCCGGATCGATTTCGGTGGTTTCATTGCAGGCCTGTATGGCCGGTAGCAGGGTGGCAATGCCAAGCAGGCTGGTGAATCCGCGCTTTAAAAATTCTTTACGCTCCATGAGTTTGTATGGTACAGGTTAGTTGATCGTTTCTGACGTAGTTGTCAGCTTGAGTTGCTACTGATAATACGTTGGTAATAGAGCGATTCGTTGCAGGGGGCGGCCATGTGCAGAGCTAAGACGCCAATGTGTCGACAACCGTCAGGACGACTCCCGGCGGGGTGTCGATAACCAGGCCCGGGCGCTCGGGGTATCCAGAAAATACCGGCTGGTGATAGCAGGGTTCATGTCGAAAGCCGCCCGCAGAACCAGATCAGAGCCCTGCTTACTGAACTGATTGAGATCGGTCAGCACTACGCCGATTCTGACGCGGGTAGGGAGTCGGTAGATGGCTTCGGGAAGCCACTGCTGCGTGAACCACTGCAAGTCCAGCGGGTTATACAGCCGCAGCTGCCGCTGATCGATCAGCCAGCGGCTAAGATGGTGTGTTTCGGCCAGTTGCAGGGAAATGAGCGAGGCTTCCCGGTAGTTTTCGCTGCTGGGCAGACCTTGCCAGACCTGCTGCAGCAAATGGGTGTGGTACTCGACCCCAACGGCGACGTGGTCGTTCCGGTACAGTTGCATAGGGAATCGATCAGGCTGCGGGGTCATTGATACGTCCCTGCAGGCAGGCATTTTCCAGACAGACCTTCTGAAGTTCAGCTTCCATAAAGCGATACGCGTAGATAAACTTGTCGGGTTCGCTCCGGATGATGCCCATGTCTTCAAGGGCTACGACGTTCTGCCAGACGTTCTGCAGGCGTTCGTAGAAATTCGTCTCGCTCGATACGTGCAGGGTGGTTAGGGTAGGGAGGACGGTGGCTGAGGGGGGAACGTCGACGGTTGTGCGGGGGCTTCTCATGGTCCGATCTAGCTGATGTTTGATTGATTTCGGTTTAGAAAATAACGTAGATCTGTCGCATCCGGTGTTTGCGTAAAAGAGGGTATGTGCCTCAAAGCCCTGATTTTTAGATTTTTTAACGGCAGCTTCCCGTCTCTGCTCATCTGTACGCAGAACGGCCCGGCTTCGTTGCAGACAACCGGGCCGTTTTATCGATAAGCCGGCCGTTGTCATGATCGTACTGGGTTTTTGCCGACGTACGGTGTAAGCAGAATCGGCTGTAAATGCGTGCAGAGCAGCGTTGACGCGTGTAGATACTGACGGGTGTTTTCTGCGTAGGGCTGCTGATCCGCATGAGTGATACGTCGGCACAAAGCCGGATTTGGTCGGCAGATGCGTAAGCCGATGGACGCACCGACGAGGGAAACCCCGTAACTTGCATTCTATGAACTTTCTCCAACGATACCAGAACTGGCTGCACGTAGTGGGGTGGGTGGTATTTATTGGGCTGCCGTTCCTGATGTTTCCCGGCTACGTCTGGAGCCGGTCGGTGCTGTTGAGCTTTGGCGTAACCAAGGTGATCGAGGATGTCTTGCTGATCGCTTTTTTTTACGTGAACCTGCTGTTTTTGACGCCAGCGTTTCTTCAGCAGCGTAATCCTGGGCGGTTTGCCGCTGGGTTGCTGCTTGCGTTCGTGGCCGTGCTGGCGCTCGATCTGCTCATTCTGAATCTCTTTCCGCCCCTTGCACCCGATTTGCAGCCGCAACCCACAGCCAATGCCACCAGGGCAGGGCAACTCAACTGGCCGGGACCACCCCCCGCCGATTACATCCTGGGCGTTCGGGTTGACGTTGGGCGGCTGACCAGCACCGTCGTATCGTTTGGGTTTGTTGGGCTGCTGGGGTCGCTGATCGCGTTCAGCCAGCACTATGACCGCGTTCGGGAAATGCAGCAGCAGATGACGCTGGAGAAAGTATCGGCCGAACTGGCCATGCTCAAGCTACAGGTGAGCCCCCACTTTCTGTTCAATACGCTGAACAACATCCGCTGGCTGGCCCGGCAGAAATCCGACCAGACCGAAGACGCCATCGTGACGCTCTCGCAATTGCTCCGGTACATGATTTACCGGGCGCAGCACGACAAAGTCCCACTTCGGCAGGAAATCGATCATCTGGCCGATTACGTAGCCTTGCAGAAGATGCGTTTGAACCCAAATCAGTCCGTTACGTTCACGCACGAAGGCGACATCGATAGCTACGAGATTGAGCCGCTGCTGTTCATCCCCTTCGTCGAAAACGCCTTCAAATATGGCCTGCACGGCCAGCAGGCCAGCCAGATCGGAATTCGGCTGGTTGTATCGAACGATACGCTGGTGTTCTCCGCTGAAAACCCACTATTTGAGCAGGCCCGGCTGGGCGACGTACCAACGGATTCGGGCATTGGTATCCGGAACGTGGAGAAGCGACTTGCTTTGCATTATCCAAATCGGCATACTTTGCAGCTAACCACCGAGGCCGACCGGTTTCGGGTTCTGTTAACTCTGCAACTGCACCATGACCACGTTGCGCTGCATCGCCATTGACGACGAGCCGTTTGCCCTCGAAATCCTTGCCGACGACATTCGGAAAATTCCGTTTTTAGAACTGATCGGTCAGTTTTCGAGTCCGCTGGATGCGCTCAACGTCCTGAAACAGGAACGGATCGATCTGTTATTTCTGGACATCCAGATGCCGACGCTCACCGGAATTCAGTTTCTGCGGAGCCTGTCGCAGCCGCCAATGGTCATCCTGACGACGGCCTACGAGCAGTACGCCCTGGAAGGCTACGACCTCAACGTCGTTGATTACCTGCTCAAACCGATTCGCTTCGAGCGGCTGCTGCGGGCGGCCAACAAAGCGTATGAGCTATTCACGTTACGCCAGCCAGCCACTCAGGCCCCCGATGCGCCGGGACCGGACGTTGCCCCGGCCGTCACTACGTTGCCCGGACCTGAGCCAACGTCAGATACTCAGGAGCGCACGTTTTTCTTCATCTTCTCCGAGTACCGCGAAATCAGGATCTTCCACGACGAAGTTTTGTACGTAGAGGGCCTGAAAGACTACGTCAAAATTTTCACGACCCATCAGCCCCGGCCGTATCTGAGCCGACTCACGCTTAAAACCATCACGCCCAAATTTCCCGACGATCGATTCTGCCGGGTCCACAAATCGTTCATCGTTGCCCTCGACAAGATCAGTTCCTTCCAGAAAACAAAGCTGTTCATCGGCAGGCAGGAAATCCCCGTCGGCAGCAGCTACGTCGAGGAGTTTGAGCGGAGATACCGGGGGAGTAGAAATCTATAGTGCATAGTGAATCATTGATCTGAATAGGCTATATGGTTACCTATGGCCCAAAATTGAAAGTAAATGTCCCAAAATTGATAGTGGCTGTCTCAAAATTGATAGTGATTGTCCCAAAATTGTATGTGCCTATTTGGTAAAAAAAAGAGATTTGTGTCGGTAGTTTGACCTAGATCAAAGGTGCCTGTCTGCCGACCATCCAGCACTTATCCATACCATTTTCTTATGAAAGTCTTCCTGCCCATTGGATCGTTTTACCCCGCTCAGATCGGTGGACCAGATAACATCATGTACTGGCATGCCAAAGCGCTCCAGCAGCGTGGCCATACAGTGTGGGTCGCTACAACCAACGATGGCATTGCCGCCGATGTGCCTCTCGACCGCTGGTTAAAGACTGATTACGGCAAAGTTATCTATGTCAAAACAGCGATTCATTACGCTCCTCTCAAATTATTGCTCGCTTCCATAGGGCCGTTGCTTCGCTGTGATGTTATTCATTTGTCAGCTATTTTTTACCCGATTTCCTGGTTGTTGGCCCCACTAGCAATAATACTTGGTAAAAAAGTGGTCTGGACGGTTCACGGAGAGCTGGACCCGGATGTATTGATTTACAGTACAGGGCGGAAAAAAGTGGTCCTTTCGGTAGTGCGCTTATTGAAGAACCGGGTCGTTTTTCATTCAACCTGCGACGCTGAAACCAAGTACATACGGCTTCAGTTCGGCTCGTCCGTGGCGGTATTACAACTCCCTTATTTCGTTGAATTAGCCCCTCAACAGACGCAGCAACCCGACGATTATTGGTTGTATGTTGGGCGAATTCATCCCAAAAAGGCGATTGAAAATTTGATTGAAGCATTGCCACAGGTCAGGTCGAAAAAGCGCCTGAAAATCATTGGCGATCATCATAACGAATACGGCAGGCAGCTCATCGAACTGGCCGAGCGGTTAGGTTGCCGGGAGCAGATTGACTTTCTGGGACATAAACGGGGTGAGGATAAGTACCAGCTTATGGCCAATGCGTATTGTCTGGTCATGCCATCACACACCGAAAACTTTGGCATCGTCGTCACTGAAGCGTTGACACAGGGAACGCCCGCTATTGCCTCGTTTGGTACCCCCTGGCAAGTACTAAATGATCGACAGGCCGGTTTTTGGTCGTCCAACAACGTAGCGGCTCTGGCACGCACACTCGACCAGATGGCTGAGCTGGATAACGAAACGTATAGGCAGTACCGAACGAATGCCCGAAACCTCGTTGAGGACTATGACGTAACAAAAAATATTCATCAGTGGGAGGGAATTTATGAATCACTCAGAGCCCGGCACGCACGGAAGGCGGATACATTTTATGAGGGGATTCCAGGCCACACCTCCTACAGTTAGTTTTACGGCTTTTCAGTTCTAACGCCAATCACCGCTTCAACGTCACAAACCCCCCGGGTGGCTTCCGGTGATGGGTGGCCTGTTCGTAGCCGTACGTCAGCCGGATCAGGGTAGGCTCGTCGAACAGCCGTCCCAGAAACTGAAGACCCGCCGGTAGATTGCCGGTTGTGTACCCCATCGGAACGGTAAAGGCCGGCAAGCCCGTGGCCGGGGCAACTACCTGACTATTGTCGCCTTTGTAGCCTTTGTCGTCGCCGATCCGGGCCGGTGGGTAATTCCACGATGGATAGATCAGCGCATCGACGCGGAGCCGGTTCATTTCGGCTTCCACGGCTTTCCGGAAGGCAATCCGGAGCGGGTCGGTATAGGCATCGCCACAGGGAATTTCCGGGTGAGACGCCCGGCCCGAATGCGTTTGCTGGTACGTCAGCCGGTCGCGGACAAGGTCCGAATAGCCGCCCACCCGAATGATGTCCTCCAGCGTTTTCAGCGTATCGCGCCTGACGAAGGTTCGCAGGTATGTTTCGATGTCAGCCCTGAACTCAGCGCACCACTGATTGGCCCGCAGCGAGTCAAAATCAGGAATCGTTACGTCAACGACCTGGGCACCCGCTTTGGTCATGTCGGCAATGGCCTGATCGAACAACTGTTTGATCTCGGGGTGGATGTTCCGGTCGCTCAATTGGCGAAGTACCCCAATCCGGGCACCCTTCAGGCCGTCTTTCCGTAGAAACTGGGTGTAGGTTTTCGGTACGTGACCCTGGCTGTTTCTGGTAATCGGATCGTTGGGGTCGTAGCCCGCGGTGATCTCCAGCAGCCGTACCGCATCCTCAACCGTGCGGCACATCGGCCCGCCCACGTCGTTGCGGGTGTACAGCGGAATGATGCCGTAGCGGCTAACCAGCCCCAGCGAGGTTCGGAACCCCACCAGCGCGTTGTGCGACGATGGCCCGCGGATGGAGTTGCCCGTATCGGACCCCAGCCCAACGGCTCCCAGATTGGCGGCCACCGCAGCCGCCGTTCCGCCACTCGACCCGGCCGGTACGTAGTCCAGGTTGTAGGGATTGCGGGTTTCGCCCGCGATGGAACTCTGCGAGTGCATGGGTGTAAAGGCCCATTCGGCCATGTTGGATTTCGCCAGCACGATCGCGCCCGCTTCCCGCAGTTTCCGGACCTGCCAGGCGTCGTCGGTGGGGGCAAAGCCTTTCAGGGCCACCGAGCCGCCCGTCGTTTGCAGGCCCCTGGTATTGAAGTTGTCTTTGACGATGACCGGAATGCCGTGCAGGGGACGTAGCTTACCGGTCTTCCGGAACTCAGCGTCCAGCGCCCGGGCCGTTGCGATGGCCTCCGGATTGACGACGATGATGGCATTGAGTCTGGTTGGCTGGTCGTAGGTCTGGATACGGTCGAGGTAGGCGCTGACCAACTGTTCGCTCGTCAGGGTTCGGTTGCGAAACGCCCGGTGAATGTCGCTGATCGTCGCTTCCAGTAGTTCAAATTGGGCGGTTCGTGTCGTGGTCGTTCGGGATTGCGCCTGAGTCGGCGTAGGCGCGCAGCCACCGGCCAGGAGCAGACAAAAAGCAAAGCGCAGGGTTTGGAATAGATACAGACAGGCGTTTTGGGTCGTTTTTTTCGGCATGAGTTGGTGGCGGGTATTGTAAAGAGAGTAATCAATAAATCGGAGTACGAGCTACTAGTTATCAAAAGACTTACATTCCTTTAGCTTTGTCATCCCGTTGCTTTGTCATCCCGACGACAGGACCGGAGCGCCGGAGCGGGGATCTTCGGTAGCTGGAGAGAATATCAGCCTCACCCAAAGATCCCTCCTGCGTCGGGATGACAAAGCTACAGGCTTAGAATGTCAGCCATCAGGCGTGTTATTTTACGGCCGTTTGCGGACTATTGAAAGGTAAGCAAAATTCCGATTCAAGGACAAACCTATTATGCCTAAACCGAACCCTGTAGCGACCGGCCTCATTGCATGGCTTTTCTGCCTGCTGACCTTGGCCGTATCGGCCCAGAAAAGCGCCGGCTATACCTGGTGGAAACCCGCTGACAGTACCTTTCCGGTTATCGACGGGCAGGCATGGTCGGCCGAAATGCAGGATACCCTCCAACGGCTGCCGCCCCGGGCGAAGGGGGTGGTTCGGAAACCGGTCTGGGATTTGTCGCGGCAAACGGCGGGGTTGTCCATCCGGTTCGTCAGCAACGCGCCCGAGATCGTTGTCCGCTACAAGGTTACGGGGACGGTAGCCCTGCCGCACATGCCCGCAACGGGTGTCAGCGGGGTGGATCTGTACGGCATCGACAGCGACGGTACGTGGCACCAGGCGACCGGGAAATACAGCTTCCGGGATACGGTTCAGTACACCTTCGCGCAGCTCAGACCTAACGATACGTACCACCAGCTTGGCCGGGAATACCGCTTGTACCTGCCGCTCTACAACGGGGTGCGGCAGCTGGAGATTGGCGTCCCGGCGGGAAGTCGGTTTACGGTACTGCCGCAACGGGCCGAAAAGCCGATTGTCGTCTACGGTACGTCCATTGCTCAGGGGGCCTGTGCCTCGCGCCCCGGTATGGCTTGGCCCAACATCCTGGCCCGGAAGCTGGACCGGACGGTGATCAATCTCGGTTTCTCGGGCAACGGGCGACTGGAGAACGAAGTGGTCAGTCTGGTCAATGAGATCGACGCGAAGGTGTTTGTGCTCGACTGCCTGCCGAACCTGATCGAGACCGTCGTGAGCCGCGCGGAGTTGCAGAAACGTATCGTCGAATCGGTCAGGGCGATACGGGCCAGACACCCGAACACGCCCATTCTGCTGACCGACCACGACGGCTACACCGAAGGGTATCTGATGCCCCACCGGCAACCCTTGTTTGAACAGGCGAACCAGGATCTGGACCAGGCCTACCGGCAGTTGACCGCCGAGAACGTACCGGGGCTGTACCGGCTGACCATCGCCGAGATTGGCATGGACCTCGACTGTATGGTGGACGGTACCCATCCCAACGACCTCGGCATGATGCGCTACGCCAACGCCTACGAGAAAAAACTACGCGACATCCTGAAAGAGCCCGTCGGGACGATCAGGACGCAGATGCCGACCCGACAGAACCGGGAACCCGGCAGCTACAACTGGGAAGAACGGCACAACGCGATGCTAGCACTCAACCAGACGGAGCTAACCAGGGTTGTGTTTATTGGCAACTCGATCATACACAACTGGGGCGGCAAGCCTCTGAACAACCGCATCGTAGGGGCCGACTCCTGGCAGACGTACCTGGAGCCGCTACAAGTACGTAATTTCGGCTTTGGCTGGGACCGAATCGAGAACGTCTTGTGGCGGGTGTACCACGACGAACTGGACGGCATCTCGCCCGAGCAGATCGTCATCAACATCGGCACGAACAACCTCCACCTGAACACCGACGACGAGATCGTGCAGGGGCTTCGAGTTCTGGTGCAGGCCATCCGGCTCCGGCAGCCGAACGCCCGCATTACGTTGCTGGGCATTTACCCCCGCCGGGAGCAGGAAGGGCGCGTAGCCGGATTGAACAAAGGCATTCAGGCGATGGCCCGCTTGGAGAAGGTCAGCTATCAGGACATTGGCAAACGCCTGCTGCTAAAAAACGGCACCCTCAACGAACAGCTTTTCTCCGACGGCCTTCACCCTAATGCGGCCGGATATGAGTTGTTGGGGAAGGAACTGAAGCGGGTGTTGGGGGAGAGATAGTTATTCAAGCGTACTCAGCTATGTATTTTGTTACTATTACTGAAATGGCTGGACAGTCTGCCTAACGACTTTGAGGGGTGAAGGTGAAGCGAAGCGGAACCTTAACAACCTCAA